>OKWP01000010.1_pt1 | contig 265382 bp, 216 predicted proteins | sample 1607251 | NCBI WGS metagenome assembly OKWP01 (sample SAMN07501073, study PRJEB24779) | human gut metagenome | isolation source: stool | host: human infant | place: USA: Pittsburgh, PA
CAGCGATCGATTTGCGCGACCCCAAAAGTGTCAACTATGTCCCCGAACAGGTGTAAGCTATGTCCCCGGGCTGAACACTGCGCTCGCGATGACGGAGTATGTAGGATCCACGGTGCCCGCCACAACCGTCATTGCGAGCGCAGCGAAGCAATCCAGGGGCCAAGGCCAAGGTCTCGTTGGAGAGGATGTCGAGCGACAACGGTGATCGAGTATTCACCCGTCTTGCCTCACACCATCCCCTTACCCGCATCAGACCCCTGTCGCCGTTGGCGGGCCTGCAGCACCAGGATCACTGATAGCGCCGCGAAGATGACGACGAAGGACACCGCCGAGGTCAGTGTGCCCAGCGCGTAGATGTCGGGCTTGGTCACGGTCGTCGTCAGGCCCTGCAATTCCAGCGGCAGCGTATTCACGGAGCCGATCGCCTGGCTGGAGCGGGCGAGTTCGTCCCAGGACAGCGTGAAGCCGAACAGGCCGATGCCGACGACCGAGGGCAGGATGATCGGCAGCACGACGTGGCGGAAGGTCTGCCACGGCGTGGCGCCGAGGTCGCGCGCGGCTTCCTCGAGCCGGCCATCGAAGCGGTTGAAGATCGCGAACATGATCAGGAGGCCGAACGGCAAGGTCCAGGTCAGATGCGCGCCGAGACCCGACGTGAACAGGCCCATGGCGGTGGTATAGCCGTCGGCGAGCCAGCCGAGGCCGACATTGGCGCCGTGCTTGTTGACGAAATCGTCGATCAGGCGGAATTCCAAGGCGATGCCGAGCGAGGTGATGATCGAGGGCATGATCAGGCTGGCGATCGCGGTGTAGAACAGGATCGAGGCGCCGCGGAACGGCTTGCGGAACGCCATGCCGGCCGCCACCGACAGCACCACCGTGATGACCATCACCACCAGGCCGAGCGCCAGCGAGCGCTTGAAGGCAGCGCCGATGTCGACGATGCCGCCGCCGGAAAACACCTTGCCGAACCAGGTGAGCGACACGCCGTTCATCGGGAACGTCAGGCCGCCATCCGGGCCCTGGAACGACAGGATGTAGATCGCGATCATCGGCTCGTACAGGAACAGCACATAGGCCGAGAAGAACGCGGCGAGGATGTAGAAGGAGCGGGGACGCTTGTCTCCCATCTCAGAGCTCCTTGCGCACGTCGACGATCCGCGTCAGGGCGGAGATGATGATGATGGTGATGCCGAGCAGGATCACGGCGTTGGCGGCGGCGGCCGGGAATTGCAGCGCCGACAGCCTCGACTCGATGATCTTGCCGGCGGAAGCGATCTGCTGGCCGCCCATCACGCCGATGGTCACGAAGTCGCCCATCACGATGGTGATGACGAAGATCGAGCCGATCACGATGCCGGGCTTCGACAGCGGAATGACGATGTTGACCAGCGTCTGCCAGCCCGATGCGCCGGCGTCATAGGCGGCCTCGATCAGGCGCTTGTCGATGCGGATCATCGAATTGAAGATCGGCACCACCATGAAAAAGGTGAACAGGTGGACCAGCGCCAGCACCACCGAGAATTCGGAGAACAGCAGCCACTCGACCGGCTTGTTGATAAAGCCTGCGCCGATCAGGCCCTGGTTGACCAGGCCGTTGCGGCCGAGCAGCGGAATCCAGGCGATCATCCGGATCACGTTGGAGGTCCAGAACGGGATGGTGCATAGCAGTGACAGCACGATCTGCCAGGTCTTGCTGCGGACGTGAAAGGCGAGGAAATAGGCGACCCAGAAGCCGATCAGGAGCGTCAGGCCCCAGGTCAGCAGGCACAGTTTCAGCGTCTTCAGATAGGTCTTCAGGATCGTGCACAGCTCGGGCAGATTGGCGACGCAGCCCTCGAACGTGTCAGTATAGCCGCGAAAGCTGAAGGCCGGGATCATCTCATATTCGTTGTAGTCCCAGGCGCTGACGATGACGACGAGCACCAGCGGCAAGAGGAAGAACAGCGCGAACACCAGCATCATCGGCCCGGCCTGCAGCCAGGCGATCGAGCGCATGGTCAATTTGCGGAGGGCGCCTTCGGCCGGCGCAACGCTGTCGGGCGAAGTTTCGATCGTCACGGCCACGGGAATACCTGTCGTCGGGTCGCGAATGCTTGGAGCGGCTGAGAAAGGCTGCCGCGCCCACGGGGAGGCGGGCGCGGCAGCATGATCGGTCACATCAGGCGGCGATGAACTCGTTCCACTTGCGCACCATGTAGTCGTTCTCGTCCATGACGGCGTTCCAGCAGACCACATTGCCCATGCGGTCCTCATAGGAGCCGCCGTCGCGCACGGCGCCGGCCTTCTCCATCAGGGTGCCGTCCGGCGCCTTGATGTCGTTCTTCGCCGGCTTGCCTTCCATCCAGTAGCCCCACTCGTCCTCGGTCATGTTGGCCTTGGCGGTGGACAGCACGGCCGAGTAGTAGCCCTGGCGATTGAGATAGGCGCCGGCCCAGCCGGACAGGTACCAGTTGACGAACTCATAGGCCCAGTCGAGCTTCGGCCCGCCGGCGACGGCCTTGGACACGCAGAAGCCGGAGGCCCAGGAGCGATAGCCTTCCTTGAGCGGCTGGAACACGCAGGGAATGCCCATCGAGCGCACCTTGGTGACCGCCGGCGACCACATCGACTGGATCACCGTCTCGCCCGAGGCCATCAGGTTGACCGACTCGTTGAAGTCCTTCCAGAAGGCGCGGAACTGGCCGGCCTTCTTGGCCTCGGTCAGCACCTTCATGGTCAAGTCGATCTCGGCCTTGGTCATGTTGCCCTTGTCGGCATATTTGTACTGGCCGGTCGCCTCGACGACGAGGGCGGCGTCCATGATGCCGATCGAGGGGATGTTGAGGATCGAGGCCTTGCCCTTGAACTCGGGGTTGAGCAGCTCGGCCCAGGACGAGATCGGGCGCTTGATCAGGTCTGGGCGGATGCCGAGCGTATCGGCGTTGTAGACGGTCGGGATGAGCGTGACGTACTCGGTCGGCGTCGCCGAGAAGGTCTTGGAGTTCGCTCCCTCGAGATAGAGCACCTTCCACGGCGCGGTGCCCTGGCCGCCGATCTTCTTGCCGTTCGGCAGCTCGCCCTTGGTGAAGACGGGCGTGATATTGTCGAATTCCTTGATCTTGCGCGCATCGAGCGGGAAGATGTTGCCCGAGGGCACCAGCTTCTTGAGCGAGAAATATTCGGTGTCGAGCACGTCGAACGAGTTCGGCTGGGTGATGACCCGCTTGGTGACGTCGTCGGTCGTGGCAGTGATGTATTCGATCTTGATGCCGGTGTCGGCGAGGCACTTTTTCGAGATCTCGTCGCCTTCGTTCACCGCGGTGCCGAGATAGCGCAGCACCTTGGGGTCGGCAGCGTGGACATAGGGCGCGCTGAGCAGCGTGCCTGAGCCGGCGAGACCGGCGACGCCGGCCGCGCCCTTGAGCAGCGAGCGGCGGCTGATGGATGTCTTTTTCGATCGATCAGTCATGATCATCTCCTTGGGATCAGAACGAGCAGGTGAAAATCAGGCCACGAGTTCGGCAGCCGGCGCGGCCGACGTCGCGGAATGGGGCGTCAGAGCGTCGGCGAGCGCCGGATTCCAGGTCACGACGACGCGTTCGCCGATCACGTGGGTCTCCGCGTCGAACTGATCGTCGCTGAGCTGGGCCGAGATTTCAGGGCCGCCATCGGTCGTGACCGCGATGAGCACGTAAGTGCCCTGATATTCGATCTTGCTGATCGTGCCCGGCACAGCCGGGCCGTCGATCGCGGCAGTCGGCGCCTTCAGCTGAATGCGGTCGACGCGCACCGCGAAGGTCTCGCCGTTCAGCGGGATCACGTTGTGGCCGCCGATGAAGCGGGCGGCGAATTCGGTGCGCGGATGGTTGAAGATCTCGCGCGGGCTGCCCTGCTGCTCGATACGGCCGCCATTCATCAGCACCACGAGATCCGACAGCGCCATCGCCTCGTCCTGGCCGTGGGTGACGTGGATGAAGGTGAGGCCGAGCTCGCGTTGCAGCCGTTTCAGCTCGGCGCGCATGCGCAAGCGAAGGAACGGATCGAGCGCCGACAAGGGCTCGTCGAGCAGCAGGATCTGCGGCGAGGTGATCAGCGCGCGTGCCAGCGCGACGCGCTGCTGCTGGCCGCCGGAGAGCTGCGCCGGCAGCCGGCCGGCATAGCTCTGCATGTCCACGAGCTCGAGCAGCTCGCGCGCGCGGGCGTGGCGCTCGGGCTTGGACACGCCCTTCATCTTCAGCGCAAAGGCGACGTTGTCGATCACCGAGAGATGCGGAAACAGCGCGTAGGACTGGAACATCATCGCGGTGCCGCGCCCGGCGGGCGGCAGCTCGGTGACATTCTTGGCGCCGACGATGATGTCGCCGGAGGTCGCGGATTCGTGGCCGGCGATCATGCGCAAGGTCGAGGTCTTGCCGCAGCCGGACGGGCCGAGCAGGCAGCAATAGGAGCCGGCGGGAATCCGCAGGTCGATCGCGTCGACGGCGGTGACGTGACCGTACATCTTCGTCACCTTCACCAGTTCCAAGCTCGTGCCCGCCGCCATCCGCCCTCCATATCGCCTGTCGTCAGCAAGAACCGGGCATGAGTCATCGTCCGCACGGTCGGGTGCCCGGCTCCCGACGGCGTGGTGTCTGCAACGGATATGCCAAGGGATCGGCGCCCGCGTTGCGCGGTGCATAAAGAGTGCGCTCAGCCCGCGATGCGTATGCAATTGGCGCGCACGAGCCGTCCGCCCCGGCTGCGGCGACCCGCGCGCCGAGCAAAGACCCAGGAAAACAGCTGCAACCACGGCGGTGTGGAGGCACTTTGTCCGTTCCCGTCTGTGCATCAGGCGTGTGGAGCGGACGCCGCTGCAATTGATGGTGGAAGATCCGACGCGCTCCCGCACCGCAAAAGGGCGGCAGTGCCGGCATCTGCCTATCGATCGAGCGGCCGCTGATGGCCTGCGCAGCCATGCTCTGCCTCAACATTAGGCATTATTGCTATCCGGAGGCAAGGCGGAACGGCGAGCGACATGGCGGCGCAGGCCTGGCTCGGCTAGCGCAGCACCGCGCGCAATTTGGCCTGGGCGGCCGCCATCAGCATGCGTTCAGCGATGCCGCGCAATTCGGCGACCCCGATCCGATCGGATTCGGCGAAGATCTCGTAGGACTCGGTCGTGATCGGAAACCAGCGATAGAAGCGCGCCTCCTCGAACAAAACGCGGGCGGCCGCTTCGATCTCGGCGGGCGATGGTGCAGGGTACTGCATGTGCGTCCACCGGGCCGGTTCGATCAGTGATGATCGGCGTGATCGGGCAGAGTGAGGCCGAACACCTTCACCAGATCGTCGACCTGCTGCGGCGACAGATGCCGCGGATTGAGCCCGCGCAGCAGCAGATAGAGTTTGGCGGTCTCCTCCAACTCCTCCATCGCGAACACCGCCGCCTCCAGCGTGTCGCCGGACACCACCGGCCCGTGATTGGCGAGCAGCACCGAGGCGTATTGGCCGGCGAGGCCCTTGATCGCGTCGGCGACGGCCGGATCCCCGGGGCGATGATAGGGCACCAGCGCCGTCTGGCCGCAGCGCATCAAATAATAAGGTGTCAGCGGCGGCAGCGCCATCAGCGGATCGATCTCCGGCAGCATCGAGATTGCCACCGAATGCGTCGAGTGCAGATGCACCACGGCGCGGGCGGCGGCGCGGGTCTGGTAAAGCGCCGTGTGCAGCGGCACCTCCTTGGTCGGCGCGTCGCCCGACATCAGCCTGCCGTTGGCATCGAGCCGCGAGAGCTTGTCGGGATCGAGGAAGCCGAGCGAGGCATTGGTCGGCGTCACCAGCCAGCCGCCATCGTCGAGCCGCACGCTGATGTTGCCGGACGAGCCCGGTGTCAGCCCGCGCTCGAACAGCGAGCGGCCGAACCGGCAGATGGCCTCGCGAATCGCAGTATCCGCCACGGGTCTTTCCTCGTTCCTCACCTCTTGCCGCTTTGTCTCACGCTTTGGCAGCGTGGCCAAGCCGTGATACCCAGGGACCAGCCCGGTCAACCGGACAGGTTCAGGAAACGCTTCGAGGATTTGCCGCATGCCGCAGCCATCGCAATTGAACGTCGCCGTGATCGGGCTCGGCTCCATGGGATACGGCATGGCGACCTCGCTCAAGCGCGCCGGCTTCGCGGTGACCGGATGCGACGTTTCGGCCGATGCCGTGGCGCGGTTCGTCGCCGATGGCGGCAAGGGCGCGAACAGCCCGGCTGAGGCCGCAGCAGGCGCGGACATCGTCGTCAGCGTCGTCGTCAATGCGGCGCAGACCGAGGCCATTCTGTTCGGCCCCGGCGGCGCGGCCGAGACCATGCCGAAGGACGCCGTGTTCGTCTCCTCCGCGACCATGGACCCGGATGTCGCGCGTCGCCTCGCCAAACAGCTCGAAGCCACCGGCCGGCACTATCTCGATGCGCCGATCTCCGGCGGCGCGCAGCGTGCCGCGCAAGGCGAATTGACCATCCTGGCCTCGGGTAGCCCGGCGGCCTTCGCCAGGGCGCGGCCGGCGCTCGACGCGATGGCCGCCAAGCTCTATGAGCTCGGCGATGCCGCGGGCCAGGGCGCCGCGTTCAAGATGATCAACCAGTTGCTCGCCGGCGTGCACATCGCCGCCGCCAGCGAGGCGATTGCCTTCGCCGCCAAGCAGGGCCTCGACATCCGCAAGGTCTACGAGGTCATCACCGCCTCGGCCGGCAATTCCTGGATGTTCGAGAACCGCATGCCGCACGTGCTCGATGGCGACTACACGCCGCGCAGCGCGGTCGAGATCTTCGTCAAGGACCTCGGCATCATCCAGGACATGGCACGCAACCACCGCTTCCCGGTGCCGGTCTCGGCCGCGGCGCTGCAGATGTTCCTGATGACATCGGCCGCCGGCATGGGCCGCGACGATGATGCCTCGGTGGCGCGGATGTATGCGCAGGTCACCGGCACCAAGCTGCCTGGCCAATCCAACTAACTGCCTTTCAACGAGCTCGCGCCATGCCCCGTTTCGCCGCCAATCTCTCGATGATGTTCACCGAGCATCCATTCCTCGACCGCTTCGCGGCCGCCGCGAAGGCCGGCTTCACCGCCGTCGAATTCCTGTTTCCCTATGATCATCCGGCCGAGGAGGTCGGCAAAAGGCTGCGCGACAACGGCCTGACCCAGGCGCTGTTCAATCTTCCGCCGGGCCATTGGGACGCCGGCGAGAAGGGCTTTGCCGCGCTGCCGGAACGCTTCGACGATCTCAAGGCGAGCCTGGAAACAGCGCTGCCTTATGCCAAGGCGACCGGCGTGAAGCGGCTGCATCTGATGGCCGGCATTGCCGATCGTCATGATGCGAAGGCGGTGGAGGCCTACTACAAGTCCGTGGCCTGGGCTGCCGAGTTCTTCGCACCCAACGGCCTCGACGTCGTGATCGAGCCGATCAATCCACGCAACGTGCCCGGCTATTTCCTCAACGATTTCGGTTTCGCCCGCGATCTCATCCGCGAGCTCAAGATTCCGAACCTGAAGCTGCAATTCGACATCTATCACTGCCAGATCATCCATGGCGACGTCACGATGCGGCTGCGCGAGATGATGGACATCACCGGCCACATCCAGATCGCCAGCATTCCCTCGCGCAACGAGCCGGATGGCGAGGAGCTGAACTATCCGTTCCTGTTCAAAGAGCTCGACCGGCTCGGCTATGCCGGCTTCGTCGGCTGCGAGTACAATCCGCGCAGCCGCACCGAGGACGGGCTTGGATGGTTCGCCCCCTACAAGGGAGTGAAGCCATGAGCCTGAAGCTCGGCTGCATCGCCGACGACTACACTGGCGCCTCCGACCTCGCCAACACCCTGACGCGCGCCGGCCTGCGCACGGTGCAGACCATCGGCGTGCCGGCCTCCGACCTTGCGCTGCCCGAGGTCGATGCCGTCGTGGTCTCGCTCAAGAGCCGCTCGATCGAGGCCTCGCAGGCGGTGGCGCGGTCGCGCGAGGCGGACAGATGGCTGCGTGCACGCGGCGCTGAGCATGTCTTGTTCAAGATCTGCTCGACCTTCGATTCCACCGATGCCGGCAATATCGGCCCGGTGATGGATGCGCTGGCCGGCGATGCCGGCGATCCGATCGTGCTGGTGACGCCGGCTTTCCCGGAGACGAAACGCACCGTCTATCAGGGCAACCTGTTCGTCGGCGCCGTGCCGCTCAATGAGAGCCCGCTGAAGGATCACCCGCTCAACCCGATGCACGATGCCAATCTGGTGCGTGTGCTCGGCCGCCAGAGCCGGAGGAGGATCGGCCTGGTCGATCTCGCCACCGTCGTGCACGGGCCGGAGGCGATCGGTCACCGCCTGCAGGAGCTGGCCGGGCAGGATTTTGGCGCGGCGATCATCGACGCGGTGTTCGATGCCGACCTGACCGCCATCGGCGCGGCTGCATTGAAGAGCAAAGTCTCGGTCGGCGCCTCCGGGATCGGGCTCGGCCTGGCGCGTGCCCTCGTTGCGGCCGGGCAGGCGCATTCTCACGGCCTGACCCATCACGAAGATGCGCCGGTCGGCGGCATGGCGGCCTGCCTCGCCGGCAGCTGCTCGCAGGCGACGCTGCAGCAGATCGCACAGGCCGAGACGATCATGCCGGTGCTGCATCTCGATGCGGCGGCTCTGGTCGCCGGTCCCGATGAAGCGCAGCGGGCGATGGTCTGGGCGGGTGAGCGGATCGGCCGTGGTCCGGTGCTGATCGCCTCCAGCGCCACGCCGGATCAGGTCAGCGCCCTCCAGGCCAGGCACGGCCGCGAAGCGGCGGGACACGCCATCGAGCAGGCCATGGCCGATCTCGCCGAGGGGCTGATCGAGGTCGGCGTGCGGCGGCTGATTGTCGCCGGGGGCGAGACCTCCGGCGCGGTCGTTGATCGGCTCAGGATTCCCGGCTTCCTGGTGGGTCCGGAGATCGCCGCCGGCGTGCCCGTGCTGCGCGCGATCGGCGCGGAGGCCGGCGACATGCTGCTGGCGCTGAAGTCCGGCAATTTCGGCGGACCGCAGTTCTTTGCCGATGCGCTCGGGCTGATGCGCTAGCCGTTCGGCGACCGCGCGCTGATCCCGATTTCATCATCTGCATCCTTCGTGCGCCGGCCGGCGGCGTGCGAACGCCGGGTTGCCGTCTTAAGCGCCGGAACGCACACAGAAAAAGCAGAAGTTTTTCACGTGTAATGCACGCCGACACCCGTAAATTAACGGTCTCTATGGACCTCACCTCTATACCTTCAGGATGGACCGCGGCGTGATGGTCCTTCTGTGGGTAGGGCAATGAAACTGAATCGGATCGGCTACAAACTCGGGCTCGCCGGCGCCATCGGCGCCACTCTCGCGGTCGGTATGATCGTAAATCAGATGATGGCCGAGAGTGCGGTCAGTGCGGCCAATCAGCGGGCCGAGCGTGCGCGGCGTGTGGTCGAGAGCGTCATGTCCGCCAGCATCAACATGCAGCAGACCCAGCTTGCGGGGCGCTCGGCCCGGCTGGCGCGGGTGCCGGCCGATGCCGAGAAGGCGGCCGCCGAGATCCAGCAGTTCTCCACCAGCATGGTCACGGATATCGATGGGGCGCTGGCCAATGTCAGCACCGCCGAGAACCGCAACCGGCTGACCCGGCTGAAGGAACTGATGAAGAGCTATGCCGCCGGCGCGGTCGAGCTGGCGCAGGCCCAACAGGCGCTGCTGCTGCAGATCGACAAGCGCGGCGCGGTGTCTGCCGAATGGAGCAAGGGACTTCAGGCCATCCTGGGCTCGCCGACCCTGCCGAACCTGGCGTTTCGTGAGCGCGTCGAGCGGCAGCTGCATGCCGCCGATGCCAAGCTGAACTTCATGCGCTCGCAGGCCTGGCGGTTCGGCGTCACTGGCGACGCCGGCGCGATTACCCAGCTGAAACAGACGGTGCCGATCCTGAAGAGCTCGCTGACCGACGCCCGCATGCTCGCCGACGATCGCGAGATCCAGGCCGCGATCACCAGGCTCAACGGCATCGCCTCGGACTTCGTCGTCGCCAATGACGAGGTCGTCAAGATCGAAGGGATCAAGGAGGCGCTGCTGCGCGACCGCACTTTGGTTTATCTCGGCGAGGCGAGCGAGCTGATGACGGCGTCCATCCAGGATGCCCGCGCCCGCAATGCCAGCGCCCGATATGATGCCGACGAGGTGGCGGCGCAGGCGAGCCGCATCACGCAGATCGTCGGGCTGGCGGTGCTGCTCTCGGTGATCTCATCGGTGGTCTTCTCGTTCCTCGGTATCGCGCGGCCGTTGACCCGGCTGAATGCGGCGCTCGGCGAGATGGCGCGCGGGCGGCTCGACATTGTCATCCCCGGCGCCTCGCGCGGCGACGAGATCGGCGATCTCGCCAAGACCGTCACCGTGATCCGCGGCAACGCCGAGGAGCAGGCGCGCGCCGAGGCCGAGGCCAAGAACACGCAGGATGCGATGGCTGAGCGCCAGCGCAAGGCCGACATGCAGCGCCTCGCGCAACAGTTCGAGGCGGCGGTCGGCGAGATCGTGAACACCGTATCGGCCGCATCCGGCCAGCTCGAGCAGTCTGCGACCACGTTGACCCAGGCGGCGACACGCTCGCAAGGCCTGACGACGGCCGTTGCCACGGCCTCCGAAGAAGCGACGACCAACGTGCAGTCGGTCGCCTCGGCGACCGAGCAGATGGCATCGTCGGTGACCGAGATCAGCCGTCAGGTGCAGGAATCCGCGCGGATCGCCAATGAGGCCGTCGGCCAGGCCCGCACCACCACGGGTCGTGTGAGCGAGCTGTCGAAGGCGGCAACCCGCATCGGCGACGTCGTCGAGCTGATCAACACCATTGCCGGCCAGACCAACCTGCTGGCGCTCAACGCCACCATCGAGGCGGCGCGCGCCGGAGAGGCCGGCCGCGGCTTTGCGGTGGTCGCCTCCGAGGTGAAGGCGCTGGCCGAGCAGACCGCCAAGGCGACCGGTGAAATCGGTCAGCAGATCTCGAGCATCCAGGTCGCGACCCAGGAGTCTGTCAGCGCGATCAAGGAGATCTCGGCGACGATCGAGAAGCTGTCGGAGATTTCCTCGACCATCGCGGCGGCGGTGGAAGAGCAGGGCGCGGCGACCCAGGAAATCTCCCGCAATGTGCAGCAGGCCGCCCACGGCACGCAGCAGGTCTCGGCCAACATCGCCGACGTCGAGCGCGGCGCCGCAGAGACCGGATCGGCCTCGGCGCAGGTGCTCGCCGCGGCGCAGGCGCTCTCCGGCGACAGCAGCCGGCTGCAGCAGGAGGTCGCAAGCTTCCTCGGCTCGGTGCGGGCGGCGTAAGGCGCGCACGGACCACCGTTTAGCTGAGATGAACGAAGGCCGGGGTCGCTCCCCGGTCTTTTCGTGTTTGGACCGATCTGCCGAGCCAACAAGCGGCTTCTCCGTAACTCTACGGAGTGCAATGTTAACTTTGTTCCTTCGAAGGATCCGTAACAATGCAAGAGGTCCTTAATCGTCATCACAGCTAGACGTTCATCCTGGCTGGTGCATCGCGGGTCGGCGCTGACCCCCGGGGGAGAGTTCTATGTTCGCTAGCGTGTCCATTCGCACCAAGGTCATTGCGGTCGTTGGACTGCTTCTCGCCGTGCTCACGGCGATGGGCCTGCTCGCGATATCGAGCATGCGGACGATGAATGCCAACACGGTCGACATCACGACCAACTGGCTGCCGAGCGTCCGCGTTCTCGGCGAGCTCCGGGCTGCCACTATCACCTATCGCAACGTCATCCGCGAGCACATGCTGGCGGAGTCGCTTGACGACAAGCTGGCTCAGGAAAAGACCGCCGCTGCGACGCTCGACAACGTCAACAAGGCAACCAAGCTCTACGAAACGATGATCTCTTCGCCGGACGAGCGAGCGATCTATCAACAGTGGAAGAGCGTCTGGGACAAGTACCTCGCCGGTAGCCAGAAGGTGATGGAGCTGTCGCGCAAGGAAGCGGGGCAGGTGCCGCACGAGGCGCATGCGTTGAACCAGAACACTGTCAACAAGCTTGGCCTGGAGGCCGACGAGGTCTTGCGCAAGGATGTCGACCTCAACAATACAGGCGCAGACAAGGCATCCGCCGACGCGGCTTCGACCTATTCGACATCCTTTGCGATGCTCGGCGCTATCAATCTCGTGATGCTGATCGTCGGCGCGCTTGTCAGCTTCCTGATGGTGCGAAGCGTCTCGCAGGGCATAGTTTCGATCGTGAAGCCGATGCAGGCTCTGGGCGACGGCGACCTCTCGGTCGAGATTCCGCACCGGGGCGAGAGCACCGAGATGGGCGCGATGGCCAATGCGCTGCAGATCTTCAAGGACGCGCTGATCGCCAAGAAGGCGGCGGACGAGGCGGCGGCCAAGGACGCCGACGCCAAGATCGAACGCGGCCGCCGGGTCGATGCAGTGACCCGTCAGTTCGAGGCCGTGATCGGCGACATCGTCAACACGGTGTTCTCGGCCTCCAGCCAGCTCGAAGCCTCGGCCGGCACCTTGACCTCGACCGCCGACCGTTCGCAGCGGCTGGCCACGACCGTGGCCTCGGCATCGGAAGAAGCGTCGACCAACGTGCAGTCGGTGGCTTCGGCGACCGAGGAACTGTCGTCGTCGGTGACCGAGATCAGCCGCCAGGTGCAGGAGTCGGCGCGGATGGCCAGCGAGGCGGTCACGCAAGCGCGCACCACCAATGATCAGGTCGGCGAACTGTCGAAGGCCGCCGCCCGCATCGGTGACGTCGTCGAACTGATCAACACCATCGCCGGGCAGACCAACCTGCTCGCGCTCAATGCCACCATCGAGGCGGCCCGCGCCGGCGAAGCCGGCAAGGGATTCGCCGTGGTCGCCACCGAGGTCAAGGCGCTCGCCGAGCAGACGTCGAAGGCGACCGGCGAAATCGGGCAGCAGATTTCCGGCATCCAGGCGGCGACACAGGAGTCGGTGAACGCGATCCGCACCATCTCGGCAACGATCGAACGTCTCTCCGAGATCGCCTCGGCGATCGCGGCCGCTGTCGAGGAGCAGGGCGCCGCAACGCAGGAAATCTCGCGCAACGTGCAACAGGCCGCGCACGGCACCCAGCAGGTCTCGGCCAATATCGCCGATGTGCAGCGCGGCGCCAGCGAAACCGGATCGGCGTCGGCCCAGGTTCTGTCAGCGGCAAAATCATTGTCGACCGACAGCAACCGGCTGAAGACCGAGGTGAGCCGCTTCCTGGAGACGGTGCGTGCGGCTTGAGCGCGACATATCTGCCATGGCGGATGACCCGCTCACGCGAGCAGCGTGTCACCCGTAACTATGCGGCCGAAATTCTACGGAGTAGAAAATTAACGGAATCTCGGTGTGCTCAGCAGCAGACTTAGCGCGCTTTTCACGCTGCCAATGATGTCGGACAGGGGTTTGGCGGGGCGACCACAGCTTCCGCCTGTCCATCATCTGGCGCCAGACGAGGTCACCGATGTCGCTGCTGTCCCGCTTTCGTGTGCTCACCAAGATTCTTGCGATCGTCATCCTGATGGCCGGCGTGGCCGGTACGATCAGCTGGTTCGCCATCGACGCGCTGGCCACCGTGGCCGAAGGCGCCGCCCTGATGAAGTCCGCCGCCAACCGCGCTCTCTTGGCGGCACGCGCCAATCAGAACGTGATTGCGCTCAACCGCGCCGAGTTCCGCGCCGCGCTCGATCCGCGTAACGAGAATCGCGAGGCGGCGCTGAAGGTGGTCGAGGAGCAGCGCAAGCAATTCGCCGAGCGCCTGGAGGAGGTCGCCAAGACCAAGGATGATCAGGCGCGCGCCATGATCCCCGATGTCCGGTCGCTCTACGACGAGTACGTCAAGGGCATGGAGGAGACGTTCCGCGTCATCACCGCCGCCAAGGACATGCAGATCAGCGAGCAGGCTGAGAAGATGCGCGATGCCGCGCTGAAGAGCCGCGCCAATTCCGAGAAGCTCCAGGCGAAGATGAAGGATGTTGCCGACAGATTGACGACCCGCGTCGACAACCTCGCCAAGGCGGCCGAGGATCAGTATCAGCAGACCTCGCGCATGCTGGTGACGATGGCCGCGCTCGGCATCGTGCTCGGTCTGTCGCTGGGCTTTGTGATCGGGCAGTTCGGCATTGCCAAGCCGATGCGGGCGCTGGTCGCGGTGCTGCAGCGGATGGCCAAGGGCGAGGAGGTCGCGATCTCGGGCGAAGGCCGCGGTGACGAGATCGGCGAGACCGCCCAGGCCGTCAACGAGATCAAGATCATGCTGGCCGAGAAGGCCCGCCAGGAGGCGGAGGCCAAGGTCGCCATGGACAAGATGATGGCGGAGAAGCGCCGTGCCGACATGCACCAGATGGCCGACAATTTCGAGCAGGCCGTGGGGCAGATCGTCGAGACCGTGTCCCATGCCTCGACCGAGCTCGAAGCGTCGGCCACCTCGCTGAGTTCGACCGCCGCACGCTCGCAGACGCTGGCGACCACTGTGGCGTCGGCCTCGCACGAGGCCTCGACCAATGTGCAGTCGGTGGCGTCGGCGACCGAGGAAATGTCGTCCTCGGTCAACGAGATCAGCCGCCAGGTGCAGGAATCCGCCCGCATGGCCAGCGACGCCGTCGACCAGGCGCGCCGGACCAATGAGCGTGTCGGCGAGTTGTCCAAGGCCGCGACCCGGATCGGCGACGTCGTCGAACTGATCAACACCATTGCGGGCCAGACCAATTTGCTGGCGCTCAACGCCACCATCGAGGCGGCGCGCGCCGGCGAGGCCGGCCGCGGCTTTGCGGTGGTCGCCTCCGAGGTCAAGGCTTTGGCCGAGCAGACCGCCAAGGCCACCGGCGAGATCGGCCAGCAGATTGGCAGCATCCAGGCGGCGACGCAGGAATCGGTCGGCGCAATCCGCGAGATTTCCGGCACCATCGAAAAACTGTCGGAAATCTCCTCGACCATCGCCGCCGCGGTGGAGGAGCAGGGCGCCGCGACGCAGGAGATCTCGCGCAACATCCAGCAGGCGGCCATCGGCACGCAGCAGGTCTCGGCCAATATCTCCGAGGTGCAACGTGGCGCCGGCGAGACCGGCTCGGCCTCATCGCAGGTGCTGTCGGCAGCGCAGATGCTGTCCGGCGACAGCAACCGGCTGAAGGTTGAGGTCGATCGCTTCCTGAGCACGGTCCGCGCCGCCTGAGCGCGGCGCTTATCCCCGCCGTTCGTCGACAGACAGGGCGTGGCCACAAGGCCGCGCCTGTTCGTTTCGCCATCGTCTCCGTAGTTTACGGGAGAAAAAATTAATCAAATTACGCCGTTTGGCCGCTCAGATTGGCAGCGTTCCAAATCGCTGATGATGCGGGAGAGACATGGTCGGCTCGGGCCCAGACCGGTTCTCGTCGGTCATCAGGTATCAGACGAGGTCGTTCGATGTCTTTCCTGTCGCGCTTTCGCGTGCTCACCAAAATTCTTGCCATCGTCTTGTTGATGGCCGCTGTAGCCGGAGCGATCAGCTGGGTCGCGATTGGCGCATTGGAGACCGTCGCAGAAGGCGCCGCCAATATGAAGGCGGCCGCCAGCCGGGCTCTCGTTGCGGCGCGAGCCAATCAGAGCGTGATTGCGCTCAATCGCGCCGAATTCCGCGCGGCGCTCGACCCGCGACAAGACAATCGTGAGGCCACCCTCAAGGTGATCGACGAGCAGCGCAAGCAATTCGCCGAGCGCCTTGAAGAGGTTGCCAAGACCAGGGACGACCAGGCGCGCGCGATGATCCCCGATGTCCGTGCCGCCTATGCCGAGTACGAGAAAGGGATTCAGGAGACGATCCGCGTCGTTAGCGCCGCCAAGGACGTGCAACTCAGCGAGCAGGCGGAGAGAATGCGCGACGTCGCGATGAAGAGCCGCGCCAGCGCCGAGAAGCTCCAGGCGAAGATGAAGGATGTTGCCGACAGATTGACGACCCGCGTCGACAACCTCGCCAAGGCGGCCGAGGATCAGTATCAGCAGACCTCGCGCATGCTGGTGACGATGGCCGCGCTCGGCATCGTGCTCGGTCTGTCGCTGGGCTTTGTGATCGGGCAGTTCGGCATTGCCAAGCCGATGCGGGCGCTGGTCGCGGTGCTGCAGCGGATGGCCAAGGGCGAGGAGGTCGCGATCTCGGGCGAAGGCCGCGGTGACGAGATCGGCGAGACCGCCCAGGCCGTCAACGAGATCAAGATCATGCTGGCCGAGAAGGCCCGCCAGGAGGCGGAGGCCAAGGTCGCCATGGACAAGATGATGGCGGAGAAGCGCCGTGCCGACATGCACCAGATGGCCGACAATTTCGAGCAGGCCGTGGGGCAGATCGTCGAGACCGTGTCCCATGCCTCGACCGAGCTCGAAGCGTCGGCCACCTCGCTGAGTTCGACCGCCGCACGCTCGCAGACGCTGGCGACCACTGTGGCGTCGGCCTCGCACGAGGCCTCGACCAATGTGCAGTCGGTGGCGTCGGCGACCGAGGAAATGTCGTCCTCGGTCAACGAGATCAGCCGCCAGGTGCAGGAATCCGCCCGCATGGCCAGCGACGCCGTCGACCAGGCGCGCCGGACCAATGAGCGTGTCGGCGAGTTGTCCAAGGCCGCGACCCGGATCGGCGACGTCGTCGAACTGATCAACACCATTGCGGGCCAGACCAATTTGCTGGCGCTCAACGCCACCATCGAGGCGGCGCGCGCCGGCGAGGCCGGCCGCGGCTTTGCGGTGGTCGCCTCCGAGGTCAAGGCTTTGGCCGAGCAGACCGCCAAGGCCACCGGCGAGATCGGCCAGCAGATTGGCAGCATCCAGGCGGCGACGCAGGAATCGGTCGGCGCAATCCGCGAGATTTCCGGCACCATCGAAAAACTGTCGGAAATCTCCTCGACCATCGCCGCCGCGGTGGAGGAGCAGGGCGCCGCGACGCAGGAGATCTCGCGCAACATCCAGCAGGCGGCCATCGGCACGCAGCAGGTCTCGGCCAATATCTCCGAGGTGCAACGTGGCGCCGGCGAGACCGGCTCGGCCTCGTCCCAGGTGCTCTCGGCAGCGCAGATGCTGTCCGGCGACAGCAACCGGCTGAAGGTCGAGGTCGACCGCTTCCTGAGCACGGTGCGCGCCGCCTGAGCGCGGCGGTCGAGTCGAGTTTGCTTCGTCGACGAACAAGGCGCGGCCGCAAGGCCGCGCCTTGTACGTGTACCGCTTTCAAGAAGGCACTGACGGAGGTGAAGCAGCTGACCTCCGACAATCGGCTCAGCAACGCCGCCTTGAGCAGAGCGAGAAGGCTGCGACCGGCTGGCGCCAGGACGTTGCGGAGAAAGAGATCGCGCTGATGCGCAATCCGCAGACCGTGCAGGAGGCGCGCAACCTCGCAGCCTCCGGCGCCGGCAAGAAGTACATGGATGGCCTCGGCGGCCTCGTGAAGGAGGTGATCGACGTCGAAGCGGCCCTGCTGCAGACGCAGCCGAGGCCGCTCTGGCGTCGTCGAAGACCTCGATCGTGGTGGGTGGCACCGTCATGGCGGTGATCGCGCTGCTCGTGCTGAACTCCGCCGTGACCCGCGGCATCACCTGCATGACCGCCGCCATGGGGCGGCTGGCCAACAATGATCTCAGCGTCACGATTCCCTATGGCCGATCGCCGTGACGAGGTCGGCGCGGTGACCGAGATCAGCCGCCAGGTGCAGGAATCGGCCCGGATGGCGGGCGAGGCCGTCAACCAGGCCCGCCGCACCAACGAGCAGGTGAGCGAGCTCTCCAAGGCGGCCGCGCGGATCGGCGACGTCGTCGAACTGATCAACACGATCGCCGGCCAGACCAACCTTCTGGCGCTCAACGCCACGATCGAGGCGGCGCGCGCCGGCGAAGCGGGCCGTGGCTTCGCCGTGGTCGCCACCGAAGTGAAGGCGCTTGCCGAGCAGACCTCGAAGGCGACCGGCGAGATCGGTCAGCAGATTTCCGGCATCCAGAGCGCGACCCAGGAATCGGTTGGCGCCATCAAGGAAATTTCGGCGACCATCGAGCGGCTTTCGGAGATCGCGTCGACCATTGCCGCCGCGGTCGAGGAGCAGGGCGCCGCGACCCAGGAGATTTCCCGCAACGTCCAGCACGCTTCCCAGGGCACGAAGGATGTCTCGACCAACATCGTCGAGGTCCAGCGCGGCGCCAATGAAACCGGCTCCGCCTCCTCCGAGGTGTTGTCTGCGGCCCAGGCGCTGTCGTCCGACAGCAACCGTCTCAAGGCCGAAGTGAGCCGCTTCCTCAATACCGTCCGCGCCGCCTGATTGCGGCGTTCGACCGGCGTACTCGTCCTGGGCGTGGCCGCTGGCCACGCCCTTTCGCTTGGCGCGGGAGCAACGCAAAGGAGCGCCATCGTGAGATGCATGAGCGCCATGCAATCCGCGAAACTACGGGCGCGGCGGCTTAAACTTTATCCTATGTTAAACTGATCAGGCGAATTTTAACTCTCTACAACTTTTGGAATGAGAGACATTCGCCGTGCTCAGCAATTTTCGCATCGTTTTCAAGATCGGCCTGATCGCCCTGATCATGGGCGTCATCATGATCGGCCTGGTCAGCCATATGTCGAGCCAGATGTCCGGCATCGACTTGGCCTATACCGATGTCGTGAAGCGGATCGACAGTTCCACGGTGCTGCTGGCGCGGACCGGGCGCCGGGCCGAGACCTATCGCGCCTCGGCCTTCGAGCTCCTCGCCGAAACCACCGAGGCGGGCAATGCGCGCCTGCTCAAGGCGGCACAGGATGCCGCGGCCCAGGTGCGGAACGGTCTCGACAAGATCCGGACGGATCTGCCGGAAAAGGCCGATCAGATCGGCAGGATCGCCGATCGCTTCAAGACGGCTTTCGCCGCCTGCGAGCCGGGCATCCAGGCCGCGAGCGCCGCGATGACCCCGGAGCAGAACGTCAAAGCGGGGCAGAAGTTGAACGACGAATGCCGGGATGTCCTCAATTCCGCGGTGAGCGTCCTGCTCGCGGCGGTGAACGATGTCGTCGCGTTCTCGGAGGCCAAGGCGAGGGAGCAGCATGAGGCGACCGTCAACGGCACGCGCGACACGCTGATCATGGCGGTGCTGGCCACCCTTGTTGCCATCGGCGGCGCGCTCGCCACCGGCGTGTTCGGCATTGCGCGGCCGATGCGGGCGCTCGTCCTGGTGCTGCAGGGCATGGCGCGCGGCGAAGCGCCGGCGATGGTCGGTCTCGACCGCAAGGACGAGATCGGCGACACCGCGCGGGCGGTGGAAGGCGTCAGCCAGATGCTGGCCGAGAAGGCGCGCCATGAGGCGGAGGCCAAGATCGCACAGGACCAGATCGCCGCCGAGCAGCGCCGGGCCGAGATGCAGACACTCGCCGATGGCTTCGAGGCCGCGGTGGGGCAGATCATCGAGGTGGTGTCGTCAGCCTCCACCGAGCTCGAAGCGTCCGCCACGTCGCTGTCGTCGAGCGCGGACCGCGCCAGCCGGCTCGCCACCACCGTGTCGGCGGCCTCGGAGGAAGCCTCGACCAACGTCCAGTCCGTCGCCTCGGCGACCGAGGAGTTGTCCTCATCGGTCAACGAGATCAGCCGCCAGGTGCAGCAATCGGCGCGCATGGCGGTCGAGGCTGTCGGTCAGGCGCGCTCGACCACCGATCGCGTCGGCGAGTTGTCCAAGGCCGCCACCCGCATTGGCGACGTGGTCGAACTGATCAATACCATTGCCGGCCAGACCAACCTGCTGGCGCTCAACGCCACGATCGAGGCGGCGCGTGCCGGCGAGGCGGGCCGTGGCTTCGCCGTGGTCGCCTCCGAGGTGAAGGCGCTGGCCGAGCAGACCGCCAAGGCCACTGGCGAGATCGGCCAGCAGATCGGCAGCATTCAGAGCGCGACCCACGACTCGGTGACGGCGATCAGGGAGATCTCGGTCACGATCGAGAAGCTGTCGGAGATCTCGTCGACGATCGCGGCTGCCGTCGAGGAGCAGGGCGCGGCCACTCAGGAGATCGCCCGCAACGTGCAGCAGGCCGCCGCGGGCACCGAAGAGGTCTCGGCCAATGTCGGCAATGTGCAGCAGGGCGCGACCGAGACGGGCAGCGCGTCATCGCAGGTGCTTTCCGCCGCCAAATCGCTCGCAGCGAACAGCAACCGCCTGAAGCTCGAAGTGTCACGTTTCCTGCAAACCGTGCGCGCCGCCTGATCGGAGACCCCAAGCGCTGGGAGGCGTGGTGATCAGCTACGCCTTCTTGCATTGCGGCCGCGTTCTCGTCGGCTAGAGATCTCGCTTAGTCGGAAAAGAGCTGATCCCGCGCGGCGGCCCGCTGGATCCGTAGGATTACGGTGAATTCAGTATCCTTTAACCAACGTTAATAGGGCGCGCACAATCGTCCCTTCACGCAGCTTTTCATACGCAACAGAGAGACGTTCTCGTGCTCAACAATACTCGTATGGTCTTCAAGGTCGGTCTGATTGCGCTTCTGATGGGCACCGCCATGATCGGTCTTGTCAGTTACATGTCCAGCCAGACATCGTCCATCGATCGCGCTTATGCCGATGTCGTGCAGCGGGTCGATGCCTCCACTTCATGGTTGATCCGCTCGACCCGCCGGGCCGAGACGTATCGTGCTGCTGCCTTCGAACTGCTGACGGAAACCTCCGATGCGGGCAATGCGCGCCTGTTCAAGACGACGCAGGACATGTCGGCTCAGGTCATCGACGGTCTGAACAAGGTCGATCTGCCGGAGAAGGCGAGCGGCATCGCGAGGCTGAAGGGACTTTACGGTCACGCATTTTCAGCCTGTGCTCCGGTGATCCAGATCGCAGCGAGAGCCTCCACGGTTGAGGAAAAGGCGAAGGCCGCAGAACGCATGCGGGCAGAATGCAATGACAAGCTCAGAGCCGCTGTGGACCTCTCGGTCGAGCTTCAACGCGAAGCGATCGCGTTCTCGGAGGCCAGGGCGAGGGAGCAGCACGAACTGGCCGTCGCGGGGACGCGCAATACGCTGATCATGGCGGTGCTGACCGCCCTTGCAGCCCTCTCCGGTGCGCTCGCGATCGGTGTGTTCGGCATCGCGCAGCCGATGCGGGCCCTCGTTCTGGTGCTGCAGGGCATGGCGCGCGGCGAAGCGCCGGCGATGGTCGGTCTCGACCGCAAGGACGAGATCGGCGACACCGCGCGGGCGGTGGAAGGCGTCAGCCAGATGCTGGCCGAGAAGGCGCGCCACGAGGCGGAGGCCAAGATCGCACAGGACCAGATCGCCGCCGAGCAGCGCCGGGTCGAGATGCAGACACTCGCCGACGGCTTCGAAGCCGCAGTGGGACAGATCATCGAGGTGGTGTCATCGGCCTCCACCGAGCTCGAAGCCTCCGCCACGTCGTTGTCATCGAGTGCGGACCGTTCGCGACGGCTGGCCACGACGGTGTCTGCGGCATCGGAAGAAGCCTCGACCAACGTTCAGTCCGTCGCCTCTGCCACGGAGGAGCTGTCGTCCTCGGTGACCGAGATCAGCCGCCAGGTGCAGCAATCGGCGCGCATGGCCGGCGAAGCGGTCGGTCAGGCGCGCTCGACCACCGATCGCGTCGGCGAGTTGTCGAAAGCTGCGACACGGATCGGCGACGTGGTCGAACTGATCAACACCATTGCCGGCCAGACCAACCTGCTGGCGCTCAACGCCACGATCGAGGCGGCGCGTGCCGGCGAGGCGGGCCGCGGCTTCGCCGTGGTCGCCTCCGAAGTGAAGGCGCTGGCCGAGCAGACTGCCAAGGCCACTGGCGAGATCGGCCAGCAGATCGGCAGCATCCAGAGCGCGACCCACGACTCCGTGACGGCGATCAGGGAGATCTCGGTCACGATCGAGAAGCTGTCGGAGATCTCGTCGACCATCGCGGCTGCCGTCGAGGAGCAGGGTGCGGCCACTCAGGAGATCGCGCGCAATGTGCAGCAGGCTGCGGTCGGCACTGGAGAGGTGTCGTCCAACGTCGTCGAGGTGCAACGCGGTGCGACCGAGACGGGCAGCGCGTCCGCCCAGGTGCTGTCGGCCGCCAAATCGCTTGCGGCCAACAGCAACCGGCTGAAGCTCGAGGTCGGCCGCTTCCTGCAAACTGTTCGCGCCGCTTGACGCGGCCGGGTCGCAGAAGCGAGCGAATCATTCCGGAGGACGGCGGCGACGGTGCCGCCGTTCGTTCATGAGCGGAGCGCTGCCCAGAACAGCGAACAACAGTCATGAGCGTAACGCGCCGTACTTCCACGGGGGTAGGGCTTTATCTTGGGTTAATTTACCCGTGCGATGTTCGAGCTCTTCATTGCCCTAAAAGTAGTCATGCCAACGCAGGTATGACGATTGACTGTCATTGTGGATCGGAAATCCCGCATGCGTAAGAACCTGCCCATCACCAATGTCGAGTATCCGATCTCCGACGATACTCTGATCGTCTCGAAGACCGACACCAAGGGCAAGCTGACGTTCTTCAATGAGGACTTTGTCAAGGCGGCCGGCTTCACCGAGACGGAGCTGATGGGGCAGCCGCACAACATCGTGCGCCATCCTGACATGCCGCCCGAGGCGTTCGACAATCTCTGGACCACGCTGAAGGCGAAGCGCCCCTGGGTCGGCGCGGTCAAGAACCGCCGCAAGAATGGCGATTATTACTGGGTCCTGGCGACGGCCTCGCCGATCTGCAAGGACGGCCAAGTCGTCGGCTACACGTCGGTGCGCACCAAGCTGCCGTCCGACCAGCGTACCGAGGCCGAGCAGGTCTACGCCGCGATTCGCGAGAACAAGCCGCACAACTACAAGATCGAGGACGGCATCATTCGCCGCCGTTCGGTGTTCGACCACCTCGCGATGTTCACCGGCACCATTGCCGCCCGGCTGCGGACGCTGGTCGCGCTGCAGACGCTGTTTCTGATCGTGCTGGGCGCGATGTCCTTCGGTGCGGGCGGCGGCATGACGGCCGCGGCGATTGCGGCTCTCGGTGTCGTGCTCTGCGGCCTGGTCGGCTATCGTACGATGAGCGTCATCGTCGGTCCGCTCGATCATGTCAACGAGACGATGGAGGCCATCACCCAGGGCAAGCTCGACACCCGCATGCGCATCGAGCGCGACGACGAGATCGGCCGCGCCTTGCGCAACCTGCAGACCGTGCAGACGATGGTGCGCTTCAACGCCCGGGAGCTCAAGGAGCAGGAACAGCGCGCCGCTTCGCTGCGCAAGCAGGAGATGTCCAAGCTCGCCGACAGTTTCGAGGGAGCCGTCGGCAATATCGTCGAGACCGTGTCCTCGGCCTCGAACGAGCTCGAGAGCTCGGCGAACTCGCTGTCGGGCACCGCGATGCGGGGCCAGGAGCTTTCGACGGCTGTTGCTGCGGCGTCCGAGGAGGCGTCGGCAAACGTTCAGGCGGTCGCGTCGGCGACCGAAGAGCTCACGTCGTCGGTGAAGGAGATCAGCCGCCAGGTGCAGGAGTCCGCGCGCATCGCGTCCGATGCCGTCGATCAGGCGCGTCGCACCAATGACCGCGTGGGCGAGCTGTCGCGGGCTGCGACCCGCATCGGCGACGTCGTCGAACTGATCAACACCATCGCAGGCCAGACCAATTTGCTGGCCCTGAACGCGACCATCGAGGCGGCGCGCGCCGGTGAAGCGGGCCGCGGCTTTGCGGTCGTGGCGTCCGAAGTCAAGGCGCTGGCTGAGCAGACAGCCAAGGCCACCGGCGAGATCGCGCAGCAGATCTCGGGGATCCAGGCTGCGACGCAGGAATCGGTCGGCGCCATCCGGGAGATTTCGACGACGATCGAACGGCTGTCCGAGATCGCGGCCACCGTCGCCGCCGCAGTGGAGCAGCAGGGCGCGGCGACCTCCGAGATCTCTCGCAACATTCAGCACGCTGCGACCGGGACCCAGGAGGTCTCGTCCAACATCACAGACGTCCAGCGCGGCGCAAGCGAGACCGGGGACACATCGAACCAGGTGCTCAACGCAGCGCGCCAGCTCTCCGAGGATAGTCATCGCCTCAAGCAGGAGGTCAGCCGCTTCCTGCAATCGGTTCGCGCCGCCTGATGTGAATGATGAGCGCGACCCGGCCGGCGACGCCCTCAATATGGGGGCCTTTCGTCGGCTGCAGTATCGCCCGGACAGCGAACAGGTTGGCATGTGGTATGATGTAGCTGATCTACCAACGCCGTAGCGTTGCAGCGATCCCACACTGGCCGGCACCTGCCAGAAACGCCGCCGTCGCGCCTTAATCCCGCTAAGGTGCGCATGTCCTTTGCCGCCCGACTGGTCAATCAACCAGAGATTTGATTGGTGGCGGACGATGTGATGGCAGGCGAACCTTCCCGAAGGACCTTGGTGCTGTCGGCGGCGACCGCTGCCATGGCCTTTGGTCTCGATGCGAGCCTTGCCATCGTCGCTGCCGGGCCGCGCCGCCGGACCGCGGACCCCGAGCCTGGTTACCGCCGGATCGCCATCGGTGAGGCTGAAATCATCGCGCTCTATGACGGCATGTGGGAGAAGCCGCATGAGGCGGGGTTCTTGAGCAATGCCAGCGTCAGCGACGTCAAGCAGGCGCTGCGCACGGCGGGTCTCGACGCCAGCTTCGTCCCGGTGCCGATCTCCACCTTCGTGGTGCGGCTGAAGGGCAAGACCGTGCTCTGCGATGCTGGCGGCGGCGGCCAGGTGCAGGGCTACAATTCCGATTCCATCTTCGTCTCGGGGCGAATGCTGAACAATCTGAAAGCGGCTGGCATTCGCCCTGAGGATATCGACACCATCCTGATCTCACATTTCCATCCCGATCATATTTTTGGATTGCTGAGTGAGGACACCAACGCCCAGGTGTTTCCTCATGCCGAGATCATCGTCGCTGCGGCGGAATACAAATTCTGGACCGATTCATCATCGACCGCCCGCCTGCCGCCATGGCGGCAGTCGCTGGCACGGCGAATTCAAAGTGTGATCCCGAGCTGGAAAAACGTGCTGCCGGTCGAGGGCGAGGACGAGGTTGTGCCTGGCATTCGCTTCGTCAGCGTCTTCGGTCATACGCCGGGGCACACGGGATTTCATATCAGCTCAGGTGCGGAGCAATTGATGATCTCAAGCGATACTGCCTATGTTCCGGCGCTTTGCCTGCGCCATCCCGAATGGCACGGCGCCTATGACCAGGACGGCGCTGCCGCCGAGGTCAGCCGGCGCAGATTGCTCGACCGGGTGGTCGCCGAAGAGATGATGATCTGCGGATCTCATTTTCCCTGGGCCGGGTTCGGCCGGCTCGTTCGCGATGGCGCCCATTATGCGCTCGACCTGCTTCCCGCCTGATTCCGGTCCGGCCCCAGAGCAAGCGCGGGGGCGCTGAGCCATGAAGACGCATTATCAGGTGCTCGGTGTTTCGCCGCGCGCCGATCTCGACACGATCAAGCGGGCCTTCAGGCGGGCCGCCAAGGCTCATCATCCTGATCTCACGGGCGGCGGTGATGCAGCCGCGGATCATCAGCTCAAGGTGATCCTGGCCGCCTATAAAGTGCTGCGTGATCCCAATCTGCGCGCCGAGTACGACGCTCAACTCGCATTCGAACGTGAGTCCGTGCGGCGCGAGCGCTGGGATGCGGTTCTGCAGTTCGTCGCGGCGACCGCCGTGCTCAGCGCGATCCTGATCGGGCTCGAGATCCTGCTGCTGCCCTCGGTCGGAGACTGGATGAGCAGGCAGCCGCAGACCCGCTCGGCCACGGTCCAGCCCTTGCCGCCATTGCCATCCAGGCCACAGCCCGATGTCGGTGGCCTGACCGTGCCGGGGCCCGCAGCGCCGCAGGCGACCGGCGCGTTGCCTCCCACCAAGCCGCCTCAGACCGCCAGCCTCCCTGAGGCGCCCGCATTGACGGATGCTGCATCCTACCTGAAGCGCGCGCTCGACCGCAGCCGGCTGGGCGATCTCGACGGCGCCATTGCGGATTTCGACGAGGCGGTACGGCTGGCGCCACGAAACGCCGACATCTATCGCTACCGCGCCCGCGACCTTGGCCGCAGGGGACGCTGGGAGCGCGCGCTCGCCGATTATGACCGGGCGATCCGCCTGGACCCGAACAACCCCGCGCTGTTTCATGATCGCGGCCTGGCGCTCCAGCAGCAGGGCGAACTCGACGGTGCGCTGATCGATCTCGATCGCGCGGTGCGCATGAGCTTCAGCGATGCGCGGCTGTACAGCGACAGGGGCGCGGTCTGGCTGGCAAAGGGGCGCTACGACCGCGCACTCGCCGATTTCAACCAGGCGCTCAAGCTCGATCCGGCCCTGGCGGTCGCTGCCGCGCGCCGCGACGAGGCGCTGGATCGCAAGCGTGAGCAGCGAATGGCGAACGACAGCAGCGTACCGGGAGCCCCCGGGAACGAGACGACGGGGACATTGCCGCCCAAGGCGCCGTCGAACACGCCGCCGCGCTGATCTCGTCTCCGTCGCGGGAACCCGACATCCAAGCTGCGTTCAGCAGCGTTGCCCTTGCAGCTGTCCGGGCGCGCGATCGCGACGCCTGCCAACCACGCGCAGGAGCCGCGATGAGTGTCTACGTCTCTGTGACGGGCTTCCGGCCCCATCGCGGTTGGCTCCGGCTCGTCCGCTTCTGGTGGCACGTGCTGCGGGCCGGCCGGCAGGCTCGCCGGGCGGCCGGTAATCTGCGCGTCGAGCTGCGTCCCGTCGATGGCATCTATCACACGCTGACAGTCTGGACGGATGAGGCCAGCATGCGGGCCTATGTCCGGAGCGGTGCGCATCGCCGCGCGATGATGAATTTCCGTGATCTCGGCGGCGGCAAGACGCTGGGTTTCGTCGCCGAAGCGGATCCCGGCTGGGACGCGGCCTATGCGCGCTGGCAGCGCGAGGCGCGGGACGCGTAAGCAATCCAGGGCGCGCAGCGATAGAGGAGTTCGCTGCAGCGGCATCGATCCTCAATTCGCGCGCCACTCCGGCACGCCGTCGGCGGACATGGAAATCGTACCGATCGCGCTTACCGGTGTCCGGTCGGGCCTCATCAGCTGCGCCAGCGTGACCTGGTCCTGCGCCGGCACACGCGCCAGGGTACGCGTATCCTGCTCGGTGCGCAGCATCACCACGCCATGCTCGATCTCGCCGTTGCGATCATAGAGCGCGGTGAAGCTCTCGACCTTGCCGTGGCCGCGCGCCTCGCTGACAAAGTCCGGCGCGGCCGCGCGACGCCGGTCAGCATCCGCCTGGACGCTGACGTCCTGGGACAGAGAGGGCGGCGGTTCCCGCGAGATCACCAGAGCATGGTGCTTGGTGACGAAGCCGCCCTGGCCGTAGAGGAGGCCGCGCTTGGCGCCGCCGCCGCGCAGCCGGCGGACCATCGCGCAGGCGGCATGTGTCATGTAGGTGTTGAGCGGCGCGCCGAAGAAGGTCAGGCCGCCGGTGACGGTCGGCTCGACGTCGGCGCCGAGCCCAAGGGTGCGCCGCGCCATCTTCGGCACGCAAGGAAAACAGCTGTAGAGCTCGATGACGTCGAAGGCCGTGCCCTTGCCGCCGACGAGATCCATCGCCGCCTGCAGCACCGCGTTCTGCGGATGGCTTTCGGCGAACTGATCACGGGTGAGATAATCGCGTGGATCTTCGGCCGAAGCGCCACCGAGCGGGTAGATCATGCGCGCGTCGGCGATGCCGGAGGCGCGTGCCTTTGCGAGGCTGGTCAGAATGAGCGCGGCGCCCATGTTGACCATGGGATTGGCCACCATCAGCTTGGTATAGGGCCAGGCGATCGGCCGGTTGTCGACCGATGCCGTCGTGATCTCCTCCGGCGTAAAATGCCGCTTCAGCCAGGCATTCGGATTGTAGGCCGCGACCGCCGAGAACCGCGACCACAGCTCGCCGGATTCGGCGAGCGCCTGCCGCGGCGTCTGGCCCCACTTCGCCGCGCTCGCGACTTCGTAGAACGGATAGACCGAGACCGGGCGGAACACGCCGAGCTTCACCGCCAGCGGATTCTGGAACGCCGCGCCGCGCTTCGGCTCCTCGACGTCATGGGCGAACGGTGTCCATGGCAGCTGTACGCCGGCGCGCTCGGCCTTGGTCGCGGTCGACTGCGCCTCGGCGCCGCAGACCACCGCGACCTCGCATTCGCCGCGCGCGATGCGCAGGGCGGCTTCATGCAGATAGCGGATCGGGCTCTCGCCGCCGACCGGACCGTAATAGCAGTGCGACGGTGTCACGCCGAGCCGCTGCGCCAACAGCTGCTCCGGATCGCGGTAGCGCCAGCTCAGGAAGTTGACGACGTCGAGCGAGCCGATGTCTTGGACCAGCTTGGCTCCGGCGTCATTTTCCGCACGGCGGATCGCCTGTTCCAGGAGCGCCAGCGGCTCGAGCCCCTCCGCGATGTCCTTGGGACGGTCGACGATCTCGCCGACGCCGACGATGACGGGAATGCGGTCCGCGGGCAGGGCAGTTGCAGTCATGGGCGTTTCCGAACGGGCGGCCCGTGACGGACCACCATCTTGATCTTGTCTCCGTTCTGTCATTGCAGGTTCGGTGGCGCAATGCAGAAAATGCGGGCGCCGCACGCGCGCGGCGTGGCTTCCGCTCCGCGGCATATCCGCCTAGAACATTCGCTCCTTTGCCGCTCACGCCGGAGTTTTTTCGTGTCCGAACAGAACAGCTATGTGCCGCCCAAGGTCTGGACCTGGAACAAGGCCAGCGGCGGCCGCTTCGCCAACATCAACCGTCCGATCGCGGGTCCGACCCACGACAAGGAATTGCCTGTCGGCCGTCATCCCTTGCAGCTCTATTCCCTCGGCACGCCAAATGGCGTGAAGGTCACGGTGATGCTCGAGGAGCTGCTGGCGCTCGGCCATGCCGGCGCCGAATATGACGCCTGGCTGATCCGCATCGGCGAGGGCGACCAGTTCGGCTCCGGCTTCGTCGCCATCAATCCGAACTCGAAGATCCCGGCGCTGTTGGATCGCAGCGGGCCCGAGCCGATCCGCGTCTTCGAGTCCGGAGCGATCCTGGTCTATCTTGCCGAGAAGTTCGGCGCCTTCCTGCCGACGGAGCCCGCCAAGCGCGCCGAATGCCTGTCCTGGCTGTTCTGGCAGATGGGGGCCGCGCCCTATCTCGGCGGAGGCTTCGGCCACTTCTATGCCTATGCGCCGACCAAGATCGAATACGCCATCGATCGCTTCGCGATGGAGGTCAAGCGCCAGCTCGATGTGCTCGACCGCCGTCTCGCCGAAACCGAATATCTCGCCGGCCCGGACTACACCATCGCGGACATTGCGGTGTGGCCCTGGTACGGCGCGCTCGCCAAGGGGCTGCTTTATGAAGGCGGCGAGTTCCTGTCGGTGCAGGACTACAAGAACGTCCAGCGATGGACCGACCAGATTGCGCAGCGCGCGGCCGTGAAGCGCGGTCGCATGGTCAACCGGGTTTCCGGCGACCCCGCCAGCCAGCTGCACGAGCGCCACGACGCCAACGATTTCGACACCAAGACGCAGGACAAGATCGGGAAAAGCGGATAGGCCGCAGCGTCGTCCCTTGGCCCGGATAGCGCTACGCTCATCCGGGCCCAGTCCGCGCCCTTGAAGCGTGTCCACCGTCATTGCGAGGAGCGCGGCGACGACGCGTTCCCAGAGTCGTCCCGGGCCCTGGATTGCTTCGCTGCGCTCGCAACGGCGATCGCCTCTCAGCCGAGTCCGTTCGCCGGCGGGAAATCCATCCGGTCGTTGGTCCGGCAATAGCGGTCGGCGAACATGCGGCCGACCGGGTGGAACAGCTCCATCTCGACCCGCATCTTCTCGGAATCCCACAGCTCATCGCGGATGTGGAAGGCGAGGCCCTCACCGAGCACCAGCACGCGATCGCCATTGACGTCGATCAGCTGCCAGGTCTTGCACTCCATCGCGAAAGGCGCATCTGCCAGCCGCGGCACGCCGATCATGTGTGACGGTGCGAGCTTGAGCCCGAGATGATCTGGCTCGCTGACCTCTGGCGGAAAGTCGCCGCCGGTCTCGTGCATGGCCTGCGCCAGCGGCTCGTCGGTGATGTGCACCACGAACGCGTTGCTGTGGCGGATATTGACGAGCGTGTCCTTGACCCGGCCGTCGGGCCGCAAATTGATCGCGAACACGCAGAGCGGCGGGTCCTCGCCGAGCACGTTGAAGAACGAGAAGGGGGCGGCGTTGATGACCCCGCTCTCGCTCTTCGTCGTCACCCAGGCGATCGGCCGCGGCAGCACGAAGGAGGTCAGGATTTTGTAGCGCTCGCGCGGGCTGAGATCGGTGGAGAGGTATTGCATGGTCACGGCCTCTGATGCGTTGGTCGCCCGACCGTAGTGACCCGTGATGCAATGCGGAAGGCGATAAAGCGGGCAGGAGCTGCGCGTGTCGGCGGCGGTTGCCGGGTAAATCAGGTGTTCCCTGGAACGGCTCCGGGGGACGCCACGTTCGAACAGCACAGCAACTACAAAGGAGGTCGCGCCATGAAACCAATGATCAGCTTGATTGCCTGTGCGTTCGTCGTCTCAGCCAGTTCGGCTTATGCCCAAGGCACGCAGCAGCAGACCACCATGCCGCCGAGCGCACAGAATTCCGGAGCCGGCATTCAAGGAGCCCCCGGCAACAAGAATGGACCCGCGGCGACCGAATCCGGCACGGTTGGATCGTCTTCCACGATCAACCGTCACAACACGGACGTCAGCAATCAGGACACGTCGAACATCAAGGGCATGCCGGGCAACAAGAACGGCCCACCCGCGAAGAAGCCGCAGGAGTAAGCGCTACGGGGGGGCCGCGTTGGCGCGGCCGCCCCGTATATTTTGAACCGCCGGTATCCGGCAGTCTCGAACCGGCAAGGCCCGGCTGACCTCGTCACGGTAGCGCCGCCGCGGCGTTGGTTACGATCAGATTATCCGTATCAGCCGGCGCCAGCTCGCTGGTGGTCTCGCCGCCGAGATATTTGTCCAGCGTCGCCTGGATTCGTTCCCGCGCCGTATAGGGGCCGCGATCGCTCATCCAGGTGTGCTGGAACTCGGTCTTGATGATGTCGATGCCGCTCTTGGCTCCGACCTGCGAGGGCAGCACGCCCGGGTCGGTCTTGAACTGCGGATCGTCCGAGCGGAACGACAGGATCTTGAGCTTGTCCCTGACAACGAAAGGCACGCGCAGATTGTCCAGCGTCACGACCTGGGAGACGATGTTGGGATGCTCCTTGGCGAAATACATCGCGGTGTCGCCGCCATTGGAATGGCCGACCAGGGTCAGATGATCGTAATCGGCATGGGGATGGCGCTGCTTCATTTCGTTCAAGACGCAGAGGATGTTGGCCTCGCCTTTCTTGTAGACGTCGAGCCGGCCGACATAGGGCAGTCCGACCTTGGTGACCAGCGGCGGATCGGTCGGCAGGTCCTGCTGCACGCTGGCGACGAGGTAGCCGCGGGCGGCAAAGACGTTGGCGAGGAAGGAGTACTCGGTGTTCTTGACCGTGTTGCCGTTCGAGATGACCGCGACCGGCAGTCGCCACAGCCCGGCATTGGCCTTCATCTCGTAGTCCTTGCGCACGGCGATATCGACGTTGATCGGCCGCTGCCGCGCCGCGTCGTAGAACTCCCGACTCTCGTGCTGGATGCCCCATTTGGCCATTGCAAAGTAACCGGCAACAGCCAGGGCAGACACACAGGCCAAAACCGTCACACCGCGCTTCATGGCGTCCTTCCCCTTGGAATTCTCTCCGTCATGTGATGAGGGACAACGCCGGGGTCACGGGGGCGTGGCACCTGAAACCGGATTAAATTTCGGAAATCTTGGAATATGGGACCGGAACAAACCCGGGTTTCGTGGACCGGCGCACCGGTCCACCTCGCGCCGGAGCGGGTCAGAAGGCGGTGTAGCCGCCGTCGATCACGAAGCAGTCTGCGGTATGGTAGGACGACGCCTTGCTCATGAGGTACACCGCGATGCCGCCGAAATCCGACGGCTCGCCGAAGCGCCGCACCGGGATGCGCGGCATTACATTGGCGACGAACTTCTCGTTGTCCATGATGCCTGCGGTCATGTCGCTCTTGATCCAGCCCGGCAGGATCGCATTCGCGGTGACGCCATAGCGCGCGAGCTCGACCGCCAGCGCGCGGCACAGCGCGTTGATCGCCGCCTTGGTGGCCGCGTAGTGCTCGTTGCGCGCGGTGCCGAACAGCGAGGCGAGGCTCGAGGTCGCAACCAGCCGGCCGAACGGGTCGCCGGCTTCGGCGCGCGCCGTCATGTGCTTGGCCGCCGCCTGGAAGGCGTGGAAGACGCCGTCGAGATTGGTGGCGAACATCGTACGCCATTCCTCCTCGCTGCGCTCGATGAAGGGCTTGCGACCGCCGCCGCCGATGCCCGCATTGGCGAAGCAGCCATCGACGCGGCCGAACGTGTCGAGCGTCGCCTTCATCGCCTCCGCCACGGAGGCGGGGCTGGTGACATCGCAGATGCGCGTGTCGACCTTGCCGGGCCCTGCGGCCATCGAGGCCGCAGCTGCCTTGTTCTTCTCGGCGTTGCGGCCCCAGATCGAGACATTGCAGCCACTTGACGCAAGTGCCTGAGCGATGCCGAGGCCTATGCCTCCATTGCCGCCGGTGACGACGGCCACCCGGCCGGTGAGATCGAACATGGTCATGATTGTTCTCTTTGGCGTTTCCGTGATGATGTCAGCGCGCCCGGCGCCGCTTGGTTATTTGGATGACGCAACCATGGACAAGCGAAGCGCAAAAATCAAATATGCTGCACGAACCAGGCTCTGCTTCGAATTTCCGCCGCGAAGAATGCAGCGCTCGACAAGCCATTGAGAGGAAACCATGCAGTTCAAGCACGTCACGCTCGATTTCGACGGACCCGTCGCCGTCCTCACCCTTGACCATCAAGAGGTGATGAACGCGGTCTCGATCGACATGCTCGGCGGCCTTGCCGAGGCGCTCGACGAGATCGAGGAGAGAAAGGCGGAGGTGCGCTGCCTGGTGGTGACAGGGGCGGGACGCGCGTTCTGCACCGGCGCCAATCTGCAGGGCCGCAACGCGCAGGCCAAGCCCGGCCGCAGCAATGCAGGCGCCGCGCTCGAGACCGCCTTCCACCCGTTCCTGCGCCGCCTGCGCAACCTGCATTGTCCGATCGTGACATCCGTGAACGGGCCGGCCGCCGGTGCCGGAATGAGCTTCGCGCTGATGGGCGACATGATCCTGTGCGCCAGGTCCGCCTACTTTCTGCAGGCGTTCCGCCGCATCGGGCTCGTGCCTGATTGCGGCTCGACCTGGCTGCTGCCGCGTCTCGTCGGCAAGGCGCGCGCCATCGAGCTGTCGCTGCTCGGCGAGAAGCTGCCGGCCGAGACCGCGCTGCAATGGGGCCTTGTCAACCGCGTGTATGACGACGCCGCGTTGAAAGAGGAGACGATGAAAGTCGCGCACGAACTCGCCAACGGTCCGACGGTCGCGCTGGCGCAGATCCGCCGTCTGTATTGGGAGAGCCCGGAGAACTCGTTCGAGGAGCAGCTCAACGAGGAGTTCCAGTCCCAGCGCATCGCGGGCGCGACCGCCGATTTCAAGGAGGGCGTCACCGCGTTCCTCGAGAAGCGTCCCGCCAAGTTCAAGGGCCAATGATCGAGACCGAACTGTCCCGCTGCGTCGCCGCGTTCATGCCGGGGGCGATCGGCGTGCGCGGCGCCGCAAAGCTTTCCGGCGGCGCCAGCCAGGAGACGTGGCGTTTCGACATCATGCACCCTGATGGCGCGATCGGTGCCATCCTGCGCCGCTCGCCGAAAGGCTACGGCGCGGCGCCCGGCCGTGCGGCGGGGCTCGACAATGAGGCGGCCTTGATGCGGCTTGCGCATGCGGCCGGCGTGCCGTCGCCCGAGGTGCTGCACGTGCTGACGCCCAAGGATGATCTCGGCACCGGCTTCATCATGCGCCGCGTCGACGGCGAGACCATCGCGCGCAAGATCCTGCGCGATGCTGACTATGCCGAGGCGCGGCCGCGTCTTGCGCGCCAGCTCGGCGGCATTGCGGCCAGCATTCATGGCATCGCCCGCGAAGCGCTGCCGCCGTTGCGCGAGATGAATGCGACCAAGGAGATCGCGGAGCTCGCGCGCGAGTATCGCAGCTTCGACTGGCCGCGCCCGGTGTTCGATCTGGCGCTGCGCTGGCTGTCGCAGAATGATCCCGGTCCCTCGGCCGATGTGACCCTGGTGCATGGCGATTTCCGCAACGGCAATCTGATCATCGGCCCCGACGGGGTGCGCGCGGTGCTCGATTGGGAGCTCGCCCATCTCGGCGATCCGATGGAGGATCTCGGCTGGATCTGCGTCAATTCCTGGCGCTTTGGCGAGATCGACAAGCCGGTCGGCGGTTTCGGATCCCGCGAGGACCTGTTCGCCGGCTATGAAGCCGCTGGACGAAAAGTCGATGCTGCACGCGTGAAGTTCTGGGAGGTCATGGGCACGTTGCGCTGGGGTGTGATGTGCTGCGGCATGATGCAGCGGTTTCGGCTGGGTCCCGACCACTCGATGGAGCGCGCGATGATCGGCCGGCGCGCGTCGGAAACGGAGATCGACCTGTTGCGGCTGCTTGCGCCGCGAGGAGAGGGCTGATGCAGGACGAACCGACGCCGACCGAACTGGTGCAGGCCGTGGCGGATTTCCTGCGCACCGACATCGCGCCGCTGATCGCGGGCCACCAGGCGTTCAAGCTACGCGTCGGCATCAACGCGCTCGATCTCGTGGTGCGGCAGCTGACGCAGGCCTCGCCGGCGGAGGCTGCCGAGCTCACGCGGCTGAAGCAGCTGCTGGGACAGGATGGTGATTTGCTCGAACTCAATCGAGCGCTCGCTGCGCAGATCGCCAGCGGCACGGTCTCTCTCGAGACCCCGGGCCTGAAGGACCACCTCTGGCAGACCACGCTCGACAAGCTCGCCGTCGATCAGCCGAACTACGCGTCCTACAAGCGCGAGGCGGGAAGGGGCCTGAATGACGCATAACTCTCCGCCGTCATTGCGAGGAGCGCAAGCGACGAAGCAATCCAGACTGCCTCGGCGGTGGGAGTCTGGATTGCTTCGCTTCGCTCGCAATGACGGCGGTGGACGAGGCGGCACCGTCGCAAACAAAGGCTTCGTCATTCCGGGGCGCGACGCAGTCGCGAGCCCGGAATCCAGACGTCCGATCGAGGTTATGAATTCCGGGCCTGCGCTTGGCGGCACATCCCGGAATGACGAACGTCAATGGAGCTCACCGCCCCAGCCAGTTCGGCGGGCGCTTCTCCGAAAATGCCTTCGGTCCCTCGATATAGTCCTGCGAATGGATCATCGCCTGCACCGCCGGGTAGTCGCGCTGCTCGGTGATCGCCTGCTGCAGCGACACCGCGAGGCCCTTCTCGATCGCCTGCTTGGAGGCGCGGATCGACATCGGCGAGTTCTTGGCGATCGTCTCCGCCCAGCGCTCAGCGGCCGCCAGCGCCTCGCCTTGCGGCACCACCTCGTTGACGAAGCCGAGCTCGTGGCCCTCGCGCGCCCCGACATGGCGGCCGGTCAGAATCATGCTCATCGCGCGCTTCATGCCGATCTGGCGCGGCAGCCGCTGCAGGCCGCCCGCGAGCGCGGCGAGGCCGACGCGCGGCTCGGGCAACGCGAAGGTCGCATTCTCGGCGGCGATGATCAGGTCGCAGGCGAGCGCGATCTCGAAGCCGCCGCCCATCGCGACGCCGTTGACGGCCGCGATCAGCGGCTTGTCGCAGTCGAAGCGCGAGGTCAGTCCGCCAAAGCCGCTCTTGCCCCAGCCACGCGCGCCGCCGGCGGCCTGCCATTTGAGGTCGTTGCCGGCGCAGAACGCCTTGTCGCCCTCGCCGGTGACGATCGCGACCCACTGTTCGGGATCGGCGGCGAAGGTATCGAACACGCGCTCGAGCTCGTAATGCGCCTCGATATGCAGCGCGTTGTAGACCTCGGGCCGGGCGAGCGTGACGATCGTGACCGGCCCCTTGCGCGTGATCTTCGAGTATTTCAGCTCCATCGCCCGTTCCTCCTGATGTCCGATGATTGGCAGCCCTGCGCGAGCTTAGCGGCTGGGCAGCGTTCGCAGTCATCCAAATACGCAACCGCGCTGCGCGCCACAAGCACATGGCAGGAGGCGGCGCCGACCAAGATAACGAACAACAACAACACGCACAGGGAGACACGCCATGGATTTTTCCTTGCCGAAGGAACTGGTCGCCTATCTCGACGAGCTCGATCGCTTCATTGCCACCGAGATCAAGCCGCTGGAGGAGGCCGACGACAACATCCGCTTCTTCGATCATCGCCGCGAATGGGCGCGCACCGATTTCGAGAATGGCGGCCTGCCGCGGCATGACTGGGAGCAGCTGCTGCGCAAGGCCAAGGACCGCGCCGACGCGGCCGGGCACCTGCGCTTCGCGATCCCGAAGCGCTATGGCGGCAAGGACGGCTCGAACCTCTGGATGGCCGTGATCCGCGAGCATTTCGCATCGAAGGGCCTCGGCCTGCACAACGACCTGCAGAACGAGCATTCGATCGTCGGCAATCTGCCGATCGTCACCATGCTCGACCGCTACGGCCGCGACGACCAGAAGGCGATGATCGACGGCTCGATCACCGGCAAGTACCGCATCACTTTTGGTCTCACCGAGCCGCACCACGGCTCCGATGCGACCCATATGGAGACCAAGGCGGTGCCTGCGACTCGCGACAACGTCAAGGGTTGGCTGATCAATGGCGAGAAGATGTGGACGACGGGCATGCACGTCGCCACCCATTGCGCGCTGTTCGCGCGCACCTCGGGCAATGACGGCGATGCGCGCGGCATCACCTGCTTTCTCGTGCCGGCGAAGGCGGAAGGGGTGAAGGTCGAGGAGTATCTCTGGACCTTCAACATGCCGACCGATCATCCCCGCGTCAGCTTCACCGATGTGTTCGTACCTGAGGATGCGCTGTTTGGCGAGGTCGGGCGCGGGTTGTCGCTGGCGCAATGCTTCGTGCACGAGAACCGCATCCGGCAGGCGGCGAGCTCGCTCGGCGCCGCGGTGTTCTGCATCAATGAGAGCGTGAACTACGCGCGTGAGCGCAAGCCGTTCGGCAAGGCGCTGGCCGAGAACCAGGCGATCCAATGGCCGCTGGTGGAGCTGGCGACCCAGGCCGAGATGCTGCGGCTGCTGATCCGCAAGACTGCATGGGAGATGGACCAGCTCACCCAGGCGCAGGTGGAGCATACGCTCTCCGACAAGGTCTCGATGTGCAATTACTGGGCTAACCGCCTGTGCTGCGAGGCCGCCGATCGCGCCATCCAGGTCCATGGCGGCATGGGCTATTCGCGCCACAAGCCGTTCGAGCACATCTATCGCCACCACCGCCGCTACCGCATCACCGAGGGCAGCGAGGAGATTCAGATGCGCAAGGTGGCAGGCTTCCTGTTCGGCTATATGGGGGCGAACAAGAGGTGAGACGAGCTTGAACTGCGCACCGTCATCGCGAGCGTCAGCGAAGCGATCCAGGGCTGTGGGCGGGACTCTTGATGGTTTCGGCGCAAGGGCGCATCGCCATGACGCGGGGAGAAAGCGCGGGCTCTCTCGTCCGTCATCGCGAGCGGTAGCGAAGCGATCCAGGGTTGTTTACGTGGCCCTGGATTGCTTCGGCGCAAGAGCGCCTCGCAATGACGGGAGAGAGAGCGCGAACTCTCTCCTCGTCATCGCGAGCGTAAGCGATGCGATCCAGAATGGTCACCGCGGGCCCGGCAATCAATTCACCTGCCGGTCCTTGCCTGCCCAATAGGGGGCGCGCAGAGTCCGCCGCAGGATCTTGCCGGAGGGGTTGCGCGGCAAGGCGTCGAGGAAGTCCACGCTCTTCGGCGTCTTGAAGCCGGCGATGCGGGTGCGGGTGAAATTGATGATGTCGGTCGCGGTGGCGCGCTTGCCGGGCTTCATCACGACGATCGCCTTGACCGCCTCGCCCCATTTGTCGTCGGGGATGCCGATGACAGCGGCCTCCGCGACATCGGGATGGTCGCAGATCGCGCTCTCGACCTCGGCCGGATAGATGTTCTCGCCGCCGGAGATGATCATGTCCTTGATGCGGTCGTGGATGTAGACATACCCGTCCTCGTCCACGTAGCCGGCATCTCCGGTGCGCAGCCAGCCATCCTTGCCGAGGGTCCGCGCGGTCGCTTCGGGCAAATTCCAATAGCCGGCCATGTTGGAGCCGGAGCGGGTGGCGATCTCGCCGACCTGGCGCGGCGGCAGCGGATTGCCGAGCGGATCGATGATCGCAACCTCGATGCCCGGCAGCGGCTTGCCGGCCGAGCGCATCCGCTCCAGGCCCTCGACATGGTCCTCGGGCGGCAGCGCGATGATGGTGCCGGTGGTCTCGGTCATGCCGTACATCTGCACGAAGCCGCATTTGAAGACCTCGATGCATTCCTTCAGCAGCGCAGCTGGAATCGGCGAGGCGCCGTAGAGCATATATTTCAGCCGCGAGAAATCGACCTGTCGCGCGCGCGGCTGTCGTACCACGAACTGCATCGCGGCCGGAACCATGAACAATTTGGTGATGCCGGACTGCTCGAAGAAGTCCAGGATCTTGGTCGGATCGAACTCGCGCGCGATGACGCCGCGGGCGCCGTGATAGAGGCTCATCAGCCCCCAGCCGGAGCCGCCGATATGGAAGATCGGCATCGCGATCAGCGAGACGTCGTCGGTCGACCATTTGTTCCAGTCCGGCCTGTCCGCGGGATCGCCGGTGTTGACCAAATTCAGGAAGTTGGCGTGCGACAGCATCGCGCCCTTCGGCTTGCCGGTCGTGCCGGAGGTGTAGAGCTGCAGCGCGATGTCCTTCGGCGTGATCGGAACGCCCGGATCCTCCGCGCTCTGTACGTCGCGCCAGGCGGTGTAGTCCTGCCATTCCGGCGCGCCGCCTTCGGTGGTGATGATGTGCCGGACGCTCGGGATCTCGCCGCTGATGTTCCGGATCATCGTGATGAATTCCGGCCCGACGAACAAGACAGGGGCCTTGCAGTCCTCGACGATGAAGGCAACCTCTGGGCCCGCAAGCCGCCAATTGACCGGCGCCATCACCACATTGGCCTTCATCGCGCCGACCAGCAGCTCGAAATAGATGTCGCTGTTCTTGCCGAAATAGGCGATCCGCTCATGCGGCTTGACGCCGAGCGCCTTCAACGCGTTGGCGACCTGGTTGGTTTTGCGGTCGAACTCGGCGAAACTGGTGACGTGGCCTTCGAACTCATAGGCGGTGGCGGAGCCGAGCGCTTGCGCCTGCTTGCGCACGATATCGACGAGCGTCGACGCTGCCGTCGCGACGGACATGTTTCCCCTCCGATGATGTCTTGTTCTTCGTTGTGGTAGGTCTTGTCGTCGTTCCCGCTCCGGATACGCCGGAGCGGCTTTCGTTCGAGCAGTCTACAGGGCGGGCTGCGCCGATCAACAGTCTGGTTGTGTCCTCAGCTCGTGCGCGTCGCGCGATCCTTCTCGTTCTGGGCCTTGATCGAGTCCTTGGCCTTGGTCCAGTCGTCATCGCTCCAGTCGCGCAGCTGATAGAAATTGCCACCCATCGCCAGCGCCTGGGCGCCGTCCATCGCGATGGTCTCGCCATTGATCCAGTTGCAGCCGCCGGAGATCAGGAACACCGCGAGGTTCTGCAACTCCTCCATGGTGCCGACGCGGCCCATCGGGTTCATCGCCTTGGTCCGCGCGCCGGCCTCGTCGCCGGGCTTGATGCGCTTGCTCATGCCTTCGGTCGGGATCTCGCCGGGCGCGATGGTGTTGAGGCGGATGCCGTAGCGGCCCCATTCGGTGGCGAGCGACATCGTCATGGCGTGGATCGCCGATTTGCTCATCGCTGAGGGCACGACATAGGGCGAGCCGTTGCGCACCCAGGTCACCGTGATCGACACCACGTTGCCCGGCTGCTTCGCGGCGATCCAGCGTTTGCCGACGGCATGCGTCACGTAGAACGTGCCGTGCATGACGATGTTGGCGACGGCATCGAAGCCGCGCGGGCTCAATTCCTCGGTGCGGGAGATGAAGTTGCCGGCGGCGTTGTTGATGAGATCGGTGAGGCCGCCTTCCTGGAAGATGGCCTCGATCATCTCCTCGACCGCCATCGCATTGCGGATGTCGACGCCGTGGCTGGTGACCCGTCCGCCGTAGAGGTCCATCAGTTCGGTCGCGGTCTCGTCGCAGACGATTTTCCGCCGGCCGCAAATATGCACCTCTGCGCCCAATTGCAGGAAGCGCGCGGCCATCGCCTTGCCAAGGCCGGTGCCGCCGCCGGTCACCAGAATGCGTCGACCTTCGAGGAGATTGTCCTTGAACATGGGAGTTTCCGCCTGACATCTTGTGAGTTAATTGGTCGATTGACTAAATCGCTCTGACAGCCTTCTGTAAAGTCACAAAGACATCCGTAGGGAGACCGCTCGATGGACAACCGCCTCGCGATCGAGATCAAGAACGGCGTCGCCGATGTTCGGCTGGTTCGCGCCGACAAGATGAATGCGCTGGACATGGAGATGTTCGAGGCGCTGGTCGCGGCCACCGAACGGCTGTCAAAGGAGAAGGGCCTGCGGGCGGTGGTGCTGTCCGGCGAGGGGCGTGCCTTCTGCGCCGGGCTCGACATGGGCCGTTTCGCGGCGATGAAGGAGTCCGGCGGCAATGGTATTCCGGGCGGCGAGAAACGCGATCTCACGGTTCGCACCCACGGCAAGGCCAATTTCGCCCAGCAGGCGGTGTGGGGCTGGCGGCAATTGCCGGTGCCGGTGATTGCTGCGGTGCATGGCGTCGCCTATGGCGGCGGCTTCCAGCTCGCGCTCGGGGCCGACATGCGCTACGTCGCGCCGGATACCAAGATGTCGATCATGGAGATCAAATGGGGGCTCGTGCCTGACATGGCCGGCACCCCGATCCTCGCAACGCTGATGCGCGACGACATTCTGCGCGAGCTGACCTACACCGGCCGGGTGTTCTCGCCGGAGGAGGGGCAGTCCTACGGCCTCGTCACGCGCATCTGCGCCGATCCGCGTGCGGCGGCGCTGGAGACCGCGCGTGAGATCGCCGGCAAGAATCCTGATGCGATCCGCGCCGCCAAGCGCATGCTGAACAATCTCTCGGTCGATCCGGGCCCGGCGCTGCTCGCGGAATCGGTCGAGCAGCAGAAGCTGATCGGCAGCCCGAACCAGCTCGAATCGGTACGCGCCAATATCGAGAAGCGCGCGCCGAAATTCACAGATTAACACGGTCCTTGCTTCATACCGTCCTTCACGGGGGGATGCGAGGCATCGCCCCCGTGTTGAAGTTGAACCGACGCCAGATCGGATAACAAGAAAATGGAAACGTCCTCTTTGTTCTGCGGCATCATCTCGGGCGATCGCCGCCGCAGCCATGCCGACATCGCCGATCGCGCGGCGCGCATCGCCAGCGGTCTGGCGCAGCTCGGCGTGGGCCAGGGCGACTGCGTCTGCATCCTCATGCGCAACGACATCGCCTTCATCGAGGCGGCCTATGGGGCGATGCGGCTCGGCGCCTATGGCGTGCCGGTGAACTGGCACTTCAAGCCGGAGGAGATCGACTACATCCTGAAGGATTCCGGGACCAAGGTGCTGATCGGCCATGCCGACCTGCTGCATCAGCTCGCCGGGCTGATACCTGCAGGTGTCACCGTTCTCAGCGTGCCCACGCCGCCGGAGATCCTGTCGGCCTATCGGATCGATGCGCATCTGCTCGCGGCCCCGGAATCGGCCATCGCGCTGGAGAGCTGGCTCGCCCAGCAAAGCCCCTATGACGGTCCGCAGGTGCCGCAGCCGCAGAACATGATCTACACGTCCGGCACGACCGGGCATCCGAAAGGCGTGCGCCGCAACGCGCCGACGGCCGAGCAGTCGCAATCCGCGGAACGGATGCGGGCCCTGATCTACGGTCTGAAGCCCGGCTCGCGCGCGCTGCTGCCGGGGCCGCTGTATCATTCGGCGCCGAATGCCTTCGGCCTGCGCGCGGGCCGGCTCGGCGGCGCGCTGGTGCTGATGCCGCGCTTCGAGCCGGAGGCGTTTCTCGACATCATCCAGGCGGAGCGGATCGATACCATCTTCATGGTGCCGACGATGTTCATCCGGCTGATGAAGCTGCCGGAGGAGGTTCGCCGCCGCTACGACATGTCGACTTTGCGCCATATCATCCATGCCGCGGCGCCGTGCCCGGCCGATGTCAAGCGCGCGATGATCGAGTGGTGGGGGCCGGTGATCTATGAGTTCTACGGATCGACCGAATCAGGCGCGGTCACCTTCGCGACCTCCGAGGACGCACTGAGGAAGCCAGGCACCGTGGGCAAGGTCTCGCCGGGGGCGGAGCTGCGCTTCGTCGGCGAGGACGGCCGCATCCTGCCGCAGGGTGAGATCGGCGAGATCTATTCGCGCATCGCCGGCAACCCGGATTTCACCTATCACAACAAGCCGGAGAAGCGCGCCGAGATCGACCGTGACGGCTTCATCACCTCGGGCGATGTCGGCTACATGGACGCCGAGGGCTACGTGTTCCTGTGCGACCGCAAGCGCGACATGGTGATCTCCGGCGGCGTCAACATCTATCCGGCCGAGATCGAGGCGGTGCTGCACGCCGTGCCGGGCGTGCATGATTGCGCGGTCTTTGGCATTCCGGATGCCGAGTTCGGCGAAGCCTTGATGGCCGTGGTGGAGCCGCAGCCCGGTCGCGTGCTTGACCCGATGGAGATCAGGACCCGGCTCAAGGCCTCGCTGGCCGATTACAAGGTGCCCAAGCACATCGAAATCCAGCACAAATTGCCGCGCGAGGATTCCGGCAAGATCTTCAAGCGGCGGTTGCGCGATCCCTATTGGGAGCGGGCAGGACGTCAGATCTGACGCAATGTTGCACGCCCCATCGCAAGAGGACGACATCAGCATCGAATAAGGCAGGCGACGCCTCTTTCTTGATCTTGCGCTGCGGTACAGATACGGCAGACTGACCCGTAAATGGGCAGCAGCTGGAGAGATCATCCATGTCGCCGCAAACCATGCCGTCCGAGGACATCCGGCCCAGTCGCGCTGCTGACGCCCAGGCCATGGAGGAGGATGCCCGCCTCCGGGACGATATCCGGCTGCTCGGCCGCATTCTCGGCGACACCGTGCGCGACCAGGAGGGCGCCGACGTCTTCGATCTCGTCGAGCGCATCCGCCAGACCTCGGTGCGCTTTCACCGCGACGAGGACCGCCAGGCCAGGCGTGAGCTGGAACAGATCCTCGACGGCATGACGATTGCTGAAACCGTGCGCATCGTGCGCGCCTTCAGCTATTTCTCGCATCTCGCCAACATCGCCGAAGATCAGAACAATATCCGCCGCATGCGCGCCAGGAGCGACGCCAATGGCGGGGCGGGCATGCTGGCGGCCACGCTCGCCCATGCCAAATCGGCCGGGTTCGAGGCCGCCGACCTGCGCAAGTTCTTCTCGACCGCGCTCGTTAGTCCCGTCCTCACCGCGCACCCGACTGAGGTGCGGCGCAAGAGCACGATGGACCGCGAGATGGAGGTGGCCATGCTGCTCGACCGCCGCGAGCGGATGCAGCTGACGCCGGACGAGCGCGAGGCCAATGACGAGGCGCTGCGCCGGGCGGTGCTGACCCTGTGGCAGACCAATTTGTTGCGCCGGACCAAGCTGACGGTGCTTGACGAGGTCACCAACGGGCTGTCGTTCTACGACTACACCTTCCTGCGCGAGGTGCCGCGCCTGTTGTGCACGCTGGAGGATCGTCTCAATGACGGCGCCGAGGTCGCGGGTGATCTCGCCTCCTTCCTGCGCATGGGCAGTTGGATCGGCGGCGACCGCGACGGCAATCCGTTCGTGACCGCGGAGGTGATGCGCGGAACGCTGAAGCTGCAATCCAGCCTAGCGCTGCATTATTACCTCGAGGAACTGCATCTGCTCGGCGGCGAACTGTCGATTGCGGCGCATCTCGCCGATGTCTCCGAGGAGCTGCGCGCGCTGGCTGAACGCTCGCCCGACACCTCACCCCACCGCAGCGGCGAGCCCTATCGTCTGGCGGTGTCCGGCATCTATGCGCGGCTGGCGGCGACGGCGAAAAAGCTCGGCATCCAGATCAGCCGGCTGCCGGTGGGGGCGGGGGCGCCCTATGACAGCGTCAAGCAGTTCCAGGACGATCTCGACGTGCTGCACCGTTCGCTGATCGCCAACAACGCCGAGGTGATCGCGCGCGGCCGGCTGCGGCTGTTGCGGCGCGCAGTGGACTGTTTCGGATTCCATCTGGCCCGGCTCGACATCCGGCAGAATTCGACGGTGCACGAGCGCACGGTGGCCGAGCTGATCGATACCGCCATGCCCGGCATGTCCTACATGGCGCTCAGCGAGGATGCGCGGGTCGGGCTTCTGGTCAGCGAGTTGCGCAATACCCGGCCGCTGGTGTCGCAGTTCGTCAAATACAGCGACGAGACGGTCGGCGAGCTCGAGCTGTTCCGGGCCGCCGCCGAGGCCCATGCCACCTTCGGCGCCGACGTGATCTCGCAATGCATCATCTCGATGTGCAAGGGCATGTCCGACATGCTCGAGGTCGCGCTGCTGCTCAAGGAAGTCGGTCTGATCGATCCGTCCGGCCGCTGCGCCGTCAACATCGTGCCGCTGTTCGAGACCATCGAGGATCTGCAGGCCTCCAGCGGCATCATGGACCGGATGCTGGCGCTGCATGATTATCGCCGCCTGGTCGACAGCCGCGGCGCCGTCCAGGAGGTCATGCTCGGCTATTCCGACAGCAACAAGGACGGCGGCTTCGTCACCTCCGGCTGGGAACTGTACAAGGCAGAGATCGGCCTCGTCGAAATCTTCGAGCGGCATGGCATCCGTCTCAGGCTGTTCCATGGCCGCGGCGGCTCGGTCGGCCGGGGCGGCGGCCCGAGCTATGACGCGATCATCGCCCAGCCCGGCGGCGCCGTGAACGGCCAGATCCGCATTACCGAGCAGGGCGAGATCATCTCCAGCAAATATTCGAATGCCGAGGTCGGTCGCAACAATCTGGAGATTCTCGCCGCTGCGACCCTGGAAGCCAGCCTGTTGCATCCGCGCCAGCCGGCGCCGAAGCGCGAATATCTCACCGCGATGGACCGGCTCTCGGAGCTCGCCTTCAAGGCCTATCGCGGCCTGGTCTATGAGACCGACGGCTTCGTCGACTATTTCTGGGCCTCGACCGTCATCAACGAGATCGCGACCTTGAACATCGGCAGCCGTCCGGCGTCGCGCAAGAAGACCCGCGCGATCGAGGACCTGCGCGCGATCCCCTGGGTGTTCTCCTGGGCGCAATGCCGGCTGATGCTGCCCGGCTGGTATGGCTTCGGCAGCGCGGTGGAGACCTGGATCGCCGAGAACCCGGAGCAGGGCATGCCGTTCCTGCGCGAGCTCTATCAGGAATGGCCGTTCTTCCGCATGCTCCTGTCCAATATGGACATGGTGCTCGCCAAGAGTTCGATCGCGATCGCCTCGCGCTATGCCGAGCTGGTGCCCGATGAGACGTTGCGTGAGAAGATCTTCGGCCGCATCCGTCGTGAATGGCATCTTGCGATCGAGACCTTGCTCGACATCATGGGGCAGGAGCGTCTGTTGCAGGGCAACCCGCTGCTGGAACGCTCGGTGCGCAACCGTTTTCCCTATCTCGATCCGCTCAACCATGTGCAGGTCGAGCTTTTGAAGGAGCATCGCGCGCAGAACCCGGATGAGCAGGTGCTGCGCGGGATCCAGCTGACGATCAACGGCATCTCGGCCGGTCTCAGAAATACGGGATGATGCGAATAGCGCGTGGCGAGTAGCGAATAGGTGTCACTATTTGCTACTCCCACTTCGCTATTCGCCTTTCTTTATTCGCTCATCAACAGATATGCGCGCCCTGCGTCTCGACATAGACCGCATAGAGCGACTGGCTCGCGGTCATGAACAGGCGATTGCGCTTCTTGCCGCCGAAGCAGACATTGGCGCAGATCTCCGGCAGCTTGATCTGGCCGATGCGGACGCCGTCCGGCGCGAAGATGTGGACGCCGTCATAGCCTTCGCCGACCCAGCCGGCGCCGACCCAGATGTTGCCGTCGATATCGACCCGCAAGCCATCGGGAAAGCCCGACTTGCCGTCCAGTGTCATGTCGATGAACGCCTTGGGGTTGGCGAGCTTGTCGCCATTGATGTCGTACTGCCAGATCACGTTCTTGGCGTTCGGATAATGCGTGATGCCGGTGTCGCAGACATAGAGCTTCTTGTAGTCCTGGCTGAAGGCGATGCCGTTCGGCTTGAACGGCTCGTCGGCGACCTTGGTGATGGCGCCCGACTGCGCGTCGACGCGGTAGACGGCCTCCTTCTGGAACGGCTGGTTGGAGCCGTTGCGGACGTTCTGGCCCTCATAGAGATTGATCGAGCCGTAGCCAGGATCGGTGAACCAGATCGACTTGTCATTGGGGTTGACGACCATGTCGTTCGGGCCGTTCAGCGGCTTGTCATTGGCCTTTTCGGCGAGAACGGTCACCGTGCCATTGTGCTCGAAGCGGACGAGGCGCGTGCGCTCGGCCGTGATCTGGCGGCCCTCATAGTCGAAGGTGTTGCCATTCGACTCGTTGGAGGGCTTGCGGAACTGCTGCGAGATGTGGCCGTCATCGTCGAGATAGCGCAGCTGACGATTGTTCGGGATGTCGCTCCAGACCAGATACTGGCCCTGTGTGTTCCAGGCCGGTCCTTCCGCCCACAGGCAGCCGGTGAACAGGCGCTTGATCGTGGTGTTGCCGACCTTGGCCTTGAAGCGCTTCTCGTCGATCACGACGATGTCGGGATCGGGATAACGCTGCGGCTCGGCCTGCGGGCCGTAGTCCCGCGCGAGCGCAGGCGAGACGGCCGCAGCGGCCGCGGCAAAGCCGGCGACGCCCTTGAGGAGCGTGCGCCGGTCGAAGCCATCGGCCCCGGTCGGCGAATCCTGCGCGATATCGTGTCGTGGATTTGTCATGGTCTCCTCCCAGTTTCTTGTTGGGAGGCGATCCTACGACGAAATCATGGCTATGCGCGGGTCGTTTAGACAAAAAACAACTTCAGATGGTGTGCACTGCAAGCGGCGTTTTTGCGCGCCGCAATGTCAGATCGGATCCCAGCCGAACACGTCCGCCGAGCGATCGAGCTTGTAGAATGACGGCTTCAGCGCCGGCATCGCGTGTTCGGCGATGGTCTGCGGCGTCCAGCCTTCGCCGCGGTGCACCGAGCGCAGCGGACGCGACTGGCCCATCAGGAAGATCTCGTTCATGCGCACCGCGAAGATCTGGCCGGTGACGTCTTTCGAGGCATCGCTCAGGAGATAGGCGACGACGGGCGCGATCTTCTCCGGCCCCATCCGCTTCATCCGCTCGACGCGCTCCTTCTCGGCCTCGGTCTCGGCCGGAATGGTGCCGATCATGCGGCTCCAGGCAAATGGCGACACGCAGTTGGAGCGGACATTGAAGCGGCCCATGTCGAGCGCGATCGACTTCGACAGGCCGACGATGCCGAGCTTGGCGGCGGCGTAATTGGCCTGGCCGAAATTGCCGATCAGGCCCGAGGTCGAGGTGAAGTGGACGAAGGAGCCGCTCTCCTGCTCGCGGAACAGCCGCGCCGCGGAGTGAGCGACGTAGAACGAGCCCATCAGATGCACCTTGATGACGGCCTCGAACGCCTCGATGCTCATCTTGTGGAAGATCATGTCGCGCAGGATGCCGGCATTGTTGACCACGCCGTCGAGCCTGCCGAAATGGTCGGTCGCGGCCTTCACGATTTTGCTGGCCGGGATGGCCTCGGACACGCTCTCGAAATTCGCAACCGCCGTGCCGCCGTGCTTCCGGATCTCCTCGACCACTTCTTCGGCCGGCGCAGCGCTGGTGCCGGAGCCGTCGGAGGCGACGCCGGGATCGTTGACCACGACCTTGGCGCCTTCGGAGGCACAGAGCAGCGCGATCTCCCGGCCAATGCCGCGGCCGGCGCCGGTGACGATGACGACTTTGTCCTGGAGCGATTTGGTCATGGTGGTTTCCTTGGCTTGATGTGTATTCTTACCTCGCCCCCGCTGCGACGGGGAGCTCGAATGTCTGGCGGCCGGGGCCTCATGGTTCGAGACGCGCCGAAGAGGCGCTCCTCACCATGAGGGTTGATATCTCTTCACGACATCAGTCCTCTTTCCGCGAAATCAGTCCTCGTCCTGAGGAGCCCGCCGAAGGCGGGTGTCTCGAAGGACGTTGGAGGCCATGCTGACCGCCACGACTGACGAGCGTTGTTACCTCTCGTTCGTGAAGATGATCGTTCCCGACGCAGCGAACATGCCGCCGACGCCGTGACACACGGAAATTTTCGCTCCCGGCACCTGTGCCGGTGCGATGCCGCGCATCTGGCGTACGCTTTCCTGCAGCGCGTACATGCCGTACATGCCCGAATGCATGTAGGACAGGCCGCCGCCATTGGTATTGAGCGGCAGCTTGCCGCCCGGCCTGGTGTGCCCGGCTGCGATGAACGGCCCGGTCTCCGCATGCGGCATGAAACCGAGATCGCCGAGGCCGAACAGCGGCAGATGCGCGAATGCGTCGTAGATCATGAGATGGTCGACGTCGGCATGGCTGATGCCAGCCTCCTTGAAGGCGAGGGGGCCTGCGACCTTGAAGGCGCGCGACGAGTTGAACGTCTCCATCTGGCTGACCATCGGCGTCTCCACGCTCTCGCCGGTGCCGAGAATGTAGACCGGCTTCTGCGGAAAATCCTTGGCGCGGTCGGCCGAGGTCAGGATCAGCGCGCCGCCGCCGTCGGTGACGAGACAGCATTGCAAGAGCCGGAACGGATAGGCGATCATGCGCGAGTTGAGCACGTCGTCGACCGTGATCGGATCCTTCATCATCGCGCGCGGATTTTTCGCGGCCCATTCGCGCTGCACGACGGCGACCATCGCGAGCTGCTCATGGGTAATGCCGTAGGTCTTCATGTAGCGCAGCACGGGGATCGGGAACATGCTGGGTGGCCCGTAGACGCCGAACGGCGCCTCGAACTGGCCCTGCAGGCTGTCCGGCGGAATCGATCGCGGCAGCTTGCCGATCATCGACCTGCCACTCTCGGCATGGGTGATCAGCACCGTCTTGCACAGCCCGGCCTCGATCGCGGCCGCGGCGTGCCGGACATGCAGCATGAAGGAGCAGCCGCCGACCGAGGTGCCGTCGACCCAGGTCGGCGTGATGCCGAGATAATGGCAGATCTGCTGCGGCGTCTCGACCGCGGTGGCGAAGCCGTCGATGTCGGACAGTTTCAGCCCGGCGTCGGCAATCGCGTTCAGCGCGGCGTCGGCATGCAACTGGATCTGCGACATCGTCGGGATGACGCCGAGTTCGGTGGTCTCGGCCGCGCCGACGACGGCAACCTGGTTTTGGCGCATCGGCTCAGCCCTTCGCTGGACGGAACAAAGGCAGGGTGATCTGCTCGTCGAGCGTCTCGAAGGTGACTTCGAGCGGCATGTCGAGTTCGAGTGCCTCGGGTGTCTGCGGGCAGCCCGTGATGTTGCTCATCATGCGCGGGCCTTCCTCCAACGCCACCACGGCGATCGCGTAGGGCGGCGTAAAGCCCGGGGCGGCCGGACGATGGTTGATCACATAGCTGTAGAGCGTGCCTTTCCCCGAGGCCTTGAACACGCTGACCTTGCGGCTGGCGCAGGCCGGACAGAACGGGCGCGGCGGGAAGTAGACGTGGGCGCAGGCGTCGCAGCGCTGCAGCCGCAGCTCGCCGGTCTTGGTGCCGTCCCAGAAATGCTGCGTCTCCGGTGTCGGCTTGGGACGTGCGCGCATCGGCTCGGCCATCCGGATCGATCCTCCCGTCAGGCGGGCTCCGTCGCCCGCTCATTTGCCGCATGTGATGCGCCATTTGGCGCAGATGCGTCAACGGTCCATCACGCCGCGCATGCGGCCCTCCGGCGAGCGCAGAGGTGCCGGGGACGGCAATTGCCGCCTGATGAAAATTGGTCTTTGATGCGGCGCGTAGGATCGGAGACGAGATGAAGCTGCGCGACATCGCCCATTCCCGGACCGGCGACAAGGGGGATACCTCTAACATCTCGGTCATCGCCTATGACGCCAAGGACTATCCGCTGCTGGTCGCGCGAGTGACGGCGGAGCGGGTCAGGGCGCACTTTGTCGGCATTGTCCAGGGCGAGGTGGTCCGCTATGAGCTGCCCAACATTGCGGCGCTGAATTTCGTGATGAGCCGGGCGCTCGGCGGCGGTGTCACCCGCTCGCTGGCGCTCGATGCGCATGGCAAATCGCTGAGTTCCGCGCTGCTCGATCTCGACATTTCGGCGGATGCCGCAGACACCCGATAGGATGCCATGACCGTTTCAAATCCGACCCTGGCCACACTCGCCGACGATCTCGCCGCCGGCCGCACCACGTCCCGCAAGCTCGTCGAGGCGTGTCTGACCCGCATCGCAGATCCTGCCGGCGAAGGCCAGCGCGCCTTCATCCATGTCGACAAGGAGGCGGCGCTTTCGGCGGCCGACGGCATGGACGCGCTGCGCAAGGCGGGGGCCGCGCCGTCGCCCTATGCCGGCATTCCCGTCTCGATCAAGGACCTGTTCGACATCAAGGGCCAGGTGACCCGCGCCGGCTCGCGCGCCCTGGAGGATTCCGCGCCGGCCGAGGCGGATGCGCCCGCGGTGGCGCGGCTGCGCCGGGCCGGCTTCGTCGTGATCGGCCGCACCAACATGACCGAGTTCGCCTATTCGGGCATCGGCATCAACCCCCATTACGGCACGCCGAAGAGCGCCTGGAAGCGCGACGTTGGCTACGTGCCCGGCGGCTCGTCGTCGGGCGCGGCGGTGTCCGTGGTCGACCGCATGGCCTATGGCGCGCTCGGCACCGACACCGGTGGCTCCTGCCGCATCCCGGCCGCCTTCAACGGCATCACAGGCTTCAAGCCGACGCAGGCGCGCGTGCCGCTCGACGGCGGCGTGCCGCTGTCGACCACGCTCGACAGCTTTGGTCCGCTCGCCAACACGGTGGCCTGCTGTGCGGTGCTGGATTCCGTGCTGGCATACGAGCCGATCCGGCCGCTCGCGCCGCGCCCGGTGAAGGGCCTGCGGCTTGCGGTGCCCACCACCGTCGTGCTCGACGAGCTCGACGTCGAAGTGGCGGAGACGTTCGAACGCGCGCTGGAGACCTTGGCGAAGCAGGGCGCGCTGATCGAGCGCATCGAATTCCCGGAATTCCTCGACGTCGGCCTCATCGGCATGAAGGGCGGCTTTGCCGCCGCCGAGAGCTATGCTTGGCACCGCTTCCTGCTCACAGCCAAGGGCGACGTCTATGATCCGCGCGTGTCGGTCCGCATCATGCGCGGCGAGGCGATCACCGTGCCCGACTACATCGAGATGCTCAACGCCCGACGCTCCCTGGTGGCGCGGGCGGCCGCGCGCATCGCGCCCTATGACGCGTTGGTGATGCCGACCACGGCGAATGCGCCGCCGAAAATCGCCGATCTCGCCGACGACCAGGCCTTCGCCCGCGAGAACATCCGGGCCCTGCGCAATTGCACCTTCATCAACATGATCGACGGCTGCGCCATCTCGCTGCCGGCGCATCGCCACGGCGACGTCCCGGTCGGCCTGATGCTGGCACAGTCCGGCGGCAATGACCGCAAGCTGCTGGAGATCGCCGCGGGGGTCGAGGGTGTGGTGCGGGGCTGAGTTCATCTGACCGACTAGCGTCGCCTCGGAACACCTTGTTCATCCGGAAACGGGTGGCGTGACAGGGGTCTGAGGGCCACATTGTGTGGATGACGAACGTACGCAAATTGACCCCGGTTCCGCCAGTCCTTGGTTCTCCGTGTATCGACGCGATTGATTGGGCCATAGTCGAACGCGACCTCGATGCGCGCGGCTGCGCCGTGTTGACGCAGCTGCTGTCGCCCGATGACTGCCGCGCGCTGGCGGCGCTCTATCCGGACGACGCGCGTTTCCGCAGCCGTGTCGTCATGGCGCGTCACGGCTTCGGGCGCGGGGAATACAAATATTTCAACTATCCGCTGCCGGATCCGATCGCGCAGCTGCGGCCGCATCTCTATGCGCAACTTGTCCCGATCGCCAATCGCTGGACTACGACGATGGGGATCGATGTGCACTATCCGGCCGAGCATGCCGACTTCCTCGCCCGCTGCCATCAAGCCGGCCAGAACAGGCCGACGCCGCTGCTGCTGCAATATGTCGAGGGCGACTACAACTGCCTGCATCAGGACCTCTATGGCGAGCACGTGTTTCCGCTGCAGGTCGCGATCCTCTTGTCCGAGCCGGGGCGCGATTTCGAGGGCGGCGAGTTCGTGCTGACCGAGCAGCGGCCGCGCATGCAGTCGCGTGCCGAGGTGGTGCCGCTGCGGCAGGGCGATGCGGTGGTGTTCGCGGTCCATAATCGTCCGGTGCAGGGCACGCGCGGCAGCTACCGCGTCACCATGCGCCATGGCGTCAGCCGGCTGCGTGCGGGACGGCGGCACACGCTCGGCGTGATCTTTCACGATGCGAAGTGAGGGGCATGACGGCTGATCTGTTCGATGGATTCGAGGGACCGGCGCGCGAGCCGCTCGCGCCCGGCGCGGCGCTATTGCGTGGCTTCGCGCGGCGACATGAGACGGAGCTGATCACCGCGATCGAGGCGATTGCCGCTCAGGCGCCGTTCCGCCGCATGGTGACGCCGGGTGGCCACCAGATGTCCGTCGCCATGACCAGTTGCGGATCGTTCGGCTGGGTGACGGATCGCAGCGGCTACCGCTACGATGCCCTCGATCCGGACAGCGGTCAGCCATGGCCGGCGATGCCGCCGCGGTTTCGAGAGCTCGCCGAGCGCGCCGCGGGTGAGGTCGGCTTTGCCGGCTTCGCGCCGGATGCCTGCCTGATCAACCGCTATGAGCCCGGCGCCAAGATGTCGCTGCATCAGGATCGCGACGAGCGCGACAATGGTGCGCCGATCGTGTCGGTGTCACTGGGCCTGCCGGCGACGTTCCTGTTCGGCGGCCTGAAACGCGCCGACAAGACGCAGCGCTACCGTTTGGCGCACGGCGATGTCGTCGTGTGGGGCGGCCCGGCGCGACTCGCCTTTCACGGCGTCGCGCCGCTCGCCGACGGCGAGCACGCGCTGCTCGGCCGCCAGCGCATCAACCTGACGTTCCGTCGCGCGCGTTGAGCGCGCTCACGGCTTCGGCGGGTGAATGAACGCCCAGGGCGAGACCTCGCTGTCGCGCGGTATCTCGATGTCGATCAGATAGGGGCCGCCATGGGCGAGCGCGGTCTCCAGTGCCGACTTGAACTGGTCGGGCGACGTGACCTTGCTGGCGGCGACGCCGAAGGATTCGGCGAGCCTGACGAAATCCGGATTGACGAGATCGGAGGCGACGACGCGGCCGTCGAAGCGCTCGCGCTGGTCGCGCCGGACATTGCCATAGGCGTTGTTGTTGAACACCAGCGTGACCACGCCGATATTATACTGCACGGCGGTCGCCAGCTCCTGCACGGCGAACATGAAGCCGCCGTCGCCGGTGATCGCCACGACCGGCCTGTCGGGATGCGCGACCTTGGCGCCGAGCGCGGTGGGGAAGCCGGCGCCGAGCGTGCCCTGATAGCCCGACGTGATGAAGGTGCGCGGCTCGTAGACCGGAAAACCGTACCAGGAGGCGAAGCCGACCTGCGACAATTCGTCAGTGACGATGGCGTCATGCGGCAGCACCGCGCGCAGCACGTTCAGATAGGCCATCTGCGGCTGCACCCTCTGGATCTCCTGCAAGCTCGCCGCGCTGGCCTCGCGAATGATTGCGCGGCGGCCCGCCGTCTTGCGATAGCCAGCCTTGCTGACTGCCGCGGCCAGTGCGGCCGTGCCGGCCTTGGCATCGGCGACGATACCGGCGTCGACGATCAGGCGCCGCATCTCGACGGGATCGATGTCGATGCGGATCGATTTCAAGCCGTCCGGCTTGAACGGCCAGCGGAACGTGGTCGGCAGCTCCATGCGGGTGCCGATGCCGATCATGAGATCCGTGGTCGGCCAGAGCTTGTAGGCCGCGGCCATGGTGAGTCCGAGCTCATGTGCGTTGGAGAGGATGCCGCGCCCGGAGCGGAAGGCGACAACCGGCGCGTCGATCATCTCGGCCAGTTCCAGGATCTCGTCGCGCGCCTCGATCGCGCCGGCACCGACGAAGATCATCGGTGCCTTCGCGCCCGCAATCAGCGCCGCCGCCTTGGCGATGCGATCGGGATCGGGCTGCGGCGGCGTGAACGGCCCCAACGGCTTTGCAGCGGATGTCTCGGCCTTTTGCGTGAACACGTCCCACGGCATTTCCAGTGCGGCAGGGCCGCGCCGTCCCGACAGCATCTCCTGGAAGGCGCGGGAGACCAGTGTCGGCGCCGAGTCCGGATATTCGATGCGCTCGGCCCATTTGACGAAGCTGCGCAGGGTGGCGAGTTGGTCCGGCATCTCGTGCAGATGGCCGCGGCCGCGGCCGAGATAGTCGGTCGGGACCTGGCCCGTGAGGCACAGCACCGGCTCGTTGCAGCCGAACGCGGTCAGCAGCGCCGCGCCGGCGTTGAGCACGCCGGGGCCCGGCACCACGCTGAACACGCCGGGCCTGCCGCTGGCGCGGGCATAGCCGAACGCCATGTAGCCGCAGGCCTGCTCATGGCGGGCGCCGACGACTTTCAACTGCGCCTGGTGGAATGCGTCGAACAGGCCGTAGACCTGCGCGCCGGGCAGGCCGAACACGGTGTCGACGCCGTGGGCGACGAGCCCGCTGACGATGGCTTCGCCGCCGGTCATGGTGGTCATGCGTAGGTCCTGTTCTCTGATCTTACAGTGCTTCGTCGACGACGCCGTTGCGCAAGGTGCCGACGCCTTCGGCAGCGATCTCGATGACGTCGCCGGGCTTGAGATAGCGCGGCGGATCGAACCGCGCACCGGCGCCGGTCGGAGTGCCCGTCACGATGACGTCACCGGGAACGAGCGTCGTGAAGGTCGAGATGTAGTTGATGAGATAGCGGAAGCCGAAGATCAGCCGCGACGTGCGGTCGTCCTGGCGCAGCTCGCCATTGACGTGCGTCGTCAGCCTGATATCGGCGATCTGGCTTTCGTCGGTGTAGGGCACGATCCACGGGCCGAGGCTGCCGGTGGAGTCGAAGTTCTTGCCTTGCGTGACGTTGAACTTGGCGTGCCGCACCCAGTCGCGGATCGTGCCTTCGTTGCACAAGGTCAGCGCGGCGATGTGATCCAGCGCCGAGGTTTCCGGAATGTGCCGGCCGGCCTTGCCGATGACCAGCACCAGCTCGCCTTCATAGTCGAGCTGCGACGAGGCGCGCGGGCGCACCAAGGGCGTCTCGTGGCCGACGAAGGAGCGCGGCGTGCGCATGAACATCGAGGGATATTTCGGCGCGTCCTGGCCGTCCTTGTACTCGGCGTTGCGGTCGGGATAGTTGACGCCGATGCAGATGGTCTTCTCGGGCACTGATATCGGCGGCTGCCAGGTGATCGCATCGAGGCCGTGATCCGGCGACAGCCCGGCTGCGGCATCGATCAGCCGGGGCAGGGCGCCGGCGGCAATTGCTTCACGCAGAGTCGGATACTCCTTGGCAAAGCGCGCCGAGAGATCGACGAGGCCGGTGTCGGTCACGAGCCCGTAGCGGACCGAGCCCTTGACGGCATAGGTGGCGAGGCGAGGGGAGGTCATGGGCTGTTCTCCTTACACGCCGAGCCGCTGGATCTTGTGGGTGCCGCGCGCGAGCGAGACGTGCTTGGTCTCCATGTAGAAGTCGAACGAATAGTCGCCGCCGTCGCGGCCGATGCCGGACGCCTTCATGCCGCCGAACGGCGTCGGCAGATGGCGGACGTTCTCCGAGTTCAGCCAGATCATGCCGGCCTCCAGCGCGTCGGCGACGCGCAGCGCGCGGCCCATGTCGCCGGTCCAGACATAGCCGGTGAGGCCATACTGCACGTCATTGGCGATCGCGATCGCGTCCGCCTCGTCGCCGAACGGGATCACGGTCAGGAATGGCCCGAACACCTCTTCCTGCGCCACGCGCATGATCTGGCTCGCGCCCGTGACGAGCGTGGGCTCGACGTAGTGGCCGCCGCCCGGACCAGCGACCGGCTTGCCGCCGACGGCAATGATCGCCCCGTCCTGGCGCGCGATGTCGACATAAGAGCAGACCTTGGCGAGGTGCCGCTCATGAATCAGCGGCCCGACCTCGGTCGCGGGATCGAGCGGATGACCGACCTTCAGCGCACGCACGCGCGCCGCGAGCTTGGCCGTGAATGTCTCGGCAATGTTCTGCTGCACCAGCAGGCGGCTCGAGGAGGTGCAGCGCTCGCCGTTGAGCGAATAGATCATGAACACGACGGCGTCGAGCGCGCGATCGAGGTCGGCATCGTCGAACACGATCACCGGGTTCTTGCCGCCAAGCTCGAAATGCACGCGTTTCAGAGTCGGCGCGCCCTGCGCCATGATCGCCGACCCGGTCGTGCTCTCGCCGACGAAGCCGATCGCCTTGATGGCAGGATGTTCGGTCAGCGCCCTGCCGGCCTCCTCGCCGAAGCCATGGACAGTGTTGAGCACGCCATCGGGGATACCGGCGTCCTTGGCGAGTTTTGCCAGCCAGTGCGCCGTGATCGGCGACCATTCGGCCGGCTTGTGCACGACCGTGCAGCCTGCCGCGAGCGCCGGGGCGATCTTCCAGGTCGACAGCATGAACGGCGTGTTCCACGGGGTGATCACGCCGACCGGGCCGATCGGTACCCGCGTGGAGATGTTCCAGTGCTCTTCGCTCGGCGTATTCAGCCCGTCGCGCGCCTCGGTGCATTTGTCGGCGAAAAACCGGAAATTCTCGGCGGCGCGGATCGCCGCCTTGGCCATGAAGCGATAGGCCTGACCGGTGTCGATGCATTCGAGCACGGCGATGTCGTCGGCATGATCCTCGATCGCATCGGCCACGCGGTGCAGCAGCTTGCGCCGCATCGCCGGCGCTATCTCGCGCCAGGATTTGAAAGCGAGCGCAGCGGAGGTCGCCGCGCGGTCGATGTCCTCGGCATTGCCGCGCGCTACTTTGGCCAGCACGGTGTTGTCGATTGGCGACTTCGTCTCGAACGTCGCGCCCGAAATCGCCGGTACCACCTTGCCATCGATGAAGTGGCCGATGCCCTCGTCCTTGAGCTTGGCGAGCAGGGGGGCGGCGCGGTCGAGATTGGCCTTGTAGATGTCGGCTTTGGGTGTGGCCTTATCCATGTGATGCCTCCGCTTTCAGGGCGTCGTGGATGTTGTTGCGTTTCCAGCTGGTCGCTGCGTCGTTGATCTGCATGTCGAAGGACAGCGCGAACTTGCTGCTCGCGAAGATCGGGTCGAGATGCGCTGAGAGCGCTTTGAAGACGTGTTCCCCGGCGCGCTGCCGAGCTGCGAGATCGCGGCCTTCGCCGAGCCGCAGCAGCATCGCGAGGAAGCCATAGTCGGGCTTGCCGTCGGCGATCGCGTAATGCTCACAGCGGATGGCGCGCACGCGGATGCCGCCAATCGGAAAGATGCCGGTTTCGCCGGCGGCCTTGCGAACGATTTCACAGACTTCGGCCATGTCGAGGCGCTCGTCGAGATTGGCCGAGTATTCGATGCTGAAATGCGGCATGCCCTTCTTTCTCGGTCTTTGCTCTCGGTTTTTGTCTCGCGCTGGCGTCAGCCGAAATAGCAGCTTACCGTCCCGTACGGACCGTAGTCGGCTTGAATCGTATCGCCCTTGCGTGCCTCGATCGGCCGGATGAATGAGCCGGCCAGCACGACCTGTCCCGGTTCCAGGGCCAGCCCCTGCGCGGCGATCTTGTTGGCCAGCCAAGCCACCGCCGTCGCGGGATTGTTGAGGACGCCGGCCGCGAGACCAGTTTCTTCGAGCTGTCCGTTCTTATAACAAAGCGCGCCGATCCAGCGCAGGTCGGCGTCGAGCGGTCGCAGCGGCCGGCCGCCGAGCACGATGCCGGCGTTTGCGGCATTGTCGGCGATCGTGTCAAAAATCTTGCGCGTGGCTTTGGTCTCGGGATCGACGCGCTCGATTCGGGTGTCGAGGATCTCCAGCGCAGGCACGACGTAATCGGTCGCATTCAGCACATCGAACAAGGTGCAGTCCGGTCCCGAAAGCCGGTGCTTCATGACGAATGCGAGCTCGGCCTCGATCCGCGTCGCGATGAACCGGTCCGACGGCACGATGCCGCCATCGGCGAAGAACATGTCGTCGAGCAGTACGCCCGAATCCGGCTCGTCGATGTTGAGCGCGCTCTGCATCGCCTTCGATGTCAGGCCGATCTTATGGCCCTTGATGATCCGGCCCGCCGTGACCTTGATGTCGATCCAGGCCCGCTGGATCTCATAGGCGTCCGCGATCGTGATGGCGGGAAACTCCCGTGAGAGCTGTCGGATCTGGCTACGGCTTTTCTCGGCCTGATCGAGGCGCAGGGCGCAGCTGTGGATCTGGTCGTGCGTCAGGGGCATGAGATGATTGCTCGGAAATAACGTGTCAGTACATGATTAACATGTTAAGTTTCGACGAGCAAACCGAAACGATATTTGCTGCGCTGCAAATATTTGTGCGGGCGGGGGAGAGGCATGGGCGAGACCAGAAGCAAGGGCGAAAAGCGGTCGGCGAAGGAGAGCCGCAAGGTGCCGATGCGTGACTTCTCACAATCCTTGCCGATGGCGCTGCTGCGCGCCCGCGAGGCGGTCATGCGTCAGTTCCGTCCAATCCTGCGGCAGCATGGGTTGACGGAGCAGCAATGGCGTATTTTGCGTGCGCTGGCGGCCGTCGATGCCATCGAGGTGACCGAGCTGGCGCGGGTTGCGTTTCTGCTCGGCCCCAGCCTGTCACGCATTCTGCGCGATCTGGAGACGCGCGGTCTCATCCAGCGCGAGGTGAATGCGCGCGATCTGCGGCGGGGCGTCCTCTCCATCTCAGCGAAGGGCCTGAGGCTGATTGCGCTGGTCGCGCCGAGCTCCGAGGCGGTCTACGCGTCCATTTCGGAGCGTTACGGCGCGCGCAAGCTTGCCGCGTTGCACAAAATGCTCGATGAGCTCGAACAGAGCGTCGGACCTGATCTCGAGCCGGATGACCGCCCCGATGAATGACATCGTGCAGAGATCGGCTAATTTCATCCTTGCCCGATGCTCATGCTTGGCAGGCTCTTCAACAGTTTGATAAGAAGCGATGCAGTCGAGCGGAGATGGCGTGCGTCGCAGACATGGCAATCCATGCTAACTCTGGTTTCGCATTTTGATCGAACCCGCGAGTTGTCATGGTCATAATCAAGGTTTCCCGCCTTATTGATTTCGTTGCTGACATTTTCGAACATTCCCACTCCTCGTCCGAGGAGGCCCGCCGAATAGCCACCTACCTCACCACCGCGAACCTGACCGGCCACGACAGTCATGGTGTGATCAGGGTTCCGGTCTATATCCGCTGGCAGAAGATGGGCTTTATCGTGCCCAATCAGTCGGCCGAGATCGTTGTCGACACGCCGTCGATGGTCGTCGTCGACGGCAGGTTCGGCTACGGCCAGACCGTCACGCCCCAGGCGGTGAAGATTGGGATCGATCGGTGCAAAAAGAGCGGACTCGCGGCGCTCGCGCTGCGTAACTCGGGGCATCTCGGCCGTGTCGGCGATTGGGCGGAAATGGCCGCCGCCGAAGGATTGGTTTCAATTCATTTCGTCACTGCTGCGGGCTCTTTGCTAGTCGCGCCTTTCGGGGGGGTCGAGAAACGGTTCTCGACGGCGCCGTATTGTGTGGGTATCCCGCGCCACGGGCAGGATCCCATTGTTCTGGATTTTGCAACCTCCATCGTCGCCGAGGGCAAGGTGCTGGTGGCAAGCCGTGGCGGCAAGAAACTCCCCAAAGGTGCCCTGATCGACGCCGACGGTACGCTCAGCGAGGATCCGTCGGTGCTTTACGGTCCATACGAGCCGGAGGGAACGCGGGATCATACCAAGGGAACAGGTGCCATTCGCGCCTTCGGTGAGCACAAGGGCTCTGGTCTGGCCTTCATCTGCGAGTTGCTCGGAGGTGCCTTGACCGGGACCGGCGCAACCTCGGCGGGGCGGCGCTTTGCCAACGGCATGCTCGCCATCTACATCGACCCCAAAGTGATCGATCCTGCCAGCTTCTTCGACGGCGAGATCGCCCGCTACACGGATTTCATCCGGGCTACCAAACCGGTGTCCGGCGTCGATCAGGTGTTGGTGCCCGGTGATCCCGAGCGCAAGATGCGGGCGGAGCGGACCGCCAACGGCGTGCCCTTGCCCGATGACACCTGGGCAGCGATAGTGAGCACGGCCCGTGAAGTGGGTGTCAGCGAAGCGAGCATTCAGCGAGCCACATCGTGACATCGGCATGATCGCGGGGCGCGCGGAGCGACCCCGAAGCAAAATCGACAGGGTTGGATCTCTTCGCGCCGCGCCTCCGTGAGAACGGGCAAGTTCGAAAAAGACAATTCGATTGAACAACAAGGGAAGGAAACGCAGTCGTGGCGAATAACAAGGTCAAGCAGCTCTGGGCCGAAGGCAAGGCGGTGGTGAATGCCTGGCTCGCGATCCCCTCGGGATTCTCCGCGGAGGTCGTGGCGCAGTGCGGCTTCGACAGCGTCACCGTGGATATGCAGCACGGCGTGCAGGATTATCTGTCGATGGTGCAATGCTTCCAGGCGATGCATGGTCACCCGGTGACGCCGATGGTTCGGGTGCCCTGGAACGAGCCCGGGATCATCGGCAAGGTGCTCGACGGCGGTGCCTATGGCGTGATCTGCCCGATGGTCAATACGCCGCAGGAGGCGCGCAATCTCGTCTCCTACTCGAAATATCCGCCGAAGGGCGTGCGTTCGAACGGCCCGATCCGCTCGGGCATGTATGGCGGCGCCGGCGAGTATCAGAAGACGGCCAATGACGAGATCGTGCTGTTGCCGATGATGGAGACCAAGACGGCGGTCGAGAACATGGAAGCCATTCTCGATGTCGAAGGCATCGACGGTGTCTATATCGGGCCGTCCGATCTCGGCTTTTCCTATGGGCTTGTGCCGAAGCTCGACCGTGACGAGCCGGAGATCCTGAAGATCTATGAGAAGATCGTGAAGGAATGCGGCAAGCGCGGCCTCAACCCCGGCATCCATTGCAGCGGCGCCGAAGGCGCTGTCCGCGCCATCAACATGGGCTTCAAGCTCGTGACCTTGTCGAATGAGGTCGGGCTGATGCAGGTCTATGCTCGCCAGCAGGTCGCCCAGACCCGGAAAGAGTCGGGCGGCAAAGCCTGAGAGCGAATTGCGAATGGGGAGTAGCGAATAGGGATTGATTCAATCCGCTATTCGCTCTCGCTGTTCGCGTATCTGTTACCGGTCGACGTCTCGAAACGAGAGAAACGCCATGGCTCCCGCCCCCGTCATCCGTCTTCATCCCGAGGATAGCGTGCTGATCGCCCGTTCGAGCCTGCCGCCCGGGCTCACGGTGGCCGATGGGGTGGTGACGGTCGACCGGATTCCGGCAGGCCATAAGGTCGCAGTGCGTCCGATTGCCTTGGGTGAGCCGGTCCGCCGCTATGGCCAGATCATCGGCTTCGCGACCGCGCCGATTGCGCCAGGGCAGCATGTTCACACACAGAACTGCGGCATGGGCGATTTCGCCAAGGACTACGCTTATGGCGTCGAGGTCAAGCCGACGCCGAACTTCGACCTTCCCGCAACCTTTGAGGGCATTCGTCGCCCCGATGGTCGCGTTGCGACGCGCAACTATATCGGCATTCTGACGTCCGTGAATTGCAGTGCGCATGTCGCGGGCCTGGTCGCTGATGTCTTCAAGAGGAATCCATTTACGGGAGACAACCCGCTCGCCGACTATCCGAATGTCGACGGCGTCGTGGCGCTGACGCACAAGACCGGCTGCGGCATGACGCTGGACGAGCCGCTGAAGTTGCTACGACGCACCCTCGGCGGCTACGCGCGGCACGCGAACTTCTCAGCCGTGATCGTCCTGGGCCTCGGTTGCGAGGCGAATCAGATCGGCGGACTGATGGAGGAGCAGAAGCTCGCCGGGCGGCTGCGCGCGATGGACATTCAGGAGGTCGGCGGCACCCGCAAGACGGTCGAGGCCGGCATCGCCTTCGTCAAGGAGTCGCTCGCTGATGCCAACAGGGTGAAGCGCGAGACGGTCCCGGCGAGCGAACTGACGGTGGCGCTGCAATGTGGCGGGTCCGACGGCTATTCCGGCATCTCGGCAAATCCGGCGCTGGGTGCTGCCAGTGATCTGCTGGTGCGACATGGTGGCACGGTCATTCTGTCCGAGACGCCCGAGACCTATGGTGCCGAGCACCTGCTGACGCGGCGCGCGGTCAGTCGCGAGGTCGGAGAGAAGCTGGTGTCGCTGATGCGCTGGTGGGAGGAGTATACGGCGCGCGAGGGCGCCGAGATGAACGCCAATCCCAGCCCGGGGAACAAGGCCGGCGGCCTGACGACCATCCTCGAGAAATCACTCGGCGCGATGGCCAAGGCCGGCAGCACCAATCTTGTGGATGTGCTGCATTACGCCGAGGCGGTCACCAAAAAGGGTTTCGTCTTCATGGACACGCCCGGCTATGACCCCGTGGCCGCCACCGGACAAGTTGCGGGTGGTGCGAATCTCGTCTGCTTTACCACCGGGCGTGGCAGCGTGTTCGGCTGCAAGCCTGCGCCGTCCATCAAGCTCGCCACCAACACGCCGATGTACAAGCGGATGGAAGACGACATGGACGTCAACTGCGGCACCATTCTCGATGGCGAGGAGACGGTGCAGGAGTGCGGCCAGCGCATCTTCGAGTTGATGCTGAAGACCGCCTCCGGGCAACCGACCAAGAGCGAGAGCTTCGATTTCGGCGGGGCCGAGTTCGCGCCCTGGGTTCTTGGCGCTACGATGTAGCTCGGACTGGAACTTTTCAGCTGCTGAGATTGATTTGCAACTGATGAGCGCCGTCGTTGCGTGGCCGCTGTCGCGCGCGACAGCGGCGCTGAACCGTTTACCGCTGGTGGCCGAGGCCGATGCCGAGTGCCAGCGCCTTCTGCCGGAGCGAGCCTTCGGTCCGCTTCATCATCTTGGCGATCTTGGCCACCGGGGTCTTGGACTTCGAGTGCTGCTTCAGCAGCTTGATGTCGGCCGGGGTATAGGGTTTCCGCGCCAGTTTCTTGGTAGCTGCCTTCTTAGCTGTCTTGGCCAATTGATTCTCCTTTTGATAATTGGGGGTCCTAAATAGCATGTGTAGTCGAGCTATCAAGCGATTGCGGCGAGTGCAACGCTATTAGTTCTTGTTAGTTCACCGGTCGGGGTTAACCCGAACTGTAATGATCCGGTCAATCTTCCGTGAGGAAGTCGCGGGGCTGGGTTGTGGACAACTCTGCGGAGAGACGCGCATCGCGAACCTTGTTCCGGACTCGTTCTCATGAAAGCGGGTCGGCCTAGCTGGTCCCGAGCAGCGAAAAACGACCTGATTAGGCAGTTGCACGACCAAACTGGGGCGAATAGGCCTGCTTTCGGGCTCGATACGGTCCTTTAAGCCCAGGATAGTTCATAGGCAGCTCTGCCCGTTGTTAGTGCTTGATCCCTGAGCATGGCAATGTTCTGCTCAAAAATGTTGCTGGAGCTGTGAACCCCCCGTGTCGATCTACGTCGCATTACATCACGTCACCCACTACAAATATGATCGTCCGGTCGAGTTGGGCCCCCAGACGATACGTCTCCGCCCCGCACCACATACCAGGACGCCGGTGCTGAGCTATTCGCTCAAGGTCACGCCCTCCAACCATTTCGTGAACTGGCAACAGGACCCGCAGGGCAATTGGCTGGCGCGCTATGTCTTCCCTGAGAAGGTCAACGAACTCAAGATCGAGGTCGATTTCACGGCGCAGATGACCGTGATCAACCCGTTCGATTTCTTTGTTGAGCCTTACGCCGACAGCTTTCCCTTTGTCTATCCCGAGAGTCTGAAGGCCGAGCTCGCACCTTATCTGGAGACGATCGAGCCGGGACCGCTGTTCACCGAGTACTTGAAATCCATTCCGCGGGAGGCTGACAATACCGTAAGTTACCTCGTTGCTCTCAATGCTGAGTTGCAAAGTAGGATTCGTTATATAATCAGGATGGAACCGGGCGTTCAAACGCCGGAGGAAACCTTGGCGTCCGCAGCAGGGTCGTGCCGCGACTCCGCATGGTTGCTGATTCAGACGTTGCGGCATCTTGGCCTCGCAGCTCGGTTTGTTTCTGGATATTTGATCCAGCTGCGTCCTGATATCGATCCGATCGAAGGGCCGCGCGAAGTTGAGAACGATTTCACTGACCTGCACGCTTGGGCCGAAGTCTATCTGCCGGGCGCCGGATGGATCGGCTTCGATGTCACCTCGGGGATGCTCGCGGGCGAGGGACATATCCCCGTCGCTGCTACGCCGCACTACCGTTCGGCAGCGCCGATCAGCGGCAGTGCCGGCATTGCCGAGGTCGACTTCAACTTCGAAATGAACGTCAGGCGTATTCGCGAAGCGCCACGCATCACTCGACCGTTCTCGGACGAGGCCTGGACCAAGCTCGACCAGCTCGGTGAGGCCGTCGATGCCGATCTGGCCGCCCATGACGTGCGACTGACGATGGGCGGCGAGCCAACTTTCGTGTCGATCGACGACATGGAGTCGGCTGAGTGGAATACCGCCGCCGTCGGACCGACCAAGCGCGGACTGGCCGACAGCCTGATCCGGCGTCTGCGCTCCCGCTTCGCGCCCGGCGGTCTGCTGCATTACGGCCAGGGCAAGTGGTATCCGGGCGAAAGCCTGCCGCGCTGGGCGTTCGGACTTTATTGGCGCAAGGACGGCCAGCCGATCTGGCGCAATCCGGACCTGATTGCCCATGTCGATGGCCCGCGCGTGGCGACGATCGCGGATGCGCAGCGCTTTCTTGATACGACGGCGGAGGCGCTCGGGCTCGAGGCGGACTACGTGTTGCCGGCGTTCGAGGATCCCGCGCATTGGCTGCAGAAGGAAGCCGCATTGCCCGAGAATGTCGACGCGCTCGATTCCAAGCTCGCCGATCCCGAGGAGCGCGCGCGCATGGCCCGGGTGTTCGACGAGGGACTTCATATTCCGCGCGGCTTCGTGCTCCCGATCCAGCGCTGGAACGCGCAGCCCAGGCGCTGGTACAGCGAACGCTGGGGTCTGCGGCGCAAGCGGTTGTTCCTGATTCCCGGCGACTCGCCGCTCGGCCTGCGGCTGCCGATCAATTCGCTGCTCTACATCCCGCCGGAGGATTTCCCTTATATTCACGAGCAGGACCCGATGGAGCCGCGAGGGCCACTGCCGGTCTACACGCAGGGGCGCCCGGTCGTCGTGCCGCAGGTGCCGCCGCTGCCGAAGCTCAATCGGCCGACGCAGCAGCAGGACGTCCAATATCAGTATTGGAGTGGGCTCGGCGTCCGCACCGCGATGTCGGTGGAAATCCGCGACGGCATTCTCTGCGTGTTCATGCCGCCGGTGGAGACAATCGAGGATTACCTCGAATTGATCGCCACGGTCGAAGCGACGGCTGAGGCGATGCAGATCAAGGTTCATGTGGAAGGCTATGCGCCGCCGTTCGATCCGCGGATCGATGTGATCAAGGTGACGCCCGATCCTGGGGTGATCGAGGTGAATATCCAGCCGGCGCAGAACTGGCGGCAGGCGGTCGACATCACCTTCGGCCTCTATGAGGACGCCGCCAAGGTGCGGCTCGGCGCCAACCGCTTCCTGATCGATGGCCGTCACACCGGCACCGGCGGCGGCAATCATGTCGTGGTCGGCGGCAACTCGCCGCCGGACTCGCCCTTCTTGCGCCGCCCCGATCTGCTGAAGAGTCTGGTGCTCTATTGGCAGCGGCATCCGTCGCTGTCTTATTTGTTCTCCGGCATGTTCATCGGCCCGACCAGCCAGGCGCCACGCATCGACGAGGCCCGGCACGACAGCCTTTATGAGCTGGAGATCGCGCTCGCCAATGTGCCGCCCGCGGGCCAGAGCGTACCGCTTTGGCTGGTCGACCGCCTGTTCAGGCATCTGCTGGTCGACATCACCGGCAACACCCATCGCAGCGAGATCTGCATCGACAAGCTCTATTCGCCGGAAGGGCCGACGGGACGTCTCGGACTGGTCGAGTTCCGCGCGCTGGAAATGCCGCCCGATCCGCGCATGTCGCTGGCGCAGCAGCTGTTGATCCGGGCGCTGATCGCCAAATTGTGGCGCGAGCCGCAGCAGGGCAATTTCGTGCGGTGGGGCACCGCGCTCCACGACCGTTTCATGTTGCCTCACTTCATCTGGGACGACTTTATTGATGTGCTGGATGAGCTCAGGTCCTGCGGTTACGATTTCTCGCCCGAATGGTATCAGGCGCAGCTCGAGTTCCGTTTTCCGACCTTCGGTCGCGTGCAGCATGGCGGCGTGACCTTGGAACTGCGGCAGGCGCTGGAGCCCTGGCATGTGCTGGGCGAGGAGGGCATGGCGGGCGGCACGGTGCGCTACGTCGACTCCTCTGTCGAACGATTGCAAGTGAGGGCCGAGGGCTTCATCGAAGGCCGGCATCTCATCACCTGCAATGGTAGGAGAATGCCGATGACCTCGACGGGGCGTTCGGCCGAGGCGGTTGCAGCGGTTCGCTTCAAGGCCTGGCAGCCGGCCTCCGGCTTGCATCCGACCATCCCGGTGCACGCGCCGCTCACCTTCGACCTGATCGACACCTGGAATGGCCGGTCGCTCGGCGGCTGTGTCTACCACGTCGCCCATCCTGGCGGCCGCAACTATGACACCAAGCCGATCAACTCCTACGAGGCCGAGGCACGCCGGCTCGCGCGCTTCCAGGATCACGGCCACACCCCCGGACGAATCGCGTTGCCGCCGGAAGAACGCACAAATGAATTCCCGATGACGCTCGACTTGCGCAGGCCGCTCCTGCATTGATGGAACGGATTTTGTGCGGAGGATCAGGAAATGGACGGCCCGAGCGGCAAGGACCAGGGAGCGCGACCCGCCGGTCAGCCCGGGACCGCCCGCCGGGTCCTGCGCCGGGCCACGCAATGGGCGAGCGACTATGCAAGGCTGCCCGGAATTCCGGATGAGTTCATCGGTGCCGACGGTCAGCCCCGCCCGGTCTGGAACCGCTTTGCCGACACTTTCGCAGCGCTCGCGCCGACGGATATCGACCGTCGCTTCGCCTCGGCCGACCGCCATTTGCGCGAGGCCGGCGTCACCTACCGCTCGCCGAGCGACAACGCCGAACGATCCTGGCCGCTGAGCCACCTGCCGCTGCTGATCGACGAGGCCGAGTGGGCGCAGCTCTCGCAAGGCATCGTCCAGCGCGCCGAACTGCTCGAACGTGTGCTGCAGGACATCTATGGCGAAGGGCGCCTGATCGCGAGCGGCGCGCTGCCCGCCGCGGCCGTCGCCGGCTCCAGCGAATATCTGCGTCCGGTCTGCGGCATCAAGCCGCCGGGGGGCCGCTTCCTCAGCATCTATGCCGCCGATATCGGGCGCGGCCCTGACGGACGCTGGTGGGTGCTGAGTGATCGCACGCAGGCGCCATCCGGGATGGGCTATGCGTTGGAGAACCGGCTGGTGCTGTCGCGCGCCTTCTCCTCGATCTACAAGTCGATGAATGTCGAGCGGCTGGCGCCGTTCTTCGAGGCGTTTCGCGACGCGCTGCGAGCCAGCGCCGATCGCGACGAGCCGCGCATCGGCCTGCTGACGCCGGGCACCTTCAGCGAGACCTATTTCGAGCACGCCACGCTCGCGCGTTATCTCGGCTTCCTGCTGGTGGAGGGCGACGATCTCGCCGTGAGCGGCGACCGCGTCCATATCCGCACCGTCGCCGGCCTCAAGCGTGTCGACGTGCTGCTGCGCAGGCTGGACTCCAACTCGATCGATCCGCTGGAGCTCGATGCCGCCTCGCGGCTCGGCGTCGCCGGCCTGATGGACGTCGTGCGCAAAGGCGGCGTCGTGGTCGCGAACATGCCCGGCTCCGGCGTGCTCGAGGCCCGCGCATTGCTCGGCTTCCTGCCGAGCCTCTCGCGACGTGTGCTGGGCGAGGATCTGAAGATCCCGCACATCGCGACCTGGTGGTGTGGCCAGAAGTCGGCGCGCGACGAGGTGCTGTCGCGGCTGGACGAGTTTGCGATCGAAGGCGCCTATGGCCGCGCGGTGCCTGGCTTTGCCAATGCCGGCCCGGTGCTCGCCAGCGAACTGCCCGCGGCCGAACGTGAGCGGCTGCGCAACGCCATTGCCCAGCGCGGGATGGAATATGTCGGCCAGGAGGTGGTGCGGCTGTCGACCACGCCGGTGTGGCAGGACGGACGGCTGAAGCCGCGGCCCTTCGTGCTGCGCGTGTTCGCGGCGGCCACCTCGGAAGGATGGACGGTGATGCCCGGCGGGTTCTGCCGCATCGCCGACGAGCCGGACGCCCGTGCGGTGTCGATGGGCGACGGCGTGCGGGCGGCGGATGTCTGGGTTCTCGCGGACAAGGCCGTGGCAGCGCGCAGCCTGCTGCCGGGCTCGGACAATGTCCGGATCCGCCGCATCGCCGGCGTGCTGCCGAGCCGCGCCGCCGACAATCTGTTCTGGCTCGGCCGCTATCTGGAACGCGCCGAAGCGACTTTGCGGCTGATCCGGGTGCTCGCGGCTCAGCATCGTGATCCCGGCAAGGGTTCGCCCGCCCAGCTCAACACCGCCGAGCGCATTCAGCGCCTGCTGCTGGCCTGGGGCGCGATCGAGCAGACGTCGCGCGCGCGCGGATCGCAGGTCTCCGCGGAGGCGCTGCAGGCGGAGGCGCAGTTCGGCTCGGCGCTGTCCCTGCTGAGATCGGCGCAGCGCACGGCGACGTCGTTGCGCGAGCGTCTGTCGCCGGATGCCTGGCAGGTGATCACCGAGATGCCAGGCAGGTTGGCGCAGGACGCCGAGGACGAAGATGCCATCGTCAGCCTCGCCGAACTCACGCTCGAGAAGCTCGCGACCTTCGCCGGCCTCGCCCAGGAGAACATGAACCGCGCCGCGGGCTGGCGCTTCCTCGATATGGGCCGCCGCGCCGAGCGCGCCATCAACACCGTGCGTTTCGCGCGGCAATTCGGCTATGACGAGGCGACGCCCGAGGATCTCGATGTCCTGCTCACCTTGGTCGACTGCCAGATCACCTATCGCTCGCGCTATTTGATCGGCCCGTCGCTGGCGCCGATCCGCGATCTCGTCGTGCTCGATCCCTATAATCCGCGCTCGGTCGCATTTCAGATCGAGGTGCTGAACGAGCACATCGCGAGCCTGCCGGCGCTGAAGGAGAATGGGCTGATCGAGCGGCCGCAGCGGCTTGCGGTGTCGCTGCAGGCCCGGCTCACCACCGCCGAGGCGGCCCATCTCGACGGCCGCGGCCTGTTTGCGCTGGAGCAGGATCTGCTCAACCTGGCGGAGGCGATCGGCCAGCATTACTTCCCGCACGGTCCGAACGCGACCCGGCCGGAAAAGCTGACGGGCCTCGCGTGATCTACGACATCCGGCATGTCACCACCTATGAATATGAGAGCAACGTCAGCTTTGCGCGCTGCTCGCTGCGGCTGGAGCCGCTCAGTGGCGGCGGCCAGGAGCTGATCTCCCACAGCGTCGACATCCGGCCGCGGCCCTCGGAGCGGACGGCACGGCGCGACTTCTTCGGCACCTTGACCGAGAGCATCGTCATCGACACCCAGCACCGCCATCTGCGCATCGATGCGCGCTCGCGGGTCAAGCTGTCGCGCACACCGCCGGAGCGCGATGCGCCGAGCTCGGCCTGGGAGCGCGTGCGCGATGCCGCCTTCGAGGCCACCAGCCTCGGGCCGTCGTCGCCGATCGGCTATGTCTTCGCCAGCGCGCTGGTGCCGGTGCTCGCTCCGGTGGCCGACTATGCCGCCGGCAGCTTTCCAGCGGGCACAGGCATCGTCGTCGGAGCCGCGGACCTCATGCGGCGCATCCACAAGGAGTTCCGCTACGATCCCAAGGCCACCGTGATTTCGACCCCGTTGCGCGAGGTATTCGACAACCGCCACGGCGTCTGTCAGGACTTCGCCCATGTCATGATCGCGGGCCTGCGGGGTCTCGGATTGCCGGCGGCCTATGTCAGCGGCTATCTGCGCACCATCCCGCCGGAAGGCGAGCCGCGGCTGCAGGGCGCCGACGCGACGCATGCCTGGGTGTCCGTGTGGTGCGGCGAAGCGCTCGGCTGGGTGGGATTCGATCCGACCAATGATCTCCTGGTCGGCAATGATCACATCATGCTCGGCATGGGCCGCGACTTCTCCGATGTCTCGCCGGTCGACGGCATCATCGTCGGGTCGCCCAAGCAGAAGCTCGGCGTTGCCGTCGACGTTGTGCTGGTCGAGTAGGGCGGTTCCCGTGTCGGGAACAGCCGGAACATTTTCGTCGCACCGCGCTTGATCCGCCCGAGGGGCCCGACTGGGGGCTTGCTGTCCCATTCGAGCAAGGGAGTGATCGACATGAAGCGTGTTGCAATCGTCATCGGCCTGCTTGGCGCCTGTGTGGCCGGCGCCGCCTCGGCCCAGCCGAGTGCGAACCTCACCGGCACCTATCGCTGCATCCAGATGTGCCGCGACGGCTTGATCGGTGCGCCGGCCTTCGTGACCCAGAACGGCGATGCGGTGAATCTCACCACCGAGACCGGCGAGTCCTACCGCGCGTGGCCGGACTGGTCGGCACCGGACAGCCGGCTCTGGATCGACGCGCGCGACGAGGGCGCGGTGTATTCGCCTGACGGCATGCGCATTCAGTTCGACGACGGCCGCGTCTGGCAACGCGATCTGCCGCCGCCGCTGATCGTGCGCCGCGCGCCGGTCGTGTACGGCCGGTAGCCGTCCGCCGCTCATCGTCCGCGCGGCGGACCATCCAGTCATCACCGACAGCGGTGGTCGATCGACAGGCCGCGGCGTCTTGGATGGCCCCGCTTGCGCCGGACATGACGGTGAGTGGCTAGGCATGATGATGGACGTGTGAGTTCGTTCTCGCGACACGACATGTCCGAGCTGTGCTGATGAGTTCGACCCTCCGATCGCGAGAGGGTGCAGGGAATGCCGGGCGATGGCCTCACCCATGGCCCGCCTGCGTGAAAAAATGCAGGCGGCAGGTACCACAGGTGCCGCCGGATCGACCCGGCATTCCCTGCGCGATGGCGTTACGGCTTATACGTGGTCTCCCTGGCGCGCCGGGCTTTCTGGCCGCCATCCCCGGCGCGATCGTATGGCGCCAGGTTGATACCAGCATCGGGGTATCAGGACATCACGACTTCACCTTGCGCATCATGCTGTTCGTCGGCGCGATTGATCACGCTGCAGCACGATGTGCCCACCGCTCCCCAGGCTCCACGTTCGTGACGATCGCGATCCGCCCCTCTCACGAGCCCGGGATGCGCGGAAACATCCACCCGATTTGCCCGACAGCGCAAGCGGCAAATGTGCGACGAACTGGCACGACGGGCAGTTTGGGCATGAGACAGATGCGTCAGCTATGACTTGTCGCGCGGACATCGCCGAGCAGAGTTCAACATCGCCCCATCTGCAGGCAATGCTCTCGGCCTTCCATGTCGGTGCGGAACGATTCGATGAAGCCGCCTTGCCGTTGGGTGACGAACACGGTCTTGCCGTCGCTGCCGCCGAAGGCGAGGTTGGTCGGCTCCTTGGCCTTGAGCGTGATCTCGCGAACAATGCGGCCGTCCGGCGTCAGAACGGCGATGCTGCCCTTGAGAATGCGGGCGACGAGCAGACGGCCGCTGGTGTCGGTGCGCAGGCCGTCGATGGTGTTGGCTTCGAAGGTTTTGATCAGCTTCGGCCGCGTCAGCGCGTCGCCGTCGATCGCGTAGGACCAGATCTCGCCGCTGTTGGATTCGCCAACATAGAGCGTGCGGCCGTCGGGGCTGAGATCGATGCCGTTGGTGGTGCCCATGGCGCGTGGCGCCGTCATCGCCGCGCCCTGCATCGCGCCGTCCGGGCCCTTCGCGATCCGCCAGATGCGGCCGCTGCGCGCCTTCCAGCTCGGGTCGCTCGCATAGATCGTGCCGTCGCGCGCCAAGGTGATGTCATTGGGCTGGCTCATCTCGTCGGCGTGGAAAACGATGCGGGGCTCCGTCCTGCCGGGGGCGATGGCGAAGATGTTGTGCTTCTTGTAGTCGGCGATGAACATCGTGCCGACCGCGTCGATCCGGATCGCATTGCCGATGCTGCCCTCCGGCAGCGCGGTGAACGGCTCCGAGGCCGTCGCTTCGGGCGCCAGCCGGCCGATCGTGCCGGTCTTGCCGAGATTGACGACGAACAGATTGCCGTCGCGGTCGACGGCCGGTCCCTCGATGCCGAACGTGTATTCGCCCGCAGGGGTGAGCTGCGCACTTTCGAACAGCTTTGGCGCGGCGAGGGCAGGGACGGCGACGAGGGCGAGCATGACCAATGTCGCCACATGCGCGATGCGTCGGGGGGAAGACGAGGCCTGGCTGAGATCGCCGCGTCCGGCATCGCGGGCACCGGTGGCGGCGGCCGGTCCGCGCGCGCCGCTCTCGGCGACAGCCTTGCCCAGCCCACCCCTCATGGCGGTGACATCAGAGCGGCACCAGAAACTGCTGTGGGATGTAATAGCCATTCTCGTCCGTGCAGGTGCCGTTCAGATGCGGATCGGCCGGCCGGAAGAAACGACTGAAGCCGGGCTTATTGACGGCAAACCGCTCCGTCACCACCACAACCTTGCCGAACGGAATATCACCGCATTCGCGGCCGTCGGCTGCGTAGAACTTGCGATGCGGCGGGCCGCCGGCTTTGACGCGCATGCGGCTGCCTGGAACCATGCGCGCCACGAACGCGTCGGCGATATCGAGCAGCCTTGCGTAGCCTGGTTCCGTCTTGATCAGGTTGCCGCCCGGCGGCATCTGCCGTTCGGCTCCCAATCCCCGCAAGCGTTGCCGCAGCCGGCCCTCTTCTGGATCGCCGGGATAGATCCAGCCGTCCTGGGCCAGCATGAAGCGCAGCACCGCGCGGTCCTTGTCCTGATCGGATTGTCCGGCCTTGAGGCCGAAATCCGAATGGCATCCGAGGCAATGTTGCTCGATGAGGGTCTTGCGCAAGGTCGTGAGGCGCGCGCGGTTCGCGGCATCGTTCTCGACATAGGCGGCAAGCCGCGCGATCAGCGCATCGCTTCGCGTGTCGCAGGGCAGTGGATCTGGCGCTGTTCCGCTCGCGCGATCGATGCGGATCACGGTCTGGTTCTTGTCCTCGACCAGCCAGATGGCGCCGTCATCCGACACGGTCATGCCCACCGGCGCGCCCTGCGGCCGGATGCCGTTGACGCGATGCCAGCCGGCAATGAGCTCGTCATAGGCTGCGGCCGGCACCTCTCCCGTCGCGGTCTGGAAGGCGCGCGTCGGCTCGGCGGCGCAGCTTACATGATAGCGCACCGGCGACGTGCTCAGCCTGGGGAAGCCGTGCTCGTCGACCTCATAGGCGAGCAGGCGGCTGCCGGTCGGCCGATAGCCGTGCAGGCCGACCAGCAGCCTGCCTTTCAGCTCCGCGAATCGGTCGGCGTTGTAATAGAGCATGCCGAGCGGTGCGCCGTGGGGCGGCAGCAGTGACAAGGGGGGCTTGTAGCGCGCCGCCGAGGTGCAGAAGTCCTTGTAGCTGCCCGCCTGCAGCACGCGCTTGAACTCCGGGCTCGCCGTGGTCAGATCGTAGCAATAGGGCCAGCCATAATGACGGCCTTGCTCGATGGCGTTGATCTCCTCGTTGGGCGTGAAGATGTCCTGCAGGTCGCGCGCATTCTCGCCCTGCAGGAAGGCGGTGCCGGGCTCCGGGAAGCGCGGATGCAGCGCCAGCGCCAACGAGTTGCGCAGCCCGCGCGCAAACACCTCGTGCGGCGGGCTGGGGTCGCCGGGCTTCAGCGCCGGAAAGACGCCGCCCGCGGGCGGTGTGAACAGCCAGATGGACGCCAGAGACGACGCGCCTTCGCCCGCCGCGCAGGGGCGCAGGATCGGAGCGGGTGACAGGCAATTGTCGCTGTGTGCACCGATATTGACGAACAGCCGGCCGTTGCGGTCGAAGGCGAAGGCCTTCAAAGGATGGGCGCTCTCGTCGATGCGGGTCCCGTCCGGCAGCGTGAGGCGGCGTCCGGGCAGGTCACGAATGATGGTTTCGATGGTCGCCGCCGGATTGGCGGCGAGCGGATCGAAGCGGAAGATCGCGGTGTCGGTCGCGGCGTAGATCTTGCCGTCGGGACCTGCGGCGACCCCGAACGGGTAGGACAGCCGTGTGATCGCCTCCCGGATGCGGCGGCCGGCAGGAGCCGCGGGATCGAGGATCAGCAGCCGCCCGTCGTCATGGCCCCAGCCGCCCATATCGGCAATCACGAACAGCGGCTGGCCGGGGATCTGCACGATGCCGCGGGGAAATTTCAGCCCGTCCTCGCGGCTGGCGACGAGGCCGGCGCAGAAGCCGGGCTTCATGTCGATCTGCAGCCGCGGAAAGCCGACAGCGCCGTCGCCGCAGCTGGTACTCCCCAGCGCATAACCGCTGCGGCTCGTTGTGGTCTCGGTGTGACCGGTCCCGGCGCCGATCAGCAATGCGGTCGCGACAGCTGCAAGGATGCGCCACGGCGTCATCGGTCTGCTCAATGCGTCAGATGGTATTGCAGGATATAGGCGGCAGCGCCGGCAAAATAGCCGAGCAGGGCGATGGCGCTGATGCGGCGCACGTACCAGAAGAAATGGATGCTCTCCAATCCCATCGCCGCGACGCCGGCCGCCGAGCCGATGATCAGGATCGAGCCGCCGGTGCCGGCGCAATAGGCGACGAACTCCCACAGGAAGCTGTCCGGCGGGTGCTGATCGAGGGCGTACATGCCCATCGAGGCCGCGACCAGCGGCACGTTGTCGATGACGGCGCTGGCAAGGCCAAGCACGATCACGATCAGGTCGAGCCGGCCGACGGTGCGGTCGAGCCATTGCGCGAGCGCCTGCAGGATGTGGGTGTGCTCGAGGGCTGCGACCGCGAGCAGGATGCCGATGAAGAACACGATCGAGGGCATGTCGATCCGCGTTAGCGCATGCACCAGCGTCAGCCGCTGCTTCTGCTCGGAGCCCTTCTCGCGATGGATGATCTCGCCGACCATCCAGAGCAGGCCCAGTCCGAACAGGATGCCCATGAACGGCGGCAGGCCGGTGACGGCCTTGAATGCCGGCACCAGCACCAAAGCACCGAGGCCGAGCATGAACATCAGGTTGCGCTCGAATGGCAGGATCGGACTGATCGAGGCGAGTCCTGCGGCCGCCGGCGCCGCGAGTTGCTTGCCGCGCAAACCCAGGCTCACGGCGGCGAGCGGGACCAGCAGGTTCAGGAGCGACGGGATGAACACCGATTTCATGATCGCAAGCGGCGTGATCTGACCGCCGATCCACAGCATGGTCGTGGTGACGTCGCCGATCGCCGACCAGGCACCGCCGGCATTGGCGGCGATGACGATGATCGCGGCGAACACCAGGCGATCCTCGTCGCGGCCGGACAGCTTCTTCATCAGCGACACCATCACGATCGCGGTCGTGAGATTGTCGAGCATGGCGCTGAGGAAGAAGGTGACGAAGCCGACCAGCCAGACCAGCGCGACCTGGCTCCTGGTCCGGATCAGCGAGGTCACGACCTCGAAGCCGTTATGGGCATCGATCACCTCGACGATCGTCATCGCGCCGATCAGGAAAAAGATGATCTGCGCCGTCGCGGCCACGGATTCGTTGAGCTCGCCTGCGACTTGCGCCGCGGCATGGCCCGATAGCGCGTAGACCGTCCACATCAGCCCGGCGCCGACCAAGGCGGTGGCCGCCTTGTTGATCCGCAATGGATGCTCCAGCGCCACGACCGCATAGGCGAGGGCGAAGACGGCGACGATGGCCGTGGTCATTGCGGGAGGTATCCGGTCATGGATCTCGGAAGGGCGGGTGGGACCGTCCGACATATGACCGATCGCCGCCCGGCCAGCAAGCCGGCCGGGGCGTGGGGCTACACCAGCGCGGCGGTGATCGTATCGGCGTGGGCGCGGATGGCGCGGATCTCCGTTGCGCTGCGGCGGTCGAGATTGACGTATTGGTTGCGCATGCGGCCGTTATTGGCGAAGCGGCGGCGGTGCTTGGCGAGGAAGCTCCAATACAGCGTCGTGAACGGGCAGGCGCGGTCGCCGGTCGCCTGTTTGGGATCGTAGCGGCAGTTGCGGCAATGATCGCTCATGCGATCGATATAGTGGCCGGACGCGGCATAGGGCTTGGTACCGACCACGCCGCCGTCGCCATGCTGGCTCATGCCGAGCGTGTTGGGCAGCGACACCCAGTCGACGGCGTCGTGGAACATCGACATGTGCCACAGATGCACGTCGTAGGGCCGGACGCCGAGCAGCATCGCGAACAGGCCGAGCACCATCAGCCGCTCGATGTGATGCGCATAGGCGTGATCGATGGTGTGGCCGATCGCCTGAGCCAGGCAGCGCATGTCGGTCTCGCCGGTCCAATAGAAGCGGGGCATCGGCAGATCGGCGTCGAGCGCGTTCTCCTCGGCATAATCAGGCATGCGCTGCCAATAGACGCCGCGCACGAATTCGCGCCAGCCGATGATCTGGCGGACGAAGCCTTCCAGGGCATTCAGCGGCGCGTTGCGGTTGGCGAGCGCGGCCTCGACCACCTCGCGCGGATCGAGCATGTGCAGGTTCAGCGCCCCCGACAGCCGCGAGTGATACAGGAACGGCTCGTCGGACAGCATCGCGTCCTGATAGGTGCCGAACAGGGAGAGGCGCCAGGCGACGAAATCCGACAGCTCTGTCAGCGCGTCCACCCGCGAGACCGGCAGGTCGAAGCGGTCGAGCCTGCCCGGGCTGTTCGAAAAACGCGCCGCGACGAGCTTGAGCACGTCGCGCGTGATGGCGTCGGGCGCGTAGGATCTGGCCAGCGGAATCGGCGGGCGGCTCTTGCCGAATCCCTTGCGGTTCTCGGCATCGAAATTCCAGCTGCCGCCGACGGGGCGGCCGCCCTCGTCGAGCAACAGGCCGGTCTTGCGCCGCATCGCGCGGTAGAACGTCTCCATGATCGGCCGGGGATGCCGCTCGGTGAATGCGTCGAACTCGTCCGCCGTGCACAGGAAGTGGCGGTCGGCGCGCAGCTCGACGCGTTGCGGCAGCTGGCGGAGCTTCTCGCGCACCCGAAACTCGCCGGGCTCCAGCACGATCGTCGCCTGTGGCTGCAGCGCCGCCTGGTGGCGGGCGATCTCGCTGTCGAACGCGCCGGTATTGGCCGGATCGTCCAGCCGCATATAGTGGACCGTGCGGCCGCGGGCCTCAAGCTCGGCGCGGAAGTGCCGCATCGCCGCGAAGAAATAGGCGATTCGCATCTTGTGCTGCGGGACATAGGTCGCCTCCTCGGCGACCTCCATCTGCAGCACGACGTCCTGTGCCGGGTCGAAGCCGTCGAACGCAGCCGAATCGGCGTCGAGCTGGTCGCCCAGCACGACGACGAGATGTCTCACGGCAGCTGTCTTGGTCATCGTATCCCGTCAGGCGGCTGCGGCCGTCACGTCATGGGCGTGCCCGAGGCAGTCCTTGCGCAGCATGATCAGGCTGCGATGCAGCCAGGTCTTGATGGTGCCGACCGGCACACCAAACCGTTGCGACAGCCGCGTCCGGCTTTCGCCCTCGAGATAAGCGAGCGCGAGCAGTTGGCGGCGTTCCTCAGGCAGACGTTCAAGCGCCTCGCGCGCGATCGGTTCCGCCAGCGCATAATCGAACTCGTCATCCGGAGCCGTGGCCGCCGGATCCGGGATCGCCAAGGCCTCGTCCAGCTCCGAGGTCGGCAGACCCGTCGCCCGCAGGGCGTCGATCGCGGTGTTGCGCATGATCGTGCACATCCAGGTGATGGGTGAGGCGCGGGCCGGATCGAAGCTCGCCGCGTGCCGCCAGATCTTCAGATAGCCGTCCTGCAGGATGTCGTCGACATCCGCCGCCGACGGGACCACCGCGCGCACGGTCTTGCGCATCTTCACGACGGTCGCGGTGTGGAGCTCAGCGAAGGCTTGCGCGTCACCGCGTCCGGCACGGGCCAGCAGACTGCTCAGATGCGCGACGTAGCTCTTTTGCGCGCCCGCTGATTGCATCATTGTCCTCCTTGCGCTTCCTATGCGGAAACGGGTGGGGACCGGATGCGGATCACTCGCCGCGCGTGCGGGCTTGGCTGCGAACAGCTGATCGACCACGCGATCCAGGCCATTGAGGCTCTGGATTGCTTTGACGGATTTTAGAGGCGGAGGACGGTTCGTTCCGCTCGCAAGCGCGAGCGGCGGATCAGAGACGAACGAACGGGCTGATCAGTCGGCCGAGCAGGCCGTGCATGCGAAGGTCGCCGGTCATGGCGACGAGGCACAGGCAAGGGCCTTCATCGCCGACCACCGGACGATGGTCGACCTCGTCGTCGCCATAGTCGAAGTCACCGGGACCGTAGTAGCCGCCGAGATGGCTGAAGCTGCCCTTCAGGACGCAGGTCAGCTCACTGCCCGAATGGGTATGCTCCAGCATGCGCGCGCCGGGTTCCGAACGGAGCAGGAAGGCGCGCGACTTGCCGGTGCCGGAGAGCATGATCGGACGCATGCTGATGCCGGGCGCCACGCGCCGCCGCTTGCCGATCTTGCAGCGCTTGACCATCTCGGGCAGGTCGGCGAGCTCGGGATCGTGCTCGGCGGCCTCGCTGACACGCGGCGCGGCTTGCGGGCGGCGGTCGATCCGGGCCATCACGGCGTCGAATGCATCGGCGGCCACCGCGACCGGCTCGGCCGCCTCGATCGAGGCGCCGGCCAGCCGCTCGATCGCACGCACGAAGCGCCGGCAGCGTGGGCAGTCGGCGACATGGACGCCGACCACCAGCTGCTCGGCCTCGTCGAGCGCACCAGTGGCATAGTCGGCCAGCAGGTCTTCCGGCGGGTGATGGCTGATCGTCATGTCGCGTCGTCCAACAGGTCTCTCAGGCGGTTCATCGCCAGTCTGATTCGTGATTTTACAGTTCCGAGCGGCAGTCCAAGCACGGCCGCGATTTCCGAATGCGGTCGTTCCTCGATGAACGACAGCCGGATCACGGTGGATTGCTCCACCGACAATCTTTCGATCGCCGCCTCGACGCGTGTGGCATCTTCGACACGCGACAGGATCTGGTCGGCGGCGAGCGTCGGATCAGCCTCGTCGTCGAGCACGATTTCCTTGCTCAGCCGGCCCTCGCGGATGGCCTTGCGGGCCACATCGATCCGCTGATTGCGCGCAATCGTGAAGATCCAGGCGGCAGCGCCTGCGGTCGACGGATCGAACTGCCCGGCCTTGGTCCAAACCGCGACCATGGTGGATTGGGCAATCTCCTCGGCCTCGTCGGCATTGCAGCCGGACTTGATGAGGAAGCCTTTGATGCGCGGCGCAAAGTGCTCGAACAGGGCCTTGAACGCCTCACGGTCGCCGCGTTCGGCGACGCGTCCGATCAATTCCGCCCAATCCACGGTTACCTTCGGCCCACTGCTCGCGTTGATCCGGATCGGGGCACCTGCGCGCACGACCCTGCGGCGCGACGATGCCACGTTCGAACGTGCGAATCCAGCAGCTCTCAGTCGTGCGCTCATGATCCCCGACACACATGCCCAATGCAGGATAACGTGGGCGGTGTCGGGTTGGATCACTTCGGCTCCTGGAAGGTTCCGGAACCTCAATCCTTCAGGTCCGCATTGACCATGGCCAGGAACTCCTGCCGGCTCATCGGATCGTTGCGAAAACAGCCCAGCATGCGGCTGGTGGTGAGGTCGACCCCGTGCTTCTTCACGCCGCGCGAGCTGATGCAGTGATGGGCTGCCTTGATCACGACGGCCACGCCCTGCGGCTGCAGGACCTCATCGATGATGTTGGCGATCTCGGCGGTCATACGCTCCTGGATCTGCAGCCGGCTGGCATAGGCCTCGACGACGCGGGCGAGCTTGGAGATGCCGACGACCCGGCTGCGGGGAACGTAGCCGACCCAGGCGCGGCCGATGATCGGCGCCATGTGATGCTCGCAATGGCTCTGGAACGGGATGTTCCGCAGCAGCACCATCTCGTCATAGCCGGCCGTTTCTTCGAAGGTCTTGCGCAGATACTCTTCAGGGTTCTGGTCATAACCGGCGAAGTAGCTCTTATAGGCGCGGGCGACACGCGCCGGCGTCTCGGAGAGACCCTCGCGCGAAGGGTCTTCACCGATCCATGTCAGGATGGTGCGAATGGCGTCTTCGACATCGTCCTGGGTAACGCGGACCGGGTCGCAGGCGAAGGGAAGCTTCTTGGCTGTGTTGCGCACGGGGGCTCTCCGAAAGCAGGGTAACGGAACCCAAACCGGCGCGGATCACCGGGGATCAGGAAAATCCCCGGCGGACGTTTGTCGGAGCTTGTGGTCGGTGTGTGCCGTGACCGACCAGGTCGCAGGGAGGCCGGTCAGGACGCCCGCCGCAGCGTCGGGACTGTGGACGGGCCGGAGCGGAGGTTCTGGAAGAACCTCTCGACCTCCTGGGCGAGCGTCTGTGCGGTCGAGTTGAGATCGCCGGAGGCTGATAGCACGGAAGCCGCGGCAGTCGAGGTTTCCCCGATCGCATCACGCAGCGAGCCGATGTTCATGACCAGCGTCTGATTGCCATGCGCGGTCGATTGCGCATTGACCGAGATCTCGCGCGTCGCCTGATCCTGCTGCTGGATGGCATTGGAGATGTTGGAGGTGATCTCGTTGATGCCGCGCACGGCATCGCCGATCTCCCGGACCGCGTCGACCGCGGTCTTGGTCGAAGACTGGATCAGTGCCACATTCTCGCTGATCTCCTCCGTGGCCTTGGCGGTCTGCCCCGCCAACGCCTTGACCTCATGCGCGACCACGGCAAAGCCCCGTCCTGCGTCGCCCGCTCGCGCCGCCTCGATGGTCGCGTTGAGCGCCAGCAGATTGGTCTGTTCGGCGATGGTCTGGATCAGCGTCAGCACGCCGTCGATGCGCTGGGTGGCGGCGGCCAGGCCCTCGATCTCGGTGATCGACTTCTCGGTGCGCTGGCCGGTCTGCTCCACGGCGCCGGCGGACTGCCGGATCTGGCGGCCAATCTCTTCGACGGACGCGGAAAGCTCCTCGGCCGCGCTCGCGACGGCGGAGACGTTGGTCGAGGCTTGCGTTGTGGCGCCGGCCGCGGTGGTGGCGCGCTCGTTGGCGTCCGCCGTCAGCCGCGTGATCGTCTCGGCAGTGCTGCGCATCGCGGCGGCGTTCTCGGTGACGGTCCGCATCACGCCGCTGATCGCCGTGCGAAAGTCTTCGACGGCCGCTTCGATATGGCGCGCGCGGGCCTCGCGAATCTCTGAATCCTGCGAAACTTGGTTGTTGAGGTCGCGGTTGTGAGCCATCGCCTGTTGGAAAACGCCGATGGCGCGCGCGAGCTCGCCGATTTCGTCGGCCCTGGAGGCATGCGGCACCTCGACATTCTCGGCACCGGTCGCGACTTGACGAATGGTATCGGTGATCTGCGACAGCGGCCGGGCGACTGACCGGGCGATGATCACGACGCCGGCGGCGACGAGCAGCAGCATCACCCCGCCCAGGCCTGTCAGGACCAGCGACAGCCGGCGATTGGTCTCGGTGTCCTCGCTGATCCTGCGGCCGCGTTCCAGATAGACTTTCGACAGCTCGTCGAGATCCTTGTTGAGCGCCGAGCGAACCGATCGGTTGGCGTCATTGTCGCCCCATTCGCGCCCCGCGGCAGGACTGATCTCGATGGCGCGCCGCACCAGCTCCTTGCGAAAATCGACGAACTGCTCGATGCGCTTCTTGAAGGTCGCAAATTGTTGCGCGTCGTCGGCCTGCACGATCGCCTGCCACTTGTCGACGACCTTGAGGATCTCGGCATTGAACTTGAGCAACCCGTCGCCGTAGCGCTTCACCACCGCGGGGTCGGTCGACATGTAGACGCCGCGCGACTCCATCACGACGGCGTAGATGAGGCCGTTGACCAGCTGGACGTTGAGCGCCGCGAGATTGGCCGTCTCGATTGCCTTGGTCAGCTCGGCGCCGCGCCGCGAATTGTAGTCGGACAGCCAGGTGATCGCGGCCGTCAACAGGGCGAACAGCGCAAAGATCGCGTAGAGCTTCACTGCGATGGAATGGCGCGTGGCCGTCTTCGTTGACGTCGAACGTGGAGTCATGAGGTGGATTACCGCAGGGTTGGGCTGCAACGCAGAAGCGATTATTTGTTAATAGTTATGCAAAACCTTCATGGAGAAAGCGTTAAGTGGGGCATCGCCAGTATGATGCAACCACCACGGAATTGATCCACGATCTCAAAATAATAGGGGCGTCCTCGGAACCTGCTGCAGCACCGCGGTCTCCGCGTGATTACGGATACCCCTCGGGCCCGCCGGCGTCGCCTCACTCCGTCCCTCCTCATTCCACGCGCCCTCATTGCAAATGCATCGCAACTCGTCGCCGGCAGCATTTGCGATCCGAGGGACGAATCGCGCATGTCCTGAGCGACCGCAGGTCAGCTGTCGACCTTGATGTCAGTCAGCGCGGGCCTGCAGTGAGTCGGAACCTTTGATCATCGACATCGTTGTCGATCTTCGTCCGGCGGCTTGGCTTGTGTCGCACTGGGTGCGCGCGCGGACGCGACTCAACTTTTCTGGAAGTGGTGGCGCAATCGCGTCCATCGCTCTATGGTATCATGGAGCCGTGACTGCGAGGGCGATCATGAGATTCGAAGGGGTCCAGACCGTACGCCGTATCCTCTGTGTGTTTCCGCGCTACACCTCCTCGTTCGGAACGTTCGAACATGCCTATCCGCTCACGGACGGCATCCAGGCCTTCATGCCGCCCCAGGGGCTGCTGCTGATCGCAGCCTATTTGCCGAGTTCATGGCAGGTCCGTTTCATCGACGAGAACATCCGCGCTGCGCAGGCGGAGGATTTCGCCTGGGCCGAGGCCGTGTTCGTCAGCGGCATGCACATCCAGCGTCAGCAGATGAACGACATCTGCCAGCGTGCCCACGCCTTCGATCTGCCGGTTGCCCTCGGCGGACCCTCGGTCAGTGCCTGTCCCGACTATTATCCGAGCTTTGACTATCTGCATGTCGGCGAGCTCGGCGATGCCACCGACGAGCTGATTGAACGCCTCGCGCGGGACCCGTCACGGCCTGAGCAACAGGTCGTGCTGCGCACCAAGGAGCGCGTGGCGATGACGGAATTCCCGGTGCCGGCCTATGAGCTCGCGGAGGTGAAGAAGTACTTCCTCGGCAGCATCCAATATTCCAGCGGCTGTCCCTATCAGTGCGAATTCTGCGACATTCCCGGGCTGTATGGGCGTAATCCGCGCATCAAGACGCCGCAGCAGATCATCGCCGAGCTCGACAAGCTCCGGGAATGCGGCGTCACCGGCTCGGTGTATTTCGTCGACGACAATTTCATCGGCAACCGCAAGGCGGCGATGGAGCTGTTGCCGCATCTGATCGAATGGCAGAAGCGCACCGGCTATGTCATGCGGCTGGCCTGCGAGGCGACGCTCAATATCGCGAAGCGGCCCGAGATCCTGGAGAAGATGCGGGAGGCCTATTTCATCACCATCTTCTGCGGCATCGAGACGCCCGATCCCGATGCGCTGACGGCGATGCAGAAGGACCACAACATGATGGTGCCGATTCTCGAGGGGATCAGGACCATCAACAGCTATGGCATGGAGGTGGTCTCCGGCATCATCATGGGACTGGACACGGACACGCCGCAGACCGCCGATGCGCTGCTGCAATTCGTCGAGGAGAGCCGGATTCCGCTGCTCACGATCAATCTGCTGCAGGCGCTGCCGAAGACGCCGCTGTGGGATCGCCTGGAGCGCGAAGGCAGGCTGGTCCATGACGACAGCCTCGATTCCAACGTCAAGTTCCTGATGCCCTATGACGAGGTGGTGTCGGCGTGGCGGCGCTGCATGGATGTGGCCTATGAGCCGGAGCGGCTCTATGCGCGCTATCAGCATCAATGCGACACCACTTATGCCAACCGCATCAAGGTGCCGGTCAGCGCGGAGATGAAGAGCTGGCCGAACATCCGGCGCGGGCTGGTGATGATGGCCAAGATCTTCTGGAAGGTCGGTGTGCTCGGCGACTACAAGCGGCCGTTCTGGCGCTTTGCCTGGACCCAGCTCAGGCGCGGCGAGATCGAGAACTTCATCGCGGTGGCGATGATCGCGCATCACCTGATCATGTTCGCCCGCGCGGCCTCCCGCGGCCATCAGAACGCCTCGAACTATTCGATCCGACTGCGCGAGGCCGCCATCCCCGCCGCGTAAGGGCCTTCGGAGCCGCGCCGCCGGGCGGCGCGGTGGCTGCAGATCGGGCGTCCGCCCAGATTGTTGAGCGCATCAGCTATTCAGGGCACTCGACCCGCTGACCCGGCCTTTTCAAGGCCGCCAGAATCGTGGCGTGATCCGATTCGATGCTGGCTCCCGGTCTTGTGTGGGCTCGCATGGTTGCGGCCGGGGAGTGAACCCTGCTAGACCCTGGCCCGACGAATTTTCACGCATTTTCAAGGATTAGCTGCAGCTGCAGGCCACAAATCGGTCATGTCTGGCTCGCTGAGCGGCCTTAATTCTGCCCTATGCGCTCGAGCCTGCCGAATTGGGCCGCGCTTCAACCACTGGACACCGAATGCTGGAAGTCAGGCACGACAACGAAGTCCATGTCGAGAAGGTCGAGCAGCGGCCGGCCGACAGTATCGCGTTCGGGCTCGAACGCCTCGGTCTGTTCGCCGTCAAGGTGCCGATCCTCTCCTGCGTCGTTCTGCTGTTGCTGATTGTGGCGGCCGTCTTCGGCATCAAGCGCATCCAGATCGACGATTCGCTGAGCCAGCTGTTCCGCTCCGACAGCAAGGAATTCCACCAATATGAGGAGGTCACCAAGAAGTTCCCGGCCGAGGAGTTCGACGTCCTCGTCGTGGTTGAGGGCAAGTCGCTGCTCGCCCGGCCCAACCTGGAGAAGCTCCGCGAGTTCGTGACCGATCTGCAATTGGTGGAGGGGACGCGCGGCCTGGTGTCGCTGTTCTCCGCCCGCCAGGCCCCGGCACCGGGCAAGCTTCCCGCGGCGTTGTTTCCCTCCGATCTGCCGGAGGGCGAGGCCTATGACAAGTTCATCGAGACGGTGAAATCCAACGAGATCATCCGCGGCAAGCTGTTGTCGGAGGATGGCACGCTGGCGCTGATCGTGCTGTCCCTCGAGCCCAAGGTGGTCGCATCGAACGACCTCGGCAAGGTGGTCGGCGACATCAGAAAGCTGATGACGGACGACTTGGCCGATACCGGGCTGAACGTGCAGCTCTCCGGTGTCCCGGTCATGCAGCTCGAGATCCGCAATGCGGTCGAGCGTGACGGCTTGACCTACAATGTGCTCGGCATTCTCGCCGGCTGCATCATTGCCATCATCTTCTTCCGCAAGGTCTCCTTCATGATCGCGGCGGCCTTCCCGCCGCTGATCGCGATCCTGCTCGCCCTGGGCGCGCTGGGCTGGGCCAATTTCAACCTCAACATGTTCCTGAACGTGATGACGCCGCTCATCATGGTCATCAGCTTCTCCGATTCGATGCAGCTCACCTTTGCCGCGCGGGACCGGCTGATCGCCGGCCAGGACAAGGTGACGGCGTTCAAGAACGCGGTGCTGGTCGTCGGGCCGGCCTGCGTGCTGACCCACGCCACCGCCGGCATTTCCTTCATCGCTCTGCAGTTCTCCGACAGCGACCTGATCCGCAAGTTCGGCGAGGCGGGGCTAGCCGCCACCATCATCGCGCTGCTCGCGGTGCTGTCGCTGGTGCCGGTGTTCGGCGTGTTGCTGGTGCGCAACGAAAAGACCTTCGCGGTCAAATTCCAGGGCGCCGATGCCGGCGTCCAGGCGCTGCGCAATTTCTGCTACTGGATCGCGGTGCGCATGGTCGGCCGGCCCGGCCTGTTCAGCCTGATTGCGGTGGTGTTCGTCGGCTCGCTCGCGGTGATCTATGCGAGCCTTGAGCCGCGCTATCGGCTCGCGGACCAGGTGCCGGACAAGCGCCAGGCCGTGGCGGCCAGCAATCGGCTCGATGCCAAGCTCACCGGCGCCAATCCGGTCAATGTGCTGATCCAGTTTCCCAAGGGCGCATCGCTCTATTCGCCTGAGACCTTACAGACGATCGCCGACGTCCATGCCACGGTCGAGAAGACCGCCGGCGTCGGCAATGTGTGGTCGGTCGAGACGCTCCGGCGCTGGCTCGCCGAGAAGGCCGGCTCATCGGACACGGCAACCCTGCAGGAATATGTCAGCCTGATCCCCGAGCATCTGGTGCGCCGCTTCATCGACAAGGAGCAGGACGCCGTCGTCGTGGCCGGCCGCGTGCCCGATCTCGATTCCAGCCAGCTGTTGCCGGTGGTCGACAAGCTCGACCGCGAGCTCGATACGGTCAGGAAGAAGCACCCTGGCTATGAGGTTGCAGTGACCGGCCTGGCCGCCATCGCGGCGCGCAATTCCGCCGCCATGATCCAGAAGCTCAACCATGGGCTGACCATCGAGTTTGCCCTGGTGGCGATGTTCATCGGCCTGGCCTTCCGCTCCTGGGTCGTGATGCTCGCCTGCATCCTGCCCGGCATCTTCCCGGTCGTGATGTCCGGCACGCTGCTCTGGGCGATGGGGGAGGGGCTGCAATTTGCCAGCGTCGTCGCGCTCACCGTGTCATTCGGGCTCGGCCTGTCGGCCACCATCCACTTCCTCAACCGGCTGCGCATGGAAAGCGCGCCCGGCGTGAGCGCGGCGGTGGCAGTCGAGCGCGCCACCGTACTGGTCGGACCGGCGCTGATCCTCACCACGGTGGTGCTGGCCTGCGGCCTCGTCGTCACCGTGTTCTCGGATCTGCCCTCGTTGCGGCTGTTCGGCTGGCTCAGCGCCTTCTCGATGGTGGCGGCGCTGTTCGCCGATCTCTTCATCCTGCGTCCGACCGCAATGTTCCTGATCAACCTGGCCCAGAAACTGAAGCGCAAGCCGGTGTGAGGGGCGGGACTTGGTCTAAGCCCAACACACAATTGTCATCGCCCGGCTTGACCGGGCGATCCAGTACGCCGCGGCCTATCCGTTCAATCACAATCGCCCCGGAATAATGGGGCGCCCGGTCCCGTCTTCGGCTTCGACGCGGCCACGAGCTCAAGGGCGCGCCGCAGCTTTAGCGAAGGCGGCAAGCCGGGCGGCGACAGTGGGGCTTAAACGCCTATGTTCATCTTGGACGCAGTAAGAAACAAAAGCGGCCCTGACATCGTCAGGGCCGCTTGCCTATTCCGGTGCTGATCGTGTGGGTCAGGTCTTCGACATCGTGATGTTGACGCCGCGGATCTCGCCCTTGGACGAGATCTGAACCACCTGCTTGTTGCCGTTGGTCCTCAGCGTGATGCTGGCGGCGAAGCCTGCGGCCTGGACGAAGACGTCGATCTGGCCATTGCCCGCAGTGCCCTGCAATTCGCCGTTCACATTGCGGCTCGCCTCGCTCCAATTGCCGGAGATGCGGTCGCCCTGGCTGGTGACGTCGCTGGACAGCAGGAACTTGTAGCTGTCGCTGGCGCATTGCAGGCTCTGCTTCAGATTGGCGCCGGCCACCTTGTAACTGGCCTTGCAGCGGATGCGCTCGGTGGTTCCGTCCGACAGCGCGACCGTGCCGTTGCCCGACCACGAGCCGTCGAAGCCGGCGAACGGACCCGACTGCGCCTGAACTGCCGATGCCGACAGGATCAGCGCCGCGCCGAGTCCGGCTGCCTTGATGACACGGCCTGAGAGAGGTGAGCCGAACAGTTTCATAGTGAGTTTCCCATCCAGAATGACGCCGTTGTGCGGCCGCGTTTCACCGCTTCGAACACTTTAGTGTCCCCGCCAAAAGTGAGGTTCAAATGACAGCTGACCGGGCGTGAGGTGCGGTCAGGTGCCATGATGCCGCGCGGTGATCGTGCGATCGGTCGCGCCGCTCGTGCAAATGGCTGTCGTCCCTCGCACCCCGATTGGCGCGCATCTAACGGTCCGCGCGGCATGCTTGCAACAGCCAAATGCGAAAAACGTGTTCCGAAAATAATGCCCTAGTATCAAAGCCTTGTTTATGTCAAAGCTTGGCCCTGGGCTCGACCTGCCCAGAGATCCTAGGGCGTAAATTTGGCCGCAATTGGCAGCGTTTCTTTGGCGCTGGGGGGCTGGCGGTCCTTGCAAACCAAACAGGTGTTTTCCCGGGCAGCATCGGCGATCCGGGAGGTCTCCTCTGCTGTCAAACGAAGGAACACGATGCGTAAGATTTTCCTGGCACTTTCTCTGCTCTCGCTGTCCGCTACCACCGCCGCGTTCGCGCAAGGCGCGCGGGGGACCGCAGAGGAGCAGGCGGCTTGCACCCGTGACGTTCAGAAGTTCTGCCGGGCCGTGATCGACCAGGGCGATTTCACGATCCTGGCGTGCCTGAAGGAGAACCGCCCCAAGATCAGCCCGGCTTGCGATCAGGTGCTGAAGAACCACAACCAGTGAGGCGTGTCGACCGGGGCTGACTGTGCTCCGGTCCATGCAATGGTTAACGGCTGCCGTCCCGCCGATTCGAGGTGGACGGCGGCCCGGCCGTGTTGCTTCCCCGAGATGGATTGCATTGGTTTTGGCCGGATCTTCGCCTATATGGAGGCCAGCGATCCGTTCGCATGAGCGAAGCGGCGGGCATCGTTTGTCGTAGCGCCCTTCAAACCTGATAGCTGTTTCGTCCATGACCACCGCGAGCGATTTGCGATCCGGCAAGACACACCGGGACGAGAACTTTCCGGTCGCGTCCTGGATCATCCGCCCCGAGCATCGGGCGCTGATCCTCGCCTTCTACAATTTCGTGCGCACCGCCGACGACATCGCCGACCATCCGAGCTTGCCGGGCGACGAGAAGCTGCGGCTGCTGGATCTGCTCGAGGCCGAACTCACCGGGACCGGCGAGACGCAGGATGTCGCTGTCGGCCTGCGCCGGGCGCTCGCCGCGCGCGGCATGGCCCCGCGCCATGCTCTTGACCTGCTGGTCGCCTTCCGCATGGACGTCACCAAGCTGCGCTACGAGAACTGGGACGAGGTCATCCATTACTGCCGCTATTCGGCGATGCCGGTCGGACGTTTCATGCTCGACGTGCATGGCGAGTCCACCGCGACCTGGCCGGCATCTGACGCGATCTGCGCCGGACTGCAGATCAACAACCACCTGCAGGATTGCGCCAAGGACTACAAGGCGCTCAACCGCGTGTACCTGCCGCGCGATGCGCTGGCCGAGGCCGGTGCCACGGTCGAGATGCTCGGCGCGCCCAAGGCGGCGCCGCCGCTGCTGACCTGCCTGCAGAAGCTCGCTGTGCGCAATGCGGCGTTGCTCGAGGAGGGCAGGGACCTCAACAGCGGCGTCAAGGACTTCCGCTTCGGACTGGAGATTGCCGTGATCCAGGCTTTCGCCGATCGTATTGTCGCAATGCTCAAAGTGCGCGATCCGCTCAGCGAGCGGGTGCATCTGTCGCCGATGGGGATGCTCGGTCTCACCGCCGCGGCGGTCGCAGGCGAGATCGGGCGTCGCCTCGCGGGACGTCATCCGGTCAGCAAATCGGCGGCCGGCGCATGACTCTGGAGGCGACTGCAGACAGCATCGATCACGGCACCGCCGCGTCCGGCAGCTCGTTTTATGCCGCCATGCGCATCCTGCCGCCGGCCCAGCGCGATGCGATGTTCCAGGTCTACAGCTTCTGCCGCGAGGTCGACGACATCGCCGACTCCGATGGCCCGCGTTCCGAACGGCTGGCCGCGCTGCAGAAATGGCGCGACGATATCGACGCGCTGTATCAGGGCAACCCGCCGCCGCGGCTGCGCGACTACGTCAGTTCGGTGAAGACGTTCGGGCTGAAGCGGGAAGACTTCCTCGCCATCATCGACGGCATGGAGATGGACGTGCCGCAGGAGATCCGCGCGCCCGATCTCGCCACGCTCGATCTGTATTGCGACCGGGTGGCCAGCGCCGTCGGCCGGCTGTCGGTGCGCATCTTCGGCATGCCCGAAGAGGACGGCATCCTGCTGGCTCATCATCTCGGCCGCGCGCTGCAGCTCACCAATATCCTGCGCGATATCGACGAGGACGCCGGCATCGGCCGGCTCTATCTGCCGCGCGAGGCGCTGCTGTTCGCCGGCATCACCGGCGACGATCCAGCGAAAGTCGTGCACGAGCGCGCGCTGCCCAAGGTGTGCAACTCGGTTGCCATACGGGCGAAAACGCATTTCGAAAAGGCCGACGAGATCATGCGGCGCAATCGCCGGCGCACCGTGCGGGCGCCGCGGATCATGGCGAAATATTACCGCGCCGTGTTCGACCTGTTGCTCGAACGCGGTTTTGCCCCGCCGCGTGAGCCGGTGCGCGTGAGCAAGCTCACGAAGATCGGCATCATCCTCCGTTACGCTTTCATCTGATGAACAAGATCGCTCACATTATCGGCGCCGGAATCTCCGGCCTCTCCGCCGGCGTACGGCTCGCCAATGCCAGCTACACCGTCCATGTCCACGAGGCGACCCAGCAGCTCGGCGGCCGGTGCCGCTCTTATTACGATGCCGCCACCGATCTCGTGATCGATAATGGTAATCATCTGCTGCTCTCGGCCAACCACCACGTGCTGGCCTATGCCCGGGTGATCGGCTCGGAGGCAGGGCTGGTCGGGCCGAAGGAGGCGCAATTCGCCTTCGTCGATATCCGGACCGGCCAGCGCTGGCTGCTCGATCTCGGCAGCGGCCGGCTGCCGCTCTGGGTGTTCGACGAAAGCCGCCGCGTCCCCGATACCACGCTCGGGGACTATCTGGCGCTGTCGCCGCTGATCTGGGCCGGCACCGCCAAGACCATCGGCGATACGATACCCTGCAAGGGCACGTTGTATGACCGGCTGGTGCAGCCGCTGCTGCTGGCGGCCTTGAACTGCGATCCGCCCGAGGGCTCGGCTGGCCTGGCCGGGGCGATCGTGCGCGAGACGCTGTTGGCCGGCGGCCAGGCCTGCCGTCCGCTGATCGCGCGCGACGGTCTCTCCGGCGTGCTGATCGACCCCGCCGTCAAATTCCTGGAAGGCAAGGGCGGCAGCGTCCGGATCGGGCGGGAGCTGCGCAGCCTCGATCAGGCCGCTGGACGCGTCACCGGGTTGCGCTTCGGCGGTGACGAGACCGTCGCGCTCGGGCCGGATGACGTTGTCGTGCTGGCGGTGCCGCCGCGGCCCGCGATGGCGCTGCTGCCGGGCCTGACAGGCCCGACGAAGTTTCGTGCCATCGTCAATGCCCATTTCCGCATCACCCCGCCGAAGGGCGCGCCGGCGCTGCTCGGCGTGGTCGGCGGACTGGTCGAATGGCTGTTTGCCTTTCCGGAGCGGCTGTCGGTCACGATCAGCAATGGCGACAGGCTGGTCGACATGCCGCGCGAGCAGCTCGCCGCTGCGATCTGGGCCGACGTCTGCAAGGCCGCTGGCATCTCCGCCGAGCTGCCGCCCTGGCAGATCGTTCGCGAGCGCCGCGCGACCTTCGAAGCCACGCCGGAACAGAACGCGCTGCGGCCGGGCGTCAAAACCAGTTTTGCCAACCTCGCTCTGGCCGGGGACTGGACCGATACCGGCCTGCCGGCGACGATCGAGGGATCGGTGCGGTCCGGCGATCGCGCTGCGGATCTGTTGCTCGGCAAAGCCTGACGGACGACAGAAGCGCCGCTGCGGCCGTCTGGCCTGAGGTGAGGCCGGGACGGGATTATCACATTTTCGTGGCGTGGTTTTTGCTTGGAGTTCCATGACCGGTGAGGCCGGCCGGGCGATGTTCCACTCTGGGACGGCGTCAGCGGCACCAAATGGCAACACCGGGCAGAAAATGCATCGCTTGCGGGTGCAGTGCGGCGCAAACAGGGTTTCCTCGCGGATTTTTTCTGCGTAATCCTCGGTTTGTTAAGGTCTTTCCGCTCTGGCGCCGCCGCGCTCGAGGCATTGGAACAAGAGACGGAGACGTCGGCTTTCGCGACGTCCGATACAGGTGGCAGGGGTCGGATTGTGAAGTTGGGGATGGGGGACGAAACGTCCGCGGATCGCCCCATTGATCCGCGACCGGTTCTGGTTGTGACCGGTCTGGTGCAGGAGGCCCGGATTGCTGCCGGGCCCGGCATGATGGTTATCTGCAGTTCGAGCGATCCAAAGCAATTGCGCTCGCTGCTCACGGTGTTCGACCCGACCTCTATTCGCGGTGTCGTCAGCTTCGGCGTGGCCGGCGGCCTCGATCCCAGTCTCAAGGCCGGTGATATCGTCGTCGCGACCGAGGTGACCGCCGGGGATGCGCGCTGGCTGTCGGGCATGTCGCTTCGTGAGGAGCACATCGCGCGCGCCGCGCTGAAGAAGCGCCGCGTGGTGCGCGGCGTGCTCGCCGGGGCCGAGGAGGTGGTGGTGGCGCAGGCCCGCAAGGCCGCTCTGCGGATGAAGACCGGCGCGGCCGCTGTCGACATGGAGAGCCACATCGCAGCCGCTTACGCCGCTGAGTATGGACTGCCGTTCGCGGCCCTGCGGGTGATCTCCGATCCCGCGCATCGTACGCTGCCGTCGCTGGCCAAGGACGCCATCAAGCCGAACGGCGCCATCGACCTGCCGATGATCCTGCGCGGCGTGGCCCGCAATCCGACCGTGCTGGGCGGCCTGGTCTCCACTGGCATCGAGTTCAATCGCGCTTTGCGCTCGCTGCGCGGCGCCCGTGACCTGCTGCTGAGCGGCCTGCTCGCCGCGGAGCATTTCCTCGAAACCGAGACGCTGGCCGCCGCCGAGGCGTGAGCGGTCCCGATCTTGCGCCGTTGAATCAGCTGTCGCCGCGAACGTTGTGCGCGTCGACGATCTTGGCCGTTGGCTGCATCAGCGAATCCGCTGTCTCAGGACAATTCTCGCCACCCCTGACCCTGCAAGCCGGGCGGGGGAGCGCACCGGCCGGGAAGGATGAGAGCCCGGCTGCTACTCCCTGTGACGCTCGCCCGCGGCTTCGCAGGCAGCTCACTCGTTCTCAGTCCAAAAACAAAGGCCGCCGATTGCTCGGCGGCCTTCTTTGCTGTCCGTTGATGTCGTCTCAGGCCGCGGTCGAGGCCTTCTGCTGCGCCTCGATCGCCTCGTCGCGGCGGATCTCGGAGAGGCGCTTCTGCACCTCGGACGAGAACACGTACTGCGCCGGGCGCTGCTTGGAGAGGTCGATCTCCGGCGCCATCGGGCCTTCGGTCTTGATGCCGCGCAGCGACACCCACATCGCCTTCAGTGGATTCGTCAGCGCTGCGTCGGCTGCGGTGGCCTCGTAGCCGCAATGCGCCATGCAGTCGGCGCACTTCTCATACTTGCCGGTGCCGTAGGAGTCCCAATCGGTGGTCTCCATCAGCTCCTTGAAGGTCTTGGTATAGCCTTCGCCCAGCAGGTAGCAGGGCTTCTGCCAGCCGAAGATGTTGCGCGCGGGCATGCCCCAGGGCGTGCACTCGAACTCCTGGTTGCCGGCCAGGAAGTCGAGGAACAGGCCGGAATGCATGAAATTCCACTTCTTGCCCTTGCCGAGCGCGAACACGTCGCGGAACAGCTGCTTGGTCTTGGTGCGGTTCAGGAAGTGCTCCTGGTCCGGCGCGCGCTCATAGGCATAGCCCGGCGACATGGTGACGCCGACGCCGAGCTCAGTGGTGAAGTCGAGGAACTTGGCGATCTCCTCGGCCGGATGATTGTCGAAGATGGTGGCGTTGACGTTCACGGTGAAGCCGCGCGCCTTGGCGGCCTTGATCGCCGACACGGCGCGATCGAACACGCCCTTCTGCGACACGGCCTTGTCGTGATGCTCGCGCAGGCCGTCGAGATGCACCGAGAAGAACAGATAGGGCGAGGGCTCGAACAGATCGAGCTTCTTCTCGAGCAGCAGCGCATTGGTGCAGAGCGAGACGAATTTCTTGCGCGCCACCAGACCGCGCACGATCTCACCGATCTCCTTGTGGATCAGCGGCTCGCCACCGGGGATCGCCACCATCGGCGCACCGCATTCGTCGGCCGCGTCCCAGCACTCCTGCGCCGTCATGCGGCGGTTGAGAATCGCGTCGGGATAGTCGATCTTGCCGCAGCCTGCACATGCCAGGTTGCAGCGAAACAGCGGCTCCAGCATGAGCACGAGCGGATAGCGTTTGCGGCCGAGAAGCTTCTGCTTCATCAGATAGGCCCCGATACGCAGTTCCTTGTGGAAGGGGATTGCCATTACGTCTCTTCTTTCTGGACCAAACGAGGAGCGATCAGCCCGCGACCAATTCGGCCGGCAGGCGAAATTCGATGTTTTCTTCCCGCCCCGGGACCACCGCGACCTCAACCGGTCCGATGCGCCGCAAGGCTTCGATGACGTCGTCGACGAGCACTTCGGGAGCCGAGGCGCCAGCGGTGATGCCGACGGCCCGGGCGCCCTTCAGCCACTCCGGATTGAGCTCGCTGCCATCCGCGACCAGATAGCTTGCGACCCCGGCCTCGGTGCCGATTTCGCGCAATCTGTTCGAGTTGGAGCTATTGGCGGCGCCCACCACCAGGATAACGTCCACCAGCTTGCTTAAGTCCCATACCGCAGATTGCCGGTTCTGTGTCGCATAGCAGATATCCCGGATATCGGGACCTTGAAGGTCTGTAAAGCGGGCTTGAAGGGCCGAAATGATGTCCTTGGTGTCGTCTACGCTCAGGGTGGTCTGGGTGATATAGGCCACGGGCGTGTCGCTGGGCAGGGGCAAAGCGGCCACATCGGCGACGTTTTGGACCAGATGAACGGGGCCGGGAACCTGGCCCATGGTGCCCTCGACCTCCGGATGTCCGGCGTGGCCGATGAGTACCAGGGTACGGCCCTTGGACATATAGCGTTTGCCCTGGTTATGCACCTTGGTCACAAGGGGGCAGGTGGCATTGAGGACCGGCAGGCCCCGGGCGGCCGCCTCCTCCTCGACGCTGCGTGCCACGCCATGCGCGCTGAACACTGTCACCGCGCGCGGCGGGACCTCCGAGAGGTCCTCGACGAAGATCGCGCCCTTGGCCTTGAGGCTCTCGACGACATATTTGTTGTGCACGATCTCGTGACGCACATAAACGGGCCGGCCGTACTTCTCCAGCGCGCGCTCGACGATCTCGATGGCGCGCACGACTCCCGCACAAAAACCGCGCGGCTGCGCGAGATAGATCTGCAGTGGACGTCGGTCAGTCACGTTACCTCACTTTCGACCCGCACCTCCGTGCGCGTGATGAGCTGCAATATCCGCACCAAGCGGATGCCTCATTTGCGCGCTGCGCCGCATGGAAGCGCAGGGCTTTGTGTCAAAAATCGAGCACGGAGGAAAGCCGGTTTGCAACTCGCTCGCATGTGATTGAACGCACACGAGCCGCGAATCGGTGGTGGTATTTTAGTAATTGCAGATTATCCCTGTTACCTGAGCTACTTAGGATCTCACTCGTTCGTCACTTTACCGCCGAGAACAGCCGCTATATCAGCCGCCCCGACGGTTCCGTGCATCGCTCGATCTGAGCCGCCGTCCAGGGACCATCCGACTCGTCACGGGTTTGGGCCAAGGCCGTGTCGGGGCCGCTTCGGACATGGTCCGCGGCTGGTCCTGGCCAGGGAACTCCGCCATGAAGCGGACGTTTCCGCCCAGCCCGTAAAACATTAGAAAGTCAAGAAGTGCTGACAACGATTGTCGTCTCCATCGTCAAGGCCTGCACGCGGTTTGCGTGGCCGACATTGATTGCGGGCCTGCTTTTGTCGGTGGCGGCGGGCGTCTACACCGCCGGTCATTTCGCCATCAACACTGACATCAACAAGTTGATTTCCCCGGAGCTCGATTGGCGCAAGCGCGATCAGCAATATGAGCAGGCGTTCGATCGCGACCGGATGATCCTCGGCGTGGTCGAGGCGGCGACGCCGGAACTGACCGGCGTGGCGGCGGATGCGCTCGCCAAGAAGCTCAAGGGCGACACCAAGAACTTCTCCTCCGTGGATCTGCTCGGCGGCGGCGAGTTCTTCGCCCGTAACGGGCTGCTGTTCCTGCCGACGGACGAGGTGAAGCAGTTGACCGGGCAGTTCGCTGCCGCGGCGCCGCTGATCGAGATCATGGCCGGTGACCCGTCGATCCGCGGTCTGACCGGTGCGCTGGAGACGGGTCTTGCCGGCGTCACGCGTGGCCAGGTCAAGCTCGACAGCACCGCGCGTCCGTTCGACTACATCTCGCAAACGGTGGAGACCCTGCTCGACAAGGGCGATGCCACCTTCTCCTGGCGCCAGCTGATCTCGGACAAGCCGCTCACCGAGGGCGACAAGCGGGCCTTCATCCAGTTCAAGCCGATCCTCGACTATCAGGCGCTCGAGCCCGGCAAGGCGGCGACCGATGCGATCCGCCAGGCGGCGGCCGAGCTCGATTTCCCCAACCGGTTCCACGCCCGTGTCAGGCTGACCGGGCCGGTCCCGATCGCCAACGAGGAATACGCCACGGTGCAGGAGGGCGCCGTCGTCAACGGCATCGGCACCGTCGTGGTGGTGCTGGTCATCCTGTGGCTGGCGCTGCATTCGGCCAAGATCATCTCGGCCGTGTTCATCAATCTGTTCATGGGCCTTGCCATCACCACGGCGGTGGGCCTGATGATGGTCGGCTCGCTGAACCTGCTGTCGGTCGCCTTTGCCGTGCTGTTCATCGGCCTCGGCGTCGATTTCGGCATCCAGTTCAGCGTCCGCTACCGCTCCGAGCGCTTCAAGAACGACGATCTGCCGGAGGCGCTGGCCGAGGCGGCGCGGCGCTCCGCGGTGCCGCTGTCGCTCGCGGCGATGGCGACCGCTGCCGGATTTCTCTGCTTCCTGCCGACCGACTACAAGGGCATTTCCGAGCTCGGCGCCATCGCCGGGGCCGGCATGATGATCGCCTTCCTGTCGTCGATCACGGTTCTGCCGGCGCTGCTGAAGATCCTCAATCCGCCCGGTGAGAAGGAGCCGGTCGGCTATGCCTTCCTGGCCCCGGTCGATCACTTCCTCGAAACGCACCGGGTGCCGATCATCGTCGGCACGCTTGGCCTCGTCATCGCCGGCCTGCCGCTGCTTTATTACATGAAGTTCGACTTCAACCCGATGAACCTGCGCAATCCGCACGCTGAATCGATTGCGACCTATCTGGACCTCCGCAAGGACCCGAACACCGGCGCCAATGCCATCGACGTGCTGACGCGCTCGGAAGCCGAGGCCAAGGCGATCGAGGCCAAGCTCGCGAAGCTGCCTGAAGTGGCGCGCGTGATGTCGCTCGACAGCTTCGTGCCGGAAGATCAGCCGGCCAAGCTGGCGATGATCGCGCAGGGCGCGAAGGTGCTCGGGCCTGCACTCAATCCGGATCAGGTCGATGCAGCGCCGACCGACAAAGAGAACATCGACGCGCTGAATTCGACCGTCAACAATCTGCGCCGCACGGCCGGTGACGGGCAGGGGCCCGGCGCGGTGGCATCTCGGCGGTTGGCCGACGCGCTCGCCAAGCTCGCCGGCGCCAGCGAGAGCCTTCGCAACAAGGCGCAGGCCGTGTTCGTTGAGCCGCTGCGGATCACGCTGGAGCAACTCAACGCGACCTTGCAGGCGCAGCCGGTGACGCTTGCGAACCTGCCGCCGGAGCTCGTATCGCAGTGGAAGAGCAAGGACGGCCTGATTCGCGTCGAGGCCCAGCCCAAGGGTGACCCGAACGACAACGATAATCTCAGGCGGTTCGCCAATGCGGTGCTGGCCGCGGAGCCGAATGCGATCGGAGGACCGGTCTCGATCCTGAAGTCCGGTGACACGATCGTGAAGGCGTTCATTCACGCCGGCATCTACTCGCTGGTCGTGATCAGCCTGTTGTTGTGGGTGACGCTGCGCCGCTTCTCGGACGTGCTCATGACGTTGGTGCCGTTGCTGGTGGCCGGTGCGGTGACGCTCGAAATCTGCGTTCTGATCAAGCTGCCGCTGAACTTCGCCAACATCGTCGCACTGCCGCTGCTGCTCGGCATCGGCGTGGCCTTCAAGATCTATTATGTCGTGGCCTGGCGTTCCGGCAGAACGAACCTGCTGCAGACCAGCCTGACACGCGCGATCTTCTTCAGCGCGCTGACGACAGCGACCGCCTTCGGCAGCCTGTGGCTGTCGAGCCACCCCGGGACATCCAGCATGGGCAAGTTGCTGGCGCTGTCGCTGGTCACCACGCTGGCCGCGGTGTTGCTGTTCCAGCCGGCCCTGATGGGCAAGCCGCGCGAGGTCAAGGAATAGGCGCGCACTGCGGATTTTGATGACGAAAAAAGCGGCCGAGCATCTCGGCCGCTTTTGTTTTGGACGTCCGCCGTGCTTCAGCGGACCCGTGCGATCTCCGGCAGCAGGCAGATGTCGCCGACCTGGTCGGCGGGCTTTGCTGCCGGTTTACCGGCCGCTGCCACCACGCCCGTGGTCGTCTTCGGAGCCGGGGCCGCAGCTGGAGCGGGCGCGATGGGTTTCTGTGTACCTTTGGCCATGCTGTTCACGGGGCTCGACGGGATCGGCGGACCGACCCGCGTCCACGTCTCGCCCCCACACAGGAAGCCGAGCACGCATCCTTTGATCTCCAGATGATCTGGGTCGCTGGGTGTGATCGTGGAGCTATAGAGCTGACCGTCCTTGGCGTTGTAGACTTGGCCTTCCCATTGGTCAGCTCCGGCCTTCTTCTTCATGTCGATCAGGATCGGCATGCCGAGTGTCGGACGGCTCTGCTTGGCCGGATCGGGATTGTTGCTGTCACGCCCCCCCGGGGTCTTCTCCCAGGCCACGACGCCCCACATGCTGCCATTGCATTGTGCGACTCGGATGTTTGCGACACCGTCAGACACTCGCCAGTCGCCGGTCGGATCGGCTGCGAGCGCGGACGAAATTCCTGATGCGAACAAAACGCCCGAATATGTTATCATTGTCCGCATGAGGTTTTTGGAGCGATGCAACATTGGCAGAAACCCGTGCTTGCTTTGATGATGCGAATGAGGGCAAAACGCCGCATTGCGCGTTTTCAGTTGACGAAACGTCTCTCAACCGAAGTATGTAGCTGATGCTAAAACCAAATCTAGACGTTTCCGAGATGTTTGTGGAGCGCCAAGCGCAGCGCAGCACGATGCACTCTCGGCATCTGAACGAGCAGCTGGTTCGCGTTCTCAAGACGATCGGATACGATGTCGGGTTCCAAAAGGGACAAGGCCAATATCTCTACGATCGTGACGGCGCCCGCTACCTCGACCTTCTGAGCGGTTTTGGTGTCTTTGCAATCGGCCGCAACCATCCGACCCTGCGTGACGCGCTGAAGAGTGTGCTCGACAGCGATCTCCCGAACCTCGTCCAGCTCGATGTTTCGACACTTGCCGGCGTTCTGGCCGAGCGGCTGCTCGAATATGTCCCATATCTGGACAAGGTGTTCTTCGCCAATTCCGGCGCCGAGACCGTCGAGGCGGCGATCAAATTCGCGCGTGGCGCGACCGGCCGGCCCGGCATCGTCTATTGCGGGCATTCCTATCACGGCCTGACCTATGGCGCGCTGTCGCTGACCGACGATTCCAACTTCCGGACCGGCTTCGAACCGCTGCTGCCGGGTTGCACGGCCGTGCCGTTCAACGATCTGGCTGCTCTGGAGCAGGCGCTGTCGTCGCGCGAGATCGCGGCCTTCATCGTCGAGCCGATCCAGGGCAAGGGCGTCAACATGCCCTCCGACGAGTTCCTGCCCGGTGCGGCTGCGCTCTGCAAGAAATACGGCACGATCTTCATCGCCGACGAGATCCAGACCGGCATGGGCCGCACGGGGCGGTTCCTTGCGGTGGAACATTGGAACGTCGAGCCCGACATGGTGCTGCTGTCGAAGGCGCTGTCGGGCGGCCACGTGCCGGTCGGCGCGCTGCTGACGCGCAAGCACATTTTCGACAAGATCTTCAACCGCATGGATCGGGCTGTCGTGCACGGCTCGACCTTCGCCAAGAACGACCTCGCAATGGCGGCCGGGATCGCGACGCTCGAGGTGATCAAGGCCGAGAAGCTGATCGAGGCTGCCGCCAAGCGCGGTGCCGAGCTGCGCCTGGCGCTGACGCGCATGGTGCCGGGCTATGAGCTGTTGAAGGAAGTGCGCGGCAAGGGCTTGATGATCGGCGTCGAGTTCGGCCCGCCGAAATCGCTGCGCCTGAAGGCCTCGTGGAATGTGCTGGAGAGCGCCAATAAGGGCCTTTTCTGCCAGCTGATCACGGTGCCGCTGTTCAAGGATCACAAGATCCTGACCCAGGTCGCCGGCCACGGCCTGCACACCATCAAGCTGCTGCCGTCGCTGACGATCACCGAAGAGGACTGCAGCTGGATCGAACGGGCCTTCGACGACGTGATCGCCCAGAGCCACAAGGTCCCCGGCGCGATCTGGTCGCTCGGCAAGACCCTGGTCGACAACGCGATCCGCAAATCGGCGTGAGCCGACCGACCCTGCGATCAACGTCGGCGCCACACGCCGAGCTGTCATCGCCCGGCTCGACCGGGCGATCCAGTACATTGGGACGGTTGTGATCATCTCGATGGGCCGCGGCGTATTGGATGCGCGCCTGCGCGGGCATGGCATCCGAGGAATGCGGCTTCGCAGGGGGGCAAAAGCGCGAAGCGCCGTGCCCACCATATCAGTTTCTCTCTCGCCATTGGTGGGCTCACGTCGTTTCGTTCGCAACGACTGAAGCTCGTCTCAGCCGCTCCCCCCCATCGTGCGCTCGAAGCGTTCGCCGAACTCATTGAGCTCGTCCGGATTGATGTCGCTGACCGCCCAATAGCTCAGGCCGCGGTCGCGCCAGCTGCGGATGTTGAAGCCTTGGATCGTGTCCAGCCGTGACGCGCGGCGTGCAGTGGACGATGTCTGCGCCACGAACAGATTGATGACGTGCTGGCGCCGGCGATAGACGACGGCGCCGATCGGGCGCGCGTCGACGTAATCGAGCCGGCCGCCGATCAAAGTGAAGCCCTGTGCGGTGAGGTCGATCACCGGCGGCGCGACGTCGAGCTTGCCGTTGAACCAGGGCTTGACGGTGTGTTGATCGGTCGAGATCACATCGGTCAGGTGACCCGCCTGCAGCGAGCGCAGATGCGCCGAGACGATCTCGGCCTCGATCCGCTGCTGGTCGTCGTTGCGCAACACGATCGCGACGAGACCGGTGGCGGCCAACGCCGACACGGCCGAGCCCATCGCAAAACCCTTCAGCAGCGTGCGCCGGCTCGGCACCGCGGCGAGCGGCGTGATCGACGCCGCAGCAGCGGCAGGCAGCGCAGCTTCGATGCGCTGGCGCAAGGCGGCGGGCGCCTTCGTGATCAGGTCAGCGCCGGCCAGCGCCTGCTTCATCTGCCTGATCGCAGTTAGCTCGGCAGCGCAGCGCGGGCAGGCGGCAATATGGGCCTCGACCTCCCGGGCATGGCCGGCATCGAGCTCGCCATCGGCTAGCGCGTGGATCAGGATTTCGGCATCGTCGCAGGTCATGGCTTAGGGCTCCTCCTGCGCCAGCCAGGCGGCGCGCAGCATCGCGCGCGCCCGGGCGAGACGCGACATGACCGTGCCCACAGGCACGCCGGCGGCCTCCGCGATCTCGCGATAGGACAGGTTGTTGATCTCGCGCAGGACCAAGGTCTCGCGAAACGGCTCGGTGAGCGTATCGATCAGGCGCTGGATCGACGAGGCATCGCGCTGGCGCAGCATGGCGCCTTCCGGCGTCTCGACGCTGTCCTGCCAAAGCGGTGCCTGCTCCGTGGTCTCCGCCGCATCGTCGAGCGCCTTGACCGGCGCGCCGGCGCGACGTGCGAATTCGGCGTGGCAGACATTGCGCAGGATCGCGAACAGCCATGGCTTGATCGCCGGGCCGCGATAAGTGTCGAAATGCTTGTAGGCGCGCAAATAGCATTCCTGCACGGCATCCTCGGCGTCGGCCTGATGACGGAGCAGATAGCGCGCCAGCGTATAGACGTCGTCGAGATGCGGCAGCGCCGCCTCGCGGAAGCGCCGCGCCCTTTCGGGATCATCATGCGGTGTGGTCACCGGCTTCCTCTCCGGGTCGCTTCGCGGCATCACGGCCGGGCCCGCGCAGCGCTGCCGGCTCGACCGTGATGTGATGCTCATGCCCTGGTTTGCGGCGCTACTCAACCTTCACCAGCCCCGTCATGTGCGGATGCAGCGAGCAGAAATATTTGTAGTCGCCGCTCGCCGCGAAGGTGAACGAAAAGCTGTCATCGGTGTCGAGCGTCTTCGATCGGTATTTGCCGGCCGACACCACCGTATGCGGAATGTCGTCGTGGTTGGTCCAGGTCACGGTATCGCCGGCCTTCACCGTCACCTCGGCCGGGGTGAAGGTGAAATTGTCGATCGTGACCTTGATGGTCTCGGCGCGCAGCGGGGTTGCCGCGAAGCCGAGCAGGGCAGCAGCGAGCGCCCAGCCGATGCTGCGGTCGAACGACACGAATCCTGTCATCGCGATCGATCCTCAGCCCGCCAGCGGCGTGTCGATGATCGCCAGGCGCTCAGCGCCGGGCTTGAAGTCGATACTGGCGATGCCGAGCAGGCTGCGCAGCTTCGCATCCTCGACCTTCATCGGACCCGGCGAGGGCGCTGTGCCCGGCGCCGGCTGCGGGAATGCGGTCGATCGCGCGGTGTGGAAAGTGACGTTGCCCTCGACCTTCTGCATCACCTGGTGGATGTGGCCGTTCAGCACCGTCACCGAGCCGAACTCTTTCAAGGTTTCCAGCGCGCGGCCGCCATCCTCGGTTCCCCATCCCCATTGCGGGTACACCGTCCATAGCGGGATATGCGCGAACACCACGATCGGCGTCGAACGGGAGCGGCCCTTGAGGTCCTGCGCCAGCCATTCCAGCTGATCCGCGCCGAGATTGCCGAGGCCGCCGGCCTTGAGATCAACCACGTTGACGAGGCCGATGAAGTGCACGCCGCTGGCGTCGAACGAATACCAGCCGGCGCCGCGTGTGCCCTTGCCATAGCGCTCTTTATAAAGCTTGACCTCCTCGTCGAGGAAGTCGTGCTCGCCGGGCACGTAATGGACGTCGAGCCTGCTTTGCGAGATGATGCGGTCGGCATCATCGAACTCGGCCGCCTTCGACAGATGCGAGATGTCGCCGGTGTGGATCATGAAGGCAGGCTTCACCGGCATCGCCTTGATCCGATTGACGGCCTCTTCCAGCGTGCCGATCGCGTTGGGATTGGCCGGCTTGTCGAAGCCGACATGGCTGTCGCTGATCTGCAGGAAGGTCAGGCCGGACGCCTGCTGCTCGGCGGCCCGGGCCGCGTCGACGAGGCCGAGCGAGCGTGGCACGCCGCCTGACAGCGTCCAGAGCACGCCCGTGCCGGCCCATGTCATGCATTCCAGCACCTTGCGGCGGCTGGCGCCGCGCGCGTCATGATCATCGAAGCTCATCATGCTCTCCCGTTGTCCTCATTGGGCTTACGGGTAGGGAGAGCGAAGAAGCGGACGGTTTATTCCCGGCCTTGCGCGGCCGATCCTGCGATGACGCGTTCGTGATCATGCCAGCATCGGCGCACGGCTCGCATACGCAAGCAGGATATCGGCCGGGCGCCGTGCGAAATATAGTGATGTCTGGTGCCGCATGGCCGCGGCTGATCCACTGGACGCCATTCCGATGCATGACCGCGTGACCCCGAACCTGCAACAGGCCGAGACGGTCGCCGGCCGGATCGTCGCGCTCGACCGCGCCAGGACCTTCATCACGCTGTCGGTCGTGCTGTATCACTCCGCGATCAATTACACCTATTTCGGCCAGGGCGGCGACCGCATGCACTGGCTCGGCTTCGATCTCATCGCGCTGTTCAACGACAGCTATTTCATGTCCTGCATGTTCTTCATCTCCGGCCTGTTCGTGCCGGCGAGCCTGGCGAGGCGGGGACCGTCCGATTATGTCGGCCGTCGCGCGCTGCGCCTCGGCGTGCCCTATATCGTGTCGATCTTCGTGATCATGCCGATCGCCTACTACCGCTACTATGTGGCGGAGGACCATTTCACCACGGTGTGGTGGCGGATGATCAGCGAAGGTCCGTGGCCATCGGGCTCGGCCTGGTTTCTCGGCGTGCTGCTGGCGTTCGATGCCGCCGCGGCGCTGTCATGGGCCATGGCGCCGCAACTGATCGGTCGCCTGGGCCGATGGCCCGCAGCGTTGCTGCGCCGGCCCCTGTTAGGATTTGCCGTCTTCCTCCTGGTCGCGAACGCCGCCTATCTGCCGCCGCATCTCTGGTTCGGCGACGGCGTATGGTTCATGCCCGGGCATTTTCCGCTGCCGCTGCAGGCGAGCCGGTCGTTGCTTTATCCCGTCTTCTTCATGGCCGGTGTGGCGATGGGGGCGGCCGGACTAACGACCGGGCCGTTCGCCGCGCAGGGGGCGCTGGTGCAGCGTTGGCCGGTGTGGTTCGGACTGTCCTATGGCTGCTATGGTCTGATCCTGTTTCTCGCCTACGCGCATCACAATTGGATCGCCGATTTCGACTCGCCGCCGCTGTGGTGGCGCGCGGCCTACGGCATGGCGGTGGCTAGCTTCTGCGCTTCGATGGCGTTCGCAGTACCGACCTTGTTCCTGCGCTGGAGGAGTGTGCCGCTGGCGCTGATGGATCGCATGCAGCCGTCGGCCTACGGCATCTATCTGCTGCACTTCCTGCCGCTGTTGTGGCTGCAATATCTGGTCTACGTTCCGGCCTGGCCCGCGGCGGTGAAGTTCGCCATCGTCCTGGTCGGGACGCTCTCGGTGAGCTGGCTTGCGGCGGCGCTGTTGCGGCGCCTTCCGCTGGTCGCGCGGGTCATCTGAATGCCGTGTCCGATGCGTGAGCATAGTTTGACGACGGCAGCATGACCCGCCGGGTCTTATCCCCATTGTCCTGCGCGTGCCTGCCGTCGTCGGCCTGTCAGCGAAATGTTAGTTTCGCGCGATAGCGTCCGCAGCAGTTCGCGCGGCGTCAAGCGCGCAGCCCGTAGCGTAAGCGTATCGTGTGCGAGATCGCGTCGTGCCGCTCGTGACAGGCGAGCGGCACGGGTCGCGATCAGCGCGTTTCCCCGCCCGACGTCCTCACCGCGCATCTTCCAGGATCATCGCGGCCGCCTTCTCGGCGATCATTGCGGTCGGCGTGTTGGTGTTGCCTGAGGTGATGGTCGGCATGATCGAGGCGTCGGCGATGCGCAGGCGCGCGATGCCGTGGAAGCGCAGCCGTTCGTCGACGACCGCCATTGGATCGTCCGCGATACCCATCTTCGCCGTGCCGACGGGATGGAAGATCGTGGTGCCGATGTCGCCGGCCGCCTTGGCCAGCGCCGCATCGTCGTCGCCGACGGCCGGACCGGGCAGATATTCCTCGGGCCTGTAGGCTGCGAGCGCGCTCTGCTTCATCAGCCGGCGCGTGACGCGGATGGCGTCGGCCGCGACCTGGCGGTCGTCCTCCGTCGCCAGATAGTTCGGCGCGATCGAGGGCGCCTCGTCCAGCTTGGCGGAGCGAATGCGCACCGTGCCGCGCGAGGTCGGCCGCAGGTTGCAGGCGCTGACGGTGATGGCCGGGAAACGGTGCAGCGGATCGCCGAACTTGTCGAGCGACAGCGGCTGCACGTGGAACTGGATGTTGGCGCGGTCGCGCGTCGCGTCCGAGCGCGTGAAGATGCCGAGTTGGGACGGCGCCATGGTCAGCGGTCCGCGGCGGCGGAACGCGTAGTCCAGTCCCATCAGGCCGCGCCGGACCAGCGAGTAATAGGTCTCGTTCAGCGTCTTCACGCCCGTGACCTTGTAGATCGCGCGCTGCTGCAGATGGTCCTGCAGATTGCGCCCCACGCCGGGCTTGTCGAGGACAGTGTCGATGCCGAGCCCGGACAGCCAGTCCGCCGGGCCGATGCCGGAGCGCTGCAGCACCTGCACCGAGCCGATCGCGCCGGCGCTGAGGATCACCTCGCCCTTGGCGCGGGCTTCGATGGTCTCGCCATTCTGCTGGAAGCGCACGCCTGCGGCGCGGCCGTTCTCGACGATCAGGCGATCGACGAGGACGTTGGTCTCGAGCCGGAGGTTCTGCCGATGCAGCGCCGGCTTGAGGAAGCCCCGCGCGGACGACCAGCGCCGGCCGCGCTTCTGGTTGACGTGGAAATAGCTGATGCCTTCATTGTCGCCGGTATTGAAATCGGGGATGCGGCGGATGCCCATCTGCTCGGCGGCATCGCCGACCGCATCAAGCACCGCCCAGGACAGCCGCGGCGCCTCGATCCGCCAGCCGCCGCCCACGCCATGGTGCTCGCTCTCGCCCAGGAAATGGTCCTCGAGCCGCCGGAACACCGGCAGGACATCGGAATAGGACCAGCCGGCGAGGCCGAGCTGCCGCCAATGGTCGTAATCGGCAGCCTGGCCGCGCATCGAGATCATGGCGTTGATGGCCGAGCTGCCGCCGATCACCTTGCCGCGGGGATAGGCCAGCGAGCGGCCGTTGAGGCCCGGCTCGGCCTCGGTGCGAAACATCCAGTCGGAGCGCGGATTGCCGATGGCGAAGAGGTAGCCGACCGGAATATGGAACCAGATCCAATTGTCCTTGCCGCCGGCCTCCAGGATCAGGACGCGCTTGGTCGGATCAGCCGACAGCCGGTTGGCGAGGATGCAGCCGGCGGTGCCGGCGCCCACCACGATGTAGTCATAATCGCCCTCGAGCTGTCTCGGCATGCGGCATTCCCTTCCCATCATTGGGGAGGCTTTTAGTCAGCGGAGACGGGGAGGGACAAGCGTCACGTTCATGGCTGGTTGACCGAGCCATGAGACAGGCGCAGCCCAGACCCCGGCGAGATCTTGGGCGGTGCGACTTTTGCATGCTAGAACGGCTCAAATATCCTTTCCTGAGCTACGAGAGTCACCCATGCCCATCGTCAACCGCGTCGCCGATCTGCAGCCCGATATCCAGGCCTGGCGGCGGGATATCCATTCGCACCCGGAGCTGCTCTACGAGGTGCACCGGACCGCGGCCTTCGTCGCCGACCGGCTGCGCGAATTCGGCTGCGATGAGGTCGTGACGGGTCTCGGCAAGACCGGCGTGGTTGGTGTCATCAAGGGCCGCAAGCCGGGCAATGGCGAGGTCAAGGTGCTCGGCCTGCGCGCCGACATGGACGCGCTGCCGATCGAGGAGGCGACCGGGCTGCCTTATGCCTCCAAGACCCCGGGCCTGATGCATGCCTGCGGCCATGACGGCCATACCGCGATGCTGCTCGGGGCCGCGCGCTATCTCGCCGAGACCCGCAACTTCGCCGGCGAGGTCGCCGTGATCTTCCAGCCGGCCGAGGAGGGCGGCGGCGGTGCCGACGCGATGATCAAGGACGGGCTGATTGAGCGCTTCAAGATCGACCAAGTCTACGGCATGCACAACGGTCCGGGCCTGCCGGTCGGGGCCTTCGCGATCCGCCAGGGGCCGCTGATGGCCTCGACCGACTCGGTCGACATCACCATCGAGGGGCATGGCGGTCACGCCGCCAAGCCGCATAATTGCATCGACTCGCTGATGGTCGGCGCCCAGCTGGTCACGGCGCTGCAGCAGATCGTGGCGCGCAACGTCGACCCGCTGGAAGCCGCCGTGCTCTCGATCTGCGAGTTCCACGCCGGCAATGCCCGCAACGTGATCCCGCAAAGCGCGGTGCTGCGCGGCACGGTGCGCACGCTGACGCCCAAGGTGCGCGAACTGATGGAGAAGCGCGTTCGCGAGGTCGTGATCGGCGTCGCGCAGATGACCGGGGCCAAGATCGATCTGAGCTACACCCGCGGTTATCCCGTGGTCGTCAACCACGCCGAGCAGACCGAGATCGCGATCCGTGCCGCCAAGGAGGTCGCAGGCGACGCCAATGTGCACGAGATGCCGCCGATGATGGGCGGTGAGGATTTCGCCTATATGCTCGAAGCCCGCCCCGGCGCCTTCATCTTCGTCGGCAATGGCGACTCGGCCGGCCTGCATCACCCGGCCTATAATTTCAACGACGAGGCTATCGTCTACGGCACCTCGTTCTTCATCAAGGTGGTGGAGAACACGCTGGCGGCGTGAGCCGCCCCGCGCATCTGCTGTCTCGTCGTGATGGCCGGGCTCGACCCGGCCATCTTCGTTTCGGCCGCAGCGTCAGGCCGCATGCGCGCGCTTGAGCGCGGCCGCGGCGATCTTCAGATCCTTGACGAAGAGCTCATACTCCCGCGCCTTGGCGTCGGCATCAGGAAGCCGGAGCAGGTAGGACGGATGCACCGTGACCATCGCCTTGGTTGCGATCATGTTGGGACCCTCGGGCAGGTCGACGACGTGGCCGCGGTTCTTGGTGACTGGCGTGATCTTGCCGAACACCGATTGCGCCGCGGTCGCGCCCAGCGCCACCACCAGGGCCGGGCGGACCGTAGCGAGCTCACGCTCGTACCATTGCCGGCAGGCCTTGATCTCCGGCGTCGCAGGCTTCTGGTGCAGCCGGATCTTGCCGCGGGGGACGAACTTGAAGTGCTTCACCGCATTGGTGACGTAGACCTTGCTGCGGTCGATGCCGGCCTCCTGCAGCGCCCGGTCGAGCATCTGGCCGGCCGGGCCGACGAAGGGATGGCCGGCGAGGTCCTCCTTGTCGCCGGGCTGCTCGCCGACCAGCATCAGCGGCGCATGGTCAGGGCCTTCGCCGAACACGGTCTGCGTGGCATCCTTCCACAGCGGGCAGGCGCGGCAGGCAGCGGCTTCTTCACGCAAGGTCTCAAGATCGGCCGCGGCGACATCAGGTGAGATCTCAGCAGCGGGTGCCGTGGGTTTGCACGTCATTGCTGGCTCCTCAATCCGTTTCTGCGGCTTGTGCGGCGCGGTGCCGGGCTCGGCGATCATTGCCGACATGCGCCTGCCGGCGGCCGCGATCAGCGGCTGGATCAGCTTGGCCTCGGGCAGGTTCTGCCAGTATTTCTTCGGCATCTCCTTTTCCATCGCCTTCACTTTCAGCCGTGCCGGATTGAAAATGCTGGCGTAATAGCGCAGCCACACCTCTTCGAGCCGGTCTTCCGACGGCGCTTCGGCCTTGCTCACACCGGGTGTGAAGGAGACGCGGCTGCCGTCCCAGTGGGCGCACATTTCCGGCGTCAGGATCGACCAGGGCATGTCGGCGAAGCGGCGGGCGAAGAACGGCGCGGCGCGTTCGACGATGTGGTGCTCCGGCTCGAACCAGGCGACGTAGCGCGCCTCGCGCTCGCGGCCGACTTCGCGGAAGCGGACGAAGGCGTGCATCTTGTGGACGTCGCGCCGCACCGCCCGCGCCAGCGCATTGGCCTGCGCCACGTCAGGATCAGTCGCGATCTCCATCAGATCGTGGTTGGTCCTGAGACGCCACAACAGCCGATAGAGCAGGGTGAAGCGGTTGGGATCGTGGTGCAGGATCGCGCTTTCGGCCAGCTCCATGAAGCTCGCCGGCACCGAGAATGCGCCCTTGGGCACCTCGGGGAGCTGCGTATCGGCCTGATCGTCGAACAGGTCGGGCGCGGCGCCTTTGACACGCCAGGAGACGTCGGCGGGCCTGACGTCGTTCATCGCCAGCGCCCGCGCCGCCGTCCGCCAGCCGTCGAAATCGGTGTCGCTGTCGAGGGTTACGACGTGCATTTGTCTCCTCACGTCATTGCGGGCGAGGCGGCCTGTCCGCCATAGCCCGAGGGGCCACGGCGGAAGCAATCCAGAGTCGTCGTGCCGCCCCTGGATTGCTTCGGGGCGTCGCCCCCCGCAATGACGACCTGGTTAGAATCCAAATCCCAACTGCTGCGGTTTGGGGCGTAGCCGTGCCGCCAAGCCGGCGCCGTCGAGCAGAGACGGCTGTGGCCGGTGGTCGGAGAGAACGATGAACGGCAGTGCCTTGTTCCGGATGACGTTGAGCCGGGCCAGATCCGCGAAGCGGATCGTGGTGGTGCGGCGGGTGGCGAGGATGCGCTGCACGGTGCGGGTGCCGAAACCGGGGACCCGCAGCAGCTCCTCCCGGCTGGCGGTGTTGATGTCGAGCGGGAAGCGGTCGCGGTGGCGCAGCGCCCAGGCGAGCTTGGGATCGATGTCGAGCGGCAGCATGCCCTCGTTCTCCTCGACGATCTCATCGGCCTCGAAGCCGTAGAACCGCATCAGCCAGTCGGCCTGGTACAGCCGGTGCTCGCGCACCAGGGGCGGCGCCTGCAGCGGCAGCGCGCGGCTGGCATCGGGGATCGGGCTGAAGGCGGAGTAATAGACGCGCTTGAGCTTGTAGGCGCCGTACAGATTGGACGAGGTCGACAGGATAATGCGGTCATTGGCCTGGTCGGCGCCGATGATCATCTGTGTGCTCTGGCCGGCCGGCGCGAAGCGCGGCGGCCTGGCGCGGCGCGCCGTCTTCTTCGCCTCCGCCGTCTCGTCGAGCTTGAGCCGGAGATGGCCCATGGTGCGGCGGATCGCGCGCTGGTCCTTCTCCGGCGCCAGCTTCGTGAGGCTCGCCTCCAGCGGCGTCTCGATGTTGATGCTGAGCCGATCGGCATATTTGCCGGCCTCCGCGATCAACGCCTCGTCCGCTTCCGGAATCGTCTTCAGATGGATGTAACCGCGGAAACGGTACTCCTCGCGCAGCTTGCGCGCGACGCTGACAACCTGCTCCATCGTGTAGTCGGGACTGCGGATGATGCCCGACGACAGGAACAGTCCCTCGATGTAGTTGCGGCGATAGAAGTCGATGGTGAGCTTCACCACCTCGTCGACCGTGAAGCGCGCGCGGGCCACGTTGGAGGAGGCGCGGTTGACGCAATACAGGCAGTCGAAGTTGCAGGCGTTGGTCAGCAGGATCTTGAGCAGCGAGATGCAGCGTCCGTCCGGCGCATAGGAGTGGCAGATGCCCATGCCGGGCGATGTCGAGCCGAGCCCCTTGCCGTCGCGGGAATCCCGCATCTCGGTACCGCTGGAGGCGCAGGACGCGTCATACTTGGCGGCATCGGCCAGGATCTCAAGTTTGCGCAGCAGCTCCATGCTTTTGAATCCCTTTGATTCCATTCGTTGAATCAGACCCGGGTCAATCCCGATTGACTCTCTCGAAGGCGTTAGCTTTATATTAGAACGTATCATGAACAAAGAGGGTCGTCGCGGGTTCACTGCCTGACACTGAAAGAACGGCAGCGCCCGCACGATGGATTGAAAGGAGCGGCGACGGATGACCGGCGCACGCATGGAGACGCTCGCGCGGTTGCGCGGCCGCATTGCCCGCCTCGAAGCGGCCGATGGTGCGCATGATCTGCGCCGGGTCGCGCTCGGCCATGACGAGGCCGATGCGGTGCTGCAAGGCGGCCTCGCCACGGGCGCGCTGCACGAGGTGTTCGCCGAGAGCGGTCGCCAGGCGGTGGCTGCGACCGGCTTTTTGTGCGGGCTCGCGGCGCGCGTCGCGGCACGTCGGCCGTTGATCTGGATCCGGCAGGATTTCGCCGAGCGCGAGGCCGGCGCGCTGTCGATGAGCGGGCTCGCCGAACTCGGGCTCGATCCGCGCCGCCTCGTGATCGTGCGCGCGCCCGATCTCGACCATGCTCTGCGCACCGCTGCCGACGCGCTCGCCTGCGATGCGCTCGGCAGCGTGATGCTGGAGGTGTGGGGCGAGACGCCAAAGCTCGATCTCGTCGCCAGCCGCAAGCTGACCTTGATGGCGCAGGAGTCCGGCGTGACAGCGCTGCTCTTGCGCATCGCCGCCGCGCCTGAGCCCTCGACCGCGGAGACGCGCTGGGTGGTGCGCAGCGCGCCGTCGCTCTCAGCTGCACCGTGGATGGCGTGGGGCGCGCCCCGCCTCGATGCCGAGCTCATTCGCAACCGTCACGGCCAGACCGGACGCTGGATCATGGAGTGGACCCCCGATGCGTGCCGTTTCAGCGAACCGGCGACGGATCCTCAGCCTGTGGCTGCCGCGCCTGCCCATCGATCGGATCAAAAGACAGCTGACCTTCACCGGCGCTCCGCCTGAGAGCAAGCCTCAGGTCGTCGTCATCAAGGACGCCAATGCACTGCTCATCCATGCGCTCGACGAGGCCGCGGCGCGTCACGGCGTCAGCCTCGGCCAGCCGCTGGCGAATGCCCGCGCGGTCTGTCCCGACCTCGTCGTGCACGAGGCTGATCTCGCGGCTGACGCCAAGATGCTCGAAGGCATCGCCGATTGGTGCGACCGCTTCACGCCGCTGGTGGCGCTCGACCCGCCGCATGGGCTGTCGCTCGACATCACCGGCTGCGTGCATCTGTTCGGTGGCGAGGCCAAGCTTATGCAGTCGGTCTGTGACGCGCTGACCGCGCATGGCCTCACAGTGTCGGCGGCGATCGCCTCCAATGCGGTGTGCGCGCGCACCCTGAACCGGCAGGTCCATGGCCGCATCGTGCCTAACGGCGAGGAGGCGGCCGCGGTGGCGCCGCTGCCGGTGGTCGCACTCGGCGGCAGCGAGGCTGTTACGCTCGGCCTGCGCCGTGCCGGCCTCAAGACCATCGGCGATGTTGCTTCGCGCGGCCGCAACGAGATCACCGCGCGGTTCGGCGCCGCCTTCACCCGCGTGCTCGCGCAAGCGCTTGGCGAGGCCGATGCGCCGATCAGCCCGCGCAAGGTGCCGCCGGACTACATCGTCGAGAAGCGTTTTGCCGAGCCGGTCGCGACCGACACCGTGATCGCGGCCAGTCTCTCCAGCCTTGCCGCGATGCTGGTGGCGGCGATGGCGCAGCAGGGCAAGGGCGCGCGGCGGCTGGAGGCCTGCTTCTTCCGCACCGACGGATTGGTGCGCATCATCGCGGTCGACACCGGCCAGCCGGTGACCGAAGCTGCCGTCGTCGACCGGCTGTTTCGCGAGCGCCTGGATGCCTTGAGCGATCCGCTCGATCCCGGCTTCGGCTTCGACATGATCCGGCTGTCGGCCAGCCGCAGCGAGATCGTGGTGCAGCAGCAGCGCGATCTCGACGCCCATGTCCACGACAATGACGAGCTGTCGGCGCTGATCGACCGCATCGCCGCGCGCATCGGCGGCAAGCGCGTCATCGTGCATCTGCCAGTCGACACCCACATCCCCGAGCGCGCGGCGCTGCCGCTGCCGGCGCAGCACAATCTGGCGGCCACCAGCACGGCCGATTGGCCGGAGCGTAGCGACGGCGAGCCGCCGCTGCGACCGCTGCGGCTGTTCGCGCGCCCCGAGGCCATCCAGGTGATCGCCGGTGTCCCGGATGGTCCGCCCGCGCGCTTCGTCTGGCGCCGTGCCGCCCATGCGGTCGTGCGCGCCGAAGGCCCGGAGCGCATCGCGATGGAATGGTGGCGGCCGGAGGGGCAGGGGCTGACGCGCGACTATTTCCGCGTCGAGGACGAGCACGGCCTGCGCTTCTGGCTCTATCGCGATGGTTTGTATGACCGCGAGTTCGAGCCGCAGGAGGGCCTGCCGGTGCAGCCCGTCTGGTATATGCACGGGCTGTTCGCATGAGGGTAGGCGAGATCGCCTCCATCCCGCGCCGACCTCGCTGTTCACCCTCCCCTGCAGGGGGAGGGTCGGCGCGCATGCGCGCATGCGCGCCGGGGTGGGGTGACAGAGCATCCGCGGCTGCGGTGCTCAACTTTATGCGAGCGAGATCACGCATAGCTGAGAAGAGCGGAGTCAAGAGCGACCGTTTGCTGGGCTCACCCCACCCCGCCGCGCGCTTTGCGCGCGTCGACCCTCCCCCTCCAGGGGAGGGTGGGCAGCTGCGCAAGCCGCTTTGTGAGCGCTTTTCTTCCGCATCGCAAAGGCAACGCGTCGTCCCAATCTCTGTGGCCCCGCCATGACTCCGATCCCCTATGCCGAGATCGGCGTCACCACCAATTTCTCGTTCCTGCATGGCGGCTCGCATCCGCAGGACTATGTGCACCAGGCCGCCGAATATGGTCTCACCGCCATCGGCATCGCCGATCACAACACGCTGGCCGGCATCGTGCGCGCCTATAGCGAGTTGAGTAACGACCGGCTGAGTTACAAGCCGAAGCTGATCTATGGCGCGCGGCTGGTGTTCAGCTGCGGCACCCCGGATATCCTGGTCTATCCGCGCGACCGCGCGGCGTACGGCCGGTTGTGCCAATTGCTCACCCGCGGCAAGCGCGGTAGTGATCTCGACAGGGTCGCCAAGGGCGATTGCCGCCTGAGCTTCGCGGATCTGTTCGACTTCATCGCGGGCCAGCTCCTGGTGCTGATGCCGCCGCATCGCTTTGACGAGGACGCCCTCGGCAACATCCTGGCACGGCTGAAAGACAGCCGCGCCGACGGCGTCTGGCTCGCGGCGAGCCTGCTGTATCGCGGGGATGACCGCCGCCGGCTGGCGCGGCTCGCGCGTCTGGCGGCTTCAAGCAAGGTGCCGCTGATCGCGACCAACGACGTGCTCTATCACCATCCCCAGCAGCGGATGCTGCAGGATGTGCTGACCTGCATCCGCGAGAAGGCCACGATCGAGAGCATCGGCCGCCGTCTCCAGGCCAATGCCGAGCGCCATCTCAAGCCGGGACACGAGATGGCGCGGCTGTTCCGCGATTACCCCGATGCGATCACTGAGACCATCCGCTTCACCGACCGCATCGTCTTTTCGCTTGACCAGCTCAAATACCAATATCCCGACGAGCCGGTGCCGCCCGGCAAGACCGCGCAGGGGCATCTGGAGGACCTGACCTGGGCCGGCGCGAAAACCTATTTCGGCGATGACCTCGACGACAGGCTGCGCGCGGTCCTCAACAAGGAGCTGGCGCTGATCGCCGAGCTCAACTACGCGCATTATTTCCTCACCGTCCACGACATTGTCCGCTACGCGCGGAGCCAAGGCATTCTGTGCCAGGGTCGTGGCTCGGCAGCGAATTCGGCGGTATGCTACGTGCTCGGCATCACCTCGGTCGATCCGACCAAGATCGACCTCTTGTTCGAGCGCTTCATCTCCAAGGAGCGGCTGGAGCCGCCGGATATCGACGTCGATTTCGAGCATTCGCGGCGCGAGGAGGTGATGCAATATGTCTACCGCCGCTATGGCCGCCACCGCGCCGCGATCATCGCCACCGTCATCCATTATCGCCCGCGCAGCGCCATTCGCGATGTCGGCAAGGCGCTGGGGCTGACCGAGGACGTCACCGCCGTGCTCGCCGACACCGTGTGGGGCAGCTGGGGTGACGGGCTCTCCGACATGCAGGTGCGTCAAGCCGGGCTCGATCCCGCCAATCCGATGATCCGACGCGCGGTCGAACTCGCGGCCGAGCTGATCAATTTTCCGCGCCATCTCTCGCAGCATGTCGGCGGCTATGTGCTGACCCAGGACCGGCTGGACAGTTACGTGCCGATCGGCAATGCCGCGATGGACGACCGCACCTTCATCGAATGGGACAAGGACGACGTCGACGCGCTCAGCATGATGAAGGTCGACGTGCTGGCGCTGGGCATGCTGACCTGCATCCGCAAATGCTTCGACCTGATCGCCGATCACAAGGGCAGGCGGTACGTGCTCGCGGATATCAAATCGGAGGATGATAACGAAGTCTATCAGATGCTGCAGCGAGGCGATTCGCTCGGCGTGTTCCAGGTCGAGAGCCGGGCGCAGATGAACATGCTGCCGCGCCTCAAGCCGCGCACCTTCTACGATCTCGTCATCGAGGTCGCGATCGTCAGGCCCGGGCCGATCCAGGGCGACATGGTGCATCCTTATCTGCGCCGCCGGAACAGGCTGGAAAAGGTGACCTATCCGTCGCCGTCACCGGATCATGGTCCGGCGGACGAACTCTACAAAGTGCTGCACAAGACGCTCGGCGTGCCGCTGTTCCAGGAGCAGGCGATGCGGATCGCGATCGAGGCCGCCAAGTTTTCACCCGAGGAGGCCAACGGCCTGCGCCGCGCGATGGCGACGTTCCGCAATGTCGGCACCATCGGTTCCTATGAGGAGAAGATGGTCTCGAGCATGATCGCGCGCGGCTACGATCCGGCCTTCGCCAAGAGCTGCTTCGACCAGATCAAGGGCTTTGGCTCCTACGGCTTTCCGGAAAGCCATGCCGCGAGTTTTGCACAATTGGTCTATGTCTCGTCCTGGCTGAAATGCTTCCACCCGGATGCCTTCTGCTGCGCGCTTCTGAACTCGCAGCCGATGGGGTTCTACGCGCCGGCGCAGATCGTCGGCGACGCCCGCAAGAACGGCGTCGAGATCCGCAACATCGACGTCTCCCACAGCTTCGCCGACAACACGCTGGAAGAGACCGACGGCAAATACTGCGCCGTCCGCCTCGGCTTCCGCCAGATCGACGGCTTCCGCTGGATCGACCGCGACGAGGAGCGGATCAGGAAGCTGTCGGAGGTGGTGCGAAAAGCGCAGGCGGCGGCTGTTTCTCCACGTTCTTTGCCAGCTATCTCCTCGGTGTCATTCCGGGGCGCCCGGAGGGCGAGCCCGGAATCCATAACCACGATCGGGAGTATGGATTCCGGGATCGCCCTCCGGGCGCCCCGGAATGACAGCGTGGAGGCAGTCGTTCCTGACTCACAAGCCCTTGATGAAGGTCGAGGGGGCGATGCTGTCGCTTCACTCCAGAACGATGACCGCGACGATGACTGGGCCGACCGCATCGTCAAGGCGCGCGCCCGCGGCCCCTTCACCTCGCTGGAGGACTTCGCCCGCGACACCGCGCTGCCCAAGCGCGCGCTCTTGCTGCTGGCCGATGCCGATGCGTTCCGCTCGCTCGGGCTCGATCGCCGCGCCGCGCTCTGGGCCGTGCGCCGGCTACCCGACGACGTGCCGCTGCCCTTGTTCGAGGCCGCGATCGCCCGCGAGCAGCCGGACGAAGGCGCCAAGCCGCTGCCGGAAATGCCGCTGCCGGAGCAGGTGGTCGCGGACTATCAGACCATCCGCTTGTCCTTGAAGGGGCATCCGATGGAGTTCCTGCGCCGGCGCTTCACGGCTGAGGGCGTGCTGGCCTGCCGCGATGTCAACGACGCCAATGATCGCCGCCATATCCGCTGCGCCGGCGTGGTGCTGGTGCGGCAGCGGCCGGGCAGCGCCAAGGGCGTCGTGTTCATGACCCTGGAGGACGAGACCGGGATCGCCAACATCGTGGTGTGGCCGAAGGTGATGGAGACCTTCCGCAAGGAGGTGATGGGCGCGCGCCTGGTGCTGGTCGAGGGCCGCATCCAGAGCAGTCCGGAGAAGGTGGTGCATCTCGTCGCCGAGCGTCTCGTCGACCGCAGCGCCGATCTCGCATTGCTGGCGGATGATCGCCTCGGCAGCAGCGCCATCCCGCAAGGCCCGATGCCGGCAGAGCCGCTCAACGACGACCGCCGCGATCATCCCGACAATCCCTCGCAGCGCGTCAGCCATCCCCGCAACGTCCGGATTTTGCCACGCTCGCGCGATTTTCATTGAGATGTCACATTCCATCGCGTCACGGCATCGCGTCGCGCGCCACTGGCCGCGGCGCGGGCCCGAGCCCTTCAGATGCCCGGGGATCCCGTCGTGCAAACGTCAGAGTAGCGTCGTACCTGCCGAGGTTGTCCTGATGTTGCGTCTCACCGCCAGCGCTATTTCTGGTTCCCCCGATATGGGGATGGTGCGTTGCAACGAAATTGCAACGGGCCAAAACCAGCTGAATGCAGGCTGAACGGCTGTCGTTGAACTTTCAAATTTTTAAAGCAAAACAGAGGCGAGTTGGGCGATTTTTAGGTTGTTTAAAGTGTCAGTTCCGCACTAATAGCGCAGCAATCAACGGCCGATACCCGGGCGCCATCGTAAGGTGGACGTAAGGTGGATGGGCTATGGCGTCGAACATGAACCAGTCCCCGCAATTGCTGAGTACAAAACGGCTGATCATCGGTTTGGCGACGCTGGCCGTGGCCGGCGCGGGTGGCTATGTCTACGCCCAATTCCGTTCGATGCCGTCCGCCAAGGACAATATCGAGCTGTCCAGCCAGTCGCGCCGCAATAGCACCACTTTCACGCCCTCGGCAGCGGAATGGGCGACGCTGACCATCGAGCCGGTCTGTGACAAGATCTTCCGCGCCGAGCACATCACCGAGGGCAAGGTCGCCGTCGACGAGGACCGTTCGACACCGGTTTTCTCACCCTATGCCGGCCGCGTGACCAAGTTGCTGGCGCGCCCGGGCGAGACCGTCCGCCAGGGCCAGCCGCTGTTCGTCATCGAGGCCGCCGATACTGTCCAGGCGCAGAACGATTTCATCACCGCGATCACCTCGATGAACAAGGCCAAGTCGGCGCTGGATCTCGCTGATATCCAGTACAAGCGCGCGAAGGATTTGTTCGAGGGGCGGGCGATCCCGCTGAAGGACTTTCAGCAGGCGGAGGCAACCTCCGTTCAGGCCCAGAACGACATGCGTTCGTCACAAACGGCGCTGGAGGCGGCCCGCAACAAGCTGCGTATCCTCGGCTTCACCGATGCCGCGATCGCCGATTTCCAGAACAAGGGCACCATCGATCGCGAGATCACGATCTACGCGCCGATCGGCGGCACGGTCGTGCAGCGCAAGGTCGGGCCGGGCCAGTACGTCAATGCCGGCGCCAGCGATCCCGTGTTCGTGATCGGCGATCTGTCGACCGTCTGGCTCACGGCCTTCGTTCGGGAGAGCGACGCCGCGCTGGTCGATGTCGGCGAGGAAATCCTCGTCAACGTGCTGGCGCTGCCAGGCCGTCCTTTGAAGGCCAGCATCAATTATGTCGCCACGTCGATCGACCCGGCGACGCGCCGGCTGTTGGTGCGCGCGACCATCGACAACAAGGACGGTCTGCTCAAGCCGGAGATGTTTGCCAACGTCACGATCTATTCTCCGGGCGAAAAGCCCGCCGTGGCCGTGCCGCGGCAGGCGCTGATCTATGAAGGCAACCAGGTTCGGGTCTGGGTCGCCCGTCCCGACAAATCGATCGAGCTCCGCAAGATCAAGACCGGCCTCGTCAACGGCGACCAGGTGGCCGTGGAGGACAATCTGAGCGCGGGCGAGCAGATCGTCACCAAAGGCAGCCTGTTCATCGATCGCGCTGCCTCCGGCAGCTGAGATGTGGTTCTGCCTGCCTTGCTGAAAGTGCCGACCTGAATGGATCGCCTCGTCGCCATCGCCGTCCAGCGGCGCTTCCTCATGGTCGGAATGTTTGTCGCCGTGCTGATCGGCGGCCTGATCGCGTTCCGCCAGCTCAACATCGAGGCCTATCCCGATCCGACCCCGCCGATGGTCGACATCGTGACGCAGAGCCCGGGACTGTCGGCCGAGGAGATCGAACGTTACATCACGATCCCGATCGAGACCCAGGTCGCCGGCATCAAGAACCTGCGCACGATCCGAACGATCTCGCTGTACGGCCTTTCCGACGTCAAGCTGCAGTTCTCCTTCGACTACACCTATGACGAGGCGCTGCAGCAGGTCCTGAACCGGCTGTCGCAGCTGTCGCCGCTGCCGGGCAATGTCACGCCGCAGATCTCGCCATTGAGCGCCGTCGGTGAGATCTATCGCTATCGGCTGCGCGGCCCGCCCGGCTACAGCGTGCTCGACCTCAAGACCCTGCAGGACTGGGTGCTGCAGCGGCGCTTCCGCGCCGTGCCGGGCGTCATCGACGTCACCGGCTGGGGCGGCAAGACCAAGACCTATGAGATCCAGGTCGACTTCAACAAGCTGGTTGCCAACGGCCTGACCCTGCCGCAGCTGTTGCAGGCGGTCGGCAACTCCAACATCAATGTCGGCGGCAACACGGTCGAGATCGGCACGCAGTCGGCGGTGGTGCGCGGCGTCGGCCTGATCCGCTCGATGGACGACCTCGCCAACACCATGGTGTCGCAGAGCGGCGGCAATCCGGTGCTGGTGAAGGACGTTGCCAATGTCACGGTGGCGGAGAAGCCGCGGCTCGGCATCGCCGGCCTCAACAACAATGACGATATCGTCCAGGGCATCGTGCTGATGCGGCGCGGCGAGCAGAGCTCGCCGACCATCGCCCGCGTCGAGCAGCTGGTCGATCAGATCAACAACTCCACGATCCTGCCGCCGGGCGTGCGCATCGAGCGCATCTATGACCGCAAGGACCTGATCGACACCACGACGCACACCGTGCTGCACAACATGGTGGTGGGCATCGGCCTGATCGTGCTGCTGCAGTGGGTGTTCCTCGGCAATCTCCGAAGCGCGCTGATCGTCGGCGCCACGATTCCGTTCGCGCTGTTCTTCGCCGTCATCATCCTGGTGCTGCGCGGCGAATCCGCAAACCTGCTGTCGGTCGGCGCGATCGATTTCGGCCTGATCGTCGATGCCACCGTGATCATGGTCGAGGCGATCTTCCGCCGGCTGTCGCAGACGACGCCGCTGTCCGCCGCCGAGGAAAGCCACATCTCGCCGGAAACGATGATGGGCATGAAGAGCCACGCGATCCTGTCGGCCGCGGCCGATGTGTCGCGCTCGATCTTCTTCGCCGCCGCCATCATCATCGCCGCCTTCCTGCCGCTGTTCACCTTGAGCGGCGTCGAGGGCAACATCTTCGGGCCGATGGCGCGTACCTATGCCTATGCGCTGGCCGGCGGCCTGCTCGCGACCTTCACGGTGACCCCGGCGCTGAGCGCCATCATCCTGCCGGCGCATGTCGAGGAGACCGAGACGCGCTTGATGCGGCTGCTGCACGCGATCTATGCGCCGGTGCTGCGCTGGGCCGTCGGCAACCGCAATCTGGTGATCACGGGTGCGATCGGCCTCGTGCTGCTCACCGTGGTGGTCGGCCGGTTGCTGGGTCTCGAATTCCTGCCCAAGCTGGAAGAGGGCAATCTCTGGATCCGCGCCACCCTGCCGCCGACGATCTCGCTGCAGGAGGGCAACGCCTACGTCAACGAGATGCGCAAGATGATCCGCGCGCGGCCCGAGGTCGAGGCCGTGGTCTCGCAGCATGGCCGTCCTGACGACGGCACCGATGCCGCGGGCTTCTTCAACGCGGAGTTCTTCGCCCCGCTGAAGCCGGTCAAGGACTGGCCCAGCACCAAGGACAAGGACCAGCTGACGGCCGAGCTGTTGAAGCAGCTCGATGACCGCTTCCCCGGCGTCGAGTTCAACTTCTCGCAATATCTGCAGGACAACGTCTCCGAGGCTGTGTCCGGCGTGAAAGGCGAGAACTCGATCAAGCTGTACGGCAACGACCTGCAGGCGCTGACCGACACCGCCAACAAGATCAAGCAGGTCCTGTCCACGGTGCAGGGCGTGACCGACCTTGCGGTGTTCACCTCGCTGGGGCAGCCGACCGTCCAGATCGACATCGATCGTGCCAAGGCGGCGCGCTACGGGCTGGCGCCGGGCGACATCAACGCCACCATCAAGGTGGCGATCGGCGGCGACACCGCGGGCGATCTCTACGAGCCGGGAAGCGACCGGCATTTCCCGATCATCGTCCGCCTCGCGCCGGAATATCGCAAGAGCGCCGAGGCGATCGAGAATCTGCGCATCGGCGCCCAGGGGCCGAACGGCGTCACCCAGATCCCGCTGAGCGAGGTCGCCACCATCAAGCTGGTCTCGGGCGCGGCCTATATCTATCGCGAGCAGCAGGAGCGCTATCTGCCGATCAAGTTCTCGGTGCGTGAGCGCGATCTCGGCAGCGCCATCCAGGAGGCGCAGCAGAAGGTCGCCGAGCAGGTGCAGCTGCCGGCCGGCTCGCGCGTCGAATGGGTCGGCGAGTTCGGCAACCTGCAGGACGCGATCAAGCGGCTGTCGATCGTGGTGCCGATCAGCCTGGCGCTGATCGGCGTGCTCTTGTGGTTCAATTTCGGCTCGATGGCCGACACGCTGCTGGCGATGAGCGTGATCCCGATGGCGATCTTCGGCGGCGTCGTCGGCCTCGTGCTGTCGGGGATTCCGTTCAGCGTCTCGGCGGCGATCGGCTTCATCGCGTTGTTCGGCATCGCGGTGATGGACGGCATCATCATCCTGTCGCAGTTCAACCAGCTGATCGACGAGGGCGTCGACCGGATCGAGGCGGTGATCCGCACCGGCGAGTTGCAGCTGCGGCCGGTGCTGATGACCTGCGTGGTCGCCGGCATCGGCCTGTTGCCGGCGGCGCTTTCGACCGGCATCGGCTCGCAGGTGCAGAAGCCGCTCGCGATCGTCGTCGTCACCGGCATGATGCTGGCGCCAGTCGTCATCCTGATCACGCTGCCCGTACTGATCTCGCTGTTCTCGCGGCGGCGGGTTCGCTAGATCCGCATGTGCGCGTCGATGCGCGCGGCCGCGCCGGCATCGACCACGGCGGCATCGACGATCTCGCCGCGCTTGAACACGAGATAGCGGTCGCTGATCGACAGTGCGAACGGCAGATGCTGCTCGACCACGATCATCGAGGTGCCGATCTCGCGGCGGACGCGGACCAGCACCTCCGACAGGCGGTCGACCACAGAAGGCTGAAGTCCTTCCGTGACCTCGTCAAGCAGCAGCACGTCGGGCTTGGCCATCAGCGCGCGGGCGACGATCAGCATCTTCTGCTCGCCGCCCGACAAGGTCCCGGCGCGCTGGTTCAGCCGCTTCGTCAACACCGGAAACCAGCTGCCGACCTGCTCGAACAGGGCCTCGATGTCCTTGTCCGACAACAGGCCGAGCCTGAGATTGTCGCGCACCGACAGGTCCTGGAACAGCGCGTGCTCCTGCGGCACGTAGACCAGCCCCATCTTGCGCTTCAGATGCGGCGCCACCCGCGTCACGTCCTTGCCCGCGAGGGTGACGCTGCCGCGCCACGCCGGCAGAAAGCCCATGATCGCCTTGAGCAGCGAGGTCTTGCCCATGCCGTTCTTGCCGACGATCGCGAGCGTCTCGGCCTTCGCCAGCGTCAGGCCGACATTGCTGATGACCTCCGACGAACCATAGCCGCTGGCCAGCGCGTTGACCTCAAGGATCGCGGTCATGCCCGCTCCTCCGCATGCGGCACGTGCTGGCCGGTGTAGATCTCGCGCACCAGATCGCTGTTGACGACCTCGTCGACCGAGCCGTCGAGCGCGAGCCGGCCCTGGTGCAGCACGATGATGCGCGAGGAGATCTCGCGGACGAAATCCAGATCGTGCTCGACCAGCAGGATGCAGAGGCGATCACGGCGCGCCAGCGCGGTGAGAATCTCGGCGAACCCCTGACGCTCGGCGCGGGTGAGGCCGGCGGTGGGCTCGTCGAGCAGCAGCACGTCGGGCTCGAGCGACAGCACCATCGCAAGCTCGAGCGCCTGCTTGAGGCCGTGGCTGAGATTGCGCGCCTCTTCGTCGAGCCGCTCGCTGAGGCCGGATCGTTCGACCACCGACATCGCCGCGGGCGGCAGCGCGAGTGTCGCCGAGCGGGCGGTCAGCGACGGCGGATCGGCATGCGTCCGTGCGACGCGCAGGCATTCGGCGACGGTCAGGGTCTCGAATACCGAGGCGGTCTGGAACTTGCGCCCCAAGCCGAAGCGCACGACGCGGTCCGGCGGCAGCCGCGCAATATCGTGCCCGGCGATCGCGACCTCGCCGGTGGAGCGTTCGCGTCCGTCCGACAGGCAGCGGATCAGGGTGGTCTTGCCGGCGCCGTTGGGGCCGACCAGGCTCAGCAGTTCGCCGCGATGCGCGGTGAACGCGACCCCGTCCAGCACCGAGAGGCTGCCGAAATGCTTGCCGAGCCCACGCACCTCGATCGCAACGGCATCCGGATGGCTGACGGTCGTGGCGGCAGGCGCCGGACAAAGCCTCGTCGCGGCGGCGCTCCCCGAACCGCGTGTGATCAGGCGCATCACGGCGCCGAGCAGGCCGTCGGGGAAGGCGAGGATGACGATGATCAGCGCGAGCCCGACGATCAGCTCCCATACATAGGGCAGGCTGTTGGCGAGATAGGCGCTGGCGACCTCGATGCACAGCGCGCCGATGACCGGGCCGATCACGGTGCCGCGGCCGCCGAGCGCGACCATGATCACGAGGTTGGTGCCGAAGGTGAAGCTGGCGTTTTCGGGCGCGGCGACCGCGCCGAAGCCGGCATAGAAGAAGCCGGCGAGCGCAGAGACGATCGCGGACAGCACCAGCACGATGATGCGCAGCCGCGATGTATCGATGCCGAGATAGCTGCAGCGCGCGTCATTGTCGCGCAGCGCCGACAGCAGCCGCCGGGTGTCGCTGCGCATCAGCCCGAGCGCGAGCACCGCGGTCGCGAGCAGTCCGAGGCCGGCGAGGCGCAGCCAGGTCTCGATCTCCAGATCGAAGCTCTCGAAGCCGACAAGGCCGCTGGACGAGCCGGTGAAGGTGCCGCCGGAGTACAGGATCTGCACCAGCACGATCGGCACCACCAGCGAGATCACCGAGGCGTAGAGCGGCGTCGAGCCGGGATAGAATGACAACCAGCCGGTGAAGGCGGCCACAGCGGCCGCCACCGCGACCGCGGCGGCGATCGCGGCGCAGATCTGCCAGGGGCCGAAGCCATATTCGGTGAACATGATCGCGAGCGCATAGGCGCCGATGCCGAAGAAGGCGGACTGGCCGAAGGTCAGCGTGCCGCAATAGCCCCACATGATATCGACGGTGATCGCGGCGATCGCGACGAAGCAGGCGCGCACCAGGATGTTCACGAGGTAGGTATCGAGCAGCAGCGGCGCGATGATGATCACGCCGGCCGCGATGGCCACGAGCACCGCCGGGACGATCAGGCGCGGCAGCGCACGGCTCGTCGCGGGCGTCTCGGGAGAGGCGAGGGGGCGCGTATCAGGCACGGGCAAAACCCTCCGGCCGGATCCGCAGCACGATCGCGGCGCAGATCGCGATGGTCAGCCCGCCAAGGATCGGATTGACGAAGGTCGAGACCAGAACCTGCAAGGTCCCGAGCACGGCGCAGGAGCCGGCCAGCGCCAGCAGCGACCCGCCGGACACCATCACCAGCATGAACGCGCCGATCAGCCAGGGCACGCCCATGTTCGGATCGACACTGGACAGCGGCGTGATCAGTGCGCCGGAGAGCGCCGCGAGGCCGCTGCCGAGCGCGAAGGTGATGAGCCGCACCCGCGAGGAGTCGACGCCGAGCCCCTGCGCCAGCATCTCGTTCATGATGACCGCCTTGGTCGACAGGCCGAGCCGCGTGCCGTTGAGCAGGCCGGTGAACAGCAGGCCGACCATCACGGCCGCGACGATCATCACCAGCCGGTAGGCGGAATAATCGACGCCGAACAGATGCACGGTGCCAGAGATCGGCGCCTGCACGAACTGCACCTCGCGGCCGAACATCAGCGTGATCAGCTGTCCCAGCACGATGCCGAGACCCCAGGTGGCGAGGATCGCATCGAGCGGGCGTTTGTAGAGACGGCGAACGATCACGATTTCAGTGGCGCCGCCGCAGATCGCGCCGGCAACGAAGGCCAGCGGCAGGATCAGGAACCATGGCAGGCTCAGCTGCGCGCCGACCAGCGCGGCATAGGCGCCCACGGTGAGGAAGGCGGCGTGGGCAAAATTGATGATCTTCATGACGCCGAACACGATCAGCAGGCCGGCGGCGATGATGAAGAGCATGGCAGCCGTCGTGACGGCATCGAGGGCGACGGTCAGCATGGTCATTCCCAGTCGAGAGGGACGAGGCGGAGATGCTCCGCCTCGCCGGGATCATAGACGATCAGGACTTGCCCGGGCACTGCGCGCCAGGATCGACGTTCTTGAAGCTCTGGATGACCTTCACGCTGCCGTCGGCCTGGACCTGGCCGAGATACATGGTCAGCGGCGCATGGCGCTGCTTGTCCATCTTGATGGTGCCGCGCGGACCCTCGACCGAGACCTCGGCCAGCGCCTTCAAAACCTTGTCCTGGTCGGTGCTGCCAGCCTTCTCGACGGCAGCCTTGTAGGCGTAGACCGCTTCGTACTGCGGAACAGACAGATCGTTCGGCGTCTTCAGCTCGGCGCCGAACTTCTTGGCCATCGACGCCAGGAAGGTCTTGTTGGCTGGCGTGTCGATGCCGGTCACGTAGGACGCCGACAGGTAGATGCCGGCGGCATCCGCGCCCATGCCCTTGGCGGTGCCCTCGTCGACGGCGAGATTGCCGTAAGGCAGGGTCACGCCGGCGGCGCGCAACTGCTTGGTCAGCGTCACATTCGGCGCGCCGCCCGCGGTCGAGGTGATCAGCGCATCCGCGCCGGAGGCCTTGAGCTTGGAGATGATCGAGGTCCAGTCGGAGCCGTCCATCGGCAGATACTCTTCACCGACCACCTTTCCGCCGGTCTTCTCGATGTACGTCTTGGTGAAGCCAAGCATACCGCGGCCGAAGGCGTAGTCGGAACCAATCAGGAAGTAGCTCTTCGCCTTCTTCTCCTTGTTGAAGTAGTCGACGATCGGCGGCACCTGCTGGTCCGGCACCCAGGCATTGACGTAGAGATAGGGGCTGCAGGACTTGCCTTCGTAGAACGAGGTGTAGATGTAGGGCGTCTTGCCGCGGGCGACGATCGGCAGGCCGGCGTTGCGCGCCGCGCTGGTCTCCATCGAGATCAGCACGTTGACCTTCTTCTGGAAGATCAGCGCGTCGAACGCCTTCTGGGCGCCGGCGGCGCCGGACGCATCATCGGCAACCTCGAGCTCGAGCTTGCGGCCGAGCACGCCGCCCTTGGCGTTGATCTCCTCCACCGCGAGCTCGGCGGACTGCACGACCGACGGCGCGACGACGGAGTTGGCGCCGGACAGGCCGACGGGGACGCCGATCTTGATCGGATCGGCGGCCAGAGCAGGGGAGAGCGTGGTCGCTGCTAGGGCGAGCGCCAGCGAGGTCGTCAGCAAACGCGATGTCATCGGTTGTCCTCCATGAATGGTCGAAATGGAAAGGGCTGAAGCAGTCAGTACCAGCCGCGCTTGACGTCGCTGCCGAGCATCTCGTCATAGACGTCGGAGCGGCGATCACGCAGAACCTGATTGAAGGCGTTCCAGTTGCGGGCCCGGCGAGCCTCGCCGAGCGCCACGTCGGCAATCACGATTTCCTCCTTGTCGCGGCTCGCAGGGCCGGCGACCGGCCAGCCGGTGTAGCTGACGATCAGGCTCTGCCCTTCGAAGGGCTGGCCGCGCTCGACGCCGACGCGGTCGGCGCAGGCGATGAAGATCGAGTTGGAATGCGCGGCCGCCATCGCCAGGATATTGGCCATCGCCTCGCGGCCCTCGGCCTGGCCGGGGATCGGAACCCAATTGGTCGGCACGCAGACGATGTCGGCGCCCTGCAGCGCGTTGAGCCGGTAGCTCTCCGGGAACCAGCCATCGTAGCAGATCGCCATGCCGATGCGGCCGATCTCGGTGTGGTAGACCGGGAAGCCGAGATTGCCTGGCTCGAAATACAGGTTCTCCTCGTTCCAGAGGTGCACCTTGCGGAAGCTGCCGATATAGCCCTTCGGCCCGATCAGCACGGCGCTGTTGTAGAGCTTCGTGCCGTCGCGCTCACAGATGCCGGCGACGAGATGCAGGCCGTGCTTGGCCGCGATCTCGCTCCAGGCGGTCACGGCCGGCCCGCCGGGGATGGTCTCGGACGCCGCGAACGCCTCCTCGCGTGACTTGAACACGTAGCCGGAGGAGGTGAGCTCGGGCAGCACCACGAGCTTTGCTCCCATCGCGACCGCCTGTTTGATCAGATCGAGGCTGTGGGCGAGGTTGGTCGCCAACTCGCCGACCATCGGCTGCATCTGGATGCAGGCGATCCGCACTTTGCTGTCATCATCCGTCGTCAAGGCACGAGTCTCCGTTGCGTTCGCGAGGTTCGCGCGCGCCAAACAAAAAGCCCCCGACTGCGCCTTGCGGCGCAATGCGAGGGCTGCATAGCCTGATGTGAAATGGCCGACCGGCCATTGGCGGACATCCGATTTCCGCGACGGCCTCAAGTAATTCCCATGCGCGAAACGAAGTCAACGCCGTCGCTTGCAAAAAATTCAGGCCGCCGCTGCCCAACCCGTGAGCGCGGAACGGCGCGCTCAGCGCGAAACTGGCGCATCAAGCACCCCCAATCCGCCGAGCGTCTCCTGTGCATTGATGATCGAGATCGCGATGTCGGCCATCGCCACACGCTTCTGCGTCGCCTGCGCGCGGATCAGCTCATAGGCCTCGACCTCGCCCACCTGCTTCAGCCCCATCAGGATTTTCACCGCTTTGTCGACGTCGCGCCGCGCCTTCAACGTCTCCTCGAGCTTCTGCACCTTGCCCTCGAGCCGGCGCGTATAGCCGCGCAGCGAGCGCGCGAGCACGAGCGAGGACAGGATGCCGAACGAGCGGATCGGCTTGTTGACGACGCCATGGGCGTTGCTGTCGAGCAGGCGCTTGAGGATCGTCGGGTTCTCGTAGTCGACGATGGCGATGAAGGTGAGCGGATGATCGCTGGTACCTTCGGGAAAGATCATCTCCTCCGAGGTCTCGATCAACTGAAACACGGTGTCGATGTCGTGCGGGATCGCGGCCGGCGGAGGCCAGACGCCGCGGACGTTGCAGCCGATGCGCTTCAGCTGGTCGATCAGGGCGTCGCCCTCGGCATCGCGCGGATGGATCACCAGCACGCGCGCGCCGCGCAGATCCTCAATGAGGCGGCGCACACCAGGCTTCATGCGGTCATCCGGCCTCATGCGGACAGCGCCTCTTCGCTCAGCCAGCGGCCGCCGATCGGCGACACCGAGAGGTAGGGATCCGGCTTGATCGGGCTCTTGCTCTCCCAGACGATGTCGAACTGGCCGTCGGCGCGGACGCGCCCGATGCGCGGCGTCACCCAGACATGGTTGTTGTCGGGATCGATCCGGATCGGTCCTTCCGGCGCCTCGAGGCTGAGGCCGAGCGCGGCCTCGACCAGCTTCTGCGTATCGAGGCTGCCGGCCTGTTCCAGCGCCCGCGCGAACAGCTTGATCTGCGCATAGGCCGAGGCGCTCCACATGCTGACCGGCGTCTCCATGCCGAAGGCCGCCGCGAACGCCGTCTTGAAGCGGTCGTTGCTGTCGCGCGCGAGCGTGCCGAAATAGCTCGCTGCGGTGAGGTGGCCGACGCAGTATTCGGCGCCGATGGCGCGAACCTCGCCTTCGGCCATGGTCAGGCTCGCGATCGGCAGCCGCTTCGGGTCGAAGCCCGCGGCCGCATACATGCGATAGAAGCGCTGCGCAGTGCGGCCGACGATGGTCGAGAACACGACGTCGGGCGCGGCCTCCCTGATGGCATCGAGCCCGCGCGTCAGCTCGGCGTCTCCCGCCTCCATCGTCACATATTGCTCGCCGACGACGCGGCCCGCATAGGACTCGACGAGGTCGCGCATGATGCGGTTGGACTCGCGCGGATAGATGTAGTCCGAGCCGATCAGGTAGACCCGTGGACCATGCTTGCGCACGATGTATTCGGCGAGTTGGAACGCGTTCTGGTTCGGCGCCGGTCCGGTGTAGATCACGTTCGGCGAGTATTCGAAGCCTTCGTAGAGCGAAGGGTACCAGAGCAGGCCGTTGCGGCGCTCGATCGCCGGCAGCACCGCCTTGCGCTCGGCCGAGGTCGAGCAGCCGAAGATCACGGAGGCGCCGTCCTCGGTCAGCAGGCGGTCGGCGAGCTTGCGGAAGGTCTCGGGCTGCGAGCCCGGATCATAGGCGATGACCTCGATCTCGCGGCCGAGCACGCCACCGGCCTTGTTGATTTCCTGGATCGCGAGCGCCGTACCGAAGAAGTGCTCGGACTCGGTGACCTCCATCAGGCCACTGCGCGAGAACAGCACGCCGACGCGCCAGACATCCTTGTCGGATGATTTTGCGGTCGGTGTCGTCGTCATCATCATGCCTCCAGGTCGGCGGGCCGGTCGCGCCGGCTCGGAAAGCGCGGACTATTGCGGCTTGCCGTGCGCTTGGCAACGGGGCAGGGCCTGCAGAAGGTTCCGTGCCAGGACAGGCCGCAGCCGTGGCTGAGCCTGGACCAACGTCACGAATGGCCCGGGGAGATCGCGTGCGATCTGGCGGTCGGCCTCTGCGCGCTGCGAACCGGCAGGCGTCATCGGAGGCGTTGCGGTCGGTTCGGTCGGCCGGTGCCGAACGTGGTATGGGCTGCGAAAGTGGCGGGTGATGTGATGCAATTTGCGGTCTCGATCGCGACCTGATGGGAGCCCGAATGGCGCGTTGCCGCGTTGACCGCTGCTGAATTCGGCGATACGCGGCTCGCGACGCCCGGAAGACCAAGCCGCGCGTCCAGATGTCGCGGCCAGACTGGAAAGTGGAAATGCGCAGCTTCGAAGATCGAGTTCTTCTGGTCCTGCTCGTCGCGATCACCCTGACGCTCGGCTGGATCCTGCTGCCGTTCTACGGAGCCGTGCTGTGGGGCCTCGTCGGCGCAGTCGTCTTCGCTCCGCTTCACCGCCGACTGGCGCGATCGATGCACGGCCGAGATGGCCTCGCTGCCGCCGTGGTGGTGCTGCTCGTCGTCCTGATCGTGATCATTCCGCTGTCGCTGATCGGGGCGGCGCTGGCGCAGCAGGCGACCGGTGTCTACGCACAGGCGCAGTCCGGCCAGCTGGATATCGGGCAGTACTTTCAGAAGATGATGGAGGCGCTGCCCACCTGGGTGGTCGACCTGCTCAACAGGTTCGGTCTCGGCAGCCTGGCCGGGCTGAAGGACAGGCTGTCCGCCGTGCTGCTGCGCGGCAGCCAGATGATCGCAGGTCAGGCCCTCAACATCGGCCAGGGAACCTTCGAGTTCTTCGTCAACCTGTTCCTCATGCTGTATCTGCTGTTCTTCCTGCTTCGCGACCAGGACGCATTGTCGGAGCGCATCGCGACCGCCATTCCGCTGCGGACCGAGCAACGCAATGCACTGCTGCACAAGTTCACGGTCGTCATCCGCGCGACCGTGAAGGGCAATCTGGTCGTGGCGCTGGCGCAGGGCGCGCTGGGCGGTCTGATCTTCTGGTTCCTCGGCATCACCGCGCCGCTGCTATGGGCCGTCGTGATGGCGTTCCTCTCACTGCTTCCGGCGGTCGGAGCAGGGCTGGTGTGGTTTCCGGTCGCGCTCTATCTGCTGGCCACCGGAGCGATCTGGCATGGTGTGATCCTGATCGCCTATGGCGCGCTGGTCATTGGCCTCGTCGACAATCTGCTGCGTCCCATCCTCGTCGGCCAGGACACCAAGATGCCTGATTATGTCGTGCTGATCTCGACCCTGGGCGGGATCGAGGCGTTCGGCCTCAACGGCTTCATCATCGGCCCGGCGATGGCGGCGATGTTCATCGCGATCTGGAGCATGTTCTCCGACGCACGACGCGACGGGGCGTTCGTGCAGGAGACCCCGCCCGGGCCGGGATGAAGGCGCGCGGTGCACGATTCGGTGGTCATGGCAAGCCCCAGGGGATCTGGCTGCCTTCCGTCCGGACCGGCCGGGGCAGCGATCGAGCCCGAACGCGCTATCGTTCCTGGCGCGCGCCCCGGAAAGACCCGGAGGAGGCACAGCAACGCCTCATTGACGCAGCAATTCAGGGGGGGATTAACGGAACGTAATCCGCCATCTCCTAGCAATGAGGAGGCTGGCGGGTTACCTTACACAGATCCGCCCTGTGCGCTCTCTTACTCGCTCCTGACGGGCGTAGACGTCCCAGACTCCTCTTCCAGACCGGTTCATCGCCAGGGCGCATGATGAACCATTTGGCTTCGACCACGGTTAGACCAGCGAAGGCGCATGGTTTCGAACTCCTGCAGCCGGTTCGGCGGTGCTCAGGGGGCAATTGGCGCGCGGTCGCGACATGCGCGATCGCCAAGAACACAAGGTGGAGACGACATTGCAATTCGATCAGCCAGTCGCGATGGCGGCTGTGCAGCCCAAGGACTCCGCACCCCCACGTACTGGCCATGACCAAGGCCGCGCGACGGCCGATGCCCGGTACTGGATGCAGATTCTCAGCAACTACCGCACGCCCAGCCGCATGCGCAGCATCGTCGAACTGGTGATCACGGCGGTGCCGCTGGTGGCGTTGTGGACGGCAGCCTGGTTCGCGTTCTCGCTCGGCCATGCCTGGGCGTCGTTGCTGATCGCGATTCCGGCCGGCGGCTTTCTGGTGCGTCTGTTCATGATCCAGCATGATTGCGGCCATGGCACGTTCTTCGCTGGGCGCCAGGCGAACGACTGGGTCGGCCGCGTGCTGGGCGTGCTGACCTTGACGCCGTACGACTGGTGGCGGCGCGCCCATGCGATCCACCACGCCACCAGCGGCAATCTCGACCGCCGCGGCATCGGCGATATCGATACGTTGACGGTGCGCGAATATCAGGCGCTGTCGGCCTTCGCGCGGCTGCGCTACCGGCTTTACCGCCACCCCCTGGTGATGTTCGTGGCCGGGCCCGCTTATTTGTTCTTCCTGCAGCACCGCCTGCCGTTCGGCTTCATGCGCGCCGGCTGGTCGCCCTGGATCAGCACGATGGCCACCAATCTCGGCATCGCCCTGGTCGTCGCCGGACTGATGTGGCTGATCGGCATCCAGGCCTTCCTGGTCGTGCATCTGCCGATCATGCTGCTCGCCGCCATGGCCGGCGTCTGGCTGTTCTATGTCCAGCATCAGTTCGAGCACACCGTCTGGGAGCGGGACGGGCGCTGGACGCAGCAGCAGGCCGCGCTTTACGGCAGCTCGCATTACGATCTGCCGGCCTGGCTGCACTGGCTCACCGCCAATATCGGCATCCACCACGTCCATCATCTGTCGAGCCGGATTCCCTACTACCGGCTGCCGGTCGTGCTGCGCGATCATCCCGAGCTGCGCGAGATCGGCCGCATCACGCTGCCCGAAAGCCTGCGCTGTGTCCGGCTGGTGCTGTGGGACGAAGCGCAAAGCCGCCTGGTATCCTTCCGCGACGCCAGGGCTGCGAGGCGATAAAACCGTACAGCCTCGCCATCGTCGTTCGGGGCAGGGCTATTGCATATGGAGGTCGACGTGTTGCGCCCAGGCGTTTCCACGTCGTCATGGCCGGGCGTGTCCCGGCACCCACCTGGTCCGGCGCCCTCGCGACGATGTGGATGCCCGGCCTTCGCCGCGCCGAAGCGGCTTCGACCATGCAGGCGGGACAAGCGCCGCATGACGGCGCAACTCATTGGCAGGCGTTTCGCGCCACGCTTGCTCCATGCGACAGATGCGACCGCACTTTATTCCGGGCAGGGCCGCAGGCCTTGACGCCGGAATCCGAGATTGTCGCGCGTCCATCGGCGTCGCCGTCATCCGACGCGGCTGCGCAAGAACTCATGACCAAGACATGTAAATTTCGCAGACGCCGCGCAGACGTGCTCCAGCGTTCTTAAGTCATCTCGCTTCGCTCGCGATGACGTGGACTTTGTGCAGTGCTCCGCCTTCGGCAGGTTGTCGGCGAGGTGGCGTAGCTCAAATGGTCGTGAAGCTCCCGCGACGATCAAGTGCTTCTGTCCTGCACATGCCGGAATTTGCTCGGAGGTCAATGGGATCTCCGTCTGCGGCACCGGGGTCTAAGGAGCGCTGCGGGGCGCTGTCGCGCTCTTGCCTTTCGGGCGATTGTCATTCTATTTAAGAACGAAACTGTGTCGTTTTATAATGCGGGCGTGCAGGCAGCTGCGCGGGTTCAAAGGAAATCGATCCATGTCAGTCGGAGAAGACCGGGCCTTCGGCATTGCGCCTTCGAACCCATTCGTCCTCGCGTTCGCCTATCTGCGCGATGCTGCCGAACGCAGCGTGTTGTTCTGGGACGTCATGCGTCAGCGCGCCGACGAACATCGCAAGCGCAGCCTGCAGACGGCGCCGCACGTTCTCGACTACGCGTTCGAGATTCTCCGGGACGGACGCAATTTCGAACGCCCGGTCAATTACGCCCTGCTTCGAATCGTCCCGCCAGCGGGGGAGGAGATCAGCACCACGCGCCGGCCTTTTGTCGTCATCGATCCACGCGCCGGGCACGGTCCGGGGATCGGCGGCTTCAAGGCCGACAGCGAAATCGGCGAGGCCCTGAGGGCAGGGCATCCCTGCTATTTCGTGGGGTTCACGGCCGACCCGATGCCCGGCCAGACCATCGAGGACATCGTTCGGGCCGAAGCAGTCTTCCTGGAGCACGTCATCTCCTTGCATCCCGACGCCGATGGAAAGCCGTGCGTGATCGGCAACTGCCAGGCCGGCTGGGCTGTGATGATCCTGGCGGCGCTTCGGCCCGAGCTCTTCGGGCCGATCATCATCGCGGGCGCCCCATTGTCCTATTGGGCGGGCGTGCGCGGCAGGAATCCGATGCGGTACTCCGCAGGCCTGCTCGGCGGCAGCTGGCTGACCGCTTTCACCAGCGACATGGGGGGCGGCAAGTTCGACGGCAGCTGGCTGGTGCAGAACTTCGAAAACCAGAATCCAGCGAATACGCTCTGGAGCAAACAATACAACGTCTATTCGAAGATCGACACCGAAGCATCGCGCTATCTCGACTTCGAGCGTTGGTGGGGCAGACATGTGAACCTCAACGCCGAAGAAATGCAGTTCATCGTCGACAAGTTGTTCGTCGGCAACAGGCTTGCTGCCGGCCACATCCGGACCTCCGAGGGCAATGCAGTCGATCTGCGCAACATCCGCTCGCCGATCGTTGTCTTCTGTTCGAAAGGCGACAACATCACGCCGCCGCAGCAGGCATTGGGATGGATCCTGGATCTCTACAGCGACGTCGATGAGATCAGATCCTACGGTCAGACCATCGTCTACACGGTCCACGAAACCGTGGGCCATCTCGGAATCTTCGTGTCCAGCGGCGTCGCCAAGAAGGAATACCGCGAGTTCGCCGGAAATATCGACCTGATCGATCTGCTGCCGCCCGGTCTCTACGAGGCGACGTTCGAGCACGCCGACGATGCCGCAGACGCGGCGCTCGTTTGCGGCGACTGGGTCATGCATTGCCGGGAGCGAACGCTCGACGACATCAGGGCCATGGGCGGCAATACGAGCGATGACGAGCGGCGCTTTGCCACCGTCGCCCGTGTGTCGGAGATCAACCTGTCGCTCTATCGGACCTTCGTCCAGCCCGCGATCAGAGCATCGATGACGCCACAGGCCGCCGAGTGGCTTCGCCAGGTTCATCCGCAGCGCATGCAATACGCGCTTTTCAGCAATCTGAATCCGTTGATGAAGCCCATTGCCGAGCTTGCCGAGCAGATTCGAACGCACCGCTCTCCGGTATCTGCCGACAATCCCTTCCTGCTGGCGCAGGAGGCCGTCTCCGGGCAGATCGTGTCCGCGCTCGACGCTTGGCGCGACCACCAGGAGAAGCTCAGTGAATCGATCTTCCTGGCTGTTTACGGTTCACCCGTTCTGCAGGCCGCCGTCGGAATCGATCGCACGGCCGCTTGGTCCAATCGTCCGGAGGAATCGCCGCTGCATCGCGAGCTGCTGCAACTGCGTGCCGCCGAGCTGAGGTCGCACATCTCGAGCGGCGGTCTGCTTGAGGCGGCCATTCGAGGGCTGATCTTCGTCGGGATGGCCCAGGAAGGCATCGACGAGCGCGCTCTCCACGCGCTGCGGCTGATCCGCCCGCGCACGGAAGGTGCGCTGCTGACGCTGGCTCAATTCAAGGCGATGGCGCGCGAACAGTTTGACCTGCTGCTTCTGGATCAGGAAGCGGCGCTTGCCGCAATTCCGGGACTGCTGCCGGCTGATGCCGGCCAGCGGAGCGAGAGCCTTGCGGTCATCCGCGACATCGTCAGCGCAGGCGGTGAGGTGACGCCGGAGGCTGGCAGGCGGCTGGCCCGGGTCCAGCAGCTGTTTGGGGCGGTCGGAACGAATTGAGCAGAGGAAGGAGCGATCCATGTCGGTGGCAGATACCGCGTCCTGGGACGGCAGCAGCCATATCGGCGGAACGTCGACGGCGACGGCCGTGCACGAAGCTGGAGGAAAGCGCCGGATGAGCACGGCCCGCGACGTCATGACCACTGCCGTCGTATCGGTCTTCGCGGACACGCCGGTCCGCGAGATTGCGAGGCTGCTCCTCGGCCAGGGCATCAGCGCGGTGCCCGTGGTCGATGCTGAAGGTTTGCCGCTCGGGATGGTCAGCGAAGGCGACCTGATGGGGCGAAACGATCTGGAGCGGGTGGCGGGCACAGAGTGGTGGCTTCAGCTGCTGGCCGGGCAGGAGGAGGTGCATCGTGATTGGCCGGCCAGCGCGCATGTCCTGGCGAGAACCGCCCGCGATGTCATGTCGGCACCGGTTGTTGCAGTCGGGGAGGATACCAGCGTTCCCGAGATCGCGCGGCTCTTGACGGCCCACCGGATCAAGCGCGTACCGGTCGTCCGCGACGGCCGCATCGTCGGCATTGTCAGTCGCGCCAACCTTCTCGCCGTGCTGTTGTCACAGGAGGAGACCGCGATGTCCCGGCACGAGAACGGGGTGCTATCACGCGCCCTTGCCAGTCTCGACGGGCAGTTTCTGCATCGCCGCCGACCAGCCGAAGCCCCTGAGGCGCGGCGCCCCGTCAGCCGATCGGAGGAGGAGCTCCCGCTGGCGGCGGACTTCCGGGATCTGGTGGACGAATTCGAGCGCCATGAGGGGGAACAGCGCAATGCCCTTCGCGAGGCAGCCGCCGCACAGCGCCGGCAGCAGGTGAAGGACTTGATTGATCGGCATATTTCCGACGACAAATGGCGAACCCTGCTCCACCTCGCGCGCGAAGCAGCGCATCGCGGCGAGAAACAGCTCATGCTGTTGCGTTTTCCGAGCGGGCTCTGCATCGACGGTGGCCGCGCTGTCAACGTTGCCGAGCCGGGCTGGAATGCGACGTTACGCGGCGCAGCAGCAGAGATGTATCTGCGCTGGGAGCGGGATCTGAAACCGCATGGCTTTCGGCTGACTGCGAGCGTGCTCGAATTTCCCGATGGCCTCCCGGGCGACATTGGGCTGTTTCTGATCTGGGGAGACACGCAGGAGTGACCGGACCGGACTCCTAATGGCGGTCATGCGCATCAAAACCCGTACAGTCGCGCCGGATTGTCGACCAGGATCTTCTTGCGGATCGTGGCGTCCGGGGCCCACACCGGCAGCTGGTTCATCAGGCGGCCGTCGTCGATCGCGTAGAACGGCCGGACGTCCGTCACCTTCAATTCGGGATGCGGCGAGGAATCCGGATGCGGCCAATCTGTGCCCCAGACGATGCGGTCGGGGTTGGCTGCGATCAACGCCTGCGCAAACGGGATCACGTCGGCGTAGTCGGGGCCGCGGGTCGAGGCGCGGTAGGCGCCGGAAATCTTGACATAGGCCTTGCCACTGCGGACGAGATCAAGGAGGTCGGCGAAGCCGGTCTGCTCGAGGCCGAGTTCGGCCTGCGCACCGCCAAAATGATCGAACACCGCCGGGACCGGCGACTGCATCACGAGATCCTTGATGGCTGCGATCATTGGCGTGTTGGTGTAGAGCTGGACGTGCCAGCCGCGCGCTTTCATGCGCTCGACCGCGGCCTGGAAGCGGGCGCGTCCGACATTGGGATCGTTGATGCCGCCGGTCGCAAGGTTGAGACGGATGCCGCGGAAGCCGTCCGCGTTCATCGTATCGAGTTGTGCCTCGGTCGTCTTGTCGTCGATCACGGCGACGCCGCGGGCGTCGTTGCCGCGCGCCTTCATGCCGAACAATGTCGCTGAATTGTCCGTGCCGTAGACGCTCGGCGAGACGATGACGACGCGCTGGATGTGCAGAGCCTTGTGCAACGCGGCCATCTCCTCGGGCGACGCCGGCTCCGGCGTGTAGACGCGGGTGGCGGCGAACGGAAATTTTTCGGGATCGCCGTGGATGTGGGTGTGACAATCGCAGGCGCCGGCCGGAACGTCGAAGTCGACGGGTGTCGCGGGTTGCGAAGGCTTGGCGCGGGCTGTGGTGGTCATCGTCACTCCGGCGGCGAGCGAGGCCAGCAGCAGGCTGCGGCGGTTGAGCATGGTGATCCTCCCCGGATGTCGCGCGTGCGTTGCGGGTGACGCGCGTGATGTCGAAGGATGAGCGTGAACCGGCGCGGCGCAGGGGGCAAGAGCGAAGACGCGGGCCGAGAAACTCGGCCCGCTCGCGAATGGCCCTTGATGACGATCGCTACTGCCCCGAGGGCGTGCGCAGGCCGTGCCAGGCGTCACGAACCTGATGGTAGTGAACCTCCGGCAGATAATCGGGCGTGTTCAGGTTGAGATTCTTGACGTCGAGCCGGCCGATCGCGCTCAGCAGCGTGTAGGAGGCGATGACGCGGTCGCGCTGGGCGCCGATCAGGCGCGCCTTGGCCTGGATCAGATCGGCCTGCGAGTTCAGCACATCGACGGTGGTGCGCTGGCCGCCTTGCGCCTCGCGCGAGACGCCCTGCAGCGCGACGGTCGCGGCTTTGACCTCGGCCTCGGAGGCGCTGACCGCAACCTTGGCGCCTTCATTGGCCACCCAGGCGCTGATCACGGCGGTGCGCGCCTGGTTGCGCACCTGGTCGAGGACGAGACGGCTCTGCGCCGCGACCTCCTTGGCCTGGCGGGTCTGCGAGGCGGCCGTGCCGCCATCATAGATCGGTGCGGTGACGTTGCCGAGGATCGAGGCTTGGTCGGTCCCGAACGTGCCGAGCGTCTGGTCCGAATCGCGGCTGCGGCTGACGCTGCCCTGCACGGTCACGCTCGGCAGCAGGGCGCCCTCGGCAACCTTGATGGCCGTCGAAGCCACGTCGACGTCGAAGCTCGCCGCGGCCACGGCCGGGTTCTCTTTGTTGGCCAGGGCGATCGCGTCTTCGCGACTGCGCGGCAGCAGGCGATCGACCGGATCCGCGGCGCGCAATTGGCCGGGCGCCATGCCGATCACTTGCGCGTAAGTCGCCTGGCTGATCGCGAGATTGACCTCGGCGGCGTTGAGATCGGAGAGTCCGCGGGACAGCCGGGCCTCGGCTTGGGATGCATCGGTCGGCGTCACGTCGCCGGCATTGAGACGGCGCTGCGTCACCGCCAGGGTTTCGCGCAGGAATGCGACGTTCGAGCGCTGCGCCTCGACCAGCGACTGGTTCGCCAGCACGTTGGTATAGGCGGTCACGGCATCGAGCAGGATGCCCTGGCCGACATTGCGCAGCGCCTCGCGTCCCGACTGCACCTGGAGCTCGGCCACCCGTACGCTGTTGGCGGTTCTAAACCCGTTGAAGAGGGTCTGTGTGACGGTCAGCCCGATGGTCCAGGGCTTCAGCGTCTGGCTCTGAATCGCGTTGGTCGGAAGCAGATTGCGCACCGCCTGCAGGCCGGCCCCGAGAGTCGCGACAAGCTGGGGGCGGTAACCCGCCAGCGCCTGCGGTACGTTCTCATCGGTTCCGCGCTGCCGGGCGCGCTCGGCATTGAGGGCCGGGTTGGTCTGGTAGGCCTTGGCCAGCGCGGCGGCGAGATCCTCGGCGCGGGACGGCGAGCACAAGGCGACGACGCCCGTCGCGATGGCCAAGCCAATGCCGAACCGCCGCGTCCTCCCGGTGAATTGCTTGCCCCGACCCACCATCTGACACCGCCGCGCCTCATGACCTTAACCGGTTGTTTACCTGTTTAGGGCGGACGGCTGCCACACACAAACCATCGGTGTGGATTCGGGTTGGCTTTTCCATGGTTTGTTGTGGCGGTCTCGCCACAGACCGCCATGCGGGACCACGCAAATACATGCGATCAGGTCAGCCGATAGCGCCATCGCTTCATGCTGTTGTAAGCGAGGCATGATGCGCGGCCAAAACCGCGAGACGCGCCGCACGCGGAGGCTGCGAATCGCACCGGCCTGTCGCGAGCCATTGGCGACTTGCCCGCCTTGTATCTCTCCGCGTCCTCGCAAGGAGACATCGATGTGCGTCGAAAGGTGCTCTGCGGCTGAGGGAGCAGGGGGTGACAACTGATCACATCCCCCGCCGTCCTCAGACCAGCTCGCTCCGCCTCATCACGACGAGGCGGGCGTCTGCAGCGCTGCTCTCAGCGGTTCTTGTTGACCGGCTTGCGCTTCTCGATGAACGCGGCCATGCCTTCGGCGCGATCCTCGAGCGCGAAGGTGGCGTGAAACAGGTTGCGCTCGACATTCATGCCTTCCGAGAGCGGAGTTTCGAAGGCGCGGTTCACGGCTTCCTTGGCCATGGCCGCCGCCGGGCGCGACATCGACGCGATCTTCTCGGCCGCGGCCATCGTCTCTTCCATCAGCCGGTCCGCCGCCACGACGCGGCTGACGAGGCCGGAGCGCTCCGCTTCCGCCGCATCCATCATGCGGCCGGTCAGGCAGAGGTCCATCGCCTTGGCCTTGCCGATGGCGCGCGTCAGGCGCTGGGTACCGCCGATGCCGGGGATGGTGCCGAGCGTGATTTCCGGCTGGCCGAATTTCGCGGTGTCGGCCGCGATGATGAAGTCGCACATCATCGCGAGCTCACAGCCGCCGCCGAGGGCGTAGCCGGCCACCGCCGCGATGGTCGGCTTGCGGCAGCGCGCGACCCGGTCGCCGCCAATCGCGGTGAAGTCGCTCGAGAACATGTCGATGAAGCTCTTGGGCTGCATCTCCTTGATGTCGGCGCCGGCGGCAAAAGCCTTCTCACTGCCGGTGATCACGATGCAGCCGATGGCGTCGTCGGCCTCGAGGTCGTCGACGGCCGCGGCAATCTCGCGGAAAACGCCGAATGACAGCGCATTGAGCATCTTGGGCCGGTTCAAGGTAATGACCCCGACCGCGCCTTTGCCTTCGACGATGATGTGCTCGTAAACGCTCATGATCCTACCCCGCAAATCGAAACAGCGGGCAATGTGCCCGCTGGTGGGTTGCGCATCAAGTAGGAGCAGCGCCGCGCGGCGTCTCAGATCATGAACATCCGCGCCGCCGAGCCCAAGGTGAGCAGGGTGCCACAGGCGATGAAGATCTTGCCGATGATCGAGGCCTTGTCCCAGCCCGAACTGTCGTCATTGCTGACCGTCACGAGGTTCACGGTGACCGGCTCGGCCTGGGCCGGCTCGGCTGATGCCGCGTCGGTAGCCTGCGTCATCGGTGCGGGCGGCGCCTCCGCCTGTGGCGCAGGGGACACCTCCTGCTTGGCCGGCGCGCTCGTGTCAGACCCGACCGGAAGGAACGGGCTGAAAGTCTGAGTTTCGGCCGCGCGCGCCAATCCAGTGCCGGTGAGGCTGAGTACGAGCGCGGCGGCAATGATCAATGCTGAACGTCCACTGGCTTGGATCGTCATCGTCGGCCTTCTCCCCGTCCCGCCAGCCCAGCCGAGAGTGAGACCCCGACAGATGTCGAGAACGGGGCAGAACTTGGGTATCTTCCTGCCGCCCGAGGCAAAAGCAGGGCGAGGCCGCAATCATGCTGGCCCGCCCTCGATGATATGGCCCAGTGCCCGATCCTGCTCCGTGCAATTCGGTGCTATGGAAGCAGGGTTGAGACTTGCGTGCGGCCATGATCTGGGTATGGCGGAACTCGGCTGGTTCCATGGCTGCGCAGGTGATCACGAATTCGTGAATGTCTCGGCGGCGGAGTAACAGCGCGCGACGACGGGCGAATAATCGGGGGTGGAAGCGTCAGGTGCGCGAGCGTGACGACGAGTGGACGGCCTGGATGCGCCAGGCCATCGCCGGAGACGATGAGGTCTATCATCGGTTGCTGAAGGCGATCACGCCGGTGCTGCGCGCAGCTTCACGGCGCGGGCTTTCGCGCGCCGGTCAGCCCGTCGATCAGGCCGAGGACATCGTGCAGGACATTCTGTTGGCGGTTCACCTCAAGCGGCACACCTGGGACGTCGATGCGCCGTTCGCCCCATGGCTGTTCGCGATCGCGCGCAACAAGCTGATCGACGCGCTGCGGCGGCGCGGCCGGCGGGTGTTCGTCGACATCGACGATTTCAGCGAGACGCTGGCCGACACGCCGCCCGCGCCGACCGTCTCTGCCGGCGAGGTCGAGGCGCAATTGAAGACGCTGCCGCAGCGTCAACGCGACGTGCTGCAGTCGATCGCCGTGGAGGCGAGTTCGATCAAGCAGACGGCGGAAAAATTTTCGATGACCGAGGGCGCGGTGCGCGTGGCGCTGCATCGCGCGCTCGCCAGCCTCACGGCCAAGCTACGGGACAATTGAGCCATGGACACCGATCAGCTTATCCGCTCGCTCGCGGCCGACAATGCCCAACGGGCGCAGCCCGTGGGCATCGTGCTGGCGCTGGCGCTGATGGCGGCGACGCCGGTCTCGACCGCGATGCTGCTCATCGGCCTCGGCATCCGGCCCGACATCTGGCTCGCGGTGCGCAATCCGTTCTTCGATCTCAAATTCGTGGTGACCACCGCGCTGGCTATTCCGGCGCTTATCATCAGCCTGCATCTGTCGCGGCCCGAAGCGTCGCTCCATGGCTGGAGCTGGCTCCTGATCGCGCCGGTCCTGGTCCTCGTCGGCGGCATCGTGGCGGAGATGATGGTGCCGCAGCGCGCGCCGATGATGGCGCGGCTGGTCGGCCATAACTCGATGCTGTGCGTCAGCGCGATTCCCGTCTTGTCGCTGCCGCTGCTGGCGGCCGCGCTGTTCGGGCTGCGCCATGGCGCACCGTCGCGCCCGGCGTTGGCCGGTGCGATCGCCGGCCTGGTTTCGGCGGGACTGGCCGCGACGCTCTATGCCGCGCACTGCACCGACGATTCGCCGCTGTTTGTCGCCACCTGGTACACGATCGCGGCGCTGGTCGTGGCCGGCCTCGGCGCCGGGATCGGTGCGCGGGTGCTGCGTTATTGATGCACGAGAGCTAGATCATGATGCGTTTCCACGGAAACGCATCATGATCTTTCCTCTTTGTTTGAGCATGATCTTTTCGGAAAACCGGTTTCCACTTGTCCGGATCATGCTCTTGAGCGATCAGGCCTGTGCAGGCGTTGCGGCATCCTGAACCCGATGGAAGCGCAGCACCTGTTGTGCCGTCGACGGCCTGAGGCGCTCGTAAGTGGCCTTGCTGGCGACGAGGTCAGTTGGTCCTGTGCCGGCGAGCTCATCCCGCATCAGGATGATCGACTTGACCGTCGGCCAAGACAGGCCTGCCACCTTGGCGAGGATCATCACGCCTTCGGCGCGGCTCTCCACCATGATGCTTTCGGCGACCGCGACCGGGACGTTGGCCATCGCTGCGACCGCGGCATTGGCCTCGTCGAACTTCCGGCTTTCGGTGAACTGGGCGACGAGCTGATCGTCCAGCCGGCCATCGGCGTGCAGCGACCGGATCAGCCGATGTGCAATTTCCGTCTGGCTGGTCAACGCCACCGTCGCCGAGCGGGCACGGCGGCCCGCGGTCCTCACCGCCTGGGAGACTTCCTGCGCCAGTTTGGGGTTCGCCGTTTCCAAACGCGCGCGGACCGCCGCGGAAGCCTTGGCCACAAGCTTCAGAAAGAGGTGGCGCGGCAGATCAGGCCGCAACGCGAGACATGCAGCCAGATCGCCATCCTGTGCGGCGCGATCCAGGAGCGCGTCGACGCTGCGTTCCGACAGATCGGCGCCGGGATTGCTGACGGTGCTGTGGACGACCTCGTCATTGCCGCGCCGGAGCAGGATGTCGGTCACGGCGCGGCTCAGCACCCGGCGGATGGAAATCGCGAGCAGATGCGCCTGGCTCTTGGTCTGGGCGGTCCTGATCAGCGCGGCCTCATCGAGCCGTTCCGATTTCGATAGTATCGGACCGGCGACCTCGATGGCATCGTCATCGGCCAGCCGGGCGAGCGTTTTCGGCGGTGCGCAGTCGATCGGTGCCAGCCGGCTGGCGAGCAGGGCGCGCGCCGATGTTTCGATATGCGCGATCAGGCATTCGAAGACGTCGTCGAACAGCGCGACCTGGTCGTCGGCGAAGTCTGGTGCGCCGTCGATGAACAGGTCGGTGACCTTGCGCAGGGTCTCGACACGACGCGCGACGGTGCCGTTCGCGAGCGTGTCCTGCAGCTCGTCCAGCAGGCTCTCATTGGGCGCTGGCTTGCCACTCATCCCGGCGCGCTCCCGTCAGGCGCGGGTGACGCGATTGCGTCCCTGGGCCTTCGATGCGTAGAGCGCACGATCGGCGCGGGACAACAGCGACTCGGTGGTCTCGTCGCCGCGCGAGGTCGCAACGCCGGCCGAGAATGTCACCTGCAGGCCGGCCGAGAATGCGCTCCAGTCGAGATCGGCGATGATCTGGCGCAGGCGCTCGGCGAGCCGGCAGGCCGGGTCTAATGGTGCGCCGGGCAGGACAAGCAGGAACTCCTCGCCGCCATAGCGGCCGAACCGATCGCTGCTGCGGATATTGGCGAACATCGTGATGGCAAAGGTGCGCAGCACGTCGTCGCCGGTCGGATGGCCGTGCTCGTCATTGATGCGCTTGAACCAATCGAGGTCGATCAGCATCACCGAGCATGGCTTGCCGGTCTGCCGCGACCGCGTCAGCTCCTCCTCGAGCACATGCATGATGGATCGCCGGTTGAGCGCGCCGGTGAGCTCATCGAGCTCGGCAAGCTCCTCGATCCGGCGATACGCCTCTTTCAGCTTCAGGCCGCGCTGATACAAGGACTCGCGCAGCGAACTCGAGAAGATGCCGAGGAACATGCAGCCGGCGATCGTCAGCACGAACACCAGCAGCGTGGCGAGCCGCTCCAGCGCACCGCCAGTGGGCATGCCGAGCGGCTTGTCGGTCAGCAGGAACAGTCCGGCGAGGCCGAGCGCCAGGAAGGTCCAGCAGATCGCGGTCTGGCGCGGCGTCGCCCGGAGCGAGCTGAAGCCGACGACGAGGTAGAGCGTGCACAGGAACACGATGCTGACCTCGGGTGCGACGTAGCAGAAGGCCACCGTGAACATCATGCTCACGATCGACTGCGGAACGACCAAATAGTGGTCCCTGAAGCGCTCGTTGAAGCCGCTCTCCGACAACAAGGTCCACAGCGCGACGGTGGCTAGTCCGATGGCTGCGTAGACCGGCGCGATCGAGGCCGGCACGGTGCCGGCCTGCGCGTAGATCAGGAGGATGACGGCATCGATCAGGTAGCAGCCCGCGATCATGGCATAGATCTGCCGCCGCTGGCCGACGCGGCGAGCGCGAACGTCGCGAGACGGCGGCGGCTTGACGCCGCGCGTGTCGGCAACGATCGAAGGTGAAAGAGGCGGTGCCGTCGTGCCCATGTGCTCGCAATTCGTCGTCGCTGGCTGAAAATCTACGTGGGAAAGCCTTTAACTTTGGTATCTATGCACGTGTGGTGATGCGGTGGCGACGAACCGCCGCCGCGCGCCGCGACCGCAAAATCACGGGCTTTTCGTCGTGTGAGCCTCAGCGAACCCGGTGTCGGTCAGGAGCTGTCGACATCGACGCTTGATCGGCACTTGGAGCCGGAGGCCGGAAGGTAGCGGAGGGGTATGAGCGACGATGGGTCTGAACAGGGGATGCGAGAACGCGCCGGCCGGGGTGCGCCGGGAGACCGCATGTCGGACGGCGGAACTGTGCGCCAGCTCACAGTCAGGGACGTATGTTTCCGGTATTTTGAAGAATTTTGCGGTTGAATTCGAACCGCGTCCTCATTCCTCCAGACCAACCTTGCGAGACGGCCATTGAGCGTGACAGCGGCGGCGTCGGATGAAGCCCTGATGGCCAGGATCGCCCAAGGCGATCGGCTCGCCATGCAGGTGCTGTATGGCCGGCACCATGTCAGGGTGTACCGTTTCGGGCTCCGGCTCGTACGGGACGAACAGGTGGCGGAAGACCTCATCAGCGAGGTCTTCCTGGATGTGTGGCGTCAGGCCGGCAAGTTCGAGGGCCGTTCTGCCGTCTCGACATGGCTGCTGGCGATCACGAGATTCAAGGCGCTGTCGGCACTTCGGCGCCGCAAGGACGTTGAGCTGGAAGACGAGGCCGCGAACGCGATCGAGGATACGTCCGATGATCCGGAAATCGCGGTCCAGAAGAAGAATACCGGGGAAGCCCTGCGCAAGTGCCTGACCGCGCTTTCGCCTGACCACCGGGAGATCGTCGATCTCGTCTACTACCACGAGAAGTCCGTGGAGGAGGTGGCCGAGATCGTCGGAATTCCGGAGAATACCGTCAAGACGCGCCTGTTCTATGCGCGCAAGAAATTGGCCGAACTCCTGAAGGCGGCCGGCATTGAGCGAGGCTGGCCATGATGGCTTTGAGCAACAAGATGCTGGACCACGAGCCCAGTGAAATCGAACTGCTGCTGCCCTGGTATGCCGCCGGCACGCTGAACGCGCGCGACATGCGCCGGGTCGAGGAGGCGCTCGCCAGCGATCCCGATCTCGCGCGTCAATATGCCGAGATCCAGGGCGAATATGCCGAGACCATTGCCCTCAATGAAACCCTCGGGGCGCCGTCGATGCGGGCGATGCAGAAGCTGTTCGCCGCGATCGATGCGGATCCGACGCAGAAGCCGGCCGTCGCGCCCGGCATCGGCGCCCGTCTTCTGGCGTTCTTCGAGAGCCTTTCGCCGCGCACATTGGCCTGGACGGTCAGCCTCGGCGGTTTGCTGGTGCTGATCCAGGCCGGGGTCATCGGCGCGGTGCTGATGCGGTCGCAGGTCGCGAGCTTTGAGACGGCCTCGCTCAGCCAGGACAAGCTCGTCGCCAATGAGCCCATGAGCAAGTCAGCTCCCGCCCTGCCAGGTGCCAGCGCGCCTGCCCCAAGGATGGCCGCGCCGCCGCCGAGCCCCGCCGCACCAGCTGCGGCCGACCGGGCCGAGAGCATGGCCCGCTCGCGGGTGGCCGAGGCGCCGGCGCCGGCGGCTCCGCTGATCCGCGGCCTCGGACCACAGGTGGCTGCATCGGCGGCGCCCGCCTATGCGCTGGTTCGGTTCGCGCCGGATGCGCGGATGGCCGACATCACGGCGCTGCTCGATTCCTACCAGGGAACGATCGTCGAGAGCGCAAGAGGCGGGACCTTCAAGCTGCAGCTCGGCGACCGACCGTTGTCCAAGGCCGAAGCGGACGGCCTCATCGGTCGGCTGGCGCGGGAGAAGATCGTCAGCCTTGCGGTGGCCGCTCAATAGGCCGGCTCAATAGGTCGGGGCGAGACGTTGCGGCATCGGCCGAGGGCCGCAAACAGATCGTCAACGTTTTCGTGAACGTTCGGGAATTTTCCGCCTCGCTTTGAACGTGCCCGGCGGCGCCCTCGACAGAACGAATGTGGGAGCGGTGATCCCTCTCCCCAAAGCTATATAAGGCGCGAGCGCCCATCCACCCCAAGCGCCCATATGGCTCGAGCCGTCCGGTTGTCCCCCCGGACGGCTCTTTCATTTGCCCCCGACGGCTTGAGTCTGAGCTCGTCCGATGTGCCGGGGTGTAGCGGTCTCAAGCGCGGTGCTCACCGTGCAGGACAATCCGGACGCGCCTTGATCTCGGAGAGCAGGCGTCTGCTGAAATCCGGCTCAGAGAATGGCTCCATGCCGGCTCCGGGGGTGAAGGTGAATTCGCCAAAGAACACTTGTCCTGCCTTTTCATAGAGATCGACTCTGACAAAATCGAATGGTCGGGACAGGTCCTGTGCGGCGTGACAAAGCGCCTCAAACTGTTTGGGTCTGACCCATGTTGTCGTCGGCTTGAAAGCGCCCAAGGTCAGGTTGAGCGGCTCGAAGTCGGGAGGTGAGAGCAGAATGCGCTCGTGCTCGATAAATCGATTGGCGTCGACCTGAACGAAGAGAATGCGTCCAAAGCTACAGAAGAATTTGAAATCGCGCAGGTCCGAACCGTGTTCGGCGATGTTTTCTTCAATGATGATTTTGCGTTCCAGCGGCGCGTACTGACTTTCGCGAAAACTGTAGAAATAATTGTAGCGCCCGGCGCGATAGAGCTTCGTGAGATCGGGGCGGGCGTCCAGGAATTCCGTCGCTGCTGAACCGTGTGTCGGTTTGGCGACGAAATGCCGTCCCAGATACGGTCCCATGGCCTCCGTAAAGCGATCGATGCTCATGCCTCGGATCGGGATGACCGCGACCGTTTCGGCAGCCTTGATTGCGGGATGGAGCTTGCTCGCTTCAAGTTTTGCAAACTCCTTGTCGACGCATCGAAGCTGTGTGCTGCTCCAGCTGCCGCGGCTCATCCGATCGACCAGGAAATCATGATAGTCCGCCTCCGGATCCTGCGGCGGCCTTGGCCGCCGGCCGAACACGCGGTTGAAATGTCGGGCAATGAAGATCGCGTTGATCGGGGCGACGTTGGGCGCCAAGCGGCTGGCGTAATGTTCAATTCGTGACATGGCGCAATTCCGGTTCAAGGAGCCTGTGCTCCTTGCCAACATCGCCAGGACCGACCTTTGGGGTCTCGGGGTCAAAGGCCTGGGTAGTCGCTCCAAAAGGTTTGACGCTCAAACGCAACGATGAACTGCGCGCAGCCAGCTGCTTTCGACACTGGGGAGTGATTGATCACGGAGCTCGCATCGGGCGGCCGAGTTCGGGGCAATTCGAGTGGCGCGATGCTGTCGCAGCATGCGGAATGATGAAAAGGGCAATGGTCGAGATGGGGGACGCGAGAATCAGATGAGAGCCGGTGTCGGCTGTCACGCTCAAATTGTATCGATGCAGATTGAGAGTGGAAAAAGAGCCCGTAAAGTCCGCGAAACTACGGGCGGCCGCCGAAAGAAGATGGCGTCATCTAGACTTTGTTAACCTTTTCCACAAAATATTCACGTCACGTTGCGTTGATTCGTGCCGAGTGCGTCCGTCCCTTCTTCTTGCGGGCTCCCCTATGACACATCGACTGGACGTGGCTTGCAGCCGCGAACTGGCTGAGCGCTGGTGCGCGCTTGCCGAACGGCGGCTCGATCACCTCACCGAACTCTACGAGAGCGGCCGTTGGCGGCGCTATTACACCGAGCAATCCCTGTTCGACGATCTCCGCAATGCCAAGGCGGCGGTGTTGGCTTGGCGGTCGCTGTCTGAAGCCCCGTTGCCGGCTGCGAGAGCCCGGCCGGTGCTGGAGCCGCTGTCCGTCGCGCCGCGCGCGCCGACATCCTGGCTGCCGCCTGCGGCCGTCCAGGCGAAACCGATCGAGTTGCCGCGCTCGCTGGAGACCGTTCTTGCCGAATCCGAGATCATCGTGCCGATCGAGGACGACGTGGCCGAGGACGGTCTCGACGCTGGCCTGCCTGCGGAGGACGATTTCGAGGTCGAGCTGACCCTGGCGGCGCCGCGCATCGACATGGCCGCCCTCGCGGAGGCCCTGAGCGTCGGTATCGGACCCGATGCTGATGACGATGCGCCGCTGGTCGAACTTGACGCCATCGAACGCCGCTATCCGGCGCTGGCGGTCGCGTACTGACACGCGCCGCGTTCGCCCGAATGACGCGCAAGGCGTGTCAGCTGCGTTGCACCGCGTTTGCGGTGACCACGAGCTGGCTGAATTGCTGCGTGCCGGCCTGCGTCAGATCCGCGGTCACCGGCTTGATGTGATCCAGCCCGATCACGGCGCCACGCGGCGTGCCCGAGATCATGTTGTTGCTGATGAGAGCCGTGCCGGCGCCGCGGACGACGGACACGCCGACGCCGGCCAGCGCGTTGCGGATCACGTTGCCGGAGATGACGACGTCCCTGAGATAGCGGCCCCAGCCGGCGACGATGCCGTAGGAGGGGGCGTTTTCCACGACGTTGCCGGTCACCGAGGAATCCGCCTCGACATAGATGCCGATGCCGGCGTCGTCGTCGGGCGCGGTGCCGATCGGGCGCTTCGGGATCAGGTTGCGGATGATGTTGCCCTGGACGACGGCGATGCGGCCGCCTTCGTTGAAGTTGCAGACGGAGACGCCGAAGGCGGCGCCATCCACCGTGTTGCCTGATATCACCGCGCCCTCGAACGCGAACTCCGAATAGAGCGCGACCTCGCGCATATCGGTCACGCTGTTGCCGACGATCTGGATGTTCGAGGCCGAGTTGCCGCGTACGGCCGAATAGTCGCAGTTCTTGATACGATTGCCGCGGATGATCACGTTGCCGGCGCGAAAGGCGTTGATGGCGTTGCCATACTGGCCGGAGCCGCCGGGGCCGGCCTTGATGTCCTCGATGACGTTGTCGAGCACCATCGTGCCATCGTCGCCGATCGCCGTGCGCAGGATCTCGATGCCGTTGTCGCGCGTGCCCTTGATGGTGTTGCGCGACACGATCAGCCCGAGCGCGTCGAATGACACGATCGCGGTGACCGCGATGTCGGTGAGGAGGTTGCCGCTGACATCGCCGGAGACCTGCTCGAGCCAGATGCCGCTGCCGCCGGAGCGGGCGATCTCGCAATCGATGACTCGGATATCGCGGGCGGCTGCAAGATGCAGCAGACCGCGGCGCTGGGGCAGGGCGATGCTGCCACCGTCGAGCGAGATGCCGTCGATGCCGGCGCCATCAGCGCCTTCGCCTGAGAGCAGCGACGGGCCGCCGCCGGTGAAGACGAGCTTCGTCGCGCCGCGGACGCCGACCAGCTGGGTGCCCCTGGCGAGTCGCAGCATTGAGCTTCTGTAGGTGCCGGGGGGCAGCGCCAGCGGTGCCTGGACCCGTGCCGCCTCGTCGATCGCGCGCTGCAGCGCGCGGGTCTGGTCGTCGGGACTGTTGGGCTTCACGCCATATTGCGTGGCATCGCGGCCGAGCGTGGAGATCAGCGGTGTGGCCTGCGCGGCATCGACCGGCAAGGCCAAAGCCCCGGCGGCGCCGGCGGCCGATCCGGCCAGAATGCGGCGGCGATTGACATCCATGGTCAGCGTCTCGCGCAAAAGATGATGGGCTGCCACGACTTAAGCCGAAAGCCTGAAAGCGGATGCTGAGGATCAGCGCCGGCGCCTGGGATTGTTGCCGGTAGGGTTAAAGCTTCACATCAGGCCGTCGTGGGCGTTTGGCCTATGCGCGGCGCGCGTGAGCCGAGCGAGCGGCTGTCATCGGACTGCGGACAGATGCCCCAAGCAGCTATTTGCCCGGACCACGTCCTCCTGACGGGAACCATCGGGACTCGCCGCGCTTGTTCCAGCTGGGATCAAGGAGGAGAGGGTCATGCATTTGTCCAATGAGAGTCTGCTGGTTATTCTGTTCGTCGGTATCGTGGCCGGGTGGCTCGCGGGCCGCGTCATGGAAGGTGGCGGCTTCGGCCTGATCGGCGATCTGATCGTCGGCCTCGTCGGCGCGTTCATCGGCAACTGGCTGCTGCCGCAGCTCGGTATTCATCTGGGTGTCGGACTGGTCGCCGCGATCATCAACGCCTTCATCGGCGCGGTGGTCCTGCTGCTCGTGCTGCGCCTGATCGGTGGCGGATTTGGCCGCCGGCGCCGCTGGAGCGCGTGATCTCCAACAAACGACGTCAGCTCGCGCGGCTGGATGCCTGTCGCGCGAGCTTGACCAATTCCATCAGCATGGCTTCGCCGGCATCGACCAGCGCCTCCAAGGTGATGCGCGGGCTGCCCTGCGGCAGCGCCGTCCCAGCGCGTGGCAGCGGCGGAATGTGGATGAACGCCGCGATGCGCGGACCATCGGCGGTCTTCGTTGCCTCGATCGCGCGCCAGCTCAGATAGTTGCAGAGATAGCTGCCGGCATCGCGCGAGGCCCGCGCATCGATGCCGGTGGCGCGCGCCGCGCGCAGCAGTCGGCCCATGTGCGGGCCGAACGGCATCGGATGCGCGCCCGGCACGATGACGCCCTTGCGGGCGATCTGGCGATCGGCATCGGGGAAGGTGGTCGTTACGGCGTTGCGGGCGCGGGTCTCGATGCGGAGATACGATGTCCGACCGGCGAGACCGAACATCAGCAGCGCATGCGGACGGCGCTCGGCGATCAGGGCCGGCAGTTCGCGATCGACGGTGCTGTAGGTGACGTGAAAGATGTGGCTGCTGATCTCGACATCGTCCAGCGCCGGCCGGCGCAGCGCCGACAGCCGCTGCACCAGCGGCATCGTCGGATTGGATGGCGCGCCGGGAAACGGGCCGAAGCCTGTCAGCAGGATGCGAAGCGGCTCGCTCATGTCAGCAGCTCCGCCAACTGCTCGGCGGCGAGCGCCGGTGCCACGCGGCCCTCGGCAACGTCGGTCTCGAGCTTCTTCACCTTTGTGCGGATCGACGGATCGGTGCGCAGCCGCGCCATCAGCCGCTGCTCCAGCATGGTCCACATCCACTTCACCTGCTGGTCGCGCCGGCGCGCGGCGAACTCGCCGGAGGCGATCATGGCCTTGCGATGATCGAGCACCTTCTGCCACAGCTCGGCGATGCCGGTGCCGGTCATCGCCGAATAGGTCACGACCGGCGGATGCCAGTGCTCGGAGCGGGGGGCCAGGAGATGCAGCGCGCCGCGATAGTCGGCCGCGGTGATGTTGGCGCGCTTGAGATTGTCGCCGTCGGCCTTGTTGATCGCGATCATGTCGGCGAGCTCGACCAGGCCCTTCTTGATGCCCTGGAGCTCGTCGCCGCCGCCGGGCAGCATCAGTGCGAGGAAGAAGTCGGTCATGTCGCAGACCGCGGTCTCGGACTGGCCGATGCCGACGGTCTCCACCAGGATCACGTCGAAGCCCGCGGCCTCGCACAGCAGCATCGCCTCGCGCGTCTTGGCGGCGACGCCGCCGAGCGTGCCCGATGAGGGCGACGGGCGGATGAAGGCGTGTTCATCGTGAGAGAGCCGCGCCATCCGCGTCTTGTCGCCGAGGATGGACCCGCCGGTGCGCGCCGAGGACGGATCGACCGCGAGCACCGCGACCTTGTGGCCCTGCGCGATCAGGTGCATGCCGAGCGCATCGATCGTGGTCGACTTGCCGACGCCGGGCGAGCCGGTGATGCCGACGCGGATAGCGTGCCCGGTCTGCGGCAGCACCGCCTGCACCAGTTCGCGCGCCGCGGCCTGGTGGTCGGCGCGGCGGCTCTCCACCAGCGTGATCGCGCGCGCCAGCGCCGCGCGGCTGCCGGCGCGGAGATCGTCGGCCAAGACCGTCGTGTTTGGCTGAGCGGGGGAGCGGGAGGACATGCGCCCGTTATAGCGGATGCGCGCGGCCGGGCCAGCTAGTTGTCTTCCGCGTCCCCCTTCGGCCTGACGCCGCCGAAGATCGCCTGGCCCTCGGGGCTGAGATAGGGCTTCAGCGTTTCCCAGGGCACGAAGGCGACATACTGGCCTTCGGCATAGGGGCCGACCGCATAGGGCGGATAGTGGAAGGTGAGGCCGGAGCTCTTGCCGGTCTCCGTCGACGGCGCGAGCGTGACGGCGCCGATCTTCAAGAGCGCCGGCTCCAATCCCTTGAACCATTCGGCCGTGGCCGTCTCTCCGGCATCCCGCTTTGTCTTCTCAGCTTTCAGCGAGGTGATCACCGCCGCCAGCATCGCCTTCATCGTGGCACCATTGTCGGCGGTCTCGGTGAAGAAGGGGCGGATGCTGATCGGCTTGGCTGCAGACTTGTCCCACAGGATGGTGTTGACGTCGCTGTTGGGATGCGCGCCGCCCGTGTCCATGTAGTCGTCCCTGACGACGCTGACATAGCGATCGGCGACGACGGAGCGCAGCGAATATCTGCGCTCGAACGACCATTTGCGGTCGCGGAACAATTGCGGGTCCGCCTTGCGCTCCTTGGCGGCATCGGCGGCGTTCCTGTCGATCCATTTCTTGCCCTCAGCGAGGCAATAGGCGGCGAGCGGTCCGTCGGCCTTGATGGGCGCATCGAGCGTCACATTGGCCTCGACCGCCTTGGTGTTGATGGTGGCGTCCGGCTTGCGGTCGGCAGCGAGGGCAGGGGAAACGGCGAGCAGGCCGAGGAGCGCAGCAATGCAGATCGAGGTCCGCGTCATGGCAATCGATTTATCCAATGGGTGAAGATGCGTATCGCGGGGAGGCGCCGAGGTTCATGCCAACGCATTAACGCGCGATCTGGCGACCGCGCGCCTACCCAAGCGCCTGCGAATCCGAAGGACTACTCCGCCGCCTCGCTGTGGCCGAGGCGGGCGTTGAGCTTGTGGATCAGCTCCTCGGCCGCATCGGCGATGACGGTGCCCGGCGGGAAGATCGCCTCGGCGCCGGACTTGGTGAGTGCGTCGTAATCCTGCGGCGGCACGACACCGCCGACGATGATCATGATGTCCTCGCGTCCCTGCTTCTTCAGCGCGGCCTTCAGCTCCGGCACCGCGGTGAGATGGGCGGCCGCCAGCGACGAGACGCCGAGAATATGCACGTCGTTCTCGACCGCCTGACGCGCCGCCTCGTCGGCGGTGGCAAACAGCGGCCCGATGTCGACGTCGAAGCCGATGTCGGCGAAGGCCGACGCGATCACCTTCTGGCCGCGGTCATGGCCGTCCTGGCCGATCTTGGCGACCAGGATGCGTGGACGCCGGCCCTCGGCCTCCTCGAACGCCTCGATCAGCGCCTGCAGCTTCTCGGCTTTGCCGGACATGGCGGCAATCTCCCGCTTGTAGACGCCGGTGATGGACTTGATCTCGGCGCGATGGCGGCCGAACACTTTCTCCAGCGCGTCGGAGATCTCGCCGACGGTCGCCTTGGCGCGCGCCGCGTCGATCGCCAGCGCCAGCAGATTGCCGTTGCCGTCGCCAGCCGAGCGCGTCAGCGCGGCCAGTGCGGCATCGACCTCGGCCTGCTTGCGCTCGGATTTCAGCCTGGAGAGCTTGTCGATCTGCAGCCGGCGCACGGCGGAATTGTCGACCTTGAGCACGTCGAGCGGCGGCTCGTCGGTCGGCTTGTATTTGTTGACGCCGATCACCGACTGCCGGCCGGTGTCGATGCGGGCCTGCGTCTTGGCCGAGGCCTCCTCGATGCGCAGCTTGGGCACGCCGGCTTCGATCGCCTTGGCCATGCCGCCGAGCTCCTCGATCTCCTGGATGTGGCCCCAGGCCTTGGCGGCGAGATCGCGGGTGAGACGCTCGACGTAATACGAGCCGCCCCAGGGATCGATGATCCGGGTGGTGCCGCTCTCCTGCTGCAGGAACAATTGGGTGTTGCGGGCGATGCGCGCCGAGAAGTCGGTCGGCAGCGCGAGCGCTTCGTCGAGCGCGTTGGTGTGCAGCGACTGCGTATGGCCTTGCGTCGCCGCCATCGCCTCCACCGCGGTGCGCACCACGTTGTTGTAGACGTCCTGCGCGGTCAGCGACCAGCCCGAGGTCTGGCTGTGGGTGCGCAACGACAGCGAGCGCGGATCCTTCGGATTGAACGGCTTCAGGAGCTTCGCCCACAACAGCCGCGCGGCGCGCAGCTTGGCGACCTCCATGAAGAAGTTCATGCCGATCGCCCAGAAGAACGACAGCCTTGGCGCGAAGCGGTCGACGTCGAGCCCGGCGGCGATGCCGGCGCGTAAGTATTCGACGCCGTCGGCCAGCGTGTAGGCGAGCTCGAGATCCTGCGTCGCGCCGGCTTCCTGCATGTGATAGCCGGAGATGGAAATGGAATTGAACTTCGGCATCTTCTGCGAGGTGAAGGCGAAGATGTCGGAGATGATCCGCATCGAGGGCGTCGGCGGATAGATGTAGGTGTTGCGCACCATGAACTCTTTCAGAATGTCGTTCTGAATGGTGCCCGACAGCTTTTCCGGCGGCACGCCTTGCTCTTCGGCGGCGACGACGAACAGCGCCAGGATTGGCAGCACTGCGCCGTTCATGGTCATCGACACGCTCATCTGGTCGAGCGGAATGCCGGCGAACAGCGTGCGCATGTCGTAGATCGAGTCGATCGCGACGCCGGCCATGCCGACATCGCCGCCGACCCGCGGATGATCGGAATCATAGCCGCGATGGGTGGCGAGATCGAATGCGACCGACAGGCCCTTCTGTCCCGCGGCGAGGTTGCGCCGGTAGAAGGCGTTGGAATCCTCCGCGGTGGAGAAGCCGGCATATTGCCGGACCGTCCAGGGCTGGTTGACATACATGGTCGGGTAGGGACCGCGCATAAACGGCGCGATACCCGGCCAGGTGTCGAGGAAGTCGATGCCGGCGAGATCAGCCTCGCCATAGGCGGGCTTGACGGGAATGCCTTCGGGCGTCAGCCACGGTTCGGCGCTGCCCGCCGGCGCAGGGGCTGCCGTGGGCGCGAAGGCGATGTCGGCGAAATCAGGTATGCGGCTCATTCCCTGGCGTCCTCAATTGCGGCTCTGTTCAGTTCGTCGCCGAACGTTGTTCTTGTACACCGGATCGTCAAAGCCTCTGCCTTGCTACGTCTTCGCCATGGACGAGGTCCATGCCCATGGCGCGGATCGCAGCAGCCACCACACAATACATTCAACTGCGAAGATGATGATGAGCGTCCAGATCATGGTCCTCTCCAACATCTCCAAGCTGATGCCTGACCAGGTCGCTCAATCATGGTCCGGATGCTGATGGCTGACGATGGTAGCCATCTTCTCCGGCCCGTAATTCTGCTGCGTGGTCTGGCTCGGCAAATTGGCGATCGCAACCACCCAGCCGAGTCGGGATTCCGAACCGAACTGGCGGGTCGGCACGACACGGTCGGGCCGGTCGAAGGTTCCGGTCATGATCTCGATCCGCGGTCCATCGATGCCGCCGAAGCCGAGCGGCGTGCCGCAAGCGGGGCAGAAATACCGATCGGCGATCGAGGAGGAGTGGAACGTGGCAGGCGTGCCGCGTGTCCAGGTCAGGTTCTCGCGATTGATGTCGGCCAACGATGCGAACGGCGCCCCCGAGGCCTTCTGGCACATCCGGCAATGGCAGATGCTCACGCGCGTCGGCGCCGCCGTCAGCGCGTAGCGGATCGCGCCGCATTGGCAGCCGCCGGTCAGGACGGGTTTGCTCGCCTCGGTCATGCTCACTCCAGATGCGTATAGGCGTCTTCGAGTGTCTTCAGCGCGTCGCCGCCGGCGAACACGAAGCTGCCGATTCCGGCCTCGCGCAGCGCAGCCTCCTGCTCGCCGCCGCGGCCTGCCAGATAGATATGTCGGGCGCCGGCGGCCTGAAGGGCTTGGGCCACGGGAACCGCGGTCTCCGCATAGACCTTGTCCGACGAGCAGAGGCAGACGATGGCGGCTCCCGACGCGCGGTACGCGTCGGCGAGCGCGGCCGGATCGGCGCCGCCCGGGCCGTCGACCGCTGTGATGCCGCCGGCTTCAAAGAAGCTGCGGGCGAAGGTGGCGCGCGCGGTGAAGTCCGCGGCGGTGCCGAGATTGGCGAGGAAGATGGCGGGCCGCTGGCCTTTGCTCTTGAGCAGGGCGTCAGAGCGGTCGCGCAGCCGTTCGAACGCGTCCGCGAGACGGATCGGCGCGAGCGCAGCAAAGGTAAGAGCAGCCTTGGCAGCCGGTTGCGGAGCTAGCGATGCGACCGCGTCGACCGCGACCTCGGCCTCATTGAGGTTCGGAAACTCGCTGGCGCCGGTGAGCACGTCGCGACGCTTGGCGAGATTGGCGTCGCGCGCCTGTTTCACCGCGGCGATCTTCGACTGGATCAAGCCGGCCTGCAGCGCGGCCACGACACCGCCGGCTTTCTCGATCTCCTGGAACAGCGTCCAGGCGGCGGTGCTCAGCTCGTTTGTCAGCGCCTCGATGCCGCCGGCGCCAGCCGCGGGATCGGCCACGCGGGCGAGATTGCTCTCTTCGAGCAGCACCAATTGCGTATTGCGCGCGACGCGGCGCGCAAAGGCATCGGGCAGGCCGAGCGCCGCGGTGTGCGGCAGAACCGTGATCGCATTGGCGCCGCCGAGGCCGGCTGCGAAGGTCGCGATGGTCGCGCGCAGCATGTTCACATAGGGATCGCGCCTGGTGAGCATGCGCCACGCGGTCTCGCCGGAGATGAAGAGCGGCTTGGGTGCCAGCCCGCACGCGGCCTCGATGCGCGCCCACAGCCGGCGCAGGCTGCGGAACTTCGCCAGCGTCAGGAACTGATCGGTGTCGGCGGCGAGCCGCGCATAGATCATGTCGCGCGCAGTCTCCAATGCGACGCCGCCGGCTTCGAGCGCGCGCAGATAAGCGACAGCGGAGGCGAGCACGAATGCCAGCTCCTGCGCCTCCGATCCGCCGGCATCATGCACGACGCGTCCATCGGCCGCGAGGAACGGGCCCTTGAAGCCGCCAGCGTGCAACTGCTTGACGAGTTCGACGGCGCTGCCGGCGAGCTTCGCTGCATCATGCGCGCTGGCGCCGCGGCTGGCCGCGTCGCCGATCGGATCGAGGCCGAAGCGGATCTCGCAAGCCGCCGGCGCAAAGCCGCGCTGTCTGACGTCGGCGGCCAGCAGCGAGGCTGCCGATATCGAGGACTCGCCGAGCTGCAATTCAATGGCAATCGCAGCGTCGAGATGGACGCTCTGAAGCGCGCGCGCCAACGCGTCCGCGGTGGCGGCGAGCCCGAAGCCATGCGCGGCATTGGCGCCGGCAAAGACCAGCGTCAACCCGGTCGCGCCATTTTCCAGGTCGAGCAGGGCCTGCGCGTTGGCCTTGGCCGGATCGGGATGATCGACGCGCTGCATGATCTGCCACGCGGCGGCTGGCGCACGTCCGACGACGGGGGCGGCGTCCTTGGCGCGCGGGTAGATCGGCTGGATCTTGAGTCCGTCATAGGTCTTGCCGACCAGTTTCTCGAACGCCACGCCCTTCAACACGCCATCGACCAGCTTGCGCCAGTCCGCCTCGCTGGCCGGCGCGAAATCGGCGGCCAATCGCAGCTGTTCGGTGTCGGTCGTCATGCGGCTCGTGTCTCCCGGGCGTCTGTTATCGCGATTATTGTGGCGCAAAATGCCACGTCGCGACCGCCAAGCCAAACGGTTGTTTGGCCGGAGATGTCAGCTATTCGGCTGACGGCAACGCCCGGATTCCGTCGCGCGAAACGCCCCGCAGCGCCTCGTCGACCCGGCGGCCGGCGATCCGGCGATCCGGGGCGATCTCCGCCAGCGGCACCAGCACGAAGCCGCGCTCGAACAGGCGCGGATGGGGCAGGGTGAGGTCGGGCGTGTCGATGGTCAGGTCGTCATAGGCGATGAGATCGAGATCGAGCGTGCGTGGACCCCAGCGGGTCTCCTGGGCCCGGTTACGGCCGAACATGCGCTCGACCTCGTGCAGTTTCGCGAGCAAAGCCTGCGGTGCCGTGGTGGTCTCGATGGCGATGCAGGCGTTGACGAAGGGCGGCTGCTGCTCCTCGCCCCATGGCGGGGTGACGTAGTCGGATGACCGCGCCACAAGGCGCGCGGATGCGCGCCGGCAGATCTCCGGAATGGCCTCCCGGAAAGTCGTGCGGACATCGCCGACATTGCCACCGAGAGCAATCAGCGCGCTGGCCATCGCGTCACGGATGCCGCGAACGTGTCAGCACCACGCCGACATCCTCGAAGATGGCGGCGATCGGAGCATGCGGCTTGTGCACCGTCACCTTGACCGCGCGGATGCGGGCGAAGGTCGCCAGGATCGCATCGGCCACCGCGCCGGCGGCGCGTTCGAGCAGGCGGTAGTTCGTGTCCTTGAAGGCCGCGGTCGCGGTCTCCACCACGTCGGAATAGGACACGGTATCGGCCAGGCGGTCGCTGCGCGAGGAGGCCGACAGGTCGGTGTCAAGCTCGAGGTCGATGACGAAGCGCTGGCCGACTTCGCTCTCATGCTCCATCACGCCGTGGCGCGCATGGATCAGGACGCCTTTGATGAAAATCCGATCGGTCATCGCTGTGCCTCGATTGCCGCGGCCACACGCACGGCTTGAACGGTTTCGGCGACGTCATGCGCCCGGATGATCGCAGCGCCGCGCTGAGCGGCCATCAGATGCGCCGCGATCGATCCGCCGAGACGCTCTCGGGGCTCCGACTCCACCACGGTGCTGATGAAGCGCTTGCGCGAGGCGCCGACCAGCAGCGGCAGTCCGAAGCGCGCCAATTGATCGAGCCGCGCCAGCGCCGTCATACTCTGCTGTGGCGTCTTGCCGAAGCCGATACCGGGGTCGAGCACGATGTTGCCGGCAGCAATGCCGGCCTTGGCGGCGATCTCGAGCGAGTGCGCGAAGAACCGGAGCATGTCCTCGATGATGTCGATGTCCGGATCGACCGTGACGCGGTTGTGCATCACCACGACCGGCGCGCCGTGCACGGCGACGATCGCGGCCATTGCGGGATCACGCTGCAGGCCCCAGACATCATTGGCGATCTGAGCGCCCTGGTCCAGCGCGTAGGCGGCAACTTCAGCTTTCATGCTGTCGATGGACACGGGCACGCCAAGTGCAACGATCGCCGGCAGGACGGGGCGCAGGCGGGCCAGTTCCTCCGCAGCGGTCACCGGCTCCGCACCCTTGTAGGGCCGGGTCGATTCGGCGCCGATATCGATGATCTCGGCGCCCGCCGCGATCATGCTTTTCGCCTGGGCGATGGCGCGGTCCGGTGCGTCAAAACGGCCGCCATCGGAGAAGGAATCCGGCGTGACATTCAGGATGCCCATCACCGCCGGATAGGGGCGTGCCAGCCACGGCCGCAGCAGCGGGTGGCTTGATGCGAGATCCGATGCGGCGTGCGGCGAAATGGCGCTCATGGCCGCCGCTTTGCGCGGTTGCTACGAGCGAGTCAAGGTGTCGCGCTGCAACAGCCGCGCGCATCCCGCCAGCCGCCGTTCAATAGCTGATCTTCGGCTCCAGCCGCCGCGCTTTTTCGATCAACTGCCCGACCGATTTCTCCGACGGCAGGATGCGAACCAGCTTCCGCCTTGTGTTCACTTCCTTGATGTTCTGCGCCAGCCGGGCGGGATTGCGGTGCGCCAGCTCGCGCACCGTGGTGACGCCGGCGGCCCGCACCAGGCAGACCTTGGCCCGGCCCATGCCGGGAATGCGCATGTAATCGGCGGCATTAGCCCAATCGAGCAGCAGCTGCTCGCTGATGCCGGTCTTGGCGGCGAGCGCCTTGCGGCCTTTGACCGTGCGGGCGGCTTCGAGGAACGAGTCGGTGGTCCGGATGCCCAAGGCTCTCAGCTTCGAGGCATAGAAGGACGTCATGCCTTCGAGTTCGGTGATTGGATATGTCATGAATACTCAGGCGAGAAGGTGCTGCGGACGACGATGCTTCAGGCGAAGCGGCCCAGGCTGGGCGCGCTTGCCAGCATCCTGCCGATCGGGACGGTCGCGCTGAGGTGGCGGCCGAGCCCTGATGGCTCAGCTTCAAGCCGTCGATGCGGCTGATGGTGCGATCCGTCGGTGCGAAGACCCTCAAGCGAAACGCGGAAAGGCCATTCGATGGACCTTTCAGGCACGGCGCCATCGATGCCAGCCATTCTGGCCAGCGGCTCAATCAGCTCGCTCATGTGAACCCCGTCTTCATCCGGTCCCCCACGACCGGACGTCCTCGCTGAAATTCATCTTGATCGGACCAACCGTGAATTACAAGCGAGGAGCTGGCTCGCGTCGCGAATCGATTCGCGAACTGTTGCAGCGATGCAAGACCAGGTGGCGAGTCTACCGTTGAATGTGCAGCTTGCGTGCATCGCATGCTAAGAAGAGCACCGGTCTTACGAACAGGTGAAGCGGTCGGCGCTGGTTCCAAAACATGAAACTAAAGTATGTTAGTGCGCACGATGCTTGCAGCACACGCGATGCAGCCGATCATATATAGAAAGACGGATCATCATGGCACCATCCGGAACGTCACTGGGCGATACCGACGACAAGATTTTCGTGGGTGGCGGCGAGCAGCCGGCGTGGTTGACACTGGCGTTTGCCAATCGCCATGGTCTCGTGACCGGAGCGACCGGAACGGGCAAGACCGTGTCGCTGCAGGTGATGGCCGAGGGCTTTGCGCGCGCAGGTGTTCCTGTCTTTGCCTCCGACATCAAGGGCGATCTCTCCGGGATCTCTCGGCCGGGTGAGCCGAAGGACTTCATCCTCAAGCGCGCCGGCGAACTCGGACTGACCTATCAGGCCGATGAGTTCTCGACGGTATTTTGGGATGTGTTCGGCGAGCAGGGCCATCCGGTGCGCGCTACCGTCACCGAGATGGGCCCGCTGCTGCTTGCGCGCATGCTGGATCTCAACGATGTCCAGGAAGGGGTGCTCAACGTCGCGTTCCGCGTCGCCGACGAGAACGGCCTCGCCTTGATCGACATGAAGGATCTGCGCGCGCTGCTCGACGCCATCATTCCGGAGGCCGGAAAGAAGGGCGCGGATGCGGCAGAAGATCCGCTGGCGCCGATCCGCAAAGCGGCCCAGTCGTTCGGCAACGTGACGCGCGCCACCGTCGGCACGATCCAGCGCCAGCTGCTCGTGCTCGAGAACCAGGGCGGCACGAAGTTCTTCGGCGAGCCGGCGCTGTCGCTGAAGGACTTCATGAAGACCGACCGCGACGGCCGCGGCATGATCAACATCCTGGTTGCCGACAGGCTGCTGCAGAATCCGCGGCTCTATGCAACCTTCTTGCTGTGGATGCTCTCGGAGCTGTTCGAGGAACTGCCCGAGGTGGGCGATCTCGCCAAGCCGAAGCTGGTGTTCTTCTTCGACGAGGCGCATCTGCTGTTCAACGATGCGCCCAAGGCGCTGATGGACAAGATCGAGCAGGTGGTGCGCCTGATCCGTTCAAAAGGCGTCGGCGTCTATTTCGTCACGCAGAACCCGCTCGACGTGCCGGATCGCGTGCTCGGGCAATTGGGCAATCGCGTGCAGCATGCGCTGCGCGCCTTCACGCCGCGCGACCAGAAGGCTGTCGCGGCGGCCGCCGAGACGTTTCGTCCCAATCCCAAGCTCGACACCGCCAAGGTGATCATGGAGCTCGGCAAGGGCGAGGCGCTGGTCTCGTTCCTGGAGGGCAACGGGACGCCGGCGATCGTGGAGCGCGTGCTGATCCGGCCGCCGTCGGCGCGGATCGGACCGATCACGCCCGAGGAACGCAAGGCGATCATGGACGCGAGCCCCGTCAAGGGCAAATACGACACCGAGATCGACGCCGAGTCTGCCTATGAGCTGCTGCAGAAGCGGATCGCCGGCACGGCGGCAACGGCGGACGCATCGTCCGGCAGCGTATTGGGCAAGATCGGTGACATCGCGGCGACCATCTTCGGCACCAACGTCAAGCGCGGGCAATTGTCGACCACGCAGGTGATCGCGCGCAATGTCGCGCGCCAAGTCACCGACAAGGTGGTGGGCGGCATCGCCGCCGATCTCGGCAAGCAGGTCGGCGGCTCGCTGGGCAGCTCGATCGGCCGCAGCCTGGTGCGTGGCGCACTTGGCGGATTGCTGCGGCGCTGATGTCAGACCCGTTCCCGGTCGGCGCGATGTCATCCGCGCCGGCAGGGGACATGCGGCATTCTCCGCCGTCGCATGAGGCTGGCCCGGGCCGCGCAACGGAGCTACAAGCGGCCAATAGCCGTCACATGCGAAGGATCCAGTGGCCATGGCCAATGCGCAGCTTCAATCCGTTCTCGATCACATCGATGCCGATTTCGACAACAGTCTGGACCGGCTGTTCCAACTGATCCGCATCAAGTCGATCTCGGCCGATCCGGCCTTCGCAGCGGATTGCAAGGCGGCGGCTGATCATCTTGCCAAGGACCTGTCGACGCTCGGTTTCGCGACCGAAGTGCGTCCGACCGCAGGCCATCCAGCCGTGGTCGGCAAGAGCAACGGCCATGGCGCCGCCAAGCCGCATGTCCTGTTCTACGGACATTACGACGTGCAGCCGGTCGATCCGCTCGAGCTGTGGCACCGGCCGCCATTCGAGCCTGTCGTCACCGATCATGCCGACGGCCGCAAGATCATCGTCGCGCGCGGGGCCGAGGACGACAAGGGTCAGCTGATGACCTTCGTCGAGGCCTGCCGCGCCTGGAAGAAGGTGACCGGATCGCTGCCGCTCGACATCACCATGCTGATCGAAGGCGAGGAGGAGGTCGGCTCGAAGAACTTCGTGCCGTTCCTGGAGGCCAACAAGGACGAGTTCAAGGCCGACTTCGCGTTGGTCTGCGACACCGGCATGTGGGACCCCAACACGCCGGCGATCACCACCTCGCTGCGCGGGCTCTTGTACGAAGAGGTGAAGATCAAGGCGGCCAATCGCGATCTGCATTCGGGCGTGTTCGGTGGCGGCGCGCGCAACCCGATCCGGGTGCTGACGGAAGTTCTCGGCGGCCTGTTCGATGAGAATGGCAGGATCACCATCCCCGGCTTCTATGACGGCGTGAAGGACGTTCCGCCGGAGGTTCTGGAGCAGTGGAAGAAGCTGAACCTGACGCCCGAGAGCTTCCTCAAGCCCGTCGGTCTCTCGATCCCCGCTGGCGAAAAGGATCGCCTGCTGATCGAGCAGATCTCCTCGCGGCCGACCTGCGACATCAACGGCATCTGGGGCGGCTATATCGGCGAAGGCTCCAAGACCGTGATCCCGTCGCTGGCGCATGCCAAGGTCTCGTTCCGTCTCGTCGAGGGCCAGGATCCGCTGAAGATCCGCAAGGCGTTCCGCGACTACGTGTCGGCGCGCATTCCCGGCGACTGTTCCGTGGAGTTCGGCGACCATTCCGCGGGTGCGGCGATCGCGCTCGACTGGACCATGAAGCCGCTCGCCGCCGCCAAGCAGGCGCTGACCGAGGAGTGGGGCAAGGAGACCATCCTGATGGGCTCGGGCGCGTCGATCCCGATCGTCACCGACTTCAAGAAGACGCTCGGGCTCGACTCGCTGCTGGTCGGCTTTGGTCTCGATGACGACAACATCCATTCGCCGAACGAGAAGTACGACCTCAAGAGCTATCATAAGGGCATCCGCTCCTGGGCCCGCATCCTCGCGGCGCTCGCGGAGATGCCGCGCTAACAGGCCGGCGCGAACGCCTCAGGCCGCGGTCAGCTTCTCGGCCGCGACCTGATCGATGCCGGCATATTTGCGCAAGGCTGCGAGATTGGCCTCTGCCGAGGCCAGTCTCCAGCACGATTTGCCGCTCGACTTGGCATCATAAAGCGCGGCGTCGGCGGCAAACAGCAGAGCCTCGGCATCGCTGCCGTGCTCGGGTGCGGCCGCAATGCCGATGCTCATGCCGATATGCACGCGCGCGCCGCCCGGCAGCACCACCGGCGCAGTGATCATCTCGATGATGCGTTCGCCGAGCGCCAGGGCGTGGTCGATCGACGGATCGCTGACCAGCACGACGAACTCGTCGCCCCCGATCCGCGCAATCAGGTCGGCCGGAGACACGACCTGCCGCAGCGTCCGGCCGACGATCTTCAGCAGTTCGTCGCCCGCCGCATGGCCAAAGGTGTCGTTCACCGGCTTGAAGCCGTCGAGATCGAGATAGAGCACGGCGAAGCGCTGGTCCGCATCGGCCTTGCCCGCGAGCTTTCGTTGCAAGGCCTCGATCAGGCCGGCACGGTTGGACAGGCCCGTGAGCGGATCGCGCAGCGCCCGCTCATCGCTCTCGGTCTTGGCGCGCATGACCGCGACGAGCATCTTGTTCAGGCGGAATGCCGCGCCGGTCATCGCCACGAAGTACACCGGCATCTGCAGATACATCACGAACAGCAGCGGTTCATGGGAAATCGCGACACCCGGGAGCACCGGGCCGATGCTGCACAGGATCATCGTGCCGACGAGGCGTGGCGCACTGAAATTGCGAAAGCAGATGCCGCCGACCATGGCCGCCGACGAAATGCAAGCGAGCGAAGCCGCGACCCAGTCGCCCGACGCCAGGCTGATGCCGACACCGAAACCGACGCTGGCGCTCCAGGCCACCGAGAGCAGGATGTGGACATCGGTCGGGGTCGTGAGCTTGTGACGTGACCTGCGATAGGCGATCATCATCACGATCAGCCGAGACAGGCAGATCACGAGCTCCAGGGCAAGCCAGCTGATGAACAGGGCAGTCGGTGTGCGCAGTGCGAGCGCTGCCGCGACGGCCACGGTGTTGATGGCGCCACCGGCGAACACGGACCAGCAGCCATAGAGCTCGCCGATCAGGGCGAGCCGATCGTCGGGAGATACCGGATATCCCGGGTCTGCCAGCCAGCGCGTCACGCGCCAGCGTGGCAAACTGAAAGCCAGACCGTCACCCCGCATGTCATTACCTCCGCCCTCGCGCTCACTAAGGGCAAGGCGCTTAACAGGCCTTTAGAGAGGTATCGGCGTCTCGTTCCATGCTTGATGAGCGGTAAAAAATTACTACACGTCGTGGGCGCTCCCCATTGTGGACTGAAGGTTGATCATGCTCAGCCCGAGCTTCGCGCGCGGGCGCGTTCTTCGGTAACCGGCGCGACCTCGACCGTCGCATTGCCGAGCGCGCGGTCGCGCTCGAACACGAGGCGGACGCGTTGGCCGACCGGCGTCAGCCCGATGAGATTGCGAACCTGCGTCGCGCTGCGCACTGGCATGTCGTTCGCCTTCACGATGATGTCGCCCTTGCGCAGTCCGGCCCGCTCGGCCGGGGAGCCGACGGTCACATCGGCGACGCGGGCGCCCTGGACGCGGCCATCGGCCGGCGAATCCAGATCGAGCAGGGTGACCCCGATGCGTCCGCGGTCGACGCGGCCGTTGGCGACCAGTTGCTCCATCACCCGTCGCGCCATGTTGATCGGCACGGCAAAGCCGATACCGACATTGCCGCCGCCCGGCGAGATGATCGCGGTGTTGATGCCGACCAGTTCGCCGCGGAGGTTGATCAGCGCCCCGCCTGAATTGCCGGGATTGATCGCGGCGTCGGTCTGGATGAAATCCTCATAGCCCTGCTTGCCGAGCCCGGTTCGCCCGAGCGCGCTGACGAGGCCGGAGGTGACGGTCTGTCCGAGGCCGAACGGGTTGCCGACCGCGATCACGAAGTCGCCGACCTCGAGCGCATCGCTGTCGCCAAGCGCGATCGCCTTGAGCTCGGTCGGATCCTTGATCTGCAGCACCGCGATGTCGGTGGCGGGATCGCGCCCGACCAGGCGGGCGGAGAATTTGCGGCCGTCCTTGGTCCGGATTTGTGCGGTGCTGACATGCTCGACGACGTGATTGGCGGTCATCACGTAGCCGCGCTGCGCATCGACGATGACGCCGGAGCCGGTGGCGCTGATCTGCTTCTCGACCTGTTTCGGAACGTCGAAGAACTCGCGGAACAGCGGGTCCTGGTACAGCGGATTGTCCTGCCGGACCTTGCCTTCGACCGAGATGTTGACGACGGCCGGGGTGACCTCCTTGACCAGTGGCGCCAAGGTCGGCACGCGGCCGAGCTTGAGGTCCGGGATCTGGGCGAGGGCAGGGGCAGCCAGGAGGGAGAGCACGATCGCCGGCAGCAGAACCAAAGGCCGGACACAACGCAGAATCTGCATCGTTTTTTCCTCGACGGAATCTGGACGGATTTGGCGACGGTGAAACTGGTCAGGACGGCCGGTGCGGTCAAGAGCCGTCCTGGCAATCGTTCCCACCGAGTGCCAAAAATTTTTCGTGACCCTCTTGAACGAAAAGTTCGGCTTTCCTAGGTCGTTGCTCGCCCGGGGGCCTCATGGGACCCGGGTCCTATGACATCGCTGATCTTGTGAAGGAGGATGTGCATGCATTTCCGTCCATTGCACGACCGCGTGCTCGTGCGCCGCATCGATGCCGAAGAGAAGACCAAGGGCGGCATCATCATTCCCGACACCGCCAAGGAGAAGCCGCAGGAGGGCGAGATCGTCGCCGCGGGCCCTGGCGCGCGGAATGAGCAGGGCCAACTGGTGCCGCTCGACGTCAAGCCGGGTGACCGCGTGCTATTCGGCAAATGGTCCGGCACCGAGGTCAAGATCGACGGCAAGGATCTCCTGATCATGAAGGAGAGCGACCTGCTCGGCATCATCGATGCCCCCGTCGCGGCCAAGAAGGCTGCTTGATCCCCGCAACTGACAGTCATCGGAGAAAGGAGACGAGAACATGGCTGCCAAGGACGTGAAGTTTTCGACCGACGCGCGCGACCGGATGCTGCGCGGCGTCGACATCCTCGCCAATGCGGTCAAGGTCACGCTCGGCCCCAAGGGCCGCAACGTCGTGATCGAGAAATCGTTCGGCGCGCCGCGCATCACCAAGGACGGCGTCACGGTCGCCAAGGAGATCGAGCTCGAGGACAAGTTCGAGAACATGGGCGCGCAGATGGTGCGCGAGGTGGCCTCGAAGACCGCCGATCTCGCCGGCGACGGCACCACCACCGCCACCGTGCTCGCCCAGGCGATCGTGAAGGAAGGCGCGAAGTCGGTCGCCGCCGGCATGAACCCGATGGACCTCAAGCGTGGCATCGACCTCGCGGTCGACGCCATCGTGGCCGACCTGAAGTCGCACGCCAAGAAGATCACCAGCAATGACGAGATCGCCCAGGTCGGCACCATCTCGGCCAATGGCGACAACGAGATCGGCCGCTTCCTGGCCGAGGCCATGCAGAAAGTCGGCAATGAGGGCGTGATCACGGTCGAGGAGGCCAAGAGCCTCGACACCGAGCTCGAAGTGGTCGAGGGCATGCAGTTCGACCGTGGCTATGTCTCGCCATACTTCGTCACCAATTCCGAGAAGATGCGGGTCGAGCTCGAGGATCCCTATATTCTGATCCACGAGAAGAAGCTGTCGGGCCTGCAGACCATGCTGCCGCTGCTCGAAGCGGTGGTGCAGTCCGGCAAGCCGCTCTTGATCGTCGCCGAGGACGTTGAAGGCGAGGCGCTGGCGACCTTGGTCGTCAACAAGCTGCGCGGCGGCCTCAAGATCGCCGCCGTCAAGGCGCCGGGCTTCGGCGATCGCCGCAAGGCGATGCTGGAGGACATCGCGATCCTCACCGGCGGCACCACGATATCAGAGGATCTCGGCATCAAGCTGGAGAACGTGACCCTGTCGATGCTCGGCCGCGCCAAGAAGGTCGTCATCGACAAGGAAAACACCACCATCGTCGATGGTGCCGGCGCCAAGAAGGACATCGAGGCGCGCACGCAGCAGATCAAGCTGCAGATCGAGGAGACCACCTCCGACTATGACCGCGAGAAGCTGCAGGAGCGGCTGGCCAAGCTCGCCGGCGGCGTCGCGGTGATCAGGGTCGGCGGCGCCACCGAGGTCGAGGTCAAGGAGCGCAAGGACCGCGTCGACGATGCGCTGCATGCCACGCGCGCGGCTGTCGAGGAGGGCATCCTGCCCGGCGGCGGCGTGGCGCTGTTGCGCGCCACCAAGGTGCTCGACGGCGTCAAGACCGCCAATGCCGACCAGAAGGCCGGGGTCGACATCATCCGCCGCGCCATCCAGGTGCCGGTGCGGCAGATCGTGCAGAACGCCGGCGAGGACGGCTCGCTGGTGGTCGGCAAGCTCCTGGAGAAGGACACCTACAGCTGGGGCTTCAACGCCGCGACCGGCGAGTACCAGGATCTGGTGCAGGCCGGCGTGATCGACCCGGCCAAGGTGGTCCGCACCGCGCTGCAGGATGCGGCCTCGGTCGCCTCGCTGCTGATCACCACCGAGGCGCTGGTTGCCGACAAGCCGAAGAAGGCGGAGGCCACGCCGGCAGCGCCGGCGATGGACTTCTGATCGCCAGAACCCGTGGCGGGCCGGCTCGGCCCGCCACGGTATTCGGTGCGCTTCGCCGAAAAGAAAGCAGCTGATGGCCGTGACTGGCCGTGGATCGGCCATAACGCGCAGCTATCAAACAACCTAAGACCGCAATCCGTCCATGGCCGGCCACAATTGCTGCGGCCATCGATGGAGCGACGGTCGACGGGAGGTGTGATTGGGGCGCTGTCGCGCCGCCCGGGGTTCGGTCGCAGCGCTTTCGCGTGTTTGCAGGGGCGATCATGCCTGCCTGGCAGTACGATCATCCGCCACCCAATCCGGCCGCCGCCATGGCGATTGCCGATCCGCGGCGTTTGACTCGTTTTCTCATCGAAAGTGAGCAGCGCGTGGTCGCGCATTGCCAGACGGTGCTGTCGCGCGGCGATCTCGATGCGCGCGAGCGCGACCGGCTGGTCAGCGTGCTGCGCGAGGCCACGATGCGGCTGCAACGGCTGTCGGCCGTGGCGGCCTGACCGGCCGATCAACCGCATCGCAGATGCGACAAAAAAATCTGCCGGCAGCCTCTTGAAACCGGTTTCGGTTTTTCTAATTCGTTGTTTGCCGCTTCGGCGGTGCCGGGTGCCTTCGGGGCCCGGCTGTCATCTGGGCGCTGACCGCTTGTCTGGTACTCAGAGGTCCTGCATCGGCCGGCGCTCCTTCGTATCCATCTTGCTCTTTGGAGGACTTGGCTATGAGGACCTACGATTTCAGCCCGTTGTGGCGCTCCACCGTCGGCTTCGACCGTCTGTTCGACCTGCTGGATGAGACGCAGCGCGCGGTCGAGGACAATTATCCCCCTTACAATATCGAACGTCTCGGCGACGACTGCTATCAGATCTCGCTGGCGCTCGCCGGCTTCTCTCCGGACGAATTGGCGATCACGGCCGAGCATAATGTGCTCACGGTCGAAGGTCGCAAGGCCGACAAGGAAGGCCGCGAATATCTCTACCAGGGCATCTCGTCGCGTCCCTTCAAGCGGCAGTTCAATCTCGCCGACTATGTGCAGGTCACGAAGGCGTCGTTCGACAACGGCCTGTTGCGGATCGAACTGGTGCGGGAAATTCCCGAGGCGATGAAGCCGCGCCGGATCGCGATCAACACCGCGCCGGTCGAGCAGATCGCGCAACAGAAGGCGGCGTGAGGCCGATGTCACGTGGCGCGCGGGCGGTGGTGCCCGCGCGCTTCGGCAGCAGTGTCCATGCGAAAGGAGCGTTAGGAGGAGACACGACATGAGTGAGCGCAGTGTTTCGATCACCACCGCAGGCGGGGGGACCTTCCACCCGGTCTCGCACTACGAATCCCCGGCCGATCTGCTCAACGACGCGAAACTGTCGCGGGCCGAGAAGCGGCTGATCCTGTCCTCCTGGGCATCAGATATGTATGCGGTCGAGTCACAGCCGCAGCTGCGCGAAATTCCCGGCATTGCGCGGCCGCTGCGCCTCTCCGATGTCCTCGGCGCGCTGCGGCAACTGGATCGCGAGGATCAGCCGCCGCGGCCGCGCGGCGGCGCCGCGATGCGTGTCGTGCCCCGGGCCGATGTGCAGGCGGACGGAGCTGCGCCCGACCATGCGCCAAGCGGGGCTGCCGGCCGGGTGCGGCCGGCGGCACGGCTGCGTTTCTCCCGCGAAGCCTTTTCCCGTGAAGCCAATGTGCGGCGCTATCGCAAGCTGCTGGCCACCCGGCTCGCCGACCACGAGCGCCGTTTCGTCGAGCGCCGCCTGGCCGAGGAGCTGCAGCAACTGCACGGTCTGTCCGAGCATCAAGGCCTGGGCCGCGCCGGCCGCTGCTGACGTTTCCCCGGGCGTGGTCAGTCAACAACCACGCTCAAATCAAAACGCCGCCCGGAATTGGGCGGCGTTTCATTCCAAATAGCGTAGAGGGTGATGGTTGTTTCTATCGCCCGCGCGCGCGAAAATCAATTCCTGTAACCGGGATTGACGCGATCGAGCCTGCGCAGCAGCGGTGGCCAGACCAGCTGGTTCGAGCGCAGCTCGACGCGATCCTGATTGTCGAACAGCTTCGCATTCTTGTCGACCACCTCGTCGCGGACCGGATAGGCCGTTGCGCCCAGCGTGCGCGTCCGCACCTGGATCGAGCAGGCGCGCTCGAGATGATACATGCGCTCGAAGGCGGAGGCGACCGAGCGTCCGACGGTCAGCGTGCCGTGATTGCGCAACAACATGTGGTTCTTGGTGCCGAGGTCGCGCTGCAGCCGCGGCCGCTCGTCATGGTCCAGGGCCACGCCCTCATAGTCATGATACGCGAGATCATGGGTGACATATTGGGCGATCTGGTTCAGCGGCAGCAGGCCGTCGGCGCAGCTCGACACAGCGACGCCGTCCAGCGTGTGCAGATGAATGACGCAGCCGGCATCCTCGCGCACCTCGTGGATGGCCGAATGGATGGTAAAGCCCGCCGGGTTGATGCTGTACTGACTCTCCGACAGTTGATTGCCATAGAGGTCGACCTTGATCAGGCTGGAGGCGGTGATCTCCTCGAACAGCAGGCCATAGGGGTTGATCAGGAAATGGTGCTCGGGGCCGGGCACGCGGGCGGAGATGTGGGTGTCGACGAGATCGTCCCAGCCGAACATCGCCACCAGGCGATAGGCGGCGGCGAGATTGACCCGCTGCGACCACTCGGCCTCGGTCATGTTCGAGGGCGCGTCCTTCAGGCGAGCTTCCGCGGGCGACATGGCATTCTCCAATCTCGATATCGTGACCGGAGCCTAGGCGGCCCGCTTGCGGCCGACAAGACGCCGGGCGCAGAGGCGGCCATGCATGGATTGCGGCCTTTCGGCCGCCCATGCCGCCGCGGTGGCCGGTGCGAGCAGGGCGCCGGTGGCCCGTCTTGATTACCGTCAATGCGCATGGCGGCGTGCACAATAGCTTGGCGACCGACATGCCAGGCCGTGGCTCCGCGCGCTCCGCAGGACCCTGCCGCAGGTGCATGTGCAGCGGGCGAGAGGGGTCCACGGAGTACGATCAATGACCTACCAGACCATCAATCCATATACGGGGGAAACCCTCGCTTCCTTTCCGGATGCGACCGACGACGAGGTGCGTGCGGCGATCGCCGCCGCGCATGAGGCGTTTCTCGCCTGGCAGCAGACGTCCTTCGCCGAACGCGGCCGGATTCTGCAGACGGCCGCCGACATCCTGCGCCGGGACAGCGACTCCTATGCGCGGCTGCTGACGCTGGAGATGGGCAAGCTGTTCAGCGAAGCCAAGGCCGAGGTCGAACTGTCGGCAAAGATCCTCGAATATTACACCCGCCACGCCGAGGCGCTGCTGGCGCCGGAAAAGCTGCCGGTTCTGGATCCGGCCGAAGGCGAGGCCATTCTCGTCTGTGAGCCGCTTGGCGTTCTGCTGGCCATCGAGCCGTGGAATTTCCCATATTATCAGATCGCACGCATCCTGGCGCCGCAGCTGTCGGCCGGCAACACGCTGCTCCTCAAGCATGCCTCGAATGTCCCGCAGTCGGCGGCGGCCTTCGAGAAGCTGATGGCCGAGGCCGGTCTGCCCCGCGGCGCGTTCAAGAATCTCTATGCCACGCGGTCCCAGGTCGAGCTCATTCTCAACGACGACCGGGTTCACGGCGTGGCGCTCACCGGCTCCGAAGGGGCAGGCTCGGTGGTGGCTGCGCAAGCCGGCAAGGCGCTGAAGAAATCGACGATGGAGCTCGGCGGTGCCGATGCCTTCATCGTGCTCGCGGACGCTGATCTGGACAAGACCACCAGATGGGCGGTGTTCGGCCGGCACTGGAATGGCGGGCAGGTCTGCGTGTCGTCCAAGCGGATGATCCTGGTCGATCCGATCTATGACGAGTTTCTCGCCCGCTACCGCAAGGGCGTTGCGGGTCTTGTCGCCGGCGACCCGTTCGATCCGAAGACGACGCTGGCGCCGCTGTCGTCGCAAGGTGCGGCTGACGAGGTGAAGGAGAAGATCCGGGCAGCGGTTCAGCTCGGCGCCAAGGCCGAGGAGGTGGGCCCTCCGGTGCCCAATCGCGGTGCTTTCGTGCAGCCGACGATTCTGACCGAGGTCGCGGACGACAATCCGGCACGTCATTGGGAGTTCTTCGGCCCGGTGTCGATGCTGTTCCGCGCCAAGGACGAAGATGACGCGGTTCGTATCGCCAATGATTCACCGTTCGGTCTCGGCGGCTCGGTCTTCACCGCCAACCCGGCGCATGGTGCCGAGCTCGCGAGAAGGGTCTCGACCGGCATGGTGTTCGTGAACCATCCGACCAAGGTCGAGGCTGATCTGCCGTTCGGAGGCATCCGCCGCTCGGGCTATGGTCGTGAGCTGATCGGACTCGGCCTGAAGGAGTTCGTCAATCACAAGCTGATCGACATCGTGGACATCGATGCGCGGTTCTAAGCCCGTCTAATGGATCATGATGCGTTTGCACGGAAACGCATCATGATCTTTCCTCTTTGTTTGAGCATGATCTTTTCGGAAACCCGGTTTCCACTTTTCCGGATCATGCTCTAGAGATGCCAAGCTCATCGGGCGATCGTTCCTCATCGGGACGATCGCCCTGACCATATGGCCGATCGGCTAGGGAGCCGGGATCGACAGCAGGCTCGAAATGCTGCGGCCGCGGATGTCGTAGACCCGTGCGAACACCACGTCGTCGCGCTTGATCTCGACCATCACCGGAGCGGTCAGTCCCTTGCAGTAGAACTCACCGAGGGTCATCGCGAAGTCGGCGGCATGACTGTCCCAGCCGATCGTGAAATCGGGGCCGAGCGCGACCTGGGCCGGCCGCTGCGGACCGCAGACCGCGACCTTCCATTTGTGACCGATCGGCGGCACTTCCTGACGCTCGTCGAGCTGCTCCTTGAGGCCATCGGAGGCCTGCTTCAGTGCCAGACCCCAATAATCGAGCATGAAGCGGGCGTCGGCCTCGCGCACCGTGCCGGCGATGAAGTTGAAATGCGTGTACTGGTAGGGGTGCAGGCGGATCATCTCCGCCAGCGGCAGCAGCAGGCCGAAGCAGAAGGCGGCGATCGCCACCGGCTGCCAGCTGCGGCGCTCGTCCTTGTTGAGCCAGGACAGCAGCCAGGAAAAGGCGATGCCGCCGAGCAGCGCCATCGGTGGGATCACGAACACGAAGTGGCGGATGCCGTTGTAGAGCGCCGGGCGTTTGACGATCGCGATCAGGATCGGCAGCGTTGCCGCCAAGGTCAGCATCAGCAGGATGCTCTTCTGACGCGCCGGCATGTCGGGCCGCGACAAGGACATCAGCGAGGTGACCACGCCGGCCACGAACAGCCCGATCATCAGCTCCGGCATCTGCAGCGCAAACAGCGTCGGCAGATACGACCAGGGCATGTCCGGCACCGAGACCAGGGCCCCGTCGAACATCTCCTTCCACGGCTTCTCGAAGAAGTGCGAGAAATAGGTCAGAGCCCGGAACGGATTGGCCGGCTCGATGATCGACCACGGCCAGATCAGGCCCATGATCAGGTAGCCCAGGATCAGGCCGGGGATCAGCACATAGATCAGATGCGCGAAGCGGCGGATGGCCTCGCGGGCGCCCTGCGTGCGGTATTCTTCCACGAACAGGGGCATGAAGCCGACGACGGCGTAAACCACCGCCATGCCGCCAAGGATGCGCGAGCCGATCGCAAATCCGGCGCCGAGCCCGATGATCAGGACGGTGCGCGGCGAGGGGTAGGGATACTCCTCGGCCAGGCGCACCAGACCCATCAGCAGCACCACCATGGCCACCGCGAATGGCGCATCCTTCGGGTTCATGAACATGTGGCCGTAGAAGATCGGGCAGAGGGCCAGCAGCAGCAGCGCGGCCACGCCGGCCACGGCGCCGCCGATGCGGCGTGCCAGCCGCCACGTCACCGCGAGGCCGATCAACCCGACGATGGCGCCGACCAGCCGGCGCGTCTCGAACAATTCCAGGGGCAGGATCTTGTGCAGCAGGGCTGCAACCATGTCGAACCCGCCGCCGTACATATAGAGATTGGCGAACGACAGTGCCGCCGTGTCCCTGAATCCGGAGCCGTACATGCGCAGCAACAGATCGGCATACTCGGCATGGGTGTAATCGTCCCAGCCCAGGCCGTAATCGCGGAACGTCAGTCCGGCCACCACCGCGACCGCGGCGAGCACGAACATGGCGAAATCGTCACAAGTCCGCTCGAGGGTCCGCCGCGTCGGCGTCTCGAGGACCGAAGTGGTTATCGATGTCATGGCTGAGTGTGACCCGGCGTCCCCAAACGACCCCGCTCCCGCGCTTCAGGCCTGTGTTCCCCGCCTGGATATAGCGCGTCCTCGTTTCCAAGGTGTTGGAAAAGTCGCGTCATGCGTCCATTGCAGTGCAGCAGGAGCCCGAATTTCGGCTGCTTGGTGCCATATTGGCATAGCCACATGAACGCGTCCTGAACCATCAGGCTCCGGGAAAACACGGAGGAACCCGAGCCGGTTCCGTGGGTTAGCGGCGGAGAAATGTGGCACGATCGTGGCGTGCTTGGCCGCTTCGACGTGGAGAGCCGGGAGTGCGGCCGAAGTTCCGCTGCAAATTGTCGCGGATTTCGACTAGAACCGGATTCAAGGGACGCGGGCAACCGCAGGAAACTAGTGTGATATCGGTCGGGACGCAGTCCGGTACCGGCGCATTAGGGGATAGGTTCGAATGATGAGTGCGATGTTGGCCGCTGGGGCTCTGGCCGTACTGGCTGGGCTTGGAGCGATTGCCTGGGGTATTCCGGTCAAAGAGTTCAGCGTCGGCAACACGCTGATCCTGTCTGGAACCCTCGGCGTCTGCAGCGGCCTGCTGATGCTCGGACTCGCGGCTGTGCTCGCCGAGTTGAAAGTGATCTCGCAGCGCTTGCGCACGCGCGGTCCGGCGGATGCAGAGATCCGGCCGCTGCAATTGCCGGGGGTGAACAAACCTGACCTCGACGCGCCCGCGATGCCGCCGGCCGAGGATGCCTGGCGGGAGGGCGTGACGCCGCGCGCGCGTCCGCGCATGCCGGACCTGTCGGCGCCGTTGTCGTCGGCGCCTATTCCTGCCTCGCCAATGTCCGCCGGGCCCCTGTCGTCTCTGTCCGCGCCGCCACCGCTTGCTTCGCCGCTGCGGCCGTCCGAGCCAGAACGGACCCTTGGCGGACCGGAGACGGAGGCGTCCGAGCGTCCCAAGCGCAATCTGCTGTTCGCCTCATCGTCAAGGCGGGATCGTGAACGGGCGGACAAGCGCGGCTCCGAGCCGTTCGCCAGCGATTTCCGGCAGCCTCCGCCGACCGAGCCCCCCGCTGAGCCGCTTGAGGCTCCGGCGCCGCCGGAGCCTGCGCCGGGATTCGATGATGGTTGGCAGCGCTCCGAGCGGCCGCGGGCGGCAGAGGCGCCTCGACCGCCATTCCCGCGTCGCTTCGCGCGCGCCGCGCCGGCTTTCGTCGAGCCGGAGCCCGAGCCCGCCCCTGAGCCTGAGATCGCGCCGGCCGAGGCACCGGCTGCGATCAGCATCATCAAGTCCGGTGTTGTCGATGGGATGGCCTATTCGCTCTATTCGGACGGCTCGATCGAGGCGCAGATGCCGGAGGGCATGATGCGCTTTGCCTCGATCGACGAATTGCGCACGCACCTCGAAGGCCGCGGCTGAGCCGCGGACGGCCGACCTCACTGGTATACCGCACACATTACTTCGCCGTGGACAGATCTTCTCAAGAAGAAGTCCTCACCTTATTGTCATTTCGCCAGTCATTTGCCCATATTGCTTGAAGAATCGTAAGACAACAGGGGCGCTCGGCCAGAGCGATACTTGCTTACGAGAATCACCGGGTGGAAGACGGCGAGGGGGCAATGACGGACGGAGCCGGCAAGAGCTTCATCGATCTGACTGCCGACATCGTGTCGGCCTATCTCAGCAACAATCCGACGCCTGCGGCCGAGATTCCCTCGCTCATCAGCCAGGTCCACGCCGCGCTGACGCGCGTCGCTGCGGGACGCAGCGAGCCTGCGCCCGAGCCGGCGCGGCCCGCGGTGCCGGTGAAAAAGTCGATCCATCCGGACTATCTGGTCTGCCTCGAGGACGGCAAGCGCTTCAAATCACTGCGCCGCCATTTGCGCACCCAGTACAACATGACGCCCGAGCAATATCGCGACAAATGGAACCTGCCGCCGGACTATCCGATGGTGGCGCCGAACTACGCGGTCACGCGCTCGCAACTGGCCAAGAAGATGGGGCTTGGTCAGCAGCGCCCCGAGCGCGAGAAATAGCGGAACCGATCAGCCGGCGGCGGCGAGTGCTTCGCGCGCGTCCGAGCGGATGCGCTCGACCATGGAACGCAGACCATTGGAACGCTGCGGCGTCAGATGCTCGCGGAATCCGAGCTCGTCGAACACAGCAGGCGCGTCGATGGCGAGGATCTCCTGCGGGGTGCGTCCCGAATACAGCGTCAGCAGGATCGCGATCAGGCCCCGCACGATATGGGCGTCGCTGTCACCGAGATAGTTCAGGATCGGCCCGGCGCCGCCGCGATCGACATGGCGCGACAGCCACACCTGGCTGGCGCAGCCCTGCACTTTGTTGGCAGCCGAGTGCTCGTCCTCGGGCATCGGCGCCAAGGTGCGGCCGAGCTCGATGACGTAGCGGTAGCGGTCGTCCCAGTCGTCAAGCAGGGCGAAATTGTCGCGGATTTCGTCGATCGTCATGGTGCTCTCAGGTCCCGATATGCGCCCTCATATAGGCGTTCGGCGGGACGAAAGCGACAGCGCTGCGGTGGGGTCAGGGCGTCGGCGGCAGGCGCCATTCGGCTGCGAGGTCGTCGCTGGACAGCGTGTCAGCGGCAGCGTCTCCTGGCAGAGCCTCCTCAGCCGCGGGGCCGTCGATCGACCCGGTATGATCGTTGGCGCGCTTGTCGAGATTGGCCGGCTTCACCGGCCCGATCAACTTGTCCGCAGTGGCCGGCTTCTCGGCCGTCTCCGGCTTGTCGGTGATGATCTGATAGATCTTGCGCGCACCTTCCTGGGCACGATGACCGATCACGGTCGCAGCCTGGCCGCCGACCTCGCAGGCTTGCGGCTGACGCTTGCAGAACTGGCTCATGTCGGAGACCGCAGCGGTCGCCGCCTGCACGGCTTCGTGCGCATTGATCTGCGGCAGCTTGTCGGCGTCGGGGCTCTTCTCGCGCGGCAGCAGCACCAGCACGAGTCCGAGCCAGAATGCCATCCGAAGCAGAAAGAACATCACGCAACCCCGACCGTCCTGCCTGATCTCGCCTGTCTCTGAGAGGCGCGGCCGAGATCGGCGGATGCTTTGTTTTACGTCGCGACTGCTTGCTGTGAGCTTAATTGGTTGAGATTTCGCGAAGCCGGCCCGGGAACTTTTTTCGACGTAAACGTTTCGTTGGCGACGGCAGCGCGCGCCTTCCAACCAGCTGCGGATGGCGACGCTTTGGCGGTCGCACTGAGAGGCGGAAACCATGCGTTCACCATCCCGGCCGAATGGCGCAGTCACCGCAGCGTGGCCCTTAGCGTTCGCTTAATGCGAGTCTGACAGGTTGACGCGTGACGACAGGGGGCGTCCCGGCACGTTCTTTATGACAGTGTCCGACAGGCCGAGGCGCGAGAGCCGTGAGTGTGTTGAGTATCATCCGCGAATGTCTTGATGCTTTGTTGCATCCATCGGCTCGAACTGATGCGATGACGCGCGCGCGCCACCGCGCCTTCATCGCGCCGCGCCTGCTCGGCAGCCTGGCTGCGTTCGCCGTCTTTCCCGCCTATCTCGCGATGCGCGGCGCGCCAAGTGCGCTCGAGGTCGGCGCGCTGGCCTGGCTGATCGCGCCGATCCTGCTGTCCTGGTATCTGTCACGCACGGGCCGCTATGAGAGCGCCTGCGCGCTGTCGTCGCTCGCGCTCTCCGCCTTGATCATGTCCGTCTCGATCGAGACCGGCGGCATCGAATCCTTTGCCGCAGTCTGGCTGATCGTCGTGCCCCTGGAGGCCGCGTTCTCGGCGTCGCGTCGCGTCGTGGTGTTCTCGGCGGCGCTGGCGCTGTCATGCGCCTTGCTGCTGATCCTCATCGGGCATCTCGGCTGGCTGCCGAGGCCGGAGATGAATCCGGCGGTGCGAATGGGTCTGCTCGCCTTCGGCGTCGCGTCTGCCACGCTCTATGCCGCCGTGCTCGCTTTTGCCGCCGACACGCTGGCGCGAACCGGCGTGACGTTGTTGTCGATGGAGGAGGAGCGTTACCGTCTGCTCGCGCGCAACATGAGCGACGTGATCTCCCGCCACCGGCGCAACGGCGCGGTGATGTTCATTTCGCCTGCAGTCGAGAATCTGCTTGGGACCTCCGTTGCCCAGTTGCAAGGCCATGGCCTGTTCGAGCGGGTTCATGTCGCCGATCGCCCCGCTTATCTGACGGCGTTGTCGGAAGCGGCGCGCGGCAGCGAAGCGTCGAGCGTCGAGTTCCGGCTCCGCCGCGATGCCGGGGGCGACACGCGCGGCCCGCATCATGCGGTCGATTTCATCTGGGTCGAGATGCGCTGTCGGCCGCTCGATGCCGCGGCCCGGACCCCGAGCGGCGCGGAGCAGGAGGTGGTCGCCGTCATGCGCGATGTCACCGATCGCAAGCTGCAGGAGCAGGCGCTTGAATTGGCGCGCAGCGCGGCCGAACGTGCCGATGCGGCCAAGACGCGATTCCTCGCGACCATGAGCCACGAGCTGCGCACGCCGCTGAACGCCATCATCGGCTTCTCCGAGATGTTGATGCAGGAGCAGGCGCTGGTGCTCAACGCCGCGCGCCGCCGCGAATATGCCCAGCTGATCAATGATTCCGGTCAGCATCTTCTGTCTGTCGTGAACGGTATTCTCGACATGTCGAAGATGGAGTCGGGCAATTTCGAGCTGACGCCCGAGCCGTTCGCGCCGCGCGCAGCGCTGATCAATTGTTGCAATCTGCTGGCGCTGCGCGCCCGGGAAAACGGCGTCGATCTGTCAGCCGACGTGCCGCACGATCTCCCGACCATCACGGGTGATCCGCGTGCGTTCAAGCAGATCGTGATCAATCTGGTGTCCAACGCGATCAAGTTCACGGAGCGTGGCGGCCGGGTCATGGTGTCGGCCGCCATCGAGGGGCCGCAACTGCTGCTGCGGATCACCGACACAGGTGTCGGGATCGCGGCCGACGACCTGAAGCGCATCGGCGATCCATTTTTCCAGGCCGGCAAGACCTATCAGCGGCGGCACGAGGGAACCGGCCTCGGTCTCTCGATCGTGAAGAGCCTCGTGAACTTGCATGGCGGCGAAATGTCGATAGAAAGCAAGCTCGACGAGGGAACGACGGTTTCGATCGCGCTTCCCATCGATTGTGTTGCCGCGGAGGCGGCGGGCGCGACGATCACGGCGCTGTCGCCTTCGCGATCTGCCCAGGCCGGGCAGGTGATTCAGGTGAAGAAGAGTGCCTAGACGAGCTGCAGACGAGGATGAGGCGCCGGTCCGGCGCCGCCGCAAGCGCGCCGGTGCCGCTGCTGCCGCGGTCGAGGCGGTGGACGAACGCGGCTGGCTGATGCGTGCCGTCCTCTACAGCCCCAAGGACATGTTCGCCGGTCTGCTGGCCTGTGCGGCCGGCAGCGCGATCATTGTCAACGCTGTCTTCCTGCAATCGGGTCCGCATCCCGCACCGATGTTCGGCTCGATCGTCACCATTCCTCCGGCGCTTGCCAATGCCAATCCGTTGCCGCGGCCGCGACCGACGGAGGCCGATCTCTCTCCGTTCGATCCCAAGGTGACCGAGACCCGGCCTCCCGACACGCGGGTCGTGGAACCGAGGCCGGCGGAGCAGCGGACCGCCGATGCGCGGCCGGATCAGAAATACGCCGATCCGCTGGCCGACCTGGTGCGGTCGGTCAGCGGCGGCCAGGGCGCCTCACGCGCCCAGCCCACGCCGGGCGGCAACGCGCGTCGCGTCGCCGCAGTCCAGCGCGCGCTCACTGAATATGGCTATGGTCAGTTGAAGCCCACCGGGATGATCGGCTCCGAGACCCAGGCTGCGATCCAGAAATTCGAGCGTGAGCGCAAGCTGCCGGTGACAGGCCAGCTGTCGGACCGGCTGGTGCGCGAGCTAGCGATTGTCATCGGCCATCCGATCGAATAGAGCAGGGCGTCCCTGGGCTGCAGCTTGCAGCGCGTCGTTCCGCCGGCCGTGAACCTGTCATGCGATTGAAGAGCAGCATCTGGGTGAGCGCCTATTTGCGCCGCTGCCAGTCGGCCGGCGCATTCAGCGCGATTCGCCGGCGTGGCGCCGAAGAGGCCGGTGCGGTGTTCATCAAGGTTGCCTTGATGGATGGCACCGCGCAGCTGTACATGCCGGCGCCGCAGACCGTCTATGACGACAGTCGCCCCATCGACCGCTTCTTTGTCCCGATCGCTCCGCAGCCGCAGCCCGAGACGCAGATCGAAGAGCGTCTGGTGAAGGAAGTGCGTTTCGATCCCGACGCCTGGATCGTGGAGACCGAGGACAAGCAGGGCCGCCACTTTCTCGACCTCGCCCGCGATCAGGCGTAATCCGCCATCGCGAGCCTCCCGTTGCGAGCGCCAATTCGCAAGCGTCCATGCCGAAGCCGCTCAGCCAGGACGGCAGAGCGGCGCGTCAGCGCTTGAAGCCCTCGCTGACGGTGCGCACGATCGGCCGCGGCGAACTTTGCGCTGTGCGCGGCGAGCTCGCGCGGACATTCTGCCGTTCGTCATCATAGAGAGCGGGGCGATGCTTCGCCCGGATCGCCGCGATCGCCGAGCCACGCCAGGCCGCCAGCATGATCAAGGCTGCCTGCTCGCTGAGGCGCTCGTAGAGCCGCGACAATCTGAAGACGGCCTCGACCGACTGGCCGATCTCGGGCTTGAGGAACAGCAGCACGCGTTCGAATGCCGCGCCCGGCATGCCCAGCGCCTTTGCCGCGCAGGCGAGCGGCTCGCCGCTCGCATCGTTCATCACCTCCTGCGTGATGCGTGCCGGAAGCAGCAGGCTTTCGCCGAGCTCCAACGTGAACGTCTCCACGTCCGCATTGAAGGCCGCCATCTCCAAAGCCTCGATTGCATTCAGCGCGCGATGCGGCGGTGTGGGCGCTGCAGGCCGCAGCGGCGCGGTGGCGAGGTTCTCCAGGATGGCGATGCGCTCCTTGACGCCGGCGCGCAGGAACATCTCGCTGAGCTCGGCCGCATCACGCGGCTGCATCGTCAATCCGGCGGACGGGGTGTCCTCGCGTGCGGGAGCTTTGAGCGGAGATGCGCGGAGCGCCGACGGAATGGGCCCGGCCAAGGGCAGCATCGCTTCATTCTGTGCCGGGCGCAGTCCGAGCTTCGTCAGGATCTCGATCGGTGTACCCGGATAGATCGCGAGGCGGGCGCGGACGGCCGCGCGGGTCGCGTCATCGACGTCATCGACCAATCGCGAGACCAACTCGACGAATTGCCGCTCCTCATCCGCCGAATGGGTGCTCGCCTGGACATAGAGGTCGGTCAGGACACGCAGCAGAGTGGGCTTGATGTCGACGCCCTCGCGGCGCGACAGCGTCAGCAACCCGTCGAAGCCGGGGAACAGCGATGATCTTGTCATGTCGGGTACGCAACTTCGGCAATCGTTGTGTCGATTAGAGCCGAGTTGTTTTAATGGGCCGTTAAGGAAAACAATCGGTGAAGATGGGCCGAATTTTCCCGGTGAGACAAAGGCGCAACGCCCACTTGCGATCTCCGCTACGGCTGCACGCCATCCGTGTTTCCTGCAGCGTGCATTAACACCCTCTTAACCACGTCCTGATCTTAATCGACCCGTTCGAGCGTCGAGCCATGGCGTTGACATGATGCCGGCTCGATCCTGTCTCACTGCGTCGCCGCTGCCTTGTCTCGTCAGGGCGTCGCATCGAAATCGTCAGTTGTGCGTGCCCTCTGGCCTGCGAAGTTCGGGCAAGGGGGAAAGTTTGGGGGTTCGAACTTCGGGCACGAAAGAGAGCTGACATGGCGACCATCATTGAATTCCCGACGGATGCAGCGCGTCGCGCGCGATCCCCGGTGACCGGCGCGCCGCAGGAGGGCATGGGGACGATTGTGATTCTTCCCGTTGTTCGCATCGAGCGGGAAAGCAGCAGTGACGATCGCGGTCCTCGCGAGGGCGCCGCACCAAGCCGCCGCCGTCGTCGCCGCTGATTGCGCAGGGGAATGGGAATGCCGGACATGATGGTTCGGGTCCGGCGGGCAGCGCCGGCCGTCGCGCTTGGTCTTTCCAGCGCATTGCTCGGCGCCTGCAGCGGCGGTGATTTCGGCCGCACGCGCGCCGATATGCGCAACGACGACATGCACAAATGGATCGGGGCGGAAGCCACCGCCAGCGTGGGCGTCAAGCCATCGCAGTTTCAGCTGACTGACAATGAGCGCCAACTGCGCGATCTGGCTTATCCGCTGATCGAGCCGCCGCATTCGCGTCCCGCCTGGAAGGCGGTGTTCGGCGACTACCAGCCGTCAGCATCGCCCTGGCGCCAGAAGGTGGCGTTCGATCGCACCGCCTATGGCCGTGCGCTGATCGACGAGCCGCATCGCTCGCATGCGTCGCGCTACGCGCAGCTGATCGACGACGTACGCGACGACATCACTCGCTTCGAACCGTTCTTTGCATCCGCGATCCGCGTGATCGATCTCGACCGCAAGCGCGATGCCAGCATGCACTATATGACCGAGCTGTCGCCGCGCGAAAAGGCCGATGCCGTCGCGCGCATGCAGGAGAATTCGCTGATCGTGCAATGGGTACAGATCTGCCTGGAGCAGCGCGTCTCGTCCTATCGCTGGGCGTTGGAGCGGCTGGTGCTGCAGGCGCCGGATTCGATCGCAGCCGAAGCGGATCGCCTGATCGGCGAACTGGCCGCTCAGACCGCCAATCCGCCGGTGGCCGCGCGCCCGCTCATCCAGCGGCCGCTGACCTCCAAGGGGTAGAGCATGATCCGGAAAAGTGGAAACCGGTTTTCCGAAAAGATCATGCTCAAACAAGGAGGAAAGACCATGATGCGTTTCCGTGGAAACGCATCATGATCTAGCCGAGGCCAGTCTCATTCGGGCCTGAGCAGGCGGAGCGCCTCGTCGAGCAGATGCGGCGTATGCTTGCCGCTCGAATCGCGGCAGGCCCGCTCGAAATAGTCCGACAAGGCCGGACGGAATTTCGCATGCGCCGCCTTGTCGATGATGGCGCGCGCGCGCTGCTTCGGCGACAGGCCGCGCAGATCGGCCAGTCCGTGCTCGGTCACGAGGATCTGCACGTCGTGCTCGGTGTGGTCGACATGGGTCACCATCGGCACGATGCAGGAGATCGCGCCGTTCTTGGCCGTCGACGGCGTCATGAAGATCGACAGATAGGCATTGCGGGCGAAGTCGCCGGACCCGCCGATGCCGTTCATGATGCTGCTGCCGCGGACATGGGTCGAGTTCACATTGCCGTAGATGTCGGCCTCGATCAGCCCGTTCATGGCGATGACGCCGAGCCTGCGGATCACCTCGGGATGGTTGGAGATCTCCTGCGGCCGCAACACGATGCGGTCGCGCAGGAACTCGATTTCGCGGTTGAACTCGATCGCCGCCTCCGAGCTGAGCGACAGTGCGGTTGCCGAAGCGAGATCCATCCGCCCCGAGCGGATCAGGTTGAGCATGCCGTCTTGCAGCACCTCGGTGTACGCCGTCAGGTGGGGGAAGGGCCCCTCATCGAGCCCCGCCATCACGGCGTTGGCGACATTGCCCACGCCCGACTGCAGGGGCAGCAGTTTGCGCGGCAGGCGGCCCTGCTTCACCTCATGTTCGAAGAACTCCAGGATGTGGCCGGCGATCGCACCGGAGACCTCGTCAGGCGGAGTGAAGGTGGTGTTGCGGTCCGGCGCATGGGTCTCGACGATCGCGATGATCTTGTCCGGATTGCAGCGATAGGTGGTCTCGCCGATGCGGTCGCCGGGAGCTATGATCGGGATCGGCTTGCGATGCGGCGGCAGCCGCGTGCCGTAATAGACGTCGTGCATGCCGAGCAGCGCCGGGTTCATCCAGGAATTGACCTCGATGATGACGCGGTCGGCCTGGTCGAGCCAGGTCTTGTTGTTGCCGATCGAGGTCGACGGGATCAGTCGTCCGTCGGGAAGGATGCCGGCGCATTCGATCACGGCGATGTCGAGATGGCCGAGGAATCCGAACCACACGAATTGCGCGACATGGCTGAGATGCAGATCGATATATTCCATGCTGCCGGCGTTGATGCGCTGGCGCGTGGTGGGATCGGACTGATAGGGCAGGCGCAGATCGATGCCATTGGCTTTGGCCAGCGCGCCGTCGAGTTCGGGCGCGGTCGATGCGCCGGTCCAGACGCCGATGCGGAACGGCTCGCCGCGCCCATGCGCCGCCTCGATGCGGCGCGCCAGCGCCAGCGGCACGGCCTTCGGGTAGCCGGAGCCGGTGAAGCCGCTCATGCCGACATGGCTGCCGGGCTTGACCAACGCGGCGGCGTCGTCCGCCGACATGATCTTGGCGCGCAGCGCCTGCGACATCACCTGCGATGAACTCATCGTATCAGACACTCCGTGCGCAGGCCTGTTCACGCCCGCCAAAACCCGGGCTGTTTAGGATGGGCGGCGCAGGGATGATTTGACACGGGTCAAGCGGCGGATCCGCGCATCACAGGCCTGCAAGACGCGCGCGTCGCAGCTCGCGAACGTCCGTCGCACGCAACCGCTCCGTCAGCATGTTGGCCTTGCTGTAGCGTGGATCGCCGGTGACGTCGTCGCCGACCCAATCCGGGATCTGCACGGCAGCCGTTTCGGTCGGCAGCTCGATTTCTGCGATGATGATGCCGTCCAGTGGCCCGTGATACTCGTCGACCTCCCAGAGGCCGCTGTCGCCCGGCACATAATGACGGGTCTTCTCGATGATGCGTCCCTCGCAATGCGCGAAGATCGCCTCGGCATGATCCCTGGGAATCTCGTACTCGAATTCTTCCCGCGACAACCCCCGCCGGCCGCTCTTCACGCAGAGCGTCGTTCGATCGCCATAGCACCGGACGCGAACCTTGAGCCCATCCTGACGCGCGACGAGACCATCGCGAAGACGCTGACGATGCGTCGCCTGACCTCGCCAAGCCTCGGACTTGACGAGAAACTTCCGTTCGATTTCGAGGGGCATGACCTTGATATTGGGCGAAGCGCCGCCGTCCTGTGCCGTCATAGCAGCGAAGCGCGACAACGACTATGCCACCAAGGATGAAGAGAGCGTTGTGGATTTGATTGAAGGTCCTCGTAACGCCTTACCGCTTGCCGCGCGGCTTTTCCGCCTTGGCGGGAGCCTCGGCCTGCAGGCCGCAACTGGCGGCTGCAAGGGAGGCCTGGGCCTGCGGCATCAGGCCGGGCTCGGCCGCGAGGGCCTTCAACACGATCAATCCGGTGGTCGTCGGCGAATCGATGATCAGCCGGTCGGCGGCGGTGATCTCTTCGTCCTCTGGAAGATCCTCGTGCTCGGCTTCGGTCATCAGATCGAGCTCGATCACGCGCTTGCCGGCGGAGCGATCATTGATGGCGTAATAGGCGATTTCGTTGCGGGTATAGAATGACACCGACGTATAGGCCTGGCTGACCGGAACGGTCAGCTTGAGCGGCCCCTCCGACAGATCGTAGCGACAGATCGCCATCGCGAAGGCCGGGTCCATGAACGGCATCGGCGAGTTGTTGGGATCGGCAAGCGGCAGCTGCGTCACGGCATTGAGCTTGGTCATCGGCGTCAGCCGCGAATAGGCATCCTGGGTCGAGATCCGCGGCAGGGCCAGCACGCTAACGAGATGGACCACGCCGCCGAGCAGCACGCCGACGATCACGGTGAACAGCAGCCGGATCATGATGGGCAGCCCACTGTCGTAATCGCGGGCATCGGCGCGTCGCGCTGCGTGCGCGTGGCGACGCCCACCGGCGTGTCGTACAGCCGCAGCATCAGCGCGTAGCGCTCGATGCCGCCGGTCGGCAACCAGTTGCCGGAGCGTGAGCGCGATGCGACGCGAATCTCGAACGAGCCGTCGGCGCCACGCACGAGCTCCTGGCTGGTGAAGCCGTAGCGCTGCAGCGTGTTGGGCACGAGGTGGCCCTTGCGATCGTACAGCGTGAGCGTCCAGAAGCGGGCGGGGGGCGTCACGCCGCTGACGAGGATGTCGCAGCGGCCATCGAGCGGCTTTTTCTTGTCGTCGGTGGTGGCGGTGAACGCGACACCATCGCCGGTGCCGATCGGCAGCTCGCCGTTGCGGGTGATGGTGGCGCGTGCGTAAGGATCGACATCGGCCGTGCCGGTCTTCGGGCGTGCCGTCCACGCTCCGATGGTCAAGGTGCCGAATTCGGTGCCGCGCGTGGTGGTCATCCAGGTTGCGCCGATGCCGACGCCGGTCGCGATCAGGAGTGCAATCAAGGTGATGAAGAGCAGCCGCACGGAAATCGCCGTCGTCAGTTCTTGCGCAAGGCAGGCGTGGTCACGCCATCGGCGGTTGCCGCGGCGTAGTTCTCAGGGAAGGCGAGCGCGCTCGACGACACGGGCTTGGCCGGCTTGCGCGGATCGACCGGTGCCGCCTTCTCGGCGACGCGGGCGGCATCGTCGAGCATTTTCTCGACCTGGACCAGGATCTCGGCGCCACGGCGGGTCAGCACCGGCGGCGGACCGGGCTTGATCTCGAGGGTTTTCGGCTGGCCTGCCTGGGCCATCGCGGCGGAGGCCGGCTGCGGCAGTTTCTCGCCCATGCCGACGCCGGGCAGCTCCTTGACCTCGACGCCCTGATGCGCGGCGACCATGATGTCGTGCCAAGTCTGCGCCGGCAGCGAGCCGCCGGTCATGCGGTTGGTCGGCGAGTAGTCGTCATTGCCGTACCAGACGGCGCAGGTGAAGTTTCCGGTGTAGCCCACGAACCAAGCATCACGGTAGGCGTTGGTGGTGCCGGTCTTGCCGGCGGTCGGGATGCCGTCGAGTGCGGCGCGGCGTGCGGTCCCCTCGCTGACCACGTGGCTCATCATGCCCGCCATGTCGGCGGCCACCGAGGCCGGGATCGCCTGCTTCGGTTTCGGACCGTCGCGGTCCCAGCGCCAGACCAGGTCACCGGCGCCGGTGCGGACCTCCAGCACCGAATGCGGCGTGACGGCCTTGCCCTTGTTCGGGAAGGTCGCATAGGCGACAGCGTGCTCCAGCACCGTCACCTCGTCGGAGCCGATCGGCATCGACGGCGTGTCCGGCAGCGGCGCCTTGATGCCGAAGCGGCGGGCGACCTCGACGATCTTGGCGCGGCCCGCCTTCGGGCCCTCCTTGCCGCCGAGCGCGATCGACAGCTTCACCGGAACGACGTTGATCGAGCGGGTAATCGCCTGCGTCAGCGTCACCGTGCCTGAATAGGAATGGCCATAGTTCTGCGGACACCAATTGCCGATGCAGACCGGGCCGTCGACAATGGTCGAGGTCGGCTTGTAGCCGTTGAGCAGCGCCGTCGTGTACACGTACGGCTTGAACGACGAGCCCGGCTGCCGATAGGCGTCGGTGGCGCGGTTGAACTGGCTGGCGCCGTAGTCGCGGCCGCCGACCATGGCGCGGATGCCACCGTCGAGGTCTGAGACCACGGTGGCTGCCTGGGTGGCATGGTAGTCGCGGCCGAACTGGCGCAGCTGGTTCTCGATCGCCTCGTCGGCAGCATGCTGCACGTTCATGTCGATCGAAGTCCGCACCACGAACACGCGCTCGGTGTAGGATTTCGGAAACGTGTCGACCAGCTTGCGCATCTCGTCGAAGGCATAGTCGAGGAAGTAGTTGGGCGAGCTTTCGTCGCGGCGGTCGACCGCAAAGGCCGGGTTGCGGCGGGCGCCGAACACCTGGCCCTCGGTCATGAAGCCGGCATCGACGAGATTGTCGAGCACCACATTGGCGCGGGCGCGGGCGGCGGGCAGGTTGATGTGCGGCGCGAACTTGGTCGGCGCCTTGAACAGGCCGGCCAGCATCGCGGCCTCGGCCAGGTTGATGTCGCGCACCGACTTGTTGAAGTAGAAATGCGCCGCGCCGTCGACGCCGAAGGTGCCGCCGCCCATATAGGCGCGATCGAGATAGAGCTTGAGGATTTCGTTCTTGGTCAGGCGGGTCTCGAGCCAGATCGCCAGGAACGCCTCGTTGACCTTGCGCTCGATGGTGCGCTCGTTGGACAGGAACAGGTTCTTGGCGAGCTGCTGGCTGATCGAGGAGCCGCCCTGGCGGACGCCGCCGGCCTGGGCGTTGGTGACGAGCGCGCGCGCGAGGCCGGGGAAGTCGATGCCGAAATGGTCGTAGAAGCGGCGGTCCTCGGTGGCGAGCGTCGCCTTGATCAGATTATCCGGGAAGTCCTCCAGCGGGATCGAGTCGTTGTGCTTGATGCCGCGGCTGCCGATCGGGTTGCCGTAGCGATCGAGGAAGGTGACCGCGAGGTCGGACTTCTTCAGCCAGTCCTCGTCCGCCGTTTCCCGGAACGCGGGGATCGCGAGCGCCAGCATCAGGACCAGGCCGCCGAGGCCGATCGTGGCAGCCTCCGACAGCGGCTCGACGAACACCCAGCGCTTCCAGCCGCCGACGTAGAAGCGGTCCATGAACGCCGAATAGCGCTCATACAGCTCGCGGGTGCCGCGCAGCGAGGAGAACAACGCCGAATCGAACCGGGCGTCGAGATCCAGGCGGAAATTGTTGATCCGCTTCTTCCATTCGTCTGGAATGATCTGCCGCACGGGAACCCTGGTCGTTTCGAAAGCGTGTCAGCTGGCTTCGAAAGCACTCAGCACACGGGGCTGGGGCTATCGAAGGGTCTTGCGCGATTGTTGCGGCAAACCCAAGGCAGCTCCAAGTTCAGGTCCCCCAACTTGGAGTAGCCTGCACCGAGTCGCAATGCCGCTGCCGGGGACGACTCGCCTTCATATCTAGCTGAGCGGGGGGCACAAACCAATGGTTCCGCTTATAATTTGATGCACAAAGCTAACGTGCCGCTTCAACCGGCCAAGCGCCCCTTGCGCCCGCTCGGGTGGGGCCACTAGATGGCGGCGATGCCGCGCCCGCTGGGATTCGTCTGATGACTGCTCCGCTCAAACGTCCCTCGGGCCAGGAGGGATTTTTCTGGAAAACCAAGACCTTGGAAGAGATGTCCGAGGCCGAATGGGAAAGCCTGTGCGACGGGTGCGGTCGCTGCTGCCTGGAGAAGCTCGAGGACGAGGATACCGGTGACATCTACTTCACCCATATTTCCTGCCGGCTTCTCGATGCGGGTCTATGTGCCTGCAAGGATTACGCAAACCGCTCCGAACAGGTGACGGATTGCGTTCGCCTGACGCCTGAGAATGTCCGCACCATCACCTGGCTGCCGCCGAGCTGCGGCTACCGGCTGGTGGCGGAGGGGCGTGATCTCTATTGGTGGCATCCGCTGATCTCGGGGGATCCTCAGACCGTGCATGAAGCCGGGGTGTCCGTGCGCGGCCGCGTCGAGGGGACGGAGGACACTGTTCCGGACGACCAGCTCGAGAACCACATCGTCGCGTGGCCGGTGCTGCTGCCGAAGCGCGCCAAGCTGAAGCGCCGGCCGAAATAGGCCGGTCACTTCGCGCTCGCAGCAATTCAACTCGGCGCGACCGCACGTGCGCTGCCGGGATGCACCCATGCGCGCCGCCTGCTGCCGCAAGGGAAAATTATCCCTTAAGTAGTTCGCTATCTGGCGAATCTGCGCGGCGTTGGCCGCGCGCGGCATAGCATTTATCCCCATGAACAAGTTTGATCGGCAGAGCCATTATCCGGCTGCGTCCCAATCCTTGCCCGAAGAGATTGCGGCCGAGCTGGCGGCCATTCCGCCGCAGGTGCAGGCGGTCGAGGACGCCCCGCCGATCGCGCCGCCGGTGCCGCTGACCCAGACCGAGGTCCGCACGATTCTGATGAGCCTGCTGCTGACGATGTTCCTGGCCGCGCTCGACCAGACCATCGTCGCGACGGCGCTGCCGACCATCGGCCGCGAGTTCCAGGACGTCACCAATCTCTCATGGGTGATTACCGCCTATCTGCTGGCCTCGACCGCGGTGGCGCCGGTGTTCGGCACGCTCTGCGACATCTATGGCCGCCGCGCCATGATCATCACGGCGCTCAGCCTGTTCGTCGTCGGCTCTGTGGTGTGCGCGCTGGCGCCGAACATGCCGGTCTTGATCCTCGCCCGCGGCCTGCAGGGGCTCGGCGGCGGCGGCATCATGCCGGTGGTCCAGACGGTGATCTCGGACGTGGTCAGCCCCCGCGAGCGCGGTCAGTACCAGGCCTATTTCAGTGGTGTCTGGCTGCTCGCCGGCCTGCTCGGGCCGGTTATCGGCGGCTTCTTCGCCGACCACCTGCACTGGTCGATGATCTTCTGGATCAACGTCCCGCTCGCGATTGCCGCGCTGGCACTGCTGTTGCCCAAGATGGCCCGGCTGCCGGTCTATCACCGGCTGCGCAAGGTCGACTGGGCCGGCGGCCTGCTGCTGATGGCCTCGGCCGTCGTGTTCATGCTGGTCCTGACCTGGGGCGGCCACCGGCTGGCCTGGTTGTCGCCGACCATTTTGGCGATGATCGGCAGCGCCGTTGCGCTCGGCCTCGGCTTCGTCTGGCACGCCAAGCGGGCCGATGAGCCGTTCCTGCCGCTGTCGCTGATGGGCGGCACGGTGGTGCCTTATGGCATGCTGGCGAGCGGCTGCGCGCTCGGCGCGCTGATCGGGCTGACCGTGCACCTGCCGCTGTATTACGAGCTGGTCTATCATCTGACGCCGAGCCAGGCCGGTCTTGGCCTGATTCCGATCGCTGCGATCTCGACCTTCGGGGCGGCCATCGCCGGCCGCACCATGGCCCGGGTCAAGCACTACAAGCGCGTCGCCATCCTCGGCACCTTCATCGGCACCATCGCGGCCGCGGTCATGACGGTGACCACGCCGTCGCTGTGGGTCCTGCTGGTGCTGCTGTCGGTTTGCGGCATCGGGCTCGGCACGGCGTTCCCGATTTCGGTGGTGTCGCTGCAGAACGCCGTGGCGCGGTCGCAGATCGGCACCATCACCGGCGCCATGAACTTCTTCCGCTCGATGATGTCGTCGTTCACCGTCGCGGCTTTCAGCGCCATCCTGCTGATGGTGCTCGGCGCAGACATCTCGCTGGCGGAGGGGGCGCATGGCGCGGTCAGCGGCATCGCGGAAGCCGACATGATCTATGCCTTCCGCTTCGTGTTTGCGGCCGCCACCGTGATGCTCGCCTGCGCCTCCGTCTGCATGATCCTGATGGAGGAGCGGCCGCTGGCCGGCCCGTCGCGCACCGAGCCGGTGGATATGGCGGAGTAAAACAGCGGGACACAGGCTCCGCGCGTCCCGCAATGAGGGAGGAGCGCCACGGGCTCTCCGCGTCGAGTTCACTCCCGCGGCTGCACGATCTCGATATTGTCCTGGCCATGCGAGCCGTCGTCGAGCGACGACTTCACCAGACCTGCTTCGACGCGGCGGGCGAATTCGGTGGTGCCGCCGCTGGCCAGCTCCTCGGCCTGCGCGATCCATTGCTCGCGCTCGATCCGGCCGGCGAAGGCGAGATAGGAGCCGACCCATTTGGCGTGGTCGGGGGTCCATGCCGCGATCTGCGCGAAGTGCCAGATCCCCAGGCCGTGCAGTCGCGCCTCGTTCTGCTTGCCGATGCCCTTGATCAGCTTGAGATCATCAGCCTGTCCGCCGCGAGGCGCCGCCAGGCCGAGCGGCCGGCGACCAGCATGGGCGTCCTCGTTCTCGACCGCGGGCGCCAAATCCGGCAGCTGCGCCAGGAGGGCGTCGGCCTCGTCGCCGCTCAGCGGCGCATCGGCCGTATCATCGATCGTGATGGCCCCTGATTTCACCGCGCTCGAATGCGCGGTGTCGAGACCGGCCGCGAGCAGCTTCGCCTGAGCGATCCAGTGCTCGCGCTCGATGCGGCCGGGAAACGCCATGTGATCGCCGACCCAGCTCGCCTGGCCTGGCGACCATGCCGCGATCTGGCTGAAATGATGCACGCCGATCTCGTTGAGGATGCGCTCGTTCTTCGGGCCGATGCCCTTGATGAGCTTGAGGTCGTCAGCCGTGCCGTCGGGGGCGGGCAGGGCCCGTGGCCTGTCGTCGGCGGTGACGGTGGTCGGCGCTGAGGCCGCAACTTCGGCCGCAAGCTGGTCGGCTTCGGCCTCCGCGGCAAGGCGATCCGCCTCAGCCTTTGCTGCGGCGGCTTCCGCGGCCAGGCGATCGGCCTCGGCCTTTGCGGCAGCTTCAGCGGCAAGACGATTGGCCTCGGCCTTCGCGGCAGCCTCCGCAGCGAGACGATCCGCCTCGGCCTTCGCGGCAGCCTCCGCGGCCAGTCGATCGGCCTCGGCCTTTGCCGCAGCTTCAGCAGCCAGTCGATCGGCCTCGGCCTTTGCCGCAGCTTCAGCAGTCAGGCGATCCGCCTCTGCCTTTGCGGCAGCTTCAGCGGTCAGGCGATCGGCCTCGGCCTTTGCGGCAGCTTCCGCGGCTAGCCGATCAGCCTCGATGCTGGCTGCGGCTTGCGCGGCCGGCGAAGGGCTGTCTGCCCACGGGCGTGCCGGCGGCGCTGGGGCCGCCGTGAACGCCGCGCTGGTCCCGGGGCCTCCCGGCGCCATTGCGCTGCTGTCGCCGAGCCCGACATATTCCTTCAACTGTCCGCCGCTCAGGCAGCCGAGCACATAGGCGCTGACCGTTAGCAGCGCGACCTCGAGCCACAGCCCGGCGCGCCCCGGCAGCACGCTCAGCAATGCCAGAAGGGCGCCGATCCCGAAGGCCAAAGTGGCGGGCAGCAGCCAGCTGCGCAGCCAGTCCGGGCGCTTGTCGTCCGACCAGCTGTGCCAGCCGACGAAGCCGCCGATGACCGCAGCGAGCAGGATCCAGAATAAGAACGTCGTAAGGTCGTACATCATGATGTCAGCGCCTCACTTCACGACGAATTCAATGCGGCGGTTTTGCGCCCGGCCTTCCGCGGTGTCGTTGGAGGCGATCGGCCGGGTCTGGCCGTAGCCCGCCGAGGTCATGCGCGAGGTGTCGATGCCGGCCTCGCCGATGTAGCCGACCACGGCCACCGCCCGCCGCTTCGAGAGGTCCATATTGTCCTCTTCGTCGCCGACATTGTCAGTATGGCCTTCGATCACGATCTCGGCGTCCTTGCAGCGCTGCGCCACGACGACGATGTGGTCGAGCAGCGCCAGCGACTCGCGGCTGAGCTCGGCGCTGCCGGTATCGAAGCGGATCCGGCCCTTGGCGAGCAGGCCGTTGAAGGCCGGCTGGCAGGCCTCGGTGGGCAGTGGCGGGCTCTCCGGCTTGAGGCCGATCCTGACGTCCGCGAGCTTGACGTCACCGCCGGCTGCGTCGGTGAGCTCCTTGCGGACCTGCTCGGCCGACTTGTCGTAGATGGCCTCGCCCTCGATCGTGATGTCGGCGTCTTTCGCGGCGAGCTTGGTCGACCACAGCCGCGCCAGCGCCGGGAACGTCGCCTTGAGCGACGTGACGAACGCCTTCGGCGCGCCGTCGGCGGTTTTCAGGCCGTCCTCGACCGTGTCCGTGACGAAGGCCGCGCTGGCGGCCTCGACGAGATCGCGCCGTGCCGCGTCGTCAGGGACGTAGCCGCTCAATCGGACGCGGCCGTCCTGCTTCTGCAGTTCGAACGCGTAAGGCGACACCGGACCGTCGCGCACGTCGACCGCCGCGACCGCAAACGGCGCGGCGAGCGCGCCGGCGAGCGACTGCCGCACCGCCGCGCCGGTGACGTTGGCCAGTCCGACGCCGCTGAGCGAAATCTGCGCGTCGTTGATTTCGGCGCGGCCCTGGGCCAGCTTGCCGAGCTCCGTCAGCAGGCTCACGCTCGCTTTGGCGATGTCGCCCTCGGGCGCGCCGCGCGCGATGCCGATCTTGGCCGTGACCGTTCGGCCTGCGAATTGTCCATTCGCCGCGGCTGTGATCGCGTCGCGAACGGACGTGCTGGGCGCAAGGCCGGTCAGGGTGAGGCCGGTCGGGCCGAGCTCCGCCGACAGGCGATAGGGCTTGATCTCAGGCGGCACAATGTCGGCCTTGGCAAGCGTCAGCCCGCTCGGCAGCTTGCCGACGCCGGCCATGGCCTCGTCATACGCGGCGGGCGAGGGGACCTCGCCAGCGATCGTGTAGTTGGCATCGGAGATGACGACACGTCCGGTACTCAGCCGGGACAGCTCGGCCAGGGCATAAGTCGTGTACGCACTGAAATCGCCGGACGGCGCGCCGCGTGCGATCTGCATATGATGCATCACCGACGCGCCGGGCCAGGCCTTGGCCGCGGCAGCCTCGAGCGCGCGCCTGATCGCGTCGTTCGGTACCACGCCGGACATCACGACCGATTGACCCTCGCGGACCGCGCTCCAGATGAACGGCTTGGCCTCGGGCGGCAGGATCGACACCTTGTCGAGCACGGCGCCGCCCGGCAACTGGCGCATCGCAGCGACGGCCGCCTCATAGATGTCGGACGATGTCGCCGCACCGGCGAGCGAATAGGCCTTGTCCGCAAGCGCAAAGGTGCCGCCATTGAGCTTGCCGGCCTGCGTCAGTCCATGGCTGGCGATCGCCGCGAAGTCGGCGGGTGCACCCAGGGCATAGCCGAGGTGGTCGACCACCGCGCCGCTGCCGAGGGCGGCGCGCGCGGTTTTGATGAGGGCCTCGCGGACCGCGGGGGTCGGCACGCCGCCCTCGAGCACCAGCTGGTTGCCATCGCGCGCGGCGCGGAATGCGTAGGGCTTGGGCGTCGGCAGCTTGTCGTAATTGCCGACGACGAGCCGGACGCCATTCACGGCTGCGGCGTCGTCCAGCCGGTCCGCCTGCTCTGGACTGAACTCCGGCCCTTCGATGCGAACGTCACGGCCGGCGACCGAGACCTTCAACGCTGCGACGGTATCGGGGGCGGCGGACGCGACGGCGGCGCGGGCGCGCGGTGCGATCTCGTCTTCCACCCCGGCGGTCTTGAAGGCGATCGCAACCAGCCACAGCACGGCGATAGCGATCAGGCCTGGCCACCATTTCGATGGTTGATGCATGTGAGAGCCCCCGTTTCCCCACCTGCGCCGGGTTCAGTCGGATCAATCCGGCATCGCGAACCACGTGATCAGCGTAACAGAATCGGCTTCGAAGACCAGTCGTCCCCGCGTTGTGCCCTTGGCTATTCACAAGCGGGGCTGGCGCCGTGACCTGCAGCTGCGTTCCTCAAAACCTCGGCCGTTTCTGTTCGACGTTCAAGCCGATGAAGGTGCGATCAAACTGTGACCGTTCGACGACGGAGGCCCGTCAACGTCACGCCGTTCACGGACGCTGTTCTTCCAGCGCCCGCCTGAGCCGGCGAATGATGACGCCGCGGGCGCGATCATCCGCCGCCTGCTCGATGCGCTCGTGAATGTCGAGCAGCAGGCCCGACATGTCGTTGTGCCAATCAAGCCGCGTCACCGCTTCCGGCGCCAGCCGCCGCCGATGCGCTACGTCCAGCAAGGCCGGCGTCGCGCTGGTCAGCTCATAGACGTCGTCGAGCAGGGGCGAGAACAGCCTGGCCGACGGCACGATCCGCTCGCCGACCCGCGCCGCCAAGGCGGCAATGGCGGCGTCCTCGCCATGCGACAGGAACAGGCCGCGCGCGATCGGGCGACGCGCGGCGATCCAGCGCGCGATCTCGGCGCCGTCGGCATGGCCGGAGTAATCGTCGATCATGCGGATGCGCGCGGCGACCTTGATCTCCTCGCCCTGGATGCGCACTGCCTTGACGCCGTCCTGCAGGAAGCGCCCGAGCGTGCCGTTCGCCTGATAGCCGACCAGCAGCACCGTGGCGCGATTGTTCCACAGCCAGCGCTTCAGGTGATGGCGGATGCGCCCGGCGTCGCACATGCCGCTGGCAGCGATGATGATGTGGAAGCCCGTCAGCTTGGCAATCGCCTTGCTCTCATCCACCGTCTCGGTGAAGCGCAGGTGCGGCGAGGACAGCAACCGGCCGACATCATTGCCGCCGTCGAGGCTTGCGGCATGGTCGCGAAACACCTCGGTGGCGTGGATGGCGAGCGGTGAATCGAGGAAGATCGGCGCCGACGGAATCTCGCCGCGCTCCATCAGGCCAACCAGGTCGACGATCAGCTCCTGGGTCCGCTCCACCGCAAAGGCCGGGATCAGCAGCGCGCCCTTGGTCGTGGCGGCGTCGCGCACCTCGCCGGCGAGACGGCCTCTGCGCAGCTCCGGCGTCGTCGGTTCGCGGATGCGGTCGCCATAGGTGGCTTCCGAGATCACATAGTCGAACCCTTCAGGCGCCCGGGGATCGGGCTGCAGCAGCTTGGCATCAGGGCCGACATCGCCGGAGGCGAGCAGCCGCAGCGGCGCACCGTCGGCGCCTTGGCCCGCGAACTCGATCTCGATCGACGCCGAGCCCAGCAGGTGTCCCGCATTCCAATAGCGGGCGCGCACGCCGGGGATGATCTCGGTCCAGGTCTCGTAGGCGACGGCTTGCAAATATTGCAGCGAGGCGATCGCGTCGGCCTGGGTGTAGATCGGGGTCACCTCGCCGCGTCCGCGCGCGCTGTTGCGGCGATTCAGCGCCAGCACCTCCTGCTCCTGAATGTTGCCGGCGTCGGGCAGCATCCAGGAGCAGAGATCGATGGTGCCGCGCGTGGCGAAAATCTTGCCGTCGAAGCCCATGCGCACCAGCTTGGGCAGCAGGCCGCTATGGTCGATATGCGCATGCGTCAGCAGCACGGCATCGATGTCCGCCGGGCGGAACGGGAAGTCGCCGTAGTTCAGCTCCTTCAGCGTCTTCTGGCCCTGGAATAGGCCGCAATCGATCAGGATCTGGCCCTTGTCGGTGCGGACCAGGTAGCACGACCCGGTCACCGTATGGGCGGCACCGCAGAAGCGAAGGGTCACACTCATGGGGCCTCGCGATCGAAATTGAACAAGGTCTGACGCGCGGTCATCGCTGATGGCCGTTCGGTTCGTCGGCGAAGCCGTAACCATGGTCGGCCGCGGCTGCCGCCACCGCCAGATCATGCTCGGACGGGTCGCAGGTGAACACGCGGTAAAGTGGCTCACCGTGGTCGACCCGGTCGCCGATCTTCTTGAACAGCCTGATTCCGGCGCCCTTGTTGATCGGTGCGCCGGCGGTGCGCGCCAGGCGATTGAGCCGCAGACAGTCGATCGCCGACACGATGCCGTCGCGACCCGCCTTGACGTCGAAGGCGAGGTCGCCGAGTTCGTTCCGGCTCGTTGTCGGCCCCTGGGCATCGATGATCTTTTGCATCTGCTTCAGCGCCGCGCCGCTGTCGAGCAACTCCCGTGCCCGTTGATAGCCGGCGCCGCCGCGCAGCTTCGGATCATATTCGAGGAGATGCGCTGCCAGCCGCAGCGACTTCTCGCGCAAATCCGCCGGCGCGCCCGGCTCATTGCCGAGCACCGCCATCACATCGCGCGCTTCCAGCACCGGGCCGATGCCATTGCCGATCGGTTGGCGGCCGTCGGTCGCGATCACCTCGACGTTGAGGCCGAAGCGATCGCCGACGAACTCGAACAGCTTGCGCAGGCGCATCGCCTCCGCGCCGCTGCTGAGCTTGGCGGTCGGGCCGACCGGCAAATCGAGCAGCAGATGCGTAGAGCCGGCCGCGAGCTTCTTCGACAGGATCGAGGCCACCATCTGCTCGCGGGTGTCGAGGCTGAGCGGACGCTCCACCGAAATCAGGATGTCGTCGGCCGGCGACAGATTCACGTGGCCGCCCCAGATCACGCAGCCATTGCAGGCGGCGACGATGGATTTCATCTCCTCGGCGCCGACATTGACCCGTGCCAGCACCTCCATCGTATCAGCGGTGCCGGCCGGGGAGGTGATCGCGCGGGAGGACGTCTTCGGAATGGTCAGGCCGTGGGCGGCGACGATCGGCACCACCACCATCGAGGTGCGGTTACCGGGGATGCCGCCGATGCAGTGCTTGTCGACGACCACGGGCTCGGGCCATTTCAGCTGGGTGCCGGCATTGGCCATGGCGCGCGTCAAGGCCAGCAGTTCGCCTGATGTCATGAAGCTGGCCGAGCCGATCAGGAAGGCCGCAATCTCCATGTCCGAATAGCGGTAGTGGGCGAGGTCGTCGATGACGGCCGAGATCGCCTGGTCGCTCAATGTTTCGCCGCGGATCTTGGCGCGCACCGCCTCCAGGCTGTCAGGCGGGGTGGCCGGCGAGACGGTCGCGAATGTGCCGGCCGGCTCGGCGAAGCGCCGCAGCGCCGGTTGCGACAGCCCGATCTCGTCCGGCCCGACCAGGGCATCATCGTCGGTAATCAGGAGCGTCGCCAACAGCGTGCGCGAATTGCAGCGCAGCTCGACCCGGCTGAAGCCGCTGAACACTTCGGGGCGCAACGCCCGCGACCGGCGTGAGATCACGACCACGTTCTCGCGGCCGGTGTCGAGCGCGACGCTGCGGATTTTCAGTTGGGGACGGACGGAATCGATTGTGCTCATGGCGACCAGCATTATCCCTAGGCCGATCCCCGCCAAGCCCGTTGACCCAGATCATGCCCCGGCCCATCACTTGCCATCACACGGCATCCATCGGGCAAGCCGAATTTTTTCTGAACGTGTCCGGGCCAAATGCCGGCATTCGGGCCATGCAAGCAGCACGGCCCGAAAGCCGGCATTCGAAAATAAAGCTCAATCAATCCATATATTTGCGGACAGTTTCGCGTCCGGCCGCCCGGCCAGAAAGGACCAATGGTGCAGGGCCCGGCCTGCTCACGGCGACCCTGCGCTATCTGAGCAGATTAACTGATTGTTCAAGCCGATGGCCGAGGGTCGATCCAGGGGCGTCCGTCCCGGCCTGTGTGCGCGCGCCGTTGCGGCGCGTCGATGATCGAGCCCGACCGGAGTGGTAGATGCGGCAGATGATTGCGAGCTTCCTGAAGAATCAGGCTGGCGCGACTTCGATCGAGTACGCGATCATCGCTGGCGGACTGAGCATCGTGATCCTGGCAGCCGTGAACGGCCTGGGATCTGGCCTCAGCAGCAAGTTCACTTCGATCAACAGCTCGATCAAGTAATCGCGGTCCCATCGCGGGCCGCTCATGGCAAGGCGCCGTTGGTCTTTTACGGCGCCGCTTGCGTTTGTGCCGTCGCCGTGACGTTGCCGCCGGCAAGCAACGAGCTTCCGGCGGGGCATCGCCGGAAGCTCGTGGAGCAGTTGGAGGCTTAACAGTTCAACGTCACCAGTTGCGCTGAGCGCGCAGCAGCATGCTCACCGTGTCCTGGTCCTTCAGCTGGTAGATCGCGGCCGGCTTGGCCGTGCTCGCGACAGCCGGGGCGATGGCCGTCCCGGAGTACTTCTGGTCGAGGTGGCTGTAGGTCACGTCGGCCGAGAAGGTCAGGTTCTTGACCGGCGTCCAGCGCGTGATCAGGCCGATCTGCCCGAGATTGAAATCGGGGTTGCAGGTCGAGCCCGCGGTGAGCATGCCGGTCGCGGCGATGCCGGCGCAGATCAGGCTCGCGCCGGTCTGACCGTAGCGGACCTGCGCATAGGCGCCGTAGAGAGCCGAATTCCAGTTCGGATTCCAGTTGTGGGTGAACGCGCCGCGCATGCCCCAGGTCTGCACGGTCGAGAGCCCGGTGCCGGTCCCGAACACCGCGTCGCCGACGCCGGCGAAGCCGATGCTTTGATAGGCGCCGGTCACGCCGGTGCTGCCGTACATCGAATAGGATGTACTGGCCAGGCTCTGGAAATTGTAGCGGCTTGCGCCATCGGTATAGACTGCCTGCAGGTTGAGGACGTCGCCCGCGCCGGTCGGAATGTTCTTGACCGACAGCGACAGCTGTGCGGCCCAGCCCCATTTGTCGGACGGATGGCCCGAGGTCTCGGCCGCGCCGTAATAGGCGGCATGATTGTCATGCGCTGCGAACGACGCCTGGAAGAGACCCCAGGCCTGGTCGATGCGAACCATGCCGATGATGTCAGGAGCCACCGTGCCGCCGAAGGCGCTCGCGCCATAGCTGCCACCGAGCACTCCGGCTGCAGTGATCCCCGACGTGTTCCAGATGTTCGTGGTGAAGAACTGCGTCTGATCTTCCAGCGACACTGCGGCCGAGATGCCCTGACCGAAATCGGCCGTATAGGTGAACTGATTGACGCCGTTATTGGAGCCGCTGCCGCCGACCAGACCGTCGAAATTATTGCCGGGATAGTTGGTCCAGGGGGCGTCGAAGGTCGACACCGCCTTGCCCATCGTGAAGCCCGCGAACTGGATGAAGGCGTAGTAGACTCCGATGCTGCCGCCGGATATGGCGTCCCCCGTATAGGACGTTGCGCCGGCCCCCGCACCGGCATAGGACCCGGAGGTCCAGTTCATCACCGTCTCGAAGTAGGTCCGTACCACGCCATATTCGGTCGCGGTCCGCGTGTCGATGTTGAGGTTTTCGCGCGAGCGCATCTGGTAGCGATTGCTGAGGCGATTGTCGGCACCGGCCTGGCCCGAATAGGCGCCGCCATAATTGCTGTTGGTCCACAGCGCGGTCTCGGCGCGCAGATAGCCGCCGAGCTTGATGCAGGTGTCGGTGCCGGGGATGTAGTAGAACCCCGTGCCGTAGAGCGAGCACACCTTCACATACTCAACGGCCTTCGCCTTCAGCGGAAGGTCCGCGGCCTGAGCGGCTGCGGTGGACAATAACGCTGCTCCTGTTGCCAGGAGCAGGCCCCTCATCGTCTTCATCTTGGTATCTCCGGTTCATCGGCGATGCACACGTCCCCCGCGTGTCGCCCCTGGCCTTGCCAGATTGCTGCTCGCACACCTGCGTTCCGGGTCGGGTCGAACTCATCGACTTGCGATACGTGCGAGCGAAATGTGCGCGAGCTCATCTGGATTCGATCAATGTGCTCTGGTCTGCCGGTGCTTCACTTAGTTGCCGATCACGCCCGGCTGCTCGCACCGGCTTCGACGCAGCCACGCCGCGGTTCTGACGCTTCGCTGCCAATTTGTTAATGATGCCAATCGTGAATAGGGTAGATCAAAAAGCCGAATAATCGCGGCGCGCGGTGCAGCATTGCGCGCAGGCCGATGCGATCGCGCACCGCTGGCGATGCGCGATCGATCTCACGGAAGATCTCAGGAGAAGTTCTAATCGATAGGGAGCGCGGATCGGTGGGGCGTGGCCGCAACCAGCGCGCTTCGGCCGCCATCCGAGGCGCGCGTCATCGGAGCGATCGTCGCACGGATACGCCATCGCTTGACGAAGTCGAGAAAGACCTGCAGCGGCATCGGCGGTTGCCGCCGGCTCGGGTGATAGAGAAACAACCCGGGCGTTGCACTGCTCCAATCCGGCAGCACGCGGACCAATCGGCCTTCCGCCAGATGTGCGTCGACCAACGGCTCGACCAGATAGGCGATGCCGACGCCATCGAGCGCGGCATTCAGGGCCAGGTCGAAATCGTTGACGATCAGCGAGCCGTCCACGGCGATCTCGGCCCGTTGCTCACCTTGCTCGAACACCCAGGGCTGCAACGTTTCATCAGCGGGAAAGCGATGACGGATGCAATTATGTGCGCGAAGATCTTCCGGAGAAGACGGTGCCGGATGGACGGCGAGATAGTCTGGAGAGGCGACGGCGACGAATTGCAGGTCGTCGACCACGCGGATCACCTTCATGTCGCGCTCGACGCGATGCCCGGATCGGATGCCGGCATCGAATCGATTGCGCACAATGTCACTGTTCGTGTCGTCGACCGCCAGTTCGAGCTGGATGTCCGGATATTCGGCCAGGAACGATCTGATCAGCGGGCCCAGCCCTCTGATTGCGAACACGCGGGGCACAGCGATCCGCAGCGTTCCGACCGGCTTGTCGCGGAACGCGTTGATGCTCTCGATGGCCTGGTCGACCTGCTCGAAAATCGGCTGGATCTCTGCGAGCAGCCGCTCGCCGGCTTCGGTCAGTGCCACGCTGCGGGTCGTACGATTGAACAGCCTGACGTCCAACCGCTCCTCAAGGCTTTTGATTGTATGGCTGATGGTCGGCAAGGAGCAGCCGATCTGAGCTGCAGCCTTGGTGAAGCTCAACGTATCCGCGACGGCCGCGAATGCGGAGAGCTCAGAGAACTGGACCCGCGCCATGCTCTAGTCGTGCCGCGCCAGGCCTTGTCTCTGATCATGCTGAACCATTCATGCCCCCTGATACGCCGTGTCGTGCCGGACCGACTCCGCCAAGGTCGATCCACCATCACTGACCAGTCGCATCTGCTTGGAGGTCGCGCCTGATCATTCACCCGCGGTGCAGAACTAGGCGCGGCCTGCTCATTCCGCAAGCATCCAGGACGCATGGCATCGATCACAAATCCGCGTCAGGCGCTTGATCGGCATTGGCGGATCGACTCAGCTGAGCTGGACCGTTTTACCGAGGCGGAAAGGAAGACACGACGGGTCGCGGGGGAGGCGAGCCGCGTGGAGGAGTGTTGGACGGGCCGTCGCCGCACGCTCTCTAACTTAAGGGAACCCGATGTAAAGGGAACCCGCTGTTCGCAGGCCGGAGGGACGAGCGGGATGTGGTGTTTGCGCATCAACCCGCCTTGCGCGAACGCGCGCTCGTTCGGGCCGGCTTCTCGGCCTTCTTCGGTTCGTCCGCCTTCTTCGGCTCGTCTTTCGCTTTCTTGCCGCTGATCGGCAGCAGCATCTCGCGCTGGCCCTCGACGCGCTTCTTGGGTTTCTTGGCTTTTGCCTTCGGTGCGGGGGCAGGGGCCGCTGTGTCGGTGCTGGCGAGGCTGCGCTTCAGCGCGTCCATCAGGTTGATCACATTGCCGCTCGATTTCGGCGCGGCCTTTGCGGTGATCGCCACGCCGTTGCGCTTCTTGTTGATCAGCTCGATCAGCGCGGCCTCGTAATGATCCTCGAAATTCTCCGGATGGAAATCGGCCGACTTCTTCTCGACGATATGCTTGGCGAGATCGAGCATGTCCTTGGTGATGGTCACGTCCTGTATGTCGTCGAAATAGTCCTGCTCGCTGCGCACCTCGTAGGGGTAGCGCAGCAGGGTTCCCATCAGCCCCTTGCCGAGTGGCTCCAGCGCGATGATGTGCTCGCGGTTGGTCAGCACGACCCGGCCGATCGCGACCTTGTCCATGCTGCGGATGGTCTCGCGGATGACCGCGAAGGCGTCGTGTCCGACCTTGCCGTCGGGCACGAGGTAGTAGGGGCGGATCAGATAGCGGCTGTCGATGTCGCTCCGCGGCACGAACTCATCGATGTCGATGGTATGCGTCGAGTCCAGCGCCAGCTCGTCGAGCTCGTCCTTGGTCACTTCAATATAGGTGTCGGTATCGACCTTGTAGCCCTTGACGATGTCGTCATTGGTGACCTCTTCGCCGGTCTCGGCGTCCACCTTGCTGTATTTGATGCGATGGCCGGTCTTGCGATTGATCTGGTTGAAGGAGACCTTCTCGGATTCCGAGGTCGCTGGATAGAGCGCGACCGGACAGGTCACGAGCGACAGCCGCAGAAAACCCTTCCAATTGGCGCGCGGGGCCATGACCTACTCCACCTACTCTGAACTGACGATGTGCTCCGGACTGGACTGCTGCGGCGCGTGCTGCCGAGACGTCCGGCGAGGATAACACCCGAGCCCCCGGATTCAACACGGCTCCGCGGCTTATTTGCTCATCGGCGTTAACTGGTCGCGGGCGGGCTAAGCCGCCGGAACATCATCTGACGGCCGACGTTGCCAGAGGGAGTACGCGCACACGACAGCGCAATACCTTTTGAACTCGAGAGCTGAGGCGCCATGGCAACCAGACGACCGCCGCAGATCGTCGAAACTCCTACCGAGGCGCGCCAGGGGGAGCTGGGACCGTCGGTCCTGGCGATGCTCGCGATCTCTACCGGACTGGCGCTGCTGATTCTGGGCCTGATCTGGTTCGTGTTCTTCCACACCTGACGACGCGAGCGGCCGGCGCGGCCGCGCCGCGGCGATGCCGCCGGGGCGGCGTGCGTCTTGGACCGGCCCGCTCGGATCATCCGACCACGTCTGAGCCCGGCCGCGCACACGGCCGGGCTTTTCATTATTGCCCGCGATAGCCTATATGCCCCCAATCCTGTCGGCCCTTGCCGACGATCCTGACCGAGATGACCAAAAAGTAACGTGGTCGGTCGGGTTCCGTTCATGCGCGGTTCACGGCCTTCCGGTTCATCTTGAGGGCGGAAATCGTGCAGTTCAGCTTTGGAGGCAAGCGTGCGTCTGCTCGTTGTCGAGGACGATCCGGATCTCAACCGCCAGCTTACGACCGCGCTGAGCGACGCCGGCTACGTCGTGGACCGTGCGTTCGACGGTGAGGAAGGGCACTATCTGGGCGATAGCGAGCCCTACGATGCCGTGGTGCTCGATATCGGCCTGCCCAAGATGGACGGCATCTCGGTGCTGGAAGCGTGGCGGCGCAATGGCCGGGCGATGCCGGTTCTGATCCTGACCGCACGCGATCGCTGGAGCGACAAGGTCCAGGGCTTCGACGCCGGTGCCGACGATTACGTCGCCAAGCCGTTCCATCTCGAGGAGGTGCTGGCGCGCATTCGCGCGTTGCTGCGCCGCTCGGCCGGCCATGCCCAGAGCGAATTGACCTGCGGGCCCGTCACGCTCGACACCCGCACCGGTAAGGTCAGCGTGTCGGGCAATCCCGTCAAGATGACCTCACATGAATACCGGCTGCTATCCTATCTGATGCATCATTCCGGCCGCGTCGTGTCGCGCAGCGAGCTGGTCGAGCATCTCTACGACCAGGACTTCGACCGCGACTCGAACACCATCGAGGTGTTCGTCGGCCGTATCAGGAAGAAGCTCGACTGCGACGTCATCCAGACCGTGCGTGGCCTCGGTTATCTCCTGACGCCGCCACCGGCTGCCGGGGCGTAATCCGCCCTCCGGCGACGCCTTTCCCTGTGGCCCGGCGCCGGTCGTTTGGCTAATTTGCGGTCATGCGCCAGAGTTCACTTGCCACCCGGTTGTTCCTGTCCGCGACCGCGTGGCTCGTGGTCATCCTCGCCATCACCGGCATCGTGCTGTCCTCGGTGTATCGCAATGCGACCGAGCGCGCCTTCGACCGCCGGCTCAACCTCTATCTGCGGACGCTGATTGCCGAGGTGGCGACCCCCGACGATCCGCCGGAGCGCCAATTCCAGTCGCTCGGCGAGCCGCTGTTCGAACTGCCGCTGTCCGGCTGGTATTGGCAGATCACCCGCACCGACGCCGACAAGCCGGAGGTGCGGGCGTCGCGCTCGCTGTGGGACAAGAAGCTGCCGAAGCTGGAAGATCAAGGCATCGAGTTGACCGCGGCCGGTATCAGGATCGGCTATGTCGAGGGGCCTGAGAACCAGGACCTGCGGATGGTCGAGCGTCCCGTCGATCTCGGCTCCGACGGCAAGTTCCTGGTCAGCGTCGCCGGGGATGCCTCGGAGATCTTCGACGAGACCCGCAGCTTTGATTATTACCTCGGCGGCACCTTCACCGCGCTCGGCATCGTGCTGCTGCTGACCACGATCTTCCAGGTCCGCTACGGCCTCGCGCCGCTGAAGCGCATCTCCGAATCGATCGCCGATATCCGTTCCGGCCGGGCGGAGCGCCTGGAAGGGGAGTTTCCGGTCGAGATCGCGCCGCTGGCGCGCGAGACCAATGCGCTTATCGACGCCAACCGCGAGATCGTCGAGCGCGCGCGCACCCATGTCGGCAATCTCGCCCATGCGATCAAGACCCCGCTCTCGGTCATCGTGAACGAGGCGGCGACGCATTCGGCCGATCCGTTCGCGGCCAAGGTCATGGAGCAGGCGGATGTGATGCGCGATCAGCTTGCCCACCACCTCGAGCGGGCCCGCATCGCTGCCCGCGTCACCATCGTCTCGACGGTAACCGAGGTAGCGCCGGCGATCGAGGCGTTGCGCCGCACCATGGAGAAGATCTATCGCGCGCGGAGCATCGTGGTCGAGACGACCGCCGATCCGGCCGCCCGGTTCCGGGGCGAGCGCCAGGATCTGGAGGAAATGGTCGGCAATCTGGTCGACAATGCCTGTAAATGGGCGACGTCGCGGGTCGCGGTCGAGGTCAGCGTGGAGCCGCCGGCCCAGGCGGGGGCCACGCCGATGCTGCGCATCATCGTCGACGATGACGGCCGCGGCCTGTCGGCGGCCGAGCGCGCCCAGGTGCTGCGCCGCGGCCAGCGGCTCGACGAATCCAAGCCCGGGTCGGGGCTGGGCCTGTCGATCGTCAACGATCTCGCCGGCCTCTACGGCGGCCGTTTGACGCTAGACGACGCCCCGATCGGGGGGCTGCGGGCCGAGCTGAGATTGCCCGGCGTCTGACCGGGCGGCGATTTTCGCCATCCTAAAGGTGTTCTTAATAACGCGGGCGCTATGGTTGAGGCCGGGGTGCGCGATGTGCGCTCTCGCCGTGGAAATTTGCACGCCGGCGCATGGGTCAGACAGCTCACGAGCGGTTAAGGGAATATCTCGGGCAGCTGCCGCCGAACGCGCAGTCGCTGTTGATGCGCGAGTTCGAGCGCGCCATCGAACGCGGCCAGGATGTCGCGGTCGCCACCTTGGTGCTCGAGCAGTTGCGCAAGGTGGTGCGTCCCGCGCCACCCGCCGCGCCGCCGACGCCCGTCGCAGAGCCGGTGCGGCCGCAACCGGCCATCGAGGTCAGCCGTCCGCCGGCACGCGAGGATCGCCGACAGAGCGGCGACGGTCCGCGCCGGCTGTTTCGCCCGCTTGAGCCTTTCCTGACCGATTCTTCGGGTCCGCTGCGTCCGGGCCAGATCCGCCGCGCCTCGCTGCTCGCCGTCTGGCAGTGGCTCGGCCGCGAAGGCGCGCCGGAGCGCTATGCCGAGTTCGAAGCGGCGCTGTCCACCGCGGGCGATGGCTCGCGCGAGGTCGAGATGGCGGCCCGCAAGCTGCAGCTTGCCACCGCCGAGGCGCTGATGAAGCTGGTCGGCCCCAACGCGACCGGCGACCGCCAGCGCGCGCTCGCGCGCATCGGTGCTCCCAGCGTAATCGAGGATCTGCTGCCGATCGCCCTCGTGTTGCAGAATCGCGAGGCGCTCGACGGTCTCAACGGGCGGCTGCCCGGCATCATCCGGGTGCTCGGCGATTCCCAGATCGCTTCGGTGACCGACGCCATCAACGTGCCGTCATTGCAGACCCCGCTGATGCTGCCTTTCGCGCTGGCGCTGGTGATGCAGCGGCTCGCCGCGCCCTGGCAGATCATCCGCCTCGCCACCAAGATCGCGGCTTCCGATGACGAGATCCGCGTTGCGGCGACGCCGTTCGGCGTCGCCGTCACCATTGCGCTGAACGATCTGGCCAACCTCGCCACGGTGCTGCGTGCCGACATCCGGCGCGGCCATTTCGCCAATCTCGGCGATACGCTGAAGACGCTGCATGATGGCGTTCGCGGCCTGCGCACCGAGCTCGATCTGCGCTCGGAATCGAATTGGGGCAAGCAGCTCACCGCGATCCGCGCTGACATCTCCAACGCGCTGCAATCGGAGATCGACAGCGTGCCGGGCCGTGCCCGCCGCATCCTGCGCCAGCGCGCCGACAAGGACATTCCGGCCGGTGCCGGCGTCGATACCAGCGAGGTCGAAGAGGTCGCGGCGCTGATCGAGTTCGTCGCGGTGTGCCGCAACTACGCCAGTGAGCTCGCCATCAACGAGGTGACGCTGCGGACCTATTCCGATCTGCAGCAATATGTCGAGAAGGCCACCGAGGCTCTGGTGCAATCGCTTCGCAGTGGCGATGCGCGGGCGCGCGCCTATCGGCAATCGCAAGTCTCGGCGGCGATCCGCTTCTGCCACGTCCTGTTCGGCAATGATTATGCCCAGCTGATGAGCCGGGCCGCCGAAAATGCGCTGAATGGCGAGCGAAAATCTTCACGCGCTGGTTGATCTCTCTGCTATAGTTCCATCGTTTTTAGATTGTGGTTTCGTCTGGTCTCGCTCCGGGGCTGGGCACCCGTTCCCGCTGTCAATTTCAGACTTTTCATCAAGACCATGATTTCCGTCATCAACTTCGTCGAGGTCGAGAACCGCGTTGTGCGGGCGACCTATCGCAACCTCATGATCAAGGCCAAGGTCGTGCTCGTCGACAAGACGAGCGGGGCGCCGCTGCCCGATCCCGTCACCACGATTGCGTCTCCGGTCCCGGCAGGGTCGCTGCGGATCAGGCTGACCGACGAGATCAGGCCGGGCACCTACTTCCTCATGGCGCTGAACGGCCACGGCACCTATCTGGCCAAAAGCGCGGATTTCGAGGTGCCCTAATTACGTAATCTTCCTGAGTTTTTTGGCTTCGGGGGCTGGGCTACCAGGGTGGCAATTGTGAATTGCCGCCGGGAACGGTGCTGGTTAAAAGCTGCGCAACGCGCGTCTGCCGGTGGACGCCGCCTGGAACTCTGTCTGATGACGCTCTGGTTCGTGTTTGCCGTGATGACGGCCGCGGCGATCTTCGCCGTCCTGCTGCCGCTCGGGCTCGGCGCGCGCGCCGCGTCGGACGGCCGCGAGGTCGCCGTCTATAAGGACCAGCTGGCCGAGATCGAGCGTGATGTCGAAACCGGCCTGATCGGCAAGGTCGAGGCCGAGGCGGCGCGGGTCGAGATCGGCCGCCGCCTGCTGGCTGCCGCCGAGCAGGAGGGCGAGGCGCCGGTCCAAACCAGCCTCGGCCTGCGCCGGCTTGCCGCCGTGCTGGCGCTGATCGGGCTGCCGATCGTGGCGCTCGCGGTCTATCTGCCGCTCGGTTCGCCGCAATTGCCGGACTTTCCGCTGACCGCCCGCGCCACGCCCGCGGACGGCTCGCAGCCGCTGGAGAACCTGGTGTCGCAGGTCGAGCAGCATCTGCAGAAGAACCCGACCGACGGCCGCGGCTGGACGGTGCTCGCCCCCGTCCTGGCCCGGCTCGGCCGCACCGAGGACGCGATCCGCGCCTATCGCAACATGATCACCTATGCCGGCGACGGCGCATCCAAGCGCGCCGATCTGGGCGAGATGATCGCGGCCGCCGCGGGGGGCGTCGTCACCGCCGAAGCCAAGGCCGAGTTCGAGCGCGGCCATGCGCTCGACGCCGATGAGCCCAAATCCAATTATTATCTCGGCGTCGCCGCCGAGCAGGACGGCCGCAAGGACGATGCCGCCGCGATCTGGCGGAAGATGCTGAGCAAGGGTCCGGCGGACGCGCCGTGGCGGCCGCTGGTCAGCGCCGCACTTGCCCGGGTCGGCGGCGGCGAGGCGCCGGCGCTGCCGAACGAGGCCATGGCCGCCGCCAAGGGCATGAGCGACAATGACCGCGAGACGATGATCCGCGGCATGGTCGACCGTCTCGCGGCGCGATTGCAGCAGAATGGCGACGACGTCGAGGGCTGGCTGCGGCTGGTGCGCGCTTATGTCGTGATGGGTGATCTCGACAAGGCCCGATCGGCGTTATCGGATGCGCGCCAGGCCGTGAAGGATACAGAACGGTTGCGCCAGCTCAACGAGGGCGTGAAGACGTTCGGGCTGGATGGATGAGCGGCGCTTCCGCCGCCAACGGGATGTTGGGATGACACGCAAGCAGAGGCGTTTGACGATCATCGGTGGGGCGCTGTTCGTGCTCGCGGTCGCAGCCGGGCTGGTGCTGAATGCGCTGCGCGATTCCATCGTGTTCTTCTCGACGCCGACCATGGTGGCCGAGAAGCATATCGGCCCGGGCAAGCGCTTCCGGCTCGGCGGCCTGGTCCAACCTGGCTCGCTGAAGCGCGGCGACGATCTCGCGGTGACGTTCGAGGTTGCGGATGGCGGCGCCAAGCTGCCGGTCGCCTATAAGGGCATCCTGCCGGATCTGTTCCGCGAAGGGCAGGGCGTCGTCGCCGAGGGCGCGCTCGATGCCGCCGGTGTGTTCAAGGCTGACACCGTGCTTGCCAAGCATGACGAGACCTACATGCCGAAGGAAGTCGCCGACACGCTGAAGAAGCAGGGCCATTGGAAGGACGATTACGGCAAGCCGCAAGCGGCGAAGCCGGGCCCGGTGTCGATGCGCGAGGGCGAGAAGACGGCGGCAGGAGCGACCCAGTGATTGCAGAGAGCGGACATTATGCCCTGGTGCTGGCGCTCGCGCTGGCGCTGATCCAGTCCACCGTGCCGATGCTTGGCGCGCATCAGCGCGACGTTGCGCTGATGAATGTCGGCCGCTCGGCGGCATTGGCGCAGCTCGTCTTCGCCGGCCTGTCCTTCATCGCGCTGATCACCCTGCACGTGACCTCGGATTTCTCCGTCGCCAACGTGTTCGAGAATTCGCACTCGATGAAGCCGCTGCTCTACAAGATCACCGGCGTGTGGGGGAACCACGAAGGCTCGATGCTGCTGTGGGTGTCGATCCTGGCGCTGTTCGGCGCCATGGTCGCGCTGTTCGGCAACAATCTGCCGCTGTCGTTGCGCGCCCGCGTGCTCGCGGTGCAGGCCTGGGTCGCGACCGCCTTCTATCTCTTCATCCTGATGACCTCCAACCCGTTCGCGCGGCTCGCCACCCCGCCGATCGAGGGGCGCGACCTCAATCCGGTGCTGCAGGACATCGGCCTCGCGGTGCATCCGCCGATGCTCTATCTCGGCTATGTCGGCTTCTCGATCTCGTTCTCCTTCGCCATCGCCGCCCTGATCGAAGGCCGCATCGATGCCGCCTGGGCGCGCTGGGTGCGTCCGTGGACCCTGATGGCCTGGATCTTCCTGACGCTCGGCATCGCCATGGGCTCGTACTGGGCCTATTACGAGCTCGGCTGGGGCGGCTGGTGGTTCTGGGACCCGGTCGAGAACGCCTCGCTGATGCCTTGGCTCGCCGGCACCGCGCTCTTGCACTCTGCGCTGGTGATGGAGAAGCGCAACGCGCTCAAGGTCTGGACCATCCTGCTGTCGATCCTGACTTTCTCGCTGTCCTTGCTGGGCACCTTCCTGGTGCGTTCCGGCGTCATCACCTCGGTGCATGCCTTCGCCAGCGATCCCACGCGAGGCGTCTTCATCCTCGGCATCCTCGTGCTGTTCATCGGCGGCAGCCTGACTTTGTTCGCCGGCCGCGCCACCGCGCTGAAGCAGGGCGGCCTGTTCGCGCCGATCTCGCGCGAGGGCGCGCTGGTGCTGAACAATCTGCTGCTCACCGTGAGCTGCGCCACCGTGCTGTTCGGCACGCTCTATCCGGTCATCATGGAGGCGCTCGACTTCAAGCTCTCGGTCGGCGCGCCGTTCTACAATCTCACCTTCGGCCCGCTGTTTGCGCTCTTGCTGCTGATCGTGCCGTTCGGCCCGATGCTGGCCTGGAAGCGCGGCGATCTCGTCGCCGCGGCGCAGCGGCTGCTTGCGGCCGGCGTCGCGTCGCTGGTGGCGATCGCGATCGCCTGGGCCTGGGCGCGCGGCGGCAGCGCGCTGGCGCCGCTCGGCATCGGACTCGGCATCTTCGTCATCACGGGGGCCATCGTCGATCTCGTCGAGCGCAGCGGCGTCGCGCGCGTCCCCTTCAGGACCGCGCTGCACCGCACCCGCGGCCTGCCGCGCTCGGTCTGGGGTACCGCCTTCGCCCATGCCGGCCTCGGTATAGCCCTGCTCGGCATCGTCTGCGAGACCACCTGGAACAGCGAGCTGATCTCGACCTTGCGTCCGGGGGATGTCCGCAATCTCGCCGGCTACGAGATCAAGTTCGACGGCATGACCCAGCGCCAGGGGCCGAACTTCACCGAGGTCGTCAGCACCTTCATCATCAGCGAGGACGGCAGGCAGCTCAGCGTGATGACGCCGTCCAAGCGCAGCTTCGCCACACGTGGCATGTCGACCACGGAGGCGGCGCTGATGACCCGCGGCGTCAGCCAGCTCTATGTCTCGCTCGGCGACACCACGGCCGATGGCGGCCTTGCCGTGCGCATCTATCACAAGCCGCTGGTGCTCTTGATCTGGTTCGGCCCGGTGCTGATGGCGTTCGGCGGGCTGCTCTCGCTGTCGGATCGGCGGCTGCGCGTCGGTGCGCCGCGGCCGGCCCGTGCGGCGCGCGCGCTGCAGCCGGCGGAGTAAAGCGGATGCGGAATCGTCTCCGTCTGGCCTGCCTCGCGCTGCTGCTGCTTGCCGCCCCGGTGGCGCATGCCGTGCAGCCCGACGAGGTCATGGCCGACACCGCCAAGGAGCAGCGCGCCCGCGCGCTGTCGCGCGAACTGCGCTGCATGGTCTGCCAGAACCAGTCGATCGACGATTCCGATGCGCCGCTGGCGCGCGACCTGCGCCTTTTGGTGCGCGAGCGTCTCGCCGCCGGCGACAGTGACAATCAGGTGCTGGATTTCCTGGTCGCCCGCTACGGCCAGTTCGTGCTGCTGAAGCCGCGCTTCGAGCGCCAGACCCTGCTGCTGTGGCTGCTGCCGCCGCTGCTGCTGCTCGGTGGCGGCCTCGCGCTATGGCTGCAGGTCCGCCGCCGCAGCCAGCGCGGCGTCGAGACCGCGCCGAAGCTGACGGCGGAGGAGGAGACGCGCCTCGCCGCCCTGATGGCAGCGGAGCAGCAGCCGCCGGCGTCGTAAAGGCCCGGCTGCAACGCGCTGTCGAGGAGCCGGCGCAGCTCCGGTTTCGGACCAGCCTCCTCATGGTGAGGAGCGCGGCGCCAAGGTCGCGCGGGCGCACATCTCGCAAAGTCCCGTGCTCTCCCGTGGTCGGCACGCCCCCCGGCTTTCAGCTTATTTTACCTTTGTCTGGAAACGTGCGTCAGACATTCCGTCTGACGTTCCCGGGCAAAGCCAATGTTCTCCAACAGCAATCTGACCATCCGCTTCCTCGTGGGGGGCGTCGTCGCCTCGCTTCTGCTGCTGTTGGCGATCGGCGGCGGCACCGGCTTCATCGCGGTGCTCTATCTCAACAACCAGATCACCAGCCTGTCCTCAGACTTCGCGGCCCTGAGCGGCCCGGCGCGCGATCATGCGACCGTCATCTATCAGCAGGCCCAGTCGGCGTTCTCCTGGTTCCTGGTCGCCTGCGTTGCGATTGCGGTGTTCGCCAGCGCCGTCTGCCTGATGACCTATGCCGCCGTGCAAAACGGCATCCTGCGTCCGCTCGCGGCGATGGTCAGCGCCATGCGCGACGTGGCCGACCAGAAATACGACACGCGCATCCCCGGCCTCGGTCTCGGCAACGAGATCGGCCAGCTCGCCGGCGCGCTGGAGGTGTTCAAGACCAACGGCATCGAGCGCCAGCGCCTCACCGAACGCGAGCTGCAGGAGGCGCAGCGCCAGGGCGAGCGCTCGCGCTATCTCGACGGCCGCATTCACTCCTTCAACGAGCTCGTCGCCAGCGTCGTCAGCAGCGTCGCGTCCTCCGCGGTGCGGTTGAAGAGCAATGCCGAGACGCTGTCGCGCGCCGCCAATGACACCTCGGCCAAGGCCAACGCGGTCGAGGCCGCCGCCAACCACGCCAATCGCAGCGTGCAGACGGTGGCCGGCTCGACCGAGGAGATGACGAACTCGATCGGCACCATCAGCCGCCGCGTCTCCGACGCCACCCAGCGCGCCGAGGGCGCGGCGTCGCAGGCCGAGAAGAGCAAGAACACGATTCATTCGCTGTCCGATGCCGCCGAGAAGATCGGCACCGTGGTGCAGCTGGTGCAGGCGATCGCCGCGCAGACCAATCTCTTGGCGCTCAACGCCACCATCGAGGCGGCGCGCGCCGGCGAGGCCGGCAAGGGCTTCTCGGTGGTCGCTTCCGAGGTGAAGAACCTCGCCGACCAAACCAGCAAGGCGACCGATGAGATCTCGTCGCATGTCGCCAGCATCCAAGGCATTACGGCCGAGACCCGCGGCGCCATCGACGGCATCTCGACCACGCTCAGCGAGATCAGCGCCATCATGTCCGGCATCGAGGTCGACACCTCGCAGCAGCGCAACGCCACCCAGGATATCTCCAAGAGCGTCCAGGAAGCCGCCCGCGGCACCCTCGACGTCTCCAACCACATCGCCCAGATCACCTCCACCTCGGCCGAAACCGGCCGCCTCGCTACCGACGCCCGCGATGCCGCCGGCGAGCTGTCGCAACAGGCCGAGACGCTGAAGCGCGAGGTCGACGCGTTCATCATCAGCGTGAAGGCGAGCTGATCAGGCGACAAGTGACGCTCATCGACGTCTTCGCTATGCTGTGAGGCACACCTCTCTCCATTGTCGTGGCCGGGCTTGACCCGATACACACGAGCTCAACACACTCGGGCGTCATGCGCGGGCTTGACCCGCGCATCCATCTCCCGCGCAAAGCGGAAAAACGTGGATGGCCGGGTCAAGCCCGTCATCAGGTGAGATCGCGCGTGTCCGACGCACGCGGCCATGGGAGCGGCGAGCTCCCGGCCTTTCCTGCGTCCTCGCCGTGAGGGTGAGATGTCGGGCATGGCTCGGGCGCGGAATGCGTCGCGAGGGTGATGGGGCTCGGCTTGCTGTCATGTCTCTCCGTGGGCTGTTTGACAGTGTGGATCGGGATGGCTCTTCGCGTCATTGCGAGCATGCGCTCGCAAAGAGGGGAGTTTGAGTCGAGTAGTACTCAGGCGAGCCGAGGACAGTCTCAGTCAGAGGATCCAGGACTCCGTGGCGTCGTGGCTTGACCGAGAGGCCGCGGCGTACGGGATTCCCCGCCTTCGCGGGGAATGACGGCTGAGGGCGGGGCGGGAGCTTGCGCGACATTGATGGGGGCGGTGATCCCCGCATGTCGCTTCGCTCATGCGGGCTACGGGGCCCGGACGCAGCCGGAACGGGGAGGGCGGATGAGTGCCAGCGTCATCCGTCGTTTTGGCCAGGCGGTTGGTGTGGTGGTCTACGCCTGCGGTGAACCCGCGGCGAACGGACGGGAGGTGCGCTACGACTTTGGTCGGGCGGTCACAGAGATGGCAGCGGTGGGGCTGTCGGGACTGCGACAAGAGATTGAAAGTACGCCTCTTTTCTTGCGTGGCCCGCGATCTGCGCCATTCTGCCGCAGTCTTCATGTCCGTCCATTACAGAAGTTTAACGCCGCAGCCAGCACGCCGTAAGGCGGCGAGCCCCATCTTCACTGGCGAACGGGGCGAGTAGCCCGGGACCCAAGTTTTGACCTTGAACAAAATCGCTTGCGGAGAAAACCGTATGACTGACCGTCCGACCGACCTGTCCTCGCTTCCCTCCTATCGCCAGCCCTGGCGTGGGCTGTTCTCGGCGCGCAAATTCGCGCTGATGGCCTCCGTGGTCGCGGGCCTCGGCGTCGCCGCCTATGGCCTGTCGCCGCAGGGGGCGCAGCTCGACCTGTTCTCGACCTCGGCGCATGCGCAGGTCGCAAATGAGGTCAGCAAGGTGGCGCGCCCGGTCGGCTTTGCCGACATCGTGGAGCGGGTGAAGCCGTCGGTGATTTCGGTCAAGGTCAATATCGCGGAGAAGGTCGCCAAGAACGACAGCGACGACGACACGCCGTTCCAGCCGGGCTCGCCGATGGAGCGCTTCTTCCGCCGCTTCGGCGGTGAGAACGGCATTCCCGGCATGCCGGGCCGCGGCGGCCGCGGTGGCGGTCGCGCCGTGACCGGCCAAGGCTCCGGCTTCTTCATCTCCGCCGACGGCTATGCGGTGACCAACAATCACGTGGTCGACGGCGCCGACAAGGTCGAGGTCACCACCGACGACGGCAAGACCTATAGCGCCAAGGTGATCGGCACCGACCAGCGCACGGATCTGGCGTTGATCAAGGTCGAGGGTGGCTCGAACTTCCCGTTCGCCAAGCTCGCCGACGGCAAGCCGCGCATCGGCGACTGGGTGCTGGCGGTCGGCAATCCGTTCGGCCTCGGCGGCACGGTGACGGCTGGTATCGTCTCGGCCGTGGGCCGCGACATCGGCAACGGCCCGTATGACGATTTCATCCAGATCGACGCGCCCGTGAACAAGGGCAATTCCGGCGGTCCGGCGTTCGATGTCGACGGCAATGTCGTGGGCGTCAACACCGCGATCTATTCCCCCTCCGGCGGCAGCGTCGGCATCGCGTTCTCGATCCCGGCTTCGACGGTCAAGAGCGTGATCGCGCAGCTCAAGGACAATGGCTCGGTCAGCCGCGGCTGGATCGGCGTGCAGATCCAGCCGGTGACGCAGGACATCGCCGACAGCTTGGGCATGAAGAAGGCCGAGGGCGCGCTGGTCGCTGAGCCCCAGGCCGATGGTCCGGCGGCGAAGGCGGGCATCCGGTCCGGCGACGTCATCACCTCGGTCAATGGCGAGCCGGTGAAGGACGCGCGTGAGCTCGCCCGCACCATCGGCGGTCTCGCGCCCGGCGCGTCGGTCAAGCTGAACGTGCTGCAGAAGGGCCAGGAGAAGACCATCAGCCTGACGCTCGGCAAGCTGCCGAACACGATCGAGGCCAAGGCCGACACCGGCGGCGACAATTCCAGCCCGACCCGCGGCGCCGACGTGCCGAAGCTCGGCATGACCGTCGCTCCGGCATCGAGCGTGGCCGGCGCCGGCAAGGAAGGCGTCGTCGTCACCGAGGTCGATCCGAAGAGCGCCGCGGCCGATCGCGGCTTCAAGGAAGGCGACGTCATCCTCGAAGTGGCCGGCAAGAGCGTGACCTCGGCCGGTGACGTGCGCGAGGCCATCAATGCCGCCCGCAACGACAACAAGAACAGCGTGCTGATGCGGGTGAAGAGCGGCGGCCAGTCGCGCTTCGTCGCGGTGCCGCTGGCCAAAGGCTGATGAAGGGCTGAGGCTTTCACGAGATGGAGAGTCGCCGGCATGTTGCCCCCGCGTCGGCGGCTCTTCCTGGGGGCGGGCATAAGTCCCGCTCCCGCAAACCTTCCGGTAGGAACAACGCCCCCCTCCGTCGGAAGGAACTCGGGCGGTGAAGTCCCCCAGCTTCACCGCCCACTTTCCCCGTTTGATTAACCCCCCGGGCTGAGGCCGCCTTGCACGGAAACGGCGGCCGGACCATGTAGATGGACATCCAACCGTGACCGCCGCCCCCGTTTCCGCAATGCGCCTCCTGATCATCGAAGACGACCGCGAGTCCGCCGACTATCTGGTCAAGGCGTTCCGCGAAGTCGGGCATGTCGCCGATCTCGCTGGCGATGGCGAGGAGGGCCTCGCCATGGCCGAGAGCGGCGATTACGACGCGCTGGTGGTCGACCGCATGCTGCCCAAGCGCGACGGCCTGTCCTTGATCGGCGCGCTGCGCGACAAGGGCAACCGCACCCCGGTTCTCATCCTGTCGGCGCTCGGCCAGGTCGACGACCGCATCAAGGGCCTGCGCGCCGGCGGCGACGATTATCTGCCGAAGCCCTACGCGTTTGCCGAACTGCTCGCCCGCGTCGAGGTGCTGTCGCGCCGCCATGGCGGGCCGGCCGAGGAGACAACCTACAAGGTCGGCGATCTTGAGCTCGACCGCCTGTCGCATCGGGTCGCCCGCGGCAAGGACGAATTGACCCTGCAGCCGCGCGAGTTTCGCCTGCTCGAATATCTGATGAAGCATGCGGGGCAGGTGGTCACGCGCACGATGCTGCTGGAGAACGTCTGGGATTATCATTTCGATCCGCAGACCAACGTGATCGACGTCCACATCTCGCGGCTGCGCTCCAAGATCGACAAGGGTTTTGACCGCCCGCTGCTGCACACCATCCGCGGCGCCGGCTACATGATCCGCGACGGGTTGCGGTGATCCGCGATCGCGGGCTGCAGACCCGTCACCGTCTCACGGCGCGCTCAGCCAGCCCTTGCCGATGGCGTAGTGGATCAGCTCGACCCGGCTCTGGAAGCCGAGCTTGGTCATGCAGCGCTTCTTGTAGGTCTCGACGCTCTTGACGCCGATCTGCAGTTTCAGCGCGATGGTCTTGGCGCTGTATCCGGCCGCCGTCAGCCGCGCCACCTCGGCCTCGCGCAGGCTGAGCTCGACGCCGGAGAGCGCGTCGGCGCGGATCGGGATCTGCCGCGCCGCCGTCCCGAGCGCGCGCTCGGCGATCGCCGGATCGAGATAGACCGCGCCGGCGGCGACCGCGTGGATGCCGCGGTTCAGCTCCTCGGTGGCCGTGCGCTTCAGGACATAGCCGACGATGCCGATCTCGAGCGCCTGGCGGAAATAGGCGGCGTCCTCGTGCACGGTCAAGAGCAGCACGCGGCTGCTGGGACAGGCGGCCAGCAGCTTCCGCGCCACCTCGATGCCGCTCATGCCGGGCATCGAGAGATCCAGTACCACCACGTCGGGCCGCAGGTCGATGGCCCGCCGCAGCGCGGTCGGGCCGTCGAGCGCCGATCCGACCAGGTCCAATTGCGCGTCCTCGGCGATCAGCGCCTTGATGCCGTCGAGCACGATCGGGTGATCGTCGGCAAAGAACACGCGGATGCGCGCCGATGTCTGCAGCTCGTCCATCTGGGTTTCCCGGCCCCTCGTCGCCATCAGAGCGGCACCCTGGCAAAGACGGTGGTGCCGCGTCCCGGCGAGGATTCGATTTCCAGCGAGCCGCCGACCAGCGCCAGCCGTTCCCGGATGCCGAGCAGTCCGAGCCGCATCGCCGGACTGGCCGTGGGGTCGTCCGCATCGGCAGGAAAGCCGCGGCCGTCATCTTCCACGATCATGCTCACCTCGCGATCGGTGACGTTGAGGATCACGCCGACCTTGCGGGCCTCGGCATGCCTGACCACGTTGGTCAGGGTCTCCTGCAGGACCCTGTAGAGCGTGGCCTCGATGGCCTTCGGCAATCGCATGTCCTTGGGCGACAGATGCAGATAGTAGTTGAGGGCGGCGTTCTCGCTCCAGGTTTCCAGCAGGCTCTCGATCGCCTTCTGCAGCCCCAGATCGTCGATTGCGCTCGGGCGGATCTCGGTGGCGATGCGGTGGACGTCGCGCCCGAGGCTGTCCGCGATAGTCTTGATGCCGTCGAACCGCTGCTGCAGCTTTGGTCCGCCGGCGATCTCATGGCCGATCGCCTGCAATCCGAGCTGCAGCATCGTCAGCGACTGGCCCAGCGTATCGTGCAGCTCGCGGGCGATGCGCTGCCGCTCGGTCTCCTGATCCGCCACGGTGCGGCGGAGCACCTGGGTGAGGTCGCCCTCGACGGCGGCGCGCAGCTCGGTCTCCTTGCGCAGCGCACGGGCGAGCCGCTCCGATTGCGCCAGCCGCTCGTTGAGCTCGCTCGTCAGCCGCTCCTGCCTCTGCCGGGCGGCTTCGCGCTCGCGCGCGAGCTGGTCGATGCGCCGCAGCACCACCTCGAGCAGCGCCACCCTGAGCCGGTGCGCCGCTTCGACCTCCGCCGCGAGCCAGGGCGAGGCGTGCAATCGAACCAGCTCCTGCCACATCGCGAAGCTGGTCCGCGGCGTCAGCATCTCATGGTCCGACCCGCCTTGCGCCGGCTTGGCCGGCTTGCCCGCCCAATTGACCGTCTGCACCAGCTCGGGACGAAACCACAGCACATAGTCGCGCGGACTCTTGGACACCGACAACGCCAGCAACCCGCTGGCGACATCGGCGAAATGTTCGGCGGGCGGATAGAGCAGGGCGAGGCAGTCGGTCTGAAACACGCCCTCTTTGACGGTCGCGTTCAGCCAACCGACAATCGCCTCGGTCGCCTCGCGATCCGGCGTCGCTCCGATATTGGTGAACTGCCCGTCGATCCACAGGCCGACGCCGCCGGCCGGAATGAGATCGAGCAGATTGGGCCGAAACCGGACCAGGCCAGCCGCGAGCTCGGATTCCCGGCTCAGCCGGTTGAGCAGCTCTTCATGGATCTTCGCGCTGCGCTTCTGCAGTTCGAAGCTCTCGGCGGCGAGCCGGGCTTCCAGATGCGAGGACACCATCTCGGCGAACAACTCACAGGCCTCGCGCAAGCCGTAGGGCAGATAGCGCGGTTCGCGGTGGTGGCAGGCGATCAGGCCCCATAGCCGGCCACGCATGATGATCGACATCGACATCGATGCCACCACGCCCATATTGGCGAGGTATTGGCGGTGGATCGGCGAGACGCTGCGCAGCGTGCTCTGGCTGAGATCGAGCGCGGCGGCCGGTAGCGCGTCGCCGAGCGACAGGATCGGCGCCGGCGCATAGCGCGCATCCGGGATCGCGCGAATCCAGTTGGTGCGGTAGAGCTCGCGCGCCTGCTTTGGAATATCGGAAGCTGGATAATGCAGGCCAAGAAAGGACTCGACGTCCGGCGCCGCGGCCTCGGCGATGACGGCGCCGCTGCCATCGTCCAGGAAACGATAGAACATCACCCGGTCGAAGCCGACGAGGTGGCGGACCTCATCGACCACGGCCTGACAGAACGACGGCGCCGTCTCCGTCTGCTGGATGTTGCGCAGCATGCCCTTGACGGCCGCAAGCGGATTGTCCGGCGCTTGCTCACGTCGGAGCTCGATTTCGACCACGAGCACCGCGCCGCTGCGAAAGGCGATCACGTCGGCGTTCGCCTCGGAATGTCCGGCCATGCTGAAGGCATGCACCGCGCGTTGCGGGCCGGCGCCGCCAGCGAGCATGCGCAACTGTCTCATCTGGTCAGGCGAGAACAGCCGCGAAGCGCTGTCTCCCAGCAGCGTCTGTGGCGCCGCCGTCAGCAGGCCGGCCACATCACCGCCGGCATGTGTGATCCGGAGCTCTTCAGGATCGAGCCCGAGCAGCAGGCCGTGGGGCTGGATTGCACCTGGTGTGCGGATCGGCTCGCGGTCGCAGAGCGTCAGATCCGCTTCGCTGACGCAGGAGATGGGAGCGTTCGCCGTGCCGTCGAAGATCGGATCCATCGCTGCCATCAGTGTCACGATTTCGGTGAATGCTAATCCCGCAACCGTCGTGTGCCCACAGGCGCGCCGCGCGTTTCAATGTCCGGGATTATCCTGACAGTCCGGAATGTCCATTATAATTGACATTAACGTATGTAAATCAGAATTTACGTGGTGACAGCGGTTCTGTTTGGACACTCGATTATCAAGGCGGGATTGCGGTCACTCTGGACAACAAACGCTGCTCATGCGGGCCGGCGAAGGCACCGTCGTGCCCGGATCGAGCCGGCTGTCACGTCCAGGCGCGGGCAACGCGCTCGCGAGAGTGAAGCGAGACGACACGGTTCAGCACGAGAGACCAACCATGAGACAATACAGGAGGTGACGTGATGCCGGACGATCCCAACAGAGTTTGGCCGACGGGACTGACGATCCCGGAATCGGAGGAATTGCACAAGCACGTAATCGACGGCGCCCGCGTGTTCTTCGTGATCGCATGTGTCGCGCACTTGCTTGCGTACATCTATTCGCCCTGGCTGCATTGAGGGGGCCGACATGAACCAAGGTCGGATCTGGTGCGTGGTCAACCCCACGGTCGGCTTGCCGCTCTTTCTCGGAAGCGTCGCGCTGACATCGCTGTGCGTTCACTACACGGTGCTGACGCACACCACGTGGATGGGGGCGTTCTTCGAGGGCGGAAAATCCAAGAAGGCCTCGCTGGAGGAAACCGTGTCGCCGGTGGCCCTGAACGCGAAGGCCGTGCCGGGCTATGTCATCTCAGTCGCTCCCGTGTCGGCAGAGAATGCGAGGGCCGGCTCGTCCTTCGTCGTCACGGTCGCGCCCGTTCCTGCGCAAGCTCAGGCGACGTCCGAAGACACGACGAGTCACGCGCCGGACAAGGTGTCGCTAGCCACGCTCGCACCGCGCGACGACAAATAGGCGGCGCCGTTCGCGGACAATGAAGACGGACCGGGATCTACGGACCCCGGTCATTTTCGCGGGGGAGCGAGACACAGCTCAGCCGCGGTGATGGCGCGCATCTGCTCGGATGGTTTCAGAGATGATGAATCGGGTCAGCCAAAGTTTGATGAAGGGCTGGATCGGGTTGGGGTCGTGCTTTCTGCCTTTTGCCGATGCCGCCACCCCCGATCTGCCGCTCTCCCGGCTGCTGCGCCTGTCGCTGTTTCAGGTCTCGGTCGGCATGTCGCTGGTGCTGCTGATCGGCACGCTCAACCGTGTGATGATCGTCGAACTCGGCGTGCCGGCATCGCTGGTCGGGATCATGCTGTCGCTGCCGCTGATCTTCGCGCCGTTCCGCGCCGTGATCGGCTTCCGCTCCGACACGCATCGCTCCGAACTGGGCTGGAAGCGGGTGCCCTTCATCTACAAGGGCACGATGTTGCAGTTCGGCGGCCTCGCCATCATGCCGTTCGCGCTGCTGGTGCTGTCGGGCGGCGGGCAGGCTGGCCATGCGCCGGCCTGGATCGGTCAGCTCGGCGCTGCCCTGTCCTTTCTTCTGGTCGGTGTCGGATTGCATACGACCCAGACCGTCGGCCTTGCACTCGCGACCGATCTGGCGCCGGTCGAGTCGCAGCCGAAGGTGGTCGGACTGATGTATGTGATGCTGCTGCTCGGAACGATGGCCAGCGCGCTGTTGTTCGGCATCCTGCTCGCGGATTTCAGCCCGGCGCGTCTGATCCAGGTGATCCAGGGGACTGCGGTCGCCACGATCGTGTTCAACGCCATCGCGTTGTGGAAGATGGAGGCGCGCGGCCGCTCGACCAAGACGGTCGCCCATGTGCCAACCTTTCAGCAGTCGTGGGAAAGCTACCTCCGTGGCGGACAGGCGATGCGCCGGCTCGTCACCGTCGGCCTTGGGACGATGGCATTTAGCATGGAGGATGTCCTGCTTGAGCCCTATGGGGGGCAGATCCTGCATCTGACCGTCGGAGATACGACCAAGCTGACCGCGGCGCTTGCCATCGGCGGCCTGTCCGGCTTTGGACTCGCATCGCGCGTGTTGAGCCGCGGCTTCGATCCGTTCCGGATGGCGGGTTACGGTGCGCTGGTCGGCATCCCGGCGTTTCTCGCGGTGATCGCGGCCGCGCCGTTGTCCTCCGCATTGCTGTTTGGCTTGGGCACGCTTCTGATCGGCTTCGGCGCCGGCCTGTTCGGTCATGGCACCCTGACGGCCACCATGAACCTGGCGCCGCAAGACCAGGCTGGTCTCGCGCTTGGGGCCTGGGGAGCGGTTCAGGCTTCCGCGGCGGGCGTGGCGATCGCGCTCGGCGGGATCATGCGTGATCTGGTTGCGAGCGTTGCGCCGCCAAACACGCTGGGCGCGGCCACTGGATATGTTTCGGTCTACGCACTGGAAATCATCATGCTGCTCGCCACGCTGCTGACCATGGCCCATCTCGTTCGTGATGGTCAGGACGGGCGTCTGCAAGCACGAGTGAGGCCCGACAACGCAGGGGTCCGGACCACCTGAGCATTGGAGAAGCCATGAGTCAGACGATCAGCCGAATGTACGCCACGCCTGCGCAGGCTGCGAACGCCAAGGCGGCGCTCGAGCAAGAGGGCTATTCCGAAGTCTATCTCGTGACGCTCGACAGCGCGGGCGAGTCCAGCGATGACATCGTCGCGGCGATCACGCGGGGATACGTCCTGAAGTCGCACGCGCGGGTCTATGCCGAGGGCGTCAGCAGGGGCGGGGCGCTGGTGACGGTGCACGCGCCTTTCACCGGCGGCGGCAGGGCCATTCAGATTCTCGGCAATTTCGGACCGATCGATTCCGGAGTTTCCGAACCCGAGAGCCATGTGATGCCCTGGGACGAGGCGACGCCGATGTCGTGCATCCTGCACATGCCGGTGTTGCTGGACGACCCGACGCCGTTTGCCAGGTTCTGGAACGTCCCTACATTGTCGCGCAGTTCGTTGGCGCTATCCGCGCTGCTTGGACTGCCCTTGCTGCGGCGGTTCGATCCGGGCACCTCGTCGTTCGGCATTCCTCTGCTCAGCCACGACGCTTCGCCGCTGTCGTCGCTGCTGCGCATTCCAACCTTGATCCGACAAAGTCCAGTGCGGAGATAGAGGCGGGGTCGCCCCGACAAGGAAGCCCAGATTGGTGGGTGGAGCCGTGCGGTGCTCACGGCTTGAAGCGCCGGACCGCCGTCCCTGCCGATCGAAGGCGGCTCCGGCATGGCCATGTCCAGGCCGCATGCTCGCCCTTCCTGTCAGTGGGAGGTCTGCGGTTCTCACCCGGGGATCCTGACGGGTCGGCGCCCCTGTTCATGAACGCTTTGTCACTTCTGGCTAGCATGCCCGTTTGATAGGTTCGGAGACCTATTCGGGCTGCAGCCGGGAGTTTGAGCGCTTTGAGGACAGGTTCGTGACGGCCTTCGGTAAGCTGATCCGCACCACGGCGTTCCGGTTGACGCTGGTCTATCTTCTGTTGTTTGCGTTGTTTGCCGCCTCGCTGCTCGGCTATTTCGCCTGGAACACCCGCCGTCTCATTACGGAGCAGATCTCGACCACGGTCACCGCCGAAATCAGCGAGATGACCGACATTTTCTCCCATCGCGGTCTGCGCGGCCTGGTCTACAACATCGAGAACCGCGCTTTGCGCCCCGGCGCCAATCTCTATCTGATCACCACGCCGACGGGGCAGGCGATCGCCGGCAATGTCGGCTCGCTCGCCCCGGGCGTGATGGGCTCGTCCGGCTGGTCGGAGACGTTCTATCGCCGGCTCGACGATTCCAGCGAGCAGAACCACCGCGCGCTGGTCTATGTCACGCAGCTGTCGAGCGGCTTTCGCCTTCTGATCGGGCGCGATCTGGAGGAGCGGCGGCGGCTGTTCGGGATCGTCGCCAAGGCGGCGCAATGGTCGGTGCTGGTGGTCGTCGTGCTCGGCATCGGCGGCGGCATCTTCGTGGCGCGGCGCGTCCTGCAGCGGATCGATGCGATGACCGGGACGACGCGCCGGATCATGGACGGCGATCTCACGGGGCGGCTGCCGGTCGGACGCAGTGGCGACGAGCTCGATCGTCTGGCGGAAAATCTCAACGCGATGCTGGAGCGCATCGAGGCGCTGATGACCGGCCTCAAGGAGGTCTCCGACAATATCGCGCATGATCTGAAGACACCTCTGACGCGGCTGCGCAACCGCGCCGAGGAGGCGCTGGCGAAGTCGCGCTCCGAGGACGAATATCGCGCCGCGCTGGAGCGCACGATCGAAGAGTCCGATGGCCTCATCCGAACCTTCAATGCGCTGCTGATGATCGCGCGCGCGGAGTCGGGGCAGGCGCGCGGCGACATGGTCGAATTCGATGCGGCGGAGGTCGCCGGCGGCATCCACGAGCTGTATGAGCCGCTCGCCGAGGACAACGACATGACCTTGCGCGTCAAGGCGGCGGCAGCACCGGTGCATGGCAATCGCGAGCTGATCAGCCAGGCGCTTGCCAATCTCGTCGAGAACGCGATCAAATACGGCAAGCCGGCGGCGCTGCCGCTCGATCCGAATGCGGCGGCGGCGACGCGCGAGATCCTGATCGAGGCGCGGCGCGAGGGCGGTCAGGTGCTGCTCAGCGTGACCGATCATGGCGAGGGCATTCCGGAGGCCGAGCGCAAGCACGCCGTCGAGCGTTTTGTTCGGCTCGAGGCATCCCGCACCTTGCCGGGTTCCGGGCTGGGACTCAGTCTCGCTTCGGCGGTTGCGACCTTGCATGGCGGCGAATTGCGGCTTGGCGACGCCAGGCCGGGGCTGATCGCGACCCTCGTTCTGCCCGCGGGCGCCGGGGTGCCCGCGAAGCTTGCGGCGCCGACACAGGATGTGCCACAGAAGGCCGCATGACCTCATCCGCGCCGGGAAACGCGGACGGGCAGATCCTGGCCGAACGTTTCGTTTCCGGCCCGCATGTCCGTGCGCCCGACAAAGCCGAACATCGCCTCAATGAATGGCTCGCCGAACTCGAGCCATCCTTGGCTGCTTCGCTTCGCGCGTTGCTGGCCGAGGGCTTGCCGCGGAGCATCCTGCTCGGCATTGCCGAGTGCTCGCCCTATCTGTTCGATCTCGTCCGGGCCGATGCCCGCCGCTTCGAGTGCCTGTTGCGTTCCGAGCCGCAGGCGCATCTGGCCGAGCTGATCAGCCGCACCGGCCGCGAGGTGTTCGCCGCGACCAGTGAGGCCGACGTCATGCGCCTGCTGCGGCAGCTGAAGTCGGAAGCGGCGCTGTTGATCGCGCTGTGCGACATCGGCGGTGTCTGGCCGGTCATGCAAGTGACGGCGGCACTGACCGATGTCGCGGTCTCGGCGGTGCAGATGGCGCTGCGATATCTGCTGCGGCAGGAGGCGGTGCGCGGCCGACTGGCGCCGCGCGATGCCGACGATCCGGAGCAGGGCTGCGGCCTGTTCGTGCTCGCAATGGGCAAGATGGGCGCCGGCGAGCTGAACTATTCCAGCGATATCGATTTGATCGTGTTCTTCGATCCCGAGGTCCATTCGCTGGCCCGCGACATCGAGCCGCAGCCGTTCTTCGTCCGCGTCACCCAGGCGCTCGCCCGGCTGCTGCAGAGCCGCACCGCCGATGGCTATGTGTTCCGCGTCGACCTCAGACTGCGGCCGGATCCGGCCTCGACCCAGGTGGCGATGTCGACCGAGGCGGCGCTGCATTACTACGAGCGGGAAGGGCGCACCTGGGAGCGTGCCGCGATGATCAAGGCGCGCATCTGCGCCGGCGATATCGCCGCCGGCGAGGCGATGCTGGCGGAGCTGTCGCCCTTCGTCTGGCGCAAGCATCTCGACTTCCAGGCACTGACCGACGTGCACGACATGAAGCGCCAGATGCAGGTGTATCGCGGTCACAGCGAGATCGCGGTCGAGGGGCATAACGTCAAGGTCGGGCGCGGCGGCATTCGCGAGATCGAGTTTTTCGCCCAGACCCAGCAATTGATCGCCGGTGGACGGCATCCCGAGCTGCGGGTGCGTCCCACGCTGCAGGCGCTCGGCGTTCTCACGGCCAGCAAATGGATCACCGAGCAGGCGCGGGACGAGCTCACTACGGCCTACGAATTCCTGCGCCGGGTCGAGCATCGGCTGCAGATGATGGCGGACGAGCAGATCCACAGCCTGCCTGACGACGCCGAGGGCGTCAGACGCTTCGCCTGTTTCTTCGGCTATGAGAGCCGCGAACGCTTTGCGAGCGATCTGCTGTTCCATCTCAATATCGTGCAGGGACATTACGCACGGCTGTTCGAAGGCGACCCGACCGGTACGGTCAGCCTGCCACCGGTGAATTATGGCGCGGGTCCCGATGAGCCGCGCCTGATGGAACATCTTGCGGGGCTGGGTTTCCGCGATCCGGTCATGGTCGCCAAGACCTTGCAGCAATGGCTGGCGGGCGAGTATCGCGTGTTCCGGACCGAGGCGACACGCACCAGCTTCACCGAGTTCCTGCCGGCGCTGATCGATGGCCTCGCCCATGCCGACGAGCCGGACCGCGCCGTCGTTGCCTTCGACCGCTTTCTGCAGGCGCTGCAGCTCGGCGGACGGCTCATTTCGTTGCTTGGGCAGAACCGCGATCTGGTGGCGCTGGTGGCGCTCGTGCTCGGCGCTGCGCCGCGGCTCGGCGATATGCTGGCGAGGCAGCCGCGGCTGATGGATGGCCTGATCGATCCGCGCTTCTTCGGCGCCATGCCGGACAAGCGGGAATTGTCGCAGCGCCTGGCTGCGACCCTGCAGGACGCCGGCACCTATGAGGAGTTTCTCGACCGTCTCCGGCTGTTCGGCCAGGAAAGCCTGTTCCTGATCGGCACGCGCATTCTTTCCGGCACCGTCTCGGCGCAGCAGGCCGGCACCGCCTTTGCCGATGTCGCCGAGGGCATCGTTCACACCGTCCACGGTCTGGTCACGGAGCGCTTCGCCGCCCAGCATGGCCGCATCAAGGGCCAGGAAACCGCGATCATCGCGATGGGCCGGCTCGGCGCCCGGGAAATGACGGCGTCGTCGGATCTGGACCTGATCCTGCTCTATGACTTCGACGCCGACGAACCGGATTCCGACGGTGAGCGTTCGCTGCAGGGCGCGCATTATTTCGCGCGCTTCACGCAGCGGCTGATCTCCGCCTTCACCTCGCGTACCAATTACGGCGTGCTCTACGACATCGACATGCGGCTGCGGCCGTCGGGCCGCGCCGGTCCGCTCGCGTCGCATCTCGACTCCTTCGCGCATTATCAGGAGCGGGAGGCCTGGACATGGGAGCATATGGCGCTGACGCGCGCTCGCGTCATCTCCGCTTCACCGGCCTTTCGCGCCCGCATCGAAGAGATCATCCAGACCGCGCTGCGGCGGCCGCGCGACCCGGTTGCCATCGCGCGTGATGTCGCCGACATGCGCCGGGCAATCGCGGCCGAGAAGGGCGAGGCGGATCTGTGGGACCTCAAGCACGCCGCGGGCGGCATGGTCGACATCGATTTCGTCGCGCAATATTTGCAGCTCGTGCATGCGGCGACCAAGCCGGAGATCCTCGATGTCAGCTCGCTGCAGGTGCTCGACCATGCAGAGCGGCTCGGCGTGCTGCCGCGCGCCGATGCCGTGATCCTGCGCCATGCGGCACGGCTCTATCATGACTTGACGCAGATCCTGCGGCTCTGCGTCAGCGACAAGTTCAAGCCGGATCAGGCCGGGGAGGACCTGCTGCGCGTGTTGGCCCGCGCCGGCGACGCGCCGGATTTTTCGGCGCTCGAGGCGCGCTTACGTGAAACCCAGAGCGAAGTGCGCCGGGTGTTCACGTCACTGTTGGAGGAATAGCTGAACGCGAGCGATCGGGCTGCCGGGGAGCCGCGCGCTACGCTTTTTCCTTGGCGACCGCCGCCTGCTTCAGCCTGCCGATCGCTTCCTTCACCGCCGGATCAAGTCCGGCGCCGCCGGCGTCGTGGTGCGCGAAGATGCTCTTCAGCATCCGTGGGTCCCAGAACTTCTTGATGTGCTCGGCGACGCCGCTCACGGCCTGCTCGCCGCCCTGGGATTGGAAGAACTTGCCGATCTGGTTGGCCATGTAGACCAGGCGGTCGTGGGTGCTATGCGACATGGGGCGTGTCCGTCTGTGCTGATCGCGCGCCGGTCTCGGCACTCGCGACGATCCGTTCGGGATGGGTGAAGATTTCGAAGCCGTCATTGCGGGCGACCGCAATCAGCGTGATGCCGGCGGCCTCGGCCATGCGGATGGCGAGCGCGGTGGGGGCGGAGACGGCGACCAGCACGGGCGCGCCCATCGCCGCCGCCTTCTGCACCAGTTCGACCGAGACCCGGCTCGTCATGATCACGAGGCCTTCGCTGGCGGCGCAGCGCGACTGTGCCAATTGGCCTGCGAGCTTGTCGAGCGCGTTGTGGCGGCCGACATCCTCGCGCAGGCTCACGATGCCGCGCGCCGGCGTCCAGAACGCCGCGGCATGCACGGCGCGGGTCTCGTGGTTAAGCTTCTGCAACGGCTCGATCGCCGCCAGCGCGGCCATGACGTCACGCGGGGCGAAGCGCCGGCCCGCCGCGACATGTGCTGCCGGGCGTACCGCTTCGGCGAGGGAGTCGATGCCGCACAGGCCGCAGCCGGTGGGGCCCGCGATGTTGCGGCGGCGTTCGGCCAGGCGTTCAGCCAACGCGTCGGGCAGCCACATGCGCAACTCGATGCCGTCATCCAGCGCGACGATATCGAGTGAGACGATCTCGTCGCGGCTGGCGACGAGACCCTCATTGAGGCTGAAGCCGATGGCGAAATCGGCGAGATCCTGCGGCGTCGCCATCATGACGGCCTGGGTGCCGCCATTATAGGTCAATGCGACCGCGGTCTCCTCCGGCACGCGGCGGTGGCCCTCGGTGAGGGCTCCGTCGCGCCAGACCAGACGATCCGCGATGCGCACTGCATCGGTCATGCTACTCCGCCGCCTCCACGATCGGGGCGATGCGGCGCGAGTTGCGGGCCTGCTCGTCATAGGCCTTCTGCCAGTCCGACGGGCCGTTGGACTGCGACACCTGCACCGCCGTGACCTTGTACTCCGGACAATTGGTCGCCCAATCGGAATAGTCCGTCGTGATGACGTTGGCCTGGGTCAGCGGATGGTGGAAGGTGGTGTAGACCACGCCCGGCGCCACACGCTCGGAGATCAGCGCATGCAAGGTGGTCTCGCCGGCACGGCTGGTCAGCCGCACCCAGTCGCCGTCGCGGATGCCGCGCTGCTCGGCGTCGTGCGGATGGATCTCCAGCACGTCCTCGCCATGCCACACCACGTTGTCGGTGCGCCGCGTCTGGGCGCCGACATTGTACTGCGACAGGATGCGGCCCGTGGTGAGCAGGAGTGGGAAGCGCGGGCCGGTGCGCTCGTCGGTCGCGACATATTCGGTGACCACGAACTTGCCCTTGCCGCGGACGAAGCCGTCGACATGCATGATCGGCGAGCCCTCGGGATAGGTCTCGTTGCAGGGCCACTGCACCGAGCCCATCTCCTCGAGCTTCTGATAAGAGACGCCGGTGAAGGTCGGCGTCAGCGCCGCGATCTCGTCCATGATCTCCGAAGGATGGCTGTACTTCATCTCGAAGCCCATCGCCTTGGCGAGACCGATCGTGACCTCCCAGTCGGCGAGGCCGTTGCGCGGCGTCATCACCTTGCGGACGCGCTGGATGCGACGCTCGGCGTTGGTGAAGGTGCCGTCCTTCTCCAGGAAGGTCGAGCCGGGCAGGAAGACGTGGGCGTAGTTGGCGGTCTCGTTCAGGAACAGGTCCTGGACGATGACGCATTCCATCGCCGACAGCGCCTGCACGACATGCGTGGTGTTCGGATCCGACTGCAGGATGTCCTCGCCCTGCACGTACAGCCCCTTGAAGGTGCCGTCGATCGCGGAGTCGAACATGTTGGGGATGCGCAGGCCCGGCTCAGGGTTGAGCTTGACGTTCCACATCGCCTCGAACTGGTCGCGCACCGCGTCGCCCGAGATGTGCCGGTAGCCCGGCAGTTCGTGCGGGAACGAGCCCATGTCGCAGGAACCCTGCACGTTGTTCTGGCCGCGCAGCGGGTTCACGCCGACGCCGCGGCGGCCGATATTGCCGGTCGCCATCGCGAGGTTGGCGATTGCGATTACCGTGGTCGAGCCCTGGCTGTGCTCGGTGACGCCCAGGCCGTAATAGATCGCGCCATTGCCGCCGGTGGCGTAGAGGCGGGCGGCGCCGCGGATCGCTTCCGGGTCGACGCCCGAGATGGCGGCGATTGCCTCCGGGCTGTTCTTCTCCAGCGCGACGAACTCGGCCCAGTCCTGGAACTCGCTCCAATCGCAGCGCTCGCGCACGAAGGTCTCGTTGACGAGGCCTTCGGTGACGATCACATGCGCCATCGCGGTCATGATCGCGACGTTGGTGCCGGGCAGCAGCGGCAAGTGATAGTCTGCCTCGATATGCGCCGACTTCACGAGATCGATCTTGCGCGGATCGACCACAATCAGCTTGGCGCCCTGGCGCAGCCGCTTCTTCATGCGCGAGCCGAACACCGGATGTGCGTCGGTCGGATTGGCGCCGATCACCATGATGACGTCGGAGTCCTCCACCGAGTCGAAGTCCTGCGTGCCGGCGGAGGTGCCGAAGGTGGTGGCGAGACCGTAGCCGGTCGGCGAGTGGCAGACGCGGGCGCAGGTGTCGACATTGTTGTTGCCGAAGCCGGCGCGGATCAGCTTCTGCACCAGATAGGTCTCTTCGTTGGTGCAGCGCGACGAGGTGATGCCGCCGATCGAGTCGCGGCCATATTTGGCCTGGATGCCGCGCATCTTCTGGGCCGCAAAGGTGAAGGCCTCGTCATAGGAAACCTCGCGCCAGGGCTGATCGATGCTCTCGCGGATCATCGGCTTGAGGATGCGCTCCTTGTGGGTCGCATAGCCATAGGCGAAGCGGCCCTTGACGCAGGAATGGCCGCGATTGGCCTTGCCGTCCTTGTACGGCACCATGCGCACGATTTCCTCGCCGCGCATCTCCGCCTTGAAGGTGCAGCCGACGCCGCAATAGGCGCAGGTGGTGACCGCCGAATGCTCGGGCTGGCCGATCTCGATCACGCTCTTCTCGGTCAGGGTCGCGGTCGGGCAGGCCTGCACGCAGGCGCCGCAGGACACACACTCCGAACCGAGGAAGCTCTCGCTCATGCCCGGCGACACCCGGCTGTCGAAGCCGCGGCCGGAGATGGTCAGCGCGAACGTGCCTTGGACCTCCTCGCAAGCGCGGACGCAGCGCGAGCAGACGATGCACTTGGAGGGATCGTAGGTGAAATAGGGGTTCGACTCGTCCTTCGGCAGCCAAGCCGGGTTGGCTTCGCCGCAGGCGTCGGCGAACACGTGGTTCTCACCCTGGTTGCCGTAGCGCACGTCGCGCAGGCCGACCGCGCCGGCCATGTCCTGCAATTCGCAATCGCCATTGGCGGCGCAGGTCAGGCAGTCCAGCGGATGGTCGGAGATGTAGAGCTCCATCACGCCTTTGCGCAGCTTCTTCAGCCGCTCGGTCTGGGTGTGGACGACGAGCCCCGGCGCCACCGGCGTGGTGCAGGAGGCCGGCGTGCCGGCGCGGCCCTCGACCTCGACGAGGCAGAGTCGGCAGGAGCCGAACGCGTCGACCATGTCGGTCGCGCATAGTTTCGGGATCTGCGTGCCGGCCTCCATGGCCGCGCGCATGATCGAGGTGCCCGCGGGAACGGTGATGCTCTGGCCGTCGATGGTGAGCGTCACCATCGTTTCGGACTTGGAGCGCGGGGTGCCGTAATCGGTTTCGTGGATGAGTGACATGGCGGTGTCCTTTCCCGAATGTCTATTCCGCAGCCTGCAGGCGCGGCTGCTGAGGTCCGAAGTCCTCACGGAAGTGTTTCAGCGCTGATAGCACAGGATAGGGCGTGAAGCCGCCGAGGGCGCACAGCGAGCCGAGCTTCATAGTGCCGCAGAGGTCTTCGACCAGCGCAATGTTCTCGGCGACGCGCTCGCCGCGGCGGATCTTGTCGATGGTCTCGGCGCCGCGCGTCGAGCCGATGCGGCAGGGCGTGCACTTGCCGCAGGATTCGATGGCGCAGAACTCCATCGCGAAGCGCGCCTGCTTCGACATGTCGACGGTGTCGTCGAACACGACGATGCCGCCATGGCCGATCAGGCCATCCTTGGCGGCGAACGCCTCGTAGTCGAACGGGGTATCGAACAGCGCCCGCGGGAAGTAGGCGCCGAGCGGCCCGCCGACCTGCACCGCGCGCACCGGGCGGCCAGTGAAGGTGCCGCCGCCGATGTCGTCGACCAGCTCACCGAGCGTGATGCCGAACGCGGTCTCGAAGAGGCCGCCGAACTTGACGTTCCCCGCGATCTGGATCGGCATCGTGCCGCGCGAGCGCCCCATGCCGAAATCGGCATAGGCCTTGGCGCCCTCGTCGAGGATGAAGGGAATGGCGGCGAACGACAGCAGATTGTTGACGACGGTCGGCTTGCCGAACAGGCCGTGATGCGCCGGCAGTGGCGGCTTGGCGCGGACCACGCCGCGCTTGCCTTCCAGGCTCTCCATCAACGCGGTCTCTTCGCCGCACACATAGGCGCCGGCGCCGGTGCGGACCTCGAGATCGAAGGTGTAGTTGGAGCCGGCGATCTTGTCGCCGAGCAGGCCGGCCTTCTTGGCGATCTCGATCGCCTTGGCCATGGTCGCGATCGCGTGCGGATATTCCGAGCGGGTGTAGATGTAGCCCTTGGTGGCGCCCACCGCGATGCCGCAGATGGTCATGCCTTCGATCAGCACGAAGGGATCCCCCTCCATCAGCATGCGGTCGGCGAAGGTGCCGCTGTCGCCTTCATCGGCGTTGCAGATGACGTATTTGCGATCGGCCGCGGTCTGCGACACCGTCTTCCACTTGATGCCGGTCGGGAAGCCGGCGCCGCCACGGCCGCGCAGGCCGGACGTCGTGACCTCGGCGATGACCGCATCCGGCGTCAGCGTCAGGGCGCGGGTGAGGCCCTTGTAGCCGCCATGGGCGCGGTAGTCGTCCAGCGAGAGCGGATCGACGATGCCGCAGCGGGCGAAGGTGAGGCGGGTCTGCCGCTTCAGCCACGGAATCTCCTCGGTCAGGCCGAGCGACAGCTTATGCGGCTTGTCGGCGATGATGGCGTCGAGCAGCGACGGCGCGTCGTCAGCGGTCACCGGACCGAAGCCGAACCGGCCCTGCGCCGTCTCCAGCTCGACCAGCGGCTCCAGCCAGTACAGGCCGCGGGACCCGTTGCGGACGATCTCGACCTCGGCTCCGCGTTCAAGCGCAGCCTTGTGCAAGGCCTGCGCAACCTCATCGGCGCCGACGGCGAGCGCGCCGGCATCACACGGGACAAAAAGACGCACGCTCATCGCTGGGCCTCCGAGACGAGAGCATCAATCCGGGCTTCGTCGAGCCGACCGACCAGGCGGCCGTCCAGCATCGCCGACGGCGCGGTGGCGCACAGGCCGAGGCAGTAGATCGGCTCCAGCGTCACGCGCTCATCGGCTGTGGTGTTGCCAAGGGCAATGCCGAGCTTGGCTTCGGCGCGGGCGGCAAGCGCATCGCCGCCAGCGGCTTGGCAGGCCTCGGCGCGGCACAGCTTGAGCACGTGACGACCAGCCTTCTTGGCGCGGAAATCATGGTAGAATGTAAACACGCCGTAAACTTCGGCGCGCGACAGGTTCAGCGCGGTGGCGATCATCGGGATCGCCTCTTCCGGCACGTAGCCGAACGCCTCCTGCAGCGCGTGGAGGATCGGCAAGGTCGCCCCCTCCATCTTGCTGTGTTCTGCGATGATTTCGGCGCCGCGCGCCGTCTCCCAGGTTTCGTACACCGGCGTCATCCTGATCCCGATTCAAGCGCTGCAATCGTTTCGCATATCTGAATTGGAATTGCTCAAGATATCAATAAAGCTGTCCCGTGCTGCGATAGCGAAACGCAATCGAGAGATAATTAGAAGTTGACGGAAAATGGGCTTTCCCGGGACGGGGATGCGGCGTGTTTTGCGGTGTCGGTGCCTTCGCCGACGTGATAGAATTTTTCTATGGCCGATAATGCCGAAGACGTGCGGAACCAGGCTATTCAACTGCTGGAAGGCCGACCTTGATCGATAAGCTCGAACTGCTGCTGGCGCTGGCCAAGGAGCGTCATTTCGGCCGGGCGGCGGAGGCGTGCGGGGTCACCCAGCCGACGATGTCGACCAGCATCAAGCAGCTCGAGGAGATCCTCGGGGTGATGCTGGTGCAGCGTGGTTCCCGGTTCCAGGGTTTCACGCCGGAGGGGGAGCGCACGCTGGATTGGGCGCGCCGGATCGTCGGCGACTTCCGGGCGATGCGTCAGGAGATCAACGGCCTCAAGGACAAGCTCTCCGGTGAAATACGGCTTGCGGCGGTTCCGACCGTGCTCGGCATGGTGGCCTCGCTGACCACCCCGTTCCGCGCCCGTCATCCGGAGGTCCGGTTCCGCATCATGTCGTGCACGTCGGCCGACGTGCTCGGCCTCTTGGAGAATCTCGAGGTCGATGCCGGGCTGACCTATATCGAGAACGAGCCGATCGGCCGTGTCCGCACCATCCCGCTCTACAACGAGAGCTACCGGTTGCTGACGGCGCCGGACAGCATGTTCGGCGATCGCGACCAGGTGACCTGGCAGGAGGTCGGACAGGTGCCGCTGTGCCTCCTGACCCCGGACATGCAGAACCGCCGCATCATCGACCGCGCGCTGCGCGCGGCGGGCAACGAGGTGACGCCGACGCTCACCTCGAATTCGCTGCTGGTGCTCTACACCCATGTGAAGACCGGCCGCTGGGCCAGCGTGATGCCCGCCAAGCTGGCCGAGACGTTGGGGCTCGCCGACAAGGTGCGCTCGATCCCGATCGTCGATCCCGTGATCAACTACCAGATCGGCCTCGTTATCCCGCAGCGCGATCCAATGACGCCGCTGATCGCAGCCCTGGTGCAGGTCGCCCGCGAGGTCGCGCCGAGCCTGCAGGCGTGAGGGGTGTTGGCGCACGCTGACGGCGCTGGTCGGCTTGTCGCCTCGGATGCCCTGGGTCACAGCTGGCCGATCCGGTCTCGATCACGGCCGGCACGTGGTCCGCAGCTCGTAATGCGTCGCCTGCTTATTGTAGCGACTGAGCAGGTTCTGCGCGGCCAGCGGCACGACGGCCGTTTCATGCGCCGGCCCGGCGAAGCGAACGATCGCGTCCCGATCAGCGAAGGTCATGATCGTCATGAATTCGACCTCGGCCTCGAGCGGCTTGAGCAATAGCTCGATGCCCAGAAATCCGTCGAGCTTCCGATTCACGATGCCCGGAAAGATGGTCGCGCGGAGGAGGTCCTCATAGGCATCTGCATTCGCCGGGCTGGTCCAGCCGCGCCAAACACGCTTCAGCATCTGATCGTCCCTCAGGTGATGTCGTCACCCGAGCTATCGCATGGTGGCCGCGCCCGGGACTTGGTGAAAATTGCGCTGCCGGCGGGCCTGGTGTGCGCGCGCGGCGCGCGGCCACGCCCAGGCGGGTCACAGTCGCCCGGAGGCATGTCGGATCAAGAGCCCGCGAACGTCTCCCGCATCACCGCCGCCTCCGGCCGGGTCACCGGGACCTGCGCCCGCAGGCGTCGCTTGCGTCCTCGCCATTCACGCCGGTCAGAGGGGGCGTGACATCCGATCTCCGGCGCGTCGTCCAGGCAAGCCGTGACCGCCCGCTGCGCGGAGCACGACAACCGCTCGGCATCACGCCGCGACCGAGATGCTCGCCGTGGCCTTGTAGGCATCGCGGGGCAGGGTGACGCGGACCACGGTGCCGGACTCGATCCGCGAGCGCAGCCGCATCGAGCCGCCATGCAGCTGGGTCAGAGAGCGGGCGATGGCGAGGCCCAGGCCGGAGCCGTGATAGGTCTTGGTCATCTGGCTCTCGACCTGCTCGAACGGGCGGCCGAGCCGCGCCAGCGACTGCGCGGGAATGCCGATGCCGGTATCGGCGATGATGAGCACGACCTTGTCGTCGAACACGCGGCTGCGCATCGTGACCCGGCCGCCTTCGGGCGTGAACTTGACCGCGTTGGACAGCAGATTGACCATGATCTGCTTGGTGGCCCGGCGGTCGGCGACGATCGGGATGTTGCCCTCGATGTCGGCGTCGAGCACCAGGCGCTTGTCCTGCGCGCGGCCGGAGACGACGCGCAGCGACTCTGCCAGGGTCTTGGCGAGGTCGAGCGGCTCCATGTCGAGCTTCATGCGGCCGGCCTCGATCTTGGACATGTCGAGGATGTCGTTGATGACCTCGAGCAGATACTGACCCGACGTCAGTATGTCGTGGCAGTATTCCTGGTACTTCTCCGAGCCGAGCGAGCCGAACATGCCGCTGCCCATGATCTCGGAGAAGCCGATGATGGCGTTGAGCGGCGTGCGCAGCTCGTGGCTCATATTGGCGAGGAATTTCGACTTGGTCTGGTTGGCTTCCTCGGCGCGGGTCTTTTCCTGAGAGTACTTCTCGGCGAGGTCGGCGAGCTCGATCGCCTGGCGCTCCAGCGCGCTCTGTGACCGCTGCAGGTCGATGACGGTGGCGCGCAGGCGCAGGTCATTGTCGACGAGCTTCTGCTCGTGCTCCTTGATGCGGGTGATGTCGGTGCCGACCGACACGTAGCCGCCGTCCTTGGTGCGGCGCTCGCTGATATGCAGCCAGCTGCCATCGTCGAGCTGTGCCTCGAAGGTGCGCGCGCCCGGGGATTGCTGGCTGTGGTCGTGCAGCCGGGTGCGGATCTCCGGCATTTTGCCAACCTCGATGACGGTCTCGTAGGAGGTGCCGGGGATGACGGCGGAGTCCGGCAGCTTGTGCAGCTTCTGGAAGTGCGAGTTGCACAGCACGAGGCGGTTGTTGGCGTCCCACAGCACAAAGGCTTCGGAGATGGTCTCGATCGCGTCGCGCAGCCTGAGATCGGCCTCGACGGTCTTCTCGGCGAGGCTCTTCTGCTCGGTGATGTCGACCGCGATGCCGATCAGGTGAAGGCCGGAAGCCGTGGTGCCCTGGCTGAGCTCACAGCGCACGCGGAGCCAGATCCAGTGACCCTCGGTGTGACGCATCCGGAAGCTCTGGTCGATCTGGTGGATGTCGCCGGCGACCAGCTGGTCGGCGATCGCGAACAGGTCGATGTCGTCTGAGTTCACCAGCGCATTGACCTCGCCGAAGGTGAGGAGGTCGGTGCGGTTGTCGAGGCCGAGCATCTCGAACATCGAGTTCGACCAGAAAATCCGGCCGCGCGACAGGTCCCAGTCCCACAGGCCGCAGCGGCCGCGGTTGAGCGCGGTGTCGATCCGTCCGCGCACGGCGTCGTTGATGAGGTCGCCCTCGCGAGCGCGGGTCGACTGCCAGTGGAAGGCGAAGCCGAGGATCAGCACGACGAAGCCGGTGGTGGCGGACAGCGTGACCGACAGCGCGGCGTCCGATCCCCAGATCGGCTCCAGCTTCTCCTGGATGATGACGACGCGGCCGGGCAGGGCCTTGATCAGCTGTGAGATCGCAAATGCCGGCCGGCCGTTCGGCAGCGTGATCTCGGTGACCGCGCCCTGCAGCCCCGGCGTCGCCAGCAGTTGGGCCGTCGAGATCAGGTCGAGGATGCGGTCGTTCTCGCCGAGCGCGGCATCGACCGGCACGCGGGCCAGGATGCGGTGGTCGGCGCCGGTGACGATCACGTGGCGGCCGGGCGCGGCGCCCCAGGCGGGAATCATATCCGGCAGCAGGCTCTGCAGGTGCTCGATATGGGCAACCCGGTCCGGACGCATCGCCAGATGGCCGATGCGGTCCGCGAGCAGGTCGGAGACCGCGGTGAGGTCGCGCTTGGTCGCGGCGCGCTTCTGCCGGCTCTGGTCGAGCACCTGGACGAAGGCGCCGAGGCAGATGGTGACAAGAAAGGCGATGATCAAAGTAGGGACAGCACGACGCAATACCGGCTCAGCAGTCAGCAGCCTTTGATAGGCCGGTTTCGCGATCGATTGCGCCAACCCCTTGATGGAATCAGAAGATTGGACGCACGCGTTCGCGGCATGCGCACGCGCCATGCTGTAGACCCCCGAGACTTCCTGGATACCCGAATTTCGAAAGAGCCCCAGCCGCTTCCGAATCAAGTCAATTTGAATCCAGATTTGTCGGGCTGTCGAGAGTCAACGATTTGGCAAAAGCTAATAAATCTTATCCAATGCGGATTTGCCATGGCAAAAAGCCGGCGGAGCGAGTCCGAAGCGGGAACGGAGCGTGACGTTTAGACTTTAGCCGTGTGGCGGCTCGGCGTGGCTGATGACGCGCTTGACGCTCGGGAACGCGCGCCGCAGCCCGCGCTCGATGTGATCGACATTGTCGTGCACCTTCAGCACGCTCATGGACGGCGCGGCGCGGCAGTGAAAGTTGACGATCTCGCCGGCTTCGGTGTTGCGGACGCGGACATTGTGCACGTCGTACATGTCGGTCTCGGCCGCGAAGCGCTGCAAGGCTGCTGCGATCTGCGCAACAAACTCGGGCGGTGAGTCGACGCCGAACGGTAATTCCGGCTCCAGCGGTTCGATATGCGTGTCGACCTCGACGTCGGCGCCGAACTCCTCGCGGATGCTGCGCTCCAGCTCGTGCGCGATCGCATGCGCCGCGACCAGGGTCATGTCGCCGTCGACCTCGAGGTCGATGGCCACGATCAGCCGTCCGCCAACGTCGTGGACGGTGACGTGATGGATGGCGAGGCCGGAATTGCGCGCGATCACCATGATGCGCTCGCGCACGCTCTCATTGCTCAGCGCGACCGGCACGGTCGTGAAGGTCACGTCCGCACCGGCGAGGCTGGCATCGACGGCGGCCTGCGCGTCGCGCTTGATGTCATGAACGCGGTCGATCGGGTAGGTGCGCGGCACCTGCACCGTGGCATCGACGAAATGCGTCGCGCCGACGAGGCGGACGCGCAGCCGCTCGACGTCGACGACGCCGGCCACGGACCGGATCGCGGCGCGCGCCTTCTCGGCCGCCCCGTCCGGCGCGCGGTCGAGCAGGGTTTCCACGGTGGAGCGCGCCAGCCGCAGGCCGAGCACCGAGATCATCAGCGCCACCGCGATGGCCGCGGCGGAATCGCCCCACCAGAATCCGAGCGCCGTCAGCACAAGACCGGCGATCACGGCGACCGAGCCCAGCACGTCCGAGGCGAAATGCAGCGCATCCGCCGCCAGCGCCTGGCTGTGCGTCTCGTGAGCCGCCCGATGCAGCGCGCGGGCGCGCCAGAAGTTGACGGCGATGTCGATGAGCAGAACCAGGAATGGAACGGCCGAGAGCGTCGGCGGCGGCGCCGCCTCGCGCAAGCGGCTGACCGATTCGACCAGCACGCCGCCGGCAAGCACGTAGAGCAGGGCGATCACGCCGAGTGCCGACAGGCTCTCCAGTTTGCCATGGCCATAATGATGTTCGTCATCGGCGGGCCGGTCCGATACCCGAACGACCATCCAGGTGATGACGGTCGCGACGACGTCTACCGCGCTGTGCAACGCCTCCGAGACCAGCGCGAGGCTGCCGATCAGGACGCCGACGACGAACTTCGCCGCGGCCATGCTGGCGCTCGCCGCGATCGAAATCGCAGCGACGCGGACCTTTCCGGAATCGACATGGGAGACGGCGTCGTTCATGGGCGCGGATTTAGCAGCCGATGCCCCGCCGTGAAAGCCGGCATCGCGCGCCGAAACCGTGTTTGCCGTGCACTGTTTTGATTGCGTCTAAATATCAGGCCGTTCGGCTCACAAGGTCACCACGATCTTGCCGAGATGCTTGTTCTCTTCCATGCGGGCGAATGCCCGGCCGATGTCGTCGAACGCGAAGACGCTGTCGATCGGAAGCCGCAATGTCCGGGATTCCACGGAGCCCCAGATGTCGCGCTTCACCTCGGCGAAGATCTCGCGGATCTCCGCGATCGAGCGCGTGCGGAAGGTGACGCCGACATAGGTGATGCGGCGGGCTGCGTGGAGATCGAAATTGAAGTCGGCATGGGTGCCGCCGAGGCGACCGACATTGACGATGCGTCCGAGCACCTTGGTCGCGGCGAGGTTCTGGTTGGCGACACTGCCGGACACCTGGTCGACGATCAGATCGACGCCCTCGCCGGCGGTGGCTTCGCGCACCTGATCGACCCAGGCGGGGTCGCTGGAATCGATCGCGAGATCGGCGCCGAATTCCGTCAGACGCGCGCGGCGCGTCGCATCGGTGGAGGAGCCGATCACGAGCGAGGCCCCCTTGAGCTTCGCGATCTGCATCGCCATCAGTCCGACGCCGGAGCTCGCGCCCTGGATCAGCACCCGCTGGCCCGGCTGCAACGCGCCATTGGTGACGACGGCGTTGTGCATGGTGGTGAGTGCGATCGGCAGCGTTGCGGCCTCGTCGAAATTCATGTTCGACGGCGCGTGGAACAGCCGGCCATGATCGGCGAGGGTGTATTCGGCGAAGGCGGCGGCGCCCGATCCCATCACCTTGTCGCCGACCTTCAGGCCCTTGGCGTCGGGGCCGAGCTCGGCGACCTCGCCGGCCCATTCCATGCCGAGCACGGTGCCGACGCCGCCGGCGGCGCCGTGCGCATGTCCTTTGGTCATGCCGAGGTCGGCGCGATTGAGGCCGCAGGCGCGCACGCGCACCAACACCTGGGTGCCCGTCGGCGTGGGCTTGGCGACATCGGTGATCGCGGCGCCCTGGGCGCCGTAGACATAGGCTTTCATCACGGAATCCTGTCGGGTCAAACGGAGCGGGGCTTGCGGCCGCTCTCGGCCACGCACCGCCTAGCAGGCGGCGCGTTGCTTCGACAAGACTCCGGTGAGGACGACGCGGTTCCGTTGATCCGCCGGACGGATCAGGCGGCGACCGGGGCTGCGGCCTCGTCGAAGGCGGACGACACGTCGCGCATGCTGATGACGCCCGCCAGCGCGAAATCGTCGATCACGGGCAGGTGGCGGATGTGGTGCACGTTCATGAGGTGGCGCACATGCTCGAGCGTGTCGGTCGTGCTGCAGGAGATCAGCCGCTGCGGCGAGATCAGCTGCGAGACCTTCAAGTTGACGCCGGCGGCGCCATGCTCGGCGATGGCGCGGACGACGTCGCGTTCGGTGAACATGCCTGCGGCAGTGTTGCCCTCGGTACGGACGACGTCCTTGACGACGAGGGCGCTCACATTGCCGGCCCGCATCAGCTGCGCCGCGACGCCGACGGTTTCGTTCATTCGCACCGTAATCACGCGCGCTGTCTTGTTGCGCAGGATGTCTCCGACTTTCATGGCAACCCTCCCGTTTGATCTAATGAACGGGTGAAGTCTGGTATACGTTATGCCAGAAGTCAATCGCCGTGATGGATTTTTATGCGAGCGGTCGGCGGATGCGTCAGTCCTGCTGCCAGATCAGCAGGTTGAGAACGGTAAAGCTGCCCTGTGGTGGCATCTGGCATGCGAGCGCAGCCTAAACAAAAAGGAGAGGCGCATGCATGCGCCTCTCTCCCCCTGTCCTGGGATCTGCTCGTCGTGAGAGGCTAGGCCGTCCGTGCATCCTGCGCGGCAGGGGTCGTCGCGGTCGCCTCCTTGCCGAGAATGAAGGCGCGGCGCAGCGGCTTGATGACGAACAGCGCCATCAATGCCGCGGTGGCATTCAGCGCGACACCGATCACGAACACGGCCTGCCAGCCATACTTGGCCGAGACGAGGCTCGCGAGCGGGACCAGCAGCGACGCGGTGCCCTTCGCCGTGTACAGCATGCCGTTATTGGTGGTCGCGTATTTGCTGCCGAACGTATCGCCCGAGGTCGCCGGGAACAGGCTGTAGATCTCGCCGAACACGCCGAAATACACCGCCGTCGCGAGCACGAAGACGAGCGGGATGTGCCCGTAGGTCGACAAGGTCAGCAGCATCAGCGCGGCGGTGCCGAAGGCGATGAACATCGTGTGCTCGCGCCCGATATTGTCCGAGACCCAGCCGAACAGCGGACGACCGAAGCCGTCGAAGATCCGATCGAGCGAGATTGCGAAGGTCAGCGCCGCCATCTGGAAGCCGGCGAGAGACACCGGCTCATTGGCGATGCCGAAATCCTTGGCGATCGGCGCGATCTGAGCGGCGGTCATCAGGCCGCCGGACGCGACCATCACGAACACCAGATACATGATCCAGAAGATCGGCGCGCGCAGCACCTGCGGCGGCGTGTAGTCGATCTTGGTCTGTGGCAGATTGAGCTGCTTCTTGCGCGCCGGCGCGGCATGGCTCGGCGGTCGCAGGAACAAGGCGAGGACGAACACGATCAGGCCCTGGCCGATGCCGAAGGTGAAGAACGCGCTCTGATAGCCGCTCGCGGCGATCATGCTGGCAATCGGCACCACGGTCAGCGCGGCGCCCGCGCCGAAGCCGGCGGCGGTCGCACCGGCCGCAAGACCACGGCGATCGGGAAACCATTTCAGCGCATTGCCGACGCAGGTGCCGTACACCGCGCCGGCGCCGATGCCGCCGACAACCGCGGCCGCGTAGAGCAGGGTGAGCGAGTCGGCATAAGAGTTGAGCACCCAGGCCAGCGCGATCATGACGCCGCCGAACATAATGACGATTCGCGGGCCGTATTTGTCGACGAACCAGGCCTCGACCGGCACCAGCCAGGTCTCGGTGACGACGAAGATCGTGAAGGCCAGCTGGATCGCGGTGCGACCCCAATGGTACTTCGCATCGATCGGATCGACGAACAACGTCCAGCCATATTGCAGGTTGGCGATCATCGCCATGCAGACGATGCCCATCGCAAGCTGGATCCACCGGAAGCCGCTGGAGTGCGGCGGGGCGGGCGGTGACGCCTCTGTGCTGGAAACCATGAATCCTCCCAAACCGCGCTCTCTTCGAGGTCGCCGCCGCAGGCAGCGTGCGCCTCATCTGCGCGTCGTGACATTCTGGTATAATATATTCCAGCCTGCAATATGGCGCATGCCAGAGGCTTGGCGATGTTGCCCTGCAACCAAGTCGGGTCAGGCGGCCAAGCAAAGGAAAACGCTCGGCAAAATGCCGAGCGTTCGCTGTATTGAATCGTTCCAGTTTATTTTTCGCTGCAGTGCGAAGGCGGTCAGGACAGCATCGACTTCTCGACCACCACCTTGCGCCAGGGCTTGAGCACCGCGATCGCGAGCAGCGAGGCCAGGATGTTGGCGCCGGCCGCGATCATGAACACCTGGTCCCAACTGCCCGAGGACTGCTGCATGTAGTTGGCGATCGGCACCAGCAGCGCCGCCGTGCCCTTGGCGGTGTAGAGCAGGCCGGCATTGGTGGTCGCGAACTTGGTGCCGAACGTGTCGGTGCAGGTCGAGGGGAACAGCGAGTAGATCTCGCCCCAGGCGAAGAACACGAAGCCCGACAGGATCACGAACCAGATCGGATCGTGGCCCAGCATATACAGTGCCCAGATGCCGATGCCTTCCATGCCGAAGGCGATGAACATCGTGTTCTCGCGGCCGATCATGTCGGAGATCCAGCCGAAGAACGGACGCGTCAAGCCGTTCAGCACGCGGTCGATGGTCGCTGCGAAGGTCACCGCCGTCATGGTCATGCCGATCAGCGTCACCGGAATGTTGTCGACCTTCCAGTCGCCGGCGATCGGCTTGAGATTGGCCGTCACCATCAGGCCGCCGGCGCCCACGATGACGAACATGAAGTACATGAGCCAGAAGATCGGCTGGCGGATCACTTCGGTCGGATTGTAGTTGCGGCGGCTCTGCACCAGATTCGTGTTCTGGGCCACGGCCGGCACCTGGCCTTCCTTCGGCGCGAACAGGAAGAAGGCGAGGATGACGATGATGATGCCCTGGCCGAGGCCGAAATACAGGAAGGTGGTCTGGAAGCCGGAGTCGCGGATCATGGCCTGGATCGGCGCCACGGTCAGCGCCGAGCCGGCGCCGAAGCCGGCGGCGGTGATACCTGCGGCGAGGCCGCGCTTGTCCGGGAACCATTTCAGCGCATTGCCGACGCAGGTGCCGTAGACGCCGCCGGCGCCGATGCCGGCGATGATCATGCCGAGGTAATAGCCGTTGAGCGAGGTGGCGTAGGCGTTGATCATCCAGCCGATGGCGCAGAGCACGCCGCCGACGAGGACGACGATGCGCGGGCCATATTTGTCGACGAACCAGCCCTCGACCGGCACCAGCCAGGTTTCAAACAGCACGAACAGCGTGAAGGCCCACTGGATCGAGGCGCGATCCCACCCGAAAGTCTTGGCGATGTCGGGGACGAAGAAGGTCCAGCCATATTGGTAGTTGGCGATCATCACCATTGCGGCGACGCCGACGACGAGCTGTGTCCAGCGATAGGCGTCGCTTACTCTTGCTGTTGCGGGGGCCCCCGCGTGAGCCAAATCCGTCATGTGTCCTCCCAATGCGCTTTTGCTTTGTCTATGGCGCTGGACCCATCCTTGTATGCCTTATGCCAGCGCTCAAGCGGCTCAAGACCCGTCGCGCCACTATGTCGCATACCGGCGAACCCGCCGAGGTTGAATCGAACGCCTCCGGGAACCAGCAAAGCACAAAAAAATGGCCCCGGTAAATTACCGGAGCCATCAGTCGGGAGGTTACTTAAGTCGAACTAATCCGGCACTGCGGGCCGCAGTTGCCGGAACGGGCCATCACAGGCCGAAATAGGGCAGGTCGCCGTTGCGGTTGGCGGCGCGGGCGCTCGTCATCAGCACGCGGTCGAGGGCGGCGAGCAGGCGGCCGAACAGGGAGACGGGCTGGACGAGGGGAAGGGCGACGGTCTTGGCCATGGACTTTCTCCATCAGTGAGGCGGTAGGACGTTCTGACTGAGGAGAATTTACGTATACCAGATGCCAGATACAACGCGTCTTATTGCATGGCGGTATGAGAATTTTGCGCTGCAGCAGCAATGTTACAATTTGAAAATCCAATCGAAAGTGTTCCTCTCATACCGAAAGAGCCGCCCAATGCGCGGATCCCGGCGTGAAAACGGTAACAAGATACTTCAGTAGATTGTCCTGCGCCTGATCGCGCGGTCGAGCCCTGGCGCGGCAGCGGCGCTCGGTCCCCGCTAATGCTTCGGGCGCTCAGTTTGCAGGCGTAGCTGCTCAAGCTGGTGCTCCAACAAGGCTTCCACGGCGGCCCGCCCGGCAAGGTCCTGATCAATCAGGCTGAGATGGAGCTCAGCGCGCTGCGCAACACGCTCCCAGATCTTAGTGACGCGATCGAAGGGGGGATCGATCCGTCTAAGCATCAGCTCCGATTGGCAATCATCGATGTCTTGCGATGTGAACTCGCTGGAGCCGTCGGCCCAATGGTTCATCGTCAGGACCCAGTAGTCGACCAGGTCGGTGTCGGGCAAAAGCTGGAACCGCCTGCCGCGCGTCGTGTAGTTTTGGACCTTTTCGAGGCGTTCGTGCTTCAACAGAGCTTCCAGCTCGTCTCGCCGGTCAGTCACTATATGAATTCCTTAAAGCATAAAGCCGGTATGAATATGCAGACTGCCTACCTCGCTACCTTATCTGCGACAAAATGTCCACCCTAGATTGTGCTGTTTTGCCGCGCTCTCAGTCTTGCTCAGGGACATCATCAATCCCGGGAGAGCTATGCGAGCCAGTTCGCCTGACCGCAGCGAGCCGCCAACCCTGCATGGCCTTGTTCTGCATGAAACTTGCTGCGCCGGCGGCGACGGGACTAGCCTGAGGGCGAGAGCGGCGAAAGCCGCGGGCGGTCCGAGGAGATTCCCATGGCCATGCGGCGCAGTTGGCGCGCGGGCGCGCAGGACGCCGATCCGGCGGGCGCCTGGGCGGAGGGGCTCGCCAACGCGTTTGTGAGGCTCGATTTCGAAGGGCCGCGCGGGGCGCCTTTTGCCGGTGTGATCGATCAGGCGGATCTGGGCGACCTCAAGCTGTCGCGCGTTCGGGCGAGCGCCCATGGTGTCTGGCGGCGCGCCGAGCACGCGCGCAGCGCCCGAGCCGATCTGGTGTTTGTCAACCTGCAGGTGGCAGGCGTCGGCGTGACGGCCCAGGGCGGGCGCGAACGCAGGACCGCGCCGTTCGATCTGGCCGTCGCCGACACGCTCGCGCCGTTCGCGATCGCCCATCGCGAACCCTTCGAATTGATCTGCGCCGGTCTGCCGCGCGCGCTGGCACCGCCCGAACTGATGGCGCGCGGAGGCGTCGCCCTGTCGCGCACCCCGGCCGCGCGCGAGATCGCCAGATTGCTGCTGGGCTGCGCCGGCCTGGCGCTGAATCCGGCGAGCACGCCCACGGCTGCCGCGGCCGCCGCGCGTTGCTTTCTGGATTTACTCGCGTCCGCCGCCGACAGCCTCGATGAGGCCCCCGTGCGCGGACTGACGGCCGCGCATGTTCGCGACTATATCGGCCAGAACTTCCGCGATGCCACGCTGAGCGCCGCGCGCGCGGCGCGCGCCTTCGGCGTGTCGGAGCGCCACATTCAAAAACTCCTCGCGGGCGGCGGGGCGTCGTTCGGCGAGACGCTGGCCGGACTGCGTCTGGAGGCGGCGGCGCAGGCGCTTGCCGCCGGCGGCGGCTCGGTTGCGCAGATCGCCTATGAGTGTGGCTTCAGCGACCTCTCGACGTTCCACCGCGCCTTCAAGGCGCGGTTCGGCGAGACGCCGGCGGCGTATCGCGCCGCGCGGGTTCGCCTGCCGCCACTGGCCGTTCGCTCCACGCCATAGCCGCCGCGCGCCGGGGCGCTAGCTTGAGCCATTCCCGCTCAAGGAGGCGCCCATGGACTTCTCGCTTTCGCCCGCCCAGGCCGACCTGCGCGCCAAGGCGCGCGCTTTCGCAAAATCGCGGCTGTCGGAGGTGCCGGCGCTGCTGGCGAAGGAGTCGACTCCCGAGACGCGGTTTCGGGCCACCAGGCCGGTCTATGAGGACCTCGTGCGCGAGGGATTTCTGGCCCGGCTCGTGCCGGTGCCGTTCGGCGGCGGCGGAACGGGCGTCGTCGACATGGCCGTGGTGGCGGAGGAGTTTCACGCCGTCGATGTCAACGTCACGCTGACGATGCTCGCCAATCTTTTGGGGCTCACGCCCATCTTCATGGCCGGCACGCCCGAGCAGCACAGGCGTTGGATTGCGCCGTTCACATCGCAGAAGGGCGCGCCGCTCGCCGCGCTGTGCAACAGCGAACCCGGCGGCAGCGCCAATTTCGACGCGCCTGAGGGCACGCGCACGACAGCGGAGCTCGCCGACGGAGAATGGACCATCAATGGCCGCAAGCAATGGGTGTCGGCGGCGACGGGATGGGACGGGCGCGGCGCCGATGTCCTCACGGTGGTCGCGCGCACCCGGACGCCGGACGGCGGCACAGGCCTGACGCTGATCGGCATCGAGGGGCCGACCAGCGGCATCGTGCTGGAGCGGGCCCACGATTCTCTCGGCTTCAAGGGGCACCTGACCCCGCGTTTCCGATTCGAGAATGTGAAGGCGCCGGAATCCGCGACCATCGGCGCCATCGGCGGGGCGCGCGATTTGGTGGCGGGCAGCTTCATCGCCACGGCGGCGCTGGTCGGTGTGTTCGCGACGGCGGTCATGCGCGCCGCGTTCGCCTTCGCGTATGGATTCGCCGCGACCGAGACGCGCGGCGGCGCGCATCCGATCCTTGGCCACCAGGCGGTGGCTTTCGCGCTCGCCGACGCCAAAGGCAAATTGGAGGCCGCGCGCGCGCTGAGTTGGCGGGCGTGCTGGGCGGCCGACGCCAACCTGCCCGGCGCAGCCGAACTCGCATTGCATTCCAAGGTGTTCTGCTCGGAGATGGCCGTCGGTGTCATCGTCGATCTGATGCGGGTGGTCGGCATCGATTCCTACGATCACGAATTGCCGCTGGCCGGCTGGTTGCAGGACGCGATGGCGTTCCCGCTGTTCGACGGGGGCAACAATGGCGTGCGCCGGCGCCAATTGCAGGCCATCCTGTCCGCGCCGGACTATGACCCGCTGTCGACCGTCGGGTGATGGCGAACAACGAATGGCGGCCCCGCGTGGCCGAGCTTGTGAGGCGGCGGGGAGGGGGCGCGCCGATCGTTTCGGCGAGAGCGGTGATCCGTGATCTCTCGCAAGGAAGACGTCACGGGCCACGCACACGCACCGACATGACATCTGGCAGATTGGAAAGCCGGAAAATGTTTTGACGCGATACCACGCTGTCAAAGCGCTTGATGAGTATTATGCTGCGATCGGGTCGAGCTCGCAGCGTGGGATCCAATGCGCATTCGCCAGATTGTTTTCGCCGTCATGCTGCTCGGCGCTTTGGTCCGGTTCGGGCCTGCCACAGCTGAAGATGGCTTCCCAGCAGCGGAGTGGGAGCGCGTCACCCCTGCACAAGTGGGCTGGTCAGAGACCGAATTGGCTCAAGCGCGATCCTTTTCGGATCAGATTCGTTCGAGCGCGGTTGTGATCGTTCAGCACGGAAAGGTTGTGGCCGAGTGGGGCAATACGACAAAGCCGACGGCGCTCGAGTCAATCCGCAAGAGCCTGCTCAGCGCCCTGATCGGCATCGCAATGTCGGATCACCTGATCAGCCTCGGCAGCACGCTTGGCGAGCTCGGCATCGACGATCATCCGCCTGGCCTGACCGGGATCGAGAAGGGCGCGACGGTGCGCGAACTCCTGCAAGCGCGTTCCGGGGTCTACCACGCGGCGCTCTACGAGACGCCGGACATGGCCAGGATGAGACCGCCGCGCGGCAGCCACCCGCCCGGCACCTTCTGGTATTACAACAATTGGGACTTCAACGCGCTCGGCACGATCTACGAGCACGCAACCGGCACCGGCATCTTCGAGGCGCTCGACCAGAAGATCGCAAAGCCGATCGGCATGCAGGACTACCGGCCACAGGATGGCAGCTACGTCCGCGGCGAAGCGTCGATCCATCCCGCCTATGCGATCCGCATGAGCGCACGGGACTTGGCGCGTTTTGCGCTTCTGTATCTGCACAAGGGCTATTGGGGCGGACACCAGATCGTGCCACAGGAGTGGGTGGAAGAGAGCACGCGTGCCTATTCGAGAGCGCCGTCCGGGCTGGGCTATGGCTATCTCTGGTGGAACGGGTTTCTGGGCGGTGCCGTTGCGCCGACGGTGACCTTGCCCGAGGGCAGCTTTTGGGCCGAAGGTGCCGGCGGCCAATACGCCTTGGTTGTGCCCGCACTCGACCTCATCGTGGTGCACCGCGTCGACCGCGACACGCCCTCCACCGAACCTTCCATGCGCAGCATGGCCAGGTTCTTCTGGCTGATCCTGAAGGCCGCGGGCCATGATCCCGGCCCCGACGCCTCGCTCACCGCAGCGACCGGCGAACGACCGACAGGTGAGACCCTGGCCGCGACATTCAAGGGCAAGACGATCAGCTTCGGTGCCAAGCTCAGGAATGGTCCGTTCACAATGCGTTTCGAGCCTGATGGCCGGATGACCTATCCGCACTGGGACGAGTCCCTTGGACCTGCAACCGGGACATGGACGGTCGCGGAGAACAAGCTTTGTATCTTGATCTCGGAGGCCAGACGTCGCTGCTACATTCCAGTGCTGAACGGTGAACGGATCGAGTTGTTCGACCAGCTTGGCGTCATGCAAATCGCCGCGGTGGCGCTGCCGCAGTGATCTGCAGGCAGCAATCGGCTCGCGACGTCTGAGATGGCGCAGCGAGCAGAAGAAGCTTCGCTGGTGGTGGCGCATGAGACACGCTATTATCGCGTCGTTATGACCCGGCCCGTTTGCAGCATCCGCTCCAAACTTGTGATCGTCGAAGGGATCATGGGATCCGGCAAGTCGACGAGCGTACGGCGAATCGCAAATCGATTGAATGGATCCGGCATCGCCGCCCTCGGCATCACCGAGGGCGTCAGCCCACATCCAATCCGCTTCGATTGGAACGAGCCGTGGGCGGACATGCCGGCAACGCAACTGGCAAAATCGGCCGCCGCATGCTGGCGAACCTACGTCAATACGGCCTCGATGTCAGAGCGCATCACCGTTGTCGATGGGCAACTTTTCCATGGCAATCTGACGTCATTGTTCCTGCTTGATGCCGACACGGCCCTGATTCGTGGCTACATTCGTGAGGTTGTGGCTGCCATCAAGCCCTTATGTCCCTTGCTGATCTACTTTAATCAGGATGACGTTGACCGGGCGATCAGAACGGTCGCTGCCGAGCGTGGCGATGCATGGGTGACATATCAGGTCGACTGGAAACTGGGATCGCCCTATGCCGTCAGGCACGGCCTGATTGGCCTTGACGGGCTCATCGAGTTGTACCGTCATTATCGCAAGCTCACCGACCGGCTCTACGCAGAGCTGGATATCCCGAAGATCAGCATCGAGAACTCGGGAAGGGAATGGTCGAAATACGAAGCGACCATCGATACCATTCTGATGCACCCACACGGGACTGCCGAGATGACGAATTTGGACTGATGACTGGATTCGTTGCCGCAGGGGCATTCAGACCATCTTCGGCAAGACGGTCCAGATTTTGCCCAGGTCCTATGTCCAGGGTGCGGTGCGATGTAACAATCGACGCCAGTCTCGGGAACCGTGCAGGACGGGTGGCGGTTGATCTGCAGCCACGCGGGATTGCGCTCTTCTCACGGCAGGGCGAATCATCGGCAGGCTTGAGAGGTAGGGAAGGGCCATGCGCGCCTTGATCCTGGCATTGTCCATCCTGACGATCGTCGCGAGCGCGCCTGGTGCGAACGCGGGTCTGAGCAGTTCACCTCGTGACTCGGGCGCCCCCGCTGAGACTGCGGTCGCCACCGCGGACGCAGATCAGCAGACCGAGAACCAGATCGGCCTCACCAAGGCGAAGCGCCGTGCCGTGCAACGGGGGCTGACACGGCTTGGGTTCGGCACCAAGATCAATGGGACGTTCGACGACCAGACCCGCGCGGCCATCGCGCGCTGGCAGGAGGAGCGCGGCTACCCCGCGACCGGCTTCCTGAATGCCGCGCAGCACAAGGTGCTGATGGCCGCCGCGACCGAGGCTGCCAAATCCGACCGCCAAGCCCGTCGTCACGCTGGCGGGCGTGCGCGCTCTTCGCGCAATGCGGGAGGCCCCATCGGCGCGATCGGCGGGGCGATGCACCGGGTGGTGGGCGGAATATTCGGCAGGTAGCTCGCCCAGCCGTGAGATCGTCGGAAGACGCCAGCGCCGTCGCTCAAAGAGCAGACCATCGCAGTCCGTTATCAACAGCCGAGAGAGTGCGCCAAGATCGACGCCCGTTGTTGCCATTGGCTTGGCGACGGAGTCGGGCGGGATGGACTTTGGAGCAGGACATGGACGCCGCGAAAAGACGCCTCATTTGGGACCTTGTGCAAGGAAGCGTTTCGGAGAACTCCTTCATCGCGCAATTTGGTGCAGTTCCACGAACGACGCCCGAGATCGTTCGCACCGAGCTTGAGGAGAGTCTCACAGACAGATCGCCCGATAACCTCAAATATGCGCTTATCCTCGCATTTCGTTTTGGTCTCTCACGGCAATGGGCTCCGTTGCTGTTCAAGCTAGTGGAAGAGGATTGGCACGACAGTCACGAAGACATAGCCCACGCCCTCCAAAACTTGCGTTTGCCGTCCACGATTGACTGCCTGTATCGGACCGCGTTGCGCAAGCATGATTATCTTGCCTACAACGACAACTACGCCTTGGCAGTGAAGTGCATCTGGGCACTGCACGATATTGGAACGCGCGAGGCGGTCGAGAAACTCCAGCTTCTGTCGCAGTCCGATTTGTCGGCGCCCATTCGCGAGAAGGCTCTCAAGCGACTATCGGCGCTTGCGGCAAGGCGTCCTGACGACCCGGAGCCTGTCTATCGCCTGGCAAGAGACGGAACGGTGCGGCCCGGCTGAGATCGGCTGGATCTCGGCGCGAAGAGTACGGCAACGGACGAGACCGGATCCTGCGCAGAAGCGTAACAGGACAGGGCAAATCCTGGTCTCGGTAGGTGAAAATCAAAAAGCCGCCGGACGACGCCGGCGGCTTGGTGTCGATGGGAGGCCTCTGCGGTGGCAATTGCACCGCACCTGCTGTCGTCTGGCGTCAGGCCGCCGCTTACTCCGCCGCTTCCTTGCGCGGTGGATCGAGCGCGCCGGAATCGTGGATCTCGGCGACCTGGTGGTCGCTGAAGCCGAGCACCTGGCGCAGGATCTCGTCGGTGTGCTCGCCGAGCAAAGGCGAGCGGGTCACCTCGGCCGGGCTGTCCGACAGCTTGATCGGGTTGCCGACCGAGAGATATTTGCCGCGGGTCGGGTGGTCGACCTCGACCAGGGTGCCGGTCTTGCGCAGCGACTCGTCCTCGGCGATCTCCTTCATCGACAGGATCGGGCCGCAGGGGATGTCGAACTCGTTGAGGATGTCCATGGCCTCGAACTTGGTCTTGGTCATGGTCCACTGCTCGATGCGGCCGAAGATCTCGTTCAGGCGCGGCAGGCGGGCGGCCGGCTTGGCGTAGTTCGGATCGGTCTTCCAGGTGGGCTCGCCGATCACGTCGCAGATCTTCTCCCAGACCGGGGCCTGGGTGATGAAGTAGATGTAGGCGTTCGGGTCGGTCTCCCAGCCCTTGCACTTCAGGATGCGGCCCGGCTGGCCACCGCCGGAATCGTTGCCGGCGCGCGGCACGGCGTCGCCGAACGGAACGCCCTCACCGAACTGGCTGTATTCCTTGAGCGGGCCGCGCTCCAGGCGCTGCTGGTCGCGCAGCTTGACACGGCAGAGGTTGAGCACGCCGTCCTGCATCGCAGCCGTGACGCGCTGGCCCTTGCCGGTATGGGTGCGCTGATAGAGCGCGGTGACGATGCCGAGCGCGAGGTGCAGGCCGGTGCCGGAATCGCCGATCTGCGCGCCGGTGACCAGCGGCAGGCCGTCACGGAAGCCGGTGGTCGAGGCGGCGCCGCCGGTGCACTGCGCGACGTTCTCGTAGACCTTGCAGTCCTCGTAAGGGCCAGGGCCGAAACCCTTGATCGAGGCGACGATCATCTTCGGGTTGATGGCCTGGATCTTCTCCCAGGGGAAGCCCATGCGGTCAAGCACGCCGGGGCCGAAATTCTCGACCAGCACGTCGCACTTCTTGATCAGCTCGGTCAGAACCTCCTTGCCCTTGGGGTTCTTGGTGTCGAGCGTGATCGACCGCTTGTTGTGGTTCAGCATCGTGAAATACAGGCTGTCCACGTTGGGAATGTCCTGCAGCTGGCCGCGGGTGATGTCACCCACGCCCGGCCGCTCGACCTTGATCACGTCGGCGCCGAACCAGGCCAGCAACTGGGTGCAGGTCGGTCCGGACTGGACGTGGGTGAAGTCGAGAATGCGAACGCCCTCGAGCGCCTTGGTCATGTGTTGCTCTCCGTAACGATTGGTCATCCCGCATCTCGCGGGCAGGTGATGTCTTGCGGGTGGCCTTACTTCTTCTTGGTCAGCGCGCTCTGCGGATTGAGGTTGCCGATGCGGCCGCTCTCGGATCCGGCTGCGGGATCGATCACGGCGTTGATCAAGGTCGGCTTGCCGGAATCCATCGCTTCGTTGACGGCGCGCTTCAGCTCGTCCGGGGACGTGGCGTTGACTCCGACGCCGCCGAAGGCCTCCATCATCTTGTCATAGCGCGCGCCCTTGACGAACACGGTGGTCGCCGGATCGGTGCCCGCCGAATTCTGATCGGTGCCGCGATAGATGCCGTCATTGTTGAAGATGACGACGCAGATCGGCAGATTGTAGCGGCAGATGGTCTCGACTTCCATGCCGGAGAAGCCGAAGGCGCTGTCGCCCTCGATCGCCAGCACCGGCTTACCGGTCTCGACGGCCGCGGCGATCGCCGAGCCCATGCCGATGCCCATCACGCCCCAGGTGCCGACGTCGAGCCGCTTGCGCGGCTGGTACATGTCGATGACGCCGCGGGCGAGGTCGAGCGTGTTGGCGCCCTCGTTGACCAGGATCGCGTCGGGACGCTCCTTGATGATGGTGCGGAGCACGCCGAGCGCGCCGTGATAGTCCATCGGCGAGTTGTTGTTCATCAGCCGCGGCGCCATCTTGGCGACGTTGTCCTCGCGCTTCTTCTGCACCGACGAGGTCCACTCCGCCGGCGCCTTGGGCCAGTTGCTGCCCATCGCCTCGGAGAAGGCGGTGACGACAGAGCCGATGTCGCCGACCACGGGGGCGGCGATCTCGACGTTGGAGTCCATCTCCTTCGGCTCGATGTCGACCTGGATGAACTTCTTCGGCTGATCGCCCCAGCTCTTGCCCTTGCCGTGCGACAACAGCCAGTTGAGGCGGGCGCCGATCAGCAGGACGACGTCGGAGTCCTTCAGCACGGTCGAGCGCGCCGCGCCGGCGCATTGCGGATGCAGGTCGGGCAGCAGGCCCTTGGCCATGCTCATCGGCAGGAACGGCGCGCCGCTCTTCTCGACGAAGGTCTTGATGGCGTCGTCGGCCTGGGCGTAGGCCGCGCCCTTGCCGAGGATGATCAGCGGGCGTTTGGCGTTCTTCAGCAGGTCGAGCGCGCGCTTGACGGAGTCGGGCGACGGGATCTGCGCCGGCGCCGGATCGATCACCTTGACCAGCGAGGCTGCGCCGGCCTGCGCGTTCATGACCTGGCCGAACAGTTTCGCCGGCAGGTCGAGATAGACGCCGCCCGGACGGCCCGAGACCGCGGCGCGGATGGCGCGGGCGAAGCCGATGCCGATGTCCTGGGCGTGCAGCACGCGGAACGCCGCCTTGCACAGCGGCTTGGCGATCGCGAGCTGATCCATCTCCTCATAGTCGCCCTGCTGCAGGTCGACGATCTCGCGCTCCGACGAGCCGGAGACCAGGATCATCGGGAAGCAGTTGGTCGTGGCATGCGCCAGCGCGGTCAGGCCGTTGAGGAAGCCGGGGGCTGACACGGTGAGGCAGACGCCGGGCTTCTTGGTCAAGAAGCCGGCGATCGCCGCGGCATAGCCGGCGTTCTGCTCGTGACGGAAGGAGAGCACGCGAATGCCTTCAGCCTGCGCCATGCGACCGAGATCGGTGATCGGAATCCCCGGCACGTTGTAGATCGTGTCGATGCCGTTCAGCTTCATCGCGTCGATGACGAGATGGAAGCCGTCGGTGAGCTCCTCGTGGGTCTCCGCCTCAATCTTAACAGCAGTCTGCGCCATGCGCCTCTCTCCCTGGTCGTGTAGCGAAGGCGCATTCCGCGTCTTCTTCTGATTGAACCTGTCAGCTAAACAATTCCTGGCCGTGCGTCTCGACGTAGGTCGCAAGGCCAAGCGTATGATCGCGAGCCCGCTTCTCGGCGAGCTCGGTGTTGCGTTCCTCCAGCGCCTCGATGATCGCGAGATGCTCGGGCAGGGACGCGGCGATTCGGTCGGTGCGGCCGATCGTGAGCTGGCGGTAGCCGCGCACATGGAGCAGAATGTCGTTGGTCATGTCGACCAGGACCGGCGATTCCGACAGCGAGATCAGCGCCTGATGAAACGCGATGTTCGCCTTGGAATATTCCTCGATGTGCTCCTGCGGCGGACGGTCCTTGCCGAAATCCTTGAAATAGTCGCGCAGCGCCGTGATGTCCTTTTTGCGCGCGATCGTCGTGATCAGGCGTGCGGCCATGCTCTCCAGCGCCGCCCAGGCGCGGATCATGTCGACGATCTCGGTCTTGGTCCGGCGCACCACGACGATGCCACGGCGCGGCACGGTCTTCACGAAGCCGTCCTGTTCGAGCATCGCAATGGCTTCACGGATCGGCGTGCGGCTGACACCGAGGCGCTCGGACAGAGCGCGCTCGTCGAGCATCACGGGCTCGGGCGAGGCGTAGATGTCCATCTTGAGAATGGCTTCCTTCAAGGCCTCATAAGCCTTGTTCTTGAAGCTCGTCTCCGGCGCGATGCGAGCGATCGCGATGTCGGCCTCGGCCATGATGGGCAATGCCTTGTTCGTTTTCTCTGTAGACAAGACCGATCTCCTCTCCTTGGGAGATGTCTGTGTACAGCATTTTGCGTCCAATATTTTTGGCATGCCAGATGCCAGACTGTCAAGGCGACCTATTTTTCCGCGTTTCCACATCTTCGACGCGCTTGACAAAGTTTGGTTCTGGCATACCAAATGCCATAAACGACGACCAGTCCCCAGGAGGAAGCCCCATGTCTGACGCCATCCCTAACGCCAAGGCCACGATCAGAGACGTACTTGATCGGGTGAAGGCGGATAAACGCACCAGCCTCACCGCGCCCGAGGGCAAGCTGGTCTGCGACGCCTACGGCATTCCGGTGCCGAAGGAGGGATTGGCGAAGTCGGCGGCCGAGGCGGCCAGGATTGCCGGCGATATGGGCTTCCCGGTTGTCATGAAGATCGTCTCGCCGGACATTCTCCATAAGACCGAGGCGGGCGGCGTCATCGTCGGCGTCAAGACCGCCGACGATGCGCAGAAGGCCTACGAGACCATTCTCGCGAATGCGAAGAAGTACAAGGCCGACGCCAAGATCGAAGGCATCCAGGTGCAGCAGATGCTGACCGGCGGCACCGAGGTGATCGTCGGCTCGATCACCGACGGCTCGTTCGGCAAGCTGGTGGCCTTCGGCCTCGGCGGCGTGCTGGTCGAGGTGCTCAAGGACGTCACCTTCCGCCTCGCGCCCGCCACCAAGGAGGACGCGCTGTCGATGCTCGACGGCATCCAGGCCCACGAGATGCTGAAGGGCGTGCGCGGCGGCGACGCCGTCAGCCGCGAGGCGCTGTCGGACGTCATCGTCAAGGTGTCGCAGCTGGTCAGCGATTTCCCTGAGATCGTCGAGCTCGACCTCAACCCGGTGTTCGCCACCAAGAACGGCGCGATCGCCGCCGACGTCCGCATCGTCGTCGATTTCGACTACAAGCCGCGCCCGGCGCCGCGCTCGAACGACGAAATCGTCACCGCGATGAACCGCATCATGAAGCCTCAGGCGGTCGCCGTGATCGGCGCCTCCGCCGAGGACGGCAAGATCGGCAACTCGGTGATGAAGAACCTGGTCAATGGCGGCTACAAGGGCGAGATCTATCCGATCCACCCGAAGGCCTCCGAGATCCTCGGCTACAAGGCCTATAAGAGCGTCAAGGACGTGCCCGGGGTGATCGACACCGCGGTATTCGCGATTCCGGCCAAGTTCGTCGCCGCCGCGCTCGCCGAATGCGGCGAGAAGAAGATCCCCGGCGCGGTGCTGATCCCCTCGGGCTTTGCCGAAGCCGGCGCGCCGGAGCTGCAGGCCGAGATCGTCGAGGTCGGCAAGAAGTACAACATCCGCCTGATGGGGCCGAACATCTACGGCTTCTACTACACGCCGGCCAATCTCTGCGCGACGTTCTGCACTGCCTATGACGTCAAGGGCCACGCCGCGCTGTCGTCGCAGTCGGGCGGCATCGGCATGGCGATCATCGGCTTCTCGCGCTCGGCCAAGATGGGCGTCTCGGCGATCGTCGGCCTCGGCAACAAGTCCGATATCGACGAGGACGATCTGCTCGCCTTCTTCGAGCAGGACCCCAACACCAACCTGATCGCGCAGCACTGCGAGGATCTCAAGGACGGCCGTGCGTTTGCGGAAGCCGCCAAGCGCGTCTCCAAGAAGAAGCCGGTCATCGTGCTCAAGGCCGGCCGCACCTCGGCTGGCGCCAAGGCCGCCTCGTCGCACACCGGCGCGCTCGCCGGCAACGACAAGATCTATGAGGACGTGCTGAAGCAGTCCGGCGTGATTCGCGCCCGCAGCCTGCGCCAGCTGCTCGAATTCGCCCGCGGCGTGCCGGTGCTGCCGACGCCGAAGGGCGAGAACGTCGTCATCATCACCGGTGCCGGCGGTTCGGGCGTGCTGCTGTCCGACGCCGTGGTCGACAACGGCCTGTCGCTGATGACGATGCCGGCCGACCTCGATGCCGCGTTCCGCAAGTTCATCCCGCCGTTCGGTGCCGCCGGCAATCCGGTCGACATCACCGGCGGCGAGCCGCCGATCACTTACGTGAACACGGTCAAGCTCGGCCTCTCGGACGACCGCATCCATGCGCTGATCCTCGGCTATTGGCACACGATCGTGACCCCGCCGATGGTGTTCGCGCGCAACATGGTCGAGGTGAAGAAGGAGATGGAGGCCAAGGGCTTCGTCAAGCCGATCGTCGCCTCGCTCGCCGGCGACGTCGAGGTCGAGGAAGCCGCCGAATATCTCTACCAGAACGGCATCCCGGCCTACGCCTATTCGACCGAGCTCCCGGTCGAGGTGCTCGGCGCCAAGTACAAGTGGGCGCGCGGCGCGGGCCTGCTCTAAGGGCGCGATAAGCGAACGATTGCCAATGACGCCGCTCTGGGAAACCGGGGCGGCGTTTTCGTGTGCGCAGATGAATTAGGTCACTCCCGCATCGCCGCGTGCTCACCTGAGGGGGCGCGCTCGAGCGCCGTGTCGTGGCCGATACCAAGCACGATCCCCATCGCGACGATGCCGAGCCCGGCGAGCAGCAACAGGCCGTCGGTATAACTGCCCGTCTGGTCCCTGAGCCACCCCATCGCGAACGGGCCGGCGAAGCCAGCGAGGTTGCCGATCGAGTTGACGACAGCGATTCCGGCGGCCGCCGCTGCACCCGACAGGAAGGCGGTCGGCAACGTCCAGAACACCGGAAGGCAGGCGAAGATGCCGAATCCTGCAATACAGAAGGCGACCATCTTCAAGCTCGGATCGGCGACCAGCACGGCCAGGACGAGGCCGCCCGACGCGACCAATAACGGGATGGCCGCATGATAGGTGCGCTCCGCAGCCCGGTCCGAGCGCCGGCCCCACCAGACCATGCCGATGACGCCGACGAGGTAGGGCGCCGCCGACACGAGAGTCGTCAGGAAGGTGTTGAGGCCGAATGCCTTGACGATCTGCGGCAGGAAGAAGCTGAGGCCGTAATTGGTCGCGACCGCGCCAAAATAAATCAGGCTGAGGCTGATCACGCGCCGGTCGAACAGGACCTCGGAGACCGTGTAGGTCCGGGACGCCTCGCGCTGGCGCCGCTCGACCAGGAGCCGGCGACTGAGCCATTCCTGCTCATCGCGCGCCAGCCAGCCGGCGTCCTCGGGGCGGTCTGTCAGATAGAAGAACACGACGACGGCCAGGATCACTGCCGGGATCGCCTCGATGAGAAACAGCCATTGCCATCCCGCAAGGCCGAAGCCGCCGTGCAGATACAGCAGGACGCCCGACACCGGGGCGCCGATCACGGTCGAAAGCGGAATCGCGGCCATGAAGTAGCCGACGATCCTGGCGCGATACTCGGCTGGAAACCAGAGGGTGAGATAGAAGATGATGCCCGGGAAGAAGCCGGCTTCTGCGGCACCGAGCAGGACGCGCAGAACGTAGAAGGTGGTCTCATGGCCAAGCCCCGTCACCCGCGAGATCCAGGGAAGACAGGCCATCAATCCGGACAGGACGCCCCAGCTCAGCATGATCCGCGCGATCCATCTGCGCGCACCGAACCGTTCCAGCAACAGGTTGGATGGGACTTCGAAGATGAAATAGGCAACGAAGAAGATGCCGGCACCGAAGCCGAACGCCGTCTGTGAGAGGCCGAGGTCCTGGTTCATGGTGAGTGCGGCGAACCCGACATTCACCCGGTCGAGATAGGCGACGAAATAGCAGATCACCAGGAACGGAACGAGGCGCGCGGTGATCTTGGCGATCGTCCTGACTTCGAGTTCGTGCGACATCTGAATCGTCCGATATTGCCGGACAACTCATGGTTCTAGCGCGCGTTCCTGTGCGCGCGACCATCTTTGATGGCAGCGAGTGACGCGCCGCAATATCGACGAGAGTCTCGAGAACGGCGCGCCCCATCGAGCGCGGACGGCGCCAGCGGTGCTCACCGAACCGCTGCTCAAGGGGTGAGCAGGCGCTTGACGGTATTTGGACTTGCCGTCCAAGACATCGCGCGCAACGATCGTGCCGGATTGCCCCGACACGTTCAGCGAGCCTGCCATGACCAAACTCACGCGCTTTTCCGTCGCTCCCCTGCACGCAATGACGCGCCGCTTGGCCGACGTCGCCTCGGGGCGTGTCGCGCCCGAGCTCGTCATCACCGGCGCGCGGGTGCTGTCGACCTATTCGGAGCGCATTCTCCCCAATCGTGAGCTCTGGATCACCGGAGGGCGGGTGGCCGCGGTGAAGCCGGCCGGCGCCCACAAGGCGCTCGGCGGCGGTTTTGCGATCTACGACGGCGCCGACGGCATCATCGCGCCGGGGCTGGTCGATCCGCACATCCACATCGAGTCTTCGATGGTCACGGCCTGCGCCTATGCGGAAGCCGCGCTGCTCAACGGCACCACGACGATCTTCTGTGACAGCCACGAGATCGGCAACGTCATGGACGTCGCCGGCGTCGAGGCGATGCTGGAGGACGCGCGGCAGGCGCCGCTGTCGATCTTCCTGACCGTGCCTTCGACCGTGCCGGCGACCTCGGCGGCGCTGGAGACCGCGGGCGGCGACCTCACGCCGGACAAGATCGCCGGCCTGTTCGACCGCTGGCCGGAGGCGGTGGCGCTCGGCGAGAAGATGGATTTCGTGCCGGTCTGCATGGGCGACGAGCGCAGCCATGCGATCCTGGCGGCGGCCCTGCAGCGCGGGCGCCCGGTGTCGGGCCACGTCTATGGCCGCGAGTTCGTCGCCGCCTATGCGGCGAGCGGAGTCACCGACACGCATGAGGCGATCGATCGCGACATCGCCGACGACCTGCTCGATGCCGGCGTCTGGATCTTTCTGCGCGGCGGTCCGCCCACGACCCCGTGGCACAGCCTGCCGCAGGCGATCCGCACCATCACCGAGCTCGGCGCCTCGCACAAGCGCACGGCGGTCTGCACCGACGATCGCGATGCCGACGATCTCATGCTGTTCGGGCTCGACTGGGTGGTGCGCGAGGCCGTGAAGGCCGGAATGTCGCCGGAGCAGGCATGGTCGATGGGCTCGCTGCATGGCGCGACGCGTTTCGCCATGGACGGCGAGATCGGCGGCCTCGGCGGCGGCCGTCGCGCCGATCTGGTGCTGCTCGACGACGGGTTGAAGCCGCAATCGACCTGGTATGGCGGCGAGCTCGTGGTCGAGAACGGAAAGATCACGCCGCGTCTCGATCAGGCGCTGTCGCAGCGCTATCAATATCCGAAGGCGGCCTATGCCACGGTGAAGCTGCCGGCGCAGGTCAAGCTGACGCCCGAGCTGCCGACCAAGGCGTGCACGGTCAATGCGATCAAGACGGCGCTGCCGGGCATCACCTTGATCCACGACAAGGTCGCGATCGCGCCGGCGAGCGACTGGCCGACGCTGTTCGCCCGCCACGGCCTCTGCTTCGTGGCGGTGATCGAGCGGCACGGCAAGTCGGCCGGCAACGTCGCGCACGGGCTGTTGAAGGATTTCGGCCTGACGCGCGGCGCTGTCGCGTCCAGCGTCGGCCACGACAGCCACAACATCATCGTCGCCGGCACCAATGAGGCCGACATGCAGGTCGCGGTCGCCGCGATCGGCAGCCACCAAGGCGGCGTCTGCGTCGTCGCCGACGGCAAGGTGAGGGCGATGGTGCCGCTGCCGATCGCGGGACTTCTGTCCGACAAGCGCATCACCGAAGTGGCCGAGGAGGTGAAGCTGCTCAAGACCGAATGGGCCGCCGCCGGCTGCACCATTCCCTATATGGGCTTCAACCTGATCCCGCTGTCGGTGATCCCGGAGATCCGCATCACCGACAAGGGCCTTGTGCTGGTGCCGCAGATGGAGCTGACGCCGCTGTTCGAATGAGCCAAGGTCGGCCTCCGCGCATGGCGATCAAAGACCTTCACGGCCGCCGCAGCGCGCATGCGCCGGTCGGGCCGGATCGGCCTCGCGCGGAACGACCGCAGCGGCTTGGCGCGCGCTGACGGCCCGTGGCCGGGGGCACCAAAAAGAATATCCCCCCGCGTGTCGGGCTGGCTCACGGACAATCGTCCTTGGGAGCGGACAACCGAGGACGGCGTAAGCGATGATCACAGTGTTTGGAGAGGGCAGAGGTTTCCGGGTCGTCTGGCTGCTGGAGGAGATGGGGCTGCCGTATCGGCTCAGGGACGTGGATCTCCTGGCCGGGATCGAGAACGATGCCGAGTTCCTGGCGATCAATCCCGCCGGCTTCATTCCCGCGATCCGCGATGGCAATGTCACGATGGTCGAGTCCATCGCGATCATGGAGTACATCCTGGGACGGTATGGGCCGTCGCCCCTGGCGCCCGCATCTCAGGATGCGGCCTTTCCCGCCTATCAGCAGTTTCTTCACCTCGGCGAGGCCGGCCTCGCCGCCTCGCTTTTTTTCGTGTCGGGCGCCCGGCACCTTGCGCCGGACAGCGAACGCGACAATTGGAGCGCGCGTCAGGCGATGGATGTGTTCACGACCCGATTGAGCCTGGTGACCAGACGACTGGAGCGCGCCCCCTACATGGCGGGCGATGCGTTCACCGCGGCGGACATTTCCGTGGGCTACTCCCTCGAGATGGCGCGGAAGAACGTCGGTGTCGTGTTCGGTGATCCGGTGCAACCCTACATGACGCGGCTGCGCGCCCGCACCGGCTATCAGCGGGCCCTGGAGACGTGCCATGCCACGCGGCGCTGGTGGGGCAGCTAGGTGCTGGCGAGGTAATCGCAGATGGCGCGTTAGCTTTTGGCGCGCGAGCTGACCTTGATACAAGCGGACAAATCCTGAAAGAGGACATGCCGTTCCGTTGACGCTGGACGAGAACTGGCCTGCGATCGACAATTATCCGAACGCAATTTGAATGTAAGAGTTCTTGAACGACCTCCTTGCTGCATGAGCAAACAGCTTGAGGAATAGTCGATGGTCCAATGTCGTTGTGAGCGACACACCCACACCGACTGGAGCATTGAAGGCCGAGACTTCAAAACGAGAGAAGTAACAATCGAGGCCGAGGTCCTTTGCCGAGACGACGGCTTCAAGCTGATCCGGCTCGGAAAGAAATGGCGCTACGACGGCTATTTCGATACGAGAAGAGCGGCGTTTCCGGCTGGCTTCGTACCCTCACGAGCGACAATTTCGACGAGACATCCATGACTGGACTTTTTGCCGGCACTGCGGATCACTACCGCCGTTTCCGGCCGCCTTATCCCCAGGAAGCCTTTGACTGGATCGTCAACCGGCACGGGCTTAACGGTGCGGGACGGCTCCTTGACTGCGGGTGCGGCACTGGAAACGTGTTCGTTGGACTAGGGCGTGGACTCATAAACCCTGGTCCAGAGGCGGGTTGAGCCGAGTGCGACTGCCGCGAGAAAGTTGCGAGCGAG
>OKWP01000038.1_pt1 | contig 154913 bp, 135 predicted proteins | sample 1607251 | NCBI WGS metagenome assembly OKWP01 (sample SAMN07501073, study PRJEB24779) | human gut metagenome | isolation source: stool | host: human infant | place: USA: Pittsburgh, PA
CGGGGTCTCTCACCCCGCGAGATCAGAAACGACTGTAAAATCAAAGCACTCCTCTCTTTGATAGGGACCTAACGCACGTGAAAGTAGAGATGAAGCGCTCCATCTCCTTGCGGAGACAAGTTTCTCCATCCCTCTTCCCGAACCGGACGTGCAGGTTTCCAAGCATCCGGCTCTCTATGCATGGGCGCTCGCGCGCCTATGGGTGGGCCTCAGATATGTCTGAGACGTTGGAACGCATTCCAGAAGCCGCGCACGCTTTCGCGTTGCTGGTGCTCCCCGTCTGTGGTCCATCCGTTCGGTTTCGCAATACTCTGGTCCGGGTAACGCATGGTCCCTCCGTCACAGAGAAACCGCAGGCGTTTGGTCCCTTCGGTCCATTGCCGTCGTTGTCCCGGGGCGCTGAGATGATAGCGGCGGCGCAGCATCGGCCACGTCGCTTTTCCGTGCTTTCTTCTCAGCCAGCGCCCCACGCGCTGCCATATCCAGCGATCGAGGTGGTTGAACTCCCGATATGCTCTTATGGCGTATCGGTAGTAGTTCCTCCATCCCACGATGACCGGATTGAGGTTGCTGACGACTTCGGCGAGAGAGCATCCGGTGGGGATGCCTTTCACCATGACTTTGATCTTGTGACGCAGGTCGTTCAGCTTGCCCTTCGGTATGAAGAGCTTGCCGACCCAATGCCCCGTGTGGAGCGCTTTTGCCTGCACCACCCGATAGCCAAGGAAGTCGAAGCCTTCCCTGATGTCGGTGACCCGAGTCTTTTCCATCGACAACTCCATGCGAAGCTCCGTTTTCAGGAACTCCGCCAGCGCGAGCTTTTCCGCTTCCGCTTGCTCTCTCGTGCCGTCAACGAGAACGACGAAGTCGTCCGCGTAGCGCACCATGTAGAACGCCGTCTTGCCCTGTTTGCGGTCTCTCGCCCTTCGGGCAGCAGCATTTATACTTGGTTCACGAGGGCGCATGGACCATCGTCCGTAACGTTCGTCGATAGCTGTCAGGTAGATATTCGACAGCATCGGCGAGATGATCCCGCCTTGCGGCGAGCCTGTTACGGGGTGACGAACGGTCCCCTCGATCATCACGCCCGCCTTCAGGAATGCGAAGATCAGCCTCAACACCTTGCGGTCACTGATGCGTCGTCGCACGCCCTCCATCATGACGTGGTGATCAATGGCGTCGAAGCAGCCCTTGATGTCGCCTTCTATGACGTAGCGATAGACCGAGGGTCCGCGCCTTGTCGGATGAAGGACTTTCTGGATTCTCACCAGAGCATCGTGGGTGCTCCGTCCTTTGCGGAACCCGTAAGAGGTCGGATAGAAGTCCGCCTCGAAGATGGGCTCCAGGATCAGCTTCAAAGCCATCTGTACCAGGCGGTCGATCAGCGTGGGAATGCCGAGTGGCCGGAACTGCCCCGGCTTGCCGGGCTTCGGGATGAGCCGTTGCCTGACAGGCTCCGGGCAATATGTTCCGTCGCGGAGCGCCTCTCGGATTTCTTCGAGGAACGCCGCTGCGCCACCGGGACGCCGTTCGACCGTGAGCCGCGTCATCCCATCCGTGCCCGGTGTCCGACTGCCGCTGTTGCGGGAGAGCCTTCGCCAAGCCTCGTTCAGGGTTCTGCGGTCACATACGAGATTGAACAGATCAACAAAGACCTTATCGGGGTCTTCGTTGCTCCACCGATACAGCTTGCGCTGCATGTCGAGGACAAACGAGATATTCACCTCGCCGGACATGCGTCCACCTCCTGCCTGCTTGCTGTATCCACTGCCTCCCTTCGCCATGTGGACGGCTTTCCCGTCCTCGGACTACTACGAAGGCTCCGTCCCTTATCGTCACGATCGCTGGTCACTTCAGCCATCCGGTGTCGGAAACTGCCGGAAGCAACGACAAGGTTCTTAGGTTCCGTAACTGATCTCTCGCCTGCTTTAGGCGCCGACTCTACCCCGTGTGAAATCTGGCCTCGATACCACGCAAACCCATATCGAGGCTGGCGCGCAGCATGCTGCGTGCCCCCGGTCCATGTACGCATAGGACGGACCAACACTTCACCGATCCGTGGTTCGCACCATGGATCGACCCGCCCACTTCCGAGTTGGCGAGTTCGCGGTTCTACCGGGGCGTCCACCATCGGTTCGGTTTCCCTCGCCATGGCAAGCTCGCTGGCCGGACCGACTACGGGATCGGAAGTCCCCGTCCGTCCGACTTTGATGAGTTCTGCTGATTTATGGCTCCCCGGAAGCACCCGGTTTGCCTCACCCATCTGCTCACCGCCGCATGTTGCGTCATACGGCGTGCGGGGTCTCTCACCCCGCGAGATCAGAAACGACTGTAAAATCAAAGCACTCCTCTCTTTGATAGGGACCTAACGCACATGCGCAAGCCACGGGACTTCGACGCGGAACTGAAGTCGCTCGAAGACAAGACGCGAGACCTGAAAGCCCGCAAGGTGCAGCAGCTCGGCGAGCTTGTCATCTCGACCGGCGCCGACGCCCTCAGCGCCGACGAACTGGCGGGCGCGCTGATCGTGCTGGCCGAAACCAAGGACGCCGGAAAGAGGGAGGCATGGGCGAAACGCGGGGCCGCGTTCTTTCAAGGCCGGTCGCGGCGACCTGCATCGGCGCCTGACCGCGACACGGGCGGCGCTGCGACGCAACCGGGTGGCGCGCCATCGGCATCAGGCGGCGCTGGCGCGGCATGACATGCGAACCTGGCAGGTCGATCGCCGCAAGCGCACACGGCATCTGATCGAACTCGGCGGCCTCGTCGTCAAGGCCGGGATCGTGGACCTGACCGGCGACGACCGCGCCATGATCTACGGCGCGCTGCTTTGGATGGCCGACAAGCTCCAGAGCGATCAGGGCGAACATGCGCGAAGGCTATGGGCCGCAAGGGGGAAGCAAGCGCTCGAGGATCACTGAGCATCATATCGTCAAACGACAGCCCCCTTCGATGTACGCCTGGTTATGGAATGAGAACGCGCTCCAAGGCATCGACCAACTCGCGCCGTTTGCCCATCCCACGGTTCGCAAGATCATCGTCACCGGCTCGGTCGAGGTAGGCAAGCAACTGGCCGCACTGGCGGGTCGGCACATGAAGCGCACAACGATGGAATTGGGCGGACATACCCCGTGCTTGTGTTCGACGATGCCGATGCAGAGGCCGCGGCCCGCGCGCTTGCGGCCAAGAAGTTGTGCAATGCTATTCAGGACTGCATTTCGCTCACGCGCTTCTTCATCCAGGGGGCATTCTCGACCGCTTCCTCTCCGAACTGGTTTCGGCTTTCGAGACGGTGAGGGTCGGGGATGGACTGAACGATGGCACCCAGAAGGACCACTTTGGCATGCCGGTCACGTGCCGGCGACAGAAAAGCTGGTTGCCGACGCACGAAAGCGGCACCGAAGTGCTGACCGGGGCAAGCGGATCGGCAATGTCGGCAGCTTCTACGCGCCCACGATCGTGCACACGCCCGATGATCGCATCGCGCTGATGCGCAAAGAGCCGTTCGGATCGGTTGCCGTCGTCTTTCCCTTCCGGGACATCGAAGACGGCCTGGCACGCGCGAACGGCCTGCCCTTCGGTCTTGTCTCCTACATCTTCTCCAACTCGCTGGAACGGACCGACATGGCAGCGGCAGCTCTTCAGGCCGGCATGGTGAGCATCAAACATTTTGGCCTTGCGCTTCCCGTGTCCCCTTTCGGCGGAGTGCGCGACAGCGGCCATGGCAGCGAACGCGGGACCGGCTCGATCCACCCCGGTGTGCGCCCCAGTCGAGCGCTGCATAGATCTCGCACGCCACGATGGCGCCGAGCCCGCGCACCTGTCCCAGGTCTCCGGGTCAGCGCGCGCAGGGTCGAGAGTTTCCAGCCCGGGCGATCACCCGGCTCGCGATCAGCGCCGAGGCGAGATCGTGCGCACGCGAACCCCGGCGCCCAAGCAGGCGCGGGCTCTCCAGCTTGTGCATCATCCCTATTACCGCCGCCACATGGCCATGCGGCAGTGATGGCTGCGCCCTGGAAGCGGAGCTGCCCCGCTCGGCCCGGCCAAGATTCGACCGAACGACCCAGCAAGATTGTTCTATATGGCCACATTGAATGTTCCAGACTGCCCGGAGGCCGAGGCATAAACTCTCCGCTCATCGAGGTTGGATGGCGCCCACGCGTGAAGTTCGGGGCCGAGCTCAGGGGGAACGGGGCTAAATGAAGACTCAGTTAGTTGATGCAAAAGCCCGCCGGGACCGTGCGGCATCGTTGTGGTGGAAGCTCGGCCTGCCGAGCTGTACGCCGTGCACCAGCTCCGTAACTGGTGTCAACTGGCGTTCCGTCTAGACCGCAGGTATGATTTTTAGGGCGACAGCGATGCAGCTCACTCTGAAGACCTTCCTGGAGCGCACGGAGTCTTTCCTCCCGCAGAACGAGATCGTTTCGAGACAAGCCGACGGCCAGCTTTTTCGCTATCATTATGCTGATTACTGTCGGCGTACTCGGCAGCTTGCGAGCGCCTTGGCTCGGCTCGGGGTCAAGCCGGGCGACAGAGTCGCGACGCTGGGCTGGAACACATACCGGCACATGGAGCTCTACTTCGCCGTTCCGTGCCTCGGCGCTATCCTGCACACGGTGAACATCCGCCTAAGCGACCAGCACATTGCCTATATCATGAACCACGCAGAAGACGTGGTCCTGTTCGTCGATCCGGATCTCTTGCCGACCGTGCAACGAGTCGCTTCTTCTGTACGCAGTCTTCGCCACATCATAGTCATGGACGATCGGCCTGCGTCTCCTGACGACCTTGACTATGAGAGTTTTCTCGCGACAGGCGATGCAGACTTCGCGTTTCCCGAGATCGAGGAGAAAAGCCCCTGCGGCATGTGCTTCACGTCCGCCACGACGGGCGATCCTAAGGGGGTCGTCTACACCCAACGCGGGCTATACCTGCATACGCTCGCGGTTTGCCTTCGTGATGTCCTTGCCATCGGCGAGCATGACACGGTCCTGCCGGTCGTGCCCATGTTCCACGCCAACTCGTGGGGACTGCCCCACGCTGCGGTCGCAGTTGGCGCGACGACCGTGCTGCCGGGCCCGCATGCGACTGCGGCCGACATTCTCGACCTGATCGAGGCCGAGCGCGTCACCTTCTGTGCCGCTGCAGTGACGATCGGCGTCGAACTCTACGCGCAGCTCCAGAAGAGGTCGCGAGATATCAGCAGCTTGCGCGGCCTTATGCTGGGAGGCTCGGCCACGCCCGAGGCGCTCATGAGGCGCTTTCAGAACGAGTACAACGTTCCCATCATCACTGCTTGGGGCGCGACAGAGGCGGCGCCGCTAGCGACGATCACGCATGTTCGGCGCAGTGTGTTCGAGGCCGGATCCGAGGAGCGGATCAAGACGCGGGTCCGGCAGGGCATTCCCATACCCGGAGTCGAACTTAAGGTACTGGACGATAGCGGAAAGCCTGTGCCCCGCGACGACCGTCACCCTGGCGAGGTGTATGTGCGGGGTCCCTGGATCGCCACCGAATACTACCGCGATAGTCGTAGCCGCGACAGCTTCGCCGATGGGTGGTGGCGAAGCGGCGACATTGCGACGCAAGGCTCCGAGGGCTCGATCCGTCTCGTCGACCGCGCGAAGGATCTCGTAAAGTCCGGCGGCGAATGGATCTCCTCGGTGGATCTCGAGAACGAACTTGCTGCCTGTCCCGGCGTTTTGGAGGCGGCGGTCGTGGCGATGCCGGACGCACGCTGGCAGGAGCGGCCAGTGGCCTTTGTTGTGCCCTTGCAGGAGAGTGGAGAGCTCGACCCAAACATGCTGAGCGCGTGGCTCGCGCGCCGCTTCGCGAAGTGGTGGATACCAGACCGCTTCGTCGTGGTCGCGGCGCTGCCGAAAACCGGTGTCGGCAAGGTCGACAAGCGCACGCTGCGCCAGCGTGCGGCGGGACTCGCCCTGTGACCGTCCGTGCCATCCGCATGCCGCTCGTGTTCCAGACTAGGAGGACTCTCTAAAATGTCTGCTACCGGCCGCGTCGCTTTGTTCCGGGGGCCACGACAGCCCTTCGATATAGTCGAAATGCCGGTGCCGGAGCCCCGGCCCGGCGCGGTCCTCGTGCGTGTGCGGATTGCTAACATCTGCGGCTCGGACTTGCATGCATGGCGCGGCGACTTCCGGCTCGCTGGCCTCGGCGGCAAGCTGCCCACGGTGCTCGGTCACGAGATGACGGGCACGATCGCCGCGCTCGGCCGGGACCTGGATCGCGACAGCAACGGCGAACCGCTTCACGAGGGCGACCACGTTGTCTTCGCCTATTTCACCGGCTGCGGCCACTGCCCTTCGTGTCAGCGCGGACGCCGCGCCGCCTGCGACAACATGGACATGGCGATGACCGACGACGCTACCGAATGGCCGCATTTCGTCGGGGGCTACGGCGAGTATTTTTACGTGAAGCCGGGCTCGACCATCTACAAGGTGCCGCCGAAGCTTCCCCTCGAAATCGTCGCCGGCGCGAACTGCGCCCTGTCGCAGGTCATCGCCGGGTTCGAGCGGGCGAATCTTTCTTTCGACGAGACCGTGGTGATCCAGGGCGCCGGCGGCCTCGGCCTCTATGCGACGGCGGTCGCGAAAGCCTTCGGGGCGCGACTCGTCGTCGTGCTCGACGCAATCAGTGACAGGCTCGCGATGGCGAAGCTGTTCGGGGCTGACGCCACCATCAACATTGCCGAGGAGACGGACGAAAAGTCACGCGTCAACCAGGTCAAAGCGCTTACCGATGGCCGCGGCGCCGATATCGTCATGGAGCTCGTCGGGCACGCTGACGTGGTGCCGGAAGGTATACGCATGCTTGCGCAGTTCGGCCGCTATGTGGGCATCGGCAATATCAACGCCGGCCAGAGCCATACGTTCGACCCATCGCGCCTCGTCATGACCAACAAGTCGATGCTCGGCGTCGCGCTCTACGAGCCGTACACGCTGGGCAAGGCGCTGCGCTTCCTCGAGCGCAACCGCGACAGGCTGCCGCTCGACCAACTGCTCAGCGCCAAATTTCCGCTGGACCAGATCAACGAGGCTTTCGCTCAGGCGGACAGGCGCTCCGTGCTGCGCGCAAGCCTCGTTCCGTAAAGGAACCCTCCGCGTGCCCGCACGCGCAGGGGACCGAATACCTACCGCTCAACCAAGGAAGGAAGCACCGATATGCCAAGCAAGGAATCCGCAGAACTCGCCGATCTCTACCGGTCATGGGTCGCCGCGATGACGGCCAAGCCCGACATGGGCCTCGACGAGATCCGACGTCTGTTCAGCCATTGGGGCGACGTGACCGCCGATCCGAGGGGCGTCGACTACCTGGAGATCGAGGTCGAAGGGATTCCGGCGATGTGGGCGATGCCCCACGGTGCCGTGCGTGATCGCGTTCTGCTTTGCTCGCATGGCGGCGGTTATGTCGTCGGCTCGATGTACACCCACCGCAAGCTCTTTGGACATATCGCCAAGGCGGTCGGTTGCCGGGCGCTGATCGTCGATTATCGGCGCGCGCCCGAGAATCCGCATCCAGGTCCCGTCAACGATATGGTCACCGCCTATCGCTGGTTACTGGAGCGGGAGGGGTTGAAGCCGCAACATATCGCGTTGACGGGCGACTCCGCCGGCGGCGCGCTTGCGCTCACGACAATCGCCGCCGCGCGGGATAAGGGGTTGCCGCTTCCGGTGGCAACCATCCCGATGTCCCCTTGGGCCGGAATGGACACCTCGGGCCAAACGTACGACACGAACAAGGACAGGGACGCGCTGGTTTCTCGAGACACCACCACGGGCTTAGGTAGTCTTTTCATCGGTGAGAAGGGCAATCCAAAGGATCCTTTGGCAAATCCGCTTTACACCGAATATTCGAAATTCCCACCGATATACATCACGGTCGGAGACGCCGAGACTCTTCTCGACGACAGCCGGCGGATAGCGGAGCGAGCGAAGAAAGCGGGCGTGGACGTTAGAATCGATGTTTTCCCCGACATGCAGCACGTCTTCCAGTTTCTCGCGGGTACTGCGCCTGAAGCCGACGATGCGATTAAGCGCATGGCCGAGTGGGTTCGCCCGAAGCTTGGTCTGAGCTGATTCCCACAGGGAGAAATGCACCAATCGCGCGAGCCGGATGAATGCAAGTCTGTGCTCCGCGACGATGCTCTCTTGGAATCGAAATACCCGCGCCCAGACCCTTCGCCAGGGAAAAGGGAGTGCACAAAAATATTCATCACATAATAAGTGGGAAACGAACATGGACGCTCAAGTCAAGAAGGCAGCCGATCTGGATGTGTTGGTCGTCGGGGCTGGATTCTCTGGCCTTTACATCCTTCATGAACTGGTGAAACGAAACTACAAGGTCCATCTATTCGACGATGGTGAGGGGCCTGGTGGAACTTGGGATAAGAACCACTACCCCGGGGCACGCGTTGACTCTGAGGTGTGGGTCTACCAGTACACCGACCCGGCGCTTTGGAAGGATTATTATTTCACGGAGAAATTCCCAGGCTGGAGGGAGCTGAAGTCCTACTTCAACTATGTCGCGGACAAATGGGGCATCCGTCCCTACATGACCTTTAAAACAAGGGTCGTCGGCGCGACGTTTGACGAGACAACCGGTGTTTGGCACGTACGGACGAGCGACGGCCAGAACCTTACGGCCCGATATCTTGTGCTCGGGATGGGGTCGACAACGCAGCCGGTCACGCCGTCCTTCCCCGGCGCGGAGACTTTTAAGGGGCAATCCTATCATTCGGCACGTTGGCCGCGCGACGGCGTCTCGATGAAAGGCAAGCGAGTTGCCGTCATCGGGACGGGTGCTTCAGGCGTACAGATCATCCAGGAAGCATCACGCGAGGCGGACCATCTCACCGTCTTCCAGCGGACTCCGAACCTCGCTCTACCGATGGGGCAGGAGAAATATACTCGCGAGGAATACGACAAGATTAAGCAGACTTTCCAGCCAGTGATGGAGAGGACAAAACAAACCTTTGCCGGCTTTGCCTATGACCTGATCTATAAGCCGTGGAAGGAGATGAGCGCAGATGAGCGCCAGCAAATCATGCGCTTTAACTGGGATCAGAAAGGCTTCACCTTTTGGCTCGCCGCGCCGGCGGATTTATTCTTCGATGAAGAGTGCAATCGTGCGCACTACAACTTCTGGCGTGATGAGACGCGCAAGCTGATCAAGAAGGAGCATTTGGTCGAAGTTCTTGCCCCGACCGAGCCGCCCCACCCGTTCGGAACAAAACGTCCATGTCTACAGCAGTGGTATTTCGACCTTTATAACCAGGATAATGTCGATCTCGTTAACCTCAAGGCTACACCGATTGAACGGATCACTGAGAAAGGAATTGTATCTGGAGGCAAGGAGCACGAGGTCGATATAATCGTTTATGCCATCGGCTTCGACACATGTACCGGCGCTATCTCTGCGGTCGACATCAAGGATGCGCGTGGCCGGACGGTGGGCGATCTGTGGAAAGAGCAGTCTCTGACGTATCTAGGCAAGGCAGTGCCCGGCTATCCAAACCTTCTCTACACTTACGCGCTTCAGTCCCCCTCGGCCTTCGTCAATGGGCCGACTGGCGCTGAACTCGAGGGCGACTGGGTGGTGAAGTTCATTGAGAACATGGACAAAATGGGCGTCCGCCGATTCGAGGCTAGTCGCGACGCGGCCGAAGCATGGGGCAAGCGCTGCCATGACCTAGGCGAAATGAGCCTCTTTGTAAAGGCGAAATCGTGGTACATGGCTGCGAATGTCCCTGGTAAAAGGCCCGAGATCCAGCCATTTATTGGTGGACAGCCGGCATATCGCGCAGCGTTGTACGAGGAGATGGACAAGGGTTTTCCGAACTTCGTTCTCGTCAAGAAGCACGCCGATGAAATGCTCGCTGAGTGATTTCTTCTCTGTCAATGATCACTCAATCGCGACCCAAGTTGTGCACTGCACGCCGAAACACATTCGGGCGCGACGTTTTCATTCATGGCGCGACCGGCAGAGCCAATGGCGTCTTCCGTTGCACGTTGGACGGCTCCGATATCGCGCGGTCGCTGGACATTCCGACCTGGATGTTCGACCGCGGCGCATGTGCAGTCATGCCGATTGCTGGCGGCCGATAGGCCAAGCCGCCAGCAATGATCAATTCGGGACTTGGCGGGTCCGCAACGGGCGCAGAAAGGGTCAGTTGGCGGTGTAGCCACCATCGACCACCAGTTCCGCTCCATGCACGAACGAGGACTCATCCGACGCCAGGAACAGCACTGCCTTCGACACCTCGCTTGGCTGGCACGGCCGGTCGAACAGCGTGGCGCCCATGATCGCCTTGCGGGTCTCGGCGTCACCGTGCAGAAGATCCTTGGTCATGGGCGTGTCGATGACGCCGGGATGGATCGAGTTCACGCGGATGCCGAACCGAATCAGATCGACCGCGCAGGACTTCGTCAGCAGCCTGACCGCCCCTTTCGAGGCGATGTAGGCCGCCGCCGAGGGCGCGCCCACGATGCCGTAGATCGAGGAAATGTTGATGATCGAGGCGCCAATGCCCTTCATCAGCGGGACGAAGGCCCGAATGCCAAGCCATACGCCACGCACGTTCACGTTGAAGACGCTGTCCCACTCTTCGTTCGTGGTTTCATGCGCGGGCTTCAGGATGAGAATACCCGCGTTGTTGACCAGGATGTTCAGTTTCCCGGCCTTCGCCTTGACGGTATCGACGGCAACCGCCCAGTCGCTTTCTTTCGTGACGTCCAGCGTCAGGAACTCGGCCTTGCCTCCTGCAGCAACGATGCCGTCGACAACCGCCTTTCCTGCAACCACGTCGCGGTCGCAGACGAAGACATGGGCCCCTTCAGCCGCCAGTTGCTCGGCATGGGACTTGCCCATCCCCATCGCACCACCAGTGACCAGAGCCACCTTGCCTTGAACGCGTTTCATTGGTCTTCCTCCCTTGATTAGCACAGTCTGGAATGCCGAAAGCCATTGTCTGGCTTTCGGCAAGGCGAACTCAGGCCACGCTTTCCGCCGCTCGATCGAAGATCATGGTCTGATAACCGCCATCCTTCACCGCGTTGATGGCGTTGCGGTAGTTGCCGATGCCCGCCATGTAGAACATCACCGCGTTCTTCTTGCCGGGGATGTTGGCACCGAAAATCCAGCTTTCCGCCTTGGGAAACAGGGTCATGTCGGCGATCGTGCGGCACAGGGCCACCCATTCGTCGCGCGCAGCTGCGGTCGGTTCGATGGAGCTCAGGCCCTTGGCCTCCATCATAGCGATCACATCGGCGATCCATTCCACCTGCGTCTCGATGCTGGGCGGAAGGTTGGTGAAGGGACCGTTGGGGCCGAGGATCATGAACAGGTTCGGGAAATCCGTCTCCATCATGCCAAGATAGCCGAGGGGGCCGTCCTTCCACTTGTCGCGCATCGTCACGCCGCCCCGGCCGTGCATGTCCATCTTGGTATAGTTGCCGTCCACCGCGTCAAAGCCGGTCGCAAAGATCACCACGTCCAGCTCGTGCTCCGCCCCGCTTTCCAGACGGATGCCGGTCGGCGTGAATTCCGCGATCGGATCGGCCTTCACATCCGCCAGCGTGACGTTGTCGCGGTTGTAGACGCCGTAATAGTCGTTCCCGCACAGAGGCCGCTTGGCGTAGATGTCCCGCGGTGTCAGCGCCTTTGCTGTCTCGGGGTCCTTCACGATCTCCTTGATCTTCTTCTTGATGAAGTCCGCCGCCGCGTCATTGGCGATCTGGCTTGTCGCGATGTCGCAGAACGTCCCGAACATGAAGTAGAAGCCGCCGCCGCGCTGCCAGGCCGCCTCGAACACACGGTCGCGCTCTTCCGCCGATGCGGTTTCCGCCGGGATGGTGCTTTCCTGAAAGCCGAAGGCCACGACCGACGATTTCACCTGCTTCCAGATTTCCTCGTAGTTGGCTTTCTGCGCGGCGATGGTCGCGTCGTCCTGCGGGGTATTGCCGATCGGCACGACGTATTGCGGAGAGCGTTGGAACACGGTCAGGTGCTTGGCGATGGGGGCCGTGGCGGTGATCACCTGAACGCCGGTCGAACCGGTGCCGATGACGCCAACACGTTTGCCGGTCAGGTCCACACCATCGGGCCATGCGCCGGTGTGCAGGATCTTGCCCTTGAAGCTGTCGATGCCCTTGTATTTCGGCGTGTTCGTCGCCGACAGCAGCCCCAGGGCGGTGATCAGGTATTTGGCGGTGACGGTCCGACCCTTGTCGGTCGTCACATGCCACAGGCCGGTTTCATCGTTGAAACGGGTCGCGGTGACGCAGGTGTTGAACTCGAAGCTGCGCCGCAGGTCGTAGGTATCGGCGACCTCGTTCATATAGGCGAGAATCTCGGGCTGAGTCAGGTAGCGGGTCTTCCAGCGACCCTTCTGCAGCAATTCGCCGCTGAAGGAATAGCGGTAGACGAAGCTTTCGGTATCCGACAGCGCGCCGGGATAGCGGTTCCAGTACCAGGTGCCGCCCACATCGCCCGCACTGTCGAAGGCCATGACGTTCAGGCCCTGCTCGTTGCGCAGCTTGTAGACGGAATAGAGCCCGCCGAACCCCGCGCCGATCACGACGGCATCATAATCCGCGCCCTTGGTCCGGGTCCTTTCAAGTGTCTTCTCCATGATCTTCCTCCTTGGACATGGCTCCGCAGTCGCGACGAAGACGCGGTTGACGGACCATTCGACTGTGATGGATGGGTAGGACCCCACGTCCGACCAGGACGCAGAGCCACTCGATCAGAGCGAGCGATACCAGGCGGCGATGCGTGCCAGTTCCTGATCCGCCTCGGGGGCCGCGGCCCGACAGGGCCAGGAAGACGTGCTGCATGCCCGGCACGACCGAAAGCGTCGTCTTCACACCCTGCGCCTTGGCCTTGGCAAAAAGCGTCTCGGAATCGCTCTGAAGCGTCTCAGCTCCACCGCAGGTGATATAAAGCAGCGGGAAGCCTGCGAAATCGTTCTCCAGCGGGTTCGCCAGCTTGTCCAGCGGATCGGTCTGACCGCCAAGGAACATGCCGGCCATCGCTTCGAGAATCGGCTTGCCGACCAACGCATCCGTGGCAAGCCAGGGCGAATAGGCGATGACCGCGCCCGGCAGGGGCAGGCCAAGATCGCGGAACTTCAGCACCGAAGCGATGGCAAGGTTGCCGCCGGCGCTGTCGCCCGCCGTCAGGATGTTCTTCGCGTCAAAGCCCTGGGCCAGCAGCGCCTTGTAGGCGGCCACCGCATCCTCGATCTGCGCGGGGAACGGATGCTCGGGTGCCCGGCGGTAATGCAGGATGCAGGCTGTCACGCCCAGGGCCTTTTGGCCAAGTGGCCCGCCATCTTGCGGTGGCTGTCGGCGGAGCCCACGGCAAATCCGCCGCCATGGGTGTAGACGATGACGCGTGACATATCCGCGCCTTACGGCAGCGCCCAGATCGCCTCGACTCCGCGAACATGATCGCTCTTGTAGCTGACGTTCTCGGGTTCCAGCGCGGGCTGGCCCCATTCATCGAACATGCTGCGCAAGTTCAGAATGGTAAGGCTTGGATTTGCGACCATCTGGTCGGTCCAACTCTGATAAAGCGCGCGCAGCGCGTCGGCTTCCTTGCTGATTGCCATATTTCTCCTCCCAGAGATCGGTTTGTCTTGCAGATACCTCGTTCGCCCGGCCGATATCCCACTCGGCACACGCTGGTCGTGCGCCCTTCGACCAGTTTTTCAATCCTAGAAAGCGTTGAAGTGGCCTGTATTGGATACTCTTGCTCGATCCATTTTATGTTCTTGCTGCCCGGGCGAGGCGCGCGGCCTTCGGCCTCCGAAAATCTCGGAGACCAGTCTGGACCCGTCGCCACGGAGTCCCGATTGGATGCACATCAGCCCCGTAGCAGGGTTCCTATTCCATGGAAAAACACATTCTTCTCGATGCAGGCGTCGGCAAGCTCATGCTGTCGCCCGTGGTTCCAACCGGAAGAATTCGCGAGGCAAAACAATATATCGCGAACAAAGTAGCGATCGTCACTGGCGGCGGGTCGGAAATCGGGCGAGCAACTGCGTCGCTCTTGGCTGATAAACCCAAACGCGGCGGGAATCTGTGTTGGTTACGCCTCGATGAAGTGGAAGCGGTTGGTGATGAGGGAGGCAAGTTCCGCCTTCCACTGTGCCTGGTTGCTGAAGAAGTGGCGGATGGCGGCCTTGAAGTCGGCCAGCGTCGCGTAGTGGGTATTCCACAGCGTCTTTTTCTTGAAGAACCACCACAGCCGCTCGATCAGGTTCAGGTTCGGCGCGTAGGGCGGCAGGTAGAGCAGCTTGATGCGGCAGCCCTCGGCCGCCAGCCATTCCCGCACGCTGGCGGCGCGGTTGTAGGTGGCGTTGTCGACCACAACGCCGATCGCCTCGGCCTGCGGGTGACGTGCGGCCAAGTCCTTGAACAACGCGATCATCTCGGCGCCGGTGATGCGATCCGCCTCGCGTATCACCACCTCTCGGCCTGGCCAGCTGAGCGCGCCGTTCATGGTCACGTTCACCCGTCCGTGGTTGCTCTTCAGCGTTCGCGTCTCGCCGCGGCGGATCCAGCCGCATGCGGGATGGGCATCATAGGCGGGATGCGTCGCGTCCACGAAATAGAGGGGCCGCGCCGGATCGCTCTCGGCGGCGGCCATTAGGGGGGCCAGCGTGGTCTCCAGGAAAGCCCGCTGTGCGGCGGCATCGGCCTTGGCCGGGATGCATTTCGGGCGCTTCCAGACAAAGCCCATCCGGCCCAGCAGACGGGCCATCGCATGCGGCGTGTAGGCCAGCTTGAAGCGGTCGGCGACGAAACCGCAGACCGCCTTGGCCGTCATGTAAAGCCGCGCCGACAACTCGGCAGCCAATGCCGTGCTCTGTGCCTCCGTCAGTACCGGGGCGTGTCCGGCATAGGCCAGGTGCTCGATCCCCTTGCAACCATCCGCCAGGTAAAGCCGCCGGTGCGCGCGCACTGTCTCCGCCTCGATAAACAGTGCCTCCGCCACCCGCTCCGCCGTCCAGCCGTCGTCGAGCAGCAACAGCGCGTTCATACGCCGATGCACAGCGCTGTTCGTATGGCGCCGTAGCATCGCCAGGAAATGGGCGCGGTCTTCAGGTGTCAGCACAACGCCAGCCATGCCCGACATCGAGTCAGATGTCGCCGCGTCGCCGCAAGCAAAATCCGTCGGAGTCGGGGTTTACCAACCTGCGGGGTGGCTGACTCATGTGAGGGATTCCCGACGCGGGGGAATGTAGGTAAGCGTGATCTAATGGCCGCGAGCGGCTATGCGGCGATGGCCTGAGTGGCGGGGCGGGTCTTCTACGGCGTGACGCTGGGTCGGACCGAGCTGCCGGAGCGGATCGCGTATGCTCGCGAGCCGCGCAAGCTGCCGCTGGTGCTGAGCGCAGATGAGGTCGTGCGCTTTCTTGAAGCGGTGCCCGGCTTGAAGAGCCGCACGGCGCTGACCACGGCCTACGCTGCCGGACTGCGGGCCTCGGAGGCGGTGCGGCTGAAGGTCAGCGATATCGACAGTGGCCGGATGATAATCCGGATCGAGGAGGGCAAGGGCGTGCCGCGCGACAAACAAGATGATCCGCTCGGCGCCGTTTTCGAGCAGGAGGTCGTGCCGATGCTGACCGCGGCGCCCGGCTTGCGGCCCATCGCGATCTTCGAGGAACTGATCCGGCGCCATCCCGAACTCGGGGCCGGGATCCGGCGCACGCTGGAGCGGCGCATTCGCGAGTGGCGCGCGCTGCATGGCGCCGAACGCGAGGTGATTTTCCGCCAGACGCATGAGCCGGGCCGCATGGGGCTGTCCGACTTCACCGACATGAGCGCCTTCGCCGTCACCATCGGCGGCGCGCCCCTCGATCACCGGCTCTATCACTTCCGCCTTGTCTATTCCGGCTTCGAACACGCCCATGTCGTGCTCGGCGGCGAAAGCTTCGTCGCCCTGGCCAAAGGGCTGCAAAACGCCCTGTGGGCGCTCGGCGGAGCGCCGTTCGAGCACCGCAGCGACAGCCTTTCCGCCGCGTTCCGCAATCTCGACCAGGATGCGCGCGAGGATCTGACCCGGCGCTATGACGATCTGTGCGCCCACTACGGCATGACGCCGACCCGTAACACCAAGGGCGTCGCCCACGAGAACGGCTCCATCGAAAGCGCCCATGGCCACCTCAAGAGCGCCATCAAGGACGCGCTGCTGATGCGCGCAAGCGCCGACTTTGACGATCTGCCGGCCTACCGCCGGTTCATCGACGAGATCGTCAGCCGCCGCAACGCCCGCAATCGCCCGCGCATCGACGCCGAACGCGCTCAGTTGAAGAAGCTGCCGGACCGGCGCACCAGCGATTATGAGGAGGTCGGCGTCCGCGTCACCACCTCGGGCGGCTTCACACTGCGCAAGGTGTTCTACACCGTCCCCTCGCGCCTGATCGGCCACCAGCTGCGCGTCCGGCTTTATGACGACCGCCTCGACGTATTCATCGGCGGCACCAAGCTCATGACCCTGCCGCGCGGGCGCGCCCACCCGTCTGGCAAGCGCGCTCAGGCTTCTTCCTGCCGGTGCGCGTGCTCTCGCGGCTCTTCCGGCGGCTGGTCCTGGAGCAGCTCCAGGCCGCACGGCAAGCTCGGCTTCTACGGCGACCTCGCCGGCTTGGCCAACCAGGCCGCCTTCGCGCAGCAACTCGGCGGATTGCGTCGGCTCGAATGGGTCGTCTACGCCAAGCCACCCTTTGGCAGCGCCGATCGGGTCACAACGCCCACAGGCTCACCTTGAAGGGAGACTCCATGCGCAAAGCCGCCGCCAAGACCGCCCCGCTTGACCCGGGCTCCGCCGCCTGACTTGATCACAATGCCAACGACGGAGAGCATTGGCCGGGATCATCGGAATCCTTGGCCGCCATCAATCGGAAGCGATGGCCGCCTTCGTTCGGAATCGGTGGCCCGCTTCGTCGGAATCCGCATTCCAGACCCCGAAGAAGCTCAGCTCAGCAGTTACTTCGGTCTCGCGCCTCGGATCCGTCAATCAGGCGATCATCCCGCTCGCCACGGGCGCATTACGAAGCAAGGGAACAGCGGCGCACGACGCATGCTTGTTGAGGCGGCCTAGTCGGCGAAGACGGCGCCAAGACCGCTGCGCGCCTTCTTTGCGCGAGTGCAAAACAAGCGTGGTGCGCCAGCCGCCGCCGTGGCGACAGCGAGAAAGCTGGCGGTGCTCATCTGGCATGTTCTCGCGACCGATCAGGACTATGTCTACGCACGGCCAGCCTTCACCGCTATGAAGCTGCGGAAGGTGGCCTTGAAGGCCGGGGCGCCGAGAGCTTATGGAAAGGCTGGTCCCGGCAGAGACTATTGGATCAAGGAAATCCGCGAACGGGAAGCTCGTTACGTTGAAAGCGCCGAGCGTGCTTACGAGAGGATGGGCGGCGTGGGAGGCAACGCCGCCAAAACTGGTGGAAAAATGACAAATCCTCCTTCTCAACACCATCCGTAGTTAGAGCCGGTCACGTCATGTCCAAGCGCGCGCCTGCCATCAGTCGAAAGTCCGCCGGTATTCAGCGGGCGTCATTCTGTAAAGCCGGCGGAAGAGCCTCGTCATGTGGCTCTGATCGGCGAAGCCCGCCTCGTACGCGACTTCCTTTAACGGCAGACATTGCCGCTTGATCAACTCGCTCGCGCGCTTAATCCGTTCGCGTACCAGCCACTGATGCGGCGGACAGCCGAACTCCGCACGGAACTTGCGCGAAAAATGGAATACGCTGAGCCCTACCGCGCCAGCCATATCGGTGAGCGAGACATCACCTCCCAAGTTCTCGGCCAAGTACTCGGTCAGGATCCTGCGCTGGGCCGGGGTGAAGGTACCCGAACTCCTTGGCTCGCGGAATTCGGTGTGGGCAAAGCTACGCAGGACATGCACGCAAGCCTGCGTAAGCAATGTCTCTACCATCACGCGTCCGCCAACCTCGCCGCCGCTCAGTTCCTGCCGAAGCCTGCGGCTGACCCAAGGGAAGAAGTCGTCGACCGCGCGGACCTTATCGCCGATTTCGACATCCGCTATGTTGCGGTCGTAAATGTCGCCGGCAACCTTGGTGATCGCGTCATGGGAGAGATAGATGTGGGACACCGAGATCGGCCGTGACCACGCCCATTCCGACTGTTCCGCGCGCGTCAAAAGAGAAACTACGCCAGGCTCGACCCGATGATACTCCCAAGGTCCCCCGCATCGTCGTCCCATGCGGGCTGCTTCGCCTTCGTAGACAACGATCATGTAGTCACGCATCGACGGAATGGCGACATGAAGGTCGGCGTACTCATAGCCTTTCAGTGTCACGCCACGCCACCGGGATCCGCTGCTGTCCAGCGTCAGTTTCCCCGGGATCCAGCGCGGAATATCGTCCGGCGGAACCAGCCTCCCCATGATTTTATCCTCCCATCAAGTTTTTCTTCTACTATCGAGTCATTCGGCAAAGTTGTCAAAGGCTATCCGGAGCGGGTGTCGCATCCGGAGCGGGCCGGGTTGCGAAGACGGGGCGAGCGCGGCGGGCAAATGGATAGCCAGTCCGGCACTGGGTTGGTTAGTATTTAGAGCACCGTCCGATCGCGAAAGCGCTTCCCCGACGCGGAAGTGGTCTGATTCTCATGTTCGCTGTCAACCTGCTGGGGCGCAGGTTTCCGCCGCGTGTCGCGGTGTCCGGCTGGTTGGGTTGCACAGGGGAGGACGCGGCGGCGCAAGACGACGGTTGATCAGACTCTGATGCGCGGGTTGGTTACCGCAGGACCGGTGTTCGTCTTGGGCCTTCCTCTGTCTCAATGTCGCGGGTTGGTGCCGCCGAATCAGATCGAGGGTTGCCCTGACCTGCCGCCGCGCCCACCGCTGTGCAACGAAGGATCCTCGCTCTTCCTTTCCTGGTCGCCACTTTTTGCTCTGGCAGGGACTGCCCTATGCGGGCTGCGCCATGCGAGCGATGGCCCAGACGAATGCGGCCATCTCGCGGGCGATTGCGACGACGATGACGTTCTGCGGCTTGCCGGTGTTCTGGAGGCGCCGGTAGCGGGTGCACAAACGGACCTGCGCTTTCCAAGCAGCCGCCCTGATCGCTTCGGGCAGGCCATCGTTGCGCCGGGTGATGTCCTCGCCCATGCGGGCAGGGAGCCGGTAGGTCCACGCCCCTTCGACCAGCACCCGACGAGCCCGGATGTTACCGGCTTTGGTGATGTTGCCGCGGGCGACCTTGCGTCCTGAGGAGTGCTCCTTGGGCACGAGACCGAGCCATGCCATCAGCTGCCGCGGCGAGGCGAAACGGCCGAAGTCGCCGATCTCGGCCACCAGCGTCACGGCCGACATCAGCGCCACGCCCCGCATTGACTGAACGGCGGCGACCACGCCCGCCAACGACCAAGCCGGCAGCAGTCTGCGGATCGCGTCCTCGTGGCGGCCTTGCCGGGCACAGGCCACCTCCATCCGCTGGATCAGTTCCTCGAACACGATCTGTTCGGCGGGATGGGAGAAGCTCTGCCGGGCCAGCCAGGCCCGATGTGCCCTGGTCCAGTGCTGACGGGTGGATATGGCACGGTCGTGGCGCAGTAGGAACGACAACACCAACTGGCGTGAGCGCCGGACCTCCTGCATCGCGGTCTGGCGGCCGCGAATCAGCTCGCGCATGGCCTCGTGGTCGGCATCGGGCACCCACACGCCTTGCAGCTCTCCGGCGCGGAACAGCGATGCCAGCATCGTTGCGTCCCGGCGGTCTGTCTTGATGTGCCCGCCAGGCTTGGTTGGGATTAGCGAGGGTGCAACCACCAGGCATGGATGGCCGAGCGCCAGGATCTGCCGGTACAGCCCATACCCGCATGGTCCGGCCTCATAGCAGAAGCTCAGCACCGGGTGCTTCGCCGCGAGTTTCGTCACCAGCTTACGCACGGCCTCGGCCTGGTTCGGGATCGTGCCCCAGAACCGCACCTCCTCACGCAAGCCGCCGTCGGCAATGGCCACGTCCAGCGTGTCCTTGCTGTTGTCGAACGCCACGTACGTTGTCGTATGCTCCACCACGGCTCGTCCCCCATGCCTGAGGCTCTGGACCGCCAACCGGCCCAACCCTCGACCCAGCATGACAAGGGACGAGCCACCAAGCTCGGCGAACATGCGGTCTCAAGCTGTCTGCCGGGAAGGCGGGCGGCAGGGATGTCGAAGGCGCTTTCGCTGGATTTGCGGCAACGGACGCTGGCTCCCGTGCGCGAGGAAGGGTTGAGCCATCGCGAGGCGGCGGTGCGGTTCAAGGTCAGCGCGGCGAGCGTCAGCCGTCGGCGGGCCTTGGCGGCCAAGGGCGGCGAACCGGTTGCGGGTCCGTTGGGCGACGATCGGCGCAGCCAGGCGGTCGAGGCAGCGGCCGAAACCATCCTGGAGGTGTTCCACGCGCAGCGTGACATGACGCTGGCGGAATTGCGGGCCGAACTCGCCAAGCAAGGGCTGTGCTTCGGCTACGGCACGCTGTGGCGCTTCTTTGACCGGCGCGGCTACACACACGAGACCGCGCACGCGGCCGAGCAGCAGCGGCCCGACATCCTGACCCGGCGCGAAGCCTGGTTCGAGAGACAGCTTGACCTCGATCCCCAGCGCCTGGTGCGCGAGGCCGCGAGAACCATCGACACCCTCTGGGCCGCCATCGGCCGCATCCTTGATCTCGTCACGAGAATACCAGAACATGTTCGCCGCAGCAGGATATGGTCCAGACCGGAGGGATTAGGCTCTAGCCGCTCTTATTCACGGCATGGCAGGGATTCGGCTGGCGGGTGTCGCGTAAGCTGTTGATTGTGTTTATGGATTGGGTGTCGAAACCATCCTGTCCACACGATCATGCCGAGCCACACCCGCCATGCACGACGATACGATTGAGGCGTTCGGCTTTCCAGCCATCGGACGCAAGAAGCTCACCGCTGCGTTCGACGGCGGACGCATCACCTCGGACGGCGGGGTCCTGCTGCTGGCAGCCGCCGAGCGGCGCCTGGGGATCGCCGAGAAGCTCGCGGGGCTGATCGCCGATCCGCGTAATCCCCTGTTCGTCACGCATAGCGTCGCCGACATCCTGCGCGCCCGCATGCTCGCCATCGCCTGCGGCTACGAGGATGCCGACGACCTCGATCATCTGCGCAGCGATCCCGGCTTTAAGCTGGCCTGCGGGCGACTTCCGGACAGCGGCCGCGACCTGTGCTCGCAGCCGACCGTGTCGCGCTGGGAGAACGCGCCCGACCTGCGCGAGGTGGTGCGCATGACCTACGCCATGGTCGACCTCTACTGCGCCAGCTATCGCCGTCCGCCCGGCGCCGTCACGCTGGACATCGACGACACCGTCGACGTCGTGCATGGGCATCAGCAGCTCTCGCTGTTCAATGCGCACTACGACGAGCGCTGCTTCTTGCCGATCCATGTCTACGACACCGCGACCGCACGCCCGGTGGCGATCCTGCTGCGTCCGGGCAAGACGCCGTCCGGGCAGGAAGTGCGCGGCCATGTTCGACGCCTGGTGCGCCGCATCCGCAGCCATTGGCCGGCCACCCGGCTGACCCTGCGCGGCGATGGTCACTACGCCCGCCCCGAAGTGATGGCATGGTGCGAGGCCAATGCGGTGGACTTCATCTTCGGCCTGCCGGGCAACGCCGTGCTGAGCCGCCTGGTGGAGGCCACCGCCGACGATGTCCGGGTGCGCCGCGCCGAGACCGCGGCCCCGGTGCTGCGTCGCTATGCCGAGACCCGCTACGGCGCCAAATCCTGGACCTGCGAGCGGCGCGTGGCGGCCCGGATCGAGGCCAGCACGCGAGGGTTGGACATCCGCTTCGTGGTGACCAACTTGGCAGGAGGCAGCGCCGAATGGCTCTACGACACGCTCTACTGCGCCCGCGGACAGGCCGAGAATCTCATCAAGCTGCACAAGAGCCAGTTGGCCTCCGACCGCACCAGCTGCCGCTCGGCGCTCGCCAACCAAGTGCGCCTCGTGCTGCACACCGCCGCCTACTGGCTGATGCTGACGGTGCGCGACGCCATTCCCAAACCGCAGGCGCTGGCCATCGCCGAGTTCACCACGCTGCGGATGCGCCTGCTCAAGATCGCCGCCCGCATCACCGAGACCGCGACACGGGTCCGCATCGCCTTTGCCGCCGCCTGCCCCGAAGCAGCCCTGTTCCGTGGCGTCGCGCTCGGCTTTCAACCCACCGGACCGTGACGCACGGGGCGAGTGCCCCGAATGCACCAGATCCCGAAACCCCAACGCCCATCACGTCCAGACTGGGCGGCGGCGATCAAGGTGAGACTTCAGCGACAATCAGGATGAGACTGCGCCGATGGGGCCGGACCGAAGGGAGGGCGTAGCCCGACCGGAGGACCGGCCCCATCGGCGACGCGCTTTACGGACCCGTCTGGCGGCCGGGTGGTGCTGGTGCAGGCTATTGATTCGTCTCGATAAGAGGGAATCGACGCCTTGCCTGGCCTCCACATCACCGACCACCAGATGAGGCTGTACATGAACTACCGACTGACATTGTCCCCCGAGGCCGCCGCGGCGAAGGCAGGGTTCTCGAAGGCGAGTGCGTATCGGATAGAGGGCGATTCGCTCCTGCCATCGCAGAAGAAGACGCCGAGAGGCCGGCGACGACCCGATCCACTCGCGCTCTACTGGGACGCCGAGATCATCCCGATCCTGAAGGCTGCGCCCGGCATTCGCGTGATCGGCGTACTCGACGAGATGCGCCGGCGCCACCCCGACCTGAACCCAAACATCCGACGCACGCTGGAGCGGCGCATCAATACCTGGCGGGCGCTCAACGGCCCCGAACAGGACGTGATCTTCCGCCAGGAGCACGAGCCCGGCCGTCTGGGTCTGTCGGACTTCACCGACACAAGTGCGCTTGGCATCACCATCTCGGATGAGGCGCTCAGTCACCGGCTCTATCACTTCCGGCTCGCGTTCTCTGGCTTCGAGCATGCCCATGTCGTGCTCGGCGGCGAAAGCTTCGTCGCCCTGGCCGAAGGCCTGCAGAACGCCCTGTGGGCGCTCGGCGGCGTGCCGCGGGAGCATCGCAGCGACAGCCTGTCGGCGGCATTCCGCAATCTTGCGGCCGACGAACGCGAGGATCTGACCCAGCGTTACGCCGCGCTGATGGGCCACTATGGCATGGCGCCGACGCGCAACAATACCGGCATCGCCCACGAGAACGGCTCGATCGAGAGTGCGCACGGTCATCTCAAGCGAGCACTGGAGGATGCGCTGTTACTGCGGGGCACGCGCGACTTCGCCACGCTCGATGCGTACCGGGCCTTTGTCGACGAGGTCGTCGGCCGGCGCAACGCCAACCTCGCCAAGCGGATCGCGCTCGAAAAGGAGGTATTGGCGTCGCTGCCGAAAGGCCGCACCACCGACTTCGAGGAGAAGGTGATCCCGGTGACGTCGTCAGGCGGCTTCATCCTGCGGCGCGTGTTCTACACCGTTCCTTCAAGGCTGATCGGGCATCGCTTGCGCGTGCGCATCTTCGACGACCGACTCGAATGCTTCCTCGGCGCCACGCCGGTCGGCACACTGCGGCGTGGCCGGCCTGTGTCGGAGAGCCAGGGCGGGCATGTCGTTGATTACCGGCACGTCATCCATGCCCTGCGGCGCAAGCCGATGGCGTTCGCCAGCCTCGTCTATCGCGACCAACTCTTCCCACGTGCGGCTTACAAACGCCTGTTCGACACCTTGCGGGAACACGGTGACGACCGGCGCGCTTGCAAGGTGACAGTCGAGCTCCTGGCACTGGCCCACGAGCGTGGCTGCGAAGCCGAGCTTGCCGTGGCGATTGCGGCCGATCTCGACGCCGGACGGATACCCGATCTTGCCGCACTGCGCGACCGCTTCCGACCCAAGGAGACCTCGATCCCGAGTGTCGCTGTCAAGTTGGCACCGCTGGAAGTCTACGATGAGCTCGCCTCGGTCCGCATTGTGTCGGCCCAACCGGATCTGGGAGAAGCGGCATGACCAGCATGGCGAACTCCATCGATACCATTCTGCTAGCACTGCTGCGCGCCCTCGAAAGCGAAGCGGCATGATCAGCATGGCGAACTCCATCGATACCGCGCGCGTCGAGTTGCTGCTCAATGAGCTGCGCCTGCCCGGCGTCAAGGCGATCTGGCCAAAGCTCGCCGCGCAGTCGGACAAGGAAGGCTGGCCCGCTGCTCGCTTCCTCGCGGCCCTTGCCGAGCACGAGGCCGCGGATCGTACTCGCCGTCGCATCGAGCGACACATGGCGGAAGCGCGTCTGCCTGCCGGCAAGACACTCGCTACCTTCGACTTCGAGAGCGTGCCGATGCTGTCGAAGGCACAGGTGATGGCGCTCGCCGCCGGCGACGTTTGGCTGAAGACCGGCGCCAATTTGCTGCTGTTCGGTCCACCTGGCGGAGGCAAGACTCATCTTGGCGCAGCGATCGGCCTGGCCCTCGTCGAGGACGGCTGGCGAGTTCTCTTCGCACGCACCACCGACCTGGTGCAGCGGCTGCAGGTGGCGCGGCGCGAACTGGCGCTGGAGTCCGCAATCGCCAAACTTGACCGCTATGACCTCCTGATCCTCGACGACATTGCATACGTGAGCAAGGACCAGGCGGAGACAAGCGTGTTGTTCGAGCTGATCGCCGCGCGCTACGAGCGACGCTCGCTTCTGATCACGGCCAATCAGCCGTTCGGCGAGTGGGGGCGCATCTTCCCCGATCAGGCAATGACACTGGCGGCCATCGATCGCCTGGTTCACCACGCCACGATCCTCGAGATGAACGTCGAGAGCTACCGTCGAAAAATTGCGCTCGATCGCAGACGCAGCCCGGGCCGGCCACCCGTTCACGCCACTCCAAAGGAGCTCGACAAAGTGGCGATTGACGCTGGTAGTGCCGTTTGATTGGCGCGCAGCGTCAATCACGCCTTGCCAAACCCACGGCCAGCGTCAATTATCAACTGGCCCGGCCGCCTCGTCTCATCTTGATTGACGCGCCGCTCTCATCCTGATTGTCGCGCCATATCCAGACCAAGACAGCGATGCAACAGGCGCCAAGCCGACGTGCGTCCGCCACTCAGGCAGCAGGAAAAGCGTCAGCACGCTGAATAGGATGGGCTAGACAGGTCGCGGGAGGACACGCCTTCGCTCAACGAGCGCACTTGTGGCGTGAGACCGAAGAGCGCGTTCGTCTCGTCGAACTTCACGTAGCCGTCTTCCTGCAAGGTATATAGCAGACGATAGCAGGTCGTCCGGTTGAGGCCGGTCCTCTTCGCGAGCTGCACGACGTTCGACGGCCCGACCGCGTTGATCTCGCGGATCAGCGCCAACCCGCGGGAAAGCGACCTCACGTTTCGGTGCATCGCACCTCCTCCAGATGTGTTCGCACTGCGAACATTTCACAACCCTCGCTGGAATCCAAGCCCGAACGTAGGCATTTAATTATCGTACGCCCGCCAATGATGGGCGGCGAGGGGAGGCAATGATGGTTGATCCAAGCTTTAACTTGCCAATGGCCGCATTTCTGGCGCTCGCCGTCTTGGTTTCACCGGCAGCAGCGCAGACCTCCGATAGTGGGACGAATCTCAGCGGCGGCAAGGTAAAGATCGGTGTCCTGACCGACATCGCTGGCCCCACGGCCATGGCGAACGGCAAGGGCTCGGTGGTCGCAGCAGAGCTGGCAGCGGAGGACTTCGGAGCGGGTCTCAACGTCGAGGTAATTTCAGCGGATCACCAGGGCAAGCTGGACATCGGGGCGCAAATTGCCGCGCGCTGGTTCGACGTTGAGGGCGTCGATGTGATCGCCGACATGCAGGGATCGCCGATCGGTTTCGCCGTACAAAACATGGCCGCTCAACGGAGCAAGGTCATGCTGCTGTCCGGCTCGACCTCGTCCGATTTCAGCGGCAAGGCCTGCTCGCCGCTCACTGTCCAGTGGACCGTTGATACCTACAATCTCGCGAAGGGCGCCGCGAAGGCCGTGATCGAGGCGGGCGGGACCAAGTGGTACTTTCTCACGGTCGATCAGGCCTATGGTCACGCTCTGACGCGGGATACATCGGAGCAGGTGAAGCTCAACGGCGGACAGGTGGTCGGCAACTCCGTGTTTCCACCAAATACGTCTGACTTCGCATCGTTCCTGCTCACGGCATCCAATGCCGGAGCCAACGTCATTGCGATTGCGGCCTCCAGCGGTGATACGGTGACGGCGCTCAAGCAGGCTGACGAATTCGGATTGAGCGCGAGAGCCAAGATCGTTCCGCTCCAATCGGTGCTGACGGACGTGTACGCCGTGGGCCTGAAGATCGCGCACGACGCTTATGAGGTCTCTCCCTTCTATTGGGACCGTACAACGGAAACGCGCGCCTGGGCCGAGCGTTTCTATGCCAAGGCGAAGCAGATGCCGACCAGTTTCCATGCTGGCGTCTATTCATCGGTGGCGCATTACCTGAAGGCCGTCAAGGCGACGGGTGCCGACGACGCTCCAACTGTAATGAAGCAGATGGAAAAGGAGCGGGTGCACGACTTCTTCGCGAGCGATGGATACATCCGAGCCGATCGCAAGATGATCCACGATATGTATCTGCTTCGGGTGAAGAAACCAGGAGAAAATAAGGGCGACTGGGATCTCTACAATGTCGTGCAGACGCTACCAGGCGAATCCGTGAATCGTCCGCTCTCCGAAAGCCCGTGCCCGCTGGTGAAGAAATAGCCGGCAGCCCTCGATCGACAACCCAACTCGCGCTCCAAGGAGTTCGACCATGTCAGTCGCGATCGTCTGCGCTTCCCATACGCCATTGATGTACCGAGGCCCCGCCAGCAACGAAACCGAGCAACGCGTTCGAACGGAGCTCGGACGGCTAGGGACTTTTGTGAAGGAGTTCGCGCCAGACTACGTCATCCAGTTCGCACCCGATCACTTCAACGGCTTCTTCTACGACCTGATGCCCTCGTTCTGTGTCGGAGCGGGAGCGGTCTCCCTTGGTGATTGGGGCGGCGGGACGGGTCCGCTGGACGTTCCGGAGCAGACAGCCCTCGAACTTGTGGATCATGTGCGGGCGGATGACTTCGACGTCGCGGTATCGTACCGCATGTCGGTTGATCACGGCTTCGTCCAGATGTGGGAGGCGGTGCTTGATGATTTCAAGTCGATCCCCATCCTGCCGATCTTCGTGAATGCCGCTGCGCCTCCCGTGCCGACCTACCGTCGCGCGCGCCAGCTCGGCGAATCCGTGGGCCGCTTCGCCATGCATTCGGGCAAAAAGGTGCTGTTCGCCGCGTCGGGCGGTCTGTCGCACGATCCTCCGCTGCCGTCGATCAAGGACGCGCCGCCAGAGATCCGCGAGCGTCTGATCAATGGCCGCGATCCGACCCCGGAAGCCAGAGCAATGCGCGAGAAACGCGTGCTCGAGGCAGGCGTTCTCGCCGAGGCCGGCAAAGGCCCCTGCCAGCCGCTCAATCCGGATTGGGATAGGGATTTCATGGATATCCTGCGCAGCGGACAGATCTGGCGAGCGGATGCGCTCGATACCGACAAGGTCCGCGAAGCCGCCGGCCGCGGCGCCAACGAGGTTCTCGCATGGGTCGCTGCCTTCGGTGCTTTCTCGACGGGCGGCCGCTTCGAGATCGAGCAGGAGTTCTATGAAGCTATTCCGGGCTGGATCACCGGCATGGCGATGATGGCCGCCAAACAGGCCGACGCCACCTATTAGCCGCTCTTATTCACGGCATGGCAGGGATTCGGCTGGCGGGTGTCGCGTAAGCTGTTGATTGTGTTTATGGATTGGGTGTCGAAACCATCCTGTCCACACGATCATGCCGAGCCACACCCGCCATGCACGACGATACGATTGAGGCGTTCGGCTTTCCAGCCATCGGACGCAAGAAGCTCACCGCTGCGTTCGACGGCGGACGCATCACCTCGGACGGCGGGGTCCTGCTGCTGGCAGCCGCCGAGCGGCGCCTGGGGATCGCCGAGAAGCTCGCGGGGCTGATCGCCGATCCGCGTAATCCCCTGTTCGTCACGCATAGCGTCGCCGACATCCTGCGCGCCCGCATGCTCGCCATCGCCTGCGGCTACGAGGATGCCGACGACCTCGATCATCTGCGCAGCGATCCCGGCTTTAAGCTGGCCTGCGGGCGACTTCCGGACAGCGGCCGCGACCTGTGCTCGCAGCCGACCGTGTCGCGCTGGGAGAACGCGCCCGACCTGCGCGAGGTGGTGCGCATGACCTACGCCATGGTCGACCTCTACTGCGCCAGCTATCGCCGTCCGCCCGGCGCCGTCACGCTGGACATCGACGACACCGTCGACGTCGTGCATGGGCATCAGCAGCTCTCGCTGTTCAATGCGCACTACGACGAGCGCTGCTTCTTGCCGATCCATGTCTACGACACCGCGACCGCACGCCCGGTGGCGATCCTGCTGCGTCCGGGCAAGACGCCGTCCGGGCAGGAAGTGCGCGGCCATGTTCGACGCCTGGTGCGCCGCATCCGCAGCCATTGGCCGGCCACCCGGCTGACCCTGCGCGGCGATGGTCACTACGCCCGCCCCGAAGTGATGGCATGGTGCGAGGCCAATGCGGTGGACTTCATCTTCGGCCTGCCGGGCAACGCCGTGCTGAGCCGCCTGGTGGAGGCCACCGCCGACGATGTCCGGGTGCGCCGCGCCGAGACCGCGGCCCCGGTGCTGCGTCGCTATGCCGAGACCCGCTACGGCGCCAAATCCTGGACCTGCGAGCGGCGCGTGGCGGCCCGGATCGAGGCCAGCACGCGAGGGTTGGACATCCGCTTCGTGGTGACCAACTTGGCAGGAGGCAGCGCCGAATGGCTCTACGACACGCTCTACTGCGCCCGCGGACAGGCCGAGAATCTCATCAAGCTGCACAAGAGCCAGTTGGCCTCCGACCGCACCAGCTGCCGCTCGGCGCTCGCCAACCAAGTGCGCCTCGTGCTGCACACCGCCGCCTACTGGCTGATGCTGACGGTGCGCGACGCCATTCCCAAACCGCAGGCGCTGGCCATCGCCGAGTTCACCACGCTGCGGATGCGCCTGCTCAAGATCGCCGCCCGCATCACCGAGACCGCGACACGGGTCCGCATCGCCTTTGCCGCCGCCTGCCCCGAAGCAGCCCTGTTCCGTGGCGTCGCGCTCGGCTTTCAACCCACCGGACCGTGACGCACGGGGCGAGTGCCCCGAATGCACCAGATCCCGAAACCCCAACGCCCATCACGTCCAGACTGGGCGGCGGCGATCAAGGTGAGACTTCAGCGACAATCAGGATGAGACTGCGCCGATGGGGCCGGACCGAAGGGAGGGCGTAGCCCGACCGGAGGACCGGCCCCATCGGCGACGCGCTTTACGGACCCGTCTGGCGGCCGGGTGGTGCTGGTGCAGGCTATTGATTCGTCTCGATAAGAGGGAATCGACGCCTTGCCTGGCCTCCACATCACCGACCACCAGATGAGGCTGTACATGAACTACCGACTGACATTGTCCCCCGAGGCCGCCGCGGCGAAGGCAGGGTTCTCGAAGGCGAGTGCGTATCGGATAGAGGGCGATTCGCTCCTGCCATCGCAGAAGAAGACGCCGAGAGGCCGGCGACGACCCGATCCACTCGCGCTCTACTGGGACGCCGAGATCATCCCGATCCTGAAGGCTGCGCCCGGCATTCGCGTGATCGGCGTACTCGACGAGATGCGCCGGCGCCACCCCGACCTGAACCCAAACATCCGACGCACGCTGGAGCGGCGCATCAATACCTGGCGGGCGCTCAACGGCCCCGAACAGGACGTGATCTTCCGCCAGGAGCACGAGCCCGGCCGTCTGGGTCTGTCGGACTTCACCGACACAAGTGCGCTTGGCATCACCATCTCGGATGAGGCGCTCAGTCACCGGCTCTATCACTTCCGGCTCGCGTTCTCTGGCTTCGAGCATGCCCATGTCGTGCTCGGCGGCGAAAGCTTCGTCGCCCTGGCCGAAGGCCTGCAGAACGCCCTGTGGGCGCTCGGCGGCGTGCCGCGGGAGCATCGCAGCGACAGCCTGTCGGCGGCATTCCGCAATCTTGCGGCCGACGAACGCGAGGATCTGACCCAGCGTTACGCCGCGCTGATGGGCCACTATGGCATGGCGCCGACGCGCAACAATACCGGCATCGCCCACGAGAACGGCTCGATCGAGAGTGCGCACGGTCATCTCAAGCGAGCACTGGAGGATGCGCTGTTACTGCGGGGCACGCGCGACTTCGCCACGCTCGATGCGTACCGGGCCTTTGTCGACGAGGTCGTCGGCCGGCGCAACGCCAACCTCGCCAAGCGGATCGCGCTCGAAAAGGAGGTATTGGCGTCGCTGCCGAAAGGCCGCACCACCGACTTCGAGGAGAAGGTGATCCCGGTGACGTCGTCAGGCGGCTTCATCCTGCGGCGCGTGTTCTACACCGTTCCTTCAAGGCTGATCGGGCATCGCTTGCGCGTGCGCATCTTCGACGACCGACTCGAATGCTTCCTCGGCGCCACGCCGGTCGGCACACTGCGGCGTGGCCGGCCTGTGTCGGAGAGCCAGGGCGGGCATGTCGTTGATTACCGGCACGTCATCCATGCCCTGCGGCGCAAGCCGATGGCGTTCGCCAGCCTCGTCTATCGCGACCAACTCTTCCCACGTGCGGCTTACAAACGCCTGTTCGACACCTTGCGGGAACACGGTGACGACCGGCGCGCTTGCAAGGTGACAGTCGAGCTCCTGGCACTGGCCCACGAGCGTGGCTGCGAAGCCGAGCTTGCCGTGGCGATTGCGGCCGATCTCGACGCCGGACGGATACCCGATCTTGCCGCACTGCGCGACCGCTTCCGACCCAAGGAGACCTCGATCCCGAGTGTCGCTGTCAAGTTGGCACCGCTGGAAGTCTACGATGAGCTCGCCTCGGTCCGCATTGTGTCGGCCCAACCGGATCTGGGAGAAGCGGCATGACCAGCATGGCGAACTCCATCGATACCATTCTGCTAGCACTGCTGCGCGCCCTCGAAAGCGAAGCGGCATGATCAGCATGGCGAACTCCATCGATACCGCGCGCGTCGAGTTGCTGCTCAATGAGCTGCGCCTGCCCGGCGTCAAGGCGATCTGGCCAAAGCTCGCCGCGCAGTCGGACAAGGAAGGCTGGCCCGCTGCTCGCTTCCTCGCGGCCCTTGCCGAGCACGAGGCCGCGGATCGTACTCGCCGTCGCATCGAGCGACACATGGCGGAAGCGCGTCTGCCTGCCGGCAAGACACTCGCTACCTTCGACTTCGAGAGCGTGCCGATGCTGTCGAAGGCACAGGTGATGGCGCTCGCCGCCGGCGACGTTTGGCTGAAGACCGGCGCCAATTTGCTGCTGTTCGGTCCACCTGGCGGAGGCAAGACTCATCTTGGCGCAGCGATCGGCCTGGCCCTCGTCGAGGACGGCTGGCGAGTTCTCTTCGCACGCACCACCGACCTGGTGCAGCGGCTGCAGGTGGCGCGGCGCGAACTGGCGCTGGAGTCCGCAATCGCCAAACTTGACCGCTATGACCTCCTGATCCTCGACGACATTGCATACGTGAGCAAGGACCAGGCGGAGACAAGCGTGTTGTTCGAGCTGATCGCCGCGCGCTACGAGCGACGCTCGCTTCTGATCACGGCCAATCAGCCGTTCGGCGAGTGGGGGCGCATCTTCCCCGATCAGGCAATGACACTGGCGGCCATCGATCGCCTGGTTCACCACGCCACGATCCTCGAGATGAACGTCGAGAGCTACCGTCGAAAAATTGCGCTCGATCGCAGACGCAGCCCGGGCCGGCCACCCGTTCACGCCACTCCAAAGGAGCTCGACAAAGTGGCGATTGACGCTGGTAGTGCCGTTTGATTGGCGCGCAGCGTCAATCACGCCTTGCCAAACCCACGGCCAGCGTCAATTATCAACTGGCCCGGCCGCCTCGTCTCATCTTGATTGACGCGCCGCTCTCATCCTGATTGTCGCGCCATATCCAGACCAAGACAGCGATGCAACAGGCGCCAAGCCGACGTGCGTCCGCCACTCAGGCAGCAGGAAAAGCGTCAGCACGCTGAATAGGATGGGTTAGACCGAATGAGTCCACCGTGCGAGGTATCGCGGAGCAGACATATGGCATACGAAACAGAGGTGCTCATTATCGGAGCCGGCCCGACAGGCTCGACCACCGCGCTTGCGTTGGCCAATTGCGGCGTCCGCTGTCATATCGTGTCGCGCGGCAACTGGATGGCTGATAGCCCGCGGGCGCATATCACGAACCAGCGGGCCAACGAGGTCTTCCGCGACCTCGGAATTGCCGACGATGTCGCGAAATATGCGAGCCCATGGGAGCTGATGGGTGATACGACGTTCACGACCAGTCTCGCGGGGCCCGAGCTGCTCCGAATGCGAACGTGGGGCACAGGAGACGATCGCCGCGGCGATTATCTTCGGGCGAGCCCCTGCGGCATGGTGGACATCATTCAGCCGCTGCTCGAGCCTATCCTGTTTCAGAAGGCGGCGGAGAAGGGCGCGACATTCGCATTCAACACCGAGTACGTCAGCCACGAGCAGGATGCGGGCGGCGTGACGGCGACGCTGCGGGACCGATTGCACTGCCGCCAATACAGCATCCGTGCGCGCTACATGGTGGGCGCCGACGGCGCACGCTCGATGGTGGTCGACCATCTCGAGTTGCCGATCGAAGGCCGGATGGCCCGCGCGGGAACTGTCTACACCATCTTTAATGCCGATCTTTCGAAATACAGCCGACATCGCCCCAGCATCCTGAACTGGATCGTCACCCCGGACGCCAGCTTCGGCGAGATCGGCATGGGGCTCCTGCGCGCCGTGCGCCCCTGGACGCAGTGGATCGCCGGCTGGGGCTTCGACATCAGCAAGGGAGAGCCAGACCTGTCGCCGGAAGCGATCGTTCCGAAGATCAAGGTGCTGATCGGTGACCCGACAATCGAACTCGATATCGTGAGGACATCGATCTGGTACGTGAACCAGGCATACGCGACTGAGTATTCCAAGGGCCGGGTATTCTGTGGCGGCGACGCGGTCCACCGGCATCCACCCTCAAGTGGTCTTGGCAACAACACCTGCGTGCAGGACGCGCATAATCTCGGCTGGAAACTTGCTTACGCTGTCAAGGGCTGGGCTGGCCCGAAGCTTCTGGAGAGCTATTCGCAGGAGCGGGCCCCCGTCGGAAAGCAAGTGGTGCTGCGGGCGAACCAGTCGCGGCTCGATTACGCCCCCTTGAACGCGTGCTTCCGAGTCGAGGGCGCAGAGAATCCGATCGCTACAGGAATTGCGCGCTTCCGCGATCCAGGGCCGGAGGGCGTTGCCTCCCGCAAAGCCGCTCAGGCCGCGCTCGATCTCAAGCAGACGGAGTTCAACGCCCAAGGCGTTGAGATGAACCAGCGGTACGAATCCTCGGCCGTGATTCCGGACATGGGCGCTGGCCCGGAGAAATTGCTCCGAGATCGCAACCTCTACAATCAACCGACGACGCGGCCTGGAGCCAAGATCCCGCACGCCTGGCTTGTCGGTCCGGACGGTGTGCGGGTGTCGACGCTCGACGTGACCGGAAAGGGTCTTTTCACCGTGGTGACCGGCCTCGCCGGTACGGCCTGGAAGGACGCTGTGCGCCGGCTCGATCTGCCCTTCCTGCGGATCGTTGTGACCGGTTCGCGCGAAACGCAGGACCTCTACTGTGAGTGGCAGCGCATCCGCGAGATTGACGAAGCCGGAGCGCTGCTTGTCCGACCGGACGGGGTGGTGGCTTGGCGCGATAAGGACGGCACGCCCGACGTCGGCGAGGCCACAGAACGGCTCAGCGCGGCGATCCGAACGATCCTCGACCTTGCGGACCTTTCGGCGGTGACGCGCGACAGCCCGCACGAACCATCGAAGCCCAGCGGCACGCCGCTGTTCGCCTGACAACCAGCCAGCGAGAGTCAGTTATGAGTGACACACGTCCAGCGAACTTTTCCAGCGTCTGGGCTGATCTGAGGGGTGTCTCCTTCAAGCAGCATTACATCGACGCCGGCGGCATCCGGACCCGCTGCATCGAGTCGGGTGACCCGTCGAAGCCGCTCGTCCTTGCGCTGCATGGCGTTGGCGGCCACGCAGAGGCATACTCCAGAAATTGCGGCCCGCATGCCGATCACTTCTGGTTCGTCGCCATCGACATGCTGGGACATGGATGGACCGACAAGCCCGCCATTGACTACCAGGTCAAGGATTATGCCGATCACGTGCTCGCCGTGCTCAAGGCGCTCGGCAGGGGCAAGGCCATGATCAGCGGTGAATCTCTCGGCGGTTGGGTCGCGACCTATCTCGCCGTACATCGTCCCGCCACTGTGGAGAAACTGGTCCTCAACACCGCCGGCGGTTGGACCGCGCACCCGCAGGTGATGGAACGATTGAAGAAGCTGTCAAACGAAGCTGCTTCGGAACCCTCATGGGAGCGGATCAAGACGCGCCTCGAATTCCTGATGTGCGACAAGAGTATGGTCTCCGACGACCTGATCGAGACCCGCCGGGCGATCTACGCCCAGCCGGGATTCGCCGACACGATGAAGCGGATCATGTGTCTGCAGGAGATGGAAATCCGCCGGCCCAACATGATCACCGCCGACCAATACCGTTCGATCAAGGCGCCGACCATGGTCGTCTGGACCTCGCATGATCCGACCGCGACGCCCGAGGAAGGGAAGCAGATAGCGGACATGATCCCGGGTTCGAAATTCGTGGTCATGAACCGCTGCGGCCCCTGGCCCCAGTTCGAGGACGCCGAGCAGTTCAACCGGCTCCACATCGAATTTCTCCGGACCGGCAAGTAAGGATCGTTCAGATGAACCAGCAAAACAAGCACAGCGAGTTCGCCGCCCAGATCCGCGCAGCTTACGCCGGCACTCCGATCGCGCCTATCCGGACGCAACTCGCCGAGCTCGACGTCGATGCGGCCTATGCCATCCAGCAGGAGAACACCGCGCACTGGCAGGCCGAGGGACGTGGCCTGGTCGGAAGCAAGATCGGGCTGACCTCCCGCGCCGTGCAGAACCAGCTGGGCGTCGATCGGCCTGACTTCGGCGTCCTGTTCGCCGACATGATGGTCGCCGAGGACGAGCCCGTCGCCGCCGGTCGTGTGTTGCAGCCGAAGATCGAGGCGGAGGTGGCATTCCTGCTCGATCGCGACGTCGACGTCGAAGCTCCAACCGTCATCGACGTGCTGCGCGCCGTCGCGTATGCGATGCCCGCGCTCGAGATCGTCGGCAGCCGGATCACCAATTGGGATATCGGCGTCGTCGACACCGTCGCCGACAACGCCTCCTCGGGACTCTTCGTCCTGGGCGGTCCCATCCGTCGCCTTGACGGCTTAAATCTCCGCGCTCTGCAGATGCAGATGACGAGGCGGGAAGAGATCGTTTCGAAGGGGACGGGCGCTGCGTGCCTCGGTAATCCCCTCAATGCGATGGCCTGGCTGGCCAGCGAACTGGCCAGCCGTAAACGACCACTGCGCGCCGGCGACGTTGTGCTCTCCGGAGCGCTCGGCCCATGGTGCCGGTCAATTCGGGTGACGCGTTCGAAGCGAACATCGCGGGTCTGGGGACGGTGTCCGCCCGGTTCGCGTAGCTAAAACGTCACCGACGACGTCGGTCTTAGAGGCGGTGATCCTAGCGCTCGACATGGGCGTCACCATCGCGCGCGACAAGAAGTTTCTCGAACGCCTGCGGGCGATCGCGCCGTCCCGGATCCATGGGATGTCGGCTGGTTATCGCCCGATCGACGAGTGGGGAAGGGAGCACACAGACGGCTTGGGCGCATTAGCTTTTCGATGTGATATTGTGCCCTCATAGCGCTATGGCGTAAACATAGTGATCATCACTATCAGTCGCGGCCCGCCACGCCGGATTCGAACATCGCCGAGTAGAATGCGGGCTCGGTCCGGGCGAAGGCGAGATAGGCCTTGCCGACCCGCTCGAACGCGGTGACCGTATCCGGGCGACCATCGTCCCAGGCCGCCGCGAGTTGGGCTTCGAACTGCTCGAAGCCGCGCTGGGCGATGCTGGACAGCAGTTCGTCACGGTCGCGGAAGTGACGGTATGGCGCGGCCGGGCTGACGCCGGCCATGCGGGCGGCATCGGCGAAGGTGAAGCCGGCGGCGCCCTTTTGCGCAATCAGGTCGAGCGCCGCCTGCAGCAGCGCCTCCTTGAGGTTGCCGTGATGATAGCCGCGCTCGGCGCGGCGCTCTTCCTTGCGCCAGCTCATGTGAAGGGCTTTTACATGAGCCGGTGCGAAAGAGGCCAGAGGCTTTTGGGAATAGAGGGTCGCTCCCAAGCCAAGGTGCAGGTCCACCTTCCCCTTGAGGGGGGATCTCCCGCGCAGCGGGCGAGCGGGGTGGGGTGAGCCCCGGGGGAGGTCGGCATGGCGTTGCGTAGACGGCTGCAGAGAGTGACCCGTAGAACCTCAGCATCGAGCATGCCGATAGTCTGTCACCCCACCCCGGCTCGAATCCGCTGCGCGGATTCGAGCCGACCCTCCCCCTCCAGGGGAAGGGGGCACCGGGACCCACCGCTGCCTGCTCGCAAAGGCGCGGGGCCTAACCACCCGGGATCGGCAGCACCGGCATGATCTCGACGCGCTCGCCGGGGAAGATGGTAAAATGCGGGTGGTTCACGAACATCTTCGCCGCATCCTCGTGCGAGGCAGCCCTCACCACCGTGAATGCGCCCATCTCGTTGGCGATGTCGTTGACGCCGCCCTTGTCGACCCGCTTGGTCTTGCCGAGCGGCCCGCCCATCGCGACAACAGCGTCCCTGTATTTCTCGACCCAGGCGTGCCAGGCGGCCATGCCTTGCTGGCCCTTCGCATGGCGCTCCGACTCGGACATCGCCTCCCAGGCCTGCCACGCGGGGCTGGTCCGACTACCGAGAAACATGGCGAGATAGGTGTTGCTGTTGTCGCTCATCGCACTTTCCTCCTGTTGTGAAATGATGATCAAGCACGGCCGGCATGCGGCAACTCGGCAAAGCCGGCCGCCGCCTGCTGCACCTCGTCGGAGAAGTCGGTCATCTCCTGGACCTGGCGGATCTCGATGATCTCGTTGTCGGAGGCCGGGCATTGTTTGGCCCAGGCGATCGCCTCCTCACGCGAGGCGACCTCGATCATCCAGAAGCCGCCGAGCACCTCCTTGGCCTCGGCAAACGGCCCGTCGGTGACCATCGGCTGGCCACCTGCGAACGACACTCGCGCGCCCATCGACGGCGGATGCAGGCCTTCCAGCGTGATCAGCACGCCGGCCTCCTTCAAAGCCTCATTGTAGCGCATCATCGCAGCGACCCGCTCGGGATCGAGTTGCACATCCGGTGGCGCGCTCTCATAGCCGAGCGGAATCATCAGCATCATGAATCGCATCGCGTTCCTCCTCTCTTGGTCCAGGCTGCCAGGCTCAGCTGTTGCCGGCCTGCGCACGCAGGCGCGCGACCCGTTCGCGCAGCTCCGGCGTGAACGTCTCGCCGAAATCCTCGTCCGCATAGACCTGCCGAATCTCGATCTCGCCGCTCGGGAACGGCGCGCGCGCCATGTGCTCGATCACCTCGTCGAGCGAGCCGGCCTTGAGCATCCAGAAGCCGGCCGTGAGATCGCTGGTGAAATCGAACGGACCGCGCATGACGCGAGGCTTGCCATCCGAGAACGCGATGCGCGCGCCCTTGGCGGTCGGATGCAGACCCTCGCCTACCTCCATCAGGCCTGCCTTGACCAGTTCCGCGTTGAACCGGCCCATCGCAGCGAATTCCTCAGTGGTCGGCAGAACCCCGGCTTCGGTGTCCCTCGTCGCCTTCACAATCACCATGAACCGCATGGTCACTCTCCCTGAAGCTCGGGCAGGATTGCCCTGCCTTCCCCAGAAAGACGATTCGCCTCCGCGACCTCCGACACGGCTCTGCAATTAATTTCGTGCGGAGGTCGGCTCACGCTCGTTCGGGAACATGTGGAAATACGGCTCCGCCTCGGCGACAACGCGCGCGACGGATGGCCGCGCCTTCAGCCGGTCGAGATAGGCCGGCACCGTCTTCAGCGCGTCACCGAAGGGTTCCACTTTCTCGGCGTAGAACAACGCCGGCAGGGCCGCGCAATCCGCCAGAGTGAAGCTCTCGCCCATCGCCCAGCCCGCGGACGGCAGCTCGGCTTCGAGCATCGCATAGGATGTGCGCAGCCGCGCCCGCGCATCGGCGACGCCAAGCGGATCGCGCGTATCGCTCGGCCGCAACCGGTCAAATACGATGGTCTGCGTCGGCATGTGCAGATAGAGATCCAGAAAACGATCGCGCAGCCTCGTCCGCAGCGCCAGGTCCGGCGCGGCGGGAATGAAGCGCATCACTCCGGCAAAGTGCTGATCGAGATATTCGATGATGATGCTCGACTCGGGGATCGTGCGCTGGCTTTGCTCGTCGCGCAGCACCGGAAATTTGCCGATCGGCCACAGCTTCAGAAACGCCGCACGATCGTCGGCGTCGCCCAGATTGATCAGCCTTGGCGTGAACGAAATGTCGTTCTCATACAGCGCGATCAGAACCTTCCAGCAGAACGACGACAGCGGATGATAGTAGAGGGTGAGAGACATCGGTGCTCCTGACTGGTCAAGGAAGGCGACGTTTGGCTGAGCTCGCGCGACGCCGACAGCGCCTACGCGTCCCGCGCAGGCACATAGCGCACGATCACCAGGCCGCTGGACAGCGGGCGGCTGTCGATCAACCGGAGCTTCATCGCCAGACCCGGCTTGAACAGCGGTGCTCCACCGCCGAGCACGCGCGGATTGATCGCGATGCGGAACTCGTCGATCAGATCATGCGCCATGAGCGTGGCGGCGAAATCCGCGCTGCCGAACAGGAACAGATCCTTGGCGCTCGCCCTCTTGAGCCTGTCGACCTCGGCGGCAGGCTGATCGCCCAGCAGATGCGCATTCGACCATGCAAGAACGGACAGCTTGCGCGAGGCGACATATTTCGGAATGGCGTTCATGAACTCGGCGATCGCGCCGTTTTGCGACGGCCAATAGCCCGCCATCAGATCGTAGGTCACGCGACCGAACAGCAATCCTCCGGCATCCTTCAATTGCGCCTCGGAGAATTGCTCGAGCTCCGGGCCCCAGACATCCTCGTGCCAGGAAATGTCGCCCTCCGCGCCCGCGACCATGCCGTCGAGCGTCATCATGTTCCACATCACCAGCCTGGCCACGGACTTACCTCCCTAACTGCTTTCATTTTGCAAGCAGTTTGAGAATGCCGAGACCGATGCAATATTGCAAGCAGTTTTGATTGGCGACCGCACCCAGAGATTTCCATGTCCGACCTTCAGCGCTCCGGCTGCCCGATCAACCTCACGCTCGAGGTCGTGGGCGACAAATGGAGTCTCTTGATCATCCGTGACATGATGTTCGGAAATCGCCGCCACTATCGCGAGCTGCTCGGCGGCTCCGAGGAGGGCATCTCCTCCAACATCCTGGCCGATCGGCTCAAGACCCTGCTCGCCGCCGGAATCATCAGCCGCGACGACGACCCGAGCCACAAGCAGAAGGGCATCTATTCCCTGACCGAGCAGGGCATCGAGCTGCTGCCGATCCTCGCGCAGATGGCAGGCTGGGGTTACAAATATCTGCCGGTGTCAGAGGAGCTCGGCATCCGCGCCAGGCTGCTGATGGAGGGCGGCCCCAAGATGTGGGCCGAGTTCATGGACGAATTGCGCGAGATCCATCTCGGCATCAAGCGGCGCAAGAAGGCAGGCCCCAGCGTCGGTGAGCGACTGCAGGCGGCCTATCAAAGGGTGCTCGCCGAGCAGGCCGAGACGCGCCGCAGCTGAGGCTTCGATCTGCAAGCCGGTCCCGAGCCGCGCGACCCACCTGGCCGCGCGTCAGAACCGCGTATTGTCCGCCCTGTAGCGCGATGATTTGCGCGGCGCGCGTTCCGGCACCTGCTCCAACTGCGCGATCGGACGACGATAGGTCTCGGCGCGACGCAGCCAGCCCGCCTCCCAGATGCGGTTGGAGGGGAGATTGCGGACCCGCTGCTGCAGCACGATCTGGACGGCGTCGGAATATTCGGCGAGCACGGCTTTCGGCTCGGTGGTCGTGCCATTCATCTTCAACAGCACCTGCTTAAGGCCCCAGCCCTGACGCTGACCGGTTTCCTTGTCGACCGCGGTCTCCGACGGGTTGGTGCCCTCGCCCTTGAAGTTGATGTAGTCGATCAGCGGATAGAGATCCTCCGAGGCGCGCACGACGCGGGAATATTGCGCGACGATGTGTTCGCGTTCGCCACTGTCGGGCGTATTTGCGAGGATCTTGTCCATCGCGCCCTGCGCACGCGCCACCAGGAACTGCGTCTGCTCCGCCATCGTATCCAGGAGGAACTGACGCAATTGCCGCATCTGCGGCGAATTGAAATTCCGCTTGAAGTCGGCCCGGCTCGTCCACGGGCAGGCCGGAATCGGCGTCTTGTCGAGCCAGGCCGGAAGCGGCGTCTTGCCCTTGCGGAGAAACGCGACCAGCCCGGGGAAACCTTCCTCATAGGGCGGCTTCGCGGTGACCGGGTACCAGATGAAATGTCCGATCCCGAGCGAGGCGAATTCTTCGCCCGCATTCCAGGAGGTGATTGCATCGCGTCGGCCACCGGCCTCGTTGAGCCAGATCTTGCGACCGATCTTCTGCGCGACCTCGGCCGGCAGCACCCGCTGCGGGACGGAGAGGTTCTTGGTGTCCTTGGCATCGCGCGCCGCGCTGCGCACATCGCTCTTCCGTTCGGCTGTTGCCGGCTTCCCGGCCTCGGTCGACGGCACCACGACCTTCGGACCTGTCGTCTGCACCTCTGCCGGCCGACCAACCGTCTCTGGCTCGGACGTCGATGTCGGGGATTGCGGCGGCACGGCCTGCTCGAGCGGAGCGGGCTTGGCCGCGACCGAATCATCTGCCCGAGCTCCGCTGCTCGCAGCCAGACCAAGGACCACGCACGACCACAACAGCGCGCCACGCGCGCGCGCAAGACTGCCCGGCTCACGCAACAGCACCTGCTGCTCCGTGCTCCGGGTCACGATGGTGATTCGATGGTTGGGGAATTGACGGTCCATGTCGATTCTACCGAGACTCTTATACTCTACGCTACCCGCTCAGGATTCGTCCAAACCATGACCCGACGGGCAAATCAGCCGGCGGTGTCGCGATCGCGTTGGCCGGGGAAACACGGTCCGGGACACTGCGGCGCGGTCTCGCAGCGGCTGCGCCACAGCGCTTTTTTCCTGAAGACTTTCAAGTCGCTCATCCTTGTCCAGTCCGCTCCGTAAATTTTTTTCTTCTTTCGTCTTTTCAGAAACAATGCTCTTCTCGTCCCCTCCTGGTCCCGATCGAGAGGGACGTTTCGCGATCGTTACGAACGTTGGGAGCGGGACGCGGTGGACGCGTCGATGTTGCAGCGTGGAGCATGATTCGGAACCGGAGGTGATGACGCGCATTGCGCCACAGCTTTCCGACAAGATCATGCTCATATGAAGGACACGTGGACGAACAACGCGGCGCGTACGGCGAAATCGTGTGGTCCTGGCATCCCGATGCTGATGTCATGTCCGATGCGCGTACGCATTGTGGCAAAAACGGGGGCAATCAAGCCGGTCCCCGAGGAGAGCGCGTATAAGCCGTGAGCCCATCGCGCCGCGAAGGCCGCCGGATGTCCGAGCCGAACCTGTGGTTCCTGCCCGGTGCATTTTGTTCGCACGGGGGCCATGGGAGCGGCGAGCTCCCGGCCTTCCCTGCTCCCTCTGATCAGAGGAGGACAGCAATCGAGCAAGACTCGGGCGCCTGCGCGCCGCGAGAACGCGAGCCGATGCCCCTCCTACTACCCTTGGCTGTTTGACAAGGACAGCGAACTTGGCTGCCTTATGCAGCGATTCAAATTGAAAGCACACTCACAATTGTGACGGCCTTCACAGCCGGTCCGCGCCGCGCGTGTTAGCAATCACAACAGCCAAGAGCCGGGCCACCGGCCGAAGGAGCCGACGACCGTGACGGAAGCACCAACGGCGATGCCGAACGACAAGGTCGCCTTGATCACCGGGGCAGCGCGCGGCATCGGGCTTGCGACCGCCAAGCGATTTCTCCACGAGGGCTGGCGCGTGGCCCTGCTCGACATCGAGCAACAGCTGCTCGACAGCGCCACATCCTCTCTCCGATGCCCGGATCGAACGCTCGCGCTGCATTGCGATGTCTCGGACGCGGCCATGGTGGCCGATGCGCTGGAGCGCATCACCCGGCGGTTCGGCCGCCTCGATGCGCTGGTCAACAATGCCGGCGTCGCGCGCTTCGCCCCGATCATGGAGACGACCGAGACCGACTGGCAACGAATCCTCGACGTCAATCTGACCGGACCGTTTCTTTGCACGCGGGCCGCGGTGCCGCTGATGCGCGAGCATGGCGGGGCCATTGTCAACATCACCTCGATCTCGGCCGTGCGCGCGTCCACGCTGCGCTCCGCCTACGGCACCAGCAAAGCGGCCCTGGCGCATCTGACCAAGCAGCTCGCGGTGGAACTCGCCTCCGCCGGCATCCGCGTCAATGCGGTCGCGCCCGGACCGGTGGAGACCGCGATGGCGAAGGCCGTTCATACGCCGGAGATTCGCGCCGACTATCACGACGCGATCCCGCTCAACCGCTACGGCCTTGAAGAGGAGCTGGCGGAAGCCATCTTCTTCCTGAGCTCGGAGCGATCGAGCTATATTACGGGCCAGGTGCTGGCGGTCGACGGCGGCTTCGACGCGGCCGGAATCGGGCTGCCGACCTTGCGCGGTGAACGCAGGAACGCATAGGACGCAGGAGCGCATGAGACCATGCCGAGCCGGATGCGCATCATCCTGACCTTGCTCCTCGCGGTGGTGCTGTGGGGGATCGCCACGATGCTGGCGCGCGCCGATATCCGCATCATCTCTTCGCCCGGCGGCGAGGTCGGGCCGTTTCTCAGCCTGTTCGAGAAGGTCCGTGCCTCCGGCGAGCGCGTGGTGATCGACGGCCCATGCCTGTCGGCCTGTACGCTGGTGCTGTCCCTGGTGCCCGAAGACCGCATCTGCGTGACCCGGCGCGCCGTGCTCGGTTTCCACGCGGCGCGCTCGGTCGATCGTCGTGGGCGGACTTATGCCGAGCCCGAGGCCTCAAAGCTGGTGCTGCAGACCTATCCGGCGCCGGTGCGCGGCTGGATCGCGCGCCGCGGCGGCCTGACGTCGCGGCTCCTGATGCTGCGCGGGCGCGAGCTGAAGGCGATGTACGCCTCCTGCCGCTGATTTCGGGAGACGGTCAATAGCCCTCGGCCGGGCAGTTGATCATCCAGGGAATGCCGAAGCGATCGACACCCATGCCGAAGCCCTTGGACCAGAACGTCCTGCCGAACGGCATGGTGACGGTGCCGCCGTCGATCAGCGCATTGAACTTGCGCTCGGCCTCGGCGACATCGTCGATCTGCAACGAGACGGAGATGCCCTGCGGCTTGCCCTGATAATAGTCGGGCGGCGAATCCGACGCCATCAGGACATCGCCAGATATCGAGAAGCGGACGTGCATGATCCTGTCCTTGTGCTCCGGCGCCGACGGCATCTCCGGCGGAGCCTCGCCATAGCGCATCATCATGTCGATCTTCGCGCCGAGCACATGGCCATAATGCTTCAGGGCCTGCTCGCAGTCGCCATTGAAGGTGAGATAGGGACAGATCATGTCATCCTCCTTGGTTGGAAAGCTGATGCGTCAACGCAGCGGCAGCAGCGCGCGCAGGCGGCGGTCGCGCAGCCACAGGCCTCCCCACACCATCAGCCCGAGATAGAGGCCGAACAGCACGTGGCTGAACAGCGGACTGCCGATGCGGACATGCGCGGCGATGGCGCCGCCGAGATAGCCGGTGAGCAGGATCGCGCCCAACAACGAAGTCGAGGGCAGCGCATACAGCAATGTGCAGAGCAGCGTGATCAGCCCGAGCGCCCGGGCCATGGCGTCGCTGCCGCCATAGCCCATCTGATCCATGGTCTGGGTGACGACATCAAGCGGGATGAGCTTGATCGCGCCATCGAACAGCAGGAACAGGATCACCAGCCCGCTCAGGATGCGGCCGCCCCACAATTCGGCACGCGAGACCGGCTGGTCCAGGGTGATCGTCGACATTTCGAGCTCCTTTCCGTGATGCTGCTCCCAGGACGATCGAACCATCGCGCTGCCGACAGCTCCGACGGAATTGTTGCGCATATATGCTCAAGCCGACGTCCGGCGATGTCCGATGCGGCTCATCGCCCCGGACGCGCCGTGGCGCTGTCACGCATCAGACGGTCGAGCTGCATGCGGATATGAGCGGCCTCGGCCGAGCTGTGCGCCAGCGCGATGGCGCGATCGAAGGCGGTGCGCGCTTCGTCATTGCGTCCGAGCTGCATCAGCAGCGCGCCACGCACACCGAAAAAGTAAAAATAGTTGGCAAGTCGGGTCTCGAGTGGCGCGATCAGATCGAGCGCCGCCTGGGCGCCGCGCACCTTCGACACCGCCACGGCGCGATTGAGCGTCACGACCGGCGACGGCTGCACCACTTCCAGCGCGCCATAGAGCAGGTCGATCTGCGTCCAGTCGGTGTCCTCCGGCCTGATGGCACGCGCATGCAGGGCCGCGATCGCCGCCTGGATCTGGTAGGGGCCACTGCGGCGATGCCGTATCGCCTTGTCGATCAACGCCAAGCCTTCGGCGATCATCGGCTGATTCCACAGCGTGCGGTCCTGGTCCTCCAGAAGGATCGGCAAGCCCTCGGCATCGAAGCGGGCGGCGCTACGCGCATGCTGCAACAGCAGCAGCGCCATGAGGCCCATGATCTCCGGCTCGCCCGGAAACAGCCGCAGCAGCAGCCGCGCCAGCCGGATCGCCTCCTCGGACAGCGGCTGGCGCAGCTCGGCGGCCTCGCCGCTGGCCGAATAGCCCTCGTTGAAAATGAGGTAGATCATGGCAGCGACCGCCACCAGCCGCTCTGCGCGCTCCACCGCGCCCGGCGTCTCGAACGGCACGTCCGCTTGCGCGACGCGCGCCTTGGCACGGGTGATGCGCTGCTCCATCGCGGCCTCGCTGACCAGGAAGGCACGGGCGATCTGCTTCACCGTCAGCCCGGACACCACGCGCAGCGCCAGCGCGATCTGCTGCGTTGCCGGCAGCTCCTTGTGGCAGCAGATGAACAGCAGCCGCAGGATGTCGTCGCGGTAGTGCGAGCCGTCGAGCCGGTCGGCGAGCGCGCTCTCGGCATCGTCGAGATCGGAGATCGCCTCATCATCCGGCAGCGGTTGTTCGCGGCGGACACGCCGGACATCGTCGATCCCGGCATTGCGCCCGACCATGATCAGCCACGCCGCGGGATCGCGCGGCGGTCCGTTCTGCGGCCAGCTCTTCAGGGCGCGCAGGCAGGCGTTCTGGAACGCCTCCTCGGCGGCGTCGAGGTCACGGAAATAGCGCAGCAGCGCGCCGACGGCCTGGGGACGTGCTGATGTCAGCGTTGCATCAATCCAGGCCCCGTCGGTCATGTCAGCGCTCCGCCCGGCCTGAACGTCCCAACAGGACGGATTTCATACGACCCGCCGGGATTGGCCTCGCCGAGCTCGCGCGCCACCGCCAGCGCCTCGTCGAGATTGGCGCAGTCGACGATGTAGAAGCCGAGCAGCTGCTCCTTGGTCTCGGCGTAGGGACCATCGAGCACGAGCGGCGGGTCCTCCTTGCGTAGGGTCGTCGCCGCCGTGGTCGGCAACAGCCGCGCCACCGGCCCGAGCCGTCCCTGCTTGGCGAGCTTCTCCTGGATGACCGCGAGCTTGGCCATGACCGCGGCATCCTGGTCCTTGCTCCAGGCGCAAACGACATCCTCGTCGTGATAGCAAAGCAGCGCGTACAGCATCGGCAGGCTCTCCCTTCGTCTTCAAGACGGGGAAGTATGCCTGCAACCGACAAAGCGGCGAAGAATTTTCACGTGTTCCGCAGGTAGGAACAGTCAGCCTACCAGGATATGCCGTACTTGGCGGCAATGTTGCGCGCGCGTGTCTCCTGCGCGCTTTCGCGCGGCTGCTTGGCACGCCCCGCCTGCCGCTGCGACTGGCCCTGTCCCTGCCCTTGACCTGCGGCGCCCTGGCCTGCCTGGTTGCCGGCGCCCTGGGTCATGCCCGGCGCGGCCCCCTGCTGGCCGCCGCCGTTGCCGAGGGAGATGCCGTTGGCCGACAGAATCCCGCCGACGTCGATGGTCTGGGCCTGGGCCGCGGCAGAGGCGAGAATGAAGGCGGTGGTGAGAAGCAATTTGCGCATGATGATGTCTCCGTGTTGACGTTCGGAGATTGGCCTGCCCGCGCGATCTGGTATGTGGGGCAGATCACTCAAGCTTCGAGGACCTTCCGATGAGCAAAGGCGCGTTGGCGCTCCTGATCCATGGCGGCACCGACAATTGGTCGCCGCAGCGCTGGAAGACACGTTTCGACGACGTCTGCGGCGACCGTCCGGTGGTGCTGCTGCCCGATGCCGGCCTCGACCCGGCCGAGGTGCACTACGCCGCGGTGTGGAAGCCGGTCCCCGGCGAGCTCGCCGGCTTTCCGAATCTGCGCGTGATCTTCAATCTCGGCGCCGGCGTCGATGCGCTGATGGCCGACAAGACCTTGCCGAGCGTGCCGCTGGTCCGCGTCGCGGTGGACGATCTCACTGCGCGCATGACCGAATATGTCGTTCTGCACGTGCTGATGCATCATCGTCAGGAGCTTTACCTGCGCGAGTCGCAGCGCGTGAAGCGCTGGGCACCGAAATATCAATGGCCGGCGGCCGCGATCGGCGTCGGCATTCTCGGGCTGGGCACGCTCGGGATCGATGCTGCCGAGGTCCTCAGGCGCATCGGCTTCCAGGTCGCTGGCTGGAGCCGCAGCGAAAAGCAGGTTGCAGGCATCGAGACCTTCCATGGCGGGGCGCAGCTCGACGCGTTCCTGGAGCGGACCGACATTCTCGTGTCGCTGCTGCCGCTGACGGCAAATACCCGCGGCATTCTCGACCGCAAGATGTTCGCCAAGCTGCGGCGCTCGTCGCCGCTCGGCGCCCCGATCATGATCAATGCCGGCCGCGGCGGCCTGCAGAACGAGGCCGACATCCTCGCCTGCCTCGACGACGGCACGCTCGGTGCCGTCTCGCTCGACGTGTTTGGACAGGAGCCGCTGCCCGCCGACAGTCCGTTCTGGACGCATCCGAAAGTCGTGCTGACGCCGCACAATGCGGCCGACACTGACGCCGACGCGATCTCGCGCTACGTCGCCGAGCAGATCGCGTCCTTCGAGGCGGGCGGCGCGCTGCGCAACCTGGTCGATCGCGTCAGGGGCTACTGACCCGCGATCTGCCGCCCAGCATCAAATCGATCGCGCCGGCGACGATCGCCTCCAGCTCCGGGCGCGGCACCCGCGCCCGGGCGCGGACCGCGATCGAATGGATCGTGGCCGAGGCGAGCTGCGCTAGCACGACAGGGTCGGCGCCCTCAGGCAGTTCGCCCTTCTCCTTGGCGCGGCGGAAGCAATGCGCGAACGCTCTGTCGAGCTCGGTCAGCGCGTTCTGCACCATGGCGCGGATGTCGGGATCAGCCACCGCTTCCGACCCCGCCGTCATCACCGTGAAACAGCCGCGCGGTCCCTCCTCGCCGGAGAGATAGATGTCCAGCGCGGTGGCGAAGATCTGCTCCAGCTGTCGCCGCACCGGCCAGTCATGGCGGAAGATGTCACCCATCGCGACGCGGGCATTGTCGCGATAGCGCTGATAGCTCTTGATGTAGAGCTCGCGCTTGTCGCCGAACGCCCCATAGAGGCTCGGCCGATTCATGCCCGTTGCGGCACTGAGGTCGTCGAGCGACGTCGCGGCGAAGCCCGTTGTCCTGAACAGATCGAGCGCCTTGCCCAGAGCGATATCCGGCTCATAGGCGCGCGGCCGCCCGCGCCGTTTCGGTTCGGGTCGCGCGGCCGCTTGTTCTGGGACGGAGCCTTCAGGGGGCGGCCCCTTCCTTTTTTGTACCATTTCGCAATAAATCCTTGACCGCCGATATATTATGCGAGACAGTATAAAAATCAATGAACGCTCCGGTCCGGAGCCCAGGGAGACGTCCATGGATTTGTATTTCTCGCCGCTCGCCTGCTCGCTCGCCACCCGCATCGCGCTCTATGAAGCGGGCGCAGACGCAAACTACCTCGAGGTCGATCCGAAGACGAAAATCATCCTCAACGACGGCTCAGATTTTCGTAACGTCAATCCGCTCGGCCTCGTGCCGACCCTGCGCACCGATGACGGCGACCTGCTGACCGAGAACGCGGCCATTCTGCAATATGTCGCCGACCGCTTTCCCGAGGCGAAACTCGGCACCGGTCCCGGCATGGATCGGAGCCGGCTGCATCAATGGCTCTGCTTCATCGGCACCGAGTTGCACAAGGGCCTGTTCATTCCGATTCTCGACAAGACCGCCCCCGACGACATGAAGATGCATGTTCTGAAGAAGAACCTGTCGCGCCTTGATCATCTCGAGATCCATCTGCGCAACCGAGATCATCTGCTCGACCATTTCAGCGTGGCGGACGCCTATCTCGTGACGGTGATCAACTGGACCATGGCAACGCCGCCGATCGAGCTCGCCAAATGGCCAGCGGTGAAGGCCTACTACGAGCGTCTGCGCCAGCGACCGGCGATCGCACGCGCCATCGCCGAGGAGTTCGAGCTCTACAAGGCGGAACTGGCGCGCCACAGAGCGGCGGCATAGCCGGGTGCGTGTCATCTTCGTCGCGCAGCGCTACAGCCGCGCGGCGGACCGAGTCGGCACGGTATCCAATGCTTGACCGCGGAGACGCCGGGTTGCAATCCTCGAATCGCAGGAGGATTGCACGTGGCAGGAACATCCGTACGCGACAGATTGCTGGCGGACCGGCGCGCGCTGCTCGATTTGGGCACGCGCAATCGGCTCGTGCACATCCCGCTCAAGACCAAGAACATCCGGACCATCGAGATCGCCGGCGCGCGCTCGGCGACGCTGTTCGAACTCCTCAAGGAAGGCAAGCGCTTCACCTTCCTGCCATCGAAGACGGAGACGCCACCGGAGGCCGAGGGCGCGGCTGCGACCGCGACGCCCGTCATCGCGACCACGGCGCCCGAGGCGGCGGCACGACAGAACGGGGACGGTTCGGACGCGCAGGCCCGGCCGTCTGAAACGCGGCTGCAGACTCGGTTGTCGTCCGAGGCGCTGCAGAAGCGGCTGCTCGACATCTGGTACGACGCCAGAACGTTGGAGGAGGAACAGGGCGTCAACATCCTCTACCTCGCCTTCGGACTGCTCAAATGGTTCGAGGATGAGAAATCCGAGGTCGAACGGCTTGCTCCGCTCGTGCTGCTGCCGGTGCGCCTGGAACGCAGCAGCGCTGCCGAGCGCTTTCATCTCGTCTCCCGCGCCGAGCCGCCCTCGCCCAACCTCTCGCTACAAGCCAAGCTCAACGAGGAGTTCGGGCTCAAGATCGAGGATTTTGGCGACGAGGACGATGTCGATATCGCGAGCTATCTGGCCGGGATCGCGGAGACGGTCGCGACCAAGAAGACGTGGGAGGTCAAGTCGGACGCGATCGTTCTCGGCTTCTTCTCGTTCTCCAAGTTCCTGATGTATCGCGATCTCGATCCCGAGACCTGGCCCGCGGACGGCGCACTGGATCGGCACCCGCTGATCACGGCGCTGCTCCAAAACGGCTTCGAAGCATCCGAGCCGATCGTGGCCGACGATGGCAAGATCGATCCAGTCATCCAGCCGGTCGCGATGAACCATGTCGTCGACGCGGATTCATCGCAGGCGGTGGTGATCGAGGAGGTCGTGCGCGGGCGCGACCTCGTCGTCAAGGGACCGCCGGGAACCGGCAAGTCGCAGACCATCACCAACATCATCGCCACGGCCGCCGCCGAGGGGAAGACGGTTCTGTTCGTCGCCGAAAAGATGGCGGCGTTGGACGTCGTGCACCGCCGGTTGAAGGCAGTTGGCCTCGGCTCCCTAGCCCTCGAGCTTCACTCCAACAAGGCGAACAAGCGCGCTCTGCTGGAGGAACTCAAGCGCTGCAAGACGGCCCGGGTGCCCGCACCTCGCGGCGAGGCGACGCTGGTGCAGCGTCTCACCGACAGTCGCGACAGTCTGAATCAGCACGCCGAGATGATGCACCGTCCGCACCAGCCGAGCAGGCTGACGCCGTTCCGGTTGCTCGGCCATCTCCTGCGCTGCGGAGAATCCTCCGCACAGCCGGCGCTGCCCTTGCAGGGCGCGCCCTCCTGGACTCCCTTGGACCTGGAACGGCGGCGCGAGCTGATCGCAGAGCTGGCCGGGCGGATTGCATCCGATGGGCCACCTCATCTGCACCCCTGGCGCGGCGTCGACCGCGACGCGCTGGACCCCGCCGAGATGGCAGAGCTGCGAACGTCGCTGGATGACATTGCGAAGGTTCTCAACCGTGTCACCACGGCAGCGGCGCGCATCGGCTCGCTGCTCGATCTGCCTGCGGCGGTCACATTGGCGGATGCCGCAGGCGTGCTGGCATGCGCAGAAGCCGTGGCCGCGATGCCGGAGTGCGACAAGGCTGCTTTCCGCGATCCGATCTGGAGCCGGCCCCATGATGTCGCCGATCTCGTCGACAAGGGTCTGCGCTATGCCAAATTGAAGACGGCGTTCGAATCAGCCTTCGTGGAATCCGCCTGGGATGCATCGATGGCCGATTGCCGCAAGGTGATCGCGGAGAAAGGCAACTCCTGGCTTCGCCTCCTCAGCACGCATTATCGCGCGCAGATGGCGCTGCTGAGCTCCTACTTGAAGGTGCCGATGCCGAAAGCGCTCGATCAGCGCCTCCTGCTGATCGACGGCCTGATGGCGGCGCAGGCCGCGCGCCGATCCTTCGAACAGGTCGAGAGTGCCGGCAGCGCTGCGTTTGGAACCGCTTGGCACAAGGAGCAGTCGGATTGGGATGCGCTTTCGAAACTCACAGCCTGGTGGAACGCATTCCCGAGGTCGCTCGCGAACGACGACGCGCGCCAACGGTTGACGCAGCTCACGCTATCGGCCGACGAACGACAGGCGATCGATCAATTCAACAGCGATCTCGCCGGCCTGCGGTCCGGCCTGCAGCAGCTGATCGAGTTTCTGGAATTGGAGCCCGGCCGCATCCCGCTCGACGCCAGTGATCGTATCCGCTTTGACGAACTGTCCCAGACCCTGTCGACGTGGCAGGGCTCCACCGAACGCCTCACCCGCTGGATCGCTTTCATGGATCGCGTGCGCCGGGCGCGCACGGACGGGCTGGCGGCGCTGGTCGATGGGGCGCTCGATGGCTCGTTGCCGGGCGAGGAGCTGGAACGGGCTTTTGACAGATCCTACTACGATGCCATGCGCGGCGTGATCTTCGCTGAGCATCCCGAGCTGAAGCGTTTCGACGGCGAGTCGCACAGCCGGCTCGTCGACGGCTTTCGCAAGCTCGACCTCGAACGCATGCAGCTGGCCCGCGACCAGATTGCCTATGAGCACGCGGCGGCGCTGCCGCGCAATGCCGGCGGCATCGGTCCACTTGGCGTGCTGAATGGTGAGATTGCAAAAAAACGCAACCACCTTCCGATCCGGCAGCTGCTGGAGCGCGCCGGCCCCGTCATTCAGCAGATCAAGCCGATCTTTCTGATGAGCCCGCTGTCCGTCGCGCAATTCCTGAAGCCCGGTGCGATCGCCTTCGATCTGCTGGTGGTGGACGAGGCCTCGCAAATCGAGCCGGTCGATGCGCTCGGCGCCGTCGCGCGCTGCCGGCAGATGGTCGTGGTCGGTGACGAGCGACAGCTGCCGCCGACGCGCTTCTTCGCAAAGTTGACCGGCAATGATGACGACGACGGCGATGACGAGGACCAGCCGACCTTTCAGGTGAAGGACGCCGAGAGCATCCTCGATCTCTGTCTGGCCAAGGGCCTGTCGCATCGGATGCTGAACTGGCACTATCGCAGCAAGCATCAGTCGCTGATCGCGGTCTCCAACAAGCAGTTCTACGACAACCGGCTGTTCATCGTGCCCAGTCCCTATGACGCCGTCGCCGGCATGGGACTGAAGTTCAACTATGATCCCGATGCGCATTACGAGCGCGGCAGCAGCCGCACCAATCCCAAGGAGGCAAGGGTTGTGGCCGAAGCCGTCATGCGCCACGCGCGGGAAACGCCGCAGAGAAGCCTCGGCGTCGCGACCTTCTCCGTGGCACAGCGCCAGGCCATTCAGGACCAGCTCGAGATGCTCCGCAAGGAGAGCCCGGAGACGGAAGACTTCTTCGCGCCCGGCACGAGCGAGCCGTTTTTCGTGAAGAACCTCGAGAACATCCAGGGCGATGAGCGCGACGTCATCTTCATCTCGATGGGCTACGGTAGGACGAAGGAAGGCTTCGTGTCGATGAGCTTCGGCCCGCTGAATTCGGATGGCGGCGAACGGCGGCTGAACGTGCTGATCTCGCGCGCCAAGCTGCGCTGCGAGGTGTTCTCCTCGATCACCGGCGACGACATCGATCTGTCGCGCGCCAAGGGCCGCGGCATTGCCGCGCTGAAGACGTTCCTGACCTTCGCCCAAACCGGGCAGCTCGATATCGCACAGGAGACCGGCCGCGATCCGGATTCGGTGTTCGAGGAGCAGGTCGCCGCCAGGCTGCGGGCGCTCGGGCATGACGTGAAGACACAGATCGGCACGGCCGGGTTCTTCGTCGATCTCGCGATCGTCGATCCTGACAAGCCCGGCCGTTTCCTGCTCGGCATCGAGTGCGACGGTGCGCAATATCATGCGTCCCGCTCGGCGCGCGACCGCGATCGCTTGAGACAGAACGTGCTGGAGGCGCATGGCTGGGTCCTGCACCGTATCTGGTCGACGGACTGGTTTCTCCGGCCCAAGGAGGAAACCGAGAAGGTCGTGCGTGCGATCGAGGCGGCGAAGGCGCATTGGCGGGAGATCGACGAAGGCACGGTCGCGGCGCAGCCGGTCCCTCCGTCAGGCATCGAGGCGCCTCCACCGGAACAGGCCGAGGACCGCGTTGCTCCGATGGTCGCACAGACGCCGGCTGTGGTCGCGTATGAGGAGGCGAAGCTTCGGGTGCGCAGGGAGGTCGAGCCGCACGAGACCTCGCTGAAGGATATGACGCGCCACGTCGCCGAGATTGTCGCCGTCGAAGGGCCGGTGCACGAATCGGAAATCATCGTCCGGATCAGATCGGCCTGGGGCCTCGCCCGCGCGGGCAATCGCATCCGCGATGCGGTGAGAGCAGCCTTGAACGCGGCAGTTGCCAACGGGCAGATCACCGGAGGTCCGTTCTACGCCGTGCCCGGCCAGGCCGTCGTCGTGCGAAACCGCGAGCATGTGCAATCGCAGTCGATGCGTAAGCCCGAGATGCTGCCGCCGGACGAGATCAAGGCGGCGATCATCCAGGTCGTGCAGCAGAACTACGGCGCCGAGGACGACCAGTTGGTCCAGGCCGTGGCCCGGCTGTTCGGCTTCGGCTCGACCAGCGCCCAGCTGCGCGACGCGGTTCAGGGCAGCCTGCGCGAGCTTCTGGAGGCGGGGCAGCTCCGCCGCGAGGGAGACATGGTGAGCAAGCCGCAGGACGCCTCGCCTGCAGCGCAAGGCTCAACCGGCTAGATCATGAGGCGTTTCCGCAGCAGCGCATCATGATCGTATCTCCCGGATCAGCATCATCGCTTCGGAAGGCAGGTTTCCATCTTCCCGAAGCATGCTCTAAGCAAGGTCCGCCTTCATCAGGTCGCGCAGCGCCCTTGGGATCGGCTGCGCCTTGCCGCCGCTGATGAAGGCGACGCGGACATCGGCCTTGACGAGCACCTCCTCTCCGCGCCGCACCTCCTGCGCCAGCGTGATCGAGGCGCCTTTGACCGCGATCGGCCAGGTGACGACGTCGAGCACGTCGTCCATGCGGGCCGGCCGCAGGAAATCGAGCGTCATCGAGCGCACGACGAAGGCGAAGCCGGGCGCCTCGCTGGCGGCCTCGGCGAACAGCGCGTGCTGCTCGGCCCCCATCAGCCGCAGATGATTGGTGCGGCCGCGCTCCATGAAGCGGAGATAGTTGGCGTGATAAACGATCCCCGAAAAATCCGTGTCCTCGTAATAGACACGCACCTGCATATGGTGGCGCCCGTCGCGGATCTCGCCGTCGAGATGTTGATGGGTCACTGGAAATCCTCGATCGCCCGAAATGGCGATCGTTTCGCCCAGTTCAACCGCGAGCGCAAGCTACGACGTGACCTCCTGCGGTTCCCCGCCGACGGTGACCTGAACGATTTCCGGGGGCATGCCGATTCGCACCGGCATGAGGCTGCAGCCGAGCCCGCCGGAGACGATGACGTCACATTGCGTGCGGATGTGGCCGTAAGCCAGGTTGACACCATTGCGCGGAGGAACCGCCGGTGACCAGCCGAGCAGGCGGACCTGCCCACCATGGGTATGGCCGGACAATTGCAACGATACGCGCGACGGCACCCGCAGTGCGATGTCAGGCTCGTGAGCCATCAGGATGACCGGCGCGCGATCCGTGACCTTGCGCAGCGTGCCGGCGAGATCATCGACACCGATCCGCGGCACGGACCGGAATCGCCGCGCCGGCACGTAAGCCAGCTGATCGCCGAGGCCCGCCAGCCAGAAGGCCTGGCCGTCCTTGGTCAGCCGCACGACCTCGTTCTCATAGACGGGAATCCCGGCCGCCTCGAGCGCTTGCTGGGCGACCGGAACGCCGCGGCCGTTGCGTTGCACGGTTCGATCGTCCCAATAATCGTGATTGCCGAGAATGGCATGGACCCCCAGCGGCGCCTTCAAGCCGCCCAGCACCGGCGCCCAGGCCGCAGCGTCGATACGGCCGATGTGATGACGATGACCGGCGACATAGTCGCCGAGCAGCACGATCAGATCCGGTCGCAACGCGTTGGTCCGCGCCACGATGGTCTCGATATGCGCCAGCGACATCCAGGGATCGCAGGCATGGATGTCGGCGATCGCCGCGATCTTCAGCTCGAGGCCTACAGGCCAATTGCGCGGACGAACATGATAATCGGTGACGCCGAGGCGAAGCGGCTCGATGCCCACGCCATAGGTGGCGGTGGAAAAACCCGTGGCGGCGAGGCCACCGGAGAATGAGAGAAAGCGACGGCGTGACAGCATGGACGAACTCCTCGCACGCAATCCTCTTCTCCGCTCATTGCAACCGATTTCGGGTGTGTCTGTGCAGATTGTCAGCAGTTTCGTTAAGCATCGTCCTCGCTGCCGAACAGGCCGAACTGGCTGGCATCGCGGCTGGGCTCGGCCATGCCGAGATGACGGAACGCATGTGAGGTCAAGAGCCGGCCGCGCGGGGTGCGCTGCAGATAGCCGCACTGGATGAGATAGGGCTCGATGATGTCCTCGATGGCGTCGCGCGGCTCCGACAGCGCCGCCGCCATGGTCTCGACGCCGACCGGGCCGCCGCCGTAGTTCAGCGCGATGGTCGTGAGATAGCGCCGGTCCATCGCATCGAGCCCGGCGGCGTCGACCTCCAGCGCGCTCAACGCGTGATCGGCAATCGCACGATCGATCGCGTCCGCGTTCGCCGCCGAGGCGAAGTCGCGGACCCGGCGCAGCAGGCGGCCGGCGATGCGCGGCGTGCCGCGGGCGCGACGGGCGATCTCGTTGGCGCCGTCGGCGGTCATGCCGACCCCGAGCACGCGGGCGCCGCGCGTGACGATGCCCTCGAGCTCCTCCACCGTGTAGAAGTTCAGCCGGATCGGGATGCCGAAACGGTCACGCAGCGGATTGGTCAGCAGGCCTGCGCGCGTGGTCGCGCCCACCAGCGTGAACTTCGCCAGGTCGATCTTGACCGAGCGCGCCGCCGGTCCTTCGCCGATGATGAGGTCGAGCTGGAAATCCTCCATCGCCGGATAGAGCACCTCCTCGACCGCCGGGCTCAGGCGATGGATCTCGTCGATGAACAACACGTCGCGCTCTTCGAGATTGGTGAGCAGCGCCGCGAGATCGCCGGCCTTGGCGATCACGGGTCCCGACGTCGCACGAAAACCGACGCCGAGCTCCCGCGCGACGATCTGCGCCAGCGTGGTCTTGCCGAGACCGGGAGGGCCGACGAACAGCACATGGTCGAGCGCCTCGCCGCGCTTGCGCGCCGCCTCGATGAAGATCGACAAATTGGCGCGCGCCTGCTGCTGGCCGACGAACTCAGAGAGCTGCTGCGGACGCAGCGCGGTGTCGCCGACATCGTCGGAGCGCCGCTCCGGGCTGACCATGCGCGCGGGCGGCTTCATTTGCTGCCGCGCTTGTACTTGTTGGGCAGCAGCTCGCCGATGGTAACGACCTCAGGCCCGGCGCCGTTCGATGGCACGATCACGCGCGCTTTGGCATCGTAGTCATGGATCAGTTCGCGGCAGGTGCCGCAGGGCGAGACCACCGCGACCTCGCCGGGCTCGCCGGGCTTCGGATGGCGCACCGCGACGATGGTCTCGATGCCATGATCACCGTGCTCGGTGATGGCGCGGCCGATGGCGATGGCCTCGGCGCAGACGGCATTGCGGCCGAGATAGGCGTCGATGTTGACGCCGGTGATGATACGGCCGTCGCGGGTGCGCATGGCCGCGCCGACCTCCTGCCATTCGTTGCGGTAGCGGCTCCTGACCGCGGCTGCGGCGGCCTCGATCAGCTCCTTGTCCTTCTTGCTCACCATGAGGAAAACATCTGCCCTTCTGCTCGCCCGGCGCGGCAACGATAGCTTATTTCGCCAGCTCTTTGAGACCGAGACGGATGAGTTGCGCGGTCTCGGCCTTGTCGCCGGCGGCCCGCGAGGCGGCGGCGATGGCCGCGGCCGCCTGCGGCTGGCCATAGCCGAGATTGATGAGCGCGGAGATCGCATCCGCGATCGGTTGCGGCGCGCGGGAGTCCTCGATTGCGCCGGACAACCTGATAACGCCTGGATCGACATCGGCAAAGGCCGGAGCCTTGTCCTTCAGCTCGGTCACGATGCGCTCGGCGACTTTGGGACCAACGCCCGGCGTCCGCGCCACCGCGGCCTTGTCGCGCAACGCAATGGCGTTGGCGAGATCGGCCGGCGGCAGGGTGCCGAGGACGGCGAGAGCGACCTTGGCGCCGACGCCCTGCACGGTCTGCAAAAGGCGAAACCATTCCCGTTCGACATCCGAGCGAAAACCGAACAGCTTGATCTGGTCCTCGCGCACATAGGTCTCGATCGACAATGTGGCGGCTTCACCCGGCGACGGCAAGGCCTGCAAGGTGCGCGCCGAGCAGTGCACCTGATAGCCGACGCCGCCGACGTCGAGGATCACGAAATCCTCGGCATAGGAATCGATCAGGCCCTTGAGCTTGCCGATCATAGTCCGGCCACCTTCATCCGCAGCGCCTGGCCCTGGCGGTGATGGGCGTGGGTGATGGCGATGGCGAGCGCATCCGCGGCGTCCGCCGACGGCGGCTCGGCCTTGGGCAGCAGGATCTTCAGCATCACCGCGATCTGGCCCTTGTCGGCGTGTCCGGCGCCGACGACGGTCTTCTTGACCTGGTTGGGGGCGTATTCAGCGACGGAAATTCCGAACATCGCCGGCGCCAGCATGGCGATGCCGCGAGCCTGGCCAAGCTTGAGGGTGGCGACGCCGTCCTTGTTGACGAAGGTCTGTTCGACCGCGGCCTCCATCGGGGTGTAGCGGCCAAGCACCGCTGAGAGCCCCTCGTGGATCGCTAGCAACCGGTTCGCCAGCGGCAGGTCGTCGGGCGGCTCGACCGACCCACAGCCGACATAGATCAGCCGGTTGCCCTCGCTCTCGATCACGCCCCAGCCGGTGCGGCGGAGGCCGGGATCGATCCCGATGATGCGGACGGCGGCGCGAATCGGCTGGGCTTTCATGCGTTAGAGATAGCCTCGCGCCACACCGATGGAAACATAAACGGAACAGCGGCAGCGACGTGGTTAAGCGTCCGTCAACCGCCCATTTTCGCCATCAGCGCGTCCGAGATCTCGAAATTGGCGTAGACGTTCTGAACGTCGTCGTGCTCGTTCAGAAGGTCCATCAGCTTCAGCAGCTTCTCGCCGGTCTCGTCGTCCACCGACACTGTGTTCTGCGGTTTCCACGTCAGCGCCGCCTTGCGCGGCTCGCCGAACTTGGCTTCGAGGTTCTTGGCGACCTCATGGAAGCTGTCCGGCGACGCATAGACCTCGTGGCCGCCCTCGCCCGAGATCACGTCGTCGGCGCCGGCCTCGATCGCCGCGTCCAGCACCGCATCGTCGGAGGCGACGCTGCGGTCGAATTCGATGATGCCAACGCGGTCGAACATGAACGAGACCGAGCCGGTTTCGCCGAGATTGCCGCCCGATTTGGTGAAGTAGGAGCGGATGTCGGAGGCCGCGCGGTTGCGGTTGTCGGTCAGCGCCTCGACGATGACGGCGACACCGCCAGGGCCGTAGCCCTCGTAGCGGATCTCGGCATAGTTCTCACCCTCGCCGCCGAGCGCCTTCTTGATCGCGCGCTCGATATTGTCCTTGGGCATGTTCTCGGCGCGGGCGGCGACCACGGCGGCCCGCAAACGCGGGTTCATCGCCGGATCGGGCGTGCCGAGCTTGGCCGCGACGGTGATTTCGCGCGCCAGCTTGCCGAACAGCTTGGACTTCATCGCATCCTGCCGGCCCTTGCGATGCATGATGTTTTTAAATTGGGAATGGCCGGCCATGCGAGGTCTCTTGGAAGGGTCTGAGGTCAGTGGGAAGCGCGGCCTTATAGGCCGATGACTCGTCAAAATCAAAGATTTGGAGCGGATTCAAGGGGCGGTGCAACCGACGGCATGCAGCTGGTGGCCTTGCACCGTAAGGCGGAATTTAACCATCGCTTCACGCCGAAGTGCAAGGATATCAGCCTATCTGCACCTTTTCACGCGCACCGGGGTACCTTCCCATGGCGTTTGGTTTTCTTGCACGACGTGCCCCTGCGCCCGAGACGAAGGCGGAGGTCGCCCTGAAGCCGATCGCCGTCGTTGAGACGCCGGCCGGAGCGGACGGCGATTCGGCGAGCGCGATTCTCGACCTGCTGGAGCTGGAACTCGGCGGGATGATCCGTCAGCTGGAACGCGCCGCGAACGCCGTCGCCAGCGGTGCCGAGGCGACCGCGGGGACACTGACCGACATCCGCCAGCGCGCGGACGCCCTGACCGGCCGCAGCAGCGCCGCCCAGGGGACGGCCGCGACCTTTGCCCAGGCGGCCGAGAAGGTGACCCAGTCGGCGCATGGCATCCGCGCACAGGTCCAGGATGCAGGCCAACTCGCCGACCAGGCCAGCGCTGCCGCGAGCGAGGCACGCGCCAATGTCGACCGGCTGCGCGAATCCTCGGCCGCGATCGGCAATGTCGTCAACCTGATCTCCCAGATCGCCCGCCAGACCACCCTGCTCGCCCTCAACTCGACCATCGAGGCCGCGCGGGCCGGCGACGCCGGCCGCGGCTTTGCGGTGGTCGCGACCGAGGTCAAGGCGCTGGCCATCCAGACCCAGAATGCGACCGAGGAGATTACCCGCAAGATCGAGGCGCTGCAGAAAGACGCCGCCGGCTCCGCCGACGCCGTGCACCGCATCGCGCAGGCGATCGATGCGATCCGCCCGGTGTTCACCAATGTCAACGGCGCGGTGGCCGAGCAGAACCAGACCACCGGCGAGATGTCCGGCAATGCGGCGCAGGCGTCGCAATTCATCGCCTCGGTCGTGGACAGTGCCGCCGACATCGGCACCGCCACCAAGCAGGCGGAGAGCTATGGCGAAAGCGTCACCAGCGCCGGCCGCGCGGTGAAGATGCACGCGCAGAAGCTGAAGGCGCGCTGCGCGGTGCTGCTGCGCCAGGGCAATCGCGTTGCCCGCAGCGGCAATGAGCGCCTGCCCTGCCATCTCAGCCTCGAGATCAAATCCGGCGCGCGCAGTCTCAGCGTCCCTGTCTATGAGATCTCCAACGATGGCATGCTGATCACCGGACCTGAGGCGAGCCGCCTGCCGGTGAACGAGCGTTTCGACGCCGTGCTGGAGGATGTCGGCCCCTGCCGGCTGCGCGTGACCGAGCAGGTCAAGGCTGGCGCCCAGGCGCGGTTCGATGCGCCGAACGCCGAGCTGCGCGAGAAGATCGAGGACAAGCTCTGGGCGCTGCACGAGGAGAACAACGAATTCGTTGCCCGTGCGATGGAGGCCGGCACCGAGCTGAACCGGATTTTCGAGAACGCAGTCAAGAACGGCGAAATCACCCTCGAGGACATGTTCGATACGAACTATGTCGAAATCGCCGGCACCAATCCACAGCAGCACCGCAGCCGCATTCTCGACTGGGCCGACCGCGCTTTGCCGCCGTTCCAGGAGGCCTTCCTGGCCAAGGATGCGCGGATGGCATTCTGTGTCGCGATCGACCGCAACGGCTACCTTCCGGTGCACAACAGGATCTATTCGCACCCGCAGCGGCCGGGGGACGTGGCCTTCAACACCGCCAACAGCCGCAACCGCCGAATCTTCAATGATGCGGCCGGCCTCGCCGCCGGCCGCAACCAGCGACCTTATCTGATCCAGAGCTATGCCCGCGACATGGGCAACGGCAACACCGTCATGATGCGCGAAATCGACGTGCCGATCCGCGTCCGCGGCCGGCACTGGGGTGGCTTTAGGACTGCCTACAAGCTGTAAATCGAGCTGAGATCCGCCGACAATCCTCTTAATAAGCATAATGCTGGGAGCCTGGAAATGTCCGTCGCGCAACGCGCAATCCTGGAAAGTCACGATGCGCGCTGGGGCGCCGAACGCCTCATCGACGAAATCGCCGACCGCATTGGCGGGCTCGGCGTCGAGCTCGCCGATGTCGCTGGCAATGTGCAGGAGGTCGCCAACCGGTTCAGCTACCAGTCGCAGCGGTTCGGCCATCTGCAGACGACCGCCAAGACGATGGTGGCGGCCAATCACGACATCGCCACCGCCTCGCAGGCGGTGCAATCGGCCACGTCGGCGGCGGTCGGCGATATCGCGCAATCGCGCAGCGTCGTCGATGCCGCGGTGCGCCACATCGCCGAGCTGGTGGATTCGGTCGAGCGCATCGAGCAGCGGCTCGGTTCGGTGGGCGATGCGCTGTCGCAGGTCGCCAAAGTGTCGGTGGCGATCGAGGCGATCGCCAAGCAGACCAACCTGCTCGCCCTCAATGCCACGATCGAGGCGGCGCGCGCCGGCAGCGCCGGCCGCGGCTTCGCTGTGGTCGCGAGCGAGGTGAAATCGCTCGCCGAGGCGACCCGCCAGGCCACGCAGCAGATCGGCGACACGCTGCGGGGACTCGATTCCCAGGTGAAGAACCTGCTCGGCGAGAGCGGCCAAGCCTCCTCGCGAGCCAAGACCGCGGGCGAAGGCGCCCAGCAGATCGGCGGCATCATCGTCCGCGTCCAGGACGGCTTCACCAGCGTCGGCCAGGAAATCGACGGCGTAGCCAAGGCCGCGACCTCCAACCTCGCGCATTGCGACGCTGTGATCAGCGAGCTCAACGAGCTTGCCAAGGGTGTCGATCAGTCCTCGATCGAGCTCAAGCAAGCCGACGCCCGCATTGCCAAGCTGCTCGACAGTTCCGAGGCGCTGATCGGACTGATCGCCGAGAGCGGCGTGCAGACCGCCGATGCGCCGCTGATCAAGGCCGTCGTCGAGACCGCAAAGCAGATCTCCGCGGTGTTCGAGGCCGCCGTCGATCGCGGCGAGATCTCGCTCGCCGACCTGATGGACGAGAACTATCGCGAGATTCCGGGCACCAATCCCAAGCAATTCATGACGCGCTATGTCGACTTCACCGACCGCGTTCTGCCGCCAATTCAGGATCCGCTGCAGAGCACCGACCCGCGCATCGTGTTCTGCGTCGCCTGGGCGCGGGGCGGCTATCTGCCGACCCACAATCCGAACTACCGCAAGCCGCAGGGGCCCGACCCGGTCTGGAACAACGCCAATTGCCGCAATCGCCGCCTGTTCGAGGATCGGGCCGTGAAGAAGGTCGCCGCGGCGAGCAACAAGCCGTTCCTGCTGCAGACCTATCGGCGCGACATGGGCGGCGGCCAATTCGTGCTGATGAAGGACCTTTCGGCGCCGATCTTCATCAAGGGCCGTCATTGGGGCGCATTCCGGATGGGCTTCCGCCACAGCTAGGCGCGGTGCCTCACGCGCCCCAGAAGGGAGGCCTGGCCGGGGACAATCGTCCGCCGATGCGCAACGGCGCGATCTTGACGGCCAGCCCGGTCGCATCATCGGTCTCGACCGCCACACCGCTCAGGGTGGCCTCGCCCATCGCCGGCTCGAACCGCGCCGACGGGATGCCGGACTGGAAGCGGCGCAGCGGCTCGTCCTTCTGCATGCCGATGATGGAGTCGTAATCGCCGGTCATGCCGGCATCGGTCATGTAGGCGGTGCCGCCGGGCAGGATCTGGTGATCGGCGGTCGGCACATGGGTGTGGGTACCGACCACGAGACTGGCGCGGCCGTCGCAGAAATGGCCGAGCCCCTGCTTCTCGCTCGACGCCTCGCAATGCACGTCGACCACGATCGCGTCCGCCGCCTCGCGCAACGGGCAAGCGCCGAGCTCGCGGCCGATCGCCGCGAACGGATCGTCGAATGGCGTCATGAACACGCGGCCGAGCACGTTGACCACCAGCGCCCGCGCGCCGTTCTTGGCCTCGACCAGCGCGGCGCCGCGCCCGGGGGTGCCCGGCGGATAGTTCGCGGGACGCACCAGGCGCGGCGCCCGCTCGATGAACACCAGCGCCTCGCGCTGATCCCAGGAGTGATTGCCGAGCGTGACCGCGTCCGCTCCGGCATCGACCAGTTCCTGATAGATCGCCTCGGTGATGCCGAAACCGCCGGCCGCGTTCTCGCCATTGACGATGACGAGATCGAGCGCCCAGTCGCGGATCAGGCCTGGAAGGTGGTCAGAGACGGCGCTGCGGCCGGCCCGGCCGACCACGTCGCCGACAAACAGAATTCGCAATTCATTTGCTCCGGAAATCGAAGGTCTCGCGTTCGGTTAGCACATAATCCAGCGCGGCGTCGTGGGCCAGGGCCGGCACCGCAGCGGTTTCCTGGATGGCGAAACCGAGACCGACGCCGATGACATGATGCGCCTTCCGCAGGTGCGAAAAGGTGTAGTCGTAGTAGCCGCCGCCATAGCCGATGCGGTGGCCGGCGCGGTCGAAGGCCGCGAGCGGCACCAGCATGACGTTCGGGATCAGCTCGGCGGCGGCCGGCGACGGTTCGGGGATGCCAAGCGACCCCATCACCAGCCGATCGTCCGGCGCGAAGGCCCGGAAGGTCAGCGCGTGGCCCCGCGCGGTGATCGCCGGCAGCGCCAGCCGGGCCCCGGCGGCGGCAAGTCTCAGCATCAGGGGGGCCGGATCGAGCTCGCTGCGAATCGCGACATAGCCGGCGACGACGGCGCCCGGCTGCAGCGCGAACGGCAGGCCGCGGGCGGCAATCGTCGCTGCGGCCGCCTTGCGGGCATCCTCGCTCAGCGCATCGCGCGCGGCAAGCGCGTTGGCTCGCAACTGCTGCTTGGACTGCTGTGCGGCCTTCATCGGCATGCGACGTGACCTCCGGGGAGGCCCGCGGACGGCGGGCGATCGAACGTTCTCAGAAACGCTGGGGACCGGCAACCGATGGGGACGGAGAACAGAGAAATGAGGGCAGAGAGATGAGGGAAGAGAGTGAAGCGCGAAGCCGCAATCGCCGTTGAAACGCTCGATCCCGGAGTTCCCTACGAAAGTAGGTGGGCACCATATGTCCAGGTCCACGGACCTGGCCAGGGACAGTTCCCTAAAGGATCGATAAGGCCCCGGGGATATGTTGGTTCCGGACGCGCGTCGCAGCCTCGCCGAGCCAATGTAACCATCGCGGGGTGATTTTGCCAGCGGTGGACGTGATAAGGCGAGACTAGGCCTGCAACTCGCTGTCGTGGCCCGGGTTGCAGCCTTCGCTCAAGCTTCGGCGCGCCCCGGGGGCTCATGGCGGCCGCGTCGAAGGCGAAGACGTGACCGGGCGCCCCAATACTCCGAGGCCGCGGTGACGGAGCCGAGAGGCCGCGGCGTACTGGATCGCCCGCTTTCGCGGACAATGACAGTTGTGGGTTTGCGACGGTCGGGCCGATCACGGCAGAGCCGACGCGGATTGCCCGTTGTGCAAAGGGGCCGTGCGAGAAGGCCGGTATCGCGACGACGCGAGGCCGCCATACATTCCGCTGTCCCGCGAGGCTGCCAGCGAGGCAGCGCGGCACAAGCCGCGCATAGTGTCGCCATGATTGAGGCTCAACGATTGCAGCAGTGGTTGTGCCGGATCATGACCACCAATGCCCAGTAGCGTACATATCTGTAGCGTCCATTGGAGACTGGCATGCGCTTCGATCTCAGGACAGTCACAGCGGCCTGCGCGCTGTTGATCGCATCGGCGGGCGCGAGCCTCAGCGCCGAGGTCAAGATTCACCGTGTCGCGATCCAGGTCGATCAGAACGATCCGGCGATCATGAATCTGGCCCTCAACAACGCCAGCAACATCATGGAGACCTTCAAGGAGAAGGGCGAGGAGGTCGAGATCGAGCTCGTCACCTACGGGCCCGGGCTCAACATGCTGCGCGAGGACACGTCGCCGGTGAAGGACCGGCTCAAGCAGATCGCCGAGCTCAGCTTTCCCGCCAAGATCAAGTTCTCCGCCTGCAACATCACCAAGCGCGGCATGGAGAAGCGCGAAGGTCACCCGATCGCGATCGTCGCCGAAGCCAGCCTCGTGCCCTCGGGCGCTGTGAGGCTGATGGAACTTCAAGAGAGCGGCTGGAGCTACCTAAAACCCTAGGTAGCTGTCGCCGCAAATCCGCCAGGTTTATATCACACGTTCACACGACCTTAGATTGAAGCGGCCATATCAGTCTGCTCACGGGGACACGCGGGCAGACGCGATCGGGGATGATCATCATGCGTCGAACGCCCGCTGGTCCAGCGCTGATCGCGCTGGCGCTGACCTCTGCTGTCTTGTTCACTGCCGGGCCCGTGGCGCTGGCTCAGGATCTCATCAGGGATCAGCCTGCGACGCCGCTCTCCCTCAAGCCCGCCCGCACGGCGGAACGACGGGCTGTCGAGCCTCGGGCCGCGCAGGCGCGTGTGCCCGAGCCACGCAGCGCAGCGGACGAAACCGCGACCAAGACGCGCATGAACCAATGGACCGTCGGCCTCGCCGCGGGCCTGCCCGATGGCGGCTTCGTGCGCTTCGCCAGCGAGATGGCGCGGACGATGGATGACGGCGACAATATGCGCCTGATTCCGATGGTGACGCGCGGCACGACGTCGAACATCGCCGACCTGCTCTATCTGCGCGGCGTCGACGTCGCGATCACCTATGCCGATGCGTTCGACTTTTATGTGAGGCAGGCCGGGCTCGCCAACATCAACGACCGCATCCGCTATGTGCTGCGATTCTTCATCTCCGATGTGCATATCTATGCACGCAATGAGTTCAAGTCGCTGCAGGATCTCAGAGGCCAGAAGATTGCGGTCGGCACGGCCGGCGTCGCCGCGGCGCATACCGGCCCGCTGATCTTCCGGCGACTTGGCATCGACATCGAGCCGGTCGCGGTTGGCGGACCGGTCGCGCTGGAGAAGCTGCACAAGGGCGAGATTGCGGCGATGGTCTATGTCGCCTCGAAGCCGGGCGAGGTGTTCAGCAGCATGAAGGCGGCCGACCCGGGCTTTCACTTCGTGCCGATCCCCTACACCAGCCAGTTCTCGGACTTCTATTATCCCACGGCGATCAAGGCCGAGACCTATCCGGCGCTGCTCGCGCCAGATACCTCGATCGAGACGATCGCGGTCCCTTCGGTGCTCGCCGTCTACAATTGGAAGCCCGGCAGCGACCGCGCCGACCGCGTCAACCGTTTCGTCGAGACGCTGTTCACCAACCTCGCCCGCCTGCAGCAGCCGCCGTTTCATCCGGGCTGGAAGGATCTCAATCTCGACGCCCAGGTGCCGGGCTGGCAACGCTATCCCTACGTCGAGACGGTGCTGGAGCGCATGAGGAAGGAAGCCGATGTCGGCCTGCCGCCGGCCGCAACCGGCAGCCTGTCGCAACAGGAGCGCTTCGAGGCGTTCCTGGCCTCGCAGGCCAAGGCGCCGACGACGAAGGCCGAGAAGGAGGAGCTGTATCGCTCGTTCCTGGACTGGAGCCGCAAACGTCAGAAGTGAGGGATCGACGTGATCCGATGCCAGCTGGCGCTCAATCGCTTATCGCAGCGATGCGAGCAGATAGGTGGAAACTGAAAAGCGAGCTATCACGGCAGAGACGGTCAGCTCCCTCTCCCCGTTCTTACGGGGAGAGGGTTGGGGTGAGGGGCAGCCGCACGGGAAGTGCATGCGGTGAGACCTGTCCCCCCTCACCCGGATTGCATCTGGCGATGCAATCCGACCTCTTCCCGCAAGCGGGGCGAGGTGCACCGCGCCTGCCGCACGAGCGATCGTCAAACAACTTTTCTCAGCTCAACAACAGCTCCATGCCCGGATCGCCCTTGGCCATGGCCCGCTGATAAGCGGGGCGCGCGCCGATCCGCGCCAGATAGCCGCGGATGTTGGGGAACGGCGCGAGGTCGTAGGGCAGGAAGTAGCGCATCGTGGTCAGCGAGAACACGGTCATGATGTCGGCGGTGGTCAGCGCGTTGCCGGCCAGATAATCCGTCTCGCCGCAGCGCGCCTCGACGGCGGCGAAGGCGCGATCGACGCGCCCGCGCATCGCCAGCAGCATGGGATTGTCCTCGGGCAGATTGAGCCGGTTCAGGATCATCAGCCGCCCCATCGCCGCCTGCAGCGTGCCGTTGGCGAAGTGAAACCAATACAGGAACGGGGCAAAGCCGGGATCGTCGGGACCGGGCCGCAAGCGCCCCTGGGCGTATTTCGCGGTGATGTACTCGACGATCGCCCCGGACTCGGCGAGTTGCAGCTCGCCGTCGGTGATGACGGGCGCGGCGCCGATGGCATGCAGCGCCTTGTACTCCGCGGGCGCCAGGATGGTCTTGGCGTCGCGCGCGTAACATTTCAGATCGTAGGGGATCTCCAGCTCCTCGCAGAGCCAGACGATGCGTTCGGATTGGGATTTTCCGAGATGATGAACGGTGAGCATGCGCTACCTTACCATCGCGCCATAGACGATGTCCTGCACCTGCTCGCGATAATATTTGCGCAAGTCCCCGGGCGCCGCCGTGCCGACCACCACAACGAGGCGCTCCTTGGGATCGCAGAAGAACTGCGTGCCGAAGGCGCCGTTCCAGCTGAACTCGCCGGGATTGCCGGGGACAGCAGAAAGGCCCTCGCTCACGCGCACGGCGACGCTGAGGCCGAAGCCGAAGCCGGCGCGATGCGGCTCGACATTGGCGACGGTGTTCTTGATCTCCGGTCCCAGATGGTTGGAGGTCATGTGATGCACTGTCTTCGGGCTCAGGATGCGCACATCGTCGAGCTCGCCGCCATTGAGCAGCATCTGGCCGAAGCGGATGTAGTCGCCGATGGTCGCAAACGAACAGGCGCCGCCGCAATCCGACCTGGTCGGCGTGTCCAGGAGCTTGATCGCCTGCGGCTTGCCGGTGAGCGGATCGTTCGGGAACGGCCGCGCCAGCCGCGGCCGCTGCGCCTCGGTCGGCGCGAAGGTGGCATCGACCATGCCGAGCGGCTTCCATAGATTGTTGGAGAGATAGTCGCCGAGCCGCTGCTCTGAGACCTTCTCGACGACGGCGCCGAGCACGTCGATGGAGAAGCCATATTCGAACTGCGTGCCCGGCTGATGCGCCAGCGGCAGCTTGGTGAGGCGCTCGATGAAGGCCTGGGTGTCGCCCTCGATCGCCGGCGCGATGCCGTCCGGATAGAGCCGCGCCACCGGGCTCGCGCTGTCTGGCCGGCCGCCATACATCAGGCCCGAAGTGTGGCGATAGAGATCATGGATCAGGATCGGGCGCCGCTGCGGCTCGAACTGCAGCGCTCCGCCCTCCTGCACCACGCCGACCTTCATGTCCGCGAACGCCGGATAATAATCGGCGAGCTTCGCCTGCAGCGGCAGCCGGCCCTGCTCCATCAAAGTGAGCGCGCCGACCGCCGCCATCGGCTTTGTCATCGAGGCCAGGGCAAAGATCGCATCCAGCGGCATCGGCGTGCCCTTGACCGGATCGAGCTGGCCATAGGCCTTGTAGTGCACCAGCTTGCCATCGCGCGCGATCGCCACCACGGCGCCGGGCACGCGCTTGGCGGCGATCTCGCGGGCGAAGAAAGCGTCCATGCGGTCCAGGCCGGATTGCGAGAAGCCGACCTCGTCGGGCTTGGCTTCGGGCAGAGGTGCGGCAGCGAGCGGCGTGACGATCATGGTGAAGGCAATGGCCGCAGCCGCCTTGATCCGCGTCTTCATGAAACCTCCCTGATGCGGGTGACCCCGCTTATGCTTGCGGGACTCGACAGGTCCGCTGACGCAAGCAGTAAGTCAGCTCGCGGAGATCGACAAGCGTTTGCAACACGATCGTATCGCGGCGATGTGATCAGCTTCGCTGCTGCACAATGGCCGCGCGACCTGACGAATCATCGAGGACGGATGAGATCGCTGCCGCGCGGGATCACGCATGCTGAGAACGATCGGGCACATCCTTCACGCGATCTGGGCTGTCTGCGCGATCGCGGCCGGCACATTCGTCGGTGCCGCCTTAGGTCTTCACTCCGGCGGCTGGATCGGCGCCGTTGTGCTGGGGGCCGTCGGCCTCGTCATCGGCGCCGTGGCGGCGGCATTCCCGTTGCAAACCATCGCAACGATCATCGAGGGCCTCTGATCGCATCGCCGGAACCGTTGCGGTTGCGAGATGTTGGCTAACTCACGTTTCGAACAGAGCTTAGCGCCATGACCGCAACCGAACTCGGCGCGCGCTATCGCGCCTACATCGCGTGCCTGAACGCGCAGGACTGGCCGCAGCTCGGCAATTTCGTGCACGAGCATGTCGTCCACAACGGGCGGCAGATCGGGCTCGCAGGCTATCACGACATGCTGATGGGCAATTTCGCCGAAATTCCAGACCTTCGCTTCGACATCCGCCTGTTGCTATCAGACCCGCCACATGTCGCGAGCATCCTGAGCTTCGATTGCCGGCCGCGCGGCACGTTTCTCGGCCTCCCCGTCAACGGCCGGCGCGTCGTCTTCGCCGAGCACGTGTTCTACGCATTCCGCGAGGGCAGGATCGCCGAGGTGTGGTCGGTCATCGACAAGGCGGCGATCGAGCTGCAATTGTGAGGCCACGGCGCGAGCGTACATTCCATCCTGCCACTGATGGATCTGGCTCTGTCATTGATGGCGAGTGCTGCGAAACAATGCTGAGCCTTTGCTCGGCCCTGGATTGCTTCGCTGCGCTCGCAATGACGGAGCAAGTCAATGATGATTGGACAAACTGATCAGTTGTATGTCGTAGCAACCTACCCGATCGCCACGCCACCGCCGATCGTGCGGTTCAGCACCTGCGTGGTGCGCTCGATGCGCTCGGCGGCGGCGTTCAGCGCCTTGGCCACGGCAACCTGCGTCGCGCGGGCGCGGTCGGCGGACTGGTTGCGCACATTGCGCAGGCCTTCGAGCTCCTGCTCCAGCATCTGCACGCGCTGATTGGCGTCGATCAGTTCGTCGCACACCGTGAGCGCCGCCATCACGGTGAGCCTGGCGTCACCGATCTCGCCGAACTTGCCGCGCAGATTGGTGATGCGGGATTCGAGGCTCTCGGCGAGCTTCAGCAGCCTGAGCTCCTGGCCCTCCTCGCAGGCCATGCGATATTGGCGGCCGTTGATGGTGACGTTGATGTGGCTCATTCGTCATCCTCATCATGATGCGCCGTGTCCTGCGCGTCGCCGCCATTGAGCACCGCGCGAATGGTGCCGATCGCGCTATCGAGGCGCTCGGCGATCTCGCGATTGGTGCGCTCGAGCCGGCGCGTTTTCATCAGCGAGCCGTCGAGTTCATCCGCGAGGCGGGAGCGATCGGCGCCGAGCGCCTGGATCCGCGTCGCCAGCTCGTCCTCGTCCCGATCAGCCTCCCGCCGCCGCTCGACCGCGCTCTCCAGCGCGTCGAGCGCGGTCATCAGGCGCCGCGTCGCCGCCTCAAGATCGGCGGCGCCGGGTTCCACCTGACCGGCAAGATTGGCAGGGTGATCGTTCATGAGGCGGATGCGAGGCCCTTCCATCGCCGGGATAGCGACAAAAGCCGCTGTCCGGCAAGCGTTTACGGGCAAAATCTTACGTGCTGGACGAGCCAAGCGCAACGCTCGGCCGAAACTATGCACTACTAAGCAACTTTTGGGCGGCCCGGGACGTTGCATTGCCTTTGATTCCCGGAACCGAGGTGCTAATCAGCCCGCAAATTCCGGGCCCGCCAGCGATACCGGCGGCTCTCTTGTCATCAGCACTTCACGTTTGGACGGATTCCAGCATGACGCAGGTCGATCATTCCCGCATGGCCAACGCCATCCGCGCGCTCGCGATGGATGCCGTCGAGAAGGCGAAATCGGGCCATCCCGGCCTGCCGATGGGCGCCGCCGATGTCGCCACCGTGCTGTTCACCCGCGTGCTGAAATATGATGCTGCAGCGCCCGCCTGGCCGGACCGCGACCGCTTCGTGCTGTCGGCCGGCCACGGCTCGATGCTGCTCTACGCGCTGCTGTATCTCACCGGCAACGAGGAGATGACGCTCGACCAGATCAAGCGTTTCCGCCAGGTCGATTCGCTCACCCCCGGCCATCCGGAAAACTTCCGCACCAAGGGCATCGAGACCACCACCGGCCCGCTCGGCCAGGGCATCTCGACCGCCGTCGGCATGGCGCTGGCCGAGAAGATGCTGCAGGCTGAATATGGCAAGAAGATCGTCGACCATCACACTTACGTGCTGGCCTCCGACGGCGACCTGATGGAGGGCATCTCCCAGGAAGCGATCGCGATGGCCGGGCACTGGAAGCTCAACAAGCTGATCGTGCTGTGGGACGACAACGGCATCTCGATCGACGGCCCGCTGTCGATCGCCGACTCGGTCGACCAGGTGAAGCGCTTCAAGTCGGCCGGCTGGGCCGCCGAGCTGATCGACGGCCATGATCCGGAGGCGATCGCCGCCGCGATTGCCCGTGCGCAGAAATCCTCCAGGCCGTCGCTGATCGCCTGCAAGACCACGATCGGCTATGGCGCCCCGACCAAGGCCGGCACCTCCAAGGTGCATGGCGAGGCGCTCGGGCCGGAGGAATTGAAGGGCGCCAAGGAGAAGCTCGGCATCTCCCTGGAACCTTTCTCGGTGCCGGACGACGTGCTGGCGGCCTGGCGCGAGGCCGGCCGCCGCGGCGCGCCTGCGCGCGCCGAATGGGAGACGCGGCTCGCCGAGATGGGCCCGCGCAAGCGCGCCGAGTTCGAGCGCCGGTTGCGCCATGAGCGTCCCGCGGCGCTCGCAAAAGCGCTGAAGGACCACAAGAAGGCGCTGCTGGAGACCCCGCTCAACATCGCGACGCGCAAATCGTCGGAGGCCGCGATCGAGGTGATCGCCGCGGCGATGCCGTTCGAATTCGTCGCAGGCTCCGCCGACCTCACCGGCTCCAACAACAACAAGGCGAAGTCGGCCACCTCGTTCTCGGCCAAGACGCCGAAGGGCCGCTTCATCCATTACGGCATCCGCGAGCACGGCATGGCCGCGGCCATGAACGGCATCTTTCTGCATGGCGGCTTCGCGCCGAACGGCGCCACCTTCCTGGTGTTCTCCGACTATGCCCGCGGCGCGATGCGGCTGTCGGCGCTGATGGGTGCCGGCGTCGTCTATGTCCTGACGCACGACTCGATCGGCCTCGGCGAGGACGGCCCGACGCATCAGCCGGTGGAGCATCTGGCGGCGTTGCGCGCGATCCCGAACATGCGCGTGTTCCGCCCGGCCGATGCGGTCGAGACCGCCGAGTGCTGGGAGCTGGCGCTGAACCGCACCAACGGGCCAACCGTGCTGGCGCTGACGCGGCAGAACCTGCCGCAGCTGCGCACCTCGGCCCCGTCGGACAATCCGTGCAGCCATGGCGGCTATGAGCTGGTCGCAGCCCAAGGCGAGGCCAAGGTGTCGCTGTTCGCCACCGGCTCCGAGGTCGAGATCGCGGTCGCCGCGCAGAAGCAGCTCGCCGAACGTGGCATTCCAGCGCGCGTGGTCTCGGTGCCGTCGCTGGAGCTGCTGCTGGAGCAGCCGGAGGACGCGAAGGCCGCCATCATCGGCAAGGCACCGGTCAAGATCGCGATCGAGGCCGCGGTGCGCTGGGGCTGGGACGCCGTGATCGGCTCGGACGGCATCTTCATCGGCATGCATTCGTTCGGCGAGAGCGGCCCCTACAAGGAGCTCTACAAGCATTTCGGCATCACCGCCGAGGCCGCCGTGGACGCGGCCGTGAAGCGGCTGGGCTGATCCTGCCGCAAGCGGCTGCATCGCCAGCCTCCGATCTCAACCCTCATGGTGAGGAGGCGCAAAGCGCCGTCTCGAACCATGAGGCCCGGGTCGAGATCACGGGCCTCGTCCTTCGAGACGCTTGGCTTCGCCAAGCTCCTCAGGACGAGGAGCGGCATTGACTGTGACGCGCAAAGACGAGGACAATACGAGAACCGGCGCGGCTTGACGCCCCTGTTCTCCCGACCTGCGGACGCTCTCTCCACCCATGGCCTCAGCCCCCAACGCCACGACCGATACGGCCGATCGCGCGCTGGCCGTGCTGCATTCGGTGTTCGGGCTGCCGGGCTTTCGCGGCGCGCAGGAGAAGGTGGTCCGGCATGTCACCGCGGGCGGCAATTGCCTGGTGCTGATGCCGACCGGCGGCGGCAAGTCGCTGTGCTATCAGCTGCCGGCGCTGCTGCGCAAAGGCTGCGGAATCGTCGTCTCGCCGCTGATTGCCTTGATGCGCGACCAGGTCGCCGGGCTGACCGAGGCGGGCGTCAATGCCGCGGTGCTGAACTCGACGCTGTCGCGCGAGGAGGCCGACGAGGTCGAGCGGCGGCTCATCGCCGGCGATCTCGATTTACTTTACGTCGCGCCGGAGCGGCTGGTGACGCCGCGCTGCCTGGCGCTGCTGGAGCGCGCTGACATCGCGTTGTTCGCGATCGACGAGGCGCATTGCGTGTCGCAATGGGGGCACGATTTCCGCCCGGAATATATCGGCCTGTCGATCATTGCCGAACGCTTCCCCGAGGTGCCGCGCATCGCGCTGACCGCGACCGCCGACGAGCTGACGCGCAAGGAGATCGCCGAACGGCTCGGCCTCACCGACGCACCGCAATTCGTCGCGAGCTTCGACCGCCCGAACATCCGCTACGAGATCGTCGACAAGAACAACGGGCCGGCGCAGCTGAAGGCCTTCATCAAGGAGCGCCACCCGGGTGACGCCGGCGTCGTCTACTGCCTGTCACGCGCCAAGGTCGAGGATACCGCGGCGGCGCTGACCGAGGCCGGCATCACCGCGATCCCCTATCATGCCGGGCTCGAGGCGAGCGTGCGTTCGCGCAACCAGGACCGCTTCATCAACGAGGACGGCATCGTCGTCGTCGCGACCGTCGCCTTCGGCATGGGCATCGACAAGCCCGACGTGCGCTTCGTGGCGCATCTCGATCTGCCGAAAAGCATCGAGGCCTACTACCAGGAAACCGGACGCGCCGGGCGCGACGGCAAGCCGTCGACCGCCTGGATGGCCTACGGCCTGTCCGACATCGTGCAGCAGCGCCGGATGATCGACGAGTCCACCGGCGCCGAGGCGTTCAAGCGGGTGTCGATCCGCAAGCTCGACGCGCTGGTGGCGCTGGCCGAGACCGCCGGCTGCCGGCGCCGGCTGCTCCTGAGCTATTTCGGCGAGACCCCGGCGGACGAGAAATGTGGCAATTGCGACAATTGCCTGTCGCCGCCGCAGGTGCGCGACGGCAAAGTGATCGCGCAAAAGTTGCTGTCCTGTGCCTATCGCACCGGGCAGCGCTTCGGCGCCATGCATTTGATCGACGTGCTGGTGGGGCGCGCGACCGAGCGCGTCAAGCAGTTCGGACATGATCAATTGTCAGTGTTCGGCGTCGGGCGCGAACTTAATGAGAAGCAATGGCGCGCGGCGCTGCGCCAGCTGGTGGCGATGGGCCATCTCGCGCCGGACAGCGAGGCCTATGGCGCGCTGAAGCTGACGGAGAGCGCGCGCGGCGTGTTGAAGGGCGAGACGCCGATCCTGCTGCGCGAGCAGACGGCGAGCACCGGCCGTGCGATCCGCAGCAAATCGCGGCGTGGCGACCTGGTGCAGCGGCCGGCCGCGGCAGGCGATGCCACGCTGCTCGCGCGCCTGCGGGCCTGGCGCTCGGAGATCGCGCGCAAGCGTGGTGTACCAGCCTATGTCGTGCTGCACGATGCAACCATCGATGGCATCGCCAGCGCCCGGCCGGCCACGCTCGGGCAGCTTCGCGACATCCCCGGGATCGGTGACAAGAAGCTTGAACATTACGGCGACGAGTTGCTGGCGCTGATCACGGCGGCAGGCGCCTCAGGATCAGGATCGCCATCAGACAGTTGAGATTGGCGCAAAAACGGGCTACCAAGGGCTCATATCGTCCGCTCCCGTCCGGCAGAACCGGTCGGCATTAGTTCCAAAACCCTCGTGGCGCCCTTCCGAAAGGGTCGCAGACGGGGACGAGAAACGTCATTGAAGGAGACGAACATGGCAGTCCGGGTCGGGATCAACGGGTTTGGCCGCATTGGCCGTAACGTTCTGCGCGCCATCGCGGAGTCGGGTCGCAAGGACATCGAGGTGGTCGGCATCAACGATCTCGGCCCGGTCGAGACCAATGCCCATCTGCTGCGCTTCGACAGCGTGCATGGCCGCTTCCCCCACACCGTGACCGTCGACGGCGACAGCATCGATATCGGCCGCGGCAAGATCAAGGTGACCGCCGAGCGCGATCCGTCGAAGCTGCCGTGGAAGGATCTCGGCGTCGACATCGCGCTCGAATGCACCGGCATCTTCACCTCCAAGGACAAGGCCTCCGCGCATCTGACCGCCGGCGCCAAGCGCGTGCTGGTCTCGGCGCCGGCCGACGGCGCCGACGCCACCATCGTCTACGGCGTCAACCACACGACGCTGACCAAGGATCATCTTGTCGTCTCCAACGGTTCGTGCACCACCAACTGCCTGGCGCCGATCGCCAAGGTGCTGAACGATCTGGTGGGCATCGAGACCGGCTTCATGACCACGATCCACGCCTACACCGGCGACCAGCCGACGCTCGACACCATGCACAAGGATCTCTATCGCGGCCGCGCGGCGGCGATGTCGATGATCCCGACCTCGACCGGTGCGGCCAAGGCGATCGGCCTCGTACTCCCCGAGCTGAAGGGCAAGCTCGACGGCGTCGCGATCCGCGTGCCGACGCCGAACGTCTCGGTGGTCGACCTCAAGATCGTCGCCAAGCGCAACACCGATCCGAAGGAGATCAACGAGGCGATGAAGCGCGCCAGCGAGCAGGAGCTGAAGGGCATCCTCGGCTACACCACGGCGCCGAACGTCTCGATCGACTTCAACCACGATCCGCACTCCTCGACGTTCCACCAGGACCAGACCAAGGTCATGAACGGCAACCTCGTGCGCGTGATGTCCTGGTACGACAATGAGTGGGGCTTCTCCAACCGCATGGCCGACACTGCCGTCGCAATCGGCAAGCTGCTGTAACCCACATACACCGTCATGCCCGGCCTTGTGCCGGGCATCCACATCTTGCTCGCAAGGCAACTAAGCCGTGGATGGCCGGGTCAAGCCCGGCCATGACGGAGGGAGATGTTCGACATGACAAAATTCCGCACCCTCGACGACGTCGATCCCAAAGGCAAGCGCGTGCTGCTGCGCGTCGACCTCAACGTGCCCACCGAGAACGGCCACGTCACCGACACGACGCGGCTGGAGCGCGTCGCGCCGACCATCAACGAGATCGCGACCAAGGGCGGCAAGGTCATCCTGCTCGCCCATTTCGGCCGGCCCAAGGGCCGCGATCCGAAGGACTCGCTGAAGCCGGTCGCGGCCGCGCTGTCCGCGGTGATCAAGCGCCCGGTCGCCTTCGCCGATGATTGCATCGGCGAGCCGGCCGCAACCGCCATCGCCGCGATGAAGGACGGCGACGTGCTATGCCTGGAGAACACGCGCTTCCATAAAGAGGAAGAGAAGAACGACCCGGCCTTCGTGGCCGAACTGGCGAAACTCGGCGACATCTGGGTCAACGACGCGTTCTCTGCCGCCCACCGCGCCCATGCCTCGACCGAGGGCCTCGGCCACAAGCTGCCGGCCTATGCCGGCCGCACCATGCAGGCCGAGCTCGACGCGCTGGAGAAGGCGCTGGGGTCGCCCGTCAAGCCGGTCATCGCGATCGTCGGCGGCGCCAAGGTGTCGACCAAGATCGACCTCTTGGAAAACCTCGTCACCAAGGTCGATGCGCTGGTGATCGGCGGCGGCATGGCCAACACCTTCCTTCATGCCCAGGGCGTGCAGATCGGCAAGTCCCTGGCCGAGAAGGATCTCGCCGCGACCGCGCTGCGGATCATGGAGAAGGCGGAAGCCTCGAACTGCGCCATCATCCTGCCGGTCGATGCCACCGTCTCCTATCACTTCGCGGCCAACTCGCCGTCCTTCGCCTATGGCCTGGACGCGATCCCGCCGGACAGCATGATCCTCGACGTCGGCCCGCAATCGACCGCGCGCATCCATGCCGCGATCGACGATGCGGCGACCTTGGTGTGGAACGGCCCGCTGGGCGCCTTCGAGCTGACGCCGTTCGACCGCGGCACGATGGTGGCCGCCAAGCATGCGGCGGAACGGACCAAGGCCAAGAAGCTGATCTCGGTGGCGGGCGGCGGCGATACCGTCGCGGCGCTCAACCAGGCCGGCGTGGCATCGGACTTCAGCTACGTCTCGACCGCCGGCGGCGCCTTCCTGGAGTGGATGGAAGGCAAGCCGCTGCCGGGCGTCGAGGTACTGAAAGTCTGAGACCGCGGAGCTTGTCGGCCATGAATGTTTCTGTTATGTTCCATTCATGGCCGAGGCACCGACGGATGCTGTTCGTCCGATCCTGGTGAAGATCCAGGAAGGCATCGCTGCACTCCGGGCCGAGGTCGGGCAGTTCAGGCAGGACGATCGCGCCGAACACGAGCGGATGGAATCTTTGATCCGCAAGCAGCGCCGCGATGCCGCCGGCATGCTGGTCATGATGCGCGCAACCGCCAGCGACTTCGACGAGCGGGTCAGCGAGGTCGAGGAGCGCATCGCGGCTCTCGAAGCCAGGACGACCTGATCCTGCGGCCTTGGCGTGATCGACCAGCGGCGCCAGCTCGGGTCGCTAACCTCAACATCGCCTGACCGTCCCCTCCTCCCGCCTGCGTCGCCGCCACCCTTGGATTCCGCCCACCGCCGCGTTATGCACGGGAGATCAGTTTCGGCGCGTGCGTCAGCCGCCGCACAGTCCAATTCTTAATCAGGGAGTTCCAGCCATGGCTCGTATTACGTTGCGTCAATTGCTCGATCACGCGGCGGAGCACGATTACGGCGTCCCGGCCTTCAACATCAATAATATGGAGCAGGCGCTGGCGATCATGGAGGCGGCCAATGCGGCCGATGCCCCGGTCATCATCCAGGCCTCGCGCGGCGCCCGCGCCTATGCCAACGACGTCATGCTCAAGCACATGATGGACGCGCTGACCGAGATCTATCCGCAGATCCCGATCTGCGTGCATCTCGATCACGGCAACGAGCCGGCGACCTGCATGACCGCGATCCAGTCCGGCTTCACCTCGGTCATGATGGACGGCTCGCTCAAGGCCGACGGCAAGACGCCCGGCGATTGGGACTACAATGTCGGCGTCACCAAGACGGTGACCACCATGGCGCATCTCGGCGGCATCTCGGTCGAGGGTGAGCTCGGCGTCCTCGGCTCGCTCGAGACCGGCATGGGCGACAAGGAGGATGGCCACGGCGCGGAAGGCAAGCTGTCGCATGATCAGCTTCTGACCAATCCCGACGAGGCGGTGAAGTTCGTGCGCGAGACCAAGGTCGACGCGCTCGCGATCGCGATGGGCACATCGCACGGCGCCTACAAGTTCACGCGCAAGCCGGACGGCGACATTCTCGCGATGAACGTGATCGAGGAGATCCACCGCAAACTGCCGAACACGCATCTGGTGATGCACGGCTCGTCGTCGGTGCCGCAGGACCTGCAGGAGATCATCAATTCCTATGGCGGCAAGATGAAGCCGACCTGGGGCGTGCCGGTCGCCGAGATCCAGCGCGGCATCAAGAACGGCGTGCGCAAGATCAACATCGATACTGACAACCGCATGGCGATGACCGGCCAGATCCGCAAGATCCTGTCGGAGCACCCGGAAGAGTTCGATCCGCGCAAATACCTGAAGCCGGCGATGGAAGCGATGACCAGGCTGTGCAAGCAGCGCTTCGAGGAGTTCAACACCGCCGGCCAGGCCGGCAAGATCAAGCGCGTGCTGACGACCGCGGAGATGGCCAAGCGCTACGCCAAGGGCGAGCTCGACCCGACGGTGGCTTAAGCCTGCCGTCATCGTCGAGGCTTATCGAGCCCAGGCATGGGCGCCAGAGCGATGTCCTCCCTAGAGAGGAGAGGACATCGCTGACGGCCAATTGAAAGGCTGAGGCGAAAGAGGCTCGGCGAAAGAGGCAGCCTGCTTCACCTCTCCGAGAGCCCGCCTTACCTGCGGCCAATGTTCGCTCGGCATCCGCCCGAGAACCGTCTATTTTGATGGGCAGGGCAGGTGCGTCTGGAGCCAAACATGAATCTCTCCGCACTGAACACCGTCGCGCTCGCCATGGTCACCCCCGGGAAGGGCATTCTCGCGGCCGATGAATCCACCGGCACCATCAAGAAGCGCTTCGACGCCATCGCCGTCGAATCCACCGCGCAGAACCGCCGCGACTATCGCGAGATGCTGTTTCGCAGCGACGGCATGACGTTCATCTCCGGCGTCATCCTGTATGACGAGACCATCCGGCAGAACGCCGCCGACGGCACGCCGCTGGTGAAGCTGATCGAGCAGGCCGGCAGCATTCCCGGGATCAAGGTCGACGAGGGCACGCAGCCCCTGCCCGGCTGCCCCGGCGAAACCGTCACGGTGGGACTCGACCGGCTTGCGGATCGGCTGGCGGCGTACTACGCGCTGGGTGCGCGCTTCGCCAAATGGCGAGCGGTGATCGATCTCGACAAGGACAGGATCCCCTCGATGACCGCTGTTCATGTCAATGCGCATGCGCTCGGCCGCTACGCCGCGCTGTGCCAGGCCGCCGGTCTCGTGCCGATCGTCGAGCCAGAGGTGTTGATGGACGGCGATCACGATATCGGTCGCTGCTTCGACGTCACGCGGCGCGTGATGAACGAGGTGTTTCGCGAATTGCGCATCCAGCGGGTTGCACTCGAAGGCATGATCCTGAAGCCGAACATGGTCGTGTCCGGTCAGAAATGCCCTGTGCAGGCCGGCGTCACGGAGGTCGCTGACCGAACCGTGCAGCTCTTGAAGGAGTGCGTGCCGGCGGCCGTGCCGGGTGTCGCCTTCCTGTCGGGCGGACAATCGGATGCACTGGCAACGGCGCATCTCGACGCAATCAACCGGCGCGGCCCGCTGCCTTGGATGCTGACCTTCTCCTATGGCCGCGCATTGCAGGCGGCGCCGCAGCGCGTCTGGGCTGGCCGGACGGCGAACGTCCGCGCCGCGCAGCGCGCCTTCAGCCACCGCGCCCGCATGAACGCGCTGGCGAGCCGCGGTCAATGGACCACCGAACGCGAGAACGAGGCGGCCTGACGTGTCCGACAAGACAGCTCCCGCGCGGCCGGCGCCGCGGCTCTATCTGGCAACCCAAATGGTGACCGATCCGGCCCCGCTCGCGGCCAGCCTGCCGGCGATCCTCGGCAGCGCCGACGTCGCCGCGGTGCTGGTGCGGCTCAAGGAAACCGATCCGCGCAGCATGATCACCACCGTCAAGGCGCTGGCGCCCGCGATCCAGGGCACCGGAGCGGCGCTGCTGATCGACGGCCATCCCGACATCGTGGCCCGCGCCGGCGCCGACGGCGCGCATTTAACGGGGATCAAGGTGCTGGAGGAGGCGCTCCCCGGCCTGAAGCCCGACCGCATCGCCGGGATCGGCGGCTTGTCGACCCGCCACGATTCGATGCGCGCCGGCGAACTCGGCGCCGATTACGTGCTGTTCGGCGAGCGCGACGCCCACGGACGGCGGCCCTCGCCGGACGCGATCAACGAGCGCCTGGCCTGGTGGGCCGAGCTGTTCGAGCCGCCTTGCGTAGGCTACGCCATCTCGCTCAAGGAAGCGGCTGATTTCGTGGCTGCCGGCGCCGATTTCGTGCTGGTCGACGATCTCGTCTGGAACGACGCCCGCGGCCCGGCCGCGGCGTTGGCGGAGATCGGCGCGACGATCCGGGCCGCTCATGCCGCGGCGCCGGTCGCCCCGGCGGGACAGGGCTGAACGGCTGGCGATGACCCTCCTGCGCCTGACATATATGCTTGCGGTGATCGCGGCGGCGACGACGGCGGCGCATGCGCAGATCTCGTTGACGCCGCCGACCCTGCAGCAGCCGCCGGCCGAAAAGCCGAAACCCGCCGAACGGCCCGCCGAGAAGGCCGCCGACAAACCCAAGCCGCCAGCGGTCACGAAGAAGCCGGCGCCCGCCCCTGCCCCGACGGCAAAGCCCGCCGCTCCGGCGCCGGTGGCATCGCCGCAGCCGCCGCAGCCGGCCGCCACCGATCCCAATGTCGACCTGGTCTACGGCGCCTATCAGCGCGGCCAGTACAAGACCGCCTTCGACTTGGCCACGCCCCGCGCCCAGGCCGGAGATCCCAAGGCGATGGCGATGCTGGGCCAGCTGTACGAAAACGCCATGGGCATCCGCCGCGATTACGAGAAGGCGGCGATCTGGTACAAGCGTGCCGCGGAGGCCGGCGACCGCGAGGCGATGTTCGCGCTGGCGATGATGCGCCTGGCGGGGCGCGGCGGCCCCGTGGACAAGCAGGAGGCGGTGAAGCTGCTCGCCTCCGCCGCCAAGCTCGGCGAGCCCAAGGCGGCCTATAATCTCGCACTGCTGTATCTCGACGGCCAGACCCTGCCGCAGGACCTCAAGCGATCCGCCGAGCTGCTGCGCATGGCTGCCGATGCCGGCAATCCGGAGGCGCAATATGCGCTGGCCACCTTCTACAAGGAGGGAACGGGCGTTCCGAAGGACCCGGAAAAGGCGACCCGGCTGCTGCAGGCGGCAGCGGTCGCCGACAATGTCGACGCGGAGGTCGAATACGCCATCGCGCTCTATAACGGGGTCGGCACGCCCGAGAACAAGCCGGCGGCGGTGTCCCTGCTGCGCCGGGCAGCACGGCAGAACAGCCCGATCGCCCAGAACCGGCTCGCCTGGGTGCTCTATTACGGCGCCGGCGCTCCGATGGACAAGGTCGAAGGCTACAAATGGCATTTGGTGGCCAAGACGGCCGGCAAGGGGGATCCCAAGCTCGACGAGAAGTTTGCCGACATGCCGCCCGAGGACCGCGCCAAGGGCGAGCAGGCCGCCAAGCGCTGGCTCGGAACCACCAAATGACCGGCGCCTGATCGGCTCTTGACGTCGCCGCCCCGGCAGGGCACCCACTGCATCCGTCTCACCCGCCTCCGCCCGTCCGGACGAGGCACACCGCGAGCTGCGGTCAGCCCAGCGCATCGAGAACATGATCCATTCCGCCCTCATCAATGTCATGGTCAAGGCCGCGCGCCGGGCCGGCCGCAACCTCAAGCGCGACCTCGGCGAGATCGAGCACCTGCAGGTGTCGCTGAAGGGACCCGCGAACTTCGTCTCCCGCGCCGACAAGAAGGCCGAGGAGATGCTGTACGAGGACCTCTCGAAGGCCCGCCCCGGCTACGGCTTCATCGGCGAGGAAGGCGGCACGCGCGAGGGCAGCGACAAGTCGCATACCTGGATCGTCGATCCGCTCGACGGCACCACCAACTTCCTGCACGGCATCCCGCAATTCGCGATCTCGATCGCGCTGCGCCGCGAGGACACGGTGATCGCCGGCGTGATCTACAACCCGGCCAATGACGAGCTCTATATCGCCGAGCGCGGCAAGGGCGCATTCCTGAACGACCAGCGGCTGCGCGTCGCCGCGCGCCGTCAGCTGCATGAATGCGTCATCGCCTGCGGCCTGCCGCATATCGGCCGCGGCGACCACCAGTTGTTCCTGCGCGAGATGACCGCGCTGCAGCCGAGGGTCGCCGGCCTCCGCCGCTTCGGCGCCGCCTCGCTCGATCTCGCTTTCGTCGCGGCCGGCCGTTTCGATGCCTATTGGGAGCGCGATCTGCAGCCCTGGGACATCGCCGCTGGCATGATCATGGTGCGCGAGGCCGGGGGCACCGTCTCCGACGTCGACGGCAAGACCGACGCGCTGACCACCGGCCACGTGCTGTGTGGCAACGAGGTCATCCACCGCGAGCTGGCCAGGGTGCTGAAGGCGGCGGCGTAACGCCGCCGGGGATACCTTGGGGGCAGAGACCTGCCCCGCGCGGCTCTACCGCCGGCCGCTGGTGAACGCCTGCGGCGTGGCGCCGGGCAGGGCTGGCGAGTTGATGTCGCTGTCGATGCGATCGGACGACTGGCCGGCATAGCTGAAGCCGAGCGACAGGCTGATATTGGACGTCGGCTTGAACTCGACGCCGCCATTGATCGCATAGGCCGGAGTCGAGGTCGATCGCCCGTCGAAGGTCGCGAACGGGCCGCCAAGGCCGGGATTGTATTTCAGCGTATCGAAGCCGCCGTAGAAGCTGACGCCGCTCTTGAAGGTGTAGCCGTATTGCGTACCTTCGGTGGTGTAGGAGCCGAGCGATCCATAGCGGTTGACGATGTTCGAGCTGAGGCCGACGCCCGACAGCGCCGACCAATTGTTCGTCACGCTGTAGCGTCGTGAGAAGAAGCCGCTGTCGGTTCCGTTCGTCGTAAAGCTCGGAACATCGCCGTAGGAATCGAGGCTGCCGGACTCGCTGAAGCCGACCGGCCAGCCCGGAAGCCAGTATTTGACTGGGCCCGACTGGGCGTGGGCCGCGTCAACGCCGAGGCTGAGGCCAGCCAGCAGAAACGCGAAAGCCAATTTGCGTGAGACCATCGACATGCCGTTACCGCTACACGTCTGCGGATCATACACGCGGAGAGTGGCGAACTCCAGACACAGACAGGATATCGAGCGCCGCGAAGCGGGTGCGCTTCCCTCCCCACGCCGCAATCGCGCCAGCGATTATCGGCAGCGGGGAGGGAGCAGAGCATCTGCGGGGATCAAATGTGGCACGATCGTTTGAGCGCGCTGCTCCGATCGCCTACGGCTTCGCCGGCGCCGGCGGTCCGTAGACCTCGCGCTCGGCCATCGGCTGCGGCTTCTCCCGATCGCCCGCGAGCACCCGCTGCACCGAGACGAAGAACACCGGCACCATCAACAGCGCGAGGACCACCACGGCGATCATGCCGCCCATCACATTGGTGCCGAGCGCCTGCTGACTGGCACCGCCGGCGCCTGTGGCCATCGACATCGGCAGCACGCCGCAGACGAAAGCGAGGCCGGTCATGATGATCGGCCGGAAGCGCAGGGAGCAGGCCTCGATCGTCGCCTCCACCAGCGGCTTGCCGTGGGCGCGCAGATCCTTGGCGAACTCGATGATCAGGATGGCATCCTTGGCGGCGAGGCCGATGATGGTGATCAGCGCCACCGTGAAATAGACGTCGTTGGAGAGACCGCGCAGATTGGCCGCGACCACGGCGCCGAGAATGCCGAGCGGCACGGTCAGGAGCACGGCCAGCGGAATGGTCCAGCTTTCGTAGAGCGCAGCGAGACACAGGAACACGACCAGCGCCGACAATCCGAGCAGCAACGGCGCCTGCGAGCCCGACAGCTTCTCCTGCAGCGACTGGCCGGTCCATTCATAGCCGAAGCCACGCGGCAGATTGGCGGCGAGACGCTCCATCTCGTTGAGCGCATCGCCCGAGGTGTAGCCCGCCCTCGCCTCGCCGGAGATGCGGATTGCCGGATAATAGTTGAAGCCGGCGATCTGGCTCGGTCCCTTGGCCCATTGGATCGTCGCGAAGGACGAGAACGGTACCGGCTGTCCCCTCGCGTTCTTGACGCTGTAATTGAGAATGTCGTCCGCATTCATGCGGCTGATGCGGTCGGCCTGAACCACGACGCGCTGCATACGGCCGCGATTCGGAAAGTCGTTGACGTAAGTCGAACCGAGATTGGTCGAGATGGTGTTGTTGATGTCCTCGAAGGTGACGCCGAAGGCGCCGGCCTTCTCGCGGTCGATCATCAGATTGACCTGCGGGCCCTGCGGCAGGCCCTCGATATAGACCTTCTGCAGCACCGGGCTGGCATTGGCCGCGGCAATCAATTGGTCGGCGGCCGCGGTCAGCGCGGCATAGCCCTTCTGGCCGCGGTCCTGCAGGCGGAAGCTGAAGCCCGAGGAGTTGCCGAGATTGTCGATCGGCGGCGGCTGCAGCGCGGTGATCTTGGCATCGCGGAGCGAGGCCAGATCGCGGTTGATGTCGGCGACCAGCGCCGCGGCGCTGTCCTGCTTGCCGCGCTCGGACCAGTCCTTCAGCGAGATGAACGCCTGCGCCGTGTTGACGCCCTGGCCGGCATAGCTGAAGCCGGTCAGGAACGTGACGTCCTCGATGCCCTCGCGCTTGGCCAGATACTTCTCCACCGCCTCGACCGCGGCCTGCGTCCGCGCGTAGGAGGAGTCCGCCGGGGTCTGCACGTCGGTGGTGATGAAGCCCTGGTCGTCGACCGGCAGGAAGCCGCCGGGCAGCTGGATGAAGGCGTAGGTGAGCCCGACGAGGAAGATCGCGTAGATCAGCATCAGCCGTCCGGTGCGCGTCAACGCGCCGCCGACCACGCTTGTGTAGCGGTTGCGGCTTCCGTCCATGAAGCGGTTGAACCAGCCGAACAGCCCCGTTCTGGCATGGCCGTGGCCGGCTTGCACCGGCTTCAACAAGGTGGCGCACAGCGCCGGCGTCAACGACAGCGCCAGCAGCGCCGAGAAGCCGATCGCCGCAACCATGGTGACCGAGAACTGCCGGTAGATAATGCCGACCGAGCCGGGGAAGAACGCCATCGGCACGAACACCGCCATCAGCACCAGCGTAATGCCGATGATGGCGCCGGTGATCTGGCCCATCGCCTTGCGAGTCGCCTCCTTCGGCGACAGCCCCTCCTCGGCCATGATGCGCTCGACATTCTCGACCACGACGATGGCGTCGTCGACAAGGATGCCGACCGCGAGCACCATGCCGAACATCGTCAGCATGTTGATGGAGTAGCCGACCAGCATCAGGGTCGCGCAGGTGCCGAGCAGCGCCACGGGCACCACGATGGTCGGGATGATCGTGTAGCGGATGTTCTGCAGGAACAGGAACATCACCACGAACACCAGCACCACGGCCTCGACCAGGGTCATCAGCACCCGCTTGATCGAGGCCTTCACCACCGGGGTGATGTCGTAGGGAATCTCGTAGCTGATATTGGACGGGAAGAAGCGCGACAGCTCCTTCATCTTGGCCTCGATCGCGCTCGCGGTCGCCAGCGCGTTGCCGGTCGGCGACAGCAGCACCGACAGGCCAGCGGTCGGCTTGCCGTTGAGGCGGGTGTTGAACTGATAGCTCAAGCCGCCGATCTCGATGCGGGCCACGTCGCGCAGCCGCACCGTCGAACCGTCGGGATTGGCGCGCAGCATGATCGACCCGAACTCATCCGGCGAATCGAGCTGGCCCTTGACCAGCACCAGCGCCGAGGTGCGCTGCACGGTCGTCGCCGGCTCGGCGCCGATACTGCCCGAGGCGACCTGCGCGTTCTGGGCGCCGATCGCCTTGGTGACGTCGTCGGCGGTGAGGCCGTAGCCGATCAGCTTGTTCGGGTCGAGCCAGACCCGCAGCGAACGCTCGGTCGAATACAGCGTGGCGCGGCCGACGCCAGGGATGCGCCTGATTTCGCCGAGCACGTTGCGGATCATAAAGTCGCCGAGGCCGATTTCGTCGAGACTGCCGTCGGTCGACTGCAAGGTGATGATCTGCAGCACTGCGGCGGAGGCCTCCTCGACCAGGATGCCCTGCTGAATGACCGCGCGCGGCAGCCGCGCCTCGACGCGCTTCAGCCGGTTCTGCACCTCGACCGACGCATCATTGGTCGACGTGCCCGGCACGAAGTTCGCGGTGATCTCGACCTGGCCGAGCGAGTCGCTGGTGGATTCGAAATTGAGAATGCCGGAGGCGCCGTTGAGCTCCTCCTCGATCAGGCGCGTGACGCTGTTGTAGAGGTTTTCGGGCGAGGCGCCGGGATAGCTGGTCGAGATCGAGATCGAGGGCGGCGCGATGATCGGATATTGCGCCACCGCCAGCAGGGGAATCGCGATCGCGCCGATCAGGCAGATGAAAAGGGCGACGACCCAGGCAAAGATCGGCCTGTCGATGAAGAAGCTCGGCATCGGCGACTAACGCGGCGTCGCGTTCGGCTCGATCTGAGCCGCGGCGCTGGCCTCGGTCCAGGCCTGCGGGGCCACCTTGTCGCCGGCGGCGAATTTCTGGAAGCCGTCGACCACCACCCGGTCGCCGGCCCTGAGGCCGTCGGTAACCAGCACCAGACCGTCCTGGATCGGACCCGTGCGGATCGGCCGCGCGATCGCGCGGTTGTCCTCGCGGATGACGTAGACCTCGGACCCGCCGGCGGCGTTCCGCTGCACCGCCTGCTGCGGCACCGCGACGGAATCGCTGTCGATGCCCTGCTCGATACGCACGCGCACATACATGCCCGGCAGCAGCTCGCGTTTCGGATTGGCGAACTCGCCCCGCAACGTGACCTGGCCGGTGGCAGCGTCGACCTTGGCATCGGAGAACAGCAGCTTGCCCGGAATCGAATACAACGTGCCGTCATCGAGCACGAGCCGGACCTTGATCGCGTCCGGCGCGATCTGGTCGAGATCGCCGGACTCGAAGGCGCGGCGCAGGCGGTTGAGCTCGCTGACCGACTGGGTGAAGTCGGCATAGATCGGATCGAGCTGCTGGATGGTCGCGAGCGAGGTCTCGTTCTGGACCGCGATGGCGCCTTCGCTGACCTGCGCGGCGCCGACGATGCCGTCGATCGGCGCACGCACCGTCGCGTAGTCGAGATTGAGCTGGGCACGCGCGAGATCCGCCTTGCGGGCCTCGACATCGGCCGCCGCCTCGCGCTCGCTCGCGATCGCCTTCTCATGCTCGACCTCGGGCGCGGCGCGCTCCTTGAACAGCAGGTTGATCCTGCGCGCCTGCTGCACGGCGCGCTCATGCACCGCCTCGGCCTTCGCCAGCGCCGCACGGCCCGACATGATTTCCACCTCGAAGGGCTTCGGGTCGATCCGGTACAGCGGATCGCCTGCCTTGACCTCGCTGCCCTGGCGGAACAGCCGCTCGACGACGATGCCCGACACCCGCGGCCGAACGTCGGAGACGCGGGTCGGCGCAATGCGGCCGGGCAGCTCGCGCACGATCGCGCGCGGCTTCTGCTCGACGGTGACGATGCCGACGTCGGGAACGACGGCCTGTTCGTTGGCGGACGCCTGAGCCTGCGTAGCTTCGTTACAGCCGGCCAGCAGCGGCGCGGCAACGGCGAGCATCAATGCGGAGCTGATCAGCACCGCGCGCGAACGAGACATGGGTAATTGCGCCCCTGGATGATGTTGCAAAGCGGTCGACCGGGCGTCCCGGTCATGGCGCCATTCTGGCGGCAATGTCCCGTGCAACATAGAAAGCGCACGCTGCGACGCAACGCAGCAGCCGGGCGGCTTGATGTCACACGAGCCAACCCCTTCATTCCTAATCGCTTTTTACGACTCACCGAATTGTGAGCGTTTTGTGTCGGCGGGTTCCAGCCGGTTCCGCACAGCGAAACCGGCATTGTGCGCCGGTTCCGGCGAATCCGGCAGCCCTCGATTTATGTATTGGCCGGACGCAGACGATAGTGGCTGACGCCCCATTCCCGACCCTCGTCGTGACCGAACAGGCCGGCCGTGGCGAGGAAGAACCAGCGCCAGCGGCGCATCCACAACGCGGTGTCGTCGCCATAGACCGGCTGCAGCGCCTGCAGGATGCGGTCGCGATCGGCGTCGAAATTGGCGAGCCAATCCTTGGCGGTGCGCTGATAATGCGTGCCGCTCCAGCGCCACTCCTTCTCCACCGCGAACAGATCTTCGTGCTGCCGGATCAGGGTGTGGCTCGGCATGATGCCGCCGGTGAAGAAATGCTGCGCGATCCAATCCTCGCGATCATTGCGGTCGAACAGATAGGAGCCGGTGCGGTGGGTGAAGATGTGAATGAACAGCCGCCCCTCCGGCTTCAGCCACGATCTGACGCGCGACAGCAATTGCCGCCAGTTCATCATGTGCTCGAACATCTCGACCGACACCACGCGATCGAACTGGCCGTCCGGCGCGAAGTCGTTCATGTCGGCGGTGACAACACGCAGGTTGAGCAGGCCCCGCGCGCTCGCCATGTCAGCGATGGCGAGACGCTGAGAGTGAGAATTGGACACCGCCGTGATCTGCGCATGCGGAAACTGCCGCGCCATCCACAGCGACAGCGAGCCCCAGCCGCAGCCGAGCTCCAGGATGCGCTGGCCGTCCTGCAGACCGGCATTGGCGACGGTCTGACGTAGCGCCTCCTCCTCCGCCTCCTGCAAGGTCGAGGCCGGGTCCTTGTAGAAGCAGCAGGAATATTTCCGATTGGGCCCCAGCACCCGCGCGAAGAACGCGGCCGGCACCTCGTAATGCTGGCTGTTCGCCGCATCGGTATGCTCGGCGATCGGCCGCATCGCCAGCAGGCGGGCGAACTCTGCGTCGCCCATCGCCTGCGGCTGCGCCAGCCGCGCCGCCGTGCGCGCGCACAATTCATGGATCACGGCACGGATCACTGGATCGGGCAACGGCACGCGCTCGGCGGCGCCGATGATGGTGGAGATGAAGCTCATGCGGTGGCTCCGTCACGCGGCGGCAGGGGAAAGAAGGCGCTGGTGCGCGCCTGGTAGGCCCGGTAGCTGTCGCCGCGCGAGCGCAGCATCTGCTGCTCGAGCGGCGGGATGCCGGTGACATGGACCAGGATCCAGTACATGAACAGCGGCGCCAGCAGGCTCGCGAGGCCCCACGGATTGTCGAATGACAGCGCGATGACAGGGTAGGACAGCCAGCACACCCACTCGAAGAAGTAGTTGGGATGACGCGACCAGCGCCACAGCCCGACGTCACACACCTTGCCCTTGTTGGCGGGATCGGCGCGAAACGCCTTCAGCTGCGCGTCGGCGAGCCCCTCACCGGCGATGCCGAGAAACAGCACCAGGATGCCCAGATAGTCCTGCAGGCGCAGTTCGGCCGCCGGCGCATGGGCGGCGACGAAGATCGCGAACACCAGCGGGATCGAGCCCCAGGCCTGCTGCTGCAGGAACAGAAACATCCGCCGCGGCGCGGCGGCGCCCCATTGCCTGGCGAATTCGGCGTAGCGCGGGTCGTCGGAGATGCCGCGGCTGCGCACCGCGACGTGGCCGCCCAGCCGCACCGCCCAGATCGCAACCAGGACCGCCACCAGCCATTGCCGCGCATTCGGCGCGGCACCGCCGACCGGCCAGATCGCCCCGGCAGCGCCGACGAGGCCGACGGAAAATGTCCAGATCGTGTCAACCCAGCCCGAATTGCCGCTGCGCTGCTGCACCATCCAGGCCAGCGCCATCAGCACGGACATCGCCAGCGCCATCGCCAGCAGAGCTTGCAGATATTCCAGGATGGTCATGACAAAGCCCGGGCATTCCAGCTAAATATAAGCCACGGGACTAACTACGCCGCGGACGCCCGCCGGTTTCAGCCACAGTTCCGCGCAGGGGACGGGAATTGCGCCGATCGCGGCTTTTCTCCCGCCGCTGCTGTGCCATAGTGGATTTTCGGGACCGGTCCCCCCGCAACGGATGTCATCGACAATGCCTCAAGGCTCCCCTTCCCGCTCCGCGATGGACGTCGCAATGACCAAATTGTCCACGCCCCGGATCTTCCTGGTGCGGATGCTGGTCTTCCTGGTGCTGTGCGCCCTGGTCGGGGTGGTGCTCTACAAGCAGATCATCATGGCGTTCTTCGCCAATCCGGGGCTCAACGCACTGATCGGTGCGGTGCTGCTGATCGGCGTCGTCTTATCGTTCCGGCAGGTCATCCGGCTCTATCCCGAAGTGTCCTGGGTCAACAATTTCCGCATCGCCGATCCCGGCCTGGCGGTGCCCCGCCACCCGACCCTGCTGGCTCCGATGGCCGCGATCCTCGGCCGCGAACGCTCCGGCCGAATGTCGATCTCGCAGCAGACGATGCGCCATCTGCTGGATTCGATCGCCACCCGCCTGGACGAGGCCCGCGACATCTCGCGCTACATGACCGGCCTGCTGGTCTTCCTCGGCCTGCTCGGCACCTTCTGGGGCCTGATCGAAACCGTCGGCTCGGTCGGCAAGGTGATCGACGGGCTCAAGGTCGGCGGCGACGCCGGCGCGCTGTTCGACACGTTGAAGGGCGGCTTGGCGGCGCCGCTCAGCGGCATGGGCATCTCGTTCTCGTCCTCGCTGTTCGGCCTCGCCGGATCGCTGATCCTCGGCTTCCTCGACCTGCAATCGAGCCAGGCGCAGAACCGCTTCTATACCGACCTCGAGGACTGGCTCGCCGGCACCGTGCGCGAATTTGGCGGCAGCGGCGACGGCGCGAGCGGAGATCTCGCCATCGCCGTCGAGCGGCTGCGGACGGCCATGGAGGAAGGATCGGGCCGCGGCGCCACCGCGGCGATGGCCAACCTCGCCGAGGCGATCCAGGGCCTGGTCGGCCACATGCGCACCGAGCAGCAGATGATCCGGGAATGGGCCGACGGCCAGGGCGAGCAGAACCGCGAGATCAAGCGGCTCCTGGAGCGGCTCGCGCGGCAGACGGAAAAGAGCTAGCGCGCAACCGCGCTTGCGTTGGCAGTTCTGAGGAGACGCTGAATGGCGCTTGCCCGTACCCGCCGTGGAGATTCCGGCCTCAACTACTGGCCGGGCTTCGTCGACGCGCTGTCGACGCTGGTGCTGTCGATCGTGTTCCTGCTGACCGTCTTCCTGGTGGTGCAGTTCTTCCTGTCGCAGGAGGTCACCGGCAAGGACAAGGCGCTGGAGCAGCTCAACGCCAAGATCGCGCAGCTCAACGAGATGCTGTCGCTGGAGAAGCTCGGCAAGCTCTCGCTGGATGACCAGGTCGCGCAATTGCGCGCGGGCCTCGCCAACGCCGAAGCCGAGCGCGACCGCGTCAAAGGTCTGTATGACGGCCTTGCCAGCGCCGGCAGCAATGCCGCCGGCCGGACCAACGAGCTGAACCGGGCGCTCGATTCCGAGAAGCAGGTCACCGCGCGGGCGATGGCCCAGATCGAGGTGCTGAACCAGCAGATCAGTGCGCTCAGGCGCCAGCTCGCCGCGCTCGAGGATGCGCTCGACGCCTCCGAAAAGCGCGACAAGGAATCGCAGAACCGCATCGCCGATCTCGGCTCCCGCCTCAACGTCGCGCTGGCGCAGCGGGTGCAGGAGCTGACGCGCTATCGCTCCGAATTCTTCGGCCGGCTGCGCGCGATCCTCGGCAACCGTCCCGACATCCGCGTCGTCGGCGACCGCTTCGTATTCCAGTCGGAGGTGTTCTTCGACACCGGCCAGGCTACCCTGCTGCCCGAGGGACAACAGGAGCTGAACTCGGTGGCCACGGCGCTGGTTGATCTCGACAAGCAGATCCCGACCGAGATCTCCTGGGTGCTGCGGGTCGACGGCCATACCGATGTGCGGCCGATCAACAGCCCCGTGTTCAAGTCGAACTGGGAATTGTCGTCGGCGCGCGCCATCTCGGTGGTGCAATATCTGATCTCGCTCGGCGTGCCCGCGCAGCGCCTCGTCGCCGCCGGCTTTGCCGAATTCCAGCCGCTCGATCCCGGCAACACCGAAGATGCCTTCCGCCGCAACCGCCGCATCGAATTGAAGCTGACGGAGCGGTGACGCCGAACGTCTCATTGCGGCCCTATCGCGCGGCGGACGAGGACGCGGCGATCGCGTTATGGCAGGCGACGTGGCAGCTGGCCTATCCCGCGATCGACTTCGCGGCGCGGATGCCGTGGTGGCGCGCGCGCTGGCGCAACGAGCTGGTGCCGAACGCCGAGGTGATCGTCGCCGAGACGGACGGCGCGCTCGCGGGCTTCGTGACCATTGATGCCACGGGCTATCTCGATCAGCTCGTGGTCGCGCCGCAGCATTGGGGTTCGCCGCTCGCGACGCGCCTGGTCGAGGCCGCGAAGGCGAGGTCCCCCGGCGGCATCACGCTGCTGGTCAACACCGACAACGCCCGCGCCATCCGGTTCTACAAGCGCAGCGGCTTCGTCGAGGCCGGCGCGGACGTCAATCCGACCTCGGGCCGCCCGGTCCTGCGCATGGCGTGGACGCCTTAATCGCCTCCCGATCGCAGCGACACATACCGCCGTCGTCCCGACAACCGAGCGACCACAGGCCGCAGCAGGGTTTGGCGAAGAACGATGTGGCGAGTATCGCCCGCCCCTGCTTTCGCAGGGGCGACACCGCGTATGGGGTGAACAGCAACTACACGCCGCGAAACAGCACACCGATCGTGAGCACCACGAAGGCGATCGCCAGCGCGTCGAAGGCATGCGCGGCCGACAGCAGCGGCACCGAGGCGTGCATGTAGTGCGCGAGCATCGCGACCAGGGCGAGCACTAGCGCGATCGCGAAGATCACGAAGGAGGGGGGCGTGAGGGCAAAACTGCCACGACGGTAAGGCATGCGCGCTGCTCCTGTGCGGTCAAGTGTGCGGTCGGCGCACATCGAGCGCCGCGCCAACTGTTCCGGCAGGGAACGTACAAGGCCCGAGAAAGGTTGCAGGTCCGCCGCGAGAATTCGTGGGTGTGTTTGCACGTCGTCATGGCCGGGCTTGTCCCGCCATTCACGTCATCCTCCCCCCTCGGAACAACGTGGATGCCCGGGACAAGCCCAGGCATGACGGCCTAAATCATTGTTGGGCGTTCCTGCTGCGCTTGAGCCAATTGGTCAAACGCGATCGCCCTGCTGTGCACGGGAGTGCCGAAACTACACGCCTTCGAACTGCAGCCGCGCCAGCCGGGCATAGAGGCCGTTGGCGGCGACCAGCGAGCTGTGCGTGCCCTGCTCGACGATCCGGCCGCGGTCCATGACCAGGATGCGGTCGCAGGACAGCACGGTGGCGAGGCGATGCGCGATCACCAAGGTGGTCCGGTCCTTCATCAGGCCTTCGAGCGCGGTCTGCACCAGCGTCTCGCTCTCGGCGTCGAGCGCCGAGGTCGCCTCGTCGAGGAGCAGCAGCGGCGCGTCGCGCAGGATGGCGCGCGCGATCGCAATGCGCTGGCGCTGGCCGCCCGACAGAGTCACGCCGCGCTCGCCGAGCGGGGTGTCGAAGCCTTCCGGCAGCCGGCGAATGAACTCGCTGGCATGGGCGAGATCGGCCGCGCGCTCGACCTCGGCGTCCGACGCCTCCGGCCGGCCGAAACGGATGTTCTCGCGCGCACTCGCCGCAAACACCACGGACTCCTGCGGCACCAGCGCGATGCGCTCGCGCACCTTGCGCGGATCGGCGGCGCGCACCGGCACGCCGTCGACCGAGATCGCGCCGGAGGCCGGATCGTAGAACCGCAGCAGCAGATGAAACAACGTGCTCTTGCCGGCGCCGGAGGGGCCGACGATCGCGACCTTCTCGCCGGCGCGGATCGCAAACGAGACATCCTCGAGCACGCGGACATCGCGACGGCTCGGATAGGCGAAGCTGACACGGTCGAAGCTGATGTCGCCGCGCGCAGGCTCCGGCAAAGCCGCGGGGTGTGCCGGCGCCTTGATGTCCGGTTGGACATGCAGGAGTTCGAACAACCGCTCGGCGGCGCCGGAGGCGGCCGAGACCTCGCCCCACACCTCCGAGAGCTGGCCGAGCCCCGCGGCGGCGAACGCCGCATAAAGCACGAACTGGCCGAGCCGCCCGGCACTGATATTGCCGGTCAGCACGTCATGCGAGCCGACCCAGAGGATCGCGACCACGCTGGAGAACACGATGAAGATGATGATCGCGGTGAGCACGCCGCGGGCCTGGGTCGAGACCCGCGCCGCCTCATAGGCCTGCTCGACCTCGCCGCCGAACCGCCCTGCCGCCAGCTTTTCGCTGGTATAGGCCTGCACCGTGCGGATGGCGCCGACCAGTTCGGAGGCATAGGCCGAGGCATCGGCCAGAGTATCCTGGGCGTTGCGCGACAGACGCCGGACCCAGCGGCCGAATGCGACCAGCGGCATCACGATCAGCGGGATCGCCAACAGCACGAAGCCGGACAGTTTGGGGCTGGTAAAGACCATCATGCCGGTGGCGCCGACGAACAGCAGCAGATTGCGCAGCGCGATCGAGACCGAGGCACCGGCCGCCGACTTGATCTGCGTGGTGTCGGCGGTGAGCCGCGACACCAGCTCGCCGGACCGCGCCGAATCGAAGAAAGACGGCGACAGCGACATCAGATGCGCGAACACGTCGCGGCGGATATCGGCGACGATGCGCTCGCCGATCGTCATCACGAGGTAATAGCGGGCGGCGCTGGCCAGGGCGAGCACGGCCACCACGGCGATCATGACGCTGAAATAGCTGTTGATCAGCTCGATGCCCTTCGGCGTGAAGCCGAAATCGATCATGCGCCGCACCGCGACCGGCACCAGCAGGGTGGTCAGCGCGGCGATCGTCAGCGAGATCAGCGCGAGGAGGGCACGGCCGCGATAGCGGGCGATGTAGGGGGCGAGCGCAAGCAGCGGCCGCAGCTTGGACCGGCGGACCGGGGTCGTGGGCTCGATCAGCGCTTCGACGGCCGCAGCCGCGTCGCCGACCGGGTCCTGCCCTGGAGGAACAACGCTCTGCCGCTCGTCCAGCCGTTCCACTGCGCTCATGAGGCCACCTGAGAATTCATCCAATCTGTCGTCGTGATAGGCCCGCCGCACCGGCCTTGGCAAATCCGGTAATATACCAAGGTGGATGGCGGATCCTGGCTTGTTTCGCGACCTTGGCTTGTTTTGGGCGGGACCTTGGGCTATAGACCGCGCCAATTGTCCCCCTTCAGTGACGGCAGGATGAGGCGCGACCGCGCCCTGTCATGTCTAACGCATTGCGCCCTAGGATCCGCCATGAAAGCCGACATTCACCCGAATTATCATACGATTACCGTCGTGATGACCGACGGCACCGAGTATCAGACCCGTTCGACCTGGGGCAAAGAGGGCGACAAGCTCAACCTCGACATCGACCCGAAGTCGCATCCGGCCTGGACCGGCGGCACCCAGCAGATCATGGACCGCGGCGGCCGCGTCTCGCGCTTCCAGAAGAAGTTCCAGGGTTTCCTCAAGAAGGATTGATGCAGCGCGCGGGCCTCAAGCGCCCGCAGCACTGGCAGCCTGACAGCAAAACGCCCCCGGAAACGGGGGCGTTTTTGTTGCGCGTGTCGCTGCGGCGGTGCCGGCGAGCTCGGCCTGCGCCGAGCCCCGGGATTCGAGGCTTACTGCTCGAAGGCAGCCTTCAGCCGGTTGAGATGCGGCACCAGCGGATTGCCGATCGCGCTCTGGTCCGGCGGCGGGGAATGGATCGTGGCGTCGAGGCGGCGGACCCGCCCCTGCAGGCTCATCGAGCGCGCGATCAGGTCCTGCAGCTGCTGCGGCAGCTTCTCCAGGAGGTCGGCCGGCCCGGGATCTGCGGCGGTGAGCTTGACCTTGGTCTTCTCCCGATTGGCTTGACCCAGCGTCATCTCGCCTTCCTTCACGGCGCGGTGCAGCAGCAGCCAGGACGCCAGCTGCATCAGGCGCGTGGTGAGCCGCATGCTCTCGGTCGCGTAGGTCAGGCTGACGGCGCGATCCAGCGCCTTCGCTTCGTTGCGGCCGTCGCCATCGAGATAGGCGGCGGTCTCCTCGACCAGATCCATGCCCTCCCGAAACAGCGCGCCGAATGCAGCAGAATTGGTGAGCCGCTCATTGAACTGAACCAGAGCGCCATCGCCCAGCAAACGGTCCGACATGGTTAACGCCTCATAAACGCGACTGATTTACGCAATCCGGCCACCGCGCCGGTATGATGAACAAATCATTGCGCGACGGCTTTTCAGAGTCCAGCGGCAACGCCTTTTATGGTTTCCACGGCGTGGGGCGAGCGTCCTTCATACCGCTCGTGATGCGAGCAACGGTAGCTGGACAACGCAAAAAAAGAGCCGCCGTTTCCGGCGGCTTTTGAAGTTGATAACAGGGAGGCGTCAAACAGAGTGGACAGGAGCCACTCGGTGTCCAAACGAGGACGGTTCCGGTTGTAAACCCGAAAGCTTAATCAACCGTAAATGGCGAAAATTTTTCAAACTTCATTAGCCATGTCGGCCACTGGCCGACCGTCACTCGCCGACCGTATTTCTACCTGCTGGAACAGGTCAGGATTTGAAGATGCTGGCGGCGGCGTCGCGCGATGCGCGCTTCTTGGCCAGCGCCTGCTCGACCCGCTCGATCTCACTTCGCAACAGCGCAATGCGGCCGGTCAGTTCCTCGACGGAGAGCATCGCGAGATCCTGACCGATCTCATGTGACCCTGCCTTGCGCGGCCGGTCGTCGTCCTCGTTTGCCATCGCCCCCTCCTCCCGGTTGCCAGCCCGGCCCCGGCTGGCTTAAGCACGCCCAGCACACCGTCTCAATATCCTGGTCTCAACGTCGTGCTGAAGGACATCTCATGGAACAGCTGCCCGCGCAAATGACCGTGGTCGCCATCAGCAAGCCGGGTGGCCCCGAGGTGCTGCAGCCCGAGACCCGGCCGGTTCCCAAGCCGGGTCCCGGCGAAATCCTGATCAAGGTGAAGGCTGCGGGGGTCAACCGTCCCGACGTCGCTCAGCGCTCCGGCAGCTACCCGCCGCCGCCAGGCGCCAGCGACCTGCCGGGCCTGGAGGTTGCGGGCGAAGTGGTGGCGCTCGGCGACGGCGCTGTGCGGCATCGGCTGGGCGATCATGTGATGTCGCTGGTCGCCGGCGGCGGCTACGCCGAATATTGCATCGCCCAGGACGCGCAGGCGATGGCCGTGCCATCGGCCCTGTCGATCCTGGAGGCCGGCGCCCTCCCCGAGACCTTGATGACGGTGTGGCACAACGTGTTCGAGCGCGGCGGACTGACCGCGGGCGAGACCCTGCTGGTTCATGGCGGCTCGTCCGGCATCGGCACCATGGCGATCCAGCTCGCCAAGGCGTTCGGCGCCAGGGTGCTGGTCACCGTCGGCTCGCCGGACAAGGCGGCTGCCTGCGTCAAGCTCGGCGCCGACCGTGCCATCAACTACAAGACGGAAGATTTCGTCGCCGTGGTCAAGGAAGCGACCGGCGGCAAGGGCGCCAACGTCATCCTCGACATGGTCGGCGGCGACTATATCGAGCGCAATTACGACGCCGCGGCCACCGATGGCCGCATCGTTCAGATCGCCTTCCTGGGTAGCCCGAAGGCCACCGTGAACTTCGTCAAGCTGATGGTGAAGCGCCTCACCCACACCGGATCGACCTTGCGCCCGCGCAGCAACGCCGACAAAGCGGCGATGGTGGCGGCGATCGAGGCCAAGGTGATGCCGTTGCTGCGCGAGGGCCGCATCAAGCCGCTGATGGACTCGACCTTTCCGCTGGTCGAGGCCGCGAAAGCGCATGCGCGCATGGAGACCAGCCAACATATTGGCAAAATTGTGTTGGAAATCTAGGCGCAGTCTAAACAGAGCGTGTTTGGAAACTCTTTGTTTTTCCTCGCTTTCGTGCCAATGATCGCGCACATCTGAACCGTGCCTGGAACGGCTCCAAATCCTTTGCGAACGTTGCGTTAGGTTTGATCTGTTTCGCTGGGGTTTGGCGTCGAACGCGGAGATTTGACATTGCGTCTGATCAGGTGCCTGGCGTCATTGGCGCTGGGCCTCGTGATGTGTGGTGCCGCTGCCCCCGCTCAGGCCGTTGACGCCGTCAGCGTCCGCAGCGACGCGCCTGCCATCGACCTCACCGGCATTCTGGATCATCAGCGCAGCGAGAACGACCGCATCCAGGTCTCTACCGCGCCCGGCACCGACGGCATCGTGCGCCGCATCGAGGTGCGGGCCCGCGAAGGCGGCCAGCACTGGATCGTGTTTGCGCTCGCCAACAACACCGACGACCAGCTCGACCGCCTGATCGTCGCGCCGCACTACCGCGTCGTCGGCTCCGGCGTGTTCTGGCCCGATCTCGGCCTGTCGCGCATCGCCACCATCACGCCTTCGATCGGCGACCTCCCCGAGCGGCAGGAGAGCCCGACCGCCGACGTCTTCCGCGTTACGCTCGATCCCGGCTCGGTCGTCACCTTCGTGGCTGAACTGCGCACCGACAAGCTGCCGCAGCTGTATCTGTGGGAACCCGAGGCCTACAAGGACAAGGTCAACTCGTTCACGCTGTACCAGGGCATCGTGATCGGCATTTCCGGCCTGCTGGCGCTGGTGCTCACCATCCTGTTCGTGGTCAAGGGCAGCATCATGTTCCCGGCCGCCGCGGCGCTGGCCTGGGCGGTGCTGGTGTATATCGGCGTCGATTTCGGATTCTGGGGCAAGGTCCTGGACATGTCGAACAATGCCGAGCGGGTCTGGCGCGCCTCCGGCGAGGCGATCCTCGCCGCCACCTTGCTGGTGTTCCTGTTCGCCTATCTCAACCTGTCGCGCTGGCACGTTCGCTACTCGCACATCACGCTGGGCTGGCTGTTCTTCCTCGGCTCGCTGGTCGCGGTCGCGCTGTTCGATCCGGCGGTGGCCTCGGGCATCGCGCGGATGTCCCTGCTATTGATCGCCGTGCTCGGCTTCGCGCTGATCGTCTATCTCTCCAGCCATGGCTTCGACCGCGCGGTGCTGCTGATCCCGACCTGGTTCCTGCTGGCCGTCTGGGTCGGCGCCGCCGGCATGACGGTGGCCGGCCAGGTCACCAACGATATCGTCGGTCCGGCGCTGCTCGGCGGCCTCGTGCTGATCGTGATGCTGATCGGCTTCACGGTCATGCAGCACGCCTTCGCCGGCGGCGGCGCCAGCACCGGCATCGTCTCCGACGTCGAGCGGCGCGCGCTGGCGCTGGCCGGCTCCGGCGACCTGATCTGGGACTGGGACGTCTCCGCCGACAAGGTGTTCACCAGCCCGGAGACCGAGAGCCTGCTCGGCCTCAAGCGCGGCACACTTGAAGGCCCGGCGGCGAAATGGCTCGAGGTGCTGCACCCGCTCGATCAGGACCGCTTCCGCGCCGCGCTGGACAGCGTGCTCGACCAGCGCCGCGGCCGCCTGGTGCAGGACTTCCGGCTGCGGACACCGGATGGTCACTTCATGTGGTTCGCACTGAAGGCGCGCCCCGTGGTCGGCTCCGACGGCGAGGTCTCGCGCGTGGTCGGCACGCTGACCGACGTGACCGAGTTCAAGAATGCCGAGGAGCGCCTGCTCCACGACAGCGTGCATGACAATCTGACCGGCCTGCCCAACCGCAAGCTGTTCATCGATCGCCTCGCCGCCGTCGCCAACTTCGCCAAGTCGATGCCGACCCTGCGGCCGACCCTGATGGTGATCGATCTCGACCGCTTCAAGCAGGTCAACGATTCCGTCGGCATCGCCGTGGGCGATTCCATCCTGCTGACGCTGGCGCGGCGGCTGTCGCGCACGCTCAAGCCGCAGGACACGCTGGCGCGGCTGGCCGGCGACCAGTTCGGCCTGATCCTGTTGTCCGAGCAGGACCCGGCGCGCATCACCGCCTTCGCCGAGACCATCCGCAAGACCATCCGCGCCCCGATCGCCTTCAACGAGCGCGAGATCTTCCTGACCGCCTCGATCGGCCTCGCTTTGTCCGACCCGCAGGTGCAGCTGTCGGAGGACATCATCAAGGATGCCGAGCTTGCGATGTATCATTCCAAGCGGATCGGCGGCGACCGCATCGACGTCTACAAGCCGGCGATGCGCGCCCGCAAGAACGACCGCCTGACCCTGGAGAGCGAGCTGCGCCGCTCGATCGAACGCCAGGAGATCACGATCCTGTATCAGCCGATCGTGCGGCTGGAGGATCGCTCGATCGCCGGCTTCGAGGCCCTGGCGCGCTGGGATCATCCGAAGCTCGGCCGGATGTCGCCGAACGAGTTCATCACCATCGCCGAGGAGATCGGACTGATCGTCGATCTCGGCACCTTCGTGCTCGACCAGACCGCGCGCCAGCTCTCGGTGTGGCAGCGCGCGACGCGGCTGCGCGAGCCGATCTTCGCCAGCGTCAACGTCTCCTCGCGGCAGCTGCTGCGCCACGACCTGATCCACGACATCCGCTCGGTGCTGGCGCGCTCGTCGGTCGCCCGCGGCTCGCTGAAGATCGAGCTGACGGAGTCGCTGGTGATGGAGAACCCGGAGCATGCCGCGCAGATGCTGACGCGCATCCGCGAGCTCGGCGTTGGCCTATCGATCGACGATTTCGGCACCGGCCATTCCTCGCTCGCTTATCTGCAGCGTTTCCCGTTCGACACGTTGAAGATCGACCAGTCGTTTGTGCGCACCACCGCGCGCGGCACCCGCCCGGTGATCCTCAAATCGATCATCGCGCTGGCCCATGATCTCGGCATGGACGTGGTGGCGGAAGGCGCGGAGTCGGATTCGGATGCCGTGGAGCTCTATCAGCTCGGCTGCGAATATGCCCAAGGCTACGTCTTCGGCGAGCCGATGGATGCCGATGCCGCGATGCGGCTGTTGACGGAAGAGCGGCTCGAAGCGGCGAGCTGAGGCGGCCACGGGCATCGCACGCCGCCTTCGGGCCCGCTCAATCCATCTCGAACTGCGACAGCGCCGTCAGAGCGCGGCGATAATTGCCGGCGCCGAGGCGGCGCGCCACGCGCTTCTCGTGCGCCGCGACGGCGACGTTCGCCTTCTTCAGGATCATACGTCCGCGCGGCGTCAGGCCGAGCGCGTGCGCCCGGCGGTCCTGCTCGGAGCGCTCGCGCACGATCAGGCCGCTCTGTTGCAGATCGTCGAGCAGCCCGACCATGCGCGCCCGCTCGATGCCGAGCGCGCCGGCGACCGCGATCTGCGTGGTGCCTGGATTGGCCGCGATCGTCTCCAGGATGGAATACAGGATGACGTCGAGTTCCACCGCCGCGAGCGCCGCATTGACGTCGCGGAAGATCCAATGCTGGAGACGACGAACGAAATAGCCGAGATGGTTCTCGAGCTCGCCGAGCCCGATCTCCCCGGTCGGCTTCGCGGCGTCGCGTTGTGCGCCGGCGTTCACGCTCTTGGACATGATTTCTCGCTGCCGTGGACATCCATGCCTAGACCGGCGACATCGCCAGAACAAGGCGCCACAAAGGGTCACATTCACAATAATTGCAAACCACAATCATTCTGCTAGTCTTTCCCGCAACGAATACCAAATGGGAGGGACGAGCCATGTCGGCCTCGACAGCGGCTGCACGCGTGATGACAGCGCCGCGACCATGCACAATAGCGGATAACGCATGTTTCCGCCGGGCATTCTCTGGCCTCGCACCGACGACGGCCTCCCGCAATGCGGAGGCGCGCAATGGCTAGCGCCGAACGCCAGATCCTCCCCGTGAATTCGATGTTCGCCGAGCCCGCAATCGACGCCGTCAGGCGCGATGATGGCGCGATCATCCTGCGCTCACGCACACCGCTCGCGCCGGCTGCGCGCTGCAGCGGCGAATGGCTGGAGCACTGGGCGCGCAGCGTCCCTGACCGGACCTTCCTGGCCGAGCGCCGTGGCGACGGCTGGACAGGGCTGACCTATGGCGAAACGCGCGCGCAAGTGCGCGCCGCGGCGGCCTGGATGCTGGCGCAAGGCCTCGGCCCCGACCGTCCGCTCGCGATCCTGTCCGACAACAGCATCGCGCATGCCGTGCTGGCGCTGGCCGCGCAGCATGTCGGCGTGCCGGTCAGTGCGATCTCGCCGGCCTACTCGCTGATGTCGACCGACCATGAGAAGCTGCGCGCGATGATCCGGCTGCTCGATCCCGGCGCGATCTTCGTCGCGCAACGCGCCCCGTTCGCGCCCGCGCTGAGCGCGATCGAGAGCCTTCATCGGGCAACCATCATCGCCGGTGACGGGGACGGCACGAGCGCCGTGCCGCTGCAGAGCTTGATCGCGACGACACCCGGCCCCGAGGTTGACCGCGCCTTCGCCGCGGTGACGCCGGACACGGTCGCCAAGCTGCTGTTCACCTCCGGCTCTACCGGGCAGCCCAAGGCGGTGATCAACACGCAGCGCATGATGACGACCAGCCAGCAGGCCAAGGCGCAGTTGTGGACGTTTCTGCGCGAGGTCGAAGGCGGCCCGGTCATCGTCGACTGGCTGCCCTGGAGCCACACCTTCGGCGCCAATCACAACTTCAACCTGGTGCTGAGCCAGGGCGGTTCGCTCTATATCGACGGCGGCAAGCCGGCCCCCGGTCTGTTCGACACCTCGCTCGCCAATCTCCGCAGCAAAGTGCCGACGATCTATTTCAACGTGCCGCGTGGCTTCGACATGCTGGTCGCTGCGCTGAAGACCGACGACGATCTGCGGCAGCAATTCTTCTCCGGTGTCAGATGCATTTTCTACGCAGCCGCGGCGCTGCCGCAGAACCTGTGGGACGCGCTCAACGAGATGAGCCTGGCCAGCGTCGGGCGGCCGGCTCCGCTGCTGTCGGCCTGGGGGGCGACCGAGACCTCGCCGCTGGCGACCGATTGTCACTTCTTCGCCGAGCGCGCCGGCAATATTGGCGTGCCGATTCCCGGCACGGAGCTGAAGCTGGTGCCCTCGGGCGAGAAGCTCGAAATCAGGGTGCGCGGGCCCAATGTGACGCCGGGCTATTGGAAGGCGCCGGAGCTGACCGCCGCAGCGTTCGACGACGAAGGCTTCTACAAGATCGGCGATGCCGTGAAGTTCGCCGATCCGGAGCATCCGGAGCGCGGCCTGGTCTTCGACGGCCGCATCACCGAGGATTTCAAGCTCAGCTCGGGCACCTGGGTGAATGTCGGCGCGCTGCGCATCGCCGGGATCGCAGCGCTCGCGCCGCTGGCCCAGGACATCGTGGTCGCCGGACACGGCACGGATGAGGTGCATTTCCTGGTCGTCCCGAACATCGCCGCCTGCCGCAGCAAGGCCGCGCTGGCGAACACGGCCTCGATCGGCGAGGTGCTCGCGCATCCGGCAGTCCGCGACGCGATCGCGGAAGGAATGGCAAAGCTGCGCATGGAGGCGGTCGGCTCATCGCGCTACGCCACGCGCGCGCTGCTGATGGCCGAGCCGCCGTCGCTCGATGCCGGCGAGATCACCGACAAGGGCTACATCAATCAGCGCGCGGTGCTCTCCCGTCGGAGTGACCTGGTCGCCAGGCTGCAGGACGATACGGCATCCGACCTGATCCGGCTGGCGTAGGCGGCTGAACCACCAGGTCAGCTGGTGGCAAGCCGCCAGCGTAGCGAGGCCCGAAACCCACGAGAGCGGCGGCGATTCTGTTCGCTGCATCTCGATGAGTCTGCTTTGGGGATCTCAGACACGACCCGAGACGACTCCCGTGTATCCGCTTCAACCTACAACCGTTCGTTCGACCCGCCGCGTGCCTAACAACTAATCAGGACCAATCATCGGTTGAAGTTGAATTCCATCCGCGCGTGAAAGCCCGTGAAAATACGGAGAAAGGGCGTTGATCCTGCAATGCACGACCATCCGCACTTAACCGGGTATCAACTGCGTTTCCTTAAAGTCGTCCGCATCTACCCTCTTGCCCGGACCGTGCCATGGCTCAGCCGCGCTTCTCGCTTGCCCTCCGTCTCTACGCGATCATCGGGCTCTCCTTCTGCGGGCTCGCCGGCCTCGCCGCGACGCAAAGCCAAAATCTCGCCACGGCTCTGCAGGAGCAGCGGCAGAGCGAGCTCGCGCATCTGACCCAGACCGCGCTCAGCATCGCGCGCGAGGAGTATGACGCGATCGCTCGCGACAAGGTGGCCCCCGACGTCGCGCAGAAGAAGGCCGCCGAGCGGATCGGCAAGCTGCGCTATGGCAGCGGCGACTACTTCTGGATCAACGACATGGGTCCGAAGATGGTGATGCACCCGGTCAAGCCGGAGCTGAATGGCCAGAACCTCGCCGACAACAAGGATCCGAACGGCAAACGGCTGTTCATGGAGATGGTCGATGTCGTCAAGCGCCAGGGCGCCGGTGTCGTCGACTACATGTGGCCGAAGCCCGGCAAGGACGCGCCGCAGCCCAAGCTGTCCTACGTCGCCGGCTTCGAGCCCTGGGGCTGGATCATCGGCACCGGCGTCTATGTCGACGATCTCGAAGCGCAGATGTGGGAGAGCAAGCGCGGCGTGTTCATCGCCGCCATGCTGGTGATGCTGATCATCGGGTCGATCACTCTGATCATCGCGCGGCGGATGTCGTCGGCGCTCGCCTCCATGAGCGGCGCGCTGACCGAGCTCGGCCACGGCAATTTCGAGATCAAGCTACCCGGCCTCAGCCGCAGCGACGAGCTCGGCGACATGGCGCGCTCGATCGAGCAGTTCAGGCAGAAGACCGAGGAGAAGGCGCGACAGACGGCGATGCTCGAGGACGAGCAGCGCCAGGTCGCCGAGCGGATCAAGAGCAAGGCTTTGCAGGAGATGGCCGAGGCGGTCGAGCACGCCGCCAGCACGGCGGTCGGCGAGGTCGCCGAAGGGACGGGCCATATGGCCAACAACGCCAAGTCGATGACGGAGAGCACGCTGACGCTGGAGCGGAATTCCAGCAGCGTCGCCGCTGCGGCCGAGCAGGCGCTGGCCACGACGCAGACCGTGGCCAAGGCGTCGTCGCAGCTCGCCGCGTCGATCGCGCAGATCTCCAGCCAGGTCAGCGCGTCGCGCGAGCTCACGCGCAAGGCGGTCGCGACCTCGTCAGAGGCCCAGGCGACGATCGCGAAACTGTCCGAGGCCGCCGACAAGGTCGGCGCCGTGACCAGTCTGATCAGCGAGATCGCGGGCCAGACCAACCTGCTGGCGCTGAACGCGACCATCGAGGCCGCCCGCGCCGGCGATGCCGGCCGCGGCTTCGCCGTCGTGGCCTCCGAGGTCAAGTCGCTCGCCGAGCAGACCGCGAAGGCGACCAGCGAGATCGCGCAGCAGATCGCCGAGATCCAGGAGTCGACGCGCGCCTCGGTCTCGTCGATCGGCGCCATCGGCGAAGTCATCCGCAATGTCGAAACGGTGTCCACCGGCATTGCCGATGCGATCCAGGCGCAAAACAGCGTGACCATGGAGATTTCGCGTACAGTCGAGGAGACCTCGGCCGCGGCACGCGAGGTCGCAACCCAGATCGCGGAGGTCTCGCGCGAGGCCAGCGAGGCCGGCCGGCGCTCGACCGATATCCGTGACGGCTCGACCAATGTCGCCGACAAGGTGCAGCGGCTTCGCACCGAGCTGGTGCGGGTGATCCGGACCTCGACCGCCGATGTCGATCGCCGCCTGTCGACGCGCCTGAACATCAACCGCCCAGGTACGCTGCAGGTGAATGGCGCACCCATTGCAGTGACCGTGCGCAACCTGTCGCTCGGCGGCGCGCTGCTTGAGCAGATTCCGGTCCAGCTGTCGATCAACACGCCGGTCGCGCTCGGAATCACCGGCATGGTGTCGGATTTGCCGGGCACCGTGACCCGCGTCAGCGATCGCACGGCCCTGGTCCAGTTCACACTGAACACGGAGCAGGCGGCGCGCCTGACGGCGCTGATCTCCGATCGTCAGGCCGCCTGAGCTCGCGGCCTCATCTCACCGGAAATGGCAGGCGACGAGATGCCCCTCGGCGCTCGCCTTCAGCGGCGGCACCTCCTTGCTGCAGACATCCTTGGCGATGGGGCAGCGGGTATGGAAGTGACAGCCTGACGGCGGATCGATCGGGCTCGGCACCTCGCCCTTGAGCCGGATGCGCTTGCGCTTGACGCTCGGATCCGGGATCGGCACCGCGGACAGCAGCGCTTCGGTGTAGGGATGCTTCGGCGCCGAATAAAGCAGCCGTGACGGCGCGGTCTCGACGATGCGGCCGAGATACATCACCGCGACGCGGCGGCTGATATGCTCGACCACCGAGAGATCGTGGGCGACGAACAGATAGGCGATGCCGAACTTCTGCTGCAGGTCCTCGAGCAGATTGATGACCTGGGCCTGGATCGAGACGTCCAGCGCCGACACCGGCTCGTCGCAGATGATCAGCTTGGGCTCGACTGCGATCGCGCGTGCAATGCCGATGCGCTGGCGCTGGCCGCCGGAGAATTCGTGCGGATAGCGCGTCATATGATCGGCCTGCAGGCCGACCGTCTCGAGCAGATGGACGATGCGCTCTTCGTATTTCTGACGCGAGGCGGCGAGCCCATGGATCGTCAGCGCCTCGCCGATGATGGCGCCGATGGTCATGCGCGGATTGAGCGAGGCGTAGGGGTCCTGAAAGATGATCTGGATGTCGCGGCGGAGCGCCCGCAGGCTCTCGCCGGACAGCGCGATCACGTCCTTGCCTTCGAATATCAGCTCGCCCGAGCTCGGCTCGATCAGCCGGAGCACGCAGCGGCCGGTGGTCGACTTGCCGCAACCGGACTCGCCGACAAGGCCGAACGTCTCGCTCGGTTCGATGTGGAAGCTGACGCCGTCGACGGCGCGAACGCTGCCGATCTGGCGCTTCAACAATCCGCCCCGGATCGGAAACGCCTTGGTCAGATTGCGTACGCTGAGCAAAGGCGCCGGTGCGGTGGCAGGAGCAATGGCGGTGTCGGTCATCACAGCAACGTCTCTTCGGCGCGGATGCACGCCACCTTGTGGCCGGGCTCGATCTCGCGCAGCTCGGGCTGCGCGCGCGTGCAGTCGGGAATGGCGAAGCGGCAGCGCGAGGCGAAGCGGCAGCCTTCGGGCGGATTGATCAGCTTCGGCACGCTGCCCGGAATGCTCTCCAGCCGGCTCTTCTTCACTGCGGCGAGATCGATCCGCGGGATCGAGCGGATCAGGCCCTGGGTGTAGGGATGACGCGGATTGGCGAACAGGCGCTCGACCGGCGCCTCCTCCGCGACCCGGCCCGCATACATTACCACGACGCGCTGCGCGACCTCGGCGACGACGCCCATCGCGTGGGTGATCAGCATGATCGACATGCCGAGCCGCTCCTTCATGTCGAGCAGCAGATCGAGGATCTGGGCCTGGATCGTCACGTCGAGCGCGGTGGTCGGCTCGTCCGCGATCAGGAGCTTCGGATTGCACGACAGCGCCATCGCGATCATCACCCGCTGGCGCTGGCCGCCTGAGAAATGATGCGGGTAGTCGTGAATGCGGCGCTGCGGGTTGGGAAGCTGAACCAGCGCCAGCATCTCCGCCGCGCGCTCCATCGCGGCCTTCTTCGACAGGCCCTGATGCAGCCGGATCACCTCAGCGATCTGGTCGCCGACGGTGTAGACCGGATTGAGCGACGTCATCGGCTCCTGGAACACGATCGCGATCTCGCTGGCGCGGATCTTGTTCATCTCGGAGGAGTTGAGCGGCACCAGGTCCCGGCCCTGCCACAGGATCTGCCCGCCGGCGATGCGGCCCGGCGGCATCGCGATCAGCTTCAGCACGGACATCGCGGTCACGGTCTTGCCGGAGCCGGACTCGCCGACCACGCACAGGGTCTCGCCACGGTTGATCGAGATGTCGACGCCGTCGACGGCCTGGACCTGGCCTTCGTCGCTGTTGAAGTAGGTCTTGAGCCCCTTGATCTCGAGGAGCGGTGCGACACGCGCGTCCATCACATCACCTTCCGCGGATCGAGCGCATCGCGCAGGCCATCGCCGATGAAATTGATCGCGATCACGGTCAGGAAGATCGCGCCGCCGGCGAACAGCGCCCAATGCGGCGCAATGTCGAGATAATCCTTGGCGTCGAACAGCAGCCGGCCCCAGGTCGGAATGTCAGGCGGAAAGCCGAGGCCCAGGAACGACAGCGTCGATTCCGCGATGATGGCGGCGGCGACGTCGATCGTGCCGGCAACGATCACCGGACCGAGCGCATTGGGCAGGATGTGGCGGACGACGAGGCGGACGTTGGAAGCCCCGAGCGCACGCGCGGCCTCGACGAACTCCTTCTCGCGCAGCGACAGAAACTGCGCGCGCACCAAGCGGGCCACCGGCATCCAGCGAAAGCCGCCGATCACCAGCACGATGAGGACGAACACGCCGCCCTCCGGCCCCAGCCATCCTTTGAGGAAGTCGCGGAACAGGTAGATGATGAGCAGCAGCAGCGGCAGCTGCGGCAGCGACAGGAACAGGTCCGTCAGCCACATCAGCGCGGCGTCGACCGGTCCCTTGGAGGTGCCGGCGAGCGCGCCGACGACGATGCCGACGATCAGCGCCACGCCCATCGCGGCGAAGCCGACCGCGAGCGAGATGCGGCCGCCATAGATCATGCGCGCCAGCAGATCCTGGCCGAGATCGTCGGTGCCGAACGGGTGCTCCCAGGACGGTGGCGCCAGCCGCGCGGTGAAGTCGATCTCGTTGATCGGGATGCGCCAGAGCAGCGGCCCGAGCACGATCGACAGCGCCAGCAGCGCGAGCACGAGGATGCTGGCGGCCGCCATGCGATGGCGCAGGAAGCGGCGCAGCGCGTCGCGGCCGGGCGAGAAGCGCCGTTTGCCCGACGCGGCGACCGGCGCCGCCTCAACGGAAGGAGATGCGTGGGTCAAGCCAGCCATACAGAATGTCTGCGATAAGGTTGAAGAGAACGACGAGGCAGGCGAACACGAAGGTCACCGCCATGATCACAGGCGTGTCGTTGGCGAGGATGGCGCTGATCAGCAGCGAGCCGATGCCGGGAATGCGGAAGATCTGCTCGGTGACGATGGCGCCGCCGAACACAGTCGGCATCTGCAGCGCCACCAGGGTCACCACCGGAATCAGCGCATTGCGCACCACGTGCTTGACGATGACCTTGCGCTCGTCGAGGCCCTTGGCGCGCGCCGTCGTGACATAATCGAGCTTGATGACGTCGAGCACCGCGGATCGCACATAGCGGGTATAGGACGCGGCCTGATACAGGCCGAGCACCGTGATCGGCATGATCGCCTGCTTGATGCTCTCCCACCACCATTGCCAGCCGGTCGCCTGCAGATCGGCGCGGTAGACGAACGGCAGCCAGCCGAGATTGACGCTGAAGATCAGGATCAGCAGCAGGCCGGTGAAGAAGGTCGGCAGCGAAAAGCCGATGAAGGCAAAGGTGTTGGCGATCTGGTCGAAGATCGAATAAGGCCGCCGCGCCGCCAGCACGCCGACCGGCAGCGCGACCGCCAGCGCGAGGATCTGCGCGGTGCCGACCACGTAGAGCGTGGTCGGAATCCGCTGCAGGATGAGCGTGTCGACATTGACGCGGCTGGCGAAGGAGAAGCCCCAATCGCCATGCATCATGGCGATCAGCCAGCGCACATAGCGCAGCAGGATCGGATCGTTCATGCCGAACTTGACGCGCAGCGCCTCGCGCACCTCGGGCGGCACGTTCGGATTGGTCGCGAGCTCGCCGAACGGATCGCCCGGCGCCAGCGCGAGCAGCACGAACAGAATGAGGCTGATGCCGAGCAGGCTCGGCACAGCGACGATGAGGCGCCTGAGAAGGTAGTTTCCCATCGCTCCACCCCTACGATGTCTGGCTGATCATGCTGGCCGCGCGTCAGCTCGCCCGGTACCAGGATGCGATGAACGCCAGGTCGTTGTCCCAGCCGCTCTTGTACAGCACCATGCCGTTCTTGACGCCGATCGCGTTGAGCCGGTTGATCTCCGGAAGCACGTAATTGTCGCGCACGACGAGGTCGTTGAGCTTGATGAACAGCGCGGCGCGCTTGACCGGATCGAGCTCGCTCTGGGCCAGCTTGTAGGTCTCGTCATAGTCCTTGTTCTGCCAGCGGCAGACATTTCGGCCCTGCCACTTGTTCTCCTTGGTGGCGCACTCCCAGGAGGTGAACTGATTCATGAAGAACTGCGGATCGGCCTGCGGCATCGTCGTCTGATACATCTGCATGTCGCAGTAGAAATGCGTGTAAGTATCGGGATTGGCAACGTCCGAGGAGAAGAACACGGATGCGACCACCGACTTCAGCTCGACATCGATGCCCGCCTTCTGGCAGGCCTGCTTGATGATCGCCTGGTTCTTCTGACGCGGCCCGTTGATCGAGGTCTGGAACACGAATTTGAGCGGCTTGCCGTCCTTCTCGCGGATGCCGGACGCGCCCTTCTTCCAGCCGGCGGCATCGAGGATCTGGTTGGCCTTCTCGATCGAGAACTCGAAGCTGTTGTTCTTGGAGCGGTAGCGCTCGGGATTGTTGAGGAAGTTCGGCGTCGCGACGCCGGCGCGGCCGTAGATGAATTTCTGCACCGAGGCGCGATCGATCAGCAGGTTGATGGCCCTGCGCACTTCCGGATCGGAGAACAACGGATGCTTGGTCTTGAGGCTGGCGCGCTCGCCGTCGACCTCGACATTGGGATCGGTGACGTTGAGGCCGATATATTCGATGTTTCCGGTCAGCGTCAGTTCGGTCTTGCCCTGGCCGCCGGCCTCGAGCTTGGTCAGGATCTCGTCCTCGACCTGCAGATTATAGCCATAGTCATATTCGCCGGTCTGCAACACCGCGCGTGCCGCCGACACCGCATCGCCGCCGCCCTTGATCTCCACCGTGTCGAAATAAGGCTGCGTCGGCACGTGATAGTCCGGGAAGCGCTTGCCGGCGACGGTGTCGCCCGGCTTGAAGTCGACGAACATATAGGGGCCGGTGCCGACCGGCTTCAGATTGGCCGGCGCCTCGCGCGACTTCGCGCCGATATAGTCGCCGAACAGATGCTTCGGAATGATGCAGCCGAACGAAGCCACGAAGGCATCGGCCCAGAACGGCGTCGGCTGCGGGAAGATCAGCTTGACGGTGAGATCGTCGATCTTCTCGACTGCCTTGACGTTCTTATAGCTGCCGATCGAGACCGCCGAGGTCTCGGGATTGTTGGCGTATTCCCAGTTGAAGACGACATCGTCGGCCGTGAACGGCTTGCCGTCGTGCCATTTCACGCCGGGCTTCAGCTTCCAGATCACGGACAGACCGTCGGCGGCGAGACCGCCATTCTCCTTGCTCGGGATCTCCGCGGCGAGGATCGGAACCAGATTGCCTTCCTTGTCCCAGCCGGCGAGCGGCTCGTAGAACAAGCGGCACGCCTCCTGGTCCTTCGTGCCAACGGCGAAATGCGGATTGAGCAGCGTCGGCGCCTGCCAGAGCAGCAGCTTGAGCGGACCGCCGCCGCCGGCCTTGGTCGGCTTATAGGGAATCGCTTCTGCGGCCACCGCGATCCCGGAATGCGCGAGCATTGCGCCAGCCATCGGCGCGGTCAGCCCGACGGCGATCATCCGCTGCACAAATTCGCGTCGCGACAGACGCCCTGTTTTGACATCAGCGATCTGGCGACGGAGATCACGCTCGTTCATTCAATCGACTCCACAATGGCGCTGATGCCCAAAAAAAGCGCCCCGCCATACATGCGGGGGACGCTGCTTAAAATTGGATCAGCCTTCGAGCCGAGTGTCAAAGCAGATTCCGGGCCAATTTCGCAATATGGAACGGATCGATTGTCGCACCTTTGCACTGCGGTAATTAGTTGCAGTCGCGTATCCCGGAAAATGGAACAGGCACCCGGCCGGGGGCTTCCCGACCTGAGTGCCTGGTGATGGGATCAAACGCCGAGGTTGCCGTCAGCCTTCACGATACCAGTTCGGCAGCTGCCACAGATCGTTGTCCCAGCCGGAGGAATGGGTCTGCAGCCCCTTTCGGAGTCCCGACATGCGCGGCCGGCTGAGCTGCGGCAGCACGTGGTGACCGGCGCAGACCGTGTCGTTGAGCCTGATGTACAGCGCGGCGCGCTTCACCGGATCGATCTCCCGCGTCAGTTCCCTGTAGAGATCGTCATAGTCCTTGCTCTGCCAGCGGCTGATGTTGCGCCCCTGCCATTTGTTGGCCTTGCTCGCCACCTCCCACGAGACATATTGGTTCATGAAGTTCTGCGGCTCGGGCGACAGCGTGAACCACTGATACATCTCCATGTCGCAGTAGAAATGCGCGTAAGTGTCCGGATTGGCGGTGTCGCTGGAGAAGAACACCGATCCGACGATCGATTTCAGCTCAAGCTCGATGCCGGCCTTCTGGCAGGCCTGCTTGATGATCGCCTGGTTCTTCTGCCGCGGCGCGTTGATCGAGGTCTGGAACACCAGCTTGAGCTGTTTGCCATCCTTCTCCCTTATGCCGGAGGCGCCCTTCTTCCAGCCGGCGCCATCGAGCAGTTCGTTCGCCTTGGCGATGCTGAACTCGAAGCTGGTGTTCGGCGAGCGATAGCGTGCAGGATTGTTGATGCAGTTGGCCGTCGCGATGCCGCCGCGCCCGTAGACGTATTTCTGCACCGACGCGCGATCGATCAGCATATTGATGGCCGCCCGCACCGCTGGGTCTGACAACACCGGGTGCTTCGTCTGGATGCTGGAGCGCTCGCCATCCACCTCCGTCCAGGGATCGGTGGCGTTGAGCAGGATGAACTCGAAATTGCCGCCGGGCACGATCTCGACCTGGCCTGCCCCGCCGCTCTCCAGCTTCAGCAGGATCTCATCCTCGACCTGCAGATTCCAGGCATAGTCGTATTCGCCGGTCTGCAGCACCGCGCGCGCCGCCGAGACCGCATCGCCGCCGCCCTTGATCTCGAGCGTATCGAAATACGGCCGGTTCGGCACGTGATAATTCGGGTTGAGCTTGCCGAGCAGAACGTCGCCCGGCTTGAAATCGACGAACAGATAGGCGCCGGTTCCGACCGGCTTGAGATTGTTCGGCGCCTCGCGCGACTTGGCGCCGATATAGTCGCCGAACAGATGCTTGGGAATCAGCGCGCTGCCGCCGCCGACGAAGCCCGTCATCCACAACGGCGTCGGCTGCGCGAACACGACGCGAATGGTGTGGTCGTCGATCTTCTCGATTGCCTTGATGTGCTTGTAATCGCCGCTGGTGACCGCCGACGTCTCGGGATCGGTCGCATATTGCCAGTTGAAGATCACGTCGTCGGCGGTGAACGGATGACCGTCATGCCACGTCACGCCCTGCTTCAGCTTCCAGATGACGAAGGTGCCGTCCGCTGCGACCGTGCCGTTCGCCATGCTGGGAATCTCTGCCGCCAGCACCGGCACGAGATTGCCCTCCGCATCCCAGCCGGCAAGCGGCTCGTAGAAGGCCCGCGCCGCCTCCTGGTCCTTCGTGCCGATGGCAAAATGGGGATTGAGCAGCGTCGGCGCCTGCCAGAACAGCAGCTTCAAGGGCCCGCCGCCGCCGGCCTTGGTGGGCTTGTAGGGGAAGTCCTGAGCCGCCATGGCGACCCCGGAATGTGCCAGCATCATGCCGGCCATCGGCGCTGTCAGCCCGACGGCGAGCATCCGCTGCACGAAGTCGCGGCGTGACAGCCGGCCTTCTTTGACCGCAGCGATCTCGCCGCGCAGGTCCTGTTCGTTCATCTCGCATCTCCTCTGCGCGGCAGGCTGCGCGCAAGCCGCATCATTTCGCCGCCCATTGAGAGCAGGAACCGGGCCAATCCGCCACAACCGACGTCCAAGAATCTGGCAACCTAAAATTGCGTGAGTCGCGCGGCGCGGAGCTCACATTTTCTGCTTCAACCGGCGGAAGCGCACGCCCTTGCCGTCGGGCATGCGCGTCGCGACATACCCCGCATCCAGGCAAGCCTCGCGCTGCGGCATCTTCTCCTGCGGGCTTCTCAGGCTGTCCCACCACGACGCGCGCTGCGCTGCGCGCGGCAGGCTGTCACCGATCAGCTCCTCGATCGCCTCGAAGCTGAGCGTCAATTCGGGCAGGGTCTGCCGCTTCAGATAATCTCGAAGCGCATCATAGTCCGGCAAGTCTCGACTCCCTCGTAGCAGCGCGTGTGCGGCCGCCTTGACGACAAGCGCGGCGGACGCAACGACTCGTTAATCTAACATGCGTTACTTCCGGTGACCCGTCAGTTTACGGGCGGGATTCCACGGGACGGGACGGGCTGATGCGCTGGACACGCCGAACAGGCCGGGCAAAGCAGCCTTGGCGACTCTCGGCGCGCACGCTGATCAGCTGCTCCATTTCGACCATCATCGGCTTCTCCGCAATCTGCGCCAGCGTCATGGTCGACCTGCGCCGCGGCGAGGAAGTCCGCGCCCGGCAGGCCCTGGAGAACATGGCCGCCAGCATTGCCGCCGACATCAGCCGCAACGTCGAGCTTTACGATCTCTCGCTGCGGGCCGTGGCGGGCAACCTGTTGCTGCCTGAAATTCACGAGGTCAGCAAGCCGCTTCGCCAACTGATCCTGTTCGATCGCGCCTCGACCGCCAGGAATTTCGGGACGATCCAGGTGTTCGACGCCCAGGGTCGGCTGATGATCGATTCCGCCACGCTCGATCCGAGGCCCGAGGATCGCAGCGACGCCGATTTCTTCCAGGTCCATCGCGACCGCCCCGATGCCGGCCTCTATGTCGGACGCCCGGCGCAGCATCATGGCCCCTCTTCCATCGTCCTGAGCCGCAGGATCTCAACGCCCGACGGGCGCTTCGCCGGGGTCGTCGCCGGCTCGCTTCGCCTCAGCTATTTCCGCGACCTGTTCGGGAGCCTGACGCTCGGCCCCGGCGACAGCATCACGGTGTTCAGACGCGACGGCACCCTGATCGTCAGCGCACCGTTCGATCCGGACGCGATCGGCCGCAACCTGGCGCGGGCCCCGGCAGTGACCCGTGCGCTGACCGAGCCGACGGGATGGTCGAGCAGCTACGGCGCGCTCGACGATCTGCCGCGGCTGCTGGTCTGGCGCAACGGCACCGAGCCGCTGGTGGTGGTGGCCAGCAAGACTTGGGAGAGCGTCTACGCCTATTGGCGCCATGAGGCCATGCAGATCGGCGCGATGATGCTGGCGCTCATCGTGTTCGTTCTGGCGGCCACGCAGGTTGCCGCGCGCGAGATCCAGTTGCGCACCAAGGTCGAGACCAGACTGGAGCAGCTTGCCACGACCGATCCGCTGACCGGCCTGAAAAACCGGCGCAAGTTCGACGAGACGATCGAGATCGAATGGCGGCGGGCGCTGCGCCACCATGCGCCGCTGGGGCTGCTGATGATCGATGCCGACCACTTCAAGAGCTACAACGACAATCACGGGCATCAGGCGGGCGACCAGGTGCTGGTCGGCATCGCCGTCTGCATTTCCGATTCGGTCCGCCGGGCCGGAGACTGCGCGGCGCGCTATGGCGGCGAGGAGTTCGCCGTGCTGTTGCCCGGGACGTCGGACGCCGATGCCCTTCACGTCGCCGAGACGATCCGCACCAAGGTCGCGATCTGGGCGGGCGAGGCGGGCAACACCTCGGTCAGCATCGGCGTCGCCAGCATCACGCCATCGCGCGATACCGACTGGACCGCGCTGATGAACGCGGCCGACAGAGCACTGTACATGGCCAAGGCGGCGGGCCGAAACCGCTGCGTCGCCGCGACGGTGCCCGGCCTGGCGTCAGCAGCCTCGCTGGCGGCGTGACGCCGCCAGCCGCCGCAACGCAATCGGGTCTGACGGCGTCGGTCAGCTCTTGCCTTCGAGGTAGCGCTTCATGTCCGCGCGCAGGCCGTCGCGCAGATCGGCACGGGCCATGCCGAAGGCGATGTTGGCCTTCAGGAAACCGGACTTCGAACCGCAATCATGGCGCTCGCCGTCGAAATCGACGCCATAGAATGTCTGCGTCTTCGACAGGCCGATCATCGCATCGGTGAGCTGGATCTCGCCGCCGGCGCCACGCTCCTGCGTCGCCAGGATCTTGAAGATCTCCGGCTGCAGGATGTAGCGCCCGGTGATCGAGAAGTTCGACGGCGCCGTGCCCTTGGCGGGCTTCTCGACCATGCCGTCGACCTCGAAGATCTTGCCGTCGCGCTTGCCGACGCCGCAAATGCCGTATTGGTGGGTCTGATCGGCCGGCACCTCCTGCACCGCGAGCAAATTGCTTTTCTCAGGCAGTCTGTTTGCCGCAGCGATCATCTGCGCGAGACAGCCGGGCGTGTTCAGCACCAGCTCGTCCGGCAGCACCACCGCGAACGGCTCGTCGCCGACGATGTCGCGCGCGCACCACACCGCATGGCCGAGGCCGAGCGGCGCCTGCTGACGGGTGAAGCTGACCGCGCCGGCCTCCGGCTGATCCCGGGCCAGGATCTCGATCTCGGTCTTCTTGCCGCGCGCCGCGAGCGTCGCGTCGAGCTCATACATGCGGTCGAAATGATCCTCGATCGCGGTCTTGTTGCGCCCGGTCACGAAGACGAAATGCTCGATGCCGGCTTCCTTGGCTTCGTCGAAAACGTACTGGATGAGCGGCTTGTCGACGATCGTCAGCATCTCCTTCGGCATCGCCTTGGTGGCGGGAAGGACGCGGGTACCGAGACCGGCGACCGGAAATACGGCTTTGCGGATCTTCATGGGGGGTGACTAAACCTTGTGACGAATGAATGCGAAATTGATCGCATGTTGGTAGCTCGTTTGCAGCCGAGAACAAAGGCGGATGTTGGTCGAGCGTTCCCTCCGACCCGGTCAGGATCGCCATATTTCGCTGCCGAGAAATCGTTAACCTTGTTAATCTTGCGTTAAGCCGGCGCGGGCCTCCTGGGGCTCTTTCCTGCGATGGACGAGATCACGATGCGACGGAACGTCATGCTGGCAGCTTTGAGGACCGGGACGAGGGCCGCGATTGTCGCATCCGCCCTGGCGGTGTCTGGTTCCGCCGAGGCGCAATCCGGCAATCCGCTGAACTTTCTCGACAGCCTGTTCACGGGCACGCTCAGCAATGGCAACTCAGGCTCGCCGGCGCCGGCGCAGGCCCCCTCGGCCAGCGGTCCGCAACCCTGGAGCGGCGAGGACGGCGCCTCGGGCCACCCCTTGATGACCGCCGCCGCGATCCGCGAGGCCGCCGGCAATTTCGACGGCTGCGTCGCTGCGATGTGGCCAGATGCCGCACGCCGCAACATCACCCAGGACAATTTCCAGCGCTTCACCGCGGGCTTGACGCCGGATCTGCGCATCATGGACCTGCTCGATGCGCAGCCGGAGTTCACCAAATCGATCTGGGACTATCTCGACATCCTGGTGAACGACAATCGGCTCGCCAAGGGTCGCGAGGTGCTGGCGAAATACAAGGCGCAGTTCGATGCCACCGAGCGCGCTTATGGCGTCGATCGCTACATTATTGCGGCGATCTGGGGCATCGAATCCAATTATTCCACCCAGATCGGCGACCGCAGCGTGCTGCAATCGACCGCAACGCTCGCCTGCATCGGCCGCCGCCAGGCCTATTTCAAGGACGAGTTCCTGTCGGCGCTGGAAATTCTCAACCGCGGCGATCTCCGTCCCGAGCAGTTGCGCGGCTCCTGGGCCGGCGCGTTCGGGCCGACGCAGTTCATGCCGACCGCGTTCAAGCGCTTCGCGGTCGATGCCGATGGCGACGGCCGCCGCGACGTCGTCGACAACCCGGCCGACCTGATCGCCTCGACGGCCAACAATCTGAAGAAGGACGGCTGGCAGAGCGGCCAGAGCTGGGGCTATGAGGTCGTGCTGCCGCAAGGCTTCAACTTCATGCTGGCCGACCGCGCCAAGACCATGAGCTTCGGCCAGTGGGAGCAGCTTGGGCTGAAGCGGGCCAATGGTCAGCCGTTCCCGGCCACGCCCGAGAAGGCCTATCTGCTGGCGCCCGCAGGCGCGCAAGGACCGGGCTTCCTGATGCTGCAGAATTTCCGGGTCATCATGAAATACAACCCGGCCGAGGCCTATGCGCTGGCGATCGGGCATTTTGCGGACCGCCTGCGCGGCGCGCCACCTTTCGTGCAGGCCTGGCCGCGTGAGGAACGCACCTTGTCGCGGGCCGAGCGGCTCGAGCTGCAGCAGTTGCTCGCCGAGCGAGGATTCTACCGCGGCACGCCGGATGGCCAGTTCGGCGGCCAGACCCGGGAGGCGCTGCGGAACTTCCAGGCCTCGATCGGCGCCCCCGCCGACGGCTTCGCCACCACCGACGTCCTGGAACGGCTGCGCAGCCGCTGAACAGCGGCATTTTGAGCCGTGCCGGTAACCTTCTGTGGCGTTTGGCGACGGACATCAACACCATCCGGTGAATGCCCGTTTGCGGCCTGATTCGGCTCCTATTATATGGACGGTCACGATTTCGCCGCGCGACGGGTGCGGACGGGTGCGCATGTCAAAGCTGAAGTCCCTCCTCAAGCTATTGAACGAACCCGGGCCGATGGTGGTGCTGGCGGTCGTCATCGCCATGCTTGTCGGGATTGCCGGACCCGCCTCGGCCCAGTTCTTCAATTTCAACCCGTTCGCCTCGCCGCGTCCCGCCCCGCGCGGCGGCGGAGGGGGCGGTGGGGGCTGGTTCGGCGGCGACTTCTTCGCCCCGTTCCAGCCGCAGCAGCCCAAGCGCGTTCCCCAGGATTATTCCAAGGCGCCGCCGCCGGAGAAGCGCGACGGCACGCCGGAGCGCTATGTGCTGGTGCTCGGCGACGGCATGGCCGACTGGCTCGCCTACGGCCTTGAAGACGCCTATTCCGAGCAGCCCGACATGGGCGTCACCCGCAAGATCAAGACCAATTCGGGTCTCATCAAGTACCAACCCAAGGGCGAGCCGTCCGACTGGGCCGCCGCCGCCAAGGGCATCCTGGCCACCGAGCGTGCCGACGCGATCGTGATCATGCTCGGCCTCAACGACCGTCTCCCGCTGCGCGAGCCGGCCGTGGACAAGACCAAGGACGACAAGGCCAAGAAGGACGCCAAGACCAAGCCAGGCGAGACCAAGCCGGGCGACGCCAAGCCTGGCGATACCAAGGCTGGCGAGGCCAAACCGGGGGACGCCAAGACAGCCGACGGCAAGGCGGCCGACCCCAAAGCGGCCGAGGCCAAGCCGGATGGCAAACCCGACACCAAGGCCGACGCGGCCGCCAAGCCCGCCGACAGCGATTTGCCGCAGGACGAGGTCGACAACGACACGCCCGCGACCGCGGCACCGGAAAAGACCGCGCGATCGCCCAACGGCATCTACGACTTCCGCGACGAGCGCTGGATCGAGCTCTATTCGAAAAAGATCGAGGAGATGATCGCGGTCGCCAAGAGCAAGGGCGTTCCCGTGCTCTGGGTCGGCCTGCCCGCGGTCCGCGGCCCGAAGGGCACCGCGGACACGCTGTTCCTGGATTCGCTGTATCGCGATGTCGCCGGCAAGGCCGGCATCACCTATGTCGACGTCTGGGACGGTTTCGTCGACGAAGCCGGGCGCTTCCTGCAGAAGGGCCCGGACTTCGAAGGCCAGATCCGCCAGCTGCGGTCCTATGACGGCGTCTATTTCACCAAGGCCGGCGCGCGAAAGCTCGCCCACTACGCCGAGCGCGAGATCAATCGCCTGCTCGCCGCCCGCTCGTCGCCGCTGGAACTGCCGACCGAGCCGGCGACGCCAGACGCCAATGCCGTCCCGGGTCAGCCCGCGCCGCGACCGATGGCCGGGCCGATTCTGCCGCTCGTCGCGTCATCGGTCGGCACCGATCAGCTGCTCGGCGGCCCTGGCTCGCGGCCCGCGGCCGTCGATCCGTTGGCGGCAAGAACGCTGGTCAAGGGCGAGGCCCTGAGCCCGCCGGCGGGGCGCGCCGACGATTACGTCTGGCCACGCCGCGAGATCGGCCGTGAGCAGGCCAAGGAGCCGCCGAAAGAGCAGTCGAAACCGGATACGCCCATGGCCACGACGACCCCGGGCACGGCGCCTGGCGAGCCCGCCGCCGGTGCGCCGGCGGCCTCGCAGCGGCCGAGACGGCTGACCACGCCCGGCGCGACGTCGCCCGCCCAGGCACCGCAACAGCCGAGCCAAGCGCCGCGCGACTTCTTCGGCTTCGGAACGCCGCAGCAGGCGCAGCCGCCGAGGCCGCCGGCGGCGCGTAATCCCAACGCCCCGCCACGGCCACCGGCGCCGGTCGGCCGCGCCGCAGCGGTGCTCGATTCGCCCTGGCGCTGACGCGATCACCCGCTCGCGGCGCAGCATCAGCGAGCGGCGATCCGAAGAGTCGCAAGCAATGAGAGTCGAAAGCAATGAGGCCCGCACCGATCAACGGATGCGGGCCTCATTTTATTCGGTCTTATCCAGTGATCCGGCGAAGGCCGGATCACGGGAGTCGCGTCTCAGTAGCGCCAGCGCTGCGGCTGAGGGCGGCTCGACGGCCGCATCAACATCGCCAGCAGGAAACCGATGCCGCCGGCGACCAGGAGCGCGCCCACTGGATTGTCCTGGACCCGCTTGGTCAACGCCTGCGTGCCGTCGCGCAACGTGTCGGCGCTGCCGCCGAACGTATCCTTGGCGTAGTCCACCGCGGCGTCGCCGGCCTCACGTGCGGCGTCCTTGGCCTGGCCGTAGAGATTCTGAACCACGCCCGAGGCCTCGCGCGCGCGCCCTGAAGCCTGCGTGCTCTTGTCGCCAGTCATTTCACCGATGCCGCCTTCGACCTTGCCTGCGACATCCTTGACTGTTCCGGTCAACCGATCCGTATCCATCGCCGCTTCTCCTTGTCTCGCGTTTGCGGGCTTGCCGCTGTGCTAACCGGCTGAGGCGGCGACGGTTCCGACGCACTACAAAATCAAGCCGCCATCGACGACGATGGTCTGGCCAATGATGTAGGACGACAGCGGCGAGGCCAGGAACAGCGCCGCGCCCGCCATGTCCTGCGGCGTCCCCAGCCGCTTGAGCGGGATGCGTTGCAGGGCACCTTCGAGGCGCTTGGGATTGGCCGTCGTCACCTTCGTCATCTTGGTATCGACGAGACCGGGCGCGATCCCGTTGACGCGGATGCCGTCCTCGGCCCAGGCTTCGGCGAGCGTCCGCGTCAGCCCGACGGCACCGGTCTTGGAGGCATTATAGGCCGGATTGCCCATGGTCGAATGATAGGCCGCCGTCGACGAGACGATGATCAGCGCGCCCCTGGCATCCCGCAACAGACCGTGAAATTTCGTCGCACAGGCCATCAGGCTGATGAGATTGATCTCCACGACCCTGCGAAAGCCGTCCATGGCGAATTCGCCGCGCCGGTACAGCACCGCCCCCTGGGCCAGCACCAGCACGTCGAGCCGCTCGCAGCGCGGCACGAACGCCGCAATGGACGCGGCATTGCCAACGTCGAGCTGCTGATAGTCCAGCCCGGTGAGATCGCAGCCCTCCTCGATGGAATAATCGGTTGCCGTCGCGCGCGTGCCGCAGACCGCGACGCGCGCGCCCTGGGCGCGAAACGACTGGGCGATGCCGTTGCCGATGCCGCTGGAGCCGCCGATCACCAGCACCTGCCGTCCCGAAAAATCGAGCGCGTTCATCTCCCTTCCTCCTGTCGTTGTTTGTTTGACCTGTGTGCGGATCGGTGCCAGCGTTGTCAACGGCGCGACACAGCGCGCATTTTTCGCGGGCCGCAATATGCAGAGCTACAAACAACTGAGCCGCTCGGTGAAAAACCTGACCGTCCTGGTCACGGGCGCGGCCTCAGGCATGGGGCGTGCCACGGCGCGGCTGTTTGCTGATGAAGGGGCGCAGGTGGCCGTCATCGATATCGATGAGGATGGCGCGCGTGCCGTGGCCACGGACATCGTGGCGGCGGGCGGAACCGCGCAGGCTTGGCGGCTTGATTTGTCCGACCGCGATGCAATCGCCGCCGTCGTCGGTGCGGCGGCCACGCAATTCGGCGGTCTCGACATCATCGTCAACAATGCCGGCATCTCGGTGCGGATGGCGATCGACGACGCAAGCTATGACGAGGCCTGGGCCAAGGCCCTGGCAGTGATGCTGACGGCGCAGCAGCGCGTGATCCGCGCTGCGCTGCCGCATCTGCGCCGCTCGCAAAGTCCCCGCATCGTCAACATCGCCTCGACCGAAGCGCTCGGCGCCACCGCGCTGCACAGCGCATATTCCGCGGCCAAGGCCGGCGTGACCGGGCTGACGCGCTCGCTCGCGGTCGAGCTCGGGCGCGACGGCATCACCGTGAATTGCATCTGCCCAGGGTCGATCGCGACCGCGATGACCGCGCGCATTCCCGACGAGCAGAAGGCGATCTACGCCAGGCGGCGCACCGCGCTCGGACGTTACGGCGATCCCGAGGAGGTCGCGCATATGACGTTGAGCCTGTGCCTGCCGGCGGCCTCGTTCATCACCGGCGCCGTGATCCCCGTCGACGGCGGCCTGATGGCGCGCAACGCGTGACGTCTGCCACGCGGGAATGACAGCCGTGCGGGCCGCGCTTCCCAGCGCGCGTTGACTTCGCCTTGCCGCAGCGTAGCTTCGACACCGACAAGCGGACGAGCGAGCCGCGACGATGAGGACATCAAGGAGGACGCCATGGCGATCGCCATCCGGCAGCTGCATCCTTTTTTCGTTGGTGACGTTTCAGGCATCGATCTGCGCAAGCCGCTGACGCGCGATGAGACCGCGGAGCTGCAGGCCGCGATCGATCATTACGCGGTCCTGGTGTTCCACGACCAGGACATCACCGACGAACAGCAGCTCGCTTTCGCGCTCAGTTTCGGCGAGCGAGAACAAGCCCGTGGCGGCACCGTCACCAAGAAAGAGGACTACCGTCTCACCACCGGCCTCAACGACGTCTCCAATCTCGGCAAGGACGGCAGACCGCTGCCGCGCGATCACCGCACCCATCTGTTCAATCTCGGCAATTGCCTGTGGCACTCCGACAGCTCGTTCCGGCCGATCCCGGCGAAATACTCGATCCTGTCGGCGCGGATCGTGAACCCGAAGGGCGGCAACACCGAATTTGCCGACATGCGCGCCGCCTATGACGCGCTCGATCCGGAGACGAAGGCCGAGATCGAGGATCTCGTCTGCGAACATTCGCTGATGTATTCGCGCGGCGCGCTCGGCTTCCTCGACTACAGCGACGAGGAAAAAGAGATGTTCAAGCCGGTCAGGCAGCGGCTGGTGCGCACCCATCCCGCGCATGGCCGCAAGTCGCTGTACCTGTCGTCGCATGCCGGAGCCGTGGTCGGCATGAGCTTGCCGGAGGGACGGCTGCTGCTGCGCGACCTGACCGAGCACGCCACGCAGCGGGAATTCGTCCATGTGCACAAATGGGCGCTCCACGACCTGATCATGTGGGACAATCGCCAGACCATGCATCGCGTGCGCCGCTACGATCAGTCGCAGCCGCGCGACATGCGCCGCGCCACCGTCGCCGGCACCGAGCCCACCATCGCGCAGCAGGCGGCGGAGTAGATCGGCGCTCGCGCGTCGAACCGCTTGCTGGATGCCGGAGACACGGCAACCAGAGACACGATGGCCGGGACGAAGCCCGGCCACGGCAAAGCGGAGGGATGGCGGCGAAGAGTTGATGGCGTCAAGACCGCCTAACAAGGCCGTCGAGACGAGCGTTTCCTTGGAATCGGCGGTCCGTGCTGATGCAAGATCTCGCCGTCTGCGACGCTGTCATGCTCCGCGAAGGCGAAGGCGGAGCATCCAGTATTCCGCGACAGCAGAGATCGTGCCGAAACGTCACAGCGTACTTAGGCGTGCCCGGCGGCGTTGGAGAGCATGCCGGGATCGATGCCGATCTTGCGCAGCGCAAGATCATATTTGTCCTCGACATTGTCGCCGAAGATCAGCTCGGGATCGGCATCGCAATGCAGCCAGCCATTATCCTGGATCTCTTCCTCCAGCTGGCCGGCGCGCCAGCCGGCATAGCCGAGCGCGAGCAGCGCGTGCTTCGGACCATTGCCCTTGGCGATCGCCTTGAGGATGTCGATGGTCGTGGTCAGGCAGACGCCATCATTGATCTTCAGCGTCGCATTGGCGATGAAGTAGTCGCTCGAATGCAGCACGAAGCCACGTCCGGTATCGACCGGGCCGCCGCTCAGCACTTTCATGGTTTCGGCGCTGTCCGGCAGGCTGATCTGATCGCCCTTCTCGATGATGTTCAGTTGCATCAGGAGCTGCGGAAAATCGATGCTGCCGGCTGGCCGGTTCACCATGATACCCATGGCCCCCTCGGCTGAGTGCGCGCAGAGATAGATCACGGAGCGTTCGAACCGCGAATCCCCCATGACGGGCATGGCGACCAGCAATTGGCCGTCGAGATAACCGCCGTGAGAGGTGTGATCCCCGATCCCGGTCACTTTGCGGCGAACGTCGCCGAGCCGTTTTGCGTCAGGATTCATCCGCGAGGACTCTCATGATGGTTGATATCCTGATATTGGGATGAGCATCTGTCAATCAAGGTTCAGGCCTCCGCCGCGGAATCCGCTCACAAGCAATTCAATGGTTTGCGCCCCAACCAAACTTTAAAGACGTCTCATGTCCGCCTTGGTTCCTCGTCCCTCCGCCACACTTCTCACCGCGGCGTTGCTGTGGTCCTGCGCCTCGCTCGGCGGCTGGGCGCAGGACTCGTCGCCCTGGCAGCGTGATGGCCATTCCGCGGTCCGCCTGCTCGCCGGATCGCGCAGCGGACCGGTGGTTCTCGGCGGCGTCGCGTTTCAGCTCCAGCCGGGCTGGAAGACCTATTGGCGCACGCCGGGCGACTCCGGCGTGCCGCCGCGATTCGACTTTTCCCGGTCCGAAAATGTCGATGCGGTGACCGTCCTGTGGCCGGCCCCGACCAAGTTCGACGACGGTGCCGGCGGACACTCGCTGGGCTATCACGATCAAGTCGTGCTGCCATTGCGCATCGTTGCCAAGAGCGCCGACAAGCCGATGACCTTGCGCGCCGACATCAGCTACGCGGTGTGCGAGAAGATCTGCATCCCCGTCGAAGCCAAGGTCGAACTCGCCTTCACCAGCGTGGCAAGCACCGAGGACGCCTCGCTGTCGGCCGCGCTTGACACCGTGCCGAAGCCCGCCAATGTCGGTGATCCCATTCCGTTTACGATCCGCGACATCAAGCGCGACGGCAAGAAGGATGTCATCGTCGACGTCGTCGCGCCCGATAAACGCGGCGTTCATCTTTACGTCGAGGGTCCGACACCGGACTGGTCGCTGCCGATCCCGAGCCAGCGCGACAGCGGGACGCCGGGCATCGCGCGCTTCGCCTTTGAGCTCGACGGTGTCCCGCCGGGCGTCAAGCCCGACGGCGCGACGCTGAAATTCACGCTGGTCGGCCCCGACAAGGCCTATGAGTTCAACGCCAGCCTGCCGTAAACGGGGCCGCCCAACCGATTCTTAACGTTGCGTTGATAGGAGGGCATGACGGCCGCCTTCCGCGGCCCGAGAGCCGGACTTGCCCCGTGGCCGTGATGGATGCCCGCAACGACACCACATCGACAGGCCTCGCAGCCCGGCTGAGGGCGCGCGTCGCGGCGCTCGCCGGCGGCGGTGAAGCATCGCTCACGCAGCGGCTCGCGGCGCTGATCTTCCTCATCCGCGTGCTGAGCGCCGGCCTTGCCTATCTCAGCCAGATCCTGCTCGCGCGCTGGATGGGCGGCTCGGATTACGGCATCTATGTCTATGTCTGGACCTGGGTGCTGCTGCTCGGCAGCATGCTCGATTTCGGCATCGCCTCGTCGGCGCAGAAGATCATCCCCGACTATCGCACGTCCGGCCAGCACGCGCTGCTGCGCGGCTTCCTGTCGGGCGGCCGCTGGCTGACCCTGGCAACCTCCGGCATCGCCGCTTTGCTGCTCGCCGGACTGATCGCGCTGCTGTCGCCGTGGATCGAGGAGAGCGAGCGCCTGCCGCTCTATATCGGTTGCCTGACCTTGCCCGCTTTCGTGGTCGCCAACACCCAGGACGGCATCGCGCGCTCGCATGATTGGATGACGCTCGGGCTGATGCCGCAATTCATCATCCGCCAGGGCCTGATCATCGGCTTCACCGCAGGCGCCCTGGTGCTCGGCTTCCAGCTCGGCGCCAGCGCCGCCATGGCCGCCAGCGCCGCCGCGGTGTGGATCGCGATGCTCGGCCAGATGCTGGTGCTGAACCGGCGGCTCGAGCGCCACGTCGAGGTCGGGCCGAAACAATATGATCTGCGCGGCTGGCTCGCAGTGTCGCTGCCGATCCTGCTGGTCGAGAGCTTCTATCTGCTGTTGTCCTACACCGATGTCCTGGTGCTGCAGCAGTTCCGCTCCTCCGAAGAGGTCGGTGTCTATTTCGCGGTGGTGAAGACGCTCGCGCTTGTGTCGTTCATCCACTACGCGATGTCGGCGACCACGGCGCATCGCTTCGCGGAATATCACGCGCTCGGCGACAAGGCACGGCTGTCGGCCTATGTCGCGCATGCGATCCAATGGACGTTCTGGCCGTCGCTCGCGGCGACCCTGGTCCTGCTTGCGCTCGGCAAGCCGCTGCTGTGGCTGTTCGGCGCGCAGTTCACTGCGGGTTACGACATCATGTTCATCGCGGCCATCGGCCTTGTCGTACGCGCCGCGATCGGCCCGGTCGAGCGCCTCTTGAACATGCTGGGCCAGCAGCACGCCTGCGCCTCCGCCTATGCGGCCGCCTTCGTCATGAACCTCGTGCTGTGCATCGTCCTGGTACCCCGCTTCGGCGGCCACGGCGCCGCGGCGGCGACCTCGTTGTCTCTGGTGTTCGAAACGGTGCTGTTGTTCCGCATCGTCAAGCGACGGCTCGGCCTGCACGTTCTCGCCTTCGGCAAGGCGTCCTGACGCAGGTTCCGTGACGGACCTGCGACAGATGTTCATGCTCGAACCGGCGCTCTGCGGCCGCCTCTCGCTCGCGCAGCGATCACGCAAGTGTTGAGTGCAGTGCCATGATTTGGGCGCGATCCTCTAGACACATGGTTCCATCGCGCGGGGGAGATGAAGATGTCGAGACTGGGGCTCGCACTATCGCTGGCTGGATCATTGCTGCTGTCCGGCTGCATGGAAGCGACTCTGTCGCCGACGACTGATGCGGCGCTGACACCGCGCGACAAGCAGTTGCTGGCGCGCGCGCCCTATGCCGAAGCGCAGATCCCGGAACAGTTCCAGCGCCACATCGTCGACTTCTCGCGCCAGGAGCAACCGGGCACGATCATCGTCGATACCGATGCGCGCTTCCTTTATTATGTCCTGCCCGACGGCAAGGCGGTCCGCTACGGCGTCGCGGTCGGCGAGGAGGCCATGGCGTTCTCCGGCGTCGCCACCGTCGGCAAGCTGGCGGAATGGCCCGACTGGGTTCCGACCGCCGACATCCAAGCTCGTCTCGGCCCCTATCCGAAGCGCGTGCCCGGCGGCCCGGCCAACCCGCTCGGCGCCCGCGCGATCTATCTCTACGAGGGCAACAAGGACACGCTGTACCGGATCCACGGCACCAACCAGCCGGAATATATCGGCCAGGCGATCTCGTCCGGCTGCATCCGCATGACCAATACCGACGTCGCCGACCTCTACAACCGCGTGCAGATGGGATCGACCGTGGTCGTGCTGCCGCCCGGCCAGAGCGTCGCCTCCACCAATGCAAACATCTTCGCGCGCCGCAGCTGATTCTAGATCATGATTCGTTTCCACGGAAACGCATCATGATCTTTCGTCATTGTTTGCGCATGATCTCTTCGGAAAACCGGTTTCCACCTTTGCGGATCATGCTCTAGCCGTAGCGCAGCTTCAGGCCGAGGATGGTCGCGACCAGCGCCAGGGTGATCAGGTTCGCGACGACCAGCGGCAGGTCGTTGATCAGCGCGCCGTAGAGCAGCCACATCGCGTTGCCGGTGGTCAGCAGCACGAACATGCCGGCCGAGATGTCCTGGGTCGAGCGCGACCGCCAGGCCTTGATGACCTGGGGCAGGAACGAGCATGTGGTGCAGGTGGCGGCGCCGAGGCCGATCAGCGTGGTCAGCAAAGGAAGGGTCCGTGTGCAAGCGCGGTGAAAGCCTGCTTGTAGAACGCGCCGTGTCAAAGCGAAACCGCGCGAGGCCAAAAACCTGCCTGTCGGACCCGCGGCGAAGGATCACGGCGTTCCGCGCGCCGTGATCCGCTGGGCGCTGACTTACGCGGCGGTCCAGCCGCCGTCGATCGAGAGGTTGGCGCCGGTGATCTGCGATGCCTCGTCGCTGCACAGGAACAGCGCCAGCGCTGCGACCTGATCGACCGTCACGAACTCCTTGGTCGGCTGCGCCGCCAGCAGCACGTCGTTGATGACCTGCTCCTTGGTGAGATTGCGCGCCTTCATGGTGTCGGGGATCTGCTTCTCGACCAGCGGCGTCCAGACATAGCCCGGCGAGATGCAATTGCAGGTGATCTTGAAGGTCGCGAGCTCCAGCGCCACGGTCTTGGTCAGACCGGCGATGCCGTGCTTGGCCGAGACATAGGCCGACTTGAACGGCGAGGCGACCAGCGAGTGCGCGGACGCCGTGTTGATGATGCGGCCCCAGCCGCGCTTCTTCATGCCGGGCACGGCGGCGTGGATGCCGTAGAACGCCGAGGAGAGATTGATCGCGATGATCTGCTCCCACTTCTCCGGCGGGAAGTCCTCGACCGGCGAGACGAACTGGATGCCGGCATTGTTGACGAGGATGTCGACCGCGCCGAACGTGCTCTCGCCGAGCGCGATCATGCCGGCGATCTCGGCCGGCTTGCTCATGTCGGCCGGCGAATGCACGGCCTTGACCTTGAACTCGCTCTCGATGGCGGCGCGCTCCTTCTCGATGTCGGCGGCAGCGCCAAAGCCGTTGAGCACGATGTTCGCCCCGGCGCTGGCAAAGCCGCGCGCAATGGCGAGTCCGATGCCGCTGGTCGAGCCGGTCACCACAGCGGTCTTGCCCTTCAAATTCGTCGTCATTGCTTCACTCCTTCTTGGCGGCCGCGAGGCTGCCATCCTGCGTGAGATCGTAGGTGACCATGGTCTCGCCGGACTGCGGCCGCTCCAGCCAGTCCTTGTGGCTCATCGATTGGTGGACGTCGCGCACACCCGCGTCCCAATGCTCGACCATCGCGACATGAGAAAAGTCGTAGTCCTTCGAGGAGGTCTCGTAGGTCTTGCTGCGGTAGATCAGGTGCACCACCGTCACGGTGTTCTCCTGCGCCGCCTTGCACAGGATCTCGAGCGCAGGATCGTTGCGCAGCTCCTCCGGCAGCTTGGCATAGAGCTCGCGGAACGCCTTGCGCGTGTTGTGGATCATGCGGTTCTTGTCGGTGTTCATCCGCGTCCGGCTGGAATAGCGGATGTCCTTTTCGCGCTCGGCCGCTTCCAGCAAGGTGCGCGGCAGTTCGCCGCGCGCGGAGAACAGATCGACCTGGAAGATCAGCAGGTCACGATCGGTCTCGGTGTCGAGCACATAGTCGAGCGGCGTATTCGAAGCGATGCCGCCGTCCCAATAATGCTCGCCGTCGATCTCGACCGGCGGAAAGCCCGGCGGCAGCGCGCCTGAGGCCATGATGTGCTCGGGGCCGATGCGCTTGCCCTGCTTCTTGAATTCGACATTGTCGAAATAGGTGAAATTGCCGGTGGTGATGCCGACGGCGCCGACCGACAGCCGCGTCTTCAGGTCGTTGATGCGATCGAAATCGACCAGCCGCTCCAGGGTCCGCTTCAGCGGCGCGGTATCGTAATAGCTGACGGATTGCAGGCTGCCGGCCGGCCACAGCGGCGCCGGCGGAAAGCGTGGCGTGAAGAAGCCCGGTACGCCGAACGCGGCGATCAGCGCCGCGCTGGCCTCGTTGAACGCCGAGCGGTGATGGTCGCCATTGAGCAGCGGCTTCCACGGCACCGGGGAGGACACCATCTCCCAGAATTCCTTGAGCCGGCCGACGCGCTTGTCGCGGTCATTGCCCGCGATGATCGCGGCGTTGATGGCGCCGATCGAGATACCAGCCACCCACTCCGGCTCGAAGTCGAAGTGACATAGCGCCTGATAGGCGCCGGCTTGATAGGAGCCGAGCGCGCCGCCGCCCTGCAGGACGAGGACTCGTTGCGACTGGGTGGGAGTGGCCGGCTGCGGGGGAAATGGATGATGCGTCATTTACGGCGGTCATTAGCAAAACATGGCGCCAGCGTGGCGTCACTTCGGGGTGACGTCAATCCATCCCAAGGAGAGGTCCTGCTCCGGACGACCGCTGCACAAGGCAGCAGCGAACTTGCCTGTCAGGAGGCCTTTTTACCATCGGGCGCGGCCAGGATCATGGTCCAGAAGACCTTGTACTTGGTATTCGGAGCATAGCTCGCCGCAATGCCTATTTTTGTGACACCCGTCTTCAGCATGTTGGCCCGATGCGGCGGCGAGTCGCGCCAGCCGGAAAACGCTTCCGCCAAGGTGTGGTAGCCGGCCGAGACGTTCTCCACCGCCACCGTCGCATCATAGCCCGCATTGTTCAGCCGCTTGGCCAGCGGGGCGCGGACGTCGTGATCGAGCTTGTTCTTGTCGGCCATCGCCTGCGACTGCGACTCCGCCAGCCGCATCAGCTCCGGATCGACCTCGACCATGCCGAGCCCATTGTTCTGGCGGTATTGCGAGATCATCGTCGCCGCAGCGGCAGCATCGAGCTTGGCTCCGGCGACCGCCATGTCGGCATACATCGTCGGCGCCTGCACGACGGGCGTTTCAGCCGCGCAGCCGGCGAGCAGCAATGCGATGGAAAGAGCGAGAGCCAGACGCTTCAATGAACCAGTCCCTGTGCGGAGAAGAGAGGCGGGTTGTTGCACATCAACCGTGGCTGAAAGGTGAATCGCCGGTAAGTTCCATCGCGACAATTCCGGCCAGCAACGGTTCGTCAACCCTATGAGCGGAGCGGTCAAGCCTGCCGGGGTCGAGGGATCGACAGCACTTTGCGGTCACATCGCGCTTAGGCTGGTGCCGAGCACGACATCCAGCAAACGATGTCTTGGTTGGCAATCTTGGCTAGCGACCCGGATTCGAGCCCGAGCCCAGCCCGCCACTAACCGCTTGCAAAGATCCGATAATGCCGCGGCTTGAGGCCGATGCGGTCGCCGATCTTGAGTTCGCGGTCGCGCGGGGCGTCGATCTCGATCGTGGAGCCTTCGGTCAGCGCGATCTCGGCGCGCTGCACCGGGCCGAAGCTGCGGACATGGGTGATGGCGCCATGCAGGGTGCCGCTGTCAGCCGGGCCGATCACCATGTCGTGACGGCGCACGAACAGCGTCGATGCGCCGGCTGTATCGCCCGGCGCAGCCAGATCCAGCGGCCGGCCGTTGAGATGCACCGCGCCGCCGGAGACCTCCACCGGCAGCATGATCGACTCGCCGATAAAGCCGTGCACGAAGGCCGTGGCCGGGGCGTCATAGACGTCGTTCGGCGAGCCGACCTGCTCGATACGGCCCTTGTCCATCACCACGACGCGATGCGCGACCTCGAGCGCCTCTTCCTGGTCATGCGTGACGAAGATCGAGGTGACGTTGATCGAGTGGTGCAAGGTGCGCAGCCATTGCCGCAGTTCCTTGCGCACCTTGGCGTCGAGCGCGCCGAACGGCTCGTCGAGCAACAGGATGCGTGGCTCGATGGCGAGCGCACGCGCCAGCGCGATGCGCTGGCGCTGGCCGCCGGAGAGCTGGCTCGGATAGCGGTCGGCGAGCCAATCGAGCTGCACCAGGTCGAGCAGCTCCTTCACGCGGGCACGGATCTGCGCCTCGCTCTTGCGGATGCGACGCGGCTGCACCCGCAGGCCGAAGGCGACGTTCTCGAACACGCTCATGTGCCGGAACAGCGCATAATGCTGGAACACGAAGCCGACATGACGCTCACGCGCGCCGCGGTCCAGCGCGTTCTCGCCGTCGAACAGGATCTCGCCGGCATCCGGCCATTCCAGCCCGGCGATGATCCGCAACAAGGTCGTCTTGCCCGAGCCGGACGGGCCGAGCAGCGCCAAAAGCTCGCCATTGGCGACCTTCAGGTCGACGCCGTCGAGCGCCTTGAAGGTGCCGAAGGTCTTGACGACGCCCCTCGCTTCAATGGTCATGAGGCAGGTCCTCGTCGATGTTGCGTTCGAGAATGGTCTTGGCGACCAGCGTGATCAGCGCGAGCATGGCGAGCAGCGAGGCGATCGCGAACGAGGCGACCATCTGGTACTCGTTGTAGAGGATCTCGACCAAGAGCGGCATCGTGTTGGTCTCGCCGCGGATGTGGCCGGAGACCACGGAGACCGCGCCGAACTCGCCCATCGCACGCGCATTGCAAAGCAGGACGCCGTACAGCACGCCCCATTTGATGTTGGGCAAGGTGACGCGGAAGAAGGTCTGCAGGCCGGAGGCACCGAGCGAGATCGCGGCCTCCTCCTCCTGCGTGCCCTGCTCCTGCATCAACGGGATGAGGGCGCGGGCGACGAACGGAAAGGTCACGAACACGGTGGCCAGCGCGATGCCCGGGAAGGCGAACAGGATCTGCAGACCATGGCTCTGCAGCCAGGGCCCGAAGAAGCCTTGCGCCCCGAACAGCAGCACGAAGACGAGACCCGAAATCACCGGGCTGACCGAGAACGGCAGGTCGATCAGCGTGATCAGGACCGTCTTGCCGGGAAAGTCGAATTTCGCGATTGCCCAGGCGGCGGCGAGGCCGAACACCAGATTGGTGCCGACCGAGACCGCGGCGACGCCGAGGGTGAGGCGGATGGCCGACCACGCCTCGGGGTCGGCCAGCGCGGACAGATAGGCGGAGATGCCCTTGCCGAACGCCTCCACGAACACGACCACCAGCGGCAGCACGACGAACACCGACAGAAAGCCGATCGCCAAGGTGATGAGGGCGATGCGAACCACGGTCGGTTCGGCGCGCGGATCACGCCGCGCGGCAATCTCGACATCGCTGGGCTGCGCCGGCCTGTCCGGCGCCCGTTGCAGGGTCATCTCGATGCTCATGGCGCGGCCTCAACTGGACGCCTGGGCCTGTGCCCAGCGCTGCAAGCGATTCACCGCGAAGATGATCACGAATGCCACCACAAGCATGACCACCGCAATGGCCGTCGCGTCGGCGTAGCGGAACTCGGACAGGCGGATCACGATCAGGAGCGGCGCGATCTCCGACACGTTCGGCAGATTCCCGGCGATGAAGATCACCGAGCCGTACTCGCCGACGGCGCGGGCGAAAGCGAGCGCGAAGCCGGTCAGCAGCGCCGGCATCAGGCTGGGCAGGATCACCTTGGTGACAATGTGCCAGCGGCTGGCGCCGAGGCTGGCCGCCGCCTCCTCGATCTCCGGATCGAGGTCGATCAGCACCGGTTGCACGGTGCGGACGACAAAGGGAATGCCGATAAAGATCATCGCGATGAAGATGCCGAGCGGCGTGAACGCGACCTTGATGCCGAGCGCGGCCAGCGGCGCGCCCAGCCAGCCCTTCTGCGCGAACAGCGAGGTCAGCGCCACGCCGGCCACCGCCGTCGGCAGCGCGAACGGGACGTCGACGATGGCGTCGAACAGCCGGCGGCCGGGGAAGCGGTAGCGCACCAGCGCCCAGACCACGATCGTGCCCATCACCAGGTTGACGAGAGCCGCGGCAAAGGACAGTCCGAACGAGATCTTGAGGGCGCTCAGGGTGCGCCGGCTGGTGACGATGCCCCAGAACTGCTCAAGGCTGAGCTCGGTCGAGCGCACGAACAGCCCGGCCAGCGGAATGAGCACGATGAGGGACAGCCAGGTCAGCGTCAGCCCCATGGTGAGACCAAAGCCCGGCAAGGTGCTGCGTCGGGGTGCGAGAACGCTCAAGAAGCCACCTGGCTCATTCCCATCGGGCCCATTCCCGTGTTGTCCGCCTTGGTTCGCCAATCAGTTCTTGTAGATCTGATCGAAAATCCCGCCTTCGCCGAAGTGATCCTTCTGCGCCTTGGTCCAGCCGCCGAACACGTCGTCGATCGTGAACAGGTCAACCTTGGCAAACGACTCGCTGTACTTCTTGGCGACGTCCGGATCGCGCGGACGGTAGAAGTTGCGTGCGGCGATTTCCTGACCTTCCTTCGTATACCAGTACTTCAAATAGGCTTCGGCGACGGCCTGGGTGCCCTTTTTGGCCACGACGCTATCGACGATGGCAACTGGCGGTTCGGCCAGGATCGACAGCGACGGCGAGATGATCTCGAACTTTTCCTTACCGAATTCTTTCAGTGCCAGATAGGCCTCGTTCTCCCAGGCCAGCAGCACGTCGCCCACTCCCCGCTCGACGAAGGTGACGGTCGCGCCCCGCGCACCGGTGTCGAGCACGGGAACGTGCTTATAGAGGTCGGCCACGAACTGCTTGGCCTTGTCGACCGAGCCGGTCTTCTTCAGGGCGTAGCCCCAGGCGGCGAGATAGTTCCAGCGCGCGCCGCCGGAGGTCTTCGGATTGGGCGTGATGACGTCGACGCCCGACTTCAACAGATCGTCCCAGTCCTTGATGCCCTTCGGATTGCCCTTGCGGACCAGGAACACGATGGTCGAGGTGTAGGGCGAGGCGTTCTGCGGCAGGCGCTTCTGCCACTCCTTGTCGAGCAGTCCCTTGTTCGCGATGGCATCGATGTCATAGGCCAGCGCCAGGGTGACGACGTCGGCCTGCAGGCCATCGATCACGCTTCGCGCCTGGGCGCCGGAGCCGCCATGCGACTGCTTGATCTCGACGCTCTTGCCGGTGTCCTTCTTGTAGGCCTCGGCAAACGACTTGTTGAACTCGACATAGAGCTCACGGGTGGGATCGTAGGACACGTTGAGCAGATTCACGTCGGCAGCAACGGCCGACCCCGCCCATGCCAGGCCCGCGACAACCGCAAGAACACGCCGCATCATGCAATCTCTCCATTCAAATAGCAGGCCTGCAATGTTGCAGGCGCGTCCTGCAGATCGCCGCATGTGCCGTTCCGAGTCAACGAAACCGGATTTTCTTGTTTCCGACCGGACGCGGGCATTTTGCTACGAAGCGCCCGGCATTGGGATAGCTGTTCTTTGCCGCGACACTATGCCGTCTTGGGCGACCAAGCAGCCGGCAGGCGACGTCCCAACTACACCGACGACGTCGCCACCGTATGGATGCCGCACTCGGTCTTGCCGCGGCCGCGCCAGCGGCCGGCGCGATCATCCTCGTTCGCATCCGAGCGGCTGGTGCAGGGCATGCAGCCGATCGAGCGGAAGCCTGCGGCGACCAGCGGATGCTGTGGCAGGTTGGCCGCGCGATAGATCTCCGCGATGTCCTCGCGAGCGACATTGGCGAACGGGTTGAACTTCACCCGGGCGCCATCCTGCTCGACGACAGGAATCGCCGCACGCAAACCGCCCTGGAACCGCTTGCGGCCGTTGATCCAGGCGGTGAAGGGCGCGAGAGCGCGCGCCAGCGGCTCGACCTTGCGGATGCGGCAGCAGGCGTCGGGGTCCGAGAACCACAGATCGTTGTCGGCATCTTCGCGCGCGAGCGCCGTGGCATCGGGTGCGACCGAGCGCACGTCGCGCAGGCCTAGGATCTCGATCAGCTGGTCGCGATAGGCCAGCGTCTCCGCGAACATGTGCCCGGTGTCGAGGAAGATCACGGGGATCGCCGGATCGACATCGGCCGTGACCTTGAGCAACGCGGCCGATTCCGTGCCGAAGGACGACACCACCGCAAGCCGCTCGCGGCCGATCGCCTGCAACGCGGCGGCGATGACCTGTTGCGGCGAGGCCGTCCGCAGCGCGGCGTCGAGCGCCGCGTCCGGCGTGTGCCCGACCGAAGGTGATACAGCCAGCGTGCTCACAGCCCGGCACTCTCCGAATGACGCAGTTGCAGGCGCTGATGCAGCGCCGAGATCCGGCCGTCGCCAGCCGGCTGATAGAACACCGAATAGCGCTTCACGGTCTCGCTGAACGCCTCGGCATCGGCCTGCTTCTTGACGTCGAAAGCGTCGAAGCCGGCCCGCAGCATGAACACGAACTGGTCGCGCAGCACCTGTCCGGTGGCGCGCAGCTCGCCGCGGAAGCCGTAGCGCTCCCGCAGCAAGCGCGCCTGGGTGTAGGCGCGGCCGTCGCGGAAGCTCGGAAACACCAGAGCGATCAGCGCCAGCCGGTCGAGATAGGGGACGAGATCGTCGACGTCACGATTGTTCGGCCAGATCACGCCAAGCTTGCCGCCGGTGCGGCTCACCAGCGCATCGGGACCTGCGAGGAACCGCGTCTCGGAGACGAGGATCGCGCCCTGCGCCGGCAGATCGGCATCGTCGGTGATACGGACGAACTCGTCCGTGATGATGTGTCCGCCCTTAACGAGTGGCATAAACCCGCTCCCTGAATGGTTCGACCCCGAGCCGCGCCACCGTGTCGACGAACAGCTCCTCGGGGCTCGCGCGCAGCGCAAGATAGGCCTCGACGATGTCCTCGACGACATCGGCGACTTCGGCATAGGGCACCGCGGGTCCGATCAGGGTGCCGAGCACGGCGCCCTCGTCGGCGCGGCCGCCGATGGTGATCTGATAGAATTCCTCGTTGTTCTTCTCGACGCCGAGGATGCCGATATGGCCGACATGGTGGTGGCCGCAGGCATTGATGCAGCCGGAGATGTTGATGTGCAGCCGGCCGATCAGGTTCGCCGTGTCGTGATTGGCGAAGCGGCGGGTGATCTCCTGCGCGATCGGGATCGAACGCGCATTGGCCAGCGAGCAGTAATCGAGCCCCGGGCAGGCGATGATGTCGGAGACCAGGTTGACGTTGGGAATGGCGAGCCCGATGGCGTCGAGCGCCTTCCACACCGCCGGCAGATCGCGCTTGCGGACATGCGGCAGCGCCAGATTCTGCTCGTGGCCGACGCGGATCTCGCCGAACGAATATTTGTCGGCGATGTCAGCGAGCGCATCCATCTGGTCGGCGGTCGCATCGCCGGGAGGCTTGCCGATCGGCTTCAGCGACACGGTCACGATCGCATAGCCCTGCACCTTGTGGGCGACCACCGAGTTCTTGCGCCAGGCCTCGAACTTCGGATCATGCGCGGCCTGCCGCAGCTCGTCCGGCATGTGCGGCAGCGTCTCATAGGCCGGATAGAAGAAGCGCGACCGGATGTCCTCGACGATGCCGTCGTCGAGCTTGAGCACGCCGTCGCGGATCTGCTGCCACTCCTCCTCGACCTCGGCGGCGAAGGTCTCGATGCCGAGCTCGTGGACCAGGATCTTGATGCGCGCCTTGTAGATGTTGTCGCGGCGGCCATACTGGTTGTAGACGCGCAGGATCGCCTCGACATAGCTCAGAATGTCGTGGCCATGGACGAACGGCTTGATCGTCTTGGCGATGAAGGGCGAGCGGCCCAGACCACCGCCGACCAGCACCTCGAAGCCGGTCTCGCCCTGCTCATTCTTCAGCAGACGAAGGCCGATGTCGTGGATCTTGATCGCGGCGCGGTCGTGCGCGGACGCGGTGATCGCGATCTTGAACTTGCGCGGCAGGAACGAGAATTCCGGATGCAGCGTCGTGAACTGGCGCAGCAGCTCGGCCCAGATGCGGGGATCCTCGACCTCGCCCGGCGCGACCCCGGCCCACTGGTCGGAGGTGACGTTGCGCATGTTGTTGCCGGAGGTCTGCATCGACTGGATGCCGACCTCGGCGAGGTCGGCCATCGCATCCGGCAGCTCGGCGAGCTTGATCCAGTTGAACTGGATGTTCTGCCGGGTCGTGAAGTGACCGTAGCCGCGGTCATAACGCCGCGCGACATGCGCCAGCCGGCGCAGCTGCTCGGACGACAGCGTGCCATAGGGAATCGCGATGCGGTACATGTAGGCGTGGAGCTGCAGATACACGCCGTTCTGCAGCCGCAGGATCTTGAACTCGTCCTCGGTGAGCTCGCCGGACAGGCGGCGCTTCACCTGGTCGCGGAATTCGGCGACGCGCTCATTGACCAGGGTGCGATCGATGTCGTCATAAGCATACATGAGAGGGCCTTCAGGCTTGAGCCGGCAGCGCGATGGTGGTGCCCGTCAGCCGGATATGTTCGCGCATATTGCCGGGCTTGACAGCGCCGTCCGTCGCAACCTCAACCGGTGCGATGTAGGGGCCGATCGCGTTGAGATCATCGGCGACCGCTTCCGACAGCAGCGCGCGCGCTTCGTCGGCGGTGCGGACGATCGCGGCGTCGGTCAATTCGTCGGACCAGCTCTTGGTGCCGGTGCGGTAGATCACGGCGCCGTCCCAGGTCCGGTTCGCAGTGATGATCGAGGGACCGGTGATCTTGATCTTCTGTTGCAGCGGGGAGGTCATTCAGACGGGTTCCAGGAGTTTTGCAATCACGCCACTGAGGTTCTTCTGACGCCACGGCGCTGAATGCGCCACGACGTCGCCGATGATGAGGATAGCCGGGCCGCCATCAATCTGGCCGACCAGATCCGGCAGCTGATCCAAGGTGCCGACCGCCGCCTGCGCATCCGGCCGCGTCACGCGCGCGAACACGCCGACCGGCGTCTGCGGCGAGCGGCCGGCGGCGAGGAGGCCGGCGCGCACGGCGGGCGCCGCCGTCATGCCCATGTAGACGACGACGGTCATCTTGGTGTCTGTCAGCGCCGACCAGTCGACCGCCTCGGCGTCGCGCTCCTTGTGCGCGGTGAGGAAGGTGATGCGCAGCGCCTTGCTGCGGAACGTCAGGGGCACCTCGAACTGCGCGGCGGCGCCGATGCCGGCAGTGATGCCGGGCACGATGGTGTAGGCGACGCCGGCATGGCGCAGCGCGTCGACCTCCTCGCCGCCGCGGCCGAACACGTAGGAGTCGCCACCCTTCAGCCGGACGGCGCGCTTGCCCTCGCGCGCGGCCTCGATCAGCAGCTTGTTGACGGCGTCCTGGCCGATGCCGGGCTTGCCGACGCGGCGGCCGACCGGCACGCGCGAGGCGTCGCGGCGGATGCGGTCGAGAATCTCCGGCGTGACCAGCTCGTCATAGTAAACGACGTCGGCGTCCTGCAGCGCGCGCAGCGCCTTGATGGTGAGAAGATCGGGATCGCCGGGACCGGCGCCGACCAGCGTCACATGACCGTCGCTGCGGCCCGCATGATCCGCACCGGCAAAGGCGGAGGGATCCGCGATGCCATGCAGCGCCGCCGCGGCCTCATGCTTGCGCCCCGCCAGCACCAATGCGCCGATCGGGCCGTCCACGATGCGCTCCCAGAACCGGCGGCGCAGCGGCATCTCGGGGATGCGCGGATTGATGGTCTTGCGGAAGTCGCCGATGAAGCTCGCGAGTTCGCCGATCCGCGCCGGCAGTAGCGCCTCGATGCGCTCACGCACGCGGCGCGCTACCACCGGCGACGAGCCGCCGGTGCCGATCGCGACCACGACATCGCCGCGATCGACGATCGCCGGAAAGATGAAGCTGGAATGCGCCAGGTCGTCCATCACATTGACGGGCAGACCGACTGCGCGCGCCCGCGCCGACATCGCCACACCGATGTCGCCGGCGCCGGCGCACAGCACCGCGATCACACCCGAGAGGTCAGCGCTCAGCGGATCGCCCTCGGCGCGCGCAATCTGGCCATGATCATCGTGCAGCCCGCCGAGTTCGAAATCCCCATCGGTGGCGAACCAGCGGATGCGAGCGCCCGCCGCCAACAACACCCGAAGCTTGGCACGCACGAGCTCGCCCGCGCCGATCAGCAGCACGGGGCCGGTCTTCAGATCGAGAAACACCGGCAGATATTGCATTGCGCTCTTCGGTTTCGACTCTTCGGGGTTGACTGGAATTATTTTCTATATAAGTGTCCCCGCCGGAACGCAAAGAGAAAAATATTCCTTGGCTTCGCCATAGAATTTTCTCCCAAGTAGGCGAAGGCTCGCAGCATGCACATTCTCACAAACGACGTTTCGAGAGATCGGTTGCCCTCCTCTGAGCTCGACCAGGCATCTTCCATGCCGCGCGCCCTCAGCGCCGCGCCGACGATGGATCATCTCGACCAGCTGGAGGCGCAGAGCATTTACATTCTCCGCGAGGCCTTTGCACGGCTGAAGAAGCTCGCTTTGCTGTGGTCGCTGGGAAAAGATTCCAATGTGATGATCTGGCTCGCGCGCAAGGCCTTCTTCGGCCGCGTGCCGTTTCCGGCCATGCATGTCGATACCGGCAAGAAGTTTCCGGAGATGTACGCCTTCCGCGACACTTATGCGCAGGAATGGGGCCTCGATCTCCGCGTCGAACCGTGCCCGCCGATCGACGCCGTCGATCCGACATTGCCACCCGCAGCGCGCTCGGCCGCCCGCAAGACCGAGGGCCTGAAGATGGCGCTCGCCAAGCACGGCTTCGACGGCCTGATCGCCGGCATCCGCCGCGACGAGGAGGCGACCCGCGCCAAGGAGCGCGTTTTCTCGCCACGCGGCGCCGAGGGCAATTGGGACGTGCGCGACCAGCCGCCGGAATTCTGGGACCATTTCAACGCCTCGCCGCCGCCGGGCGCGCATCTGCGCATCCATCCGATCCTGCATTGGACCGAGGCCGACATCTGGGCCTACACCGCGCGCGAGAACATTCCGATCATCCCGCTGTATCTCTCCAAGAACGGCAAGCGCTATCGCTCGCTCGGCGACCAGGACATCACGTTCCCCGTCGCCTCCAATGCCTCGAACATCGCCGAGATTCTGGCCGAGCTCGAGAGCACCAAGGTGCCGGAGCGTGCGGGACGCGCGCTCGACCACGAGACCGAGGATGCGTTCGAGCGGCTTCGTGTCGCCGGCTATCTGTGAGCGGAGCGAGGCAATGAACATGCGCGTCCCCTCCGCCGCCCCCGCCACGCCGAACGGCACCACCCGCCCGCAGGTCAGCATCGTCATCGTCGGCCATGTCGATCACGGCAAGTCGACCCTGGTCGGCCGCCTGCTGCATGAGACCGGCAGCCTGCCCGACGGCAAGCTGGAGATGCTGCAGGCGGTCTCCGCCCGCCGCGGCATGCCGTTCGAATGGTCGTTCCTGCTCGACGCGCTGCAGACCGAGCGCGACCAGGGCATCACCATCGACACCACCCAGATCCGCTTCCGCACCAATGCGCGCGAGGTCGTGCTGATCGACGCGCCCGGCCACGCCGAATTCCTGCGCAACATGATCACCGGCGCCTCGCAGGCCGACGGCGCGGTGTTGATCATCGACGCGCTCGAAGGCGTGCGCGACCAGACCCGTCGCCACGGCTATCTCTTGCACCTGCTCGGCGTGAAGCAGGTCGCCGTCGTCGTCAACAAGATGGACCGCGTCGATTTCGGCCAGGACCGCTTCAACGAGATCAAGACCGAGATCTCCGCCCACCTCGAAGGCCTCGGCGTCAAGCCGGTCGCCGTAATCCCGATCTCGGCGCGCGACGGCGATGGCGTCGCCCAGCACACCTCGCGCATCCGCTGGTATGACGGCCCGACCGTGGTCGAGGCGCTCGACGGCCTGGAGCCGGCCAAGCCGCTGTCGAGCCTGCCTCTGCGCCTGCCGGTGCAGGCGATCTACAAGTTCGACGACCGCCGCATCGTCGCCGGCCGCGTCGAGGCCGGCGAACTCCAGACCGGCGACGAGATCGTGATCATGCCGGCCGGCAAGATCGCCAAGATCAAGACCGTCGAGGGCTGGCCGCAAACCCCGGTCACCGCGCCGCAAGGCGCGGGCCGCTCGGTCGGCATCACGCTCGACCGTGAACTGTTCATCGAGCGCGGCGACGTCATCGCCCATGTCGGTCGCGAGCCGCAGGCGGCGCGGCGGCTGCACGCCCGGATCTTCTGGCTGCACGACCAGCCGCTCGCCAAGGGCGACAACATCCTGGTGCGGCTCGGCACCCGCGAGGCGCGCGGCAGCGTGGTCGCGATCGAGAAGGCGGTCGATCCGGGTTCGCTCTCCAACGAAGAGAACGCCGCGATCGCGCGCAACCATGTCGGCGAGATCGAGATCGCGCTGACCCAGCCGGTCGCTGTCGATCCCTACACCGAGAACGCGCGCACCGGGCGCCTCGTCATCGAGGTTCAGGGCCGCATTGCCGGCGGCGGGCTGGTGCTGTCGATCGCGGCCGGCAAACGCGCCACGCCGGTCGACATCATGCCGGTGGAGTCGGCGCTGCAGCCGCAGGAGCGCGCCGACCGCTATCGCCACAAGGGCGCCGTGGTGTGGATGACCGGGCTGCCGGGCGCCGGCAAGTCGACCTTGGCGCGTGCGCTGGAGCGGCGGCTGTTCAGCCGCGGCGGCAACCCGGTGCTGCTCGACGGCGACACCCTGCGCGCCGGCCTCAACAAGGATCTCGGCTTCACGCCGGAGGACCGCGCCGAGAACATCCGCCGCCTCGCCGAGGTCGCGACCCATCTCGCCCGCAACGGCCAGATTGCGATCGTCGCCGCCGTGTCGCCGGCGCGCGACGACCGTGCCGCGGCCCGCCGCATCGCCGGCGATCTGTTCCGCGAGGTCCACGTCGCAACACCGGCCGAGATCTGCGAGAGCCGCGATCCCAAGGGCCATTACGCCAAGGCCCGCGCCGGAGCCTTGCAGAACTTCACCGGCATCGGCACCGACTATGAGCCGCCGCTCGACGCGGAACTCGTGATCGACACCGCCACACGCGGCATCGCCGACGCGACCGACGAATTGGAAGCACTGCTCTCGAAGACCGGCGTGCTGTTCGACGACATCGCCGATCTCGGCGCCAATATCTGAACTCGACCAGCGTCTCCCCCCGGAATCGGGCATTGTTTCCGGGGTGAGCTCTCGCCGTCTCCACCGCTGTCATGCTCCGCGAAGGCGGAGCATCCAGTACTCCGCGGCAGAAGACATTGAACCGGGATGTCACGGCGGACTGGAGCGTCCGCCGGAGCCTGTTCTCGGGCTCGCCAAAGGCGAGACCCGGGGGCGAACAGCAGAGGCCAAAATCTCGAGATCAGCTTAACCACGACAATGGAGTCGGTGGAGTCGGTCGGGCAGGACTTTCCTTCGATGTCGCCGCGTCAGAGCGCACCGACATAGGCGGTGAGATCGTCGAGCTCGGCGTCGGTCGGCTGCCGCGACTCCATCTTCTTGGCGTAGACTTCCCACATCATCTTCACCGCCTCGCGCAGCGAGGCGGTGCGGCCGTCGTGGAAATACGGCGCGGTCGACGCCACCGCGCGCAGCGCCGGCACCTTGAACTTGCCGCCGGTGCCAATGTCGTCGCGGCTCTTCTTGTCGAAGCTCGTCAGTTGATGGCAGGTGCCACAGCCGCCATCGTTGAGATAAAGCTCGTAGCCACGCTTCACCGCCGCGCTGGCGTCGGCCGTCGGCGAGCCATCCTCCTTGAGCTGCCAATTCGCCGGATATTTCAAGGTGCGCACATAGGCGACGAGGGCCGCCAAGGTCTCCTTCGACGGCTCCGGTCCCTTCATGCGGTTGACGATGATGCCGCGGATGCTGTCCTCCAGGGTCGCAGCCTGGCCGGTCCAGCCGAACACCGAGCGCTCGCCGACGCCCCAGAGCGTCGGCGTGTTGCGGCCATTGGGATCGCCATCGGCGACCACGTCGAGCCCGACATAGGTCTTGTTGTTGGTATGCCCGGTCGAGAAGTGGCAGGTCGCGCAGGACGCCTTGCTGCCGCCGGACAGGCTGGCGTCGTTGAACAGCTGCAGCCCCTTGGCCGCGAGCTCTGCCTCGGAGAGCTGGGCCGGCGGCGTCTCAGCGGCAGCAGCGACCTGCGGTGCCGCCTTCGGCTTCTCCGTCGCCGCAACCGCATGTGGCGGCTGATGCGCGGCCCGGTGCGGATCCCGATTCGTATCCTTGGGCTTTTGCCCTATCGCCGCAGCAAGCAGCGACAAGGGCTTCCCCACAATGGCAGCAAAATGCGGCGGCGTCGGCTTTGGCTCTACCGCAGCAAGGTATGGCGCAACGGACTTGTCGGCCGCCAGTGCGGGCAGAGCGAGCAGGCCAAGACACAACACGACCAACCGCACTCCAGTCACCGACATGACTCGTCTCCCCCGCACCCTCTACATGCAAATCATTGTTGATAGCTTTTACGTCCGAAGTAGGACTGTGCGGCGGCGAGGAATCGACGCGCGAGTGTCGGCCGCCGCACAACCGATGGCGGTCGGGTCTCGATCGCGCTTGGCCATCGGCGCGGCTGCCGTCAGCGTCGCATCCGTGTGATGGGCGTCACGGTCGATGCGGGCGGGGCGTCCTAACGCTACGCCCACGGCCAGGGCGCTGAGCAAGCCGCGCAGCGGACACGTCGTCCAGGCCGACCGGCTATCCATCCTCGGCGCTGATTCACACACTCAAGGAGAGGTCACCATGTCGCGCTCCACCGTCACCAAGATTGGCTTCGCTTTGTCTCTCATCATCACCAGCCTCGGCGCGATGTCGCAGGCGCAGGCCGGCGGCGCCTACGGACCCGACACCTGCAAGGTCGGCTATGTCTGGCGCGAAGCCTATCCCGGCGACCACACCTGCGTGACACCGGAGCAGCGCGCCCGCGCCGCGCTCGACAACCGCCAGGCCGGCAACCGCGTCAGCGCCACCGACCGCACCTATGGCTCCAGGACCTGCCGTCAGGGCTACGTCTGGCGCGAGGCCTATGTCGGCGACACCACCTGCGTCACCCCCGAGCAGCGCGCCCGCGTGAAGTACGACAACGCCCGCGCCAACGGACGATATCAATAAGGTCGTTCGAGACTGCTGGCAGGGCGGATGAGCAACGCGTCACCCGCCCTTTTCAGCTGCCGCGCCGACGCCGCATGCTTAGGCGTTGTGAGATTGACGAAACCTGGGGCGAGCAAGGCGGCACCGAGAGTCGGCGCGTCTTTGCCATCGCATGAGCTGTTCACGCCGGCTCCGTCCGCTGGCGAAGTCCAAACATCGCCCCGCGTCGATCCATCGACGGCAGGCGAAGCGACGTTGCCGCGGCGGTTGCCAGCACGGCGACGACGATCCCGGCGATCACGTCGATGAAGTAATGCCCACCCACCAGCGGCGTGACCACCAGCATGCCACCATTGGTGACGATCGCGATCGGCCGGCTCCACCACACGCTCCAGCATCCCCAAAGCGCCAGCGCCGCCGCCGCTGCATGGAAGCTCGGGAAAGTCACGATACCTCCCAATTGCGTCACGTTGAGCGCCCGCAGCGATCCGTCGCGCACGAACGGCAGACGATCGAGCTGCACCAGATAGCCCGTCGCCCGGAAGTCCGCCGTCTCCGGTGGCAGGCCGTAATGCTGGTAGGTGCCGACAGCCGGAAACAGCGCCGACACCAGCGCCGTCACGAACACCGCAATCACGCAGGCCAGCGTAAACTGCTGAAGACGGAGAGGGTTCTTCGTCAACCCGAGCAACAGCGGGACGCCGAGGCCGAGCCATCCGATCATCGCATAGAACATCGGAACGTAGCGCAGCAGCTCCGGTTGCGAGACGAAGTAGCGATAGTAGCCCGGCCAATCCAGTCCGAGCAGCTCGTCGAGCCGGGCCAGGCTGTGATCCTGCAGCGGCAGAGCCGCCGATGCCGCGATGTAGGAGAGCGGCGTGCCGCAGAGGAATAGGATGTTGAGCTGGGCCAGCGCGAGCAGCACGAAGGCCGGCCGCAGACCCCACGACCACCGGGAGATGACATAGCCGACCGCAGCGAATGCGGCCGCTGTTTCGACCGAGGCCAGCAGGCCACTCTCGACGACAAACGAGAACTGCGAGCTCGCCATGCAAATCGCGACGATCAGATAGATCGCAACGAGTGCCAACCATGTGGCGACATGCAGACGCCGCGCGTGATTCAGCTCCGTATCAGCGTTCATCATCCCCACCCCCGGTGACACCCGTAATTATACGGTAACAATCTAAGGTGAGGTTAATTGAGGTTGCACAACTCTATGCAACGCACGTTGGGGCTGAGAATATGCGATCGCGCGCAATGGACACGGCGTTGCCTCGGCCTGCCATCCGTCTTGAAAGACAGAGTCGAACGCATCGCTGCCGGGCCGGCACACGGGTGGCATGACGCACCTGCGCGATGCGCGGGCGCGCATTTGCTTACCCTACGAACGACAACCTAATGACGAAGCACGGGCGTGCGTTCGTAGAGATCGGCGATACGGCAGCTGAGGCCGAAGCCGGGCAGCGACAGCTCGGCTTCGGCGCTCTGCAAGATCGCGGACGTCCAGGCACCGTCGACCTTCAGATCGAGTGTGACCGCCATTCGATCCTGCGCGATGACAAGCACGGCGCGGCAATGCGGAGGCCCTCGGTACAGGTCACGCTTGACCTCGATCCAGCGCCGGTCGGTGACCCTTCAAATGCAAGATCAGGCATGAACGGCTCTCGCGGTTGATGTGCGATCGAGGGCTGGCGCCCAGTAGCTGTTGAAGCCAGCCGCTTGAACTTCTGTTGCAGGAAACCCGAATTCGCCTGCGCTATCAACCTGATTTGCCCTGTCCAGTCCCCAAGGCAGAAATATTCCTATTTCTTTTTTTCAGAATCAATGCTTATGTCTTCGCGTCCCGTCCCACACGAGGGGCGTTTCGCGACCGTCACGGACGTCGGGTGCGGGATGCGGTGGGCGCTTTGGGCTGCGGCGTGAGCGATCAGGCTGGCGGACAGTCCCTAAGGCGCACGGCCAAGCCGTGGGGTCCTGGCATCCCGATGCTGATGCCACGCAAGCGACGACGCTGACGCGTCGCGCGGGCAACGGTGACCAGAAAGCCCGGCGCACCGGGGAGACCACGGAGCAACCGTTAAAGCCATCGCGCAGGGAAGGCCGGATGTCCGGCTCGTACCTGTGGTGACTGCCGCCTGCTTTTTTGTCTGCAGGCGGGCCATGGGTGCAGCCCGCACCCGGCCTTCCCAGCGCCTCTCGTGTTCGAGAGGCCGCACATCAACAAAGCTCGGACGCGGTCAGGCGTCGCGAGGACGAAGGTGATTGTCCGCAGATGCAGAATCTGACGTGGGCCATGCAACCTCAAGGGGCATTGCGAGCGAAGCGAGGCAAACCAGACTGTCGCCGCCGCGGCAGCCTGGATTGCTTCGTCGCTTCGCTCCTCGCAATGACGGCGAGCGAATGCCTGGACATCAGGGACGACAGATCGCCCCCGCCCCCGGACGACCGCGCCCGGAACCATCCCTGCCCCAGACCAACGGCGATACCCCTCCCCCCTTCCTTGGACCCCGCTTTGGCGCTAAATGCACTGCACGCGCCGCCCCCCGAGGCGGCGATTTCAGCACGCCCAAAACACGCGCAACGTCGCTTTGACCCGAGAGAAACGTCTCATCATGACCCGTATCGACGCCCACGGACTGAAGATCGCCCCGGTTTTGTTCGACTTCATCGCCAAGGAGGCGGCACCCAAGACGGGGATCGATCCGGACGCGTTCTGGGCCGGCGTCGCCGCCATCCTGCGCGATCTCGCCCCGAAGAACCGCGCGCTACTTGCCTACCGGGACGCCCTGCAGGACAAGATCGATGCCTGGCACCTTGCCAACAAGGGCAAGGCCTTCGACCTCGGCGCCTATAAGGCGTTTTTGAAGGAGATCGGGTATCTCCTGCCGGAGCCGGCGACCCACAAGGTCGAGACCGCCAATGTGGACGAGGAGATCGGCAAGATCTGCGGCCCGCAGCTGGTGGTGCCGCTGACCAACGCGCGCTACGCGCTGAACGCCGCGAACGCACGCTGGGGCTCGCTTTACGACGCCTTCTACGGCACCGACGCCATCCCGCATGATCCGAGCGAGGGCGGAAAGGGCTACAACAAGGCGCGCGGCGACAAGGTGATCGCCAAGGCCAAGGCGTTTCTCGACGCGGCTGCGCCGCTCGCCACCGGCAGCCATACCGACGTGACCGCCTACAGCGTGATCGCGGGGCAGCTCTCGGCCAAGCTCAAGAGCGGCAACGCCACGGCGCTGAAGGATGGCGCGCAGTTCGCGGGCTACCAGGGTTCGGCGGAAGCGCCCAGCGTGATCCTGCTCGCCAATAACGGCCTGCACATCGAGGTGGTGATCGATCGCAGCCACGTCATCGGCAAGGACGATCCGGCCGGCGTCTCCGACATGATCCTGGAGGCCGCGGTCTCGACCATTCTCGACATGGAGGACTCGGTCGCCGCGGTCGATGCCGAGGACAAGGTGCTGGTCTATCGCAACACGCTCGGCCTGATGAACGGCACGCTGTCGGCCGATTTCGAGAAGGGCGGCAAGACGCTGACCCGCGCGCTGAACAGCGACCGCAGCTACACCACGCCGTCCGGCGGCACGCTGACTTTGCACGGGCGCAGCCTGCTGCTGATCCGCAATTGCGGACATCACATGTTCACCGACGCCGTGCTCGACGACAAGGGCGAGGAGGTGCCGGAAGGCATTCTCGACGCTGCCGTGACCGGCCTGCTGGCGATCCACGACCTCAAGGGCCATTCCAAGGTCAAGAACAGCCGCACCGGCTCGATCTACATCGTCAAGCCGAAGATGCACGGCCCCGACGAGGTCGCGCTCACGGTCGAATTGTTCGCGCGCGTCGAGAAGCTGCTCGGCCTGCCCGAGAACAGCATGAAGGTCGGAATCATGGACGAGGAGCGCCGCACCACGGTGAACCTCAAGGCCTGCATCCAGCAGGCTTCCAAGCGCATCGTGTTCATCAATACCGGCTTCCTCGACCGCACCGGCGACGAGATCCACACCTCGATGGAAGCGGGCCCGATGATCCGCAAGAACGAGATGAAGGCGCAGCCCTGGATCAAGTCCTATGAGGATTGGAACGTCGACATGGGCCTGACCTGCGGCCTTCCGGGCCACGCCCAGATCGGCAAGGGCATGTGGGCCGCGCCGGACAAGATGGCGGACATGCTGGCGCAGAAGATCGGCCACCCGCAGGCGGGCGCGACCACCGCCTGGGTGCCGTCACCGACCGCGGCGACGCTGCATGCCCTGCACTATCATCAGGTCAATGTGCACGCCCGTCAGGCCGAGCTCACCAAGGGCGGCCCGCGCGCCAAGCTCGGCGACATCCTCACCATTCCGGTGTCGAACTCGAACTGGGCCCCCGACGACGTCCGCCAGGAGATCGACAACAACTGCCAGGGCATCCTCGGCTATGTCGTGCGCTGGATCGACCAGGGCGTCGGCTGCTCCAAGGTGCCGGACATCCACGATGTCGGCCTGATGGAGGATCGTGCGACCTTGCGCATCTCCAGCCAGCATCTTGCCAACTGGCTGCACCATGGCGTCGTCACCAAGGACCAGGTGATGGACTCGCTGAAGCGCATGGCCGTGGTGGTCGACAAGCAGAATGCCGGAGATCCGCTCTACAAGCCGATGGCGCCGGCATTCGATGGCGTCGCGTTCAAGGCGGCGTGCGATCTGGTGTTCGAAGGTCGCACCCAGCCCAACGGCTACACCGAGTACATCCTGACCGCGCGGCGCCGTGAGGCAAAAGCGCAGGCCTGACGACAAGCCCCGGCTCAGCCGGGGCTTTTTTTACTCAGCATGAGGTAACATGATCCCGCTCATATCACCGCGATGTATCGCAGCAGCGAGATCACCCCGAGCACGATCACGACGACCCGGCAGATCTGCTTGGCCCGTCCGTCGATCGGCAGCAGATTGATGAGATACAGGATCAAGAGAACGACGAGGAAGGTGACGAGAGCACTGATGAGCATGGAAGGCCCCTGAGAGATGGAGAATGCGCTGGCGCTCCTCTCCTAACCCGCTCAGCCGCGCGAAGTTCCGCAGTCGGAACTTCAGCATTTGCCCCTATCCGTAGTTCCACGGGCCAGCGGTGCATCCAGTCTTTTACTGGTTTTACTGTCGAATGGGCCGTGAATCGGAGATCGAAATGCTGAACCGCCTGACCATTTCGTCGCTGCTGAAGACGGTCATCATCACGGCCGCCCTCGCTGTGATCACCATCTTCTCGCTGAACGCCTGGAATTCCTGGAATCGGCTGCAATCCGCTCAACGGATCGCAGGCGTTGCCGAGGTCTCGGGCGTATTGTTCAAGGCCATGAACAGCATGCGCAGTGATCGTTCGACCACGATCCGGGTCCTGAATGCCGATCAGGCGATGGATGGCGACACGGAGAAATTCCTGCGCTCCGCGCGTGACATCTACGTTCCTGCGCTGAACCGCAGTCTCGAACTGCTGCGCGGCATCGACTTCCAACAGAATGAGAACCTGATCGCCGAGCTCGACCGGCTCAACAAGACGCTGAGCGCGGAGCACAGCGAGTTCTGGAGCGAGATCGTCAAGCCGAAAGCGGCTCGCCGCGCTGGCCTACCCAAGGAGTATGGCGAAACGTTCGACGCGCTGCTGGCCCTGCTCGACAAGATCACGGCGAATATCGCCGCCAGCGTCAATCATCAGAGCGCGACCGTCGACCAATTGCTCATGATCAAGCAGATGGCCTGGCTGATGCGAAACACGGCCGGTGAGGCATCGCTCGTCGTGAGCAACGCGCTGGCGGCCGGCAAAGTGTCGCCCGAGGCGGTGTTGGCCTACACCAAGCTCGTCGGTGGTATCGAGACCGGATGGAAGGCGGTCCAGCTCGCCACCTCCGGCATGAACCTGCCCCCGGCGCTTTCGGCGGCGATGTCGAGCACGGAGCAGGCCTACTTCACGCCGGAATATGCCGGCCTGCGCGAACGTCTGCTGGCGGCTGTGCAGAAGGGCGAAAAGCCCGAACTGACGCCATATCAGTGGAGTCCGTTCTCCGTGAACAAGATGACGAGCGCGGTCGCGCTGGCCGAGGCGGCGCTCGACGCAGCCAAGGAGTACTCCGCAGCGCAGCAGAGCGTTGCAATGACGTCGCTGATGCTCCAGCTGACACTCCTGCTCATCGCCGTCGGGCTGGGCGGCGCGTCCATAGCCGCCGTGAGCGGCCGGGTCATCCGGCCGTTGCACCGGATGCGTGACGCCATGCTGGCGGTCGCTGGGGGAGATCTCACTGTCGATACCGGCTACACGCAGCGACAGGACGAGATCGGCGCGCTCGCCGGTGCCCTCGAGACCTTCAAGCAGCAGGCCAATGAGAAGATCGCAATCGAAGCCCAGGAACGTGAGCGCAACGCCACCGCGGCGGCGCGCCAGCGCGCGATCGAGACCTATGTTGCCGAGTTCGAGGGGCTGGTGCGCGAGTCGCTCGAGCAGCTTGGCCGCGCTTCCACCGACATGCAGGCGACGTCGTCCGGCCTGACCAATGTCTCGCGGCAGACCAATGCCCGCGCCGAGGTGGCTGAGAAGGCCTCGAACGATGCTTCGATGAGCGTGCAGACGGTCGCCTCCGCGGCGGAGGAACTCAACGCCTCGATTGCCGATATCAGCAAGCAGGCCTCGCATGCCGCCGGCATCGCCAGCCGCGCCGTGGAGCAGGCGCGCATGACCGACGGCACCGTGCAGGGCCTGTCGCAATCGGCCAACCGCATCGGTGAGGTGGTGGGCCTGATCAACAGCATCGCCTCGCAGACCAATCTGCTGGCGCTGAACGCCACCATCGAGGCGGCGCGTGCCGGCGAGGCCGGCAAGGGCTTTGCCGTCGTGGCCTCGGAGGTCAAGACCTTGGCGAGCCAGACCGCCAAGGCGACCGACGAGATCTCCGAGCAGATCTCCGACATTCAGCGCGTCGCCAATGATGCGATCGATGCGATCCAGCGCATCGGCGGCATCATCGGCGAGGTCAACGAGGTCGCCACCGCGATTGCCGCCGCCGTGCAGGAGCAGGGTGCAGCAACGCAGGAGATCTCGCGCAGCACCCAGTTTGCCGCCGACGGCACCAAGAACGTCTCCGACAACATCACCGGGGTGAAGTCCGACGCCGACGCCGCAGCCGCCGCGGCCGAGAACGTCCGGCACGCCTCCGAGACGCTGGAGAACCAGAGCCGAAATCTCCGTCACCAGGTCACGGACTTCCTCAGCAACATCCGCGCGGCATGAGGCGCCGGGTCAGTCGGCCGCCATCAGCGGGGCTCGCTCATACTTCGCGCGTAGCGATGCCGGCGCCGGCGAGAAGTTGAGCTCCGCGCTCTTGCGGCCTGCACTGCGGTTCGCCACCTTGAGGCCGTCGTCGCTGGCCACGATGTCGCCCTTGCGCAGGGTCGGGTCGTTGTCGATCGAGACCTGGGCGAGGCCGAAATGGTCCTTGCCATTGCAGGTGCAGCTGTCGACCACCTCGGTGCGATAGCGGAAGGCGTTGGGCAGCGCCGAATAAGGCTTGCCGCTCTCGGTCTCGGCGCCGTCGATCGAACTGCCATAGACGATCTCGGTCTTGGCGGCCGGGCAGAAGCTGTTGCAGGCCGCTTCCTTGCTCTGGTCGCCGGTGGCGCCGAGCGGGAAGTAGCGGCCATCACAGGTCCGGACGCACCAGGCGACACTGCCGCCGCCACCGCGGGAGGTGGCCTCGCCACGCGGCGCCGGGCGCGGCGCAGGCGCTTCGTCGGCGAACGGCATCCGGACGTAGGGCTGCGGCGCCTGCCGGGCATTGAAACCGCCGAACAGCGCCGAGAAAAAATCCTGCGCACGCGCCGCGCTCGGCCCGGACAGCGCGGCAGCTGTCGTGATGGTTGCCACCGCGATGGCCGCGCATATGCTTCGACTGGTCATGGCTCCGCTCTCCGATCAGTTCACGGCCGCCACCGGCAGCGACATCGCCTGCCGCCCGGACGGCAGCGGGGTCCCACGCCCCGGTGTCGTGCGGGCCTGCAGCGACGCATTCTTCGGCAGCACGACGACCTTGCTGCCCAGCTGCACCCGGCTGAACAGGTCGGTGACGTCCTCATTGGTCAGGCGAATGCAGCCCGAGGAGACGAACTTGCCGATCGTGGTCGGGTCGTTGGTGCCGTGGATGCGGTATTCGCTGGAGCCGAGATACATCGCGCGCGCACCGAGCGGATTGCCTGGACCGCCGGCCATGAAGCGCGGCAGATAGGGCTGGCGCGCGATCATCTGGGCCGGCGGATGCCAATCTGGCCATTCCGCCTTCCGGGTGATGGTCTGCACGCCGGTCCAGGTAAAGCCCTCCCGGCCGACGCCCACGCCGTAGCGCAGCGCCCGGCCACCGCCGAGCACGTAGTACAGATAGGTGTTGCCGGTATCGATGATGATCGTCCCCGGCGCCTCCCGCGTATCCAGGTTGACGATCGTGCGGCGCAGCCGCTCCGGCAGCAGGCTGTCCTCGTCCTGCGCGGCGTTGGGCGATCTCGACTCATCGGGAGGAAAGGTCTGCTGCTCGATCGGCGCGTAACCGAGGCTTTGCGCGCGAGCATCTGTCACGGCAGGCCCGAGCAGGAGAGCGACAGTACCGGCCATCACGATGGCGGTCCGCCGCGAGAAGCGGCGCGCGCCAGAAACAAGCTGTGTCATGGAGTGCCCCTGTCAAACGAGCATCGCGGTGCGACGCATGATTGCTTCTCCAACGCCCATCGGCGCGCCGCAGTTCCGGCCCGATGTGGCTCCTCTACATCAGTCAAGCCAGCAGGCCCTCACGTTCACGCGACGGAACCCGATGCCACCTTCGTGTGTTTGCGCAGAACAGAACGTCGCCGGCGGGAGAGCTGCGCGCGAGAACTCCATCGGGGGAAACAATGGTCCGTGTACTTCCCACCGAGCGGGTGACGGCTGGCGGCAACGACAGCTCAGCCCTGACCGAGAGCCGTCACGAGCTCCCTCCCGTCATCAAGCGCGCCGAGATCGTCGCCGTCGCCCTGGTGATTCTGACGGCGATCTGCGTCACCGGCGTCCTCTATGTCGCCAAGGGATTCTTTCTTCCGATCGTCATGGCATTCGTGGTCGGAACGATGCTGTCGCCGGCGGCCAACTTCCTTGAGCGTCATCGTGTGCCGCGCGGTGTCGGCGCGGTGCTCATCGTGATCGCGGTCGCCGCCGGACTGGCCTTCATCATCGGCCTGATCTCGGCGCCCGTGCTCGACTGGACCAACCGACTTCCTGAACTCGCCACCCAGCTCAAGGCCAAACTGCACGTCTTCGATCGACCGCTCGCGATGTGGCATGAGATGCAGGCGGCGATTGGCGGCGGCAGCGCGCAGGCGCCTCCGAGCCTCGAGCTGCCGAAATTCGACTGGGTGCAACCGACCATCGAGTTCCTGTCGCCGACCTTTACAGAATTCCTGCTGTTCTTCGCGACGCTTGTCCTGTTCATCGCGAGCTGGCGCGATCTGCGGCGTACCCTGATCATGACCTTCGGAGACCATGATGCGCGATTGCGGACGCTGCGCATCCTCAATGAGCTCGAACTGCATCTCGGCAATTATCTGCTGACCGTTACACTCATCAATACGGGCGTTGGCGTCGCGACCGGGCTCGCCTGCGCGCTCACGGGCATGCCCAATCCCGCCGGCCTCGGCGCGCTCGCCGCCACGTTGAATTTCATTCCGATCATCGGGCCCATCGCGATGTTCTGCGTCCTGATTCTGGTCGGCTTGATCGCATTCCCGACCTTGAGCGGCGGGATGGTCGCGCCCCTCATCTTCGCCGCGATCACCTTCATGGAGGGGCATTTTGTGACGCCGACGATCATCGGCAGACGCCTGGCCCTCAACGCGCTCGCCGTGTTCATCGCGCTCGCCTTCTGGACGTGGCTATGGGGTCCGATGGGCGCCTTCCTTGCCTCGCCGCTGCTCATCGTGGCGCTGATCGTGAAAGAGCACCTGCTGCCGGACACTTCGCCGCAACTACCCGCCGACTAGGGCGTGGACTCATAAACCCTGGTCCAGAGGCGGGTTGAGCCGAGTGCGACTGCCGCGAGAAAGTTGCGAGC